>Ga0207422_1000063_pt1 | contig 434608 bp, 354 predicted proteins | sample MarCyaLeptolynsp_FD_187757 | JGI IMG/M metagenome (GOLD analysis project Ga0207422, IMG submission 187757) | Marine cyanobacterial communities from Panama - species 1 Leptolyngbya sp. (SPAdes) | ecosystem: Environmental > Aquatic > Marine > Unclassified | place: Panama: Panama City | collected...
AGCCCACAGCCCACAGCCCACAGCCCACAGCCCACAGCCCACAGCCCACAGCCCACAGCCCACAGCCCACAGCCCACAGTGGTATAGTATATACCACCCAATCCAGGAAAACTAAATCCCTTTTCAAGTGGCAGGCTAACGTAACCGGGGTCGATACCTATTGGATCGTGGGTAAGGACCATAACCAGCCTATCCGGGCGCTTGCCAAATGCCTTTCGTACACCTGGTACCTGGTAAGCAGAACGTTTAAAACTACAGCACTCATAACCGCACTGGGGAAGGCCACTATGCTTAAAACATCTAACATGAGAAAAATTTACCAATATAGCATCTTTACAATCATCCTGTTCACCCTATCCATGAAGACTCATGCGCAATTTGGAGGCGAGACCCTTAATTTTGAACTCCGGCTCGTTAATAAAGGGACTCTGAATATTTGGGAGGGCCCGGATCTGCCTTGGATCGGAGTCGAAATCAAAGCAGTCAGCCCAACCCCGCTGCATAGTTGGGGGGCGGGTGCGTTCTCTAGTACTTTACCTAAAAAGGATTGGGCAGTTTACAATCTCAATCTTCATATTTGTATCCCGACATCGGTGTACAATACTGGTGTAGATATACAGGGGTGGATGACGCCCGCACCCGGTTCGGGTTGGTATTTCACTAGTGGAAACAATATGCCTCCTTCCGACCTTTTTACCAACCAATCATCAGGTGGGTTTCGGTATGACTTATCAACGTATGCCCTAACCGAGAACAATGTATCTTATACCATACGTGCAATTGCTATGAATAGCCCCTTATTTTTTAGTCGGGATATGGTTCTAAATGAATGGGTGGAGATGACCTCTTTTGTTTTGACTGATGAGAATAAAACCATAGATAATATTACTATTTGCGATTATGATTTTACTTTTCTAAATGCAACCCCTCCTATTGTTCATCCGAATATTACGTTTGGTCTTGGAGTTCGAAATAGTGCTTTGTATTCAAGTGGGTTTGCGGAAGTCAATGATATTTTTTATAAAAACGGGCGTTGGACCTACGGTAGTGGTACTGACTATGCTCCTGACAATACGGATGGTTCAAAAAACATGACTTTGGATACCGATGTGACTCTTCCTTCCGGTGGTGTAGCTATAAACAATTTAACTCTAGAAGCCGGGGCAAAATTATCGATTGAACCGGGTGATTCTTTGAAGGTAAATGGAGCTGTAACCAACGATGTAGGAACCAGTGGCTTTATAGTGGAAGCGGATAGTACCGGCTACGGACAATACATGGGACCCGCCATTGAAGGAACTTTTGAACAACACATAGGTGCAGGCAGTTCAGCCGGATGGAGGTTCCTGTCTCTGCCAATAACAGGAGGGGTCATAACAGATATTTCTGACGATACCCCGGTCCAGGGCGTACCCGGCGGAAGTGGTACTGATGCGGATCCTAATTTCTTCATCTATGATAATACCGGTGCGTTTGAACAGCCAGCAAATGTTACAACAGCTTGGGGGGATGGCTATGGCTTTGGTTTGTACTTCTTCAATAATACATTCCATGGAAGTTCAACATTACCATTAACCCTTGATGCGTCCGGCTCCGAGCCTTCCTCCGATGTAACGGTAGCATTGAACCCTGCTGCTTCCGGGTACACCTTAGTGGGTAACCCGTTTGCCTCGAATTATAATACTAATTCTCTGGCGGCTGGCTCCTCCAACATTTCCAACAATATTGCATTCTGGGATGATGAAACCAGCTCTTACAGCATCCAGGATAGAACCACTCCTTATATCATTGCTCCCTGGCAAGGTTTTTGGGTGCAAACGCTAAACGCTGCGGCCACAACCTTAACCATTCCTGCATCCGGGAAAACTTCTTCGGATACTACGGGTACTTTCTTTTCAAAAACAGCGAACAATCGGGGAGACATTCATTTCACCGTTTCCTCGGCAACCACGTACGACGAAGCCATTCGGTTAGCCTTCCGGGAAGGGGCAACCTTTGGGTATGATGCCGATGATTTTGGCAAACTGACCCCGCTTCTTGCCAGCTATGCCACAATGGCCTTCGCTTCCAATGGTACGCTGAAATCGGTGGAATCTCTCCCATACGATTTAGACCAGGAAGTGACCGTGGAATTGCAACCCCAGTTGGTGGGGGTATCCGGGGAATTCGCCGTTGCCTGGAACGGCCTGGAGACGATTCCTGCGGAATGGGAACTTACCCTCCATGACTATGACATGGAGACTTCGGTAAACATGCGGGATGCTAGTGAGTATGTATTTACCGCCGGTGCGCAGGCCAAAGCCAATTCCAATCCGCTAAGCCTGTTAACAGGTCCGGCGGCTGTGGCTATGAAAGCCAAAACTGAAAGTAACCGTTTTGGGATCACCATTCGTCCGGCATCGGTAAGCAACGAACCTGACGAAAAGCCACTTAGTTTTGGGTTAGAGCAAAACTACCCGAACCCGTTTAACCCGTCTACCACGATCAGCTACACCCTGGAAACAGCGGGCAACGTGAACATCAGCGTGTATACCCTGATGGGACAGAAAGTGGCCACCCTGGTGAATGAAGCAAAGACCGCCGGAACCCACAGCGTACGATGGAATGCCACCGGAGCGGCTTCCGGGATGTACTACTACCGCCTGGAAGCCAACGGGCAGTCGATTACCCGAAAGATGATGTTAATTAAATAGTACTCTTGCGAGGGAGTCAACGAAGTGTGACCGTGGCAATCTAGTGGAGATTGCTTCTCCCGACAGGTCGGGATCGCAAAATTCAAAAACTTTGATTATTCGCTAAAATAAATCGAAAAGCTGATCATCCTTTTTTCATCCTAAATTATTTACATTCACCTTTTTCAAATCAACGTATCAGCAAAAGGTCCGTGTTCATCCAACAAAATATGTAATGAAAAAAGGAATTATTTCTACCGGGGTACTTCTGGTGGGACTTTACATTGCTGTCTGCATCTATTTCTATTTCATTCAGAATGCAATTTTGTTCAATCCCACTAAACTTGAACCAGGGCATGAGTTTACCTACGGATTTGAATTTGAAGAGCGTTGGTTTGAGGTAGGCGATGAGGCCACGGTTCATGGAATTTTAGCAAAAGCGGATTCATCAAAGGGACTAGTCATCTTCTTCCATGGTAATGGAGGAAGCGCAGAAACCGAACCTTCCAAATTCACCTTATTTCTCGAGAACGGTTATGACGTTTTATATCCCGATTACAGGTTGTATGGACTCACTGAAGGGAAAATGTGGAATGAAGACGACCTGGTGGGGGACATGAAAATAGTATACGAGGAGATGACTAAAGAGTATGAGGAAGAAAATATGATCGTACTTGGATATTCCCTGGGATCGGGAGTAGCATCACTCGTGGCAGCCGAAAATGATCCGAAAGAGCTCGTGATTTGGACACCCTATTATAGCATGATAGATATGAAGGATGCCCAATACTGGTTTTTACCGGATTTCCTGGTCCGGTACCCGCTTAGAACCGATTTAGCTATCCCGGAAATCGACGAACCTATTACCATTTTCTATGCAGGGGACGACCAGCGCTTACCTTTAGACCGGTCAATACGTCTTACCCAGTTGCTGGATGAAAACGACGAGTACCTGATTTTGGAAGGTCAGGGACATAATGGAGTGTACTTTAACCGGGAGCTCCAGGAGAAAATGGCTGAGATTTTATCCAGGTAATTTCTGGGACTTAGAAAACTCTTATGAGTGTAATTTAGCTTTTCCTGTAACCTTTAGATTTGATGTTCGTCTTTGAGTGAGTATTTTATTTACAATTATGAATAATATATTCTAACTCATTGTAATTATGAAGGTAACAGAACTTGGAGCACTTGAAGAACTGGTTCTTCTCACAGCAGCCTCGATAGGGGAGAAAGCCTATGCGGTCCAGATTAAAGAAGAAGTTGAACGCCAATCCGGTCAATCATTCAATATCAGTTCTATACATACAACCCTGTTTCGATTGGAGGAAAAAAAGTTTCTCCGGTCAGAAATGGGAGGAGCAACCGCAGAAAGAGGAGGACGGAGAAAACGATATTTCTCATTAACCGCTGAAGGAATTGCTGCCCTTGCCCAGGTTCGTGAATTGCGAAACAGGCTCTGGAATCTCATCCCGGATACCTTAACCAAACAGTAGGATGGAGCATAGAAAGAATCACAAACCTCCTTTTTTTGGACGCTGGCTTCTCGGGAAAATTTGTCCGCAGAGATTTTATGAAGATGTAGAAGGAGACCTCCATGAATTGTATCAAAACCGTTTGAGAAAAGGGAATCCAAAATGGATAGCTGATATCCGCTTTTTAGCGGAGGTACTCGCTTCTTACCGCTTGAAATCCATCCAACCGAACTCAGAACAAACCCAACACTACGATAAGGATCACCTGGCCATGTTAAAAAACTATATCAAAATCGCTTTTCGGAATATTGCAAAACACAAGGCTTATCACGCGTTGAATATCGGAGGTCTGGCAATTGGAGTTGCTTCATTTCTTATGATTTTATTATTTGTTCGATTCGAACTCAGCTATGACACCTGGATGCTGGATTCCGATCAGCTCTACCGGGTTCCAATGGAAATCATCGGGGAGGGAAATTCCCGAAAGTTTAGCATGATCTCCGCTACCGCGGCACCAACGTTAGAGCAGGATTATCCCCAGGTGGAGGAGAGTTTAAGACTATGGAGAAGAACCAATCGATTAGTAGAGCTTTCCGATGATCTAAGGTTCTATGAGAACAATATCTATTACGCTGATCCTTCTTTTTTCCAGTTTTTTTCGTTGAATGTAATTGACGGAAACCGGGCAAACTTACTGGATCGGCCAAATACAGTGGTCTTATCAGAATCTGCGGCTATCCGTTATTTCGGAGAAGAGTCAGCCCTGGGAGAAACGCTCATCATTAACGGGAGTGATTACGAAGTAACCGGGGTGATGGAAGATACTCCACAGAATACCCATCACGAGTTCAATATGCTGCTTTCCTGGTCAAGCCTGGGTGACTGGGGAGCCCTTGAAAGCTGGCATCTTACTATGTTTTACACGTATGTGAAATTAGTGGATGGTACCGATATTGAAGCATTTGGTGAGGAAATTAAATCACTTGCCAACAGGTATGTAGAAGCAGATTTACAACGCCAGCGCCAGCAATACGTCTATTTTTTGGAACCAGTCTCTGACATCCATTTAAAATCCGATTTTGGTTTTGAAGCTAAGCCCGGAGGGAGTATCACCACGGTATATATTTTCAGTGTGATTGCAGGCCTCATTCTATTTATCGCCTGCCTGAACTTCATCAATCTGTCTACAGCAAGGTCGGAAATCAGGGCCCGTGAAGTCGGTATGAGAAAGGTGATCGGCGCACAGCGATTTTCGTTGATTGGCCAGTTTTTGGGAGAAGCGATTGTACTGAGTTTCCTTTCTTTTATACTGGCGATCTTTCTTTTTGCGCTTGTGCTACCCTGGTACAACCAGTTTACAGGACTCCCATATGCTTTATCCATCCTCATCACCCCTCAATTCGTCTCCGGGATGTTGCTCCTGGCTATTTTTGTGGGTTTGTTAGCAGGCTTCTATCCTGCACTCGTACTTTCCTCATTCAGCCCGCTAAGTATGTTCAATCGGGGAGGAAGCTCAAATGTAAGAGGAGCCTTGCTCAGAAAAGTACTGGTCGTTAGCCAATTCACTATTTCTGTGATTTTAATTGTGAGCACCATCACTGTTTTCAGGCAAATCAACTTTATGATGGAAAAAGAGCTGGGATTTCATAAAGAGCAGATGATGATTCTTCCTATCCGCGGAGGATTTGATTTAGAGGAGCAACAGGACCTCATAAAAAATGGCTTCTCCGGGTTATCAACGGTTCAACATATGTCTCTTTCATCATCGATCCCGGGTCGGGGAGCTTCGAACTTTGCTATCAGGATTGATCGCGAAGAAAATGATATGACACAGTCTATGTTCCATATGTTTGTGGATTTTGATTTTGCAGAAACCTACGGGTTAGAATTGCTGGCCGGCAGGGATTTTAGTGATGAATATTCCCAGGATTTTGGGGACACGTTTCTGATTAACGAGGAAGCGGTTAAATCATTTGGTTGGACGAGTCCGGAAGAGGCCATTGGTCAGCGGATTCAATCCGGCGCAGGAGGTTTTGTTGGGGAAGTCGTCGGCGTGTTCCGGAATTTCCACTATCAATCCGTGGACCAGGTGGTTGATCCACTGGTACTAAATACCCGTGATGGAGGAATTTCGATGGTCACCCTAAGACTTGCCAGTTCCGATGTTTCCCTGGCGATTGATCAGGCCAGAGCCGAATGGGCTACATTATTCCCTACTAAACCTTTTGATTATTTCTTCCTGGATGAAGCCTTCAACGATCAGTACGCCGACTTTGAAAAAACAGGTCGTATTATCCTGATTTTCAGTGTACTGGCCATTTTTATTGCATGTATGGGATTGTATGGGTTGGCCGCCTTTTCAGCGGAGCAGCGTACCCGCGAAATTGGAATCCGAAAAGTATTTGGCGCTTCGATTCCGTCTTTGGTGAAAACGATCTCTTCCGATTTCTTAAAGCTGGTCGGAGTATCCATTTTGATTGGCTTGCCCGGTTCACTCTGGTTGATTTCGCTCTGGCTGGATCAGTTTGCGTATCGGATTCAGCCCGGGGTGGTAATGTTCCTGGCATCAGGAATCATTGCTGTGTGCATTGCGATGTTCACCATCAGCTATCAGTCGATTCGGGCAGCACTCGCGAACCCCGTTGATTCTATTCGTAATTGAGGTTGGTAACCCATTGAAAAGTTTCGGATTTTTGAGCGTTAATCTGGTAGTTTAACGCTCAACCGATACTCATTTCATGGATTATATTGCAGCAATTTCAGGGTTGGTTATTGGAGGGATTCTTGGATATCTAATCGCTCATTTCCGATCAAAGTCCCAATCCTCCCGTTTGGAAGAACGGATTTCGAATCTGGAATCTCAGAGGGAGGAGGAATCCGGGAAAGCGGAAGAACGGGTCAAAGAAGCTGAAGATAGATTGGATCGACTTCAGGCTCAAAAAGACGAAGAATTAAGAGAAGAGCGGGAGAAGTCTGGTGAGTTGGATCGTCAACTGGCGAGCCTGAAAGCTGAATACGATGCTTTAAAAACCAGGCTGGATGAGCAAAAAGGGGAACTTGAACAGATGCAAAACCAGCTCAAAGATCAGTTCGAGAACCTAGCCAACAAAATCCTGGATGAGAAAGCTGAGAAATTCACCAGGCAAAACAAAGAGAGCCTGGATCAACTGTTGAATCCTCTGGGAAGCAAGCTCGAAGAATTCAAAAAGAAGGTGGAAGAAACCTACGAAAAGGGAACCCAGGAGCGGTTTACATTGAAAGAACAAATCCGGCAGATGGCGGAATTGAATTCCAAAATGAGTGAAGATGCGAAAAATCTCACGAAGGCATTGAAAGGAGATTCCAAAGCCCAGGGAAACTGGGGAGAAGTCATCTTAGAGCGAATCCTCGAAAGATCAGGGCTGACTAAAGGCCGGGAATATGAAGTGCAGCAATCAGCTACTACCGAAGAGGGGCGCCGACTTCAACCCGATGTGGTGGTTAATCTGCCCGATGAGAAATTCCTGGTCATAGATTCGAAAGTATCATTAACGGACTATGAGCGGTTTTCAAGTGCGGATGACGATGAATCGGCCGGGAAAGCCTTGAAAGCTCACGTAGCTTCACTACGGGGGCATGTGAAAGGCCTGAGTGAAAAAAACTATCAACAAATTCATGGGGATCGGAGCCCGGATTTTGTACTTCTTTTTGTACCAATTGAACCTGCTTTTGCAGCTGCGCTTCAGTCTGATCCGAATTTGTATTACGAGGCCTTCGATCGAAACATCGTGATTGTGAGTCCTTCAACCTTACTGGCTACTCTAGCTACGATTGATTCGGTTTGGAAGCAGGAATACCAAAACAAAAATGCCCTCGAAATTGCCCAGCGTGGAGGAGCTTTGTACGATAAGTTTGTGCTTTTTGTGGAAAGTATGGATCAGATTGGGGATCGTATCAAACAAACTCAAAAAAGCTACGAAGAGGCCCGTAACCGACTTTCAGATGGTTCGGGGAATTTAGTCCGCCAGGCAGAGATGTTAAAAGAATTGGGAGCAAAGGCGACTAAAAAACTCCCGGAATCTGTAAAACAAATCGAAGAGAGCGACGAGCCGAAATCTCTGTTTGATTAAACAGTCATCCCGAACTTGTTTCGGGATCCTATGTGCAAGCTCGTAAGACAATTTAATCATTGAACTTGTCGAAGGATCTTCTAATCTATGGCTTCGACATGCTCAGCCATCTTTTAGGATTACCAAAAATCGCGCTTTACTGCTCTCGTCCTGGTGAAAGTTCAATACTAGATTATGGTCATTCTGATCCCGAGGTATCGGGAGAAGAATCTGCACATTCCCAGGTATAGACACCATTGAACCCACCCCTAAATCCCCTCCCAAGAGGGGATTTTTATCATCTAATCCCAAACTGCTGCACATAAAACCCTTTCATTACAGGTAACCGGGAATCAATTCTTTGTACAAAATCTGATTTCATGTCCTGGTGAGGGATTTCGGTTTCAAGCTCTAGATTCAATTCTTCCAGTAGTTCCACGAACTCATCTCTGGTGATTTTGAATTTCAGGGATTCCCCAACCATCGAAACTCCCGCTCGGAATACCCATCGATGAAAAGCATTCAGCTCATCTAGTGAAAAAAAAGTGGTCACCAATTTATTTTTTGGGTGCATGGATCCAATATCTTCAACCAGTCGTTCGGAAGGAATTAAATCCAGGTAATCGAAAAAACCTTCAGCAACAAAAATGGTCTTTTTCATAGGCTCGAACTGCGGATGAAGCCGCAATTTTTCTGCAACCCGTTCCTTCGAAATATCACAGGAAACCAGGTGGAGATTCTTATTCAGAAAGCGCTCCGCTTCCAGGAAAGCTTTTTTTTGATCAATCATTGATACGAAATCAACCTCAAAAACAGGCATTTCCTGCCTGGAATGAAAGGCACCAAGATGATCAAACCCGGCGCCCAAATTCACAATTTGCTCGTACCCCTCATCTACTAAACCCTGTACCAGCTTACCCACATAGTATTTTCGGCAAAGGATGTGCATCAAGTCGCCGGGGAGAAGAAGTTCTTCAGAAAAGATGAAGAAGTTTCTCATTAGCGAAGATTTCAGCGAAGTATGATACCAGCTCAGGTGTTTTGGAAGCCGTTGAATCAAGTGCTCATAGTAGTCAAGGATTTCCGGACTAAAGTGACTGGCCGCTTTCGGATCACGGGTTAATCCATACAATTTAACGGCAATAAATGCAGCCGTATGGGAGATATTCATCAATAATCGAAATTATCCCAGGGTTGTCGGGTTGGTTTAGGGGCTTCGAACACCATCACTCTGTCTTTGGTCGGGTGTTTAATTTCCAACTTCATGGCCCGTAGCGCCAATTGTTTTCCTGGTCCGGTTTCTTCTTCTGCATACTTATAATCTCCCCAGATAGGATGTCCAACTTTTGCCAGTTGAACCCGGATTTGATGAGGCCGGCCTGTTTTCAGATCTACTTCGATCACACTATAATGAGCGCTTTGTTTAATAACCTCGTAACTCAGCTCAGCTTTTTTGGCTCTTCCTTTCTTTGAGTTATAGGCTCTAACGGTATTCGTTTTCGGGTCTTTCTCGAGAAAATGGGTGAGCTCGGCAAATTCAGAGGTCATACCGTAGACCAATGCCCAGTAGGTCTTTTTAAGTTTGTGATTTCGGACCTGTTCCGAAAGTCGGGAAGCAGCTTTGGAGGTTTTTGCTAGCACCATTACACCGGAAACCGGGCGATCGAGCCGATGCACCAATCCCAGCCAAACATTGCCAGGCTTATCGTATTCTTTTTTGATGTACTTCTTGCAAAGAGTGAGGACGTCCGGGTCATTGGTATGATCTTCCTGTGAGAGAACTCCAGCGGGCTTATCGATTACCAACAAGTGGTTGTCTTCGTAAATGATCGGGATATCAGGGCGAGTGAGCGTGCTTTTCATGAGGAGCCAAAACTACGAGTTTTTTTATAAAGGCACAGAGTATCAAAGATTCAGAGGTCAAAGTTCTTTAAAAAACTATTGATGACTCCGGCTTAAAATTGAATATTCCTCTGTTCCTCTGTTCCTCTGTTCCTCTGTTCCTCTGTTCCTCTGTTCCTCTGTTCCTCTGTTCCTCTGTTCCTCTGTTCCTCCTTTCATTATCACCCCAACTTTGTTACTATCAGGCAAATGGCTAAAACGGACGAGATGTACGATAAAAAAGGGAAACTACTGAACGGAACCTATGAAAAGGAATTGGAGAAATTGCATCGGGAACTGATGAAACTCCAATATTGGATTAAAGAAAAAGGGCTTAGGGTTTGTGTATTGTTTGAAGGCAGGGACGCGGCTGGAAAGGGTGGAGTTATTAAAAGAATCACAGAAGTCGTCAATCCCAGGATTGTAAGGGTAGTGGCGCTTCAGAAACCGACCGAAATCGAACGGACTCAATGGTACTTTCAGAGATACATTAAACACCTGCCAGCAGCGGGGGAGATGGTTCTTTTTGACCGCAGTTGGTATAACCGGACCGGAGTGGAACGGGTGATGGGTTTTTGTACTGAAGAAGAGTACCAGGAGTTTTTTCGAACTTGTCCCGCTTTTGAGAATATGTTAATTCGGGATGGGATTGTACTGATTAAATACTGGTTTTCAATTTCTGATAAGGAACAGGAAAAAAGATTCAGGGCCAGAAATAAGGACCCGTTGAAGCGTTGGAAGTTAAGCCCTATGGACCTGGAATCACGCAGCCGTTGGGTGGAATACTCCAAAGCCAAGGATGAAATGTTCCGCCACACGGATACCAGGCAGTCACCCTGGTTTGTGGTAAATGCAGATGTAAAAAAGCATGCGAGGTTAAACTGTATTTCTCATTTATTGGATCAGATCCCATACCAGGATATCACTCCCGACCCGATTGAATTACCGCCGTCGGTGAAAGATCCGGACTATGTACGTCCACCGATTGAATCTATGAACTGGGTTCCCGCGAGGTTTGGAGAAAACCCGGAAGATGTGGAACGGAGTTAAGTATTTGTTATTAGCCAAAATTCAATGAAGTCCTTTGATGAAATGTATGAAGATCCAATCGTGCTTATAGGGATTGTAATAGTTGGAATGCTGGTTTATACCGTGTATTTGAATTGGGGTGATAAGAATATGATGAGCGAATCAATTTTTCTGGTGGATGCTTTTTGGGCGGTAATTGCAGCGGCTTACATGGCAATATTTGGAAAACACATTGCAAAGTATCATAAAGAAGATTGAGAAGGGGGCAGTATTTCAGGTTTAATAAAAAAGCCTTATCTGATTGCCGGAATCACATAGTCTTCTAAAATCTCGAACTGATGAATACTTTTCCCATAATTGGCACCGGTAAATACCACCACTAGTTGATAGGCTGGAAGTACGATAATTTTTTGACCTCCCCAACCGCCAGCCCAAAAAATGTTAGTTCTCGATCCTTTATACATTTCGGTTTTATTCCACCACGAGTATCCATAACTGACTTTCCCTGCGTCCTCCCCGGGAATTCTTATGCCATTATTTGAGCCATACGGGGTAGCGCTATTTACAATCCAGTTTTGCGGAAGAATACGTTTGTCATCCCATATCCCATTATCTAAAAACATAATACCTATTTTCAGCATATCTCGCGGGCATATACGTAAACCTCCTGCGGCTTCGATAACCCCGTTGTTAAAGCGTGTAGCCCAATTTGCAGAATCTACACCCAGCGGTTCGAAAAGATAGCGATCAGAAAATTCATCAAGAGGCAGACCTGAGGCATTTTTTATAATCTCCCCCAGAAGAATCTGATTGCCCCCAAAGTACCTGAAATGGGTACCGGGTGTATGAGTTATCTCACCTTCCAAAATATAGGAAACGGGGTCTTTCTCAGAGTACCAAATGCCGATAATTGGATTGTTAATACTATTGTAGGGTATTCCCCATTCTTGCCATTCCATTCCGGATGTCATTGTAAGAAGGTGCTCAATAGTAATGCCGGTATTTTCGGCAGTTTTTAAATGCTGATGATCCGGTAAGTAGGTAAAAATGGATTCCTCCTCCGACTTGATAAAGCCATGATCGATAGCAATACCCACACAAGCTGAAGTGATGCTCTTCGTGTCTGACATAATGCTATGAGGCATACTCTGGTCCCATTCTACCCATTCTCCTTTGAAAGCGGGGCCAAACCAATCGTACTTATGACCGGGAAAGTAATCCTCGAGTATAAGCTTACCGCTGTAGTAAATTAAAAAGGCATGTGTTTCTCCATAAGCACCACCCTTGATTCGTTTCAATGCCTTCAAGATGAGCACGGAATCAAGATCCGCCTGATCCAAAGTTCCAACCTCAATACCATCGTTAAGAAATTCAGGTTGTTGGTAGGTATAAGGAATCTCTGAATAGCTCTTACAATGTAGAATCAGGACTGAAGACATCACCCAGAGAAATAGCCTGCGTTTCATGATAACTTCCTCGCTGTTTGGATTAGGCGATTCAATAAAAATGTAGGATGTTTAGCATCCCGCTCTCTGAACCTTGATTAATTCATTTCTTATGTTGGAAAACGTATCTGAAGAAAAGATGAACTTTAGCCATATTTAGTCTAAAAAATAGCTTGCTTATGAGCTGATTGAGCCGATAGTCCAGAACAGGCAAGTTTTAGAGAAAACTCAGAGGATTTTGACCGAAACTAATCTTAAAAAAAAGCCATGGCCTACCAAAGCAGCTATGGAACAGGTGTATGAGAAAAACCTTTGGGGAGGGGAGATAGGAGATTTTTATTCGGGTTTCGGATCACACGACCGGGAGTTGGTAGCTCCCTACCTGGAAGTTGTTTCTTCATTTCTGAATTCTTTTGATGAGCTCATTACAGTCTGTGATCTAGGTTGTGGTGACTTCAATGTTGGGAAGGATTTAGTGGAATATTCCAGGAAGTACTTCGCTATTGATATCGCGGAAAACCTGATTACCAGGAATAAAGCATTGTTTAAGCACAATAATTTGGAGTTTTTGTGCCTGGATATTTCTACCGATGACTTACCTGCAGGTGATTGCGCCATTGTAAGGCATGTACTTCAGCATCTAAGCAATGCAGAGGTTCAGCGGATATTGGACAAGTTATCGGCATTCAAATATATAATAATCTCCGAGCACATCCCGGAAGGGGAGTTTGTTCCAAATAAAGACATCATTTCAGGGCAGGGGACTCGTTTAAAGAAGCAAAGTGGGTTAGACTTGTTAACATCTCCCTTCAACTTTATAGTTAAAGAGTACTCAGAGTTACTAACAATCAAAGATGATTACGGAATAATCGTTACCACACTGTATAGACTTCCGGAATAAATTCTTCAACAATCGATTACGTCAATCCGAATACCGGATTCCTTCAGATCTTTAACTAAAAGATTCTCCAGAATGACGTCTCCCATTAATTGGATGCCGGATGGTTTATTCAGCATTTCTGTGAATTGCCTTATCAGGGTGATAAGTGGAAGGGCCGTAAGCAGATAGCCATCATCAGCGGTTAATGTTAGTTCGATGCTTTTCGGCAGTCCATCTTTTAGTCCTGATGCTGCAAGGATGAGTTCAACCCTGAGCTTTTTGTCTTTATGCTTTCTGGATGAGATGTACATTAACCACCCGCCAACCTTCTGTGCGAACCCCGGGTTAATTTTGCCAAGTATTATCGCCAGTGGAAACACGAAATAATCAATAAAGGGTGAAAACCCGGCAGCATATACCCCGGCCTTTTTTAATCCTAAGGTTTTATCCAGGCTTACAACTTCTTGCATGAGTAACGGGTAGCAGGTTTTAGTACCGAAGTGGGAAGAGAAACTTGTTGAAACCGAATCTTTATAGGTGGCCGGACGCCAACTTCCGTTTTCCAATATCACGGCGTTGTTTTCCATTAACTCGAAAAAGATTTCCTGTATGGCTTCTGGTTTTTCGAAAACGGGATCCATAGCCATAGCAACTTTGGCGGATTCATACTCATCAAAATATGGACAGAGATATTTGATGAGAGGAGCGATGATTCCGGGGTGAAAACCACACTGGGTAAAGTAAGCCAGCTCTTGCTTCTGAAATTCTTCATGAAAACCTGTTAATCGCTCAGTGATATCATTTCGTACAAAAATGTCCATCAAATGAGTATCTGTTTGAAGCGCACATTCAGCGATTAGTTCAACGTGATCCGGAAGGGTAGCGGCTACTATTGCCAAGTCGACGGTACTCATTGCACCAAGTAAGGATTCCCGGTTAGTTGCATCCAGCATTATAGTAGAATGCTTGTTTTCGGGGAATTCTGAGTTCAGTGTATCAGAGAAAGCATTCAATTTCTCCGGGTTACGTCCGGAAATGATCAGGTGGGTATCCAGGTATTGAAGCACACTCCTTGAGAGAGCCCTTCCGGCCATTCCATAAGCGCCGATAATGAGGATAGAGTGTATCATAATACTCTTGTCATTCATACATTCTACATCAACAACTTAAAGATTGTATGAAGGCAAATAGTGATCTGTTGAGTAGTTATAATCTCACCTTCCTCATTTCGAAGGATTTCTTCGTTCTTTATACCATTTTGATAATTGGTGCCTGTTGATTTATTTAAGGTGAACTCATTACTAAGACCATGCGAAATTTATTTAGCCTGCTGCTTATTGTAACAATCTCATTACCTGTAGCTGCCCGACAAAATCAGGCCGAGTTGGGGGTTGCCGCCATTGGCTATGTTGTAACAGATATTGAAGCTTCAGAAAAGTTTTATACGGAGATCGTTGGAATGATACCGGCCGGGGGATTCAGTTTGGATCAATCCTGGAGTGACGAAGCCAAAGCAACAAACGGAAGACCTTTTTCTGTAAAACTGTTCAAGCTGGTGGATAGCCCCACGGCAACGGTTTTAAAACTGGCCTATTTCGAGTCAATGGAAGAAAGGCCTTCTCAAAGTGGATTGGATGAATTCGCTGGTGTTAACTATCTGACCTTGTATTATTCGGCGGAGGGTTTTTCTGAGGTGGTTCAAAGAGTTCAGGATGCTGAAATTGAAATAATCGGATGGGTAAAGAGAGATACGTATCAGTTGTTTTTTATCAAAGATCCGGATGGAGTATTTGTCGAGTTAATTGGTCCACCGGATAGCTAATTAAAGCATCAGTTTCATTTGGTCTTCGGAAAAGTACTTTCCTTTCCACTTAATAGCTTTTGGCTCTGAAGCATAAGTCTCGAAACCGAATTTCTCATAGAGTTTCTTTGCATGTTCATTGGCCGGAACCACTGTGAGGTTTATTTGCTCAATACCTTCAACTTTCTTACCACGATTAATTACTTCTTCAATTAACTTTGAAGCTACCCCTTTTTTTCGATGTTCCTTCGCAACCAGAATGCGAAATAAGAGTCCTTTGTGTTGAAGCTTTAGCCGGTTTTCACCATCCCTCTTAAAGCTGGCAACTCCGACCAAGTTGTCGTTAGAAAATGCTCCGATTGTAAAACTATCAGTGGTGTACCTGGTGGGTAAATCGGTTTCGATAACGTCTTCCGGAGCAATCCGAAAAGATTCTTCATCCTGGGTAAATCCTCTCAGGATCAGGCGCTTGTACTGATCAAAATGATCCGGGACAAGTTCTTTATACTCAATCAATTCTTTATCAGGTACCCATCGGCGTCACGAAAATTACCGACAATAATCATGATTAAATCAATAATCTGCCAGATTCCTAATCCCCCAAGAGTAACCAACATCAGTATTCCTGTTCCAATTTTACCGGCATAGAAGCGATGGACGCCTAGTGTTCCCAGGAAGAAGCACAATAAAATCATTGCCAGATAGTCTTTATCACTTTTTTCGTACATGGTCTAAAGGTTTTTTGAGTTTTGGGAATATACATTCCTGGAGTTTAAAGACAACAAGGAAGTTTTTACCCTGAACCTGATTTTGAAAACCCACACAATCAAAAAGGAAGAAGATCTGGTTCAAAATATTTGACCCTGGCTTCCTCAAGATTATAGACTTCGCTGCTGTAGTGAGAATTGATCAATTCTTTAAAGCTGGTTTTCAGTCTGGGATTTTCGAGAATAAAATCATCGAAATTTGTGGATTCTGATTGTTCATAAAAGTGATGTACAATCTGTACGGCAGCAACAGTAAGTGTCTTGTGATATTTATCTCTGGCGCCTAAATGGTCAACGTAGTTTTCAATCTGCCCGCTAACCTGATTGATTGCTACTTCCTTGCCATGTTTATCAATCAAAAGCCAGGCCAATCTTAAGTGAGCTTCATGACTAAAAAGCTCAGGGGACAATGCACAGCTTTTAAATTGATCCAGGAATTCTTCATCAGCTAAATCAAGGTGGCTGTTTGGCATTGGTCTGCTACCGGATTTTGACATATCGCTTTACTCTTTCTTCATCTTCGGGTTGAGTTGCTAAACTAACTCCCACCAAAAGAATCAGGTTTACAATCAAGCCGTACACTCCCTCATGCATCGGGAAGGGCTTGAATTCCGGATTGTATAGGAAGAACAGGGTGACCAGGATTCCTCCAACCAGGGCAGAAAGTGCTCCCTTTCCATTCGCACGCGGCCAGTAAAACAGGGCAAACATGATAGGGAAGAGCTGAGCGATTCCCCCGTAAGCCCCTAAGAGAAGGGAAACAATGTCCGTTTTTGCGAATACAGCGAAATAATAGGCGATCAGGGAGATGATAACCACCCCAATCCGGATCAGTAAACGTTCATGATCCCCGGATTTGAGCCATGCATTAATGGCTGGGATTTTAGTGAGTCCATCCCTAACCCCTACAGAAGCCGCTGCATGAACAATCGCATCCCCGGAACTCATGGAAGCCGCCAATGTCCCGGCACAAACCAGTCCAATTAAGAGAACAGGTAAATCCATGTTTAAAAGAACGTTCGGAAGAATGGAATCGGCAGGGGTAACACCCGGAAAGGAGTTCACTGCAGAGAATCCGATGATTAAAATAGGAACCAGGAAAATCTGGAAAGTAGGATAGAGGACAACAGTAAGTTTGATGGTTCGGTCACTTTTCGCAGCAAAGGCTTTCATAAAAAAATGGGGCCACATCGAGAACCCAAGAACGGAAACAATCACTGCGGAGCTAAATCCCCACCAATCCCAGGGTTGCCCGGAGGCATCGAGCCCCGGTGCTGTAAGTGCCTGCTTAAACTCAGAGTCGATTAATTGCTCAAACATGGGGCCGATCCCACCATACAGTGAGTTTGGAAGATAAATGCCCAGGAACCAGGCGATGATCAGCATAAAAATTCCCTGGAAGGTATTCGTCCAGCCAACTCCCATCACCCCGCTAAAAAACACATACACCAGCACCACGAAATAGGCGATGGCAGCTCCCAGCCAAATCGGGATAGCTCCTTCACTAATGGTATTCAGGACGATCCCCGCTCCCTTCATTTGCAGGGTGAGGTAAGGAATGAGAACCACTACCGTTAGTACGGCAAGAATTCCTGAGATCCACTTGCTGTTGAACCGATCCTCAAGAAGTTCAGCCTGGGTAACAAACCCGTATTTCTCACCAAGTGCCCGTGCTCTTGGACCAAAGAAATAGAATGGGACCATACCTACGGCACCGTAGGCAATGATGTAGAGAGCGGCAACACCCCTGGAATACGCCCAACCCGGACCACCCAGGAAGGCAAAAGATGAAAAGATGGACGCACCAATTACAAAGTAGAGAATGAATACATTCATTGACCGGTCTCCGGCTACATAGCCGGTGGTGCTGTGACTCACTTTTAACCCCGGGATGATTCCCATGATCAGGGTGATGAATAAATATACCCCGCAGATCGTGAGAATGATTACCCAATCCGCCATCAGTTATTTTCTCCCCGATGTTCAAGCAAGAAGTAAGTGAGCAGAGAAACAAAAGAAACAAGTACCATCAATATTACCCAGGCAAAACTGAGCGGAAACCCCAAAATCGTAGGCGTTGGTGAGCTGAAAAGGGGATAAATGGGCCAAATCAGGCAAAGTTGAACCACTCCTAAAACGGCAACAAGAAGGAAGGTCCTTTTTCGCTTCTTTGGCGAATCCGGTGAGAAGATTAATCGGTTTGGGATAGATGATTTCTGGCTCATAAGCGCCTCAAATCTAATCGATTGAGGCACCCCGTGCAAAAGGAATTTAAATCCGGGTGAAAACTTTACTTACGATTTTCCACTCACCCTCAACCTTAAGTAAACTCATGTAATCCACAAACATGAAGTCCGCATATTCAATTTCGAGGCGGGCATTAGCGGCATTTCCTGCAATATTGATGTATGAAATACGTGTTTTGCGATCTTGTGCGGGCCCTGGTTCCATCCGGCTTCCAAAAAACTCGAGTGCATTTACTTCCACCATCTCATCATACATAGCTTTCATCATCGCATTTTCGTGAAAGGCTTTTTTGAGGGTTTCGAAATCGTTGTTCGTTCCTCCTTCAAGGTAGTAATTCAACACGGTTTCAATGTTCTCATATTCAGACTCCTGGGCCTGGATGGGAAAAGGGATGGTTAATGCCAGGAAAATGATGGTAAGTGATTTCATAGGTCAAGATTTTTGAGGGGAGTATAGAACACCTGTATATGCGCTATGAAAGGAAACTGCAAAGAGTTAGGAAATCCAGACGAAAGCCTTTCTGGCTTCGATCAGTGGCTTTGATCTAGAGAAAATCCTTGTTTGGTCAGTTTCTGAGCTTAATACTCCAAGTAAAGACAAATTCTGCTACGATATCCCCTGATTCGTCGGTTCCAACACTGGTCAAATCAAACGTTCTTGGCTCGTTTTTTTCAATTGCCCGCTGGATTTCCTTGTCAATCTTTTTTCCGTCTTTGCAGGTAAAGATGATTTTCCCGACTGCTTTTTTGCTAAAGGTAATCTCACTTTTTATGACCAACGAAGACATGTTTTTTCCGGAGGCCTCGATTTTATGTACCAGCATCATGCCACCTGCAAATTCAGCGGCCATTCCTTCTACCGCCCAGAACATGCTACCGAATGGATTCTGATTGAGAAAGTCGAGTTCTACCGATGTTTGGTAGGTATCCCGGTCAAAGCTTTCGAAACGTACTCCCGCGATCCATGCGATGGGGATTTGGGTTTTAAGGATATGATCGAAGGATTCTTTATTCATTATTATATCCCCAATTCATCAAAAATTTCAAGCAATCTTGGATTCGAAGGCCGGGGTGCATCGGGGCTTACAATATTACCCTCCGGATCAATAATGATATACCTGGGAATGAATCCGATTTTGTACTTTTTTAAGAAGTCAGATTCAAAACCCTTGTCCGTGATTAATTGAACATTTCCCAATTCATTTTCTTCTACAAAGTTTACCCATGCTGTTCGCGCTCGTTCCTTGTTGTTGCCATGATACTCAGGGCTGTCCAAAGAGATATAAACAAACTCAATATTTCTGTCTTTGTACTCAGCTTCAATCTCTTTTAACACAGGAAATTCCTTCATGCACGGTCCGCACCAGGTCGCCCATAAATCGATATACACATATTTGCCCCGGAAGTCGGATAAGGAACTTGTCCCACCATCAATATTATCGTAGTTCACAAAAGTGGGGGAGGCATCACCTTTTATTAACTCTTCCTTTAGATCAATTTTCCCCTCGACCATGGTTCTTGATCTTCCAATGAATACATCCAACGCTTCAACCAGGTTATCCAACTGAACAGGATCATTTATTCCATTTTCATTTAACAGCTCAACGTAGTCGTCCCTGTATTTTTCAGAGGTTGTTTCAAAATTCTCCAGGGTTGGAATATCGGTAATATCTTCAGTGAATTTTTCTTCTAAAGTGTAAGACTGATCTCCCAGGTTGAAATATTCTTCTCCGCCTCCTTTAATGGAAATCGTATGATAGAAATCGTCGTTATCAACCCGTAAAACGGTTTCAAAATCATTCTTAAGATAAATCTGGATAAAGTTATCTCCGTGTACAATGAACCCCAATCCTTCCTCATCCACGCTTAGAGTGTCGCGGAATGAACCATTTTCACTTATTGGGATTTCTTTTAGAAGCTTTTGACCCAGATAGAGAGATACTTTTTTACTCTCATGGGGATTCTTAATCTCCCCGGAAAAGATCATGTAATCCTCTGGTCGATTCGAACAATTAAATAGAATTAGAATCAAGACTGAGAGTAAAACAAGTTTCTTTATTTGCATCTTGAATTTTGAATCAAGGAAGGTGAAAATCGGAGCACTTATCGGGAACTTAAGCATACAATTTTGATAAATTCATTGTCAGTCTAAAATAAAATTTAAAGATGCGTTTGTATCTGATCTTAATAAGCTTTCTTCTTCTATCTTGTGGTACAACTCACCATTATGCTCCAATCAGTCCAATGGTGAATAGCAAAACCCAGGGGAGTTTTTCAGTTAGTTATTCTTTGAGCGATTTTCAATCTATTGCTTTTCAACTGGGGTTGTATTTCAAGCTTACCGAACAAGATATGATTGGAATATCTTCTCAGAGTTTTATGATTCCAAACTCGATCAGTTATGTTAGGCTATGGGACACAGACTCAAGATCAGGTAGCTATCAATTTCACATAAATAACTTTGTGACTGCTAATCATTCTCCAACCTATGAGTTTCGTTATGCAACATTTAATGACATAGATAAACCTACACAGAGCTATGAGGTCGGATTAGGAATGTACGCCACTCCGCTGGCTTATAAATTATTCGGGCATGAGTTTCCCATCTCATTTTCTCCAATTCTGGCATATCAATATCAAGGCGAGGATCTCTTATTTCAAACTCAGTATAACCACGGGTACAACCGATATAAAACTAAAGAAATTTTAAAATACAGAAGTCCCAGTTTTGACTATTTCCACAATCAACCAATTCCAGAAGGCGTAAAACTGAATTTTGAAAAAGGAGAGATAATATCTGCTAACAGGCGATTAGATGTTTATGACTCATGGGTTATTAAGACTCAAAGTGGAGATTCACTTGTTATTTCAAATAGGGATCCATATGTCGATTGTTTTCCTTGCACCTTTTACAGGAGACACCTTAGAGCCACTCTACCCGATAGTTCTTTAGGAGTTTACTGGGTAGAATATGAAGGGTGGAGAGACTACTTAGTCCTCAATTTCGAGGAAGCACTTTCAAATTATCATCAAGGTAGGCCAGTAGATTTTCGAGCAGGACAGGATTATATCCAAAAGTCTATAAATAGTGGTCGTTTTATAATTGATGATCTTTCATTTTCTTTCGGAGTTCCAATAGAGGAGCAATAATTTTAAACTTAAAGTAGGCTTTCCTTATTGAAAAGGACTTTTTTGTATCTTCTCATCAATGACAACAGAATCATCTGCATCTATCGATTTGACGGAGAAAGTCGCCAACCTTCCACTTTCTCCAGGTGTATACATTTATCGGGATAAGTCCGGTTCTGTACTGTATGTGGGTAAAGCAAAAAAACTTAGAAACCGGGTACGTTCGTATTTCCAGGAGTCACGTCCGGTGGATGGTCGTATCCGGACCATGGTTTCCAAAATCGACGACCTGGAAGTGGTGGTGACTGATTCGGAAGCCGAAGCACTAATTCTCGAGAATAACTTCATTAAGCAGTATCAGCCACGGTACAACATTATGTATCGGGATGATAAGTCGTATCCCTATATCTGCATTACTAAGGAGTCGAAGCCGAGAGTGTTTCCTACACGCACAATCATCAAAGACGATAGCAAATATTACGGTCCCTATGATAGTGTAGTGACTATGAAACGAATGCTGGACACTATTCGAAAGGCATTCGGTTTATGTACATGTGCAGTGGGTATCAAGAATATTGATAAGACGCGCGGACTTCCGAAATGGCATTCCTGTTTTGAAGATTATTTGGGTAATTGCTCGGCGGATTGGAGTGATGAAAGCTATGGAGTAGCGATAAAGAAAGTAGAGCGGTTAGTAAATGGCCAAACCGATGTACTGCTTCGGGAGTTAAAAGAAGAAATTTCTATTGCATCTGATGCACTCGCTTTCGAAGAAGCAGCGAAGCTCCGGGATAGTTATCTCGCTGTTGAGCGATACAGCCAGAAAATGAAAATGGTAGCCGATCGAAAAGTAGACCGGGATGTTTTTGCTGTGAGTGTAGATGATGAGTTGAAGGAAGCGTGCGGGGTGTTATTCAAAGTACGCGAAGGGAAGTTAATTGGAAAATTCCATCGATTTCTGAAGAACATTGAAGGACTGAGTATCCACGACTTGATGCAATCTTTTGTGGAGGATTACTACACGGGTCAATACACGGCTGCTATTCCCGACGAAGTGTACATCAGCCATGCCATGACGGATAATGAGCCCTTAATTGACTATTTGGTTCAGGAAAGGGCAAAGAAGGTGCCGGTACATGTGCCTGAACGAGGGGAAAAGGCTCAACTGATCAAGATGGCGACCGCCAACGCCCGACTCCATTTAAATGAGCGACGATTGGAAAAAGAAAAATCAGAACGCGAGAGAATACCTCATGCAGTAAAAGAGCTTAAGGAGCACCTGAAGCTAAGTCGTCTACCCCGCCGGATTGAGTGTTTTGATAACTCCAATTTCCAGGGAACGGATGCGGTAGCCTCTATGGTGAGTTTTGTAGATGCAAAGCCAAGAAAAAGTGAGTACAAGCGGTATAACATAAAAACGGTAGAAGGCCCCGATGATTTTGCATCAATGAGGGAAATTCTGACCCGGCGCTACTCAGCCGTAATGAAAGATGGGCTTCAAATACCGGACCTGATTGTGGTTGATGGGGGGAAAGGCCAGCTAAGTTCAGCCGTGGAAGCCCTGAAAGAAATTGGGTTTTATGGAGAGTGCGATGTTATTGGACTTGCAAAAAGGCTGGAAGAGGTTTTTGTGCCTAATCGGTCGGAACCGTACATGATCCCCAAAAAATCTACAGCACTAAAACTTTTACAACAGGCTCGCGACGAAGCTCATCGGTTTGCAATTACTTTCCATCGTCAAAAAAGGGCGAATAGAACCTTTGTAACCGAGCTAACCGACATTGAAGGAGTAGGGGAGAAAAAAGCCCAGGCGCTTTTAAAGGAATTCGGTTCTGTTACCAAGGTAAAGGAAGCCAGCCAGGAGCAGTTAAAAGTTGTAATCGGTGAGAAGCTTTCCGAAAAAGTGTACAACCACTTTAGGTGATCACTCGTCTTGGGGTGTAATTGGCATGTGATGTCAGGTCTCACATCATCATGTGATTTGTAGCTTGGGTCTGGGATGTTAAAATGCTACCAGTCAAAGAAGCATCGCTCTTCACAACAAATAAAAAATGATGTGGACTTGGCCAAACGTTAGCCGAGAGTTTAAAGGTGTAAGCTTCCGGAAAACTTAATCCCAAAAAAGGGTGAACATTATGGACTTGGTAAAAAGAAATACAGGCAATAAGAAATATTCAGAACTACGCGATCAGGAGCTTGTAAAACTATTCAGGAGAAAAGCTGATGAGGCAGCTTTTAATGAACTAATGAACCGGCACCAGGCAAAAGTATATTCCTACATTTACAGCATGGTGAATAATCCGGAAGTGGCTAACGATATTTTCCAGGAAACCTTCACAAAAGTGGTTAGCAAAATGGACGATACGTACAACGAACAGGGGAAATGGATAGCCTGGGTGATGCGTATTGCACATAATGCAACAATTGATCACATTAGAAAACAAAAGCGATATATTGACGTTAACTCTTGGACTGACGAGGAAGACGCAAAGTCTGATTATTTTGACAGATTAGAAGACAGCAGCAATGTAGATGCTGATACTCAAATGGTTGTTAAAGAAACCAATGCCAGTTTGATGTCTCACATCGCAAAATTACCAGAAGAACAGCGTACAGTGGTTTTACTAAGGCACTATTATGAAATGCCTTTTAAGGAAATCGCTGAATTGACAAATGTCTCAATAAATACGGCACTAGGGCGTATGAGATATGCGTTAATAAACCTCCGAAAGTATTTTGAAGAGGAAAGACAACTAGAGCTTAAACATGCTAAACAGTGAAGAAGGTTGTATTCGGTATCTGATGCGGGAAATGGACCCCGCTGAAGAGATTGAATTCGAACGTGAAATGATGAAGGATGAAAACCTCTTGATTGAGGTGGAAAGCCTTCGAAAGACGTATCAAAAACTCGGGAAATTACCGCTACAGGATCCTCCTAAAGCGTTGTTGGACGATATCAAAGACAAAGCGATTGTACAACAGCGCAGCAGGAATGAGCGTACAAAAGTTTTCATGCTGAATTTTTCCAAAGCAGTAGCTTCTGTTGCAGCTGCCCTGATGATCGTTTCTACAGCGGTGTATTTTTACGGAGGGTTAGGAGTTCAGGAATCAGACGGATCACAGTCTACTGCTGTTCAGGAAGGAACTGAAGCTGTTCAACCATGGGTAGACCGGAATGAGGTAATTCAATTCGTAGGGACCTCAACCCAGCCAAATACGCCTCAATCGCTCGAAAATGAAATGATCCAGAGTTTCGACAAGTTGAAACTGGTAAACAGTGAAACCGGATTTTCTCCACCAAATCGAAAGATCGTTTTAACAAGTACATCCCGTTAACACTAAGGCAGCCAATTGGTTGCCTTTTTAATGTGGATAACTCTCCAATAATGTGTGAATAAGTAATTTTGTATGCGAGTAGGTCGCGTTTTATATTGAATTTTAGAAAAGAAACGAACGAAAGAGCAGGAATTTTAATGGGCAAAGTTATTTCTATTGCCAATCAAAAAGGTGGAGTTGGTAAAACCACCACCGCGATAAATTTAGCAGCAAGTCTGGCGGCTATCGAGCATCCGACACTTATTATCGATATCGATCCTCAGAGTAATTCTACTAGCGGGTTAGGGATTGATTCAAAGACGGTTACCAACTCAATCTACGAGATTATGATTGGCAGCGCGGACTTAAGTGAGTCCATCCGACAAACGGAGTTGGATTTTCTTGACTTGGTTCCTGCACATATCAACCTGGTAGGTGCCGAAATCGAAATGATCGATCGGGAAGAGCGGGAGCGTATTCTGAAAAAAGCAATTGCCGATGCCCGCCAACGCTACGATTTTGTGATCATAGATTGTCCGCCTTCATTAGGGCTTTTAACAATCAATGCTTTAACAGCTTCAGACTCGATCGTTATCCCGGTACAATGCGAATATTTTGCTCTCGAAGGACTTGGCCAGCTCTTGAATACCATCAAAATTGTACGCCAGCATTTGAATCCTGACCTGGATATCGAAGGCGTATTATTGACCATGTACGATACCCGAACCAGGCTTTCAAATCAGGTTGCTGAAGAAGTAAAACGCTATTTTGATGATCGCGTATTTAAATCGGTAATTTCAAGAAACGTACGTTTAGCAGAGGCTCCAAGCTTCGGGAAACCGGCCTTATTGTACGATTCCATGAGTGCAGGAGCAAAGAACTACTTATCGTTAGCGAGGGAAATCATTAAAAAGAATCGAAAGCTATTTAAGAATAGTCCTGTTCTTTCGAGTTAATCTAATTTAATGGCTACAAAAAAAGTTTTAGGAAGAGGTTTAGGAGCTTTTTTCCCCGAGTACGAATCAGGGGATACCGGGAGTAAGGAAGAGACTACAACTGAAAGAGTTGGAGTGGAAAAGACAATTTCTGATCCCGTAGAGCGCGTCAACATAGTGCTAAACGTACCGGTTGATCATATCAGGGCTAATCCAAATCAACCCCGACAAGAGTTTGATGAAGAACGATTGGAAGAGCTAGCAGAATCGATTAAAACGCATGGATTGATTCAGCCAATTACCGTTCGGTACATTGGAGAGAAAAGATTTGAATTGATCAGCGGAGAACGTCGCCTCCGGGCAACAAAACTGGCAGGTCTCCCCGAAATCCCTACGTATATTCGTGAAGCGGATGATGAGCAGTCGATGGCTTTTGCGTTGATTGAAAACATACAGCGTGAGGATTTAAATCCTTTAGAGGTAGCAATGGCTTATAAACGGCTTGTAGATGAATTTGAATACACGCAAGCCGAGGTAGCAAATCGTGTGGGCAAAAACAGAACCACCGTTACAAATATGCTGCGCCTTCTTAATTTACCTGATTTTATTCAGGCAGCACTTATAAGCAATGATATTACGATTGGTCATGCCCGGGCGTTAATAACCATTGAAGATGTAAAGGTTCAGGCCTCTTTGTTGAAGAAAATCATTAACCAGGGATGGAATGTTCGTCAGGTTGAAGACGCTGTTCGATCACTGGATTCCCCTTCAAAAAAGAGCTCAACAAAGAAGAAAGAAAGTCCGGATCCTTTTTATGAAGAAATATCAGGTCGGTTACGACGTACTTTCAGTACTAAAGTGAATGTTAAACCCAAAGCAAAGGGTGGTGAAATCAGTATCGAATATTATTCTGAAGAAGACCTCGAACGAATCCTCGCAATTTTTGACTCGCTTTAATACTGCATTTCTTCTTGTTTCGATTCTTTTCTTTTCCAAAGCTGATGCGCAGAAAGTCAGTTTTTCTAAGTACGATTTCATTCAGAACTATTCAATATCAGACGAAGCCCGGCAAGACGTTTTCCCGGATCCTCAGGGAGTCATGCGCCGATCTTTAATCCTGCCCGGTTGGGGACAGGTTACGAATAAGCAGGTCTGGAAAGTGCCAATCATATATGGTCTTTTAGGTGGTTTGACATACTACAGTATTGAGCTCACAAAGGATTATCATGACTATCGGGCTGCCTACTACAATGCCACATCCAGTACGGCTGATTTTAGGTTTGGTGCAACGCCGGATTATCTGGTAGGAGCAAACACGTCCGGCGTTCGGAACCAACGCGATTTTTTGAGGAATAGGAGGGATTTTACCTACGTCACCATTGCATTAGCATACCTTTTAAACGTGATTGATGCTTATGTTTTTGCGCACTTAAGACCTTTTGACGTATCCGACGACTTATCTGCAAATCGGGAATGGGTTCCATCGAATATTGAAAGTACCTTATTTGGAGACGTTCCCGGTATTTCCTTAAAAATTTCATTAACCAGGTAGCATTATGGATTTCAAATTCAGAGACGAAAACGGAACTCCCAATAAGTATCGGTCCGGGTACGACGGAGATATCTGGAGTGTATTTAAGATCATGGGAGAGTTTGTAGAAGGATATGACAAGTTATTTCGGGTGGGGCCTTGTGTATCAATTTTTGGGTCTGCACGCACCAAACCGGAAAATGAATATTATAAGTTGGCCACAGAATTCGCTGCTCTTTTAACAGATAAGGGGTTCGGTGTGATTACGGGTGGTGGTCCCGGAATAATGGAAGCTGCGAACAGAGGGGCCTATGACTCAGAAGGAAAATCAGTTGGGGTAGGAATACAATTGCCTCACGAGCAGGGACTAAATGAATTTGTACACAGAAACTACTCTATTAACTTTAACTATTTCTTTGTAAGGAAGGTAATGTTCGTGAAATACTCTCAGGCTTTAGTGGTATTTCCCGGAGGATTTGGTACTCTGGATGAGCTTTTTGAGAGCCTGACCCTGGTACAAACCAAAAAAATTTCCAAGATTCCCATCATTCTCTTTGGGAGCAGATACTGGGAAGGACTTGTTCAATGGATTGATACCACTATGAAAGAATGGGGTACAATCTCTGACCATGATACTGATTTGTTTCACATTACAGACAGTTGCGAAGAGGGGGTTCAAATCATTACCGATTTCTATTCCAAAGAAGATCCGAAACCAAATTTCTATTTTTAAGATTTAGAAATTGTTATAAATCACACTCCCTAACAATAAATTAAAATTTAAGTGTGTTTATGACTTTAAAAGGAGGGGGATTTTTCGCTAAATTGCCCACTTGCTTGAATCGAACTAACAAATTTAATCACATGAAGGTATTTAAGAGTATATTTTTAACCGCAATGATTGCAATGGCCTCTACTTTAGCTTACGCACAAGAAGAAGCCGATGCTATTAATGCTTATAACGAGGCGCTTGGCTTAGCTCAGAGTAAAGACTTTCAAGCTGCGATAGATAAATTCACCGAAGCAATTAGCTTGGCTGATGCTGTAGGTAATGCTGATATCGTAACCCGATCAAGAACGCAAATTCCTAAACTGTATTATCAAAAAGCTGCTACTTCTTATAACGCATTCAGAAGCTCACCGAATGTTGCAAATCTGGACGCTGCAATTGCAGAATTTGTTGTTTCGCAAGAGAAAGGGGTTGAATTTGAGGATAATGATATCAGAAATCGTTCACGAGGCATCCTTGCTCAATTACATTTCCAAAAAGGTTCTTTGCTTTTTAAACAGGAAGATTTTGCTGGAGCGGATGCTGCCTTAAATGAAGCAATTACCATTAATGCGAATTATGCTAAAGCTTACTATCAAAAAGGATTGGTAGCCAAAAACCTTAACCAAGGCGATATGGATGGAATGTTAAGCTGGTTTGATCGAGCAATTGCGGTAGGAGAACAAGTAAATGATGGCGAAGTGGTTAGGCTTGCAAATAACAAAGCTCACTCAGAACTTCTATTCAGTGGAGCTACCGCTATCGAACAAAATCAGCCAAGCACAGCTATTGAACTTCTTCAGAATTCATTGAACTACAATGCAGAGTCTGCTGATTCTTACTACCGTTTAGCTGAAGCTTCGAACAAATTGACCAATTACGATGACGCCATCAGTTTTGGAACGCAAGCCTTAGAGTATGAGCAAGGTGGTAGCACGGATAAAGCTAAAATCTATTTTGAGATTGGATTTGCACACCAGATGAAAGGAAATAAAGCACAAGCTTGTGCTGCATTCGCAAATGCTTCTTTCGGTTCTTTCAAAGCTCCATCTGAGCATAAGATGGAATTTGAGCTCAAATGTGAGAGTACAAATCCCTAAACAGCTTTTCGATTTCTCAAACCCCGTACATGTAAATGTGCGGGGTTTTTTTATGCAACATTTCGGCTGCTCATTTAATGTATCGGTAACATTCCCTATCTTCGCAGCCAAAAAATTCCCTTATCCTAATTCAACATTCATGGCCAACCAACCGCTCGATATATTATGTGCTGATACAATCAGAACCCTCTCGATGGATGCCGTCCAAAAGGCGAATTCAGGACACCCGGGAATGCCAATGGGGATGGCAGATGTGGCGTATGTGCTTTGGACAAAATACCTGAAACATAATCCATCAAATCCAGATTGGGCAGATCGAGATCGTTTCATTCTTTCTGCAGGCCATGGTTCGATGTTAATTTATAGCCTCCTTCATCTTACTGGTTATGATTTGAGTCTGGATGATTTAAAAAACTTTCGTCAGCTTGGAAGTAACACTGCAGGCCACCCTGAATACGGAGTTACTCCAGGTGTTGAAATGACTACAGGTCCCCTTGGACAAGGATTTGCAACCGGTGTTGGGATGGCGATGGCCGAACGTTTCCTCGCTTCAACCTTTAATAAAGAGAGACATAATCTAGTCGATCACTACACCTATGCGATTGTAAGTGATGGTGATTTAATGGAAGGAATTTCACATGAAGCAGCATCTCTGGCTGGCCATTTAAAACTAGGTAAACTAATTTATTTGTACGATTCCAACGCTATTTCTATCGATGGTTCCACTGATCTTGCATTTACCGAGGATGTAGCCAGGAGATTTGAAGCTTATGGGTGGCATGTTTTGGAAATAGATGCTCACGACCATGAACAAATCGGTGCTGCGATTGAAAAAGCTCAGAAGTCTGATTTGCCATCACTTGTGATCTGTACCTCAAAAATCGGTTTTGGTAGTCCGAATAAGGAAGGCAAAGCCAGTTCCCATGGCTCCCCGTTAGGAGTGGATGAAATAAAACTTACCAAAGAGGGTTACGGTTGGGATCCTGAGAAACAGTTTTTTATTCCTGAAGAAGCATTGGCAGAATTCCGAAAGCAGGTTGAATCAGGAGCCCAAAAAGAGGACGAATGGAATTCACGATTTGAATCTTATGCTGTTGAGTTTAATGATGAAGCGATGGAATTTGTACGATGGCTGAGTCGGGAACTACCTGAGAATTTGGAAGAACTGCTTCCTGTTTTTGAGGCGGATGAAAAAGGTATGGCCACCCGGGCTTCTTCCGGAAAAGTGTTGAATGCACTAAAAGAAACAGTCCCAAATATGTTGGGTGGTTCCGCTGATTTGGAAGGCAGTGTAAAAACCAACTTGGCTGATCAGGGGGTATTTACTTCCGATAATTATTCCGGACGAAATACTCATTACGGAGTCCGTGAACATGCGATGGCGGCAGCATTGAATGGTATGGCTCTGCACGATGGAGTAATTCCATTTGGCGGTACTTTCTTTGTGTTTACAGATTATTGTCGGCCTGCTATTCGATTGGCCGCTTTGATGAAAGTTCCGTCCATTTTTGTGATGACCCACGATAGCATTGGCCTTGGAGAAGATGGACCTACCCACCAACCTGTGGAGCATCTGGCAAGTTTACGAGCAATGCCGAATGTATTGGTACTTCGTCCTGGGGATGCAAACGAAGTCGCTCACGCCTGGCGATTAGCGCTTCAAAATTCAGAGGGCCCGACTATTCTAGTTTTAACACGCCAGGGTGTTCCTACACTAGAAAGAAGTGGAGAAAACTCTGCAGGCCTTAGCGAAAAAGGGGCATACATTTATTCCGATTCTGAAAATGAGCCCCCAGAAGCCATCTTAATTGGAACGGGCTCTGAACTTCACTTAGCTGTGAACGCGCAAAAAGAGTTAAAGGCAAAAGGGGTTGATGCACGTGTGGTTAGTATGCCTAGCTGGGAGCTTTTTGCTGAACAAACATTGGAGTATCAGGAAGAAGTTTTTCCATCAGATGTTACTAACCGGGTAGTAGTGGAAGCTGGTTCCTCTTTTGGTTGGGAACGATATGTTGGGAATCAGGGAAAAGTTATAGGAATTGATTCTTTTGGAGAATCTGCTCCCTATGAAGAGCTATATGAGCACTTTGGCATTACAGTAGAAAAGATCGTTGAAGCAGCCCTGGGTTAGTTAAAGATATATGGCCTGAAGTTGGCCCACCAGGTCGGAATATCAACCTTGGGATCAGTGCATGTATAAACGGGAATATTATTCTCTTCACCAATCGCGTAGGGGTGATAGACCATCCGTACTAACTCGCAGGAATTGAATGCGCTATTAACAGCTCCTTCTTCATTCCCGAGAGTTATCCATATTTCGGCATTTGGGTTTCCATATCCCCAGGACCAAAATGTTCCATGTCGACTAATTGGATCAGGTAAATCGTATTTATCACCTAGAATCTTTAGAGCACCTGCTTCACCATAGTTTTCTGCCTAAATTTGAGCGTTACCTTGTATTGAATCGGGCAGTGAATGATATATACTATCTACTAACGCAACCTGTTCTTCCCATCCAAACATATCCGAGTAATCTCCGGTGAGTTCATAACGTCCATTTTCTTGAGGTATATCATACCATGAAACATATTTCTCAATCGGCAAAACAGGGGTCATCTTTGGAATGAGGTAAATTATTGGCAGGAGAAGAAAAGCAATGAACCCATAATAGAAAAGCTTTCTTTTTTCTAGCCACTGTTCAATCTGAACAGCAGCAATTACAAAGATGATTGGAAGAGCAGAAAAGAAATAGTAGGGCTTGGCATTCATATACCACATCGAAAAGAATATGGTAAGAAAAGCCACGCCAAGCACCCGGTATTTTTTAAAGCGGTTGTTGCTGAAAACCGCGATGAGCCCAATCAAAGAAAGAATTTGACCAGGAGGTATGGATAAGAACTCGATAAAGAAATCCCATGGACCCTGCTCCGAAAAATGACTTTCCTGAAGTTCTTGTACATGGTCGAAAAAGGGAATTCCATGTTGAATCTGCCAGATTATGTTTGGTAAGAAAATTACCAGCGCGATAAGACCAGATAAATAGATCCCTTTTGATTTGAATACTTTTCCCCCATCGTAAAATAGTAGACCGATGGTGATACCTAATCCCCAAAAGAGCATCGTGTATTTATTCATCAAACCTAATCCGGCGACAACCCCCATCAATAAAAGATGCTTTTTGTCTTCTGTATTTAGATAACGCACAAGGAAATAAAAGCCGAATAACCAGAAGAATTGATCAAAAGCATTGGGTTGAAATAAAGTATGTGTTCTGTAAAAAGGGACGAATGCTAAAATGGATATCCCCGCCAAAAGAACAGCTTTTGATTTCCCTCCTAGCTCCATGGCTATTTTGCAACATAACAGGATTAAAGCGACTCCAACCAATGCCGGAAACAAGCGAACGCCAAGCAGAGAATAGTCAAACAACAAATATGATAGTTTCCCGACAAATGCTATAAAAGGTGGGAATTCGAAATAGCCCCATGCAAGGTGTTCACTCACAGAAAGGTGAAGCAATTCGTCTCTATGAAAACCGTAGTTTGCATTTCCTATTAGATGGATTACAAACTTGAAAAGGACTAAAGGTATGATGAGAGAGGCGTACTTTTTCAATTCTTTTCCACACAACTACGGAGTAACTAACCAGCGTTAATCCTGATCGGCCTTAACGGTTTTTACAGCATTAAGCTGTTTTACATTTGCACGTTCAGGACGATGGATGCATGTAAATGTCACATCATCAGCGGGTGGAACCGGGCCGATAAATGCTTCGAGTGAGGACTGGATCTTGTTGATGATCGTTTTGGCATGGAGCGAACCGTAAATCTCCATTAAGGATTCGATACGTTCTTCACCGTATTCTTCACCGCGTTCGTTTCGGGCTTCATTCAAACCATCCGTATACAGAAGAACAGAATCACCGGGCTTGAAATGGAATCGTTTAACCTCCAAATGTTGACTTAGCATATTGGTAGAGGTCATCCCGAGAGCAAATCCATTCGCACGTAGATTGAAGGTAGTATCCCGTTCCCTGCTATAGTAAACCGGGATATTGTGGCCTGCACGAACGTATTCAAATTCATCTTTATCAGCTGGAAAGTAAGCCACACAGCCTGTTACAAAAGTTTTATCCTTTGAGTTACTTTTTACAAAATCATTTAACTGCAGGAAAAGATCTTTTGGGGATGGTTGTTCTTTATGAACCAGCAAATTTACCAAAGCCTGCATTCGCACCATGTAGAGTGCGGCACTCAATCCCTTTCCGCTCACATCAGCGATGACTACATAGGTGCCTTTTTCGGTGTCAATCACATCCAGGTAATCCCCACCAACTTCTTTCGCGGTATGAGCAAATGAGTATACTTCCAGGTTTTCTTTATTTAGAGATGTACCGGGTAGCAAACTCAACTGGATATCACGGGCGAGGTCTATTTCCTTTTGCACATCGGATTTTTCAAGTAGCTCAACAAGGAGTAGCAAAAACATTGAAATGAAGCCGAATGGGAGAAGGAGTTGAGAGAAAGGTATAATTGAACTAATTCCGAAGATACTAGTAGTTACACTTACAATAGCACTCACTGATCCCAAACCAAACGCAAGGCGACGAGTAGGATTCAAACGCTGAGTAAGATCAGAGAACAAGCGCATGAACTTGATATGACCTGGGAGTTGGGCACCTTGCTGGCGCTCGATATCCTCAACGGCTTCCTTGTAAAGCAACTTCAGTCGGTCTGTATCCTCAGAAAGCTCTTTGGATATACGATCACGGCTCATGCCTGAGACGTATTCCTGATAGAACTTTTTAGTCCCGAATCCTTTCTGTGCTTCGTTCTTTAAACTCAATCGAAATTCTTTTCTGTAGTTGCCGGGGCGTGTTCGTAATTAGTGGCAAAAAGTTTAGTTTCCACCAGATAATCGTGTAAAATAAGAATTCATGTCAAAGAAATTACTTTTTTTATTGGACGGGATGGCACTCGCTTACAGAGCTCATTTTGCGTTCATCAATGCTAATCTCAAAAATAGCAAAGGAGTTGCCACAGGACCAATTTTAGGCTTCGCCAATACACTTGAGAAAATGCTGGCTGAAGAGAAACCAACCCACATTGCCGTAGCGTGGGACACTCATGCACCTACCTTTCGGCACGAAGCTGATGAAACCTACAAAGCCCAGCGGCCACCTCAACCGGAAGAACTCACGGTCGGTATTCCGCTCATCAAAGAGATGCTGGAAAAATGGGGCATCAAAAACATCGAGCAGGATGGGTACGAAGCGGATGATATTATTGGAACTATCGCCACACAGGCCAATGCAGAAGACGTGGATGTGATGCTCGTCACACCGGATAAGGATTTCATGCAGCTGGTGCATGATCACATCAAAATGATGAAGCCAAACAACAAAACCGGCGGATTTGATATGGTAGATCGGGAAGGGGTTCTGGAATACTTCGGAGTGTACCCTGAACAGGTAATAGATGTATTGGCCATCTTGGGAGATACCGTTGATAACGTACCAGGAGTCCCGGGGATCGGGAAAAAAGGAGCTCCAAAGCTGATTGAGAAATTTGGTTCGCTTGAAGAATGCATTGCCAAGGCGGATACCATCAGCGCAAAAAGACAGAGAGAAGCTTTACAGGAATTCGGGGATCAGGCCATGCATGCGAAGTTTATGGTCACCATTAAAACAGATGTACCAAACACCGTAGAGTGGGAAGAACTGGAATGGAAATTTGATAATACCAAGGAACTTGGGCTCTTTTTCAAGGGGATGGAATTCCGAACGCTTACCAGAAAGTATTTAGGAGCAGAAGGGCCCGTTGCTGAAAATTCCGGAGATCAGGTAGATTTATTTGGATCGATTGCGGAAGCTGAATCCCTGAAAAAATTTGATGCCAATTCTGTGAATTATGAGCTGGTGGCTTCTCTGGATCGGGCGAGAGAATTGGTTGCTGAATATCAAAAAGCGGAAGTACTTTGTTTTGATACGGAAACAGATGCTCCTAATCCCATCAATGCCGGGCTGGTTGGGTTTTCATTTTCGATTGATCCGGGCAAGGCAGCTTATATTCCCGTTAATGTGGAGGGAGGATTGGATGAAGCCCAGGTTTGTGAACTATTGAAACCTGTTTTTGAAAATGAAGGATCCACAAAAGTCGCTCATAATTTTAAATTTGATTACACGATGCTGATGCGACATGGCATCGAAATTAAAGGAAAGCATTTTGATACCATGGTGGCCGCTTACCTGGTGGATGCGAACCAGAAAATCAAAATGGATGAGCTTTCGAAAAAGTATTTAGGATATGAACCTGTTCCGATCACTGATTTGATTGGCACCGGGAAAGCTCAAAAATCGATGGCGGATTTGACTGCGGAACAAGTCTATCAATATGCCTGTGAGGATGCCGATATCACGCTCCAATTGTATCAGATTCTGAAAAAGGAGATGGAAAAGGATGAATTGATCGAAGTCGCTGAGACCTGTGATTTTCCACTCATGCAGGTATTGGGTGATATTGAATACCAGGGTGTTCGGTTAGATTCAGAGATGCTTGTGGATTTCTCCAAAGATTTGGAAACCGATCTTCGGGAAGTCCAGGCTCAGATTTATGAGAAAGCGGGAGAGGAGTTCAATATCAATTCTCCGGCGCAGTTGGGAGTAATCCTGTTTGAAAAGCTTGAACTTCCGGCGGGGAAGAAAACAAAAACGGGAAAGTACTCCACCAACGAAGCCGAGCTGACCCGATTGGCTGTTAAACATGAGGTTCCGCGATTAATTTTAGATTTCCGCCAGCTTTCGAAATTGAAGTCCACCTACATTGATGCCCTGCCTTCGATGGTGAACGAACGAACCGGGCGCATTCATACCGATTTCAACCAAAGTGTCGCCGCTACCGGGCGATTGGCATCCTCCAATCCGAATCTCCAAAACATCCCGATTAGGACAGAGCGGGGACGAGAAACCCGCAAAGCGTTCATTGCCGAAGAAGGGTTCAAAATTATGTCTGCAGATTATTCGCAGGTGGAATTACGGGTGATCGCACACATAGCCAAAGACGATGCCATGATCGAGGCCTTCAAAAACGGAGAGGATATCCACGCCAGAACGGCAAAGGAGATTTTCCACCTGGATTCGCTGGATGAGGTGACGGCCGATCATCGACGAAAAGCCAAGGAAGTAAATTTCGGGATTCCGTACGGATTGAGCGCCTATGGGTTGGCTCAAAACCTGGGCATTGAAAACAGCGAAGGAAAGCAAATGATTGATGAGTATTTCAATCGGTTCCCAAACATCAAAACCTATATCAAGGAAACCCAGTTTTTTGCTAAGGAACATGGATATGTGAAAACCTTACTCGGCCGCCGGCGTTATATTCCCGATATCACTTCCGGTAACTGGACCAAGCGTGGATTTGCGGAACGCGTAGCCATTAATATGCCGATTCAAGGCACGGCTGCAGATGTGATCAAACTCGCAATGATTCACATCCACAACTGGTTAACATCCAACCACAAACAAAGTCGGATGCTCCTGCAGGTACACGATGAATTGATTTTCGAAATCCACGAAAGCGAGTTAGAGGAAGTTCCACCCAAAATCACCGAACTCATGGAAAATGCTTTCCCAATGGATGTGCCACTGAAAGTGGAATCCGGAATCGGAGAGAATTGGCTGGAGGCGCATTAACCACCCTCGGATCATATCGCTTTGCGATTGATCTGTCTCCCTCATGAGGGAGACATGGTTTGGATTTTACAAATTAATGCCAATATATGTCCCTCTCATGAGAGGGACAGAGTCGATACAAAGTGTCGAGTCAGGGAGAGGTTAAAAACCCAGCCAAATTTCTTTGTAAGGAACAACCCCGAAATCGATCTACAAAAGAAAGAGTCGATGAAGGCGTCCAAAGAAAATCATCATTTATATAATAATCGGTTACGAACGTATGCGCGGCAAAACCGAAATGGTGGAACCAAAGCAGAGGCATGTTTATGGAAATATGCATTGTCGAAAAAGAAAACCGGCTACACGTTTAAACGGCAGCGCCCGGTAATGAATTACATTGCCGATTTTATGTGCCAGGATTTGAAGCTGATTATTGAAGTGGATGGCAGTTCGCATGATTCCCCTGAGGCCTTAGCTAAGGATCAAAAACGGCAAACGGATTTAGAGGCGGCGGGTTTTGAGGTCATCCGGTTTACGAATGCAGAGGTTTTGAGGGGAATGGATAGAATGAGAAGGGAGATTGGGAGGAAGATTAGAGAAATCGAGGCTTCACGGGCCTCCCTCTGACTCAACCCTGCGGGTTGACTCGGTCTCCCTCGCTGAGGGAGACATGGGAGTGCGGTTGAAGAATCCAATTTGAGGATTGTTCATTAAGTCTAGTTCGTAGAAAACTTTGGAATGTAGAATCTGTGGATTCTGTTTTCCAAGCATGACTATCAATCAAGACTACGATGCTATTATCATTGGTTCCGGAATGGGAGGGATGAGTACGGCTGCGCTTCTGGCCAATGATGGCTACAAGGTGCTAATCCTGGAGGCTGCTCTTCATCCCGGCGGTTGTTCGTCTTCTTATCCCAGGAAAGGTTATGTGTTCGAAAGTGGAGCGACGACGCTCATTGGTTTTGATGAACACCAGCCGCTTAAATACCTCGAAGAAAAGACGGGAATACGAATTCCGAGGGAAGAGCTTAATCCCTCTATGACGGTATGGCTGGATGGAGAACCCATTACTCGCTATAAAGATCGGGCAGAATGGATTGAAGAAGCGGTGCGCGTGTTTGGGAACCGAAAAGGGCAGCGCAAATTCTGGAAACTAGCATTTGGGATTTCAGATGTAGTGTGGAAGGTCAGTTTAAAAAACACCTTTTTCCCACCCCGGAAGATTTCTGAGTGGGCCAAGTTGTTCACTTCCAATTCCCCGGCGGATGTCTGGGTATTGCCTTATGCCCTTAAATCGGTGAAGCAAATCGCCGAACAATGTGGAGTAGCAACTCCAAAATTCCTTCGGTTCCTGGATGAACAATTGATGATTACTGCCCAGGCCAAAAGTGACGAGGTACCATTCTTATTTGGAGCGGCCGGAGTTACCTATACTAATTACTCTAATTTCTATGTTCCGGGTGGACTTCTTCAAATGATATACTCCATCCGGGATTTTGTGGAAGAACGAGGTGGAAAATTGGCTACTAAGGAAGCAGTAATCCACATTGAACAGTCGGGAGATCAGTTCATTCTCAAAACTAAAAAAGAGAAAGCATATCAGGCACCGGTTGTGGTTTCCAACATCCCAATCTGGAATATGGGAGAACTCACTGAAGCTTCAATGAACAATTATTTCGAAAATGAATCGAAGGACTTTGAGAAAGCCTGGGGAGCGCTCACGATGGGTATCGCTACTACGGACACCTATCTTGAAAGTCTGGGCATCCATCATCAGATTCATCTGCATGGAGAGAAGGTCCCGAATACAGATTCGGAGTCGATATTCGTTTCTATGAGTATGAAAGGAGATATCCAGAGAGCTCCTGAAGGAGAAAGAACGTTGAATGTGTCATGCCATGCTTCGCCGGAACATTGGTTTGGAATGAATGGTGCCTACGATCAAAACAAAGAAGCAGCGAAGGAATTCATCATCGAGACCCTGAAGAAAAAATTGCCGGGATTTGCGAAAGCAGAAATCAAACTTGCTGACTTAGCGACTCCAGTGACCTGGCAAAACTGGGTATACCGCAAAAAAGGCAGGGTGGGTGGAATCCCCCAAAGTATGGCACGCAGCTTGCTCAAGTGGACTCCATCGGAGACGCCATTTGAAGGATTGTATTTGGTAGGAGACACCACATATCCCGGGCAAGGAATTCCCGGCGTAACTTTAGGCGGCATCAACGTATATTCACGCATTGTAAAAAATCACGCAAACCCCGTTTCGCATTGAATCAGTTTCAGCCCAATACTTCATTCTCTTTATTCCCTCCGGGGGTTAAAAACCTGCTTTTTATAAACGGAATCATTTTTCTGGTTACCAAAAGTATCTTTACAAGTGAATGGACGTTGATTGGCCAAATTGGAGCTCCTTTTTTATCCCTCTATCCAATTGGAAGCGGAGCATTTTTCCCGTGGCAGATTGTATCTTATATGTTTTTGCATGGTGATCTGAGTCACATATTCTTTAATTTATTCGCACTCTGGATTTTTGGACAGGCTATTGAGAATCTTTGGGGAACAAGAAGATTCCTTATCTATTATCTTCTGACAGGTGCTGGGGCAGCAATTTTTTATATGGGTGTAAATATGATTGAAATAAATATGCTCAAGGGAGAACTAATGAGTATGGGATATTCATCGACAGATTTAGAAAACTATGCTCGTTTAGGCGGTATTAGCCGAGATTGGCCTAGTACATTACAACAATTTGTCTATAAAAGTGTAGTTCCAACTGTTGGTGCTTCTGGGGCTGTTTTTGGAATTCTTCTAGCATTTGGAATGATGTTCCCAAATCGGTACATCTTTTTGATGTTCCCGCCGATCCCAATTAAAGCAAAATATTTTGTTGCAATTTATGGGGTGATCGAACTCCTGTCTGGGCTTTCAAGAACTAATTCTGGGATTGCACATTTTGCCCATTTAGGAGGATTGGTAGTTGGGTTTGCACTTATTAAATTATGGAAGATTAAACGACCTCAAATGTATGCATAGGTCGCAAAAGAATTTTGGCAAGTGAGGAATAATATGGCCTACGATTCATTCGGAAATTCAGCAAAGAGAGGTTTCATGAGGATGCCAATTGCATTGCGTACTATAATCGCGATCAATACACTGGTATATCTTTCGCAGATTGTATTCTCAATGTTTGGGGTCGACTTATCCGATTATTTTGCACTTAAAAGGGAACTTGCTACAACACTATTTCAACCCTGGAGGGTAGTTACTTATACATTTCTCCATTCTTTGATGAGTCCATTACACTTCATATTTAATATGTTGTGGTTATGGTGGATGGGGCGCCCGGTAGAAGAGACTATTGGGCCCAGAAGTTTTCTCACAATCTATTTTGCAGCAGGACTGGCAGGTGCATTAATAGATATTATCATTTCTTTAACAGGAGCTTTCGCGCCGGAAGATGGGCAGGTTTTTACAGTGATAGGAGCTTCCGGTGCCGTATTTGGGATAATGGTGGCTTTTGCTATGCTATTTCCGCGTACTCCAATCATGTTAATTTTTCTTCCCCCTATCGAAGCCAGGTATTTAGTAGGTGGATTAATCGCTCTGGATATATTGTTTCTGAATACTGGTGGATATGTGGCTAGAATCGTCCATTTGGGAGGCGCATTAACCGGTTACTTATTGATGCGTGCCCGCGCACAGGGAACTGATCTCAGCCTGATTCCAAGATATTTTGAATACTTGTTTATGAAGGTAAAGCCGAAATCAACTTCTTCCCCCAAAAAACCAAAAAATAAGAAAATGAGCATTGTAAGTGATGCGGATATAATCGAAGAAGTAGAACAGAGTGAACTGGACGAAATTCTGGAGAAGATTTCAAGGAATGGTTACGATTCACTCACCAAAGAAGAGAAACGTAAACTTTTTGAGCTAAGTAAAAAAAATTAATCCAGGGCATTATGGTGGCTATTGAAAGAAAGAAAACCATCCAGGTGATGGTAGGAGATGTAGCAATTGGAGGCAATGCGCCTATCGTGGTTCAGTCGATGACAAACACGGATACGGCTGATATCGATGAAACTGTTGAGCAGATTGACCACCTTAATCAGGCGGGGTCTGAGCTCGTGCGAATTACAGTTAACAATGACCAGGCAGCAAAAGCAGTCCCATTCATAAAAGAAAAACTGATTAACCGGGGTGTGACCGTTCCCATCATCGGGGATTTTCATTACAACGGCCACGTGTTGTTAACCAAGTATCCTGAGATGGCCTCTGCGTTATCTAAGTATCGGATCAATCCCGGAAATACAGGAACAAAAGCCCGGGACAAAAATTTCTCTACCATCGTAGAGCAGGCCATCAAACACAATAAACCTGTACGGATAGGGGTGAACTGGGGATCATTGGACCAGCAGTTACTTGCAGAAAAAATGGATGCAAATAACCGACTTGTGGTTCCTGAGTCTGCGAGAGAAGTGATGCTGGCAACTATGATCGAAAGCGCAAAAAGATCTTCAGAAATGGCCCAGGATGTTGGTTTATCGGCAGATAAGATCATCGTAAGTTGTAAGATGTCTCACGTACAGGATGTAATAGAAGTATACACTCGCCTGTCTGAGGTGATCGATCATCCACTGCACGTTGGACTTACTGAAGCCGGTATGGGGATGAAGGGGATGGTAGCCAGTTCTGCGGCACTTTCTGTAATTCTCCAACGAGGAATCGGAGATACCATTAGGGTTTCATTAACACCTCAACCCGGTGCCGATCGTGCACTTGAGGTAGAAGTGGCTCAGCAAATCCTGCAGTCATTAAAAATCAGAAGCTTCATCCCACAGGTTACAGCATGTCCCGGATGTGGCCGGACAAAAAGTACGTATTTCCAGGAACTAGCTGAAGAAATACAAGGCTATATCAAAGAGTCAATGCCGGTTTGGGCGAAGACGTATCCAGGGGTTGAGGAGATGGATGTTGCCGTTATGGGTTGTATTGTGAATGGTCCGGGGGAATCAAAAGCGGCAAATATTGGGATATCACTTCCTGGTACATTTGAAGAACCAAAAGCCCCGGTATATATCGATGGGGAACATGCTCAAACTCTGAAGGGAGATAACATAGGGAATGAGTTTAAACAAATATTGAATGACTATATCGTAAATCGGTACGGTTCTAATAATTAGTAAGTCCACTCTCACGGAATTACTTCTTACATCCAAAATGTAACCGGTTACATTTTTAAATTTGGAAACTGCTTTTTCATCTAGAATATGTCATTATAGCTTCTATACACTATATAATTTTATTATAATATTGATATTTATATTTTTGGCATTAAATAGATTAATATCTGTTTTATAGAAATTTCATTTCTTTATTAAGATTAGGTTAAAAAACCTTAAAATTTAGTTGAAAAAATGTAAGCGCTTTCAATATTTTATTCGAGGCAAGTAATCAAAAACGTTGGGGTCGATTCATTGTCACACATTGGGCGCATAGTTTTAATCCTGCTTTTCATTTCAGCTTGTTCTTCAAACAACAATCAAGTTGTTAAGGAAGATGTGCTTGCCCAAATAAATGATCTCACCGTTTCCGTCAATCATTTTGAAACTGCTTACAAAGAATATTTCTATCGCACAGGTCAGGTTCTTACTCCAACAGAATCGACACGTAAAGCCATTTTAGACTCAGAGTTCAATACGTACGTAATGGCTGTGCATGCTAAGGATCTTGGTTTGGATAAAACCCGGGAAGCTGAGTACCAAAGGTTGGCCATCGAAAAACGGGTTTTGACCGAAGAGTATTTAAATCAAGTCATTTTATCTGATACCGAAGTAACAGAATCTGACTTAAGAGAGTATTTCCTTCGATTTAATAGCAGTTTACGGGCATCACACATCTACGCGGGAACAAAAGAGAAGGCTAACGAATATTATGATCGGCTCCAAAATGGGGATACTTTCGAAGAATTAGCCAGGGAGGCATTTTCAAATCAATATATGGCTGAGAATGGAGGGGATGTTGGTCGGTTTACCACAGACGAGATGGATATTTCTTTTGAAAATGCTGCGTTTGCATTAAATGTGGGGGAGATATCCGAACCGGTTAAAACTGCTCAGGGATATAGCATCATAAAGCTTACTGACCGCGTCATCAGGCCTCTTATTACAGAATATGAGTTCAACCAAAACAAAGGCAGGCTGCAAACTTATGTTTGGCAGAAAAAGAAAGAGGTAGTGCAAAGAGAGCATCTGCAAATGTTTACAGAAGAATCCATTATCAACGATGAGACTTTTTCCTATTTGTATAACGCGATTTCTGAATCCTACGATCAGTTGTTATCAAAACAACCGGAATTCATTTCCAGCCTGAGCTTTGATGATGAGGTATTACGCTTCAATAGTTTTGAACTCAGCGATCAGGTTTTAAGAGAAGAACTATTGACGAGTTCGACACAGATGCTAAACAGTATCAGGGATGAGCGTTCATTTAAGAATTTCATCCTTGGTGTTGCTTATAGGGCTTATATGGTTGATGAGGCAAAGAAACTTGCCATTGATGAGCAGGATATGGTGATTTCATCCATCGAAGAGACCCATCTTCATTACCTGGAAGACCTTGCTATTGAACATCTGAAATCTCAGGTAACTCATACCCAGGCAGAGCTTTATCAGGTATTTACAGAACAGGAGCATCAGTTTGTTGAGCCGGAATATGTCCGGGTTCAGCGTCTGGTAGTTAAAGGAGAGGAAGAAGCGGGTGACCTTCATCTAAAATTAATGGAAGGGGCTGATTTTGGAGAAATGGTTATCGCAAGTACTCAGAATAATGAAGATCGCTTCATCAAAGGTGATTTAGGGTTTGTTCCAATGGATGATTTTGGTTTTAACGGCCCAAAAATAGCCGAACTGAATATTGGTGAGATCTCAGAAATCATACCCTACACAGGTGATGAGTTTCATATTTATAAAGTACTGGATAGGCAGGAGTCCTTTGCACTTACTTTTGATGAAGCGCGTGAGAAGGTTTCTGAATTCCTTACCAGGCAAAAGCTTCAAACTCTTCGGAAAGAAACTATTTCCCGGGTCAAGGAAAAGCACAACGCTTTTGTGGACCTGGAAAAATTAAATGGACTTACTATAAAAATCTGAAAATGATTAATGAAAACGCTTAAAACGATATTACTGACTATTGTACTTGTTGCGTTACCGTCACTGGCATTTGCTCAGTCCGGTAAAATTACGGGTACTCTCTTAGACGCAGATACAAACGAACCACTCATTGGAGCTACAGTTGGTATCCAGGGGACTACCAAAGGTGCTATCACTGATATTGATGGTAAGTATTTAATGCTAAATGTGGCACCTGGTACTTATATACTGGAAGCCAGATATATAGGGTATGCTACTGTTGTAGTGCAGGACGTGATTGTTAGAACAGATTTAACTACCACCCAGAATTTTGAACTAGCTCCGGAATCTTTTGAAGGTGAGGAGGTTGTTGTTGTGGCTCAGCGTCAGGCAGTTATTAAAGATATTACAAGTTCAGAAGCCAGGGTTAGTAGCGAGGAAATTGAAAAGCTTCCCGTTCAGGAAGTAACGGATGTAATTCAGCTCCAGGCAGGGGTAAATGTAAGTAATAGCGGCGCAATCCATATTCGTGGTGGTCGCGCTTCTGAAGTTTCTTATGTGGTTGATGGAATCCGAGTGACTGATGACTATGATGGTAGTGCAGGGGTGCGCTTAGAGAATGAATCGATCCAGGAATTACAGGTAATTTCAGGTTCATTTAATGCAGAACATGGGCAGGCACTTTCAGGGGTAGTAAACGTAGTAACCAAATCTGGTGGAAATGATTATGATGCTTCGTTCAGGACCTGGAGCGGTGGTTATCTGGCGACCAATGAAAGTCACTTATATGATGGGATCGGTACTTCACTGGATAGTTTTAATCCCCTCAGAATGTACAATTTCAATGCATCTGTATCTGGCCCTATTATTAAGGATAAGCTCACATTCTTCGTAACAGGAAGACAGTTTGAAAATGAAGGGTGGCTAAACGGACGTAATGCATATTCACCACGTGGAGTGTTCGTTGATCAGGTTCCATTAGGAACTGATCTGGATGCATATAGAACGATTTATAATGAGCAGGTTAATTTTGATGATCCCTGGTACAGTATTGATACTGTGCTTAACAATCAGGGACAACAGGTACTTCAAATTCGTGACGATGGAACCCGGGATAGTTCTTTGGTGAACATGAATCAATTTATGTCGCAGTCCATTCAGGGAAACCTGGAGTTTCGCTTTAATCAACGTTTGAAATTCAACCTGATTGGTTCTTATGCCATTGAAGAAGGCAAAGGGTACAGTTTTGGAAATCGATTTGTTCCACTTGGTGAGAATACCACCTTCCGAGACAACTATACCCTAAATTTGAAGACAACCATTACTCCTTCAAATAATACTTTTGTCACAGTTAACGTTGCAAATCGGTTTAATTCATTTAAAAATCGATTATATGAAGATCCGTGGGATCCAAGATACTTTAATTATGATAACTTAGCGGATGACTTATTTGGAACGAGTGCTGTAGGTGGGAATCGAATCACGCAGCAAGGTCAGTTCAACACATTTAATACCAACAATAGTCGATTCTCAAGATCTACTAATACCTTTATCGGAAAGGTAGAAGTCTCGAGTCAGGTTAATCAATACCACTTTATTAAAGCGGGTATATCTGCTCAATTTGACGAAATTAAATTTAACAGTGTAGGATTGGCCCCACTCTCTCAGGAAGGAGTAGAACTCCCCGAGGGTACCCCTGAAGAGTTAATTCCTTTCGTACAACTTGGATTTCCGGAGGTAAATACTCCCGGTTATCAAAGGTATACCGAGAATCCGATCACACTTAGTGGTTTTATCCAGGATAAAATCGAATTCGAGAACCTAATCATTAATGTTGGTTTGAGGTTAGATTATTTCGACCCAAATACGCTCATTCCAGTAGATCCTGAAGATCCTGATATCAATCTGCCACTTAAACCTGAGAACCAATACATTGATGCCAACTCGAACGGCCAGTTTGATGAGGGTGAGACAGAATTGACCGTTGCTGATAGAGAAGCTTATTGGTGGAAAGATGCAGATGTAAAGTATCAATTGAGTCCAAGAATCGGGGTGGCTTACCCTATTAATGATGGCGGCGTTATCTATTTCTCTTATGGGTATTTCTTCCAAATGCCTTCTTACGATCGTTTGTATACAAATTCCAGAATTCTTCTACGCCAGGGTGGTGGAAATCAAACACTGTTTGGCAATCCAAATCTTAAGCCCGAGCGTTCAATACAGTACGAGTTAGGACTTAAGCAGGAAATTTTAGACGGAACAGCGATTGAGTTTACCGCCTACTATAAAGATACACGTGACTATGTGTCCAGTAGACCACAGGTAACTGCCAGTCCTTCCATTACATACGGGATTTATTTCAATCGTGATTTCTCGCGTTCAGTGGGAACAACCTTTGCATTTAACCAATTTGTGAGTCAGCGGTTTAATTTCGGTCTGGACTATACGTTCGGTGTGGTTGAAGGAAGTAATTCCGATCCTGCATCAGAATTTTTCGCAATAATTGGTCAGGGTGGGGCAATCGACTCAACTAACCAGGACCAAACCCTTACAAAATTAGTCCAGCCCCTGGATTGGGATAGAACCCATATTATAAATGGTTCAATGTTCTACACAGGTAATAACTGGGGTGCCAACTTATTGGCAAAATTCAGTTCCGGATCCCCATACACACCAGATCGCAATATTCCCGGGGTATTTGTAGGAGAAGTGGCTACTACCAGAGATCTTAGAAATACTGCACGACTACCAAGCAGATTCACTGTAGATATTAATGCTTACAGGAACTTTGATATTGGCGGAAACAGGCTCCAGGTATTTATCAACGCGTTTAACATTTTCGACAGCAAGCTTGTGAATAGCGTATTCGCTGATTCTGGTGAGCCGGACTTACCTCTTCCAGTTAGAGTAGTGGAAGATGCGCATCCTGATTTTTATAACGATCCAGGCAGGTATGCGGAACCACGAAGAATTCAACTAGGAGTACAATTTTCTTTCTAATCATGAAAACATCATCTAAGAGATTTACAACCCTTTTATCTGCAGCGCTAACTGTACTTCTGGTAGGTTCAGTTTCGGCTCAGGACTATGAGCCAAGCGAAGAGCGCTCCGATTTTAATCAGCGTAAAATATCGATTATGGATGGTAACCGATTGAGGGCTACCTACCATAACACAGGGCATGCTGGTCGTCGGGATAACACGGCGCTTAACGAGCTTTTATTTGAATTTCCAAGGAATACCAATCGAACATACATGTACTTCATGAGTGTGATGTTCGGTACAGATGTTCCAAATCAGAATCCTCTGAATCCAGCTGAGACTTTTCCTATGGTGGATGTTTCCGCCTATCGTACAAACAGAACGGGAACGGTAAACTGGTCCTTAAACCCTATCCAGGGATATGCCCGTGACGATTCTCCGGAAATGGCACGTTCTGACCGAGGGCCAACTTCGCCGTTGGGTAATACCTGGCCCGATTCCTGGCCGGATAAATTTGAGAATGGTGGAGATGGTTGGGCTGGTTCCTGGAATGGTTTCTTTGGCCGTGATCAGTTTAACGCTGACGTCGAATTCTACTACAAAGCTGGTGATGATTCATATACCAGGTTTTTGAATGCAAGTGATGCCGATGACTTCCAGTTCCGCCCGGATGATACAGATCCAACCCGTGGTGGGATGGGTATCATTCTGGATACTCGTATTCTTGCCTGGTCTCAAACACTGGTAAATGCCACTCATTTCAATATTTTTGAAATAAGAAACGATGGTAGTTATGATTATCCGAGAATGACATTTGGGCTTTGGATAGCCGATTTTGTCGGACCAAGTACGAATGGTGATGAACCAGAGTTTGATAACCTGAGTGCAATAGCCTACTTAACCGACACCGAAAGAGAAAATGGAGGGGATGTCTTTGGTGACGGACTTATTGGTCAACTTGGTTTAAAGTTTATAGAAACTCCGGGTAACGCGATAGATGGTATCGATAATGATGGAGATGCGGATAATTATGATGCGGCATCCAGATTTTATGAAGTTGAAAACGAAGAATTATTTACAAGGTTGCTCGATACGGGTGGAGGTTTCTATTCTCGAGAACTCTTAGCCGATACATTAATTCGTGAATTTAATATCCTCGACTTCAATGAACGTGTTATCAATATAGGTGATAAGATTGTCCGTATTCTGGATGATAATTCCAGGGTTATTGAAACATACACTGGTGCAGCTTTTGTTTCCCAGGGTAGAACCTGGGATTTTGGGGGCGGCACCATTCAGGTTACTGAGGACAATCTACCTCAGGGGCATCCGAATTATCAAAGCCATATTGATGGGCTGGATAACGATTTTGATGGAATTATAGACGAAAACAGACCTAATCACCTTACAAAAAGTACATTTGACCCGGATGTCAATGATTTTGCGCCCCGGCCTGTTCGATTTATCAATTATTTAGAATTCGAAGTGGGAGATACTCTTTCAAGAGGGTTGATTGTTCCAAACCAGCAAATTAGGGCAAGAATAGCAAGTGATGCGAGTTTTGCTGAATTGGTGAACACCCAGTTTGGCGGACGCTTACAGAACTATTTCACAAGTGCCCCGATGATTGACGAAGGCAGAGACGATTTCTTCGACAATGATAATGATTGGAACCCGGCTCTTGACGATGTGGGTATTGAAGGAGATGAAAGCGTAGTAAGTGAAGGTCAGGGTGATATGTTACCCTCTTCAGGGGCAGGTACTTCATTTCCAGGTGAGCCCAGTATTGATAAAACCGATGTGTCAGAAACGGATTTGATTGGGGTTACCCGGGTACGAATTTTCGATGCGGGTGCGCTAAACGTAAATCTCGATAGTGACATCCTAAACAATTATCTGAATCCAGGAGACTTCGTTATTGAACCTGGAACTGATTCAGATATTTTTGTGTCTTCCGGGGTTTTCCCATTGGTAAGTGGCTCATCAGAACGATTTGCAGTAGCAGTTACTGTTGCCCAGGAAAATGGCACATTTCAGCGTGACAGAGACCGGGTAGATGAACGACTAGACGATGCAACCACAGCGTATGAAGCTGATTACCAGTTTGCAGTAGCGCCAAGTCCACCAATAGTTACTGCGGTAGCAAGCGATGGCAAAGTTACCCTCTATTGGGATGCCAGTAGTGAAGAATCGATCGACCGTTATATCAATTTGCAAACGGGAGATGGTAAGGATTTTGAAGGTTACAAAGTGTACAAAACTACCGACGTGTCCTTTGAGGACATCCTAACCATTACAGATGCTTTTGGCTCTGGAACATATCTGCAGCATGTTGAGATTTATGACCTGAAAAATGGGATTAGTGGTTTACATCCGGTTTCTGATAATGGTCTTCAATATTACATGGGAGAAGACACAGGTCTGAAACGAACCTGGGTGGATACAGATGTTCAAAATGGTAGAAAATATTATTACGCAGTAGCCGCTTATGACCGTGGATTTACCGATGGGGGGATAAGTCCATCGGAGTCACCAGTACAAATTTCATTAAATCCGGACGGTACAGTTGTGCTGGGCCAGAATGTAGTTGAAGTTCGTCCGTCACGCGAAGTAGCAGGGTACATTTCACCATTGAATCCGCTAGCTCAGATTGTTTCTGGTTCACCGGGTGGTACGGTTTCGGTAGAAATTGTCGATCCTAGGGCTTTAAAAGCAGATAATCTATATGACATCGTATTCGAGGATACCGTTTTTGTAGCTGATATAGGTCCGGACACACTTGCGACCAAAAATTTCACACTCAGAAACATTACGAATGGTATAACTGATACACTTATTTCCCGATCCACTGCAATCGATGGTGGAAATAATGAGATCGTTGAAGGATTTACTGTATTCCTGGACAACATTAACGAAACGGGTATAGATACTGACCGGACAGAATGGTCATTTGATACAGAAGTAGCACCTCATAACTTTGAAGTACTTAATGTTGGTCCTCCTAAAATTTCTGATTACGAAATCACTTTTGGGGATAATGTCGGATTTGGAACTTCTGTTGAGAAAGTAGTTGAAGTGTCCCCGGGCTTATTCCAAAATCTTCCGGCTATACAAACTAATTTCAGGATTTTTAATACTTATTTGAATGAAGAGGTGTCTTATGCGTTCTTCGATTTACAAAATCCGACCAATTTACAGCAGCGCTGTAACCCTACATTCTTTCCTCCAGATAATTGGGTTCCTGCACCTGCGGGTCAGTTATCGGCAGTTTCAAGTGTATTAGGTCGCTGTTCAGATATCATTTACCTGGTAGAGGATTTTCAGGAAGTTACAGATACCGTTACTTATGAAATTTCTTTAGTAGGACTGTTATCAAATAGCGCACTATTATCCAGGGATCCAGCTCCAGGTGATACATTAAGAGTATTTACCAATAAGCCATTTATCGCTGGTGATCGTTTTCAATTCAGCTTTGACGTTGAAAATATTCCCAGAATTGACGCAGATACGGCAAGAAGCGAGTTGGATGATATCTTAGTAGTTCCAAACCCCTACAAGGTTGCAAACATCTATGAGCCCGCGGTTACTGCAACAAACAGGCAGCATAATCGGGAGTTGCATTTTGTAGGGCTTCCGGCGCCATCGACTCTTCGAATATTTACCGCTTCTGGGGCACTGGTTCGTGAGATTGACATACAACCTCAGGATCTGATAAATGGATATGGAGGCACGTATATCTGGAATATGCTGACCAAAGATGACCTTGAGATTTCATACGGTATCTATCTCTACCATGTAGATGCGCCCGGTGTTGGTGAAAAACTTGGAAAATTTGCAGTGATTAAATGATGACAACAATGAAAAAAATTATCTCTCTAATCGTACTTATCGCTGCAATTGCTCCAATGAGTGGATTGCAAGCTCAGCTTACAAAAACGGGTACCACGGCAGCTGATTTCTTACTCATTCCGGTAGGAGCCAGATCATCGGCGATGAGTGCTTTTTCAGCAACCGTTAATGATGCTTCGGCCATGGTCTTAAACCCTGCTGGCCTTGCGGATATTGAAACAGGAGAAATTCAGGTAGAAATTACCGATTCATTTCTTGATTTCACTCATTCATATATTGGTGCAGCTTTACCGACTAAAGACGGAGCTGTTGGAGTACACGTACTTGCAATGAATTATGGTGAATTTGATGAAACCACCGCCGAAGCTGAGGGTTTTCTGACTGGGCGTACTTTCAGCGCCTATTCAGTTTCGTTTGGAGTTACTTATGCACAATACCTGATTCCCGAATTTACCATCGGGGGAACAGCGAAAGTGGTGTATGAGAAAATTGCCAATAGCTCTGCTTCCGCAATCGCCTTTGATATTGGTACTATGTATGATACTCCATTCTACGGAGTTCGATTCGGAGTAAGTGTTACGAACGTTGGTTCCAAGCTACAAATGACAGGGAATGATTTGATTATCAGAACCGATCCGGATCAAACACTACCTGGTAATTATGAACCGGATGGTACTTTGGTGACTGATAAATTTGACCTGCCTCTAATGTTGAGAGTGGGGCTTGCCTGGGATGCGATAAACCGGGATGGCGTTAGAGCCACCATAGCAGTGGATGGAAACAATCCTTCGAATAACACTCAAAGTGTGAGCGTAGGTGGAGAATTATCATTGCTTAATGAAAGAGTATTTTTGAGAGGTGGAGTTCCGTATATCGGAATGGAAGATGCCACTGAAAAATTCAATGGAGGTTTGGGAGTTCGATACAATATCTCCGATAACCGGGGAATATCGTTTAACTATACCTATCACGGGTATAGATACTTAGGCGATGTGAATAAACTCGGAATTCAAATCTTTTTTTAACCTAAACACTAACCCAAAAAGTAAGGGGTTCAAACATGAACAAAGCTACAAAGCTGCTTATGTTTTTGGTTGTAATGGCAACATTTACGACTTCGGCATGGGCGCAAGATCCGGACACGGTATCCGTTACGTTCACAGTGAATATGTCTACAGTACAGGATACTGTGAATGCAGAAGACTACTCCATGTGGATCAACGGTAACATGAAGGGGCAATTCGCTGAAGTTGACGGCCGTGCTACTTTCGTAGACGGTGAATCACTAGGCTGGGATGCCGGAGCAACTGCTACTATGACAAATATTGGCGGAGATTACTGGCAGGCAACCTATCGAATGTTTAAAGGCGATACGGTTCTTTATAAATTCAGATATAAAAACAACGTTTCTAATGGCGAGGACGATGAAAATGCATTTTTGGAAGCTTCCAACCCGGCTGGTTGGGATACCAGAGGTTTTGTTGCAGTTTCTGATACGGTTCTGCCAGTTGCGTACTATAACGAACGCGATGACAAGCCAACGCCTGGTACACTAGCTCCATTTACATCTGCAGAAGATAGTGTTACTGTTTACTTCAGAGTTAACGTAGGTGGACAAGTACAAACAGAAGATCTGGATCCAGAAACAGGTAAAGTTGGAGTTCGCGGAGCCCCGCCTTTCTTTGATAATCCTGGCGACTGGAGTTCTTCTGCATTTCATTTGGAAAACTTAGGTGGTTCAGGCGATAATTTATTTTACGGTGGTTCCACCAAAGTACATAAAGACAGTGTTGCTAACTTCACTGAGCCAGTACCTTACAAGTTTGTTATTGAAGATGGTGACGGAACTGTTACCTGGGAAAGTGATCCTAATAACACCGTTGTAGTTCCAAGTTCTGACTCTACAGCATATTGGAGATTCTTCAACGACACACCACCTTCTAATGCAGTAATTGTAGAAACCAACCTCAATTTCGAGGTTAACGTAGGTATTCTGGAAGGTATTGGATTCTTCAACTCAGCTATCGATACCGTATTTGTTACTGGTACATTTAACGGTTGGAATAACTCTCAGAACCAAATGAATTTCAACAATATTACTGGTAATTATACTACAGCTAATGGTATTCCATTTACGGCTGCTGTAGAATCAGAAGTTTCTTATAAGTATTTCATTAAATGGGACAGCCGTCGAGATTCCGTAAATAGTGATTTCTACTTAGAAGGCATTACGCATGACGGATCTGGCTGGGAAGAACCTGGTGTGACCGGCGGTGGAAACAGAGTGTTTACTATCGAAGATTTGGCTAGTCAGCCTGTACGATCTGAATCATACAATAGTGTGGCGCCTCAGGCTTTGATTACACCTGCTAATGTTGAAGGTGGTGGACCAATGGTTGTTACATTCTCTGTTGATATGACAAATGCAGCAAACAGAACAGATGGAACTACCGCATTCAATGCAGCATCTGACTCTGTATTCCTGATCATTGATACACCATTCTTCGCACTTACTAACGATATTATTGTTAGTGATGGTGATTTTGCAACCCGATCTCTCGAACAAAGAGATAAGGTAATGTTCACCGATCCAAATGAAGATATGATTTACACCCTGGATCTGACTCTAGCCGCAATTACCATTAACAACATTGGTTTCAGAATCGCATACGGTGAGCCAACCTCTGAAAATGGTGAACTCGTTGTCAATGGAGGTGGGTTTGATGCCGGACGTCGTCACTACCAGTACATTCAACCAATCATTACAGAAGATGGTCCTGACTTAGATAACTTACCAGATGTTTCATGGCCGGCAACTTTTGCAATGCCTACATTGCCATACGAGGCATCGGATGTTAGCTGGGAACAGCCATTAGACTACTCTGTAATTACTTCTAACGAATTAGGTTCAGAAGTAGCCGATCGCTTCGTTCTCGAACAGAATTATCCTAATCCATTCAACCCTTCAACAAACATTAGTTTTAACCTGCCACAGGCTTCTACTGTTAAGTTGACGGTTTATAATGTATTGGGACAGGAAGTAGCGACACTCTTGGATAACAGAACGTTAAATTCAGGGGTACACAAAGTCGCATTTGATGCATCAGCACTCTCTTCTGGTATGTATATTTACAGACTGGAAGCAGGAAGCTTTACAAGCACAAAGCGCATGATGCTTATTAAATAAAAGATTCTCTATAAGTCTTCTCGCAGGTACTATGAAAGGTACCTGCGTGTTTAAAACTATCGAATGGCATCTACCATTTATGATATCGCTAAACAAGCAGGGGTTAGCATAGCTACTGTATCTCGGGTATTTAATCAGAGTAACAGTGTATCCGAATCCACGCGAAAAAAGGTTCTGGCTGTAGCCGATGCAGTTGGATATCATCCCCAGGCCTACGCTCAGGGACTGGCCAGTAGAAAGAACAACACGGTTATGGCAGTTGTCCCTGTTATCTCGAACTACTTTTTTATGGAAGTATTGGGAGGTATTCAGGATAAGCTTACAGAATTGGGTTATGAATTAACCATTTTCAATGTAACGGCTGGTGATCGTTTGTTTGAAGAAGTTGAACATGTATTAAAGCGACGTTGGGCAGAAGGGTATCTCTTCATCTCCATACATCTATCCGATGATCAATGGGAAAAACTCAAGCGTTTTGATGTCCCAATTACGCTAATTGATGAACATTATGAGGGCTTCGATTCTGTTTCCGTTGATAACATCCAGGGAGCTTATCGAGCCACAAAAAGTCTGGTAGATAAGGGTTTCAAAAAAGTTGCAATGCTATCAGCTTTGAAAACTTCTAAACCTATCCGCGATCGACTCGTCGGGTATAAAAAAGCACTTTCCGAGAAAAGCATCCCGTTTTGTGAAGAATACGTGGTTTCCGGAGACTCTCTCTACAGAGATGGTTTTACAGAGCGAGGAGGGTATGAGGCAATGATGAAAATGCTGAGTATGGCGGAACCCCCGGAAGCCTGTTTCTGTGCTTCAGATATTCAAGCCGTTGGAGCTCTGAAAGCTATGCAAGATGTCGGAAAGCATATCCCGATAGTTGGTTACGATGATATCGAACTTTCGGAATATATTGGCTTATCCACGGTTAGGCAACCCATGCGGGATATGGGATATTTTGCTACACAAAACCTTATTGAGCGACTAAAGAATACTGGAAAAGCCATTTCTCAAACCATCTATTCTCCGGAATTAATTTTAAGAACATCCACTGATTGAATCTCACTCTTATGAAAAAACTATTCACGACCAAGACGTTTTTGGTGTTTGCTTTTTTACTATCGTCACCGGTTTTTGGGCAGGTAGTAACTTTTACTCCATCCTTTGCCACTCAATTCGATTCTGTTACAATCACATTTGATGCTACCCAGGGGAATGGAGATTTAGCAGGATTCACAGGCGATGTATACCTGCATACCGGAGTCATTACCACAAAAAGTTCAAGCCCCTCTGATTGGCAATATGTACCCAATGGTTGGGATGAATACCCATCCAAAGTGCTTGCTACCTCGCTTGGCAACAATAAGTGGGAGTTTACTTATTCACCAAGTGTTCGCGAGTTTTTTGGAATAACTGATGAGACAGAAGAAGTACTTGAAATAGCAATGTTGTTTAGAGGTACGAATACAGGAACGGGTAGTCCGGTTGCAGTGGGAAGAGGGACTGGTGACGAAGATATTTTCATTGAACTAACAGCCGGAGAAGCAGCTGCGCGATTTGTTACCCCGGAAGGTGAGTTTGATTTTATCCAGAGTACCGAAACCCTGGATCTTGTGGGGATTGGAACGGTTAACTCCGGTGATTTAACCCTTACTCTTCTCAAAAATGAATCTGAAGTAACATCAACTTCTGAGGATACACTTCGCTATACATTTGATCCGGAACCAAGTGATACTGATGTACTCTTTGAATTGGTTGCATCCAATGGAACTGGTCTTGCTGATACTGCATCATTCTTTGTTACGGTTAGGGAAGGAAATGGTCCTGCTGTTTCACGACCAGCGGGTACACGTGATGGAATCACTTATACTTCAGATACCTCCGTTCGACTTTCACTTTATGCCCCATTCAAGCAATTCGTATATGTTTTAGGAGATTTTAATGACTGGACACCCAGCTCAGCATATTTGATGAATAAAGAGTTTAATACCTCCGACAGCGTTTGGTATTGGCTTGATATTGATGGATTAATAGCAGGACAGGAGTATGGTTTCCAGTATCTAATAGATGGCGATATCCGAATTGCAGATCCGTACTCTGAATTGGTTTTGGACGAATTCAACGATTCATTTATTCCGGAGTCGGTGTTCCCAAATATCAAAGAATACCCGCAGGGTAAGACCACACAATATGTTGGCCTATTATCACCTGGAAAGGAATCATACCAGTGGGAAGTAACTGATTTTGATGCGCCAGATAACGACAAACTCGTTATTTACGAGCTATTAATTCGGGATTTCATCGAAGATCACAGCTATTCAACATTGATTGATACCCTGGATTACCTCGAGAATCTTGGAATTAATGCTATCGAGTTGATGCCTGTAAACGAGTTTGAAGGCAATATTAGCTGGGGGTATAACCCGTCATTCCATATGGCACTGGATAAGTACTATGGTCCACCAAATGAATTTAAACGCTTCATTGATGAAGCTCATAAAAGAGGCATTGCTGTAATAGTAGATATTGTACTGAATCACGCGTTTGGTTCAAATCCGTTGGTGAGAATGTGGAATGACGGTGAATTTGGCAGTCCAACTAACGACAATCCATACCTGAATAGAACAGCAAAACACGATTTTAACGTAGGCTATGATTTTGATCACGAAAGCCCGGTAACTCGTCGTTACTCAAAAAGAGTGATGGAGTACTGGCTTGAAGAATACAATCTGGATGGTTTCAGGTTTGATCTAAGTAAAGGATTTACTCAGAATAATACGTTGGGAGATGTGGGAGCCTGGAATCAATTTGACCAGTCCCGGATAGACATCTGGTTCGATTACTACAACTATATAAAGAGCGTCAACCCGGAAGCTTATGTAATTCTTGAGCACTTTTCAGATAACAGCGAAGAAAAAGTATTAGCAGATGGTGGCATGATGCTTTGGGGGAATATCAATCACGAGTACAACGAAGCTACGATGGGATACCCATCAAATCTTTCCGGTGTTCTCTCAAGTTCTCGTGGCTTTAACTTCGGACATCTTGTTTCCTATATGGAAAGTCATGACGAACAGTGGTTGATGTTCAAAAACATCAGTTTTGGTAACTCAGATGGAGACTATAATGTTCGTAGTCTGCCCACTGCACTTGATAGAATGGAACTGGCAGGAGTATTTTTCTTCCCGCTTCCTGGTCCAAGAATGCTATGGCAATTCGGTGAGTTGGGTTATGGATACGGTGACGCCGGTGAGCAATGTTTGCGTGATTCGCCAGACTGTCCTGTTTCAGCGCCTGGGCGTACAGATCCAAAGCCAATAAGATGGGACTATTACGATGATCCGGATCGAAAAGAGCTTTACGATGTGTGGTCTGCAGTAATTAATCTGAGAAACAGTAGCGAAGCTTTTACCCGCCCGACAAATGACAATACATTTTATTCATTAGGTGGAACAGTAAAATACTTCCGACATACACACCCGGAGTCAGATGTTGTTGCAATTGGGAATTTTGGAGTAACGGAGACTACGCAAAATGTCGACTTTACCCGGGATGGAACCTGGTATAATTTCTTTGAAGACACTCAGACAGAAGTATCGGGCGGAGTCCAGCAGATAACCCTTGCTCCGGGAGAGTACAAGCTATTCACAACCAAGTTATTCGGCATGCCTACTTCATCTGAGTTAGACGAAAATGGGTTGCCAGCTCGATTTGCACTGCATCAAAACTACCCGAATCCTTTTAACCCAAGTACTAATATCACTTTTGATGTAGCTAAAACAGGACTCGTAACTGTTGAGATCTACAACTTACTGGGGCAAAAAGTAGCTGATTTGGTTAACGAATCAAGAGCAGCGGGTACTTATACTGTACGGTTTGATGCTTCCGGGTTAAGTAGCGGGGTTTATATCGCTCGATTTACAGCCGGTAATGTTGTGCAGACCCAGAAAATGATGCTTCTGAAGTAAACTCAGAAGAAACCAACGATCTTAATTTGATACCATCAAAAATGAAATTTTTAGCGAAATCCGGAAACTGGGCGGTTCTGTTAATCTTGATAGCCGGGGCTTGTACACAAGTGGAGGAGACGCTCCCGGTAAGTAATGTTGTACATCCTGAGTGGAGTAAGAATGCAAGTATTTACGAAGTAAACATTCGTCAGTATTCTGAAGAAGGAACCTTCAATGCCTTCCGGGAAGATCTGCCTCGTTTGCAAGCGATGGGCGTTGATATCCTTTGGTTGATGCCCATTCACCCAATTGGAGAACTCAACCGGAAAGGGACGATGGGAAGTTATTACGCGGTACAAGACTTCAAAGCTGTGAATCCAGAATTTGGAACAGAAGAAGATTTCCAGGCCCTGGTTGATGAAGCCCATTCCCTTGGGATGAAGGTAATTATTGATTGGGTGGCAAATCACTCATCATGGGATAACGTGTGGACCGTAAATAAAGACTGGTATACATTAGACGAAGATGGTAATTTTGTTCCTCCGATAGAGGATTGGGATGACGTAATCGATTTTAATTACTATAACCAGGATATGCGTGCCGCTATGCTGGATGCTCTTCTCTATTGGGTTCGCGAATTTAATATTGATGGTTATCGTTGTGATGTCGCCGGTATGGTTCCTACTGACTTTTGGGTGAATGCGCATCAAGAGCTAGACAAAATCAAAGACGTATTTATGTTGGCTGAAGATGAAGAGCCTGAATTACTGATCGACGCCTTTGACATGAACTACGCGTGGGAATATGCTCATATTATCAGGGAGATAGCGAGTGGGGAAATGACGTTCTTTCAATTGGATAGTCTTTTTGAGGATGAAGCTAAACGTTACCCTAAGAATAGCTATCGAATGTATTTTACTACCAACCACGATGAAAATTCCTGGAACGGAAGCGATGTGGAGCTTTACGGTCCCAACTTTGAGAATTTTGCTGTTCTATCAGCAACGGTAGCCGGAATGCCACTTATCTACAATGGGCAGGAGTCTATTTTAGATAAAAGACTGGAATTCTTTGAAAAGGATGCCATTGATTGGAAAGAATATCAGTATGAGGATTTTTATCGGATGCTGCTGACTCTTCAGGAAGAGAACCAGGCACTATGGAATGGAGCGTTTGGCGGCGAACGTACCCGTATTGAATCACCGGAAGGAACATATGCATATACGCGTAAAAAAGGGACGAATGAAGTAATTGTAGCCATTAACATAACAGAGGAAGTAAAACAAATATCAATTCCTTTATGGGCTTCACCTACCTATTCAAAATTTGGAGTTACTGATGGAGTGATAAATGAAGAAAGTGGTACATACGAGTTTGAATTACCGGCTCATCAGTGGTTTATTCTAGCAACTAACTAATCAACCTAATCTAAAAGCGGATGTCTCAATCTATGACAACAAAACCCAGATTAAGTTTTATGCAGATCTGGAATATGAGTTTTGGATTCCTTGGGATTCAGATGGGTTTTGCCCTTCAGAATGCGAATACCAGCCGAATTTTTGAAACACTGGGAGCAGACACATCGAGCCTGGCCATATATTGGTTAGCAGCTCCGGTTACCGGGTTAATCGTTCAGCCTATTATTGGATACTACTCCGATCGGACCTGGAGCGTAAAGTGGGGAAGGAGGCGTCCTTATTTTGCTATTGGAGCAATTACCGGTGCTATCGCTTTAATTATGATGCCAAACTCAGCGGCGCTTTGGATGGCCGTTGGGGTGCTTTGGATCATGGATGCATCCATCAATGTTACCATGGAACCATTCAGAGCTTTTGTAGGTGATTTGTTACCTGATGAGCAGAGAACTGCTGGTTTTGCCATGCAGAGTTTTTTTATTGGGATTGGTGCTCTTGTAGCATCGTTCTTACCCTGGATTTTTGCAAACTGGCTAAATATTCCGAATACCGCTCCTGAAGGAGTTATACCTCCCTCGGTGAAGTATTCATTCTACATCGGTGCAGCGATGTATTTTATAACGGTGATGTGGACGGTATTCAGCACCAAGGAATATCCCCCGGAAGAAGACGAAGACCACGATGAACCTGCTATGGAAGAGGGTGAAGTAGGATTCTTTTCTCAGAAGTTTATGAAAATCGGTGTCGTATCTATTTTGATTGGGGCTGTATTTTCAACCATTGTAGCTATTAGCGGAATCGATCAGCAATTACATGTACTTGGCGGGGGACTTATCTTCTTTGGGTTGGTTCACCTGATTGGTCGATCACTCGCAAACAGTGGTAGAACAAAATCGGCTTTGGTTCACATCGTAAAGGATTTCAACACAATGCCGGCTACCATGGTACAACTGGCATTTGTTCAATTCTTTACCTGGTTTGCCCTTTTTTCAATGTGGATTTACACCACCTCAGCGGTAACGTCACACATTTACGGCACTTCTGATACAACCTCGCTACTCTATAATCAGGGAGCAGACATGGTGAGTAATTTGTTTGGCGGATACAATGGTATCGCGGCGCTTGCAGCGATTTTTATTCCATGGGTGGCTCGCAAAACCAAGCGAAAAATCACCCATATGCTTGCGTTGTTCTGCGGAGGAATTGGCTTGATTTCAATTTACTTCATCAACGAACCAAGTATGCTTTGGTTTAGCATGATTGGGGTAGGTATTGCCTGGGCGAGTATCTTATCCATGCCGTATGCAATGTTAGCGGGTTCATTACCTGCCGATAAAATGGGATATTATATGGGGGTATTTAACTTCTTTATCGTGATCCCTCAAATTATGGCTGCATCCGTTCTAGGCTTTATTCTCAATACCTTTTTTGATGGCCAAACGGTGATGATCCTCGTAACCGGTGGAGTATCTATGTTTGTAGCAGGCTTGCTTTGCCTACGGGTAAATGACGTCGGGGAAGTAGCCACCGAGACGACCTGAAAAACTGAACGATTTAACTGAAACTTCATGAAAGCAATTTCAAATAAAGCACTGATGGTCTCATTGGTGCTTTTTTTATTCCAATCTACGCATGTAATCGCAAATCCAAATGACGACACGCTGGAAATAATAGCAGCCCTCATTGTGGCTCCGAATCAAATCCAGGTGATACTGAGTCAGGAAGTAGACCCTTCAGACATAACGGTTCTTGATGAAGGTTCTCAAAGATCCGCTTTTGTATTGCCTCAGCAAAATCGAAGGTATTTGATTACTGTTGATGATAACTTCGATTTAACCAAAAAATATATAGTTCAGGTAGGTCAAAAAAGACGTTCAACCCAGGTTCACTGGAAGGTCATTGACGAACTTTACACGTATGATGGACAATTAGGTATTACATATACAAGAGAATCCACCTTGTTTCGCTTGTGGGCACCATTAGCCACCGAAGTACATGTGCTTATTTATGAATCCGCTTTAGACGAAGAAAACTACCAGGTCCGACCGCTTGAGCGGGGAGAAAAAGGGGTCTGGACTACAACTCTGGAAGGAGATCATTTTGGTAAGTTCTACTCCTACCAGGTTAACAATTATGGAGAATCAAAGATTGTACTCGATCCCTATGCCTATTCGAAAGGGGTAGATGATTCGGATGGGGTGATTACCGGGAAAGGAGCAATTCTTGATCCATCAAAGATTGGCCCCGAACTGGAATATGCAAACATCGAAGGATTCGAAAAGCGGGAAGATGCCATTATCTGGGAAATTCATGTACGTGATTTTACCGTTGATCCGGACATCGAAACAGAAGCACGTTTTGGAACCTACAAAGCGTTTACGGAAAGGATTGATTACATCAAACAATTGGGTGTTACCCATGTTCAGTTGCTTCCTGTAATGAGCTATGCACATGGTAGCGAATTAAAAGCTGCCCAACGGGAGATGGAATACGCAGTGAGTGTGAATTATAACTGGGGGTATGATCCACATGGGTATTTTGCCCCGGAGGGAATGTACTCGGAAGATCCAATGGATCCTGCACTCAGAATTAAAGAACTCAAAGAACTGATTGATGCCATCCACTCCTACGATCTTGGAGTTACGCTTGATGTGGTGTACAACCATACGGCAAATCTGGCCATTTTGGAGGATATCGTACCCGGATACTATCACTTTATGGACGATAGTGGTGTAGCTAAAGAGAGTTACGGAGGTGGGCGCGTTGGGACTACACATGCGATGGCCCGGAAACTGGTTATTGATTCTATCCTTTTCTGGCTCCAGGAATACAAGGTAGATGGTTTCCGGTTCGATTTGATGGGGGATTTGGATGCAGAGACCATTCAAATGCTTTGGGACCAATCGGTTGAAATCAATCCAAATGTACATATGGTGGGTGAATGCTGGAGGACGTTCGCAGGTGACGATGGAGAAGACGTCATGCCGGCTGATCAGGACTGGATGCATTTAACCAATAGTGTGGCTTGTTTTTCTGATGAAATGCGAAACGAAGTCAAGTCAGGCTATGGATCGGAAGGGGAAGCCCGTTTCATTACAGGAGGTGCACGCTCTATTCAAACGATCTTTAACAATGTGATTGCCAAACCAGGTAATACCACCGAAGACGATCCCGGAGATATCCTTCAATACATCGCAGCTCACGATAACCTGACTTTACATGATGTAATTGCCCATTCTGCGCATCTTGATCCGGCTACTCATCAGGAGGAAATTCTTAAGCGTCAGCGTCTTGGAAATACCATCATTTTAACCAGCCAGGGAGTAGCATTTATTCATGCCGGGCAGGAATATGGCAGAACGAAACAGTGGTTATCGGATGCCATACCGGAGAAAGATTTTGCAATTTCAGAAGGATTTGAACATCCGTATTTCATCGAAAACTCGTACGATGCGAGCGATGCAGTAAATATGTTTGACTGGGATAAAGTTGAAGAAAACGGTATTCATAGAAGCACAATGGAATTTACCAGGGGTTTGATTGAGCTTCGAAAGTCTACGGACGCTTTTCGCTTGGCAACAGAAGAATTGATAGCTCAGAATGTCCGGTTGATTGAAAGTCCGGATATTATGGAAACGGATCTGATTATTGGTTACGCGGCGACTTCTACTTCCGGGGAAGAGTTTGTAGTATTTATCAATGCCGATGATAAAGCCAGAACGCTTTCACTAAACGAGGATTTAACTTCCGGGACTGTACTTGTAGATTCAAACGAAGCCGCATCAACAGCAGTTCAGGAGATCAGTGGAGTGGAGATAAATGCGAGTTCCATCACTATTGATGCACTGACTTCGGTAGTAATTAAAAAGTAGGATACAACCAGAGAACAAGATTTCGTACTTTGGGGTATGAAACTCGATCAAAAGTACTTTGCTCCGTTTATTGGGATTGGGGCCATCATTACGATGATCTTCATCGTATTTGCTTCCTTCAATTTTAAAAATGAGCAGGAGGAAAACTTCAGGGCGAATACAAGTTCTTATGAAGCGCTTTTAACAGAGCCTCATCCATACATAAGCCATGGCGACAGCCTTAGATTTGTCGAGTTAACCGGAAAGAAAGTAATCGTCTTATTCTGGGCATCGTGGTCAGATCGATCAGCAAACATCATGAATGAGTTTGATATTTTTGCAGGGAATGAGTCTTATGTTGTGGTAGGGGCTATTGTAAAAGATGCCGCTGAGACTGCTCAGTTTGTACTTCCTGAACATGATTTTCTATACATCGACGGAACCAAACTTTTCAATACTCTAAAAGTGCCGGGGATTCCCAGCTACTTTGTACTTGATGAATCTGGTGAATTTGTGGAGTCCTTTGTCGGATATAACCAGGGAGCAGCTCAGAAAGTAAATCAGCTCTTTTAGCATGTCTGATTTCGTGTGCTTTAATGGAGAAATTCTCCAGGAAAAGGAAGTCAGAGTTTCTCCTTTGAACCGGGGAATGATGTACGGAGATGGTTGCTTCGAAACATTTCGGAGTTATGCGGGGAAATTCCTGGGATACGATCTTCATTTTACTCGTCTAGCGGACGCCTTTGAGTACCTGTCGATGGATCTTCCTTTCGACAGAGACTATCTCAAATCAAGAATCCGTGAGCTTATTTCAAGAAACAAGCTCGATGTGGTTGATTCCATGATTCGTGTTCAATGCTGGAGGAAAGGAGGCAGAGGATATAAAACGGAAAGCCGTGAATGTGAGTGGATCATCACAGCAGGGCAAATCTCAGATCGCTTTTCACATCCATCGAAATTAGTGACCACGAAAATACCGGTACTTCCATCGAAAGCTTTGAGTCGGGATTTTAAGCTGTCGAATGGATTGAATTACATTGTTGCGTCGGATGAAGCTACAAAGGAAAATGCAGATGATGTGGTGATGTTAACCATGGAAGGCTTTGTTAGCGAGACCACGATAGCCAATATTTTTTTTGGGATTGGAAGTCACATTTTTACTCCATCAGTTGATTGCGACTTGCTGCCCGGAGTAACCAGGGAGTTGGCAATTCAGGCCATAAAGGAATCCGGGTTTCAAATCGAAGAAGGGAAATATTTGATGGAAGATTTAATGGCTGCTGATTTCGTGTTTACAACTAATTCGATTTCCGAAATCAGGCCTGTTCAATCAATAAATAACATAAACTTCGATACTCATCATTCTTTATTGAAAAAGCTTCATTCACTTTTTGAAGAGTTTAAATTGAGGAATCTTAAGGAATGAGTCGGTTTCAATCCATCAAGGATGTCTGGGAGTACCTGGATAAAATTCCAATGTTCTCCAAAACCGGGGTCTCCGCAGCAAATTTTGGATTAAAGAACATCCAGCGGTTTTGCAGCTTACTTGGTAATCCGCATGAACAGTTCAAAAGTATTCATGTTGCCGGAACCAACGGTAAAGGAACAGTAACTTTATTACTGGAGGCCATTTATAAAGCAGAAGGATATAAGACCGGAGCTTTTATATCTCCTCATTTGATCAGATATAATGAACGTGTTAGGCTGAATGGTGAAGAAGTAAGCGACTCAAAGATTCTGGAGTTTTTTCAACAAGCAGAACCTCATCTTGCGCAAGTTCCATTGACCTATTTTGAACTAAGTACGGCACTTGCTTTTTGGGTATTTGCGGAGGAGAAAGTTGACATAGCTATTGTAGAAGTTGGACTAGGTGGTCGTCTCGATTCTACGAATATTCTGACCCCCGATTGTTCGGTAATTACCAGTATTGGGTTGGACCATCAGGCAGTTTTAGGCGAAACAAAACCAGAAATAGCAAGAGAAAAGGCAGGAATTATCAAGCCTGAAGTACCTGTGGTTCTTGGTAATATTGGGGGAGATGAAGTTCAGGAGATCCTGGAAATAGCAAATAGCCAGGGATCTGATGTAGTATTTTCTCAGGACCTGAATCCCCAATGGTCGGACGGCAGAGTTAGCCTGGATGATATGGAACAGCCGTTACAAACACATTTTGTGGAACCTGTGAACGCCAGTAATGTTGCGGTGGCATACTCGGTCATAAGAACTTTGTCAGACGATTTTCCTATTGAGAAAAACAAGGTTCGCCAGGCGATTGAAGGTTTTCCTGGAGTGCCTGGACGATTCGAGAAAATGCACCCGGATTTATACTGGTACTTTTCCGGTGCTCATAACCGAGAAGCCATTCAGTCCCTTTTTGAAGGACTGGCGCGTTTTAATGATAAAGAGGTAGTATTCATTCTTTCTTTGATGAAAGATAAAGTGACAGATGAACTGATTGAGCCTTTCCGTCAGTTTAATCGGCTTTTCTTCTATCAACAGGATGGGGATAGGGCTGCGTCCATAGAAGAAATAAGAAGGTTTTTAAGCATCAAAAACATTGATGAGTCAAACTTTGAAACAATATTGACTGATTTTAAGCAGGAAGTAGTAATTTTTGCTGGAAGTTTTTACTTTTATCCCATCGTAAAACGGTGGTTAACTCATATGAACTAGTCAGGCTTATCCACCTATAAAATTTCCTTACCTGATAGAGCACTCTTACAAAGGTTCACAAGTGCTCACCTCAAATTCAGTAAGATTATTCTTTTCCATAGAAACCATATTTATGTCAGACAATCAGACTGCGGGTATTACTGCTGAAGAGCTGGATACCATCGATTCTAAGAAATTAGGCGAGCTTCAGGTGATAGCAAAATCACTGGGCATTCGGAGAGTAACAGGAGTTCGAAAAAATGATCTCATTGACCAGATTCGGGAAAAATCCAGTCCTGGTGCTCAGGTATCTCTGCCCCTGGATGAACAGGTTGAGACGCCAAGGCCAAAGAAAAGGGTCAGAAAAGCAGCGCAGAAGGTTAACATAGAAGAAGAGGTTGAGAAGATACCTCAGTATGCTGGTGCTGATGAGGAAATTGAGAAAACATCTCAAAAAGAGGATGAGTTGACTACTTATGGAGGTCAGTCTCATATCATTTCTTATAAAAAGGAAGAACCAGAGCAAAAAGAAGAGTCTAAAAAAGAAGGAAATAATCCACAGAAAAACCAAAATAGGAATCAAAGGAATAACCAACGAAAGAGAAATCACGAGCATGACCAGTTGCCTGTTTCTGATAAACCGACGTTGCAGGAGCGCTTGGATGAGTTGATTCCCCAGCTAGGTCCTTACCTGGTTAACGAAGGGACTCTTGAGATTTTACCCGACGGGTATGGATTTCTACGATCCGTGAATTACAATTACAAGGCTTCCCCGGACGATATTTATGTTTCTCCTTCACAGATAAAGCGATTTCGATTACGTCAGGGCGACTGTGTGATTGGGATTATTCGTCCACCCAAAGTAGGAGAGCGTTACTTTGCTCTGCTACGTGTGGAGGGGGTAAACGGCCGTATTCCAACGGATATGGACAATCGCGGTAACTTTGATGAGTTACTACCCATTCATCCCGATGAGCGCTATAAACTGGAATATACAGCTAATGAATACACCACACGTTTCATTGACATGTTCGCTCCGGTAGGTAAGGGGCAGCGGCAGCTAATTGTGGCCCAGCCAAAAACAGGCAAGACCACTATTCTGAGAAATATTGCCAACGCGGTTGCCCAAAACCATCCCGAGGCCAAGATTTTGATTGTGTTGGTGGATGAGCGTCCTGAGGAAGTAACGGAAATGGAGCGAACCGTAGAAGGAGCAGAGGTGGTTGCTTCAACCTTTGATGAGAAGCCGGAAAATCATATTGGTCTGGCTGAAATTGTATTTGAAAAGGCAAAGCGATTGGTGGAAAGTGGACATGATGTGTTACTACTTCTTGATTCTATCACACGCCTCGCCCGTGCGTACAATGTTTGTGCCGGTAACAAAGGCCGGACTATGACCGGAGGCGTGGATTCTGAAGCTTTGAAAGTTCCGCGTCAGCAATTCAGCTCGGCTCGGAATATTGAAGGGGGTGGTTCATTGACCATTATTGCCACAGCATTAGTAGAGACTGGCTCACGGATGGATGATGTAATCTTTGAAGAATTCAAAGGCACCGGTAATAGCGAGATCGTTTTGGATCGTCGGATTTCTGATCGTAGAATTTACCCGGCTATTGATGTGTTTAGAAGTGGAACCCGTCGTGAAGAACTCCTGGTAAGTGATGCAGAACGTGAGAAAGTAGTATTGTTACGTCGGTATATGACGAACATGAATTCCTTTGAAGCCGCTGAATTCCTACTCGAAAAAATAAAAGGAACACGTAATAACGAAGACTTCCTTATCTCGATGAATAAGTAGAGTATCAGCTAGCTTTTTAAAGTAAAGGTTACTGTTATTCATGATCGATTCCTTCTTCTTTCATTAAGAAAAGCCCATAGTTTCGAATCGATTCGACGATGGGTATACAGGTTTTGCCTCTTTCAGTAATGCTATACTCCACCTTGGGAGGTACTACGGGATAGACTTTTCGGTGAATAAACCCTTCCTCTTCCAATTCCCGGAGTTGTGAGGTCAACATTTTGTCAGTGATTCGGGGAATATCCCGTTTTAACTCGCTGTATCTCATAACTCGGTCTTTCAATCGCCAAAGGATAGGCATTTTCCAGGTTCCGCCGATTCTACCCATGGCAAATTCAACCGGGTTGTAGTAAAGTTTGTCTTTATATAAAAATTCAGGCATTTCAATATGGTTAATGAAGCTTTCTAAAAGGTAAGTATCACCCTTTAGAGTAAGTACATTGAAAAAAGTAAGTATTGCGGTGATATTAATCACCAAGATAATTCTCTATGAATCATCGCAATTATTAGCAGTTTAACGCCGCAAAGAAAACTCACAAAATATTATTTAAGATTATGCTAAAAGAAGAGAAACGATATGTTCATATACATGGAATGCCTGTAAAGGCCAAAATTTTGATGGTAGCAAGTAGTCCGGCTATATCAGAGCAGACGGGATGGCCCATTGGCTTCTGGGCTGCTGAGTTAACTCACCCATTTCACGTATTCCAGGAAGCAGGATATGAGATTGAGTTGGTTTCAACTGAAGGAGGGGAAATTGAGATGGATGGATACTCCAACCCTCTTGATGATAGTGGGTATTCCGCACACGATGTGATTACCCTCGGGTATATACAGCAAGACTGGTTTAATGAGATGCTGAAAAGTACAAGGAAGTTAACCGAAGTTTCTCTTGATGATTACGCGGCAATATTTTTGGTTGGAGGACAAGGTCCAATGTACACGTTCAGATGGAATAAGGAACTAGCAGAGCTTTTTGCGTCTTTTTATGAGTCAGGAAAACCTAGTGCGGCCGTGTGTCATTCTACAGCATTGTTATTAGAAGCGAGGACAACCAACGGCGAATTAATTGTAAATGGTAAAACCTGGACCGGATTTGCTAACTCAGAAGAAGACTACGCAGATCAGGCAGTAGGACAAAAAATTCAGCCCTATAGAATTGAAGATGACGCAAATAAATTAGACGGAACAGTGTTCAAAGTTGCTGATGCTTTTGCATCCTATGCAATTACCGATGGAAACCTGGTGACTGGTCAGCAGCAGAACTCAGGAGCGGCTGCAGCAAGAATGGTGGTTGATTTGTTATCGAAATAAGAACTATTGTATTTAGTGAAATAGAATCGACACACTATGAATATTGCAATTATCGGAACAGGAAATGTTGGAGGAGCACTGGCTTTTAAATGGGCGGAAGCAGGCCATAAAATACATCTTGGAGTTCGGGATGAAGAGGATTTTAAGGGGCAACAGCTACTTTCGATTCCGAATATACTGGTTGATACTGTCCACGGCGCGGTAGAGAAATCAGAGGTTGTTTTATTGGCTACTCCGGCAATGGCTGCGATTCAGGTTGCAAAGAGTTTGGGTAATACAACCGGAAAAGTAATTTTGGATGCCATGAATATTGTTAGGGGAAAAGGTCCAGAAGGATATTCAAACACTTCTGAGGCTATCCTGGAGCACACTGAAACCAACGACCTTGCCAAGTGTTTTAACACCACAGGCTACAATAACATGATCGATACAAAATACGAAGATCAGTATTTAGACATGTTCACTTGCGGGAATAGTGAAAAAGCAAAGAGTATTGCTCGTGTACTATCTACGGATGCAGGATTTGGAGAATGCTACGATATTGGTGGAAATGATAAATTTATGCTGATTGAGCAATTCGCGTGGTTTTGGATAAACCTGGCGATGGTCCAGGGTTTAGGTAGGGAAATAGGATTTAAACTTTTGAAAAGATAGTAAGTCTACCTCTTCCACTTAAACCCGCCGTTAATTACAAAGCCATCCACCGGGGCATAGATATCCCGGAATTGGGGATTGTTGATATTTCCGGTAAATATGGTGTCGAAGTCTGTTTGACGTGTATCAAGGAAATTCTCGAAGTTTAAAAAGAGAGAGAATCCACGCCCAATCACCCGCTCGGTCATAAGGCCGGTAATCCAGTAAGATTGCCCTTCTGAACCGTCGCCTAAAGTTTGTGGACTGAAATAATAAGCTTCTAAGCCGATCCAGAATTCACCGTGTTTCTCATACATCAAAACGTTATTCAGGCGATGCTTTGCAACAAGGGGGAATTCCGATTTCACACCATTTTGATCCTGTTCCACATCAGATAGGGTGTACCCTATAAATAATTTTAAGTGATCGTAACTCCATTTCATGTTTACTTCCACTCCCTGTGTTTCGACAAATCCTTCGTTTTGAATAAAACGAAAACTACCGAAGTCCGGGACTAACTGAAGGGGATCGTCAATTCGGGTGTAGAAAAAGAGCACATTTGACGAGAGTGAAATCTCTTCCGAAATCACAAAATTTCTATTGATGTCGAGATTTACCCCGTAGGATTGTTCAGCATTCAGGTTATCTGTATTAAGCGGGAGTATATTTTGGAATTGAATCCGCTCTGCATCCTCGGTAAAAACAGTTGGCGTTTTGTACCCTAATCCTCCTCCAAGACGCAGGGTGAGCAGATTATCCGGTTTGAACATTATAGAGAATCGGGGAAGTGCGAAGGTTCCGTATTCCGAATGCTGATCGAGTCGGAATCCGGTTTCCAGTATCCAGGTAGGATTTATGGTCCATGTATTTTGTGCAAACGCCCCAAACGTAGACTCGTCGAAGCCTAAATCTGTAGCTCCGGAATTGGATTCTTCAAACGAATCTGTCCATAAATTGACTCCCGTAATCCATTCAACAGCTTCTGAATTCCAGGTCAGACTTGCTTCACTAAAGGATGAAAACTGAGTCCCTTCGAAAGAATAAGAAGGGGTTTCTATTGTGCGGTCGAAGAAGTTAAAACTGTTTTTAAAGCTGATTTGCAACTCATTTTTCAATTGATGGAAAAGCTGAACCTGGGTAGAGATTCTATCGGTTTCGTTTCGCTCGAAATATGGGTTTATAACCTCATTTCCTTCTACATAATCGATGTTCCCGCCGAGCCGGTCTTCGATAACCATATTAAAGCCTGTTACTATTTCTGTGCGCTCTGATGGATATAGAAACAACTTGGGGTTGATGGTAAACCGGTCGAATTCAGGAATGGCGGTTAAACCAATATCTGCAGGATCATAGGCTGTTCCATGATTGTAGGAAGCAAAGACGGTAGTTCCTATTTTCTTGTTTCTTGCCGAATAGAACGAGCTGACATCCAAGCCTAAGGCCGAAGTTCCATTTACCATCACGCTCAGTTCAGGTTCAAAGTCAGGAGTTTTAGTGATCAGGTTTACCAGGCCCGCAATCGCACCGCCACCATATAGAGTAGAAGAAGATCCTTTGATTACTTCAACCTGTTTTAAATCCAATGGTGCGATTTGCATCAAACTCAATCCACCGGAATAGCCGGAATAGAGGGGGAGACCATCCCGCAAAAGCTGGGTGTATTTTCCATCTAAACCCTGAATCCGAATACTGGAGTTGTAGCTGGTTGCAGAAGTTTGCTGGGTTTGGATACCGGTACTTTCGTTAAGTAACATTCGGATATCGCCCGGTTTCATATTTCCTTTTTCGGAAAGCTCTTCTCCGGCAATAAACTCAACCCGGGTAGGAATGTCTTCGATAGTACGGCTGCTTCGTGTAGATTGTATAACAATCTCTTCAAACTCTTCATGACCATATTCTAACTCAACAATCTCATTTAGGAATTGGGTGGCAAGAGGAAAAGCCCGCGCATAACCAAACTTCTCATATCCTAAAAATGAAATCTCAATAGTGAAGATACCGTCCGGTATTCCATCTATTGTTGCTTTCCCATTTAAGTCAGTCACATCTCCCTTTTCAAGTCCGGGAAAATAAACAGTGGCCCCTGCGATTGGTTCCCCGTTTTCATGGTCAAGAACAGTTACAGTGTAAGAATTTTGAGCCTGAATGCTAGAATATGAAAACAGAAAAAGGATGGCTGTTAGCAGCATATAGTGTTTCTATTACATAACTAAATCACAAAATACTACAGACCTTCTCAACAGGCATGTAAAGTTTGAAAATCTTTATCTGTAACTTTTGATTGAGTTCAGCATGATTCTGAGGTTTAGAATCTATTTCTAAAAATATCTTTAAAAGTATCTACTCAATGAAATCAAGTATTAGATCATTAGACTTTCCCATATTCTTAACGAAAATTTCCTTATCTCGATGAATAAGTACCTAAGAATTTTCTATGAATGAACGGGGCGGTTAAGCTCCTTTTTTTGAGGGCATCATTTTCGGCCTTTAATATTCTGTTTCTTCATATTTTTAATCAGCTTACCTAGTTCTTTGTCTCGCTTTTTTCTTTCTAGTAAAGTTGATTCATAATGTGCTCTTTCTCGTTCTAGTTTCAAAAAATTCTGATAACTCAGATTTGATAATTCTCCGGTTTTAACTGCATGAATCACAGCACAGTCGGATTCCACCGTGTGAGTGCAATCGCTGTATTTGCATCCATTTGCTAAACTCAGGATTTGATCGAATGTAGTTTCGAGGCCGTCCTCCGAATCTGTGATTCCAATTTCCCGCATTCCCGGATTATCAATTAGGATTCCACCGTTAGCTAATACAATTAATTCCCGGTGTGTAGTTACATGTTTTCCCTTGTAATTGTAATCGCTAATCAAACCAGTTTGCATTCGATCTGAATTCAATAGTTTATTCACCAAACTGGACTTCCCAACACCCGAGGAACCAAGTAAGCAGTACGTTTTTCCAGTCTTAATTCGAGATTTCACCAGATCAACCCCTTCATTAGTTTCATTACTAATGGGAATAAGAGATATCTCGGGAATTCTATCGATAAGCTGATCCTTCAAGTGATTCAGAACCGAATTACTTATTAAGTCGATTTTTGTGAGAATGACTATTACATCCACATTTGAGGAGTGGCAAATTGTAAAATATCTTTCAAGACGGTTTAGATTAAAATCGAGATCAACGGCCATCATAATGAACGCATAGTCTATATTGCTTGCGATTATTTGAGTAGAGCCAAATTGGCCAACAGCCTGCCGTTTAATAATAGAAAAGCGAGGAAGAATTTTGTGAATAATTGCCATGTTCTCATCATAAGTTTGAATAAGAACCCAATCACCCACTGCAGGAAAGTCTTCTCTTGATTCTGCTGTAAATCGCATATTTCCAGTTATTTCAGAATCAAACTCACCGGTCTTTGTTTGTATAACATACCTTTCTTTGTGTTCTTTAATTACCCTGCCAACGGTAAAGTCAGTAAGGTTGTGCTTCTTGATATAGTCTTTTAGTTCTTGAGTTAAGCCAAGTTGAGATAGCTTTGAAATAGAGTTAGCCATAGTCTAAATAATTATTCTAATTGATGTAGGAAGGAGTTATTGATGGAATCAATAGAAAATTGGCAGGTATACTACTCCACTCCGGATTATGATCCGACACATACCTGCCTCAACTAGGCGGGAATTTTAGAAAAGAGATATGATGAACAAGTAGTAATCAAAGTTCTAATTTATGCTTTTTAAGAATCCAAATAAAGAAGGCTAAGGGAGTATTTTTCGAAGCCAAGAGTATTACAAAATTGTACTCAATGAGAAGGTGACTCGTATTTCTTTTTGATTGTTTGTTTTTTTCCATAGGTCAGTGATCTCCACACCCATTCCAGTGGACCAAACTTAAAGGTATCCAGCCAGGGTTTTGACCATGCCATTTGGAGAAACCAAATCCCAATCACGATTCCGACTTGCTCAATTCTGCTGAATTGCCCAAAAAGACCGAATCCAATCCCAAAGAAAATCAGCACTCCAATTACGGACTGGCCAATGTAATTGGTGAGCGCCATCTGTCCCACTGCAGCAAACTGCGCTTTCAGTTGCTGGAATCGTTCTGAGTTAGCAAATAGCATAATGGCGCAGATGTAGGAGAAACTCAAAAAAAGACTGCCCCAATAATTGTACTGAGATCCGATGAACATGGAGTATTCGAAACTAAAGTTTGCATTCTGATTTTGTATTAAACCATACAGAATCAATGGTATTCCCAGAATCACACCAAAAAGAATTCCCTTTTTGTAGTAACCGGAGCTCTTTAATCCACTTAAGACACCCATTTTAAAAAGGGCCATTCCGATGAGCATCAATCCGGCAGTTTTCCAGAACATCATAATACCAAATACCATCGTTTCCATTACCAGTGCACTTTCTGATACATAACTGATTTGCTCGGATAACGACCCGGTTATTGCATTGATTTCTAGTTGGATTTGTTCGGAGCTTGGAATCCAGGTCTCAGAGATATCCAACATAGCTTCTTCAGGTAAATGGGGGACAGAAGCTCCAAATAGTAAATAAATGAAAGTGTGTACCGAGAACACTAACATACCGACAATAATGAGTGTGCGAGGTTTCATTTTTCTGAATAGATACACAATAAATCCACTCACAGCATAAGCGACAAGAATATCTCCATACCAAAGTAAATGAGCATGTAGTAATCCGATTATCAGCAACCAAAAATTTCGTTTATAATGTAGTCCGGCCGATTTACCACTTCGCTCTTCTGCTTTTTGGGTCACAAGGACAATGCCAGCTCCAAAGAGTATCGAAAAGATGGTAATGAACTTCTGATCCGCGAAAATATGCCCCAAAACCCAAACCCAGTAATTAACTCCTTCGAGATCGCCATAAGCCGTTGGATTTAGATAAGCCGCTCCTGGCATCGCAAAACTCTGAATATTCATTATGAGAATGCCCAGAATGGCGATACCCCGTAGAATGTCTAGTGACTTAATTCTCTCTTTTCCAAGTGTAGGATGAAGTGTTTCTGACATTTGTATCCCCGTGAATTTCCCTTTTCCAACGATGGGAAAGTAATGGTTTTATCAGTAAAGAGTAGCTGATTCTCTTGCTACTTTGATTGTAGAAAGATGAAAGCATCGGAATTTTCCGGATCGGAACTTTATAAATATCAGCGCTCCCTCGTCAGGCACTATTAAAACAAAAATTTCTGATTTACAGTGTCTATCCCCGGTTCATATTCAAAAGCGATCAGTCGCATGGGATAGGAAGATTTTCAGTGGAGATCATGTATAACTCACCATTTGGATCGAATACTCCTGACGCAGGGCGGTTACTCGAAAAGAAAAGCCATTCACCATCACTTGTTATAAAAGGGCCGCCCTCTGAAGATCGGGAGTTAACCAAAGGCAGAAGTTCAGGGACGCTCCAATTATCCTCGGTATCCTTACAAGAATAAAAAACCTCGGTATCTCCGCGGCCTGTATGTCGTCCTTCCATGACGGCTGTATTCCCATCGGAAGAAAAACTCAAATAGGAAACAAAGGTTTGGGCTGAGGGATCAGGAATGGATGTATCTTCAGAAATCGAATTAAAATCAGACTCTTTAGTAACGGCGTATCTATGTCCCGGTCGGTGAGGCTTCCGAAAAGAATAGAAATAAAGATCTCCTTTTGAATCAACAGCAGGGCCGTATTCATCTACCCCCGAATCGGATTCATCAGGTTCATTTTTGCTAGCCGATTCTACTAATTCAGGTGTATTCCAACCATCCTGATTACGTTGTGTTTTCCAGATATTTATGGAGCCACTTGCTACTCTCGGGTCAGGTCTCCTGGAATCAAACCAAATGGTATTTCCATCCGCGGACACATAAGGAGCATCATCTCGGAATTGACCGGAAAAAGCAACGGTATCTGGAGTTGACCAGCCATCGTCCGTTTTTTTAGAAGACAGAATGGTATAATCGAACACACCAGGTGTTCGGCGCATAAAAAAGAGTTCCTGGTTTACCACATCAAAAGAAGGACTGAATTCACCCATTTCAGTTGAGATCAAACCAGGAGCAATTTTTACAGGCTCATTGACGCCTTGAGGTTGTTCAGGGGCAGCAACTTTTGCGGAAACAAGAAGGTAGAAGGTGATGATGGGTAGTACCAGTAAGATTTTTTCCATAACGAATGATTTACATCTGTATTAGATACGAAGCTGCTAACTCGTTTGGATTCAATGGAAATCAGGGGAGAAGAAGTTTGCTAATCCAGGTATACCTTTTGCCCGGTTCGGGTACTTTCCATAGCCGCTTCCAGGATTTCCATTACAATCATGTTATTTTCCAGCGAGGATAAATTCATAGGCTCCTCTTTAATTGTTCCCCTGATAATACCGGCGAAATAAGAAAATGGATCGTCAAAAGGTGCTGATAAACCGTTTAAAGTCTCTTTTACTTCTCCGGTTTCTTCACTCAATCTGAATCTGATGTTGCGGGCATCATCTGCATGAGCATACCCGGTTTTTCCGTATAGTTCCATGTCTTTACGGGCAATAGGCCAGTTCCAGCTTGCCTGAATCACTCCCTGAGCTTCCGGGTATTCAAGCAAAATGGTGGCTTCGTCATCCACGTTGGGATATAACTCCGGTTTGATGGTTTGAGCCAAAGCAAAAACAGAAACGGGTCGCTGGCCACCATTCAGCCAGGTAATCAGGTTTGCTCCGTAACAACCGAAATCGGTAAGTGCACCCGCGCCATTTTGCGCGGGATCAGTTAGCCACTCCAGAAACTCAATATTTATTCCAATTTCGGCGGGACCTTTGTGCCCGTCATGAACTACAATTTTGCGAATAGGCCCGATTTTGCCGTCATCCAGTATACGCTTTACTTCGTGGTTTGCTGAATACCAGGTGGTTTCATAATTGGTAAGCAGGTGAATGTTGTGTTCCTCGGCTAATGCTTTCATTTGGTTTGCATGATCCAGGCTAATGGCAAGAGGCTTTTCTACCATCACATGAATTCCTAGTGGTGCACTCTTTTGAACGACTTCAAGATGTTCATAGATCGTCCCAAACGCGGTTACTGCCTCCGGATTTACCGCTTCGAACATTTCTTCCATTGTATCATACACAATGTCCATCGAATAGCCATGCTGGTCAGAATAACGCTGTGCGAGCTCACGATTAGGTTCCACGATTCCAACGATTTCTATATCCCCGCGATCCTCTCGCCCTAAAATCCAGTGAACGTGGGTATGGGTCAGTCCGACTACACCTACCCGAACAGGTTCCGCTTCCTGGGCTTTTACTTGAGTAATCATCAGAATTAAGAGTAAGAAAATGGAATATTTCATGTTTTGAGATTTGATTCTTTAATCAGTAGGCCGGTTGAATAGGTTCCAGGTGATATTTCCGGTACTGATCCCGGGAGAGGGTACCGGCCTTAGTATGGATGGAATGATAAAACAGGAGGGTGGCACCTTCCTCGTAAGCTTGTTTCAGAAGTATGGTTTTAGCTTTCTTTGCCTGGATGGGATCTACATCCACCTGCATCATAAAATAATTGTTGATGTGGAGTTCACTTGGAACGAGATCGCCTAGGTAATAAGCAGTTTCATCCCGATCATGGATTTTCACAATTTGATGCCCGGGAGTATGTCCTCCGGTGTGAATGAGATCGATACCCTTAATAAGTTCAAAGCAGTTATCCTGAATAAGTACCAGCCGGTTCTCAGCATGCAATTTGTAGAGTTCGTCCATTTGATAGCCGACTTCCCGTGCATTATTGGGTTCGGCTGCTTTCTCCGCGGCATATAGCCACTCCAGCTTCTGAACAAAATAATGGGCATTTGGCAGCGTAGCCTGGGTTCGGTTTTGAACATCTATCCGGGTACTCCCGGCAGCATGATCAAAATGCAAATGCGACAAAACCACGTGGGTCACATCCTCGGGTTTTATACCAAAAATATCGAGGTTGGTTAACAGATTTGAAGTGTCCGTATAATCGCTCCCGTGATCCAATCCCCAGCCCAAACCAGTATCCAGTAAGATTACCTGTTTTCCGCTTTGTATAAGGATCGGATCAATACCAATGGTGTTTATGAGGCTGGTTTCTTCCTCAATAGGCCTTTTCCCGGTAATTTCAACCGCGTCAATCTTGTGAAATACCCCGTCATCGATAACTTCAAAAATTCCTTCACTAAGTTGCTCGATGTTAAAACGGCCAATTTTCATAGATAATCCGAATGAGAATGACGGCGCTTTGGTTAGCTCCGTGATTGAACATAATAAATCTTCACTTTCTTACCAGTCATTATATCTTTAATTCATGAATTCTTTCGACGCAATAATCATCGGTTCGGGGCATAATGGACTAACAACAGGCTGTTACCTGGCAAAAAATGGTTTTCGCATTCTTGTTCTTGAGCGCAGGGATACCATCGGAGGAGCCGTCTGCACAGAAACGATGTTCCAATCGGAGGAAAATCCCCATGGCTTTCGGATGGACGTAGGTTCTTCGGTTCATATTATGATTCATCAAACCGGGATCATAGAAGAATTAGAGTTGGAGAAATATGGACTGGAGTACATTGATATGGACCCGATTATGTCGTACCCGGTTCCAACCGGAAAAGGGGTGATTCATTTTTGGAAGGATGTAGAACGCACCCTTGAATCCATCTCCAAAGTTGCCCCGGAAGACGTCAAAAACTATAAAGGGTTCATCAAGTTCTGGGGAAAGATCAACAAAGGAGTACTCAAAACCTTTATGAGCTCACCAACAGGACCAGGTATTGTGAGTACCATGGCCCGGCAGCAAATGCGGGAAGGCTCGATGTTTGACCGGGGAGAGCAGATGGCGGGTTTACAGAAGATTTTGTCCAGTTACGGTAAGGTGGTGAACGATGCGTTCGAATCGCCCTATATGCGGGCAGCGATCTTGTGGTTTGCAGCACAATCCGGACCACTTCCCGATCACTCGGCAACAGGTGATTTCGCGGGATGGCAATCGATGCTGCACGAATCAGGTGCCAAACACCCAAGAGGAGGGAGTGGTATGCTTACCCAGGCGATGAAAAACCTGATTGAAGCGCATGGTGGAATGGTGATATCAGATGCTCCGGTAGAGAAAATTCTTATCGAACATGGACAGGCAATCGGGGTTCGAACGGAATCAGGAGAAGAATACCGGGCACCCATTATTGTTTCAAATGCCCATGTGCAGACTACCATGCTGAAATTGGTTGGAAAAGAACACCTGGAAGATTCGATGTTCACAAAAGTGAAAAACATTCATGTTGGTAACGGGTTTGGTATGGTAATCCGTTGTGCCGTAGATGAATTACCCGAATATACCGCAGCTCCGGGCGACCCCCACATTCATAATGGAATTCAGCTGCTTGCGCCCTCTGTTCAATACATGAACAACGCTATTGGGGATTACATGCAGAAAAGGCCACCTGAGAAACCAGCTGTGTTGGCGATGACCTTTTCCGCCATCGACCCTGATGTTGCCAAAGATGGAAAGCATACGATGTTTGTTTGGGCGCAATGGCATCCGTATGAGTTGGCAAATGGACTCAAGTGGGATGATATCAGGGAGCATGAAGCCCAGAAGATTTACGATGTTGTGGTTGATTACGCTCCCAATATGAAAGGCAAACTCATCGACTGGTACATCCAGTCTCCGTTGGATATTGAGCGAAAACATGGATTATTAAAAGGGAACGTGATGCATGTAGAAATGAGCTTTGATCAAATGTTCATGTTCAGGCCCATACCTGAGATGAGTAACTACGAAACCCCCATTAAAAACCTGTATCTTTCAAGTGCTTCCTGCCATCCGGGCGGTGGCGTATTCGGTGCTGCAGGGTACAACGCTGCAAATGTGATACTAAAAAAACATAAAAAGAAGAGTTGGTTCCGTTGAATTCAAAGATATTCGTCCACGAAGAAAAGCTGCTAAACAATATTTATGCAATCAAGAAGAGGCTGAATCCCGGTGTACAAACCATGGCCGTAATAAAAGATAATGCCTACGGTCACGGGTTAGAGGGGGTGGCTAAGTGTTTATCGCCTCATGTGAGCTGGTTCTGTGTGGCCAGGGTGGACGAAGGGGTGAGGCTGAGAGAAATCGGAATTAAACATCCTATCCTGGTTTTTGAGATACCGAATAATAGAACTGCGGCCCTGTATGTTCAATATGATTTGACGGCCACACTGGCAGATGTATCTTCGTTTGATGTATTAGAACCAGGTACATCGTTTCATGTGAACCTGGACACCGGGATGCACCGGCTTGGAGTTTTACCCGAAGAAGTCCCTGTTCTGTTGGATAAAATCGATTGGCATCCTGAGTTAACCTGTACCGGGGTGTATACACACTTTGCAAAAGCCGATGACCCGGGTAACCCGGAAGTTGAAGCCCAGCTCAGGCTTTTTAAATCTTTGAGAGCAAAGTTACCCGGAGATTTGATGACACACACAGCTAATACAGGGGCAATCTTTTATTATTCTGAGCTGGATGTACAGTTTGATGCCGTTCGACCGGGAGTTTCCTTATTTGGATATGGCGCAGGGGATGTGGTGATTGAAGATCTCAGCCCGGCGCTGGTCTGGAAATCTTTCCTGATGCAAGTGAAATTTATCAGGAAAGGAGAGCCGGTGAGTTACGGAGGCCGCTGGGTAGCTCCTGAAGATGGATATATCGGTACGATTCCTGTGGGCTATGCGGCTGGCATTCACCGTATTCTGACGAATAAGATTCATTTTCAAATTGGGGGGAAACTGTACCCGCAGGTGGGCACAATCAGTATGGATTATTCCATGGTTTTTCTTGGGAATGATCATCTCCAGGTTGGAGAGGAAGTCACCTTACTAAACACAGAAAGCCAAAATGCAAAAAACTGGGCGACGCATGCCGGCACGATTCCTTACGAAATCACCACGGGAATCCATCCTTTGATACCGCGGGAGTATATCCCTTAATCGAGAATGGAGTCGAGATCCAAATCAACAATAATGGTGTCGGAGTAAACGCTTGCTGAGGGTGGAATCACAACTACCCGTTGTTCATTTTCTCTCATCCCGATAATTCCCTCTACGAAACCATCCCCACGGTTGTTCGCTGTAGTACCGACTTCAACAAACTGAGAAGGGGAGGTAATACCGTTTACATAAGAACTCTCAAATACCTGGCCGGTAGATTTGAGTCTCATGGTATAGTAAATTCGAATATTATCACGAATTTCAACCTGAAGCGGTCCTTCACCTTCCTGTATCTGGTAAATCAATAATCCGCTATCGGTTCGGGTTGCTGTAACTCCGGTAGTATCAAAAAGCAGTTCTTCGGCCAGAGAATAATCAACCTGAAAGCTTGTAGGGTCATCGTCACAGCCGGTAACAAAGACAAAGAGTAAAGCAGCAATAAGTAATGTTCTGGATGATATCATGAAGTGTGAAAGAATTTCTTAGTTCGTTGAGTAAACCGCGTTTCAGGCGATTTATTTTTCAGAAATAAAAGATACGGGTTGAAGCATCAAATTTCTTTTAAAAAAGTAGTTACTCACCAGACTCTTCGGATGAGGTAAACGCTTTCTCAAGTTCTTTCTCACGTCTTCGGACCGCAACCGCACTTATCCAGATCGAAAACTCATACAATACGGCCAAAGGCATAGCGATTAAAACCTGTGAAACCGGATCAGGAGGAGTTAAGAAAGCGGCAAGAACCAGGCAACCAACCAGAGCATGCCGGCGATAGGTTCGCAGAAACTGAGGGGTTAGTATTCCGATTTTCGAAAGTGCATAACTCACCACAGGTATCTGAAAGATAATCCCGCACGAAACCACCCAGGTTGCGAGAGAGCTGAAATAAGCGTTGATGTCAAAGTCGTTACGAACAATACCGGAATCAGAGATATTGAATGAAGCAAAAAATTGCAGGGCAAAGGGGACTAAAATCAGATATCCGAACGCGACTCCGACCAGGAAACAAAAGGTGATTATCAGCGCGCTGAGGATGGTTTTCCACTTCTCTTTGGTCTCAAGTGCAGGCTCGATAAAAGCCCACATCTGGAAGATGAAAATCGGGGATCCGATCACGAAACCAGCTACAAAAATCATCCCCCAGTAGGTAAAAAACTGCCCCGGGAGTTTTCGGCTTTGCAAAGTCAGGTCAATGGAATCCACGCGAATTACATCATACATAAAGAAATCAGCTTTGGTGGGGCCCAGGAGGATTGTATCAATCACGAAATCAGAAAAAACAGCAGCTACGATCACGCCCACCAGGATTCCAAGGAATCCTTTAATCAGGCGCCAACGAAGTTCTTCCAGGTGTTCCAAAAACGACATCTGGTCGGTTCGGTCGGGAGCAGGGACGGCTTTGGGAGGTTCAGCTCCCATCACTTTTCTCTTTTGGTTGATGGCCATTCTATGCTGTTACAAAATCATAAAGAGGGAAACGGTCACATAATGCTACCACTTCCGCTGCAACTTTTCGGTGTACATCTTCATCTCCGGGATGCTGGATCACCTGGTCGATCAACACGGCAATGTACTCAAATTCGTCTTCGCCAAGACCGCGCGTGGTCATGGCTGGAGCCCCAATCCTGATTCCTGAAGTCACAAATGGACTTTCCGTATCAAATGGAACCATGTTTTTATTTACCGTGATGGCGGCTTTTCCAAGCGCTTCTTCGGCCACTTTCCCGGTTACCCCTTTATTTCGTAGGTCGATCAGTATGAGGTGATTGTCCGTTCCGCCACTTACGATATCATAGCCCAGCTCAACGAATTTAGCAGCGAGGGCTTTAGCGTTTTTCTGTACCTGGGTTTGATAATCTTTGAAAGAGGGATCGAGTGCTTCTCCGTACGCCACGGCTTTTGCAGCAATCACGTGCATCAACGGGCCGCCCTGGGTGCCCGGGAATACCGCTGAATCAAAAACCTCGCTCCAGTTTTTTACGCGTCCGGATTTTCTTGCGATAGCTCCTACGGTGTTTTCACCGTCCTTTCCGACCAAAATCATTCCACCGCGAGGGCCTCGAAGGGTTTTATGCGTGGTGGTGGTAACCACGTGAGCATGGGGGAGAGGATTATTCAGGTTTCCGACTGCGATAAGCCCGGCCGTATGTGCCATATCCATCCAGAGTAAGGCCCCGACTTCATCGGCGATACTGCGAAAGGCTTCGTAATCAAAGTCGCGGCTGTATGCAGATGCTCCGATAGAGATCATCTTTGGCTGAACCGCCTTCGCCTTCTCACGGATTTTGTTGTAATCCAGGCGGCCGGTTTCTTTTTCTACTCCATAAAACTCCGGCTTGAAGAAAATGCCCGAAAAGTTCACCGGGGAACCATGGGTCAGGTGACCCCCATGTGCCAAATCAAAACCAAGGAGTGTTTCACCGGGCTTCATCAGTGCGAGATACACGGCGGCATTCGCGGTTGCTCCCGAATGAGGTTGTACATTCACCCAATCTGCTCCAAATAGCTTTTTAGCCCGATCTCTGGCGATGTCTTCAATTTCATCAGCAAATTCGCAACCGCCGTAGTATCGCTTCCCGGGGTAGCCCTCAGCATACTTGTTCGTAAGATTACTTCCATTCGCCTGTAGTACGGCCCGGCTGACAAAATTCTCTGAAGCGATGAGCTCCAGGTTATTATTTTGACGCTCGGTTTCCTTTTCGAGCCAAGAGAATACGGTAGGATCTAGTTCCTGGATAGATTTCATTCGTCAGATGGGGTTGAGGTCAAAGTTTCAATTTTCGAGATACGCCGCTCATGCCGGCCACCTTCAAAATCGGTGCCTAGCCAATTGGTAAGGATGGCTTCAATTTCTTCTTCTTTTGTCTCCAGCTCCCGGCCTGGCAGGCAAATAATGTTGGCATTATTGTGCAGTTTGGTCATGTGAGCTACATCCCGGTTGTATACCAATGCCGCACGGACTTTCGGATATTTATTGGCCGTCATACATACACCCTGGCCACTTCCACAAATCAGGATTCCTACTTCATGCTCACCGGAATTGATGCGCTGGGACACCTGGATAGCAAAATCGGGGTAATCGACGGAATCTTCAGAATGCGTTCCGAAATCGATGGGTGTGTGCCCAAGCTTTTCCAGGATTTTTTTGGTGATGGATTTGGCGTTAAAACCTGCGTGATCGCTCGCTATGGGGATGATCATCAAATAAGTACCGTTGATGTGAAGAATTCTGCGAAATATCCTCAAAATATCCATCATTTTAAATACCGGTTATCCACAAAAGAAATGGGTTATGCACTTTTTTTAGCTTTCTGGCTGGTTTCGTACTCGATGGTTGAATATGCCCTTTTATTCGGAACAACCCGTAAACTTGGTGAATCCATGGATTCCTCATCTTACCCCATCTCTTCATCGTCATCCATAACACCATACCATTGTCATTCCATACGCCCTTAACAACGTCATACGCAAAACCCCTCCACAATCATCCGCCACAATCCCACCACCGTCATCCTGAACTTGTTTCAGGATCTTTGTAAGGATTACTCTTCACGTGGGTCTAATCTGTATGAACAAAGGCTATATCTACTTTCTTACAAACTTCAGAAGAAGTGTACTTTATATCGGCGTAACCAGCAATCTGAATGCCCGGGTTTGGTTGCATAAGGAGGGTAAGGGATCAGGATTTACCAGCAAATACAAAAGTACAGTACTTGTATATGCTGAGGAATTTGAATCTATCAGCGATGCAATTGCTCGCGAAAAGCAGCTAAAGAACTGGCATAAGGAATGGAAGTAGAATCTGGTGAAGGAACACAATCCGAATCTGGAGGATTGGTATGAAACCCTACGAGGATGGTAGTAAGATAGGTTATTTTAGCAAATGCGTAAGATCCTGAAACAAGTTCAGGATGACGATTAAGGTAAGGGTAGAGAAGGAACCAGGTTCAGGATGACGACAGAGGTAAGAGCAGTGGAAGGAGAAGGATATAGAAGATCCTGAAACAAGCTCAGCACATGGTTCAGGATGACAGCAGGGCAGGATGACGACAGAGTAGTTTAATTTCAGATGCTCTGACTAAAAATCAAAGAGGTGAGACCTGGATACTTTCGCTACTCAAAAGTATCCAGAAAAGAGTAGCTTCCTTGAAAAACCCATATGAACTATCACCAGGAACTTGAGACGGCGAAATTGGCGGCCAACGAGGCCGCACTTATTATCAGGGAATTTGCCCAAAACCGATCCTTCAATATTGAGTTGAAAGGGAAAAACGACCTGGTGACAGACGCCGATCTCGCTTCCGAGAAGAAAATCATTGAAGTAATTAAAGCGGCTTTTCCGGGGGATAAATTCCTGGCAGAGGAGTCCAATACCTACACTGAGTTGCCATCCGGACGTATCTGGATTATCGATCCCGTCGACGGGACCACCAACTTTTCGCACGGCTTTCCGCCGTACTGCGTCTCCATTGCATTTTGGGAAGATGGGATACCCAAAATGGGAGTGGTGCTGGAAGTTGGGCACGGGGAATTATTCTGGGCTGCAGAAGGAGAAGGGGCCTGGTTAGGAAGCGAGCGTATTCATATCTCCCAAACCACCGATCCGGCTATGAGCCTGGTTGCCACCGGTTTCCCTTATTCCCAGTTTGCACTGGTAGATCCTTACCTGGCCGTACTCAAAAACCTGATGCAAAAAACACATGGTATCCGCAGGCCCGGTGCCGCTTCGTACGATTTATGCTGTGTGGCTGCTGGCAGGGTGGATGGTTTTTACGAATATGGACTTAGTCCCTGGGACGTAGCCGCAGGCTCCCTGATCATTAAAGAAGCAGGTGGAATGGTCACTGATTGGAAAGGCGGACAAAACTGGCTTTTCGGAAAACGGATCATTTGCGGCAATAAAGAAATCAGGAGCTTTCTGGAAGGGGAAATTAAGACGGTATTTGAGGAAGCCTTAGAATAAGAGTTCTGTTTAGAATAAAATGGACAGCATTCGATAATCTCCTAATTGCCTACTCAGTGAAGTCTATTACGGGCAACTCGTTGGCCACAGTTACCTCATCAATTGTGTTGAAAAAGAAGTACACAAGAGTATCGATATAATGATGATTATACCGTTCTTAAAAAAAAATAATTTGTATGTAATTCATCGAACTTCGTTCTTGGAATAAATTCGAATCGAGGGTTTTTAATTATTTGATAATAGAGTTTGGAGGTTGTTTTAATGGGGGGGTGTTGCGCCTTTTCAATGGGGAATTACTATGTCCAGGCCCGCTTTAGCAGTGTGTTACATCGGCAGGGTCATGGATGATTTCTTTGAAGTACCACACCATTGTAAAACTGCCGATAAGGGGAATACGGCACAGAGATGTTCTTATCAATACATTGCCACCTGGGCGAATGTCAAAACAAAGGCTGTCTGGCTCCTGGACAAAAACCATCACCGAAATCAAGCTGAAAGACCCGGAACGCCAAGACCTGCCTGAATAATGAAAATGTATACGTTGAAACCGGGAGAGCACCGTTTCTTTATTGTGAACTCCTGGCACGCAAATAATCACTCAAGGGTGTACCTGTTAAAAGATGGGGTGTATACCATTAGCGTGGAACCGGAGAAGCAGACCTGGACTGATGGTCGCATGCCCTGGAAACAAACCTGCGATGCAAACGGGTTTTCCCATCCCATACTGGATATTTTTTCGTCTATGAAGAGATACCGGGATGCCAAATGGTTTACCCTAATGGGAAAAATTCAGGGAACACGGAGATCAAGCTTTGTTATTGGAACCGGGGTCTCGGGATTCAAAGCCAAATCATCCGGGGAACTTATCTGCTACGCCAACGACGCCCGTCGTTTCTACAAAAACAACAGTGGATCATTGGCGGTTCGAGTTATGCGGATTGAATGAGCACAGGGTATAAGGGGCGTATTACAGATACTCTTGGGTTCAGAGTAACGAATCAGATTGTTCCATGCGTTGTATGGCATTGAAGTGGGCCTGCGCGATGCGATCCCGCCCTTCCTCAGAAAGCAGTAGTTCCGCCTCTTCGCGGTTCGTCATAAAAAAGTTCTCAGTAAGAATGGCTGGCATCACGGTTTTACGCAGTACAAAGAAATTCACTTCTTTGTCCGGGTCGTTATCCGAGTAGTCGCTGCGGAATCTTTTTTCGGGGAAGACGGCCTCCATTTCTTCGTAAAACACGGTAGCTACCCGGTCTGACTTGGTTTCTCCTTCTGTGGTAAATACTTCCCATCCGTGGGCACTGTTAAACTCCAGTTTCCCGGTAGGGGTGTGGGCATTGGCATGCACGGATACAAAAATACAGGGCAGTCCGTCCTGTTGCAGGTTTCTCCGGTAAATATCGTTCGCCAGGTCGGTTCGGCTGCGCAGCGGTACATCCATTTCGGTGTCCACGAGGTTCAGCCAGTCGTAGCCGGCTTCGGTACATAAGGCCCCCATGCGTTTAACCACCGCCCGGTTGAATTCCCCTTCAAACAATTGGCGACCATCTTCAAACTTTGGAGATCGTTTCCCCGGTGTTTGATATTCCCCGTTAATCATTCCCCCGTGTCCCGGGTCGAATAACCATAAGTATTTCCCTGACATAATCCCCTTTTTATTTAGTGAGTTATGGAATAACTATAATATTATCTAGACTTACAACTGTTGGGTGTAAATAAATGGCCAGACAGGAGATCATAAGCATTGGGTTACCGAATGGATTCGATTCTTTCTCCTGATTCGTTGATGCTACTATCGGGGAATAATTCCGGTTAGCTTGCTAAAACTAACTTTTGTATAAAATCCCACTGTAATACGGTTTGTCCAGGACTCAAGCTCAGGTTCGGTTTTTCGTTTCTCTAAATTCTGATTTAAATCCGGAACTTCTAAATAAATTCCACCAATAAGATTCCCACCATTTTTAAAGGCGGAAAATGAAACTCCGAGATCAGAGGTATTCGGTAAAATATCCTCATCTCTTGAGCCTAAATGTCTGAAATATGCATTTCCAATCAGAAAATATTCATCAAATAATGGAAAAAAGTGAGCTATGTCTGCATCAAAATTAACTACGTTTACTTCCTGGTAGTCTCCTCTTAGAGCGGTTACATCCGTAGTGGTTCGGTAGGTTTGATCTTGTATAGTAGTCTCATCAATTTTCTGAAAAGTGGTACTTGTTAAGCCAGAGCTGTTATTTGTTTTCTCGAACGATACTCTGATTCCGGCATACCAGGTTTCTTTGTGCCGGTAGTTACCAACAAATCCCCAATCGGTACCTGTAAATTCCTGATCTACAAAACTATCAGATGGGGCGGTTGAGTCCCATGTACTAAAGGTTTTGAATTCGTCTCTTTTTATATCAGCGAAAAAATGGAAGCTAAATTTTTGATAAGGAACTTGTTTGATCCTTTGTATTGCTTCATCCGTTTGTGTATCCAGAATTTTTCTGATTGCCTTGGCATCCCAAAACGGGGCGTAGGAATTCGCGAAATCGATTATTTCCTTGGTAACTGATTTTACAGCCTCCGAAGCACCACCTGCTTTATTTCGGCTGTCCATATCATCAATGAGTTTTTGGTAAATGTCGATGCCAACTGCAAATACCCCTGTGATTGCGGAACTAATCGTGTTTTTCTCCCCGGTAGTTAATGATGGATTACGTTCCACGATACCCAGAAGTATTTGCTGATTAACTCTTACATCTTTGAGCATACTTTTTTCAAGCGTGTTTAATTGTGTGACCAGCCGTTGATTGTAGAACCTTGATATCTCTACGCGAGTGGAACCGAAAACTCCAATCCTAAATCCAAGAGAAGCTTCATCATTTAAAACCGAAGAAGAAAATAGGGCACCTTCATTCTCATTATTTTTAACGGAAGCCGAAAGCCCCAGAATAACTCCCGAAGGTTTTTTGAAGAGTGTTCTGAAGTTATTGGCTTCGAGTGTGATTGCAGTTTTTGAAACATCATATCCAAAAGAACCACGTCCCAGTGTGATGGTGCTCTCATCATCCCCCGTCGTTATTTTTTGGGCGTAACCGTAGTTAGAAACCAGTATAAATAGTAAAGTAAAAACAATAGATGCTCTCATAATCGTTGAAAATTAGTATTCATAATCAAAAATGTGCTTTCCATCATTAGTAACCTCCGGTGTATCGGGTTCACTCGTAAGTTTGGTTCCATCCTTATATACATCCATGCTAAAAGAATAATTACTATTCGCATAGATTGTACCTGTGACTCTTAGGCCAGAGATAACACCAACACCACTTCTTTCAATCGTTAGTGAATTGTCCTGTTCATCTGTTTCGATACCAGCTGCATAGTTGATCATAAAATCCGTCCTGCCACTGGATTGATTAATGGGACCATTAATTACACACTTGATATCTGCCATACGTTACCTCAGTTTAGTTCTTTAATTAAGTACCTGAATTATCGTGCTCATTTTTTGCTTTCAGCCAAAGCTTTGTTTGCTTCAATAGTAGCGTCTCTGGCTTCTTTCCCCATTCTTAAATAGCCCTGGAAAATAGCAATTGCTCCGTTACTTCCGCCTGCAATAGTTAACGCAGTTATCGCTAACCCTACGGTGCTACTGGTGCACAAATCAAACAATGTTTGAAGGATGTCGAAATCGTAGGCAAAGGTAATCGTCAGGCTAATCGCAATAGAAATGGTTTCCTTAATCCCTGGAAACCAACTCTCCCAGGATTGATCTTCAGCTAACTCTCGTTTCACAAATGCCTTTCGAAACCATTTATGCTCAAACACAAAAGCCAGGCTGCGTTCAATGATAATGGAGATGGTAACGAGTTTTAAAAGCTGACCCAACATGGCCACGAATTCGGTGAATTGAACTTCTTGTGGTGTCATTCTTTCCCCGTTTAGTTAATGGTTTTACGTACAGGTATAGGGTAATAAGATGAATGACCTGATCCACTACATATCTGTGTGTTTTTATGATCACGCTGAAAACGCTGGAGTACAGGAAAGCCTGATAAAAGGTGAAAAGGACAAAGGTGTGTTTGCGTATGCAGGCACGCTTTTTTTATTCATGCGGATCTCTTCCCGAAAACATAGTTATGTTTTTTTGAAGACATACGTATCGTTTTAAAATTGTACTTAATTCCTGTTTTTATTAGTGTAAGTTCTGCTTGATGGAAGTTCAGTATGAACGAAGTAAAAGATGCTATTATAAAATTTGGGGGATGACAGAAATAGAAATTAGAACAGCTGCAATGAACTATTTAGACGTATTAAGATCTAAATATGGCGATGTTCTTAAATCTGAAATTTTAAGACTTGGGTTTTCTTTCTGGGATGAGAAGATTCATTATGTATCTCAGCAAGGGATTTTCAAACCAAAGCAAATGGAACTTCCCTTAACTATAACTTCTGTTTACAATGGGCCTTATCAAGATAATATCACTGAGGATTTTCTAAAGTATAAGTATAGGGGTTTTGATTCTTCTTATTTGAACCATCGCGATAACGTCGGACTAAGAGAATGCATGAAAAAACGGCTTCCCTTGATTTACTTTCATGGAATTGATAAAGGAAAATACATGCCTATATATCCGGTGTTCATTATTGAAGACAACCCAGATCAAATGGAGTTCTTAGTCGCGACGGACGATATAAGAGTTATTAACGAACCAATAGCTGAGAAGTATTCAACCGAATCATATCGTAGAAAGTACCTTACAAGAGAAGTGAAGCTAAGACTGCATCAGGCAGGTTTTAGAGAAAGAATTTTGAAAGCTTATAAAGAGTCATGCGCTTTTTGCAGATTGAGACATGCTGAGTTGTTAGATGCTGCCCATATAGTTCCTGATTCTGAAGGTGGGACGTCTGAGATTCAGAATGGTATGGCGCTCTGCAAGATTCATCATAGTGCATTCGATAATTATATACTTGGTGTTGATACTAATTACAGAATTCATGTCAGAGAGGATATACTACATGAAATTGATGGACCTATGTTAAAGCATGGAATACAAGATATGGATGGTCAATTTATTCATAAACCAAGAGGAAATAATAGTCCAAAAAGAGAATATTTGGATTATAAATTCCAATTATTTAAATCTGCATAAATTTTCCAATCCAAATGCTTCTTACTAATCACCTGTAAGGAATCCCCTCCCAGCTGATCTAACGGGTATGGACTACCGAAATCTGCCCAATCGAAGAACGATCCGGTTGCAATGTTATGATTATGCCAGCCCTGGGTTTTATTTCGTAACACTATGTACCAAAAGGATGGAACATCTCTTTGGAGAAATACGGAATGGAATAGTGCATTTAAATGCATTGGGGGATATTGCAACCGATGAATGGTTCCGAACCGAATCCATCCGGGACAATGTTCGATTGGACGCGTTTGTGGTGATGCCCAACCATGTACATGGTATCATTCATATTACCAAACGGGCCGTAGGGGCGTATCGCGATACGCCCCTAAAACAAAACGAAATGGACGGTAAAAACCGGGCGAATGTCGATTCGCCCCTACGATTTCGGAAGGGCAAACCGTTAAAATCACCATCCATAATTTGGGGAGCATTGTTCGCGGGTATAAATCCGCGGTGACCAAACGCATCAATATTCATCGCAATACCCTTGGAACCCCGGTGTGGCAACGTAATTATTATGAACACATCATTCGGAATGAAGAGGCGTTGTTTCGAATCCGGGAATACATTCAAAACAATCCAAAGAACTGGGAACGGGATAACTATTTCTGAAGGGATTGGATTCGCATTGCTTTAATTAGGTTCTTGTTGCTTTCGAAATTATGGGTTAAAAAGCTGTTCTGTTGATCCTTCAGCAGTAGCCTCAGGATGACCATCAGTAGAATGACATCAGACTATTCCTCGCTTTCTTATTTATCCCTACTTTTGCGGGATGATTGAACAGAAAAACATAAATGCAGCTCTCATCCAAATGTCCTGTTCTTCGGATATAGAAGAAAACCAGGCGAAGGCCGAGCGCTTGATTCGCCAGGCGGCGGAGAAGGGCGCCCAGGTTGTCTGTTTGCAGGAGTTGTATCGTTCCCTGTATCTCTGCGATATCGAGGACTACGATCGCTTTGAACTGGCGGAGGAGGTTCCGGGTCCCGGTACCGAACGGCTTGGGGCACTGGCCAAAGAATTGGGCGTGGTGATTATCGCTTCCTTGTTTGAAAAACGAGTGGCGGGCATCTACCACAATACAGCAGCGGTGATCGATGCGGATGGTTCCTACCTGGGGAAATACCGGAAAATGCATATCCCCGACGATCCCGGGTATTACGAGAAGTTTTATTTCACGCCCGGGGATTTAGGCTACAAAGTGTTTGAAACAAAGTTTGCGAAGATCGGGGTACTGATTTGCTGGGACCAGTGGTACCCGGAAGCAGCCCGGCTCACTGCCATGAAAGGCGCCGAACTCCTGGTGTACCCGACGGCCATCGGCTGGCATGAGTCCCAGGATGAAGCCACGAATGCCGAACAACTCCAGGCCTGGCAGACCATTCAAAAATCCCATTCCGTGGCCAACGGCATTCCGGTGGTATCGGTCAACCGGGTAGGGAAGGAAGGAGAGATGCAGTTCTGGGGACATTCTTTTGTGACGAACAGTTTCGGAACGGTGATCCACAAGGCAAGCACCGACGAGGAAGAAGTGGCGGTGGTTTCCATCAACCTGGAGGAATCGGACGAGAAACGTACGCACTGGCCCTTTTTCCGGGATCGCCGGATCGACAGCTACTCCGGCATTACCGAACGCTTTTCGGACAGTGATGAACTGGATTGAAGCGCCTGAACAGACCTCCAGTGAGGTATTTAAAAGCACCCCCGCCGATGCAGGCTATTATTTTCCTGCTGAATGGGCACCGCATGAAGCCTGCTGGCTGAGCTGGCCGCATAATCCGGAGACCTGGCCCGGCAAGATGGAGGAGATATGGCCGGCCTACCTGGAGTTCATCCGGGTGGTATCCCTCAGTGAAAAGGTGAAGATCAACGTGAAGAATTTCGCTATGGCGAAATCGGCCTTCGCAAAGATATCTGATTATGGCGCAGAACTGGATAACATTTTCCTTTACGAGCATCCCACGAACGATGCCTGGTGCCGGGATCATGGTCCTGCGTTTCTGGTGAACCGTGATCCTTCCAAACCCAAACTGATCGTGGATTGGGAGTACAACGCCTGGGGTAATAAATACCCGCCCTATGAGCTGGATAATCGGATTCCTGGGAAAGTAGCTGCTCAGCTGGGAGTGGAAGTCGCCCGACCGGGTATCGTGATGGAGGGAGGATCGGTGGATTTCAACGGGGCCGGCGCATTGATCACGTCCGAAGCCTGCCTGCTGAATCCCAATCGCAACCCGGAATTATCGAAACTGGACATCGAACAGAAACTCAGGGAGTACTACGGGGTGGAGGATATCTTGTGGGTGAAAGATGGAATCGTCGGCGATGATACAGACGGGCATATTGATGACACGGTGAGGTTTGTAGATGAGGACACCGTGATTGCTATGACTGAAAAGAATCGGGAAGACGTGAATTGTGAATCGTTATTCGTTAATCGTAGGATGCTTGAACGAATAACGATTAACGATCGGCCATTAATAATTCACGATATACAGATGCCCGAGCCGATCTATTACCAGGGGCAGCGATTACCGGCTTCCTATGCAAATTTCTATATCTCCAATGAGCATGTGATTGTCCCGGTGTTCCATTCCAAACACGACGACCAGGCATTGGCTAAGCTTCAGGAGTGTTTTCCTGACCGAACCGTAGTTGGCATTGATTCCACCCATTTAGTTTGGGGACTGGGGAGTTTTCACTGCCTCAGCCAGCAGGAGGTGATATGAAACTCAATTATTGTCTAGTCAATATTGATTTCGACTGTATAAGAACCAAAATTATTAGCCCGCCACGAAGTAATATAAATCGTATAGACTTCATTTGAAGTCACTTCGAAGATTAACTCAGAAGATAGATCAGTAGATGATTTATCATCATTTTCAATGAGAATTTCATTTCCAGTAACAAAAATCCAAGGATCAAAATCTTCAGATTTTACATTGATTCTAATGGAATCTGAGCTATTTGGAATGAAATCCCATGCTTGAATATAAGTTCCATCTTCGAGCTGTACATCATCTCTTGATATAATCCCGGAATTATTTCCATATGACAAAACCCTATCTTCAGTAGATATTTCTGATGGAATAGAAGAGGATGATTGATTGGGTATTGGAAACGGAAGCTGAACATTTAGAGGTCTGGGTACTGTCGTTCCAGCATCATTAATAGGAATATCAGCGATTGCACTGAATTCACAATATTCAACTGGCCCTGAGCCATCTACTCTACCTTCTAGATATTGAGGATTTGGTGTTGAAATCTCTAGCGTAAAAACCGATCCCTCACCTGGGATAATTTGAGTATTAACAGGAAAAGAAATCCCAGAACTACAACCAAATTCTTCCTCGTTAAGCAAATTAGGGTACACATTACCATCAATCGGTACACTTGAAAGTATTTCAATGGGATATCTCCATGTGACTGATGTTGAGCTTCTAGTCCAATCAGGCATTCCTCCAATAGGAATTAGTTTCGGCTTATCTGTAGTGGGAAGTCTAATAGGAAAGTGCAAGACTAGCTGATTGTCTCCGATCTTGTATATATCTTCTGATATTAATTCGATGCTACCTATAAAAAGGTTTTCGGGTATTGAAACATTATTGCCAGGTTGATAAGAAAATTGGAATATACATAACCCATTTCTACCGGTGGATTGCGGAGTAATTGAATTAATATTGATTATTCCAGAAATACCTGTTGGGTTGCTATTCCAATATGATTCATCACAAAATGATAGTGGTAATTGTGAAATAGAATATGAAAGAGTATGTAATGCTCCTTGTTGAAATACTTTTGAGCTTCCAGGTAGGAAAGTTGGCTCAGCTTTTGCGATCACTTCAACAATCGATTCTGGCTTTGGTAGCTCTGCAAAGGTGACTTCATCAGATTTATCATCCCTAAGGTATATGTGCGTTTTGTAACCTGTACTATTTAATCTGGCACCTATACCTGATTCAACACTAGTCTGAAAACCAAATGATGATGGCCCAAAATTAACGTTTGCTTCACTTTTTAGAGATATATCTTGTTCGGTCTCAGATTCACTATAATCTATCTGTGCAACCCCAACAAATTGATCTATATACCATATAGTTGTATCTGCAGCTGTAGGATTGTCTAAATACCATTGCCAAACTTCCAATAATAATGGGAAACGTACGGAAAAGGGAGCTGATTTAAGAAGACCCAAAGAAAGAGGTGATCTAAAAGTTCCTTCAACCAAGCCAATGCCACTTTTTTGTTTTACACTAGCTTTTGCTCCTGCTTCGAAACTTAACAAGGGAGGATTTAAGTTACCTTCTACTGCGGCAGCAAGAATAGTCGAACAATTTTGATAAAACAAAGTACTTGTACTTAAATCTATAGGAGTTGGAAGTTGATTAATATTTAAAGTTTCTCCTCTAAATTCCCATTGAGTTCCACGAGATTCATAAGAATCAAAGTCTGGTTTTAAGAACATGTATCTCAGTAATCTTTCAACTGCATCTCTATCTTGTGTTTTAATGTCTGCATCCAAATCCAATTCAGTTCTAATTAAAGGAGGAATGGAGGTTCTAATGGCACTTTCATCAATTGCATAGATGTTACAGCGATCAAGTAATTGTTGGAATTCTGGCTCGAGAGCTCCACCTAGAGTGTTTAAATCGTTATATGGAGGAGGCCAAGATCTATTATCAACTAAAAACTCAGACGAAGGTGCACAAGCGAATAAGAAAATTGCGAATAAGCAATATTTGAATAGACAAATTATAGAACCCATATAACCCCTTTTAAGTATCATTATATATAAGTTTAACTTATTATTATTTAATTCTCAAGGGTTATATATAATAGGAAAATTAAATATACCTAAAACGTATACTGTGATGCAGTTGGCTAGTAAGAAACTTTCGCGATTCTATTGCCTCAGCCAGCAGGAGCCGACGTAGCCATTGAATCATCTTCTTTATTATCAGATTCAATCTCGAGGAAATAGAGATAAATGAAAATCATGTAGATGATACCACTAATCGTTTCAATTGAATTAAACAGATAGTGGAGGATAGAGTAATCGGAAACAATACGCAGGGCTTCCATGATGAGGAAAGGAAGTTCTAGGATGAGGGAGGCGATCAGAATTCGAAAAAATAAGGGCCTGGCATGATGGTAACTGTACCATATAGCTTCTTTATAATCCAGTTTTTTGAATAGTACCGCGATGGGTAGGAAACTTAGTAGTACGTTAGCAACAAGGCCTGGAATTATGAGGAGAAGAAAGCCAACCCATGTAAGGATCGTGAACAGAAAGTAGGCTATTATAAAAGGTTTAAACTCAGATTTTACCTTTTCAATCAAATGGGCAGTATCGGAGTTTAATCTATAGGCAGCAATCTCCGCCAGTAGTAAACCAGTGAGCGATAAAATTGAAAAGATTAGATATTTGGAAATTGCCACCAGAAAGTTATAAAACTCATAATAGGAGTAATTGACTAATGGAGATACCCACTCATTCAAGAAGAGATAGAAAAACTGTTCAGCGACTAATAATGGCAGAAGGGGGATCAGAATCACCCGATAATTTCTGAAGACGAAGTTAAAAATCCTCAGGAAGTCATACATACACTGATCAAGAAATTTCATGTGTTTAGCTGGGTTTCCATTACTTACCGGATCAGATTATACGACTCTTCGGACTTAGTAATACCTGTTAATTTAAATCCTGAATTAAGCGTGGGATGTAGCTTTTATCCGAAGCATCCAGTAAATGATAATCTTTGATCTTGATCATATTCATGGCTTTGTCGAAGAAGTATTTCACCGCACCAAGCCGTTCTCTCGTCCACGATTTCTTGTCTGTTCTTCTTTTTACCCCGTCCAGGATAATCCTTTTAGGTGCAGAATGAGTGAAATAGGGTTCCGGGGGAACATGAGGCACGATATCCATTTTGTTTACCACGCGAAAATGGGGACCTTTTACGCCTGCAATAAGTTGCTTTGAAAAGCTGGCATCTGCCGGTCGCGGACTTGCAAAGTTATAAATGCCAAAAATATCGTACCCGTTTTCAATCAACATCCCGGCATATAAGGAGCAAAGAGCGCCGCCAAGACTGTGCCCGGTCACCCATATCTTTTGCCTCCTGGTTCTAAACGCATCAATCGCATTTGTGAGCTGAATGACTGCCGGGTATAAGGCGTCCTGGAAGCCTTCATGGGCTTTGGTTTTTTCAAACGGACCTGCTTCCTTAATGGGTTGAAAGTTGGCAATCCAGTCCTGCAGGGCATCACTTCCCCGAAATGCAATAACAATATTCCGGTTATTCCCCATTACAAATCCCTGGGTATCTACATCACGCCCTTTTTTCTTTTCAATGAAGGCCACGTTTGGATAGTCGAAATCATTCGTCACAATGGATTTGATATCCGCTTCATCCATGTAAGCAACTTCACAAGCTATGGCAAGGGACAGTGAGTTTTGTGGATTATAGCTTTTCCACGGTACGATCTCTTTGAAATAGGACAGATTATCAGACATCAAATGAACCCCCATTACTTATTTTTTGCCTTTAAATAACTGGATTTATAATGGTATATCAAAAAATAAAAAGCCCCGATGTGTACCGGGGCTTTTGAGTGTAAATAAGATTCCGGAAAACTGATTAACTGGCTTTCGGACCGTCCCACTCAGGGATTCCGAATCCTTCTAAGGCAGCTTTTCGGATGGGCTCAACGGCATCGTTAACGGCCTGCAAACCGAAATCCAATCCGGAGATGGTACGAAGGGGACGGGTACCATTTTCCATGTTGATTAGCTTTTCGAAGTCTTTAACCACGATCATTGGATCGGTGGGTGCATTTTCATCTTCAAACAATCCCATTACCTGTTGAGTAAACCCATTACCGAATTCAACCACATGCTGGTAAGCAGCAGCAGTTTCCGGGTTTGCAGGAGGGGTCATGTTTCCGAAGAAACTGGTTTCAAACGGTCCCGGCTCTACTAATACAACATCCACACCGAGTGGGGCCAGTTCATAGCGCATGGCTTCACTCAAGCCTTCTAATCCCCATTTACTGGCATTATACACTCCGAATCCCGGGAAAGCGGCACGACCAGCTGTTGAGCTAACCTGGATAATTAGTCCTTCTCCTTTTTTGCGAAGAATGGGCAAGAATGCATTGGAAACACGAACAGTTCCCGCAATGTTGATATCCAACTGTGCTACCACCTGGTCTCCGGTAAATGCTTCAATAGGACCGCCATATCCTGATCCGGCGTTATTAATAATTACATCCACATCATCTACCTGCGCTGCGGCGGCTGCAACGCTTTCATCGCTGGTTACATCCAGTTCCAATACTGTAATATTATCTGAATAATCGCTTAATGCGTTGGCTGCTTCAGCATTCTTGCTTGTAGTATTTCTCATGGTTGCAAAAACGTGATGGCCCTGATCTGCTAAATACTTTGAGGCTTCGAACCCAAATCCGGTACTTGTTCCGGTAATTAATACTTTTTTCATAGTCTGAGTTAAATAAATGGTTATAGCATCGGTTAAGTTGATGCATGATTTAAAATCACTAAATATGATCTGTCCCTAATGTGTGGGATTTCCGCAAAACTTCCCAGCAAGGGAATGCATTTTCCCCAAGTTTGTATTTATAGAAGCCATAAATATTTTCAATGTTACAACATTGAAAAGCTTACAGATGGGCTTTTGGATGCTCTCCTTTTACCGGGCCAACAATTTCATTGGTGATCCATCCTCCATAAAAACCGCCGGGTTGAGAACGTACTCGCTCACCATTCACATAGCATTCCAGTTTGCCTGGATAGAAGGAGAGATACCCTTTGATTTCTGAATAACCCTCAAAAGGGGTAGGGTAGGACCATCCAACGTTGTGAGTGATTTGCCCGTATACAATTAAATCCCAGTAAATACTCTTTCCTTTCCATTCACATCGGGAGGTTGAATTGGTTTCCTGAAGGACTTTAAAATTGATATCAGATGATGGTATGTAAAACGTTGGTGGGCTTGCAGTTTCGAGAATCCGAATTGCTGAGATTGACTCTGCAACCGTCATATCACCATACTTGACAATAACGGTCCTGCTATCTTGTTCCAGCTTTGGCGGACGCGGGTAATCCCAAACCGATTCCTGCCCCTTTTTTGGTTCAATAGCAAATGCAGGACGCTTCTGGCCGACGTATTCCCATTGCGATCTGCCTCGTTTTGCCCAGTCTGGTAATGGACTCATAATTCTGCGTTTGATGAAAGTGGGACCAGAATTTACTATTTCTGATCCCAAATCAAACTACGCAGCAGAAACTTTGCACGTTTTAATTCCGAAAATGGCATAAAGCGGGCAAAAACTTACTACGCTTGTCAGTAAAAATATTCCGGCTACCACGGCCAAAACGATGCCCAGTGTACCACTGATTACATTTGTAAAAAAGAGCACGGCAATTACAAGTGCGATGACTGTTCTGATACCGCGATCTGTTGTACCCATATTCTTTTTCATAGCTCTGTTGTTTAGTTAATGAAATATTGAACGACCAAGACGATTCCATAAATCAGGCCGATGCACAAAATGCAGCTTAGTACCAGTTTTATGACGTCTTTTCTTTGCATAGCAAAAGTTAACCAGGTACGAACAGTAAGTCTGTGACTATGGTCACACTCAACGTATTTTTATTCCGTCCTGATTCATTTCTATAAGACCTTCCGTTTCCAGCTTTTTCAACATCCTGCTGATTACCTCCCGTACGGTTCCGAGTTCATTGGCTATTTGGGAGTGTGTAATGGATAAAATCGGGGTATGAAGCAGCTCTGACTTTTGTTTCAGGTATTTCAATAAACGCTCATCCAATTTGTTGATAAGTATGTGTTCAATGGTATCCAGCATCTCTGCATAGCGCATATCGTATTGCTCGAAGAAGAGCGTGTTAAACTGCGGGTAATTCCGAATCCAGTCAGGGAGAATATCTACAGGAATTAACAATACCGTTGATTCCTCTTCCGTAACCGCGTGAATTTTGCTGGGAATGTTTTTTAACCCGGAAGAAAAGGACATCACGCAGCTTTGTGTGGGTTGAATGTAATACAAGAGTAATTCACGTTCTTCAAATCGGCTGTATACCTTTACCAATCCCTTTAACACGATGGGCAATACCTGTACGTACTGATTGGCACGAAGCAGTTCGGTGCCTTTCGGAAAAGTGTGAATAGTCGCTTTTTCAAGGGCTGCATCGACTAAATCTGGGTGAAGAAAGCTGAGTAGTTTGCGGATTTCTTTTTCTTCCATACCGGAAGATAGCCGATTTCACAAATCCAGCCTCATATCAATATTATTTACCCCATTATTGGATGTAAAAAAGTGCTCATATTCTTTGAAGCCAAACTTTCGATAGAATGCTTGCGCCTGTTGGTTCGGTTCCTGGGTTCCACCCATTAACACAAAGCTTCGAAGTTTTTCTGACTTCCCCCACTTAATGAGATGAGGCATCATCATACTTGAAATACCTTTTCCCTGGAAATCATCGGCTATACAGGGCGCGAAAACCGGGTCCAGGCTAAAGTTAAGGTGGATGCCATGTTTTTGGTAACGTTCGTATTCATGCGGGTAATGATCAAAGTCAAAAAGAAAGTATCCAACGATCTGATCTTCAAATTTAACGACAAACCGGGTTTTTGTATGCTCTGGAATGGAATCACAAATGGTGTTAGCATATTCTGCATGAAGGGGGTGAGGACCATACAGCGCCCGGGTAGAATCGGAAAGGGTATCAAAGAACATGCCAAGCGATTGGGCATCATTTCCTGATAGTACTGCTAATTGAAAGTCACCTTGTAGCAGGTTCATCTTCGCTCAACTGATTCGGGTGTTCCTTTCGCAAGGGAGTCTACTGCAAAATACTGCCGATCCAGCCATGAGTTATGGAGCTCATCCCAGGTAGAATAATGCCCATAATCCGTGATTCCAGAAATAGTAGCTCCCCATGTGCCAACACTTACCTGATACTCGTTTGAAAAGATATTCATAGGGAGATTATTCGTGTAGTAGTTAATATATCTAAATTGCTGGTACATAGTAAATTCAGGGTTTTTCATCACTTCCTTTATAAGGTGGGCACTGAACTGATGATCCGAGTGATCTCCCGGATTTAACGCAGAATCTGTTTCTGCAATATGGATGTCTAAACTATGATTACCCATGAGTATGGTTTTGATCGTTTCTATCAGACTATCCCTCGAGTAGGTAGCGGTTTGGTCTATGGCATTGATGGTCTGCTTTTCCCCAGATACGATTTTTCGCACACTTTCAAAATTGGTGGTTGGGTATCCGTTTCCGTCGAAATTTCCATCCGGCAAACGCAGGAAATAGGCTTTCGTATGTTGATAGGAATAGGTCTGAATCGGGAACCCGTTTATGTTCTCAATCTCCTCAACACCGGATTCGCGAACACTCGTATCCGGATGAGCAGCATTCACTAAAAAACGAATAGCACGTTTACTGCCTTCTTCGCGAGCAATAGTATAATCGCTGTAACCCATTGCATGGCCGGCATCCCCGGCTGTGATATGAAGAAAAATGACGCTTTGGTTGGAATCAGCAACGGCCTCATACGCATTCGGGTTCATAAACAATTGCCAGTCATCGGGATGTGCAGCAACAAATACGGATAGATTCTGAGCACTGGTATTACTCACTAAAAGCAGGAAGAAAAGAAAGAGCACTGTTTTCATAGCTAACTAAATACATTTATCCTGGAATCAATGCAAAAGTCTAAGATAAAGCCAGTATTATTCGAACCCGGTTTTTAACATGATTGTTACAATAATTCACTTCACACTTAGTCAAAAAAGCGCTACCATTATCTTATTCCTATAATGAGTTTGAGTATAAAAACACACAGTTGATGGCCCATTTTGAATTAAACGAAGTCACGAGAAAACTACCCCAGCATCTGCACAAATTTATAGTTCGGCAGCCCTACGAGGATTATACGGCTCAAAACCAGGCTGTCTGGAGATACGTGATGCGAATGAACGTGGATTATTTAAGTAAAGTGGCTCACGGTTCCTACGAAGAAGGCTTGGAAAAGACTGGAATTTACGTGGATTATATTCCCAGAATGGAGGGGATGAACCGAATTTTAAAAGAAATAGGATGGGCCGCGGTTTCTGTAGATGGTTTTATTCCTCCGAATGCTTTTATGGAGTTTCAGGCATACAATGTATTGGTAATTGCCTCGGAGATGCGTACTATTGATCATATTGAATATACCCCGGCGCCAGATATCATTCACGAAGCGGCTGGTCATGCCCCGATTATTGCAAACCCGGAATATGCGGAGTATCTACGCCGGTTTGGGGAGATCGGAAGTAAAGCGATTTCATCTTCCAGGGATTATGAGATGTACGAAGCCATACGGCTGCTTTCTATCTTAAAGGAAGACCCAAATTCAACCCAAAAAGAGATTGATGCCGCACAGGCTCAGGTTGAATACCTCCAGGAGAATATGGGTGAGCTCTCCGAGATGGCAAAAATAAGAAACCTGCATTGGTGGACCGTAGAATATGGTCTGATCGGAGATATTGAGAATCCAAAGATTTATGGAGCGGGACTGCTTTCTTCCATTGGAGAAAGTGAATGGTGTATGAAGCCTGAGGTTGAAAAGGTTCCCTATTCCCTGGATGCAGCCAATCAAAACTTTGATATCACCAAACCACAGCCTCAGTTATTTGTAACACCGGATTTTGCCTATTTGAGCCTGGTATTGGAAGAATTTGCAAATACTATGGCACTGAGAACGGGCGGAATTGAAGGGGTAGAGAAATTGATCAATTCTGGAAGTCTCGGTACCGTTGAATTGAGTACGGGGATTCAAATATCAGGTATTTTCAGCAAGGTTATAAAAGACGATCGTGGTCGAGTTGCCTATATCCAAACAAATGGACCTACTGCATTGGCCAGCAGGGATAAGGAGTTGATTAGTCACGGCATCAATAAACATGCAGATGGATTCGGAAGCCCGGTTGGTAAACTGAAAGGAATCAATCTGCCGATTGAAGACATGGCTCCCCGCGATTTGGATGCGTATGGGATTTACGAAGGCAAAACCCTTAAACTGGAATTTGAAAGCGGGGTAGTGGTAGAGGGAAAAACCGTAACAGGAACCCGGGATTTACGAGGTAAAATATTGCTCATTACCCTGGATGAATGCACGGTTCGCTACCAGGATCAAATCCTCTTTAAGCCAGAATGGGGATTGTATGATATGGCTATAGGGAAAGAAGTTGTTTCGGCTTTTGCTGGCCCCGCCGATGTGAATTCTTTCGAAGATGTTGGCAAAGTGTCCGAGACCAAAACGCACAAAATCCAATATTCAGATTCCGATCGGGCGTTATATACATTGTATGATGAGGTGAGAAACCTCAGGGAAAACAGTTCAATTACGACAAAAGAAATCCAGGTAATTTTCCAGCGTCTAAAAAGTGAGTTTCCAAAAGACTGGCTACTCCCGCTGGAGCTCTATGAACTAGCCGAGTTAAACAACCTCGAAATTCAGGATGAATTACTTGGTTATCTGGAGCTACTTAAGAAAAATGAGTCGTATAAGAAGCTAATTGAAAACGGCCTCCGACTTATCCATGACAGGCAACTGGAAGGAACTGCCTGAACTATTTAACGATTCCCAGTTCCAATACGCTTTTCGCACAGGAAAGGACCGCCTCATGATTGCTGACGGGTTTCCAACCGAGCATATTCTTTGCTTTGGCGTTATTAACCCTTCGTTGTTTACCAAGTTCAATTAGAATCGGCTTGATGGTGGTATCAAGGTTAGAAATTAGTTTAACCATGAAATTCGGGAGTAGGCGGGTCGGAATTTTTCTATCCGGGTATTCTTTTTTTAGAATGAGTGCAATTTCCTGAAAACTTAGGAATCCATTCGATCCAATAAAACGCTCATTGGCCGCTTCAGGTTTTTCCATGGCCAGAATAAGTAATTCGGCTACTGAACGGACATCCACACAATCGAACCCAATTTTTGGTAAAGCAGGATTGCTCCCATCGATGGTTTTAATGACCAGGTTCGCACTGGTACCAAAATCCTTCTCAAGAACAGGGCCCAATATTGCTCCCGGGCAAACGACGGATAGCTCAAGTCCTGATTGATCGTTGTCAATAAACTCCCAGGCCGCTTTTTCAGCATACGTCTTGCTCCTGAAATAGGGAGTTGTATCACTGATATTCTCCGGATCCGTCCAGTCATTTTCATCAAACGTACCTGATTCTTTCCCTTTAGGTTTTCCATGGGTGACTGCACCGGTAGAAGAAGTCAACACGACTCTTTTTACTCCATGTTGAGCAGCTGCCTTTAAAATCGCAAGAGTACCCTGTCGGGCTGGGTTTATCAATTCTTCCGCATCTTTTGGGAGTACTCTTGGGAAAGGAGACGCGATGTGTTGAACAAAATCTATTCCCTGAATGATTTCATTCCAGATCTCTGAATTGGTAAGGTCAGCTTCAACAAAACGTAGATGTGCAGTATCCGCATGTTTCCTGATTACTTTTTCTATGGATTCGATTCTGGATGTATCCCGAAGTGTCCCGGTTACAGAATAGCCTTTATTCAATAACTGGATTGCTGTGTGAGATCCTAAAAAACCGGTAATTCCGGTCACTAATACTTTTTCCATCGCTTTTTTATATCAATCTCGAAAATTGGGTGCAATTAGTCACTACCATCTATCTGAAAAAGCATACCTTTCATCCCTGAATTTTACCAGAATATCGATTTAGAAGAGTTGACAAAGGAATCACCCCAAAAAGATCCCCAATTAAAAGAAGCACTCGGCTATCGGGATTTAACTTTGATGAATATCTCACTGGTAGTCGGTTTTTCGGGACTTACACTGGTCGCACAGTTTGGGTATGCGAGTGTGATCATGTATTTGTTGTTAATAATCACCTTGTTTATTCCAACCGGGTTAATTGTTTCCGAGCTGAACGCCCGATTACCCGGGGAAGGGGGATTCTATAATTGGGTCCGCTATGCTTTTGGGGATATCCATGGATTTCTTGTTGCATGGTCATATTGGTTGAGCAGCATTGTCTGGTTTCCGACAGTAATGCTGTTCATTTCAACTTCAGCCGTATACTTGTTAGGCTCTCAGTACCTTTTCCTGGTAGAAGATCCCATATACAATATTGTTTTTGGATTGGCTATTATTTGGGGAGTTACGGGTTTAAATATTGTTGGGCTGGAGAAAGCCAAGTGGATTCAGAATATCGGAGGGATGGCAAACTGGCTCGGTATTACTCTTTTAGTAATACTGGGATCTGTTTTTCTGTTTAATAACGGGCCGGCACAACCTTTCGAATTCAGTTTATTAATTCCTGATTTCACGAATCTTTCTATTCTGCCTTTTTTTGCAGCAGTAGCGTTTTGTTTTGGCGGATTGGAGCTTGCTCCGGTAATGGCAGGTGAGATCAAAAACCCAAGGAGAAATATCCCCAGGGCTATTTTTACTTCTGCTGCTGTAATCGGTGCCATTTACATTTTCGGGAGCCTGATGTTGATCATCACCTTACCGGAAGGGGAAATCGACGAGATCAATGGTTTGGTTCAGTCCTTTACCCGGGTGACGTCATCACTTGGGATAGGTTGGCTCGGGGTAATTGGTACTCTGCTGGTCACACTTGGAACACTGGGCTTATTTGGAAGCTGGTTGACCGGAAACGCACGGATACCTTTTGTGATCGGACTGGATAACTACCTGCCAAAAAGCTTTGCAAAAATTCATCCCAGGTTTGGCAGCCCATACATGTCGTTGTTTTGGCAAGGAATAGTAGTCACTCTACTATTTCTTGCTTCCCAGGCAGGATCGACTATTACTGAAGCGTTTTTGATCCTCTACAACATGTCAATTTTGCTCTACTTCCTGCCTTTTTTATACATGTTTGCGGCATTTATTTATTTCACAGGTTCTGGCCAACAAGAGAATGGGGTGATCAATATTTTCTCGAAATCAACAAAGGTAGCTTATTTGACGGGAGGGATGGCGTTTCTGGTGATTTTAAGTGCTTGTCTGCTTGCCGTTTTTCCTTCTGGATCGATTGAGGAAAACTCAACGTATATCTTTCAGGTGTTAGGCGGGGCTATTTTCTTAAATGGAATTGGTATCGGGCTGTTTTTGTGGAAAAAATCGAATCCTTAAGCTCCGGTATCTTCATTAATTTGGTAAGGATTTGAAATCAATTCCGCAGGGAAACTGAATCGAAGAGTAAATTTCCCATTTGTTTCATATTCATAGGAAGCGTCAATTTGATCCATCAGCGAATGAATTAACGTGAAGCCGAGGCTTTTGGAAATGGCGCTGTCAAAATCTTCTATCCCGACTCCATTGTCATGGTAAATCACTTCGAATTCGTCTTGTTTCTGGGAAACATTAATATTGATTTGATTGTCGGAACTACCATTAAACCCGTATTTAACAGAGTTTGTAATCAATTCATTAAAGATAATCCCAAGAGGCACACCGTGGTTAATACTGATATAATCGACTTCAATATTCGTGGAAAACCGGATGTTTTTAGCTTCATTATTCATACTGTCGAGTATTATTGTAGATAACTCTGAGATGTATTGATCAAATGGAATCTTGTTGAAGTTCTTAGATTCGTAAAGCATTTCATGAACCTTGGCAATACTCATTATCCGGTTTGTACTCTTACTGAGGATAAACTTGCTTTTTGCGTCCTCAACAGTATGCGATTGAAGTTCCAGTAACCCGGATACCACAGCCAGGTTGTTCTTTACACGATGATGAATTTCCTGAAGTAGTACGTTCTTCTCATTCAGATTTTCTTCCAGAAGCTGTTGTGTTTTTTTGAACTCGGTGATGTTTTCAGTTACCACGAGAAAGGATTTAACCTTGTTTCCGGAGTTAATGAGAGGAACGGTTTTAAATAAATAGTATCCTTCATTCATTTTGAGTTCAAAAACCTGGTTTTTACCCTCAAGGGTATTCTGGTAGGCTTTAAGCACCTGGTTTTGCAGCTCTGCATCAAACATACTGAAAGTGTCCGGGGCATATAAGCCAATAAAATCCTTTGGGCTGAGGTTGGCATTTGCATATTCAGCTCCTTCTGTGAATTGTATTCTCAGATCAGAATCTATAATGCTTAAATAGGTTCTTGGTATGTTTTGTGTAATTGCGGTAAGGACAGATTCTCTTTCAGCCAATGAATCGTTTTGTTCGGTGAGATCTTCGAATAATCTCGCAATAGTGGTATCAAAGCGATTAAGAAACAGCGTTATTACAAAAGTAACCACAGAGAGAATCAGCGCCCCTTCAATCCAACGGAAGAATGAGTCCTGTGTGCCATCATAATAGATCGAGCTGATCGTACCTATTGTAAATAAATAGCCAAGGATCAAATACGTGATGATACAGGCAGAATATAGTAGTATGGTAATACTGAAATTGTATACCAGGATAGAGAGGAAGGGGATGATTACCACTAAAATGAAATCCGGGGTATCGAGGCCATTTTCAAGTATATCCGAGACAAAAAGAACATAAAGCATAGCTATGATCATGTTCGTTTTAAACTCCACGCTCAATCTTTTTCTAAAAAAGTAAGTAATGAATAAAGCTGAAATCCCAATTATATCGTAGTAAAAATCAGCATTGATAATGGAGGGCTCAAAAGGGAATAATGAGACTACAAAAGCCAATAACCCAATAGAAGTACCTGCCAACAAAATGGTATCAACAAGTACGTTTTTAAGGGACTTTAAATTTTGAGAAGTATGCGAATCACTCATTGCTAGCCAAACAAACCTAAATGTACACCCGATTAGTCAGTTAATGATTTTTTAACCTCGTACGTTCAGATGTTGTTGGCTTTTTGAGATGAACCTTAAATTTTGAAATTCTAAAAAAATTTAAACAATGACTTAACGCCCAATGGTCCGTTCAGAATTTTAAAAGGTTCTCCAAAAGTAAAACCGGCAAGATGCCCAAAGTACCTGGCCCGGGCTTCGATTTGTTTAAAATAATCGGGGTTTGAGATGTAGGTCTCGGATTCCGATCCGGGCTGTTCCACATTGAATTGAGTTGAAAAGGAGAGGATCGCTTCTTTTTTGAGCTCCCAAAATGAAGAAATGTCGATAATGAAATCGGGTTCAAAAGGGCGGTCCTGCATGTATTGGTATATTCGAACAGGCCTCCATGCACTTTGTTGCTCTTCGTGTAGTCTGCTTTCAATTTTTTCCAGTCCACTGTAAAAAAGTGCGTCACGGCATAGTTCAGAGGCCTTTCCATGATCGGGATGCCGATCATAGGGTGCTCCAATCAAGCAAATGGAGGGAGTTGTATGCCGAACTTGTTCGATAATTTTTAGTTGGTTTTCTCTCGAGTTTTCAAGTATGGAATCCCCCAAGTCAAGATTTACCCGATAATGAATTCCTAAGACTTCTGATGCCTGATTTACTTCCTGCTTTCGGGATTCGGAGGTTCCTCTTGTACCCATTTCTCCTTTTGTAAGATCAACGATGCCTACTTTTTTCCCTTCAGCGACCAGAGAAGCAATGGTCCCGCCCGCATTTAATTCTGCATCATCGGGGTGCGCTGCGAATACAAGTACATCTAATTTCATAGCATCAAAGTAGTAACATCATTTAACGACGGATGTAAAAAAACGGCAACTTTATGAAAGAAAGAAGTTTATTTTCAGAATTATGAAACGATTTAAGGTTCTTAGCGTATTTGAGCCATTGTCTAATCTGGTATACCACTTATGAGATTCTTCTTTAGCTTCGTTGAAGGTTTAAAGGTAGCGCTCCGGGCGCTTAGTATTAATAAAATCCGATCAGTTCTTACCGCACTTTGTATCATCATCGGTATAACCATGGTAACCGTTGTTGATGCCGTAACTACAGGTATGGATGAAAGCTTCGAAAACAGCATGGCAATGCTTGGAAGAAATGTTATTTATATCCAAAAATGGCCCTGGGATGGAAATGAGGAATGGTGGGAAATCATCGGAAGGAAAGAAATGGAAGTTGGTTATGCGGACTTCCTTGATGAGCGAAGTCAACTTGCATCTGTAGTAGCGGCTTACACCGAAAATTACGTTCCGATCAGATATGAAGACAAACTAATCGAGAATGTCGGCTTGAATGGAGCTTCATCCAATTATCTGAACATCCAGGGATTGGATATCCTTTCGGGGAGGATGTTTACCGAAAATGAAGTTCGCTCTGCGAATAAAGTGGCCATAATCGGAGTATCAATTCGGGATGAGTTTTTTGAAGACTCAGACCCTCTTGGAAAGCAAATACGAATTGGAGGGCAGAAATTCACCGTAATTGGTGTACTCGAGAAACAGGGTAATTTCCTTGGACTTGGTGACGCAGATAACCGTGTGATCATTCCGATTGATGCATACGGGCAAATTTATGGACTCCGTTTTGGGGTCAATATCGGGGTCAAGTTTCCTAATGAAGAAGCGATGATCGATGGTGAATACGAAATTGAAGGACTGATGAGGCAAGTCAGAAAGCTTGATGCAGCCGAAGAGAATGATTTTGCCATTAATAAACCCCAGGCTTTTGAGGAGCAACTCGCCGCGTTTAAAAGTGGTCTCTATTTTGGTGGTTTTGTACTCGTAGGTCTTTCGCTTCTAATTGGTGGAATCGGCATCATGAATATCATGTTTGTATCGGTAAGAGAGCGAACAAAGGAAATCGGGATCCGGAAAGCTGTTGGTGCTAAATCCTGGGAAATTCTCACACAGTTTCTAATCGAAGCAGTAATGATCTGCGTGGTTGGAGGGGTGTTTGGAGTAATGCTGGCCAGTATTGCCACTATTGGTATCGACCAGGTATTTACAGCCAAAATGAACATGGGCGTAGTTGCCGTTGCCTTCCTGATATGTACTTTTGTAGGTGTTGTGTTTGGTTTTATTCCCGCTTTCAAAGCCGCTAAATCTGATCCAATTGAATCACTAAGATTTGAATAATGCAGTTTACAGAAACTTTTAGACAGGCCGCAGACTCGTTACTGGCCAATAAATTACGTTCTTTTTTAACGCTCCTTGCGTTGGTGATTGGAGTTTTTTCAGTGATCGTTTCTACAACGGCTGTGGCAGTGTTGGATAATTTCTTTACCAACACTATGAGTATTCTTGGGAGCGATGTAGTTACGGTGCAAAGGAATCCTGCCGTACAAATGGGCCCTCGTGACGCCAGTCTTAGAAACAGAAAGCAAATTACTTTTGACGATGCCGAGCGGCTTGAAGAACAGGTACGAATCGCAGAAGGGGTTGGCTCAATCAACACCTTCAGTTTTACAAGTATCTCTTTTGGCGAGGAAAAAACAGATCCCAATGTGGTAATCAGAGGTGGGAATTCCGAGTTCATTGAGAATAATGCGTTCACCTTGGAAGATGGGCGAAATATTAATGATGAAGATGTTCAGTTTAAACGAAATGTGGTGGTGCTGGGTAAAGATGTTCAGGTTGATTTGTTCAAAACCGAATACCCGCTCGGAAAAACCGTCCGAATTGATGGACAGCCTTATCTTGTAATTGGGTTACTTGAAAAGAAAGGTCAGATTTTAGGTTCTTCTTTCGATGATGTTGCCATTATTCCCTACACAACGGGGATTAAGAACTATGGCGGAAACCGGGGAATTGCTATTCAGCTCAGAGCTCCGGAAATATCAAAGCTTGAAGAAACCATCGAGGAAGTTACTGGTATTATGCGGGTGATTCGGGAAGTGGGACCGATCGATGACAATGACTTTGAAATTACTACCAATGATTCACTCGCAGGAACTTTTGATGGTTTCACTGCTTTGCTATACGGACTTGGGTTTGTAGTGGGATTTATCACGTTGGCTGGTGCCGGAATAGGGGTGATGAATATCATGCTGGTTTCCGTTACTGAGAGAACCCGCGAAATTGGTGTCAGGAAATCCGTGGGAGCAACCAAGAAAGCAATCATTAATCAATTCCTTATGGAAGCTGTGTTTATCTGTCAGATTGGTGGATTGATTGGAATGTTCTTTGGTGTGTTAGGTGGAAATATGGTAGCTGTTTGGATTGACACAGAAATGGTGGTACCAATGCAATGGGTACTTGGAAGTTTCTTTGGAATGCTTTTGATCGGATTATTATTTGGAGTATATCCGGCATATAAAGCAGCACAACTCGATCCAATCGAGAGTTTGAGATACGAGTAGAAATTAGTGGGAGCTGAATTAGTTTGGTTCCTACATTCGATACAACATATAGATAGGGCATATTTTATGAATGAAGAAATCATCCAAAATCTGAATGAACGGCTAGATCGGACCATTGAACGAGGACGGGATATTCTCGCTGATGAGCAACTTCAGCAGCAGGTTGAAGAACTAAAAAGCAAGGCGGAGGATACCATTCGCAGGCATCCTATTAAAAGTGTACTCGCAGGATTAGCTGTTGGGATTCTCTTAGGTGCGATTATTGGATCTGACGACTAACATGGATCAACTTAACTCCAGGATTAAACAGATAACCAACGAGCTGAAACAGTATCTGGAAGCCCGACTGGATCTTGTAGTGCTCAATGTCGGTGAACAGATCACTCAGTGGCTGGGTGAATCCATCCAGAAGATGATTGGATTTACAGTTCTTGGAGCAGGTATCTTTTTTGGAATGATTGCGTTGGCTATTTATCTGGGAGAATTATTTCAGAATCAGGCATTGGGATACTTAGCTGTTTCTGTTCCTTTACTTTTAATCGGCTTACTATTGGCGTCCGCAAAGCCCAAGGGAATCGCAAAATCTATTCAAAACCAATTCATGGACGGAATCCTGAAATCAATAGAGAAGAAGGAGCAAAGCGATTTGGTTGAATTGCCACCAAAGAATCAGAAAATGATATCACAGGGCGATGAGCAAAAAGATTGATAGAATAGAGGCAAAAAAGAGAGAGCTTGAAGCTAATCTCGAGCGCATTCAGGTCGGCCTGGAAACAAACCTGGAGAGTGTAAAAACGGATGTTACCCAAAGTATCAGTCCAACAGAGGTAGTACGAAAATACCCAATCCAGGTCGTGGGAATGGCAGTAGTTGCCGGTTTTTTGGTAACAAGAATCGGCAGGAATGGGAGCCGAAAAGATTCAACAAAGAATGTTGTAGCAGATTCGATAACGAATTCATTGAAAAAGCGACTTAGTCGAAAGGCCGCAGATTTTGTACTTGACTACATTGAAAATAAGATCACTCAAAAAGGTGAAAATGAGTAGCTACTCGATTTGTAAAAAGCTTTTTGAAACAGGAACTACAAACAACTAATACGTAACTAATTTCGTCTGCCTTCGTGCAAGGCAACCATCAACAAAAACTAATTACAGACATGAAGAAAACGATTCTTGCTGTTCTATGTACAGCGCTATTCACAAGTGGTACTATTTTAGGGCAAACGGTGCAAACGATCACACTTGAAGAGGCAATCCAGATTTCATTAGAAAACAATTTTCTGTTAAAACAGGCTGAAAATAATCTTGAACTTGCAGATCAGCGTATTTTGAGCGAGCAAGCCGACTTTCTTCCCAGTGTAACTTCCAGTATTGGTTACAGCCGAACAGGTGGACAGCAGTTCGTTGCCGATATCCTTGCGTTCGATAACGTAACCTCTGAGAGCGTTAGTGGACGTATTGATGCGAACATTACCATTTTTGATGGTTTTGAGAACATTCTAAGCTTGAGACAAAGCCGGTATGACAAAACTTCTTCTGAAGAAAATCTCGCACGAGCCAAGGAGAGTGTAATCTTTAACACAGCCACCGCTTATCTGACCGTTTTGGTTAACATGGAGTTATTGGAAATTGCTCGTGAGAATCTTGAGTCTTCCAACATCCAGTTAAATCAAACTCAAGCTCAGGTAGATGTGGGGGCCAGGGCAGCGGTCGACCTATTCAACCAGGAGTCAACAGTGGCTACGAATGAGCTTACCGTAATTCAACGGGAAAACGATCTTAGAATAAGCGAAGTACAACTTATCAATCGACTTCAAATAGATCCTAGGCAAGAATATGAGTTTGTAATTCCGGAAATATCAGATGCTTTTGAATTGGCTGCACAGGCAGATTATTCGTTAAATGAACTTATTGATGAGGCACTTTTAACTCGTTCAGATATTAAAAGTGAAGAGGCTGGCATTGAGTCACGGAAAATTGGATTAGATATTTCAAGAGGAGCTTTATTGCCATCATTAACAGCAGGCGCATCCATTTCCAGTAGATATAGTGATCCTTATTTTATTCAGGGTGCAGGCTTTTCGGACCAGTTTTTTGATCAGCAGGTTAATAAGGGAATAGGTGTTACACTGAGTCTTCCAATCTTCCAGAACTGGAACAGGATGTATAACATTGAGTTCAACAAAGTTCAGCTCAAAAATGCGGAGTTAGATCTCGAAAATACAAAGCTTACGGTAACCCAGGAAGTTACCCAGGCTTATAATGATTTTGTCGCTTATACAAAACAGCTTGAATCGGCAGAAAAGGCACTTATTGCTTCAGAAAAGGCACTTGAGACTCAACAAGAACGATACAACGTTGGAGCAAGCACATTGATTGAATTGAGCCAGGCTCAGGCCACATTTGTATCTTCAAGGTCTGATTTTACGCAAGCTCAATACAACCTGATTTTTCAAAATAAACTACTTGATTTCTACTTAGGTAAACTAAGTGGAGATAACATCGAATTTTAAATCATAATCTTTGGGGAATACAATGGCTAAGAAAAAGTCATCAACCGGGAAATTATTCATTTGGATAGCTGTAGTTGTCGTAATACTACTAGCAGGAGGATTTGGTCTTAGAAAGGCCGGAGTAATTGGAGGAGGTCTGCAGGGTGTCGCTGTTGAAACCGATACCGCAAAATTGAAAACGATTACTCAGGTAGTTTCAGCATCTGGTAAAATTCAACCGGAAGTAGAAGTAATCATACGTCCGGATGTTTCCGGGGAGATTATCGAGCTTCCTGTGAAAGAAGGAGATTTTGTCCGACGAGGTGATTTGCTCGTTCGGATTAAACCAGATATCTATCAGGCTACTATCGATAACCTGAACGCAGCACTTCTCACTCAGAAAGCCCGTTTAGAACAAACAAGAGCAAGTCTGATTCAGGCCGAAGCTGCCCATTTAAAGAACGAAGAGCTGTATGAAAAGGATGTGATCTCTGAGTTGGATTATATCCAGACCAAATCAGCCTATGACGCAGAAAAAGCTAACCTGAAGGCTGCGGAATACCAGATTGAGTCTGCAGAGGCGCAGCTAAGAAGAGCCCAGGAAGAACTTGAACAAACAGTGATCCGGGCACCTCAGGACGGGACTGTAACCGGCCTGGCTGTGGAAGAAGGGGAGCGTGTACTTGGGAATTCGCAGATGGCGGGTACCGAGATGATGCGGGTTTCTCTGCTCGATAGGATGGAAGTGTTGGTTGAAGTAAATGAGAACGATATTGTAAATGTATCTCTCGAAGACACAACGCGAATTGAAGTGGATGCATATCCTGAGAGATTGTTTAACGGGATCGTGACTGAAATTGCCAATTCAGCGCAGGTAACCGGTGCAGGATCCAGCGAACAGGTAACAAATTACCAGGTTAAGGTTCGCATCGTAACGCCACATAACCTCGATGCCAGTGGAGATCAATTGGTTGCGAATGTAGCTTCTGAAAACCCTGAAGAAATGTTTGTACCCAACTTTAAGCCTGGAATGTCTGCTACCGTTGATATTGAAACGGAGACCGCGATCAACGTAGTTTCTGTGCCTATACAATCTGTAACGGTTCGTGACTTTGCAAAAGATAAACCGGAAACGAGCGAGGAGGGAGAGGAGTCAACAGATGAAGCTGAGGTTCAAACTGTGGCTGATGATTCTGATGATGTATTAGTACAGCGTGAGGATATTCGAAAAGTCGTATTTATGGTCGTAGACGGAGTAGCCGAGCGTATTGAAGTAGAAACAGGTATCTCCGACAACACCCATATTCAAATTACAAACGGACTATCAGCAGGAGACGAAATCGTGATCGGAGGTTATCGGGTACTTTCACGGACTCTGGAAAACGGAGATCAGCTCGAAATAACTAACCGACAAGATCAGGGTGAAGAATAATGGAGCAACCTGTAATTCAAATCTCTGACCTCACCCGTTTTTATCAAATGGGTGATACTACTGTAAAAGCATTAAATGGTGTCACTTTTGATATTTCCAGAAACGAGTACCTTGCGATCATGGGACCTTCTGGTTCCGGGAAGTCAACTTTGATGAATATGATTGGTTGTTTGGATACGCCCACCTCTGGGGAGTATGTATTAAATAACAATCGCGTTTCTGAAATGGATGACGCCGAACTGGCTGAAGTTCGAAATCGTGAGATCGGTTTTGTATTTCAAACGTTCAACCTGTTGCCCAGAACCAGTTGTCTGGCTAACGTAGAGCTTCCCCTGATTTATGCTGGAATTAAATCTTCTGATCGTAAAGAAAGAGCAAGAGATGTTCTTACCAAAGTTGGATTGGGAGATCGGGTAGATCATAAGCCCAATGAATTGTCTGGTGGACAGCGTCAAAGAGTAGCAATAGCCAGAGCCCTGGTAAATAATCCGTCCATTTTGTTGGCTGATGAGCCTACTGGGAATTTGGATAGTAAAACTGGCGAGGAAATTATGCTGCTTTTCGAGGAGCTTTATCGCCAGGGAAACACTATAATTTTGGTGACCCACGAGAATGAAATTGCTGATCACTCGCGAAGAATTGTCCGGCTACGTGACGGCGTTATCGAATCAGATACACCCGTTGAAAACCCCACGCTGGCAGGAAAGGAACTGGTTTAAAATAAAAAAAGACGCTCTGGGGCGTCTTTTTTTATTTAGATAAGATTTCGGATTAGCTTCTCAATCCAATCCCGATTCCAACATTATAGGTGGTGTACTCTGCTACTGTTGCTTCCGCATAAATTCGGAAAATTGCCAGTTTAAATTGAATTCCCGCCAAAGCATGAATGGCAGCATCTGAATCCTGGGTATATGAAACCGGATCCGTAAATGTTTGAGTAGCGGGACCAGCTCCGATGGTATAGTCGCCAAGCATATCCAGTTCAAAGCTTCCTGATTGGAATCCAGCACCCGCATAAGCGGACAGGAAAGGTAACGTTTTACCTACCAGTGCATTAAGTACAAATGTATTGGTAGTAGTTTCGATACTTTGATCCTCTCCGGCATTAAATTCCAGGTCAGCGTTTAAGGTAGTCTGTGAGAAAGCTGCTAACACAGAGATGTCTACCGGCAGTAGTTTGCCACCAGGTAACCACTGGTTGAGACCATGCTTAATTCCCACACCAACCATTGAAAGATTGCCGTAATCATACAGATCGGTTTCAGGAATATACCTTAACGTTACGTCGGTTCCTTTAATTAACCCGATATTACCTTGCAACATAGCAGCAGGTACAAACTCAAATCCTGTTCCACCTGGTAAAGTGATGGTACTTCCTCCCGGAAGATTTAGAACCTGCCCGTTGTCTTTTGATCCTGAGATTGTATTCGACTCAGAACCGGTTATCGTGATTCCGCTGGACAAACCAATGGTGTTCGCATCAAATGTTCGATCCCCGGAAGGAACTGCTGCAAGAGCTGTTCTTACTTGAATGCTGAAGCCCAGTTTTTTTGTAGGGGCCGCTTTTGAAGTCCATCCCGAATTTAACGCAGTACTTAAACCGGTAGCCATTGGGGCTAAATAGGCCTGAGTAAGTGCACTGGCATTCTCGGGTCCCTCTTCAAGGATATCCAGGAAAGCTTCGATATCACTGAGTTGTGCGTTGACATTTATTGTACCTGGTACCATCAAAATCAGCAAAGTGATTGTGGCACAAATCTTTGAAAATCCTTTAATCATAAACTTCTCCATTATTTGAATGATTAGATGCAGGCAATATTAGCAATAAAAATTGGAAAACATATACCTACAATAAGTCATTATAGTTGTTTAATCTTCAATTGATTCCAACATATTGATATAGGAATTATATCGATTTGCATCGATGAGTCCCTCCTCGAATGCCGCCACAACCCCACAATTGGGCTCATGGATATGCGTACAGGTGTTAAACTTACACTGTTGGCGGGGTTCCAGCATTTCAGGAAAGTAAAGTGATAGTTCCCAGGGTTCAATGTTAAACAGCCCGAATTCCCTGATTCCCGGGGTATCCACAATAAAACCTCCGTTTTCGATTTCAATAAGTTTGGCGAAGGTGGTGGTATGTTTTCCTTTATCGGAATAGGAGGAAACTTCCCCGACCTTTTCAGAATAATTCGGGTCGATGGTGTTTAACAAACTCGTTTTGCCAACTCCGGAAGGCCCTACAAATGCAGTTGTATTTCCGGCAATTACGTCTTTTAGGGGTTTCAACGAATCAGAATCAAGAATGGACGTTGTAAATACCCTGTACCCTAGAGATTCGTATAAATCCCGGACTTCTTCAAGGTATTTGGCATCGTTTTTAGTGGCTAGGTCGAGCTTATTAATGATGATACTCGCTTCGACTTCATAGGCCTCACAAGTAACTAAAAATCGGTCGATGAAGCCTTCTTTCATTTTTGGCTTACGGATGGATTGAACCACAAATGCGCGATCTAAATTGGATACCAGTACGTGTTCTCCACGTCGACCATGAGTCGCTTGGCGAGTGATATAATTTCTCCGCTCTTCGATTTCTTCGATGGTTCCTGTTCCGTCGTCATTCATGGAAATATCTACCCAATCTCCCACAGCGATCGGGTTGGTAACTTCTTTCTCATTCAGTCTGAATCGACCCGGCAACCTGCTCTCAATGAGTTCAGCATTTGCTTTGACTTTGTACCAGCTTCCTGTGGATTGTATTACGCGTCCCTTTATCATTCCTGAAAAATACGCAAGAGCATGCATTCATCAAGCATTTAAATTCGGAAGTGCTATCTTGCCGAAAAAAATGCTTCGAGTACTATTTTTCTGTTTACTTCTATCAACCAATTTAATTGCCCAATCGGAGGGAATTGCAGCTTTTTGGGAAGAAGCTTCCCGATCTGTAGCGGAAGGGGATTTCGAAGCATATGCAGCTACCTTTCATAAAGAAGCAATACTTGTGAATGGAATCTCAGGGACAAGCTTTCCCATTCAACGGGCACTGGATGGTTGGGAGCAGGGGTTTAATGATACCAAAGCAGGAAAGATGAAAGCCGAAGTAGAGTTTCGTTTTTCAGATCGCTTTCATGGGGAAACCTCGGCTCATGAAATTGGAATGTTCCGGTACTGGTGGCAGAATGAGGGAGAGGAAGCACAAGAAGTTTTCATTCACTTTGAAATGCTGCTTACCAAATCTACAGGCGAATGGACAGTGTTGATGGAGTATCAGAAATCGATGGGTACGGAAGAAGAGTGGAAGAAGATGGAGTAACAGTAATTGAGACTAAATTCCACTGTACGGTGCCGAGTTGCAATTTTTCATCTCACGTGTACCCTTAACTTGGGCCTGCATATTCTGTAGGTTCGTAGTCCAATACTCATCATATACTGAGCCGTAACAAACGGTCACATCTATAGCACCATCGAGAAGGGCTCTATGAAAGAGTTTAATAACTTCCTGGTCAACTCCTCTGGTGCCTTCGATTAATGAAAAGATGGTTTCACGCTCAGAGTTTGATGCCAGAACGCTACCATTAATCAATGAATAATAGATGCCAACACTATCAGCCTTTTCTCCCAAAACATTGTTCATGAGATCTCGCCAGTTTTGTTGTGCCTTACCCTCATAAATAACTGCTCCCGCCTGAATGCGGGCTGGTCCAACACCAGTGTTTCTAACCCATAAGTTCAAATTTCCATCTCTGAGCGAAAATCCGACTTCAATATTAGGCCATGTAGAAGCACGTTGAGCCTGACGAATAAGTGATGCCTCGTAGAGAGATATAAACAACCCACATAGGCTAAGTAGCAGTGCTGATAATGCAATAAGCGTTTGGGGCTGAATGATCCACTTTGAGAATGGTTCTCGCCTTTTTTCTTCTTCACTCATATTCGCATTGCTTCTAGATTATGTACATTTTCTAAGCCATTGGGACCAATACCTTCAATGTGAGGTCTATAATCACCGATGTTGATCAGGCCAAATTGTCAATACATCCGATTATCCCAATCAATAGAATATTATGAATTAAAAGGATTGGCTGGACAAGTACAAATATGCGCTTGCTTTAAAAGTTAATGATAATAAAGCACTGTCTATTCAAAAGTGTTTGATCCTAAATCTTAGGTTATTAAAACACCCTACAAATGGATTATCAGAAATCGATAGGCACGAAAGGGAGTTTGATTAAAGCCCGGATGATCTGAATAGGTTAGATGTTTATTGGATATAGCTGATTTTATTTCGCGATTTCAATCCGCGGTTGTTGCATCGTGATACAATGGATTCCTCCGCCTCCAAGGTTAACCGCAAGTGCATCCAGCATGATAACCTTCCTGTTGGGAAAGACCATTTTCAGAACCTGCTGAGCTTCCTCATCTCTTTGTTTTACTTCTTCACCTAAGCCTTCACGCCAATATTTCTGACCAAGTATCACTGAATCTGTAATCAGAAAATTCAGATAACTGGCAGCTGCGACTACGTTAATAGTTTCCCCTTCCGGGAAGGTACTACCGTCTTCATAGTCCAGTGTTTTGATATAATCATACACATAATCTCCCGGGTCCATGGTGGTCAGGATGGTCTGTGGCATGGGCATTCTTATGATGTTAAAGGGAGCTCCATCCTGATCAGTTGCTTCCGATAGTATCTCAAAATTCTCCTCCATTCTCCGGTGGTTTTCCAGGGCTATGGGATCATCGAAATCCGAGCTATCCACTTGTGCAAGAAGTATGGTAGAATCATTCACAAACCGGGCAAACTCATCGATATGTCCATTGGTCGTTACTACCGTATATGCTTTAATGCCATCGGCGGCGGTCAAAGGACCCAGGAAGGTATGGTCATCTTCATGTAGTCCTTCATTCAACCAAATGACTTTTTCTACTCCCAAAAGACGTTTGTACTCCGCTTCCATTTGTGATCGGGTCATATTCGGATTCCGTCCGCTTTCTACAACTTCTGTGACTACTAAAGTCCCTTTTCCGTTGACCTCCCGATTTCCACCTTCACTAATCATTGAACTGGAAATTATTGGCATATCGAGGAGCTCCGCCACGCGCACATCATACATTTCTTCAACTTTTGCTTCAGCGTCCAGTGTATCTGCGTACCCCCAGGCATCAAAATTGAAATCTGCTATCACATGTCTTCCGTCGCTGGTTTCTACAAAAACCGGCCCCATATCTCTTACCCAAAATTCAACAGATGAAATTTGTTGGATGCTCAAATTAGGGCTCTCATTGAATTGCTCATTCAGGACGTTATTGGCCTGATCACACAATTCATCGTCACCACACGTAACAATAATATTCAGATCCGATATCAGGCTTTCAATGATTGAAATGGTTACATCTGTGACAGATTCTCCATTTTTATGATCCGCTGGGGGCCATATCAACCATACAGCTTCAACTTCTTCAAATTCTGCAGGTTGCCTGATTACCGTCCAGTTTTCGGATTCATCTTGTGGGGTAGAGCAGGATAGTAAAGCACAAAAAGTAAGTAAAAGTAGAGGTCTCATTTTGAGGGAATGTGATGAATGAAGTCCGCGAGTGGTGAGTGTACGCAGATGTGATTAGCGATTACAAAATAGCAAGTCTTCCGGTCCTTCCAAAGTTTTGTGTAACAATGGATTTCATGAATCCTAAGTTACATTCAGGTCGATGCTTATTTTGATAAAGCAGTCAAAAATTGCCAGGTATATCTTTAGAAGTTGGCATAAAAAATGCCCTGTTGATTCATGAATGTGCTGTCTTTTCTGTTCAAATCCAGTTTTCCCCCCTCATAATTCGTTGCTGGTAACCCTAATTCCTGGAAGATGGCTGCCGTAGCTGCAAAATCCCAGATACTACCACCGCCTGTCTCTTTCTTTGGAAACTTGAGCATGCATGCAGGTCCATGTTCCAAAACCCGAATACCGTTCATCACCGAAGCTCCACCCGACATTTCTTCTACTCCGTTTAGGCCCATTTCTTGAGCTTTCTCATGAAGAAGAAGCTCGATTTCTTCTGAGCGAGGGGTGTTCTTTAGTTTCTTATCCGTTACATAGGTCAGGTGAGAATTTGAATTCTCGATAGCCCAGGATTGCCCGTTTTTATACACGCCCTTGCTTTTTATGGAGTGGTACAGGGTGTTTGCAATAGGATCAAAAACAACTCCAATATGGGATGTTCCATCTTTTGCGACAAGTGCAATGGAAACAGAGAAACCCGGTTCCTTATTGATGAAATTCAGGGTCCCATCGATGGGATCAATACACCAAAAGAAATCTTTTTCGAACCGGCTTCTATCATCTTCGGTCTCTTCCGTTAATAATGCGATATCAAAAGTTTCACAAGTTGGTAACAGGTGAGAAAGAATAACATCTTCAGCTTCTTTATCGACTTTGGTTACAACCTGAGAAGCATAATTTTCTCCTCCTTGTTTTTTTTCAAAAGGTACATCTTCATTCATGTATGACTGGATTACTTTTCCAGCCGATTGTGCCGCTTCTATCGCGATATTGCAAAGCAGGTTTAAATCCATCCCTAAAAACTATTTATTACTTCTGCGGTTACTCGTTCGCTATAGCTATTGATTTTCCAGTGGCCCGGACTCCAACCTTTCAAAAAACGGTGGAAGTCTGCCCACGCTACCCGGTATAAAGATCTCCATTCTTTCTCCAGCGCTTCATTTTTTTCCCCGAGTTCATGTTGTAAACAACTGAAATAGGTATTCAGGATTTGATCTTCCAGGCGTTCACACTCTCTTTCGTCCAGGCAACTTCCTATAAAGTAGGCTACGTCTTTCATGCCACATCCTCCACCAACATATTGAAAATCTACAGCAGCAACCTGGCCGTTGTTAGCAAAACAAAAGTTAGCCAGTTTGGCATCCCCGTGAATAAAGGTTTTGTATGTACAGTTATTCAATAATGAATCAATGAGAGGAGCAGCTTCTTTCAACCGTTGATCCTCTAAAACAGCCAATTCCTGGGGACGAGTTTCCAAATGCCAGTAAGTTCCCACTTCCCAAAGTCCATCCGGTTTCTTGTCCATATAACTGGCATGGAATTTGGCTAACCATCCCAAACATGACGCTATTTCTTCCCAGGTAACAGTGCGTTTACGCAAGCGAAAGCCAGCTTCATCCAAATCTTCAAGTACCATAAATACTTCATCCTTATGATGTTCTACTGCAAAGCAGTGGGGGAGGCGAGCTGTACTCAGTGAACTATAATTCTCATACCAGTTCGTTTCTACATGATAGGAGTTCACTTTTCGCTGATGACTAATATCCGAATTCCAGCCTCTAGGATGATTTTTGGATGAACTTAGTTGAACATGCTTTACAATTACACTATCAACTTCAGCGTCAATTAGTCCGACTCGTTTGAGCTTTCCATATCCACTCCATAATTCCTGGATCGTTTCTTTTTTCAAAGAGGGAAGAAGCACCGGTACTTCGCAGTATGATGGATTGAAAGTGATTGTTCATGAGGCCGCGAAGATAAGAAAAAGGAGAAAGGTCGATAGGAATAAAGCTGACTTAGTTTTCTTTATTCAGAATTTTATTTAATAGCTCTTTTAAAGATTTTCAACTATTTGAATATTATTTCCACAGGTGTCGTTGAAAACCGCAAATTTGACCGTTCCCATTTGAGTGGGTTTCACGCTGAATTCGACCCCCAATTCAATCAGTCGGTCATATTCTTTTTGAACATCATCAACATCAAATTGAGTATAGGGAATACCAGCTTCCATGAGGGCATCCTGGAACACTTTGGATGGCTCAAAATGATTAGGTGCTGGTTCCAGTAAAAGTTCAGGTCCATCTTGAGCCTCCTTAGAAACTACTGTAAGCCACCGGTTACCTCCATCCAGTGGGGCGTCTTTCTTTTTAACGAAGCCCAATTTTTCCGTGTAGAATGTTAATGCCTGTTCCTGGTCTCTAACAGGGATGCCAATAAGTGTTACTTTCATACCTAATAATTTTTGTTTTTTTCAAAGTTCAAGGTTAGGAATTCAACTTACTTCTTGAAAGTTGCTCTTTTCGAAATTCAGCTGGAGACTTGCCGGTTTTGGTTTTAAATAAGGCACTAAATGATCCCAGGCTTTCAAATCCAACAGCGAAACAGGTTTCAGTGACGGACATCCCATCTTCAAGATGCTTTTTGGCTTTCTCTATTCGCTTATCTATCAGGTATTGCCTGGGTGTGAGGCCGTAGTACTTTTTGAACAAACGAAGGAGATGATACTTAGAAATAGATTGGTTGTTGGATAACAGGTCCAGGTTTACGTCACCTTCATAGTTGCAATCGATATAGTTTCGAATTGCAATTACCGAGTCTATTTGCTTCTGGTTTTTGTAGATGCCTCCACTAAGTTTGTCAAGCTTTTTCTGGTAGAATGTCATTCTATAGGTTTGAAGTATTAAATCCAGCTATCCCGTATAAATTCTTTACGTGTTTGAAGCGTTAAAAAGTAACGAAGGCTTTCTACTCCTCAAAATTATCAGAAATAAAAAGTATCGCACCATTCTTACCGTACGTTATTTTCTTCAATTAAGAATCCCAATCATTTTTTAAATGGAATAATCATTGATGTTCTTTTTTTATAATCGAGATACTCTTCACCAAAGTCTTTTAATAGCCTTTTTTCTTCGGTTCTTTTCAAATAGACGATAATAACTAATATAAAAAGCGTACAAAAAACCAAAGAGCCTAAGGTGTTAACTAATAGGGCTATGGCAAAATATATAGAGCTCATTCCAAAGACCATTGGGTTTCTTGAATAACGATAAGGTCCAGTGGTGACTAATCTCTTTGAATGAGGGCTTATGTCAATATTAAAAACATCTGTTGGTCCACCTTCACCTTTTCTAAATAGATCGACATTTGACCAAATGGCAAAAATCGATCCTATTAGAAGCAACAATGCAGCAATTACCAATCTGAGAGTGGCGGAATTTAGGATAGATGTACTAAAAAAATCATGTTCAATTTTTGAGATAGAGTAGATGATAGCCGGTATAAAAATCACAAATATTAAAAATCCAATTAGATAACCAATAATATGTCTAAAATTTTGTTTTTTAATTATTTCGATACTCATTGTTTATTTGTATATATCGACTGTTAGAAGACACTCACCTTCTACTGATTCGGCTGAGGTAAACTATTTCTTTTTGCGATCAACCAGATACTTAATGAAAGTTCAGCTATGGCCATGATCAGCATAATTACCACCAACAATGTTTCTGGCAGATTAACGTCCACAAAAAAAGCTATGTAGGTGAACGATGCAATCATCAACAATACCCCGATACTTTTCGGCATATAGCCTGACTTGAACACTGAATAACCGAGTACAAGGATATGCAACGCAAAAAAGCTGTATCCAATGAGTTTTAAAGAGGCATAACTGTACACATCGATAACTTGAAAAAACAAAGCGAACACTCCGATTATCAAAGAGAAGGCGTATAGCAATCTGAGAACACCTGTATAGAAAGCCAGCTTTTTATTAGCTGGTTTAAGCACCACATAAAGTGCTAGATCAACAACTAATGCAGCTTTTTGAGGTGAATGATTAGAAATAAAATCTTTCATAAAGAAGTTTTATTCCGTCCACAAATTCCCGATCGAATATGTTTTCGCTTTTCCACCTATTAGCACCCTGTCTTTTCTGTTTTCGCAGTACAGCTTTCCAACCCGATCAGAGATTTGCATGGCATTCAACTTGTCTTTCCCAAGTCTTAATGACCAATATGGTATTAAAGAGCAATGTGCAGAACCCGTTACCGGATCTTCCAAAATGGAAGCTTGCGGAGTAAAGAACCGGGATACAAAATCACAATATTCTCCTTTCGCTGTAACGATTACTCCGCCCGGGTCAAGGTTTATCTGGTCAAATAGTTGTCGGTCGATTTTGATATTCCTAATCTGTTCCTCAGTATCATAGACCAACATATAGTCTCTTGATTTGTACACTTCGATCGGTTCTATGTTTAGTGATCTTCGAATTAAATCCGGTAATTCTGAAGAAACGGGCATTCTTGAGGGGAAGTCTAAATAATACAGGTCATTCCTTACATACACGGCTAGACTCCCGCTCAGAGTTTCAAAGCGTATTGTGTCTTTAGGATATCCTAAGATTGACTTCAAGCAATGGGCCGTCGCAAGTGTTGCATGCCCGCATAAATCCATTTCAATTTCAGGCGTAAACCACCGTAAGTGTATAGTATCTCCGCGTTCAACAAAAAATGCTGTCTCGGGAACTGCATTCTCTCTCGCTATTTTTAACAGTGTGTGATCAGGTAGCCAGGCATCCAGAGGAACCACACTGGCAGGGTTTCCCCCGAATGTTTTATCCGTAAACGCATCGATTTGATAGAGCTCAAGTTTCATTTGACCTGTTCTTAGAGTTACGGAAAGCATAAGAATAGTATGAAGAAAAGTGATTTACTACCAAAGCACAATCGAGAACTCAGGCACATAAAAAAAGGGATTCACTTTCGCGAATCCCTTTTAAATCTTTAAGCTGTGGCTTTTTCTTTTTCCTTCTTTTCAGGAATCTTGAAATATTCGAATGGATCCCGGACCGTTTCCTCTTCCAAAATCAAATCCAGAAGAGGGGCCATTCTTTCCAGGTATTCTACCTGAAGGTCACCGATTACATCTGTTTCGATTTCGGCCACGTCTTTCTCATTTTTCTTAGGAAGGAGTACTTTCTTGATCCCAGCTCGTTTTGCAGCTAGTACTTTTTCTTTGATCCCACCCACAGGAAGTACTAATCCTCGCAAGGTGATTTCTCCCGTCAGTGCGATGGTTCCGTTCACTTTGCGTTGGGTGAAGATGGAAGCTATCGCCGAAAGGAGGGAGACCCCAGCGGAAGGCCCATCTTTTGGAACCGCTCCTGCAGGAACGTGAATATGTAAATCCCAATGCTTAAAAGCCGCTTCCGGAATGCCTATTTCATCCGCATGCGCTTTCAGGTAAGAAATAGCCAGCATGGCCGACTCTTTCATTACATCACCAAGCTGACCGGTGATGTTCAATTTCCCGGTTCCTTTAGAAACACTTGCTTCGATGAAGAGGATGTCTCCACCAAATGGGGTCCAGGCTAAGCCTGTGGCTACGCCCGGCACGGTGGTTCGTTCAGCAACATCACTGAAGAATTTTTGCTTGCCAAGAAGCTCTTCCACATCATCAGGTTTTACCTCGAAGGTATCGAGTTCTCCTGATGCTACTTTTGCAGCCACTCCACGGCAAACAGAACCGATTTGGCGATCCAGGTTCCGAACCCCTGATTCACGGGTGTATTCATCAATTACTTTAACTACAGCCTGATCAGAAATGGAAATTTGGGCGTCTTTTAACCCATTTTCCTTGGTCTGCTTTGGGATCAGGTAGTTTTTGGCAATCTCGGTTTTCTCCTCGAGGGTATATCCACTGATATTGATGATCTCCATACGATCACGTAGCGGTGCAGGAATGGTCTCCAGCGAATTCGCTGTAGCGATAAACAGCACTTTCGACAGATCGTATTCCAGTTCGAGATAGTTGTCGCTGAAGGTATCGTTTTGCTCGGGGTCAAGGACCTCAAGCAGGGCAGAGGTTGGATCACCTCGGTAATCCGCACCAACTTTGTCGATCTCATCCAGCATAATTACAGGATTTCCTTTTCCGGCTTTCTTCATGGATCGGATGATCCGACCAGGAAGGGCACCGATGTATGTTCTTCGATGGCCACGGATCTCGGCTTCGTCCCGGATTCCACCCAGGCTGAACCGCTCAAATTCACGGTTTAAAGCTCTTGCGATAGATTTACCAAGCGAGGTCTTACCAACACCCGGAGGGCCGTAGAAACACAAAATAGGTGCTTTCATGTCTTGTTTCAGCTTGAGGACAGCAAGGTATTCGATGATGCGCTTCTTTACTTTCTCAAGTCCGTAGTGATCTTCGTCCAATACTTTTCGTGCGAACTCTAGATCTAACTTGTCTTCTGAATATTCCTCCCACGGCAAATCTAAAATCCATTCTACATAGCTGTGAATGATCCCATAATTTGGGGAAGCGTTTGGAGTCATCTCCAATCGGCCCAGTTCTTTTTCTGCTACTTCACGTGCATGATCAGGAAGCTTTTTGGAGTTTAATTTTTCTCTGAGTTTGTCTACTTCCTGTTGTTCGGCATCTTCACCCAGTTCTTCCTGGATGGCTTTCATCTGCTGACGGAGGTAGAACTCCCGTTGTTGATCGTCGATGTCTGATTTTACTTTGGTGCGGATTTTCTCACTCATATCCAGCACCTGGAGTTCCTGCTCGAGGAATTCCATGATTTTGTCCAGGTTTTCGGAGAATTTCTGTGTCTCCAGTAAGTCCTGCTTATCTTCATTCTCAACATTCAGGTTGGATGCGATGAAGTTGAGCAAAAAAATCGGGCTGTTGATGTTGTTCACAGCAATCGCAGCTTCGGAAGGGATGTTTGGCGATTTATTGATGATGTTCACCGCCGTCTCCTTCACATTGCGTACAGAGGCGCTTAACTCAAGTCCCTGGATATCCATTTCGCGTGGATACGCTTTGGTGTTGGCTTTGAAGTAGGGCTGATCCTGGGTGAATTCCTCTACTTCAAACACGGATTTTCCCTGAATAACGATGCTTCGGCTTCCGTCCGGCATCTTGATTAGTTTCAGGATTTGAGCCACTGTACCAATTTTGTGAAGATCGTCGTATCCGGGCTCTTCAACATCTTCATCTTTTTGGGTGACCACACCAATAATTTTGTCACCTGCGTATGCTTCTTTCACCAGTGCTAATGAGCGGTCTCTCCCAACCGTAATGGGAACAACAACTCCCGGGAATAGAACAGTATTTTTTAATGGTAGTATGGGAAGAGAATCCGGAACAACGGCTTCCGTAAGCTCGCGTTCTTCTTCTTCCGACATTAGTGGGATCGCCTGTTCGAAGTCGTCGAATACCTCATCAGACTGATCTAAATAAAAACGTGATTTCATTAACTAATAATCTCCTTAATTCTTTCGACCTTTATCGGCAAATACGAAGCCAAGAATTATTCCGAATAAATAAGCCGACAAATAGGTCAACGATGGCAGGAAGTTCGGGCAATCTGACAGGTCAGAAATGAAATTGGAGTGCAGCCACCGTTGCTCCCGAAAGGGTGGGGTTCTCACTGAATGTTCGTGATACAAATTGTGTGGCAATGGATAAATCCCACAACTTGGTCTCAATGGCAGTTCCAAAGCTGTAATAGTTTGGAAGATCAGTAGCAAGCTGAGTTCCGGCGCGAAGTGGCAGAAATTTAAAAGGACGCAGTTCGACTCCCGCAGAAGCGACCAGCTTTGTAGAGTTGAAGGCATTGTTCGTCAACCCTATACTCAGATCTCCCATCAGTTTAAGCCGGTTTACTTCGAATAAGATGCCCCCATGGAGAGCTGTTGGTAGCAATACCGTTGAAACTTCTTCACCTGCTGTTGCAGACTGAAATGGATTGTTTGCGGAGAATTGATCCACGAAATCCAAAAATTGTCCAGGGGCCCCCACAAATGCATCGGATGAAACCGTTGTAGGAATGTTGGATACCGCTGAAGTATCAGAAGTAATCACAAGATTACTGGTCTTATCATAGCGAACAAAGCCGATATCGGTAATCGAAAAGGAAAGGCGAAGAGACTTTTGGGTACGCTGATCGGTATCTGCAATGGTTGAGAAGTCACTTCCCAGGGTTATCAAATAAGTAAACCCGATATCAATTCCAGCACCAATTCCCTGTGGATTGAAAAGCTCATCGGTAATATTCTGAGTTAATGCGGTTTGCGCAGGTGTCCCGTTTAGATAAGCAGATGTTGCGTCCGTGAAGTTTCCTGAATCCTGGTAATCGAAGGACTGGATTTGCTGAATAGTTCCGTTACCGGAATCCACATATTCGTTTTTCCACCGGGCATCTACATTTGATCCTGCCACCACTAATTTTGGTGCAATTCCGATTGAAAATTCATCCAACCGGGGAGTCATATCTGTAAAGAATTTGAAGGATTCTGCGAAACCCAAAGAAAACTCATACAACGACTGGTAACGGTGGGTTAGAGAGCGATCAAGAAATGTGGATTCACTGTCAGCCTGAAGTTCTGTGGAATACCAGCCTCGTCCGACTTCAAAACTTGAAGAAATCCGGCTTCTTACAGCAAATGAAAAAGCGCGCGTACTATTTCGGATTTTAAACCCAAGAAGGGTTACATCTAATCGTGTTTGATGGAGGGAGGTAGATCGATCACGGATATAGTTTTCCTCCAAAATTTCCTCACGATCAAGAGCAGTAATAGCATAGTCGCCGGGTTCAAAGGCAAAAATATAATCTTCTAAATTGGAGCGCTGTTCATCGAGATCAGAGAAATTCTGAACCCCATTGAAGTACGTTCCGGTAATAGCCAGTCCTATATCAAAGTTTCGGATTCGATCGGAGATAAAAAGATTGGCAGGGTTATAGAAATTAGCGTTGTAGTCGGTTATATATGTACTTCCACCTCCGCCAAGAGCCATGTTCTGGGGGGTAAGCACGGGCTGAGCGTTCACCAGTACGAAAGTGAACAGCACCATCACCAATAAAAGTGATGCTTTTCTCCTCATTGTAGTACAAATAAACCGTCTATTCGATGATCTGCAAAGGGGCTGCCCTCAGCATTAATTTCTTTTGTCCTCTGTTTTTGAAAAATACGACAACTTTGGCATCCATTCCTAATCCGCTCCGGCTTATGATTTTTCCGGGGCCGAATTTGGCATGTAATACTTCAGCTCCCACCACAAAGGGATCCTCTCCCGATTCATATTCATAGTGGATATCGCCCATAGAACTTGAACCTGTTTTTTTGGTGATTGGTTTCTGCCAATCATATTCAACATGGGTTGTAGCATCTTTTCCAGATGAAGTTCCCTCGTAGGTAAATCGATCCGTTTTTTGGCTGATGGTTGCCCCGGTTTCTGTTCGCACTACTCCGGGATCTACTTCATCTAAAAAGCGTGATCGAAGCTGTTGCTGCTCTTCTCCAAATTTAAACCGGGTTTTACAGTAACTGAAGTAAAGGCGTTCTTCGGCACGGGTAATCGCCACATAAAACAATCTCCGTTCTTCTTCGATGTCGGCATCAAAACCGTCACGGGCACCTACCGGGAACAGGTTTTCCTCTAATCCAACCACAAAAACCACCGGGAATTCCAAACCTTTGGAACCGTGTACTGTCATCAGGGTAATGGCAGGCTTGTTTTCATCAAACTTGTCGCCATCGGTAATGAGGCTGATTTCCTGTAGAAAGGCACTCAGGGAAGGGTTAGAAGTTCCTTTTTCGTAGTAAGAAATTGCATTCTGAAATTCCAGAATATTTTCCCTACGCATCATGGAATCATGCGAGTTTTCCTCCACCAGGGCTTTCATGTATCCGGATTGTTCAAGCACCGATCGGGTTACTTCTGTCAAACTTCTTCCATTCTGAAGATCTGTACTCAGCCTGTTCATCATATCTACAAACCCCCGGATGCGTACTTTGGCCGGTTTATACACATTGGAATCTTCGACCCGATCCAGGATTTGCCACATAGTTTGGCCAGACTCCCGGGCCTGAATTCTCAGGTCATTGATGGATTTATTTCCAATTCCCCGAGATGGTTCATTGATAATACGCACCAGGTTAGTCTCATCATGTCTGTTTACCAGTAATGTGAGATAGGCGAGTACATCTTTGATTTCTTTCCGCTGGTAGAAGGAGAGTCCTCCAATCAGTTGATAGGCCAGGTCATGTCTTCGTAGTGCCTCTTCAAAAACCCGGGACTGATAATTCGTTCGATATAAAATGGCCATGTGGTTGTTCTGGTATCCATGGCGCATTTTCAAATCCATAATATGCTGCGCTACCCGATTCGCTTCATCACGTTCATCATAGTTCTGCAGGAGAACAATCGGTTCTCCATGTGATTTTTCCGTCCAAAGAGTTTTATCTAACTGGTGTTCGTTTTTCTTAATAATCGAATCAGCAGCCTGTAGAATTGATCGGGTGGATCGATAATTTTGCTCCAGCGGGACCTGTTTGGCATTCTCATAATCCTCTTTGAAATTGAGGATATTCGAAATATCAGCCCCCCGGAATGAGTAGATACTCTGAGCGTCATCGCCTACCACGCAAATGTTCCGATACTTTTCAGCCAGTAATTTGGTGACTTTATACTGGGCGTGATTGGTATCCTGGTACTCGTCAATGAGGATGTATTTAAAACGATCCTGGTAGCGTTCCAACAGGTCAGGATTCTCTTCAAACAGTTCAATAGGCTTTACCAGAAGGTCATCAAAATCCATGGCGTTGCTTTGCTTTAACCGGGTTTGATAGATGGTATAAACCCGGGAAGCGATATCATCCAGAGTGGAACTCACAAACTTATTCTGGAACTCTTCGGGAGTAATCAGCTGGTTTTTAGCATCACTAATCTTATTCCGAATCGTTTTAGGTTTGATCTCTTTGGGATCAAAATTCAATTCCTGTAAGATTTGTTTGATAACTGTTTCGGAATCGCTGGTATCATAAATAGTAAAATCCTTTCCGTAGCCCAGTTTTTCAGCTTCAAATCTCAGGATTTTAGAAAAGATAGAGTGGAAAGTGCCCATCCACAGTTTTTGAGCTTTATCACCAATCAATTTGGTGATTCGCTCCTTCATTTCACGGGCTGCTTTATTGGTGAATGTAAGGGCCAGTATTTCATTGGGAGCAGCTTTAAACTGTTGCAGGAGGTAGGCAATTCTAAAAGTAAGTACTCGAGTTTTCCCTGAACCTGCTCCCGCAACGATTAGAAGGGGACCTTGCGTGGTAGTTACGGCTTCCAGCTGTTGCTTATTCAGTCCACGGAGAAAATCCGCCGATCCCTGGGGTTGTTGAGGTTCGAGGGAGAAAGTTTTCATTAAATAAAACTATTCGAAATCAGAGAGCTGTTCCTGCAGTTTTGCAAGGTTGGCTTCACCATCGCGCTTCTTGTTGCGTTCGTTTTCTACCACAGCTTTAGGAGCGTTGTTTACAAAATTCTGATTGTTCAATTTTCCATTCACACCTTTCAGCCAGCCCTGAATACGAGTAATTTCACTCTGAATACGCTCGCGTTCTTTATCCACGTCAATCAAATCAGCTAAAGGGATAAACAACTCGTTCCCATTGATCAAAGAGGAGGAGGAAGCTTTTGGTTTTTCAATGTCAGTGCCAATGGCAATGGATTTCAAGGACTGGAGTTGGGTCAGAATCCATTGGTTTTCCAGAAAAAGACCGGATACTTCTTCAGAAGTCGTCTTTACCATCACTTCAAGCTCTGCTTTTGGAGACAATCCCATTTCTGCACGGATATTCCGTATCGAAGAAACGGTTGACTTGAACAGGGTGAAGGCATCGACATCGGCTTGTACATCGAGCTGAGGATTGTACCCGGGCCAATCAGAAATACAAAGTGCGTTTTCAGCAGACCGATCCTGAATGTATTGCCAGATTTCCTCAGAAATGAACGGCATAAAAGGATGTAAGAGCTTCATCAGTACTTCAAAAAACCCAAGAGCCACATTCATCTTTTGGGGATCGAAGGGTTTGCCATATTCCGGTTTGGCTAGCTCAATGTACCAATCGCAGAAATCATCCCATATGAGCGAGTAAATCTCTTTAAGGGCATCATTCAATTTGAATTCAGCAAAATCCTCATCAACGGCTTTAATGGTTTGCTGGATACGTGCCATCATCCATCGATCTGCCAGGTTTGACTCATCAATCTCAAGGGTAGGAGTGTATTCGACGGTATCCTGCATGTTCATCGTCAGGAAGCGAAAGGCATTCCAGACTTTATTGGAGAACTTTTTGCCTTGTTCACAAATGGCCGGATCGAAAGGAAGATCGTTTCCGGCTGGAGTAGAAAAGAGCATTCCCATTCGGACTCCGTCCGCTCCGTATTCTGAAATCAGTTCAATCGGATCGGGTGAATTCCCCAGGCTTTTGCTCATTTTCCGGCCTAGCTTATCGCGTACAATTCCGGTGTAATACACATTGTTGAATGGCTTATTTCCGACGAACTCATATCCGGAAATAATCATCCGGGCTACCCAGAAGAACATGATTTCCGGAGCAGTAACCAGTGTGCTGTTCCCAATTTGATCCTGAGAATAACCATTTCCACCATTTGCACGTTGGAAAAAGTATTCGAGGTCTTCGTTCGGTTTCCGGTCATGATGTTCACGAATAAAAGAGGGATCGAAAACAGAAATTGGTACCAACCACGAACTGAACCAGGTGTCCAGTACATCTTCATCCTGTTTTAACTCATCAGCACTGAGTTCCGGGTTTGCGGATTTGTTGCGAGCCAGTTCGAGCGCTTCTTCCTGAGTCTTGGCAACCACATACTCATGTTCTTCCTCTCCATAGTAGAAGGCCGGAATTTGATGTCCCCACCAAAGCTGACGACTTACACACCAATCCTTCACATTTTCCATCCAGTGACGGTAGGTGTTTTTGAATTTTTTCGGGAAGAACTCAACACGGTCATTCATTACATTTTCCAGTGCAGGCTGTGCAAGTTCCTTCATAGAAAGCCACCACTGAAGTGAAAGCCGTGGTTCAATCACCACATCCGTACGTTCAGAATAACCGACTTTATTTTTGTAATCTTCGACTTCCACCAGATTGCCAGCGGAATCCAAATCCTTAGAAATTCGCTTTCTAACCTCAAAGCGATCCATTCCAATGTAGAGCTCACCTTCTTCACTGATCGAACCATCCGAATTCATCATGTTGATGGTTTCTAAATCGTGCTTTTGTCCCAACTCGTAGTCATTTACGTCATGAGCAGGGGTCACTTTCAGGCATCCGGTACCGAACTCCATATCCACATAGTCATCCAGGATGATTGGAATCTCCCGGTTTACAAGGGGAACGATGGCTTTCTTACCGTGTAGATGGGTGTATCTATCATCATTGGGATTGATACAAACTGCCGTATCTCCAAGAATTGTTTCCGGTCGTGTTGTGGCTATGGTGACAAATTCGTCAGAATCCACAATCTGATATCGAATGTGATACAATTTGGAATTTACCTCTTTGTAAATCACTTCTTCGTCACTCAAAGCTGTCTTAGCCGCTGGATCCCAATTGATCATCCGGGCATTTCGGTAAATTTTGCCCTTTTTATACAAATCAATGAATACATCGATTACACTTTCGGCATAATCTTCATCCAGAGTAAAGTAGGTTCGATCCCAATCACAACTGGCCCCTAATTTTTTGAGCTGCTCGAGAATGATTCCGCCATGTTTGTGGGTCCAGTCCCAGGCATGATCCAGAAACTGATCCCTGGTCAGGTCTTTTTTTGTGATACCTTCGTCACGAAGTTTTCGAACAACTTTTGCCTCTGTAGCAATAGCCGCATGATCTGTTCCGGGAACCCAACACGCATTGTATCCCTGCATTCGGGCGCGACGGATCAAGACATCCTGGATGGTGTTGTTCAACATATGCCCCATATGAAGAACACCTGTTACATTGGGAGGGGGGATAAGTACGGTATATGGGTTTTTGGAATGGTCTACATTCGCATGGAAATATTTATTCTCCAGCCAGTAGGCATACCATTTATCCTCAACCTGCGTTGGGTCGTATTTGGATGGAATTTCTTTTTGTGAAGTCTGTGACACTAATCGGAATCAATGGTTCAATTTGAGTGGTAGTTTCAGGGGAACAATACCACTTTTCTTCTTCTGTACTATTTCACACGTGTGAGAAGAACTCCAAAATGTCCATCACAGCCATGTTTGTGCGGATACGTCTGATAAGCTTTTCCACCTTCAGCAAGAACCTCCTCAGGAACAAAATCGTCTAAATCTTCCAGCTCAAAATTGTCATACTTCTCGAGAAATTTATTGATTTGATCCATGTTTTCTTCAGGTTCAATCGAACAGGTACTGTAGACAAGTCGACCACCACGTTTTACCATGTTTGCAGCTTCCTCAAGTAATTGTTCCTGGAGCTCAACTGCTTTTCTAAGCCCTTCTTCATCTCTTCGCCAACGCAAATCAGCACGTTTGCTCAATACACCCGTTCCGGTACATGGCGCATCTAAAAGAACGGCATCGGCTAAAGGAAGAGACAGCTCCAATACATCTCCCCGGCGAATCTTAATATTTTCTGCTCCAAAACTGATGGCACTTTCCGCCAGTTTTTCCAATCGGTCAGCAGAGATGTCGACAGCAAGGATGTCGCTCTTTCCTTCAGTTAAATCAGCAATCATGATAGATTTAGTGCCCGGAGCAGCACAAAGATCATAAATTTTATCTTCTGGCTGAGGGTCAAGTACAAAGGGAGCAAGTCCCGCTGCAATATCCTGAACCTGGCAAAGTCCTTTCGCTAAAAGTCCCTTTTCGATAAAAGGCTGGACGCTATCCACTTTGTAGAAATAGGGGAGCCAGTCGCTTTCTTCGAAATCAACTCCCATTTTGTCCATACGAAGTTCAAAATTTTCTGGCTTGGTACGGAGGGTATTTACACGTACATAGTAATTGGGGCGTGTATTATTTGCCTGCATTAGCTGGAAAGCCTCACGTTCACCAAAACGTTTACTCCATCGAGCTACCATCCATTCAGGGTGCGAGAAAGTAGTTGCTACTAACTTAGTACGATCTTCAAACGCCGGTTTTGGTAGATTGTCAATATCCCGTTGAAGGTTACGCATGATTGCGTTCACCAAATCTCCGGTTTTGGAACCCAACATTGCTTTTGCAATTTCAACAGCTTCATTAATCGCAGCATAGTCTGGGGTGCTATCCATGAATAACAGGTCATAGATTCCAAGGCGAAGGATGTTCTTCAATTCTGCCTTCATTTCATCCACACTAATACTCGAGTAGTGATCGATCATAAAATCCAGATAGCTTCTTTTTCTGAAGATATTTTGGACGTATTCGCGTACCTGCGCACGTTCCCTTGGTTCGAGTTCATCTGCAAAGGAATAATCGAGTACTTGATTAAGATCAAATTCGATGAGTATGTCGATACTTGCTGAGCGTTCCGAAAATTCTGTTTCCAATGGTTTGGAATTTAAAATGTGTAAGGTTCTTGCTATGAAAAAAGGTGATTTTTTGGGTCACCTTTCTAGAAAATTTCTTCAAAAAAATGAGCCGATGGGTTAGATCGGCTCGAACATTAAAGATAGAATTTTAAGCGTTGATTTGCTAATCGTTCTAAACTAAAATCTGTAATAAAATTGGTTATACCAGTTCCATCTGATCTAGAGAATTCCAATTAATTTTTCGAGTATAAAACATGATTCCAGCAAGTATCAGGAACAACCCAATACTTCCTGCAAGTAGAGCAAAATTTTCTAGTTGTATGATTACGAATATGAAGGAGTACAGAGCAGTTAATATTGCTGTTAGTATAATCGTAAATCGCTTTACATGGAAAATTGCATGGGTATAAAAGGCTGTTAAAGTAACAGTCGAAATTACTGAAATCATATACGCAGCTGAAAATGAAATATGCTCAGACAGGGAAACCAATAATAAGTAGAAAATTATGAGAGCCGTACCAACGAATAAGTATTGGATGGGGTGAACGGAGGCTTTGTTCACAATTTCAGTACAAAAGAATATCAAAAACGTTAATCCAATAAGGAGGATTGAGTATTTGATACTTCGTTCACTTTGTTGATAATTATCAGTCGGAATAAATAGGTGAACTCCAAACTTTGATTCCATTAAATCGTTTGCCTTATCAAACCATGCTTTTGGTAAACTCCTGTTCAGATCAATGACATTCCAAGAGGCTTTAAATCCAGCGTCTGATATTTCTTTTGAGTCTGCATTTGGTAGATAATTGCCTTGAAAACTTGGAGAATTCCAAGTCGAAGTCATTGTCACTTCAGTTTCACTGCCTGATGGTGTAAAAAAGAGTTGTTTACTACCATTTAGTCTTAGATTAATTTTGAAAGATATTTCATCTAATTCATCATTGGTTATTGAAACTGGGACTTTCGCTGATATTGCGTTTCCCATTTTGTTGTTTTGTAAGCTGCTAAGACCAGACTCAAACTTGTATTGTTGGGCTCCCCAGTTAAAATCGATATGCTCTTTTAGTCCACGTAAATCACTCACACCAATGGAAATAAATGCTTCATCCAGCAGTAAATTAGTTGTGTCTTCAACTAAATCACTTAAAGTGACATTATTAAAAACTCCTTTAAGCGTACTTTGACTATCGTATACAGCGATTTCATAAATTCCTCGGTTCAATGTTTCAGGAATTAACTCACTATTAATGATGAGTTGATCCGGAAGTATGTGAACTAATTTGCGTGTTTTTGATGTGTGCTTTGAGCCATCCTCCCAATAATCTATTTCATCCGAGTAAGGAATTGTGAGCAATGGGCCTGCTATGGTTTGAGAGTTCCCCCATTTCTGAGAAATATTATATGCAGCCTCATCTTTAGTATCCTGTCTTTCATCAATCAGGCTTCTAATTTTCGATGAGGGAAGGAGAAGAATTAATGTTATAAAGCCAATTATGGCAATCTTGATACTTAGTTGATAAGATTTCTTTCTTGACTTTGTTTGAGAATCAGTTTTTTCAGACATAACTATTAATTGATTGAAGGTATGCCTCTTGAAAGATCTAAATAGAAAAGGGTTCCACATAGAACCCTTTTAAATAGTAAAGTTTTGTAACTGATTGAAAATGAATGCAGTTACAGTACTTAGGTAATTGCGGATTGAGGACTAGTAACCTGATTCTTATGGATAGAAAGTGAAGCATCATTCTTAATGACCATATATCCCCAGAAAATGAGGAGTATGCCAAGTAATTCTGTTACATAGAGCACATAGGTATACCCAAACTTGGTCGCAGTACCCCCAATTCCCGGAAGTAAGCCTCCAACGGCGATCAGCAAATTTCCCCAGAACCGCCCTTTAAAATCCTGGGTTTTGAAATATTTGAATGCAGAATAGAAAGCCCCTCCAACCAGGAAGATTAATGCGTAGATGTTTATGAATGGTGTAATCGCACGTATGAACGTCCATTCCAATACATTTCCATTCAGCTTTTCGGTTACTTTTGAGCTATCAAGAGGGGAGAGAACCACCAGAATGGCCGAAATTATGAGGATGATAACAAGCCCTACCGTAAGTTTGTTGGCGGTGGATCTTTTCATTAGCAAGTAAATAGTTCCTTGTGCAAGTGGTACCCCACCAAGGAATGCTCCGGCTATATACCAGGCTTTAAATATGAATGGACTCCATCCATAAATAGTATGTATGCTTTCTACTAAGGTTCCGATTCCATAGCAAACTACGCCGATGGTCCACCAAAGTAAGTAAAGAGCATCAGGTTTTTGACGCCAGTGATTATAAATCACGGTAAAAAAGTAAATGGAAAACAGAGTAGTGGTAATAGGTATATAAGCTACCAGTGGCATAATAGTGATGAATAGTTTAGTGGCTGCGATCTAAAAGTCACTAAGAAAAAGCCTGAATGTGAAGATTATGTGAAGGTTCTTAAATCTTTATTTTCATCTCTATGCCAATTCTCCATCCACTCCAATCTGGTTTTGCTTCGTCAGATGTAGGAAGTTCCAGCTTTGCATCAACATTATCCTTTAAATGGAAAACCTGATTTGTGAAATTGAATTCGTAACCCAATGAAGGGGTAATGAAGAACTCATTAATAGAAATTGAGTAACCAATATCCATTGAAGAGAAAAGCCCATCTGACTCCAGGTTGAAGTTGGTACTTTCTTGAAAATCAAGAATTCTAAAAGATTCAGTGAGGTCTAAGTAGCTTCTCATTGCACCTAATTCAACGCTAAAGCTTAAATTCGGATTCGATTTGAGACTGGTTCGTCCATAGAAGCTCATTTTTGTTGAACTCATCAACTGCTCGGACAAAAAATCTCCCGAATAATCTGAGTAAGAAGTCTTACCACCTGTTGATTGGTATCCCAGTTTAATGCCAATAGCTTTGCCATTTGAGAATAACCAGCCAACCGAGATTCCATAATTAAAAAAAGCAGGAAAGTCGTCATTGATTTTCGGTGTTATCCCGCTGAGAGAGGCTCCTTGTACATAATCCTGATAGTTACGGAAGCTTTCCATCTTAAAATTTCCATAGTCAACATTAAACCCAAACTCAACTTCCTGAGCAGATCCGTTATTTGGAAGTAAAAATCCCCATAAAATGAAAAAAAATAGATATGTGGGAGTTCGTTTCATTAGTCTAAATAGTAACCATATACAGAAAAAAGCATGCCGTTAGAGTAGATTGGAATGGAATTTACATCTGATCCCACATAAGAAGACTTTACTATTGTTTGGCTTTCAAAGTTAAAGACTCTAAAGAAATTTTGATGATCAATATAAAGTACAGCCTTATCGGAAATAGAAATGGTTCCAAATCCATTAAAAAAAGGAATACTTATTTCCTGTAAGTCAATATTATTATTTACTAAATCCAGTGTTTCCTTTACAAGTACACCATTCTGATAGTCTATTTGGTATGAAATGACTGTATTTTCATTATCTGAATCAAAATAGGAGGTTGGATCCGGGGGGAACTCAATAAGATTTTGTAGTCCGGTAGGTTCAATTCGATATAAAGAATCATTCACAACTATGAAGTCTTCACCTGCAAAAAGAGCTCGACTTCCAGGATCAAATGTTCCAAGGTGAACTTCATTTATGAGATCATAAACAATCAGGCTATCTCCGTAGGTAGTCGGACTGCGGTAATAACCAGAATTGAAAACAGCGATACCCGAGTCACTTATTTTTAAATCAAATATATAGTCCTCTTTTCCATCGATCATATCAGAAACCCGAGTGTAGTTTTGTACTTGCAGTGTAACAGGATCTATTTGTGCTATTCGAGCACTAAAACCTGGACTTGTGTATCGAACGCTTGTGAAAATACTGTTTTGGAGTAAGAATAAGTCTGAACTTCTCAGGGTTGTACTAGCTTCGACTACATTAGAATTCGAATTATAACTCAGAATCCCATTTTGATGATATATCAAATGAAGATCACTATTAGGGTCGTAGATTACATCTCTTATATAATTCAAATTGAAATCCTCGGAATCAGGGATTTTCTTCCCTCCAAATACATCAAATTCAAAGCCCCCGCTAGTAGTGAAAGATGAACCCATAGCAACCAATAAATAGGTATAAGAATTACCAAAGGTCAGGCTATTAAAGGTATAAGTGGTGTCATCTATCGAGAAAGTTTGCCAGATAATACTGTTGTAGTTCTGATTCCTATCAAGGAGTTGATACTGCCCTAAATTTGAATACAAAACTGGCTTTTCCCAGGTAACTTTAACAGTACTGGCATCAATATTCTCAATACTGATAAGTTCAACATTAGCTATTTCGATTTGCTGAGTTTCACCAGTTCGCCTGTAGTTAGAAGCTGTGACTTCAATTATATACTCATAATCACCTGATATTATCGTTTGATCTGTTACTGTTGTAACAGAGGGGTCAGTTGTTTCAAAAACTAAATCCTGAGTGATAAAGGAATCGTTTGATCTGTATAATTTGTATTTCTGGAAGTTAATACGGGTGTATTCTTCCCAATCGATTTTTAAAGTTCCATCAACGATTTCAATACTGGTTACATCTATTTCATTAGGTGGGTCGTTATCAAAACCGACAGTCCAGGTGTAATCGAAGAATAGCGCCTCAGCGTCATATTTGTCTGCAAGACTACCCGTGTTTGTTGATGCCACAGCTCTTACCGTTAAATCATGAAATCCGGTAGAAAATTCGGTTGGATCAATAGTGAAGGTACCAGAAGTATTTTCATTTTTTTCAACAAATCGGTTGCCAATTAACAAAACCACTTCATAAAGTTCCCTGTTTACCGGATCAATAGAATATTGTAACTGAGTAGTTACAGGAACAATTAAAGTGTCAATATCAGGAGATAATGTTAAGCTTGGGATGGTAGTACCAAAATCATTTTCATCTAGTTCGGTAAACTCAGTCGGTCCGGTTGAATAGGTGCATCCGTAAAGAACAGTAAAAAATGCAATAACGATGAGAAGGCTTTTGATTTTATTCATCAAATTCTGTCCGGCTTTTCGAAAATCTAAGCGGATTTAGGATAAACAGATTAGTTGCTAATATAAAATTTAGCGATCAAATTATTGATAAAAAAGTGGTTGAATTACTTCAATCGACTCATTTCCCTTTCAAGAGGTTGTATTATTTTTTTTATCAATTTTAAAAACATGATGAGATAATTTCATTGCCAATCGTTAGTTATCTCTTTATCTTATCCAGCCTTTGCAGCAGTGCAAAAATTATTCGTTTTGAGACTCAAATTTTTTAATCTAATCGCAAGTTAGTACATGAACAAAGGAACTGTAGCGCAGGTAATCGGACCTGTAGTTGATGTTGATTTCTCAGAAGGCACTACGCCCTCCATATTAAATGCCTTAACCATTAAAAACCCAACCGACGGTTCAACCCTTTATCTTGAAGTGGCCCAACACTTAGGGGAAGATCGTGTACGTACCATTGCGATGGATTCTACCGACGGATTGGTTCGTGGTATGGAAGTAGTTGACACTGGTCAATCCATTGCAATGCCAGTTGGAGAAGATATCAGGGGAAGACTTTTTAACGTGGTAGGTGAATCCATAGATGGTATAGCTCAACCAAAGGGAGAGAGCAAATATCCAATTCACCGACCAGCTCCACATTTCGATGAGCTTGCAACATCTGCAGAGATGCTTGAAACAGGTATTAAAGTAGTTGATTTGCTTTGCCCTTACGCGAAAGGTGGTAAGATTGGATTATTCGGTGGTGCCGGTGTAGGTAAAACCGTATTGATCCAGGAACTGATCAACAACATTGCAAAGCAACACGGTGGACTTTCCGTATTTGCTGGTGTTGGAGAGCGTACCCGTGAAGGAAATGACCTTCTTCGTGAATTTATCGAGTCCGGGGTAATCAATTACGGTGATGAGTTCAAAGAAAGCATGGAAGCAGGTGAGTGGGATCTCACCAAAGTAGACGAAGCAAAGTTGAAAGAATCTCAGGCTACCCTGGTATTTGGCCAGATGAACGAGCCTCCGGGAGCACGTGCTCGTGTAGCTCTTTCCGGATTGACCGTAGCTGAATATTTCAGAGATGAAGTTTCCAGGGACATTCTTTTATTCATCGACAATATTTTCCGATTTACCCAGGCTGGTTCTGAGGTATCTGCACTTTTGGGTCGTATGCCTTCTGCGGTAGGATACCAACCTACATTGGCTACTGAAATGGGTGCGATGCAGGAGCGAATTACTTCTACTAAAAAAGGATCTATTACATCCGTTCAGGCGGTATATGTACCTGCCGATGACTTAACGGATCCTGCTCCGGCAACAACCTTTACTCACCTGGATGCGACCACGGTACTTTCCCGTGCGTTGACTCAGATTGGTATTTACCCTGCGGTAGATCCGTTGGATTCTACTTCACGAATTATCGATCCAAAAGTAGTTGGCGACGAGCATTACAACACAGCACGTAGAACGACCACACTTCTTCAGAATTACAAAGATCTTCAGGATATCATCGCGATTCTTGGTATGGATGAACTTTCCGATGAAGATAAACTGGTAGTAAGCCGGGCACGTCGTGTTCAGCGATTCCTTTCTCAGCCTTTCTTCGTAGCTGAGCAGTTTACCGGAGCTCCTGGAAAGTATGTGAAGATTGATGACACGGTAAAAGGTGTGAAAGCAATTATCGATGGTGAATTGGATCACTTACCAGAAGGTGCATTCTACATGGTAGGTGACATCAACGAAGCGATTGCGAAAGGCGAGAAAATGCTGGCTGAATCTGCTGAAGCCTAAGGAGAAGAAGCATGGCAGGTTTTCAAGCTCAAATTTTAACACCAAACGGTTCTCTTTTTGAAGGGGAAGTGACCGGTGTTCAGATGCCGGGAGTGATGGGTAGCTTTGAAGTAAAGGCAAATCACGCTCCCATTGTGTCTGCTCTTGAAAAAGGAAATGTCCTGGTTCGCAAATCAGATGGTGACGTGAATTATACTATTTCCGGTGGATTCGTTGAGGTAGCGAAAAATAAGCTGACTTTACTCGCAGAGTCTGTAGTAGAAGAATAACCAGACTACTTCTTTTAGATTTTGAAAGCCGATGTAATAACATCGGCTTTTTTTATGTGCAGTGTTTGTCGGACATAGAAAATCAATCTAAAAGAATCGTTATCACTTTTCTTTGGAGTAATACTTTCGGTACTCGAGTGGGGTTTTGTTCGTCACTTTTTTGAATACAGAATAAAATGATGAAAGTGAGTTGAAACCACTTTCATAGGCGATTGCTTCGATCGAATAATGTTGCTTATTCTGATCCATCAACAGTTGTCCCGCCTTTTTGATCCTCAATTCATTGAGTAATTCCGGAAAGCTTTTCTTGAAGTAACTATTAACTGCCATTGAAATGAGATAGGGCGGCTTTTTTAAGTGCTTGGCCAGGCTTCTTACGGTAAGTAAAGGGTCGGTGAATATAAGTTCACTACTAAGTGCTTTTTCTATTTTTTGCCCGAGTTCCTGTAGCTCCGGACTTTGCGCATGTTTCTTTGAGGGTTCTTCGGAAAATAATTTCACAAACTTTACGGCCCATAGTGATAAACCATATCCTACGATTGCGGTCCCTAAAACAATCGACATATAGAGCAATTCATCAAAGAAGAACAGCTGTCCCACAAATAAGATTATGATCCCACTTATTCCGAGATTAAAGTATCTGTTCCATTTCCATTTTATGGGATCAGAATGTTTGGCATCATCATTGGCCCTGAACTTCATTAACCCCGATATCACATAGATGATCATGATAAGCAGAGCTAGTAAGAACATGATGAAGACACTTTCCTGTCGGATGAGTGGAAAGGTGAATACTGAAGCAATAGCGGGTAAAAAATGAACAAAATTTATTGGCTCAATTCTTTTGAGTGGGTTCCAAAAACTGGATTGATAGAAATAAAATAATGGTCCAATCAGAGCCATAGAAATCCCGCCAAGATAGGTTCCTACGTATTGCAAATTTTCAAAGTAAATCTCGGCGAGGCAGCTTCCAATCCGAAGTGATATAAGGAAAAGAATAAGCGCAAGAATCTGGTTCGGCAGTTTAGAACTCAACCTTAGTAATACAACAGTCAAAAAAATAGAATGACTGATTACCAGCGCGCTAACAAGTATGATCAGTTCATAAAAAGCCATGACGTTTAAATGACCGGAAGTCTGTTGTGAGGTTGTAAGCCACCAATGTACTCAATATTTGCAAACAGGAACTACAGATATACAAATCCGGAGTGGATAATCACATGTACTCAATAGATTGGCATAACAAGCAAATGCTAATTAACGAGGTCCGCGAATGATGAAAAGAAAAACATTCAAGCTCAGATTCTTAATCGGAATTCCTTTGCTGCTGGTTACAATACTTTTTGGATTTTATGTAGCATTTGAATTTACACTGGTAGCTGAGATAAAGGAGAGCCTTTTGGAAATCAATAAAGAAGACCCGATTGCCCTGGGAAAAACTCTTTTTGAGACGAGAGGCTGTGCTGGTTGTCATTCCCTTGAGCAAGGAGTCGAAGGCCTGGGTCCCAGTCTTTATGGGTTAACAGAAATGAATACTATCGACTATATCAGGGAATCTATAACGAGGCCTAATGAAACGATTGTAGAAGGGTATAAGGCTAATATAATGCCTGATTATGGAAAAATATTGGAGGAATACCAGGTTGAAGCCTTAATAGAATATTTAGGTACTTTATAGTGGAAGAGTTATTCCATCGGAGGAAACAGAAAAGGGTTTAACACATCCGCTTTTAGTTTAAAAGACCAAAAACATTCAATCGAGTATCAAATGATATGCTCACTACATAAGGTCTATTCTTCTAATAAGACCACCCAGATGGGCGGTATACATTATCACTAATGTATTGGTGATCAGCAGTATCATTAAGATGATAGAAATTTTATGATCAGGTTTTTCTTCCTGCAAAATACTTGCCCACCCCATAATTCCTAAAAGCCCGGTAATTACTTGAATTACAAAAACTACTCTTCCCCAAAGCGCGTGATTTTCTACCAGGTCTTGTGGAAAAGAAACTAACACCTGCTTTGTCCAATCTGCAGTTTCAGGACCAGTGAAATATGCTATTGCCGTAATTACTGATAAAACTATCAATGCACTAAAAGTGTGTTTCCAGGGTTTGGAATCCATGGCAATTTTCCTGTGAGCAAAGACCCGATAAGCCAACCAGGGTGTTCCAATTACGGCGAGATGAACAATGACAATATGTATCCAATTTGCTATCAAGCTTATTGCAAATTTGATATCAGCTTTTGTTAGATATTGTTACCTGTTCCCGGTTGTAATTGCTTCTTTTGGGTCAATGCCCTGATCAACCTGATCATAATCAAGTGTAGATCCCCCCATACTGTGTGGAATCAAATAGACTATAGTCATTACTACAGACGCGGTAAGTACCGCTATTTTACTGACAGTCTCTTTCTTTTTGGGTTTAAATCCGATAATCGCCAAAGCTAACGCCCAGACTACCCACATAATGAGCATTTTGTTATCTGTAAAATCTCCTCCTAAAGGAAAACCTGTCCAGTATTCACCAAAGGCACTTTTTTGCACCAATGGACCTAATATCATCCCTCCAATTGTCATTGCAGAAAAAGCAATAGCCGTCCATTTACGCATAGTGCTGTGATCAAAGATTGCACTTAACCCTGCCCGAATACCAAAAATTATAACAATAATCATCATTACAACATGGGGTATGAGGATATAGTTAGAAACCGGGTCTTTATACCTTAATACAATATTGTTTTTTCCCCTTTCCGGAATACTAAATTCATTGCCATCGATCATACCAGTAATGAAATATTCCATTTTTCCAGCAGCAGGTTGTACCGGTAACTGAGCAACAAATTGATTGTTCTCATCTAACTGGAAGTCTACAGTTGTAACGGAATCCTTTGTCTGGTAGCGCTTATAATGCAATGATGCACTATAATTGACATTTTCAAAATATGGCAACTCAATTTTTGCGCCATTGGTTGTTTCATGAGAACGAAGTAGTTCATATTTGTAACTTTCTCCATCATGGTCCAAATATCCTCTATACTCGTAAGTAGGTCCAGTACTCCTTTGATAGACCATTGCTGCTCCGGCAGTAAACACAGCTAAAAACCACAAAAGTGTTTTCTTCATTATCTTTCTATTGTTCATTTTTTTTTGCTATATGTGCAAGTAGATGAAAAAATAAAGTCACATCTAGGATGGCTAACAGTTACTTATGATGCACTTAAATCATCAGATCCCGATTGTGTAGTTAAGTTTATCAGCATATTCCCGAAATGAAAGGGGATGATGTACAAAACAGAATAATTGACAAAGTACAAACATACACCTACTGTTAAAAATTAAAGTACAGATACAATCAATGAATAAACGATAGCATTTTGATTAAAAAGGCGGTTCATCAAATAAAGAAAACTCAAAATCAGTTTTACCAAAAAAACCAGTCACATATATAAATGGAACGGCTTTGGGAAAGCTGTTATGTGTTGACCTCTAAATCCCGTACTTCTAGTTCCTTTCTCAGTAATTCATACTGTTTTGGTTTTTTTAGAAATGCATAAATCAAAAACAGAGGAATTAAGGTGATAAACCCCCATACATTTGAAGCGATACTAAAAATTAAAATACCGACTAAGAACCCGATAAAAAACGCATCGATCATTGGGGAAGGTTTATTTTTCTTTGCTACTTCTAGCAATTCTTCATCGGTTAATTGAGATAATTGCTCCTGATTCATCCAATCTGCTTTCAATTTATTAATATCGCATTAGTGAAACAGAGTAAGACAGCTTAAATAAACAAACTCAAAATTAGTACTACCAAAAAACCAGTCACTGAGATCAGTGTAGTAGCAATGGACCAGGTTTTCAGAGTTTGAATTTCGGAAAGACCAAGATATTTACTCACCAACCAAAAGCCGCTGTCGTTTACATGGGAGAGGATGGTTGCACCTGCAGCAATAGCAATTACAATGAGAGAGGCTTCGAGAGGAGGAGTGTCAACCAAAATTGGAGCGGTTAACCCGGCAGCAGTAATCATAGCCACCGTTGCGGAACCTTGTAAAACCCGGATCAAAACGGCAGAAATATAAGCAAAGAATAAAATCCCGAGTCCTTTATCCGCGAAGAAGGCGGCCATCATTTCGCCAGCTCCGGTATTCACGAGAGTTTGCTTAAAGACTCCACCAGCACCGGTTAGAAGGATGATGATTCCAGCAGGACCCATTGATTTTGTCATGATATCCAATAGGGTTTCTTTAGAAGTTCCCCGCTTTAAACCCAACACTAACCAGGCAATGATATTGGCTATAATCAATGCTGTAAATGGATGGCCAATTAACTGAAATACGCTACGAATGGTCTCTAATGAGGTATTGGATTCAAAAGAAGGGCTGTTCAGGATGGTATTGGTTACAATTAACAAAATTGGGCTGCCGATTATCAACAGAATCAAGCCGAAAGAAGGTAGTCGAGTTTCAGTAGGTTGAACATCTAATTCCGGAGCGGCTACCTGGATTCTATTTGTAATAAAACGAGTGAAAATAGGGCCACCGACGATCGCTGCCGGAAGTCCTGCAAGTACCCCGAAAATGATGACCCAGCCTAAATCGGCATTCAAAATATCCGCAACAGCTACAGGTCCTGGTGTGGGAGGGATGAATACATGCGCAGAGCCAAGTCCGGCTAACAGAGGAAAGGCGTAAAAGAGAAGTGACTTTCCTGTCTTGCGTTGCAGAGCATAAACAATAGGGACTAAAATGATGAAAGCCACATCAAAGAAAACGGGAATCGCCACAACCAGGCCGGTTAACATCAATGCCCATGGAGCCTTTTCTTCTCCAAATTTAGCAATTAATGATCGGGCTAAAGCTTCTGCTCCACCTGAATGCTCAAGAATTGCTCCAAACATGGCTCCAAGTCCGACTACAGTGGCTACAAACCCCAGCGTACTCCCCATTCCATCCTGAATAGTAGAAATGATCTCAGATGGATCAAGCCCGGCTAGTAACCCTACCAAGATACTGGCTATCAATAGTGAAATGAATGCCTGGACTTTGAATCTCAGGATCAGAATCAGTAAGACCACAATTCCAATAAAAACAGCTGTAAGAAGTCCCCAGTCGAGCATCATTCCTCCCAGTTTGTGTGATAGAATTCCCCGTTGGGATCATTCTTTTTTTGGTAAGTATGGGCTCCAAAGAAATCTCTTTGAGCCTGGATCAGGTTTGCCGGTCCGGTACCGGTTGTAAGCCCGGTCCAATAATTCCATGCAGAAGAAAAAGCAGGTGTAGCGACTCTTCGATCGATGGCAGCTTTAACTGTTTTGGATAGGGCATTTTCGTGATTTCTGATACCCTCCAAAAAACTCGACTCTTCCAACAGGGATTGGCTGTTTTTGAAGCGTAAGGCGAGTTCTTCCATTAAAGCGGAACGGATGATGCAGCCGTTGGTCCAGATTCTGGCGATTTCGCTCGGGTTGATTTGCCAATCGAATGTTTTTGAAGCTGTAGCAATCAACTCGAATCCCTGCAGATGGTTTAACCGCCGGGCGATAGCGTAGGCCTTTTTCAAATTCTCGGTATCAATTATTGATTTGGTAAAATCATTATCGGGGCTTACTCCAAGCTTTTGCCGGGTCTCTTTTTGAGACGATAGGTAACGCGCGAAAACAGCCGAACTCATCATCGAGTTCTCTGTTCCCATCTCCAGTGCGGAAATGCTTCCCCAGCTTCCAGTGCCTTTGTTACCGGCTTTATCCAGAATTAAATCTATAAGGTCGTTCTCACCTTCTTTTCTTTTAAAAATCTTAGCTGTGATTTCCAGCAAAAAGCTTCCCAGTTCACCATGATTCCATTGATCAAAAAGCTCAGCAAGCTGATAATTATCGTATTGATGACAAAGTAACTGGTAGACCTCTGCAAGGAGTTGCATCTCAACATATTCAATTCCATTGTGCACCATTTTTACAAAATGGCCGGCTCCTTCCGGGCCCACAAAAGTAATGCATGGCTGATCTTTTTTGTCTGTTGCTGCAATTTTGCTCAAATAGGTTTCTGCGATCTCAAATCCTTTTTTAGAGCCACCGGGCATAATTGATGGACCAAATCGAGCGCCTTTTTCTCCTCCAGAGACTCCAACTCCAAGGAATTCAATTCCTCTTAATGCACAAAGATTAAATCGTTCATTACTCAGTTTGAAATGCGAGTTACCACCATCCATCAGTATATCCCCACTATCTAAAAGAGGTATAAGTCGATCAAGAACAGAATCCAGGGCACCTGCTGAAATCATGATAAAGACTTTCCTCGGTTGTTCAAGGGAATTGATAAATGAAATCAAATCAGAAAAACCAAGGATCTGATGATTTGCTCGGGATCGTTCCAAAAACCGATCCACAGTTCCGGATTCCTCACCTTCATCCCGGTTGAACACAGAAACTGAAATGCCCTGATCAGCAAAATTCAGGCTCAACGCAGAGCCCATTACCCCGAGTCCAAGCACTCCAATTTCTGAACTAGATTTACTCAACGATCTGATTTAAAATTTTCTGAACGATAACATCGGGAGGATAGTCAATTGAATACTTTTTTCCATATTCAGGAATTTCCAGGGTATCAAATTGATCTTTCAGTAATTCCGGGTTCATAAAATGGTTAGATCGCTGCTTCAATCGCTCATAAATTAAATCGAAAGTTCCGTCCAGATGTATCCAACGAATTCCCTTTATGTTTTGGCTTAGGATCAGTCGATAGGATTCTTTTAGAGCAGAACAGGAGAGAATGAAACCAGGTTTGGCTTCAGTAATTTTTGTATTGATTGCCTTGAGCCAGGGTTCGCGATCATCATCTGTAAGTGGAATGCCCTTTGTTAGTTTTTCAATATTACTCGTTGGGTGGAAGTCATCTGCATCAAAAAAGGGGAGGTTAAGCTTCTCTGCAAGCAGCATCCCGATGGTAGATTTTCCACATCCACTTACTCCGAAAATTATAATCCCATGTTTACTCATGCACTATTATCCGTCAATACGGATAATATCGTCTTCCGGGACAATCAGGAGCAAGTGGTAGTTTCCATCTAACATTTTCCTGCCTATTACTCCAATATTTTGAAATATGTGTTTTGAAGTGACATAGTGGACGGAGGAAAGCTTATTGTCGTAAACCCGCTCTAAAGATTGGACATGTGTATTTAGATATTCGGACAGGTTTTTGAGCGCATTTTGTTTTGCTTTGGTCCAACCACGATTAGGATTAAACCTGGTTTGTTCATACATCCCGGAGGCTACCCAGTAACCGGAAACTAACCTGGGTTCAAATAGCTCATTTGTCCATTCCTGTTTCGTTGCAGAGTGTATCACCGATGATGGTGCCGAAGTTGTGCTATTGGGTTCCTTAATAAAATAAACAGCCCATTCACCCACGATGGTAGAATCGTAAGTGACGACTTCGTCATCTGCTAGTTTATCAGAAATTCCATATTCTTTGAGTGAGCGACTTTGAGTGTTTTCGGTTCCATAATATTCGAGATATACACTGGTCAGGAGGGAGGCTTCCAAATCAGTGAATGCATTTTCCCGTGCGATCCTAAATGATCGGGATGGATTGTAGGTCGATAATCGGGCAAACCCAATCCCATGAACAAAATCAGGTGAGTGAACTTCCAATACGTTTTCAGAACCACTCACTGTCTTCTGGGAATGAGCCGGTGCAGAGATAAAAAAACTAAGCAGTGCTAGAAATAAAATCCGCATCAGAAAATCTCCATATAGCCGATGTGAAAGATTTCATCCTCAGGAGTACCTCGTTTCGGCTGCCACGTTCTTACATGGATAAGTGGCTCTTCCGGGTTTTTAAAATCAATCAGTAAAAAAAGATACCCTTCATCTGAATATGTTGATGATCTATAGAATTGAGTCAATGAAACTCCGTAAATATCCGGGTGTTTAGGGTGCCGGATCACACTCACTTCTTCATAACCAACATCAATCCATTCATTTCTTTGGAACAAGCGCTCTAATCGTTGAATGTATTCTCCTTTTGTAAACTGGAGGTATTCTACTTGTTGCTGATAAGAAGATTCCTGGCCTGTATTTTCAATTACTGTTCCCACAATAATCAGAGCCTGATCGCTAAATACCGTTTTTATCAGTTCAAGATCCTTTCTATTGTAGGCCGTTCTGAAATTCTCAACAAAACTGAGAATGGTTTCCCGATTATCCAGGTCTGTTTCATCCTCTCCATCATTCATAATCTTCTGGTACCGATGCGAAGCCAGTCCGATTCTGAATTCACTGATCAAACCGGAAGGAGTGAATTGAATGACAGCTTCCTCATAAAACTCTTCGCCACTGGAATTCACAAAAATGGCAGGAATATTCCGCATTTCATAGCGACCATTTGAAAGCCTGTTAATTGTTTCGATGATCGTTTCCTCAGGGACGTAAAACCGGGTATTATTCCATAAACTGGAAAACTCATTGACATAGGAGTTTAAAAAGAAGGAATTACTACGGAGGTCGCTATCCTGTTCTTGAAAGGAGGTGTTTACCTGGCTAAGAAATGCAGATGCATTTTTCTCGAGTGTTTCGCGAAGTGAATCCTGGTAGAAATCTGCTACAAAAACTTCAACGCTATCCTGGGCAAATACTCCGAAGCTTCTTGAGATCAGTATCCCAAAAAGAAAAAGGGAGAAGAAACGGAGTTTGAAGGTCTTCATATTCTGACAGCCATTCTCATTCTTCTTTAATGGAATTGGAACCAAATTGATCCCAGGCCTTTGAATTCTTCCGATAGCCGGTGTTCCGGAATAGAATTGATTGAAAGTAAACTGAAGCGATAGCCATCCACGACCGGACTTAGCAATTCCTGCACTTGCCTGTTCCTTGGATTAACTACGGCGAGGTAACTATTTCTAGGCTCATTTACGTCATTCATACGACCAAATGCCAGTACCTGATTGTTTTGTAATCGGCCAAGATAATTTGAGAGACTTTCCCCATCTTTCATTCGAATAATAGAATCGATGTATGTTTTTAGGCTATCAGGAACAGAGAACCCAGTCTGGACGCTGTTTAATGGGGTAGAGGAAGTTTCCTGAGAATCAATCGGTTTTGTTTCCGGCTGGGTGGATTTATTTGGCGCATCGGTTAACATTCCAGAGGAACTGAGAGCTTTTTTCCGAACCAGTTCCGAAGAGTTGTTGATCGTCAACTTAATAATGCTTTGATCGAATGCAGAGCCAAAATCATGATTGGGGGAGGTTTCTGTTGAAGTAACCCCGTTTTCAAACTCCCATTTTAAGTGATAAACACTCAGATTTTCTATCTCGGGAATGAACCTAAACTCATAGTCTGACTGTCTATCCACAATAAAGTCGATATCAATTATTTCAGAAAAATCGACATCTAAAGCTAACTCCCTCACTGGTAGTATTGGGTCCAAAATAGCGGCTTTCTCGGGATCAAAGTTTTCTGGGATGATTGGAGAAAGGGTAAAATTGAACGATTGAATGCGTTCTTCAGGGGGTAAATCATAAAAAATACTTACCTGTCCATTTCGAATGGGATGCGCAGCAAAACCGGGCTTATTATGAGATATCTCCAGATGCGAAGTCTTCATATTCTTGTACGAAAAACGAAGATCGAAATAGAACTCATTGTTTTGTGCAGTGGATAGACTTCTCACACCTTCTTGTTTGATTTCCAGTCCATAAACCCAATTATTGATCTTATTCTTCAAGAAAGTTCTCAGCTCAGTTTCAAATCCATGCACCGAATAATCGGTATAAAAAGGAACGGGAGAAAAGTAACTGGAAGCTAAAATTTCCATGTACTGAGGGATCGCAGCATCAAAGTTTCCATTTTTCTCATCACTCATTGCTATGCTTAAAGAATGAAGAAGTCGATCTCCGAGTGTATTCATAGAAGTTTCGAAATCTAATTTGGAGATATAAGCAATCGATTCCCAGGAGTTATTTCTCTTTTGTTCAGCAGGCAAATAATTCAAACCTCGCAGTTCCATTCTGCTCATAGTATTGGTGGTCGTTTCCAATTCAATACGATAGCTTTGATTATCATCACGTTCCCGAAGCGTACTTTCTGATTGAACGCGAACGATCATTCGTTCAATCAAATCTCTTTTCGCGTTGCTGATTGCTGCGTCCCGATCCTCTCCGAAGCCCACTCCCCAGTAATAATTGCCACTCAGTTTTATGGTTCTTTCGTCCATTTGAGCTGAAATGTTTGAGCTCATAAGCCCGAATAACATCGGAAATAAGACCAGGATAGAAACAATATTTCTGAGTGTGTTATCCATTAATACCCGTTATGGAAAGATGGTAATCGTGTGAATGATATCTTTTTCAATTTCTTCCCGGTTGTAAGTAAAGCTAAGACGAAGATTAATGTTTACCAGAGAGGTACCAAAGCCAGAGGCGCTTGTTTTGATACGGGTTCTTCCCAAATATGGAACAGTTTCCGAAAACCAAAAGGTAGAAGGCTCGGCCTGTCCAGAGGATGGAATTGAGCCAAAAGTTAATGGATTTTCGTCCCAGGAGTTTACTTTCGAAAGATCATCTACTCCAATAATGGAAAGCCGGACATTCTGTATTTCCTCATCAAGATTATTTCGAACTACAGCGTCGAAATAGATTTCTTCCCCCCAGTTCGGGACTTCGTTTCCACTTTTCGAATTGTCAAGCAGGTTATTTGCATCGTTTACAAATGAAAAAGTTAGCTCCACCTCCTGAGAGGGGCCGCCAAATAGTGCATTTTCTATTCCTCCGGGAGACTCTTCACAGCCGGACAGGAAAACGGTCCAAATAAACAGTGAAGTAAGCATTATCGAGTGCTTCATTTAAAAACCTATTACAATGCTGTATTTAAGTTGAGTCCAGGCATTATAATCCCTGGCAAGTCCGATGTCCCAACTGGTCCGGTTATCAATCATAAACCCAAGATTCCATGATTTTGGTTTGATGGTTACCTGGAATGCATAAAATGCGTCGTACGTGTAGTAGAAGGAGTCCGTGCTTGATTCTTCATACTGAGTAAAATCCAGCCCGACACCAAAACCCAGCATTACTGGTCCAATAGGTAGGGTTGGTACAAAACTGGTTGAAAGGTTGTAGGACACAATTTCATCAGGAAGGGTTGACCCGGATTCAGAAGCTAGAGTGTATGTATTGTATACAAAATCAAAACTGGTGGTAATTAATCCGGAGTATTTGAAAAAACCTATTCCCAAACCGCTGGATTCTTCTACATTGTTCTCAAAAGAGACTGCATTAGCTTCAAACCGATTGAAGTGGATATATAGACCCTTGAAAGTACGGTGTCCTAAAAAGGGTTGTCTATCTCTCCTTGATTCTGAACTGCTCCTGTTTTCCTGTGGAGGTGGTTCATAGTCCTTTGGATTCTCTTCAACTTCCAGCATTTCTGGTCTTGGGATGGGGATAAGTTGTGCATCAATCGAAACTGTTTCGTTTTCACTAATTACAAGGTTTCTGGAGTATGCACGAAAATCATTCTCGAGTACTTCAATCCTATAGTTTCCAATTGGAAGACTGGAAAAATATCGTGCACCCTGCCACTCCTGAAAGAGATTCCCATCACTATCAAGTAATTGTACCAGTGCCGAAATTGGTTGTACTGAGAATTGAAGACTTCCTACGATCTGTTCCAGGCGGATAGATCGACTGATTAAGGTGTCTTCCTGAATAGTGAATATTTCGGAGTATGGTTTGAACCCATCGGCTATAACTTCCAAAGTGTAAGTCCCTGGGGCAACTCTGGTTTCGCCGTCAACTAAAGAAACAGGTTCCCTGTTTATGAAGACTTGGGCGTCCGATGGGAAAATGCTTAAATCGAGTATCCCGCCAAACTCTTCGAGGATAAAATCAAAGCTATTTGGGGTATCTTCTACAATATTTATCATTTGCTGGATAGACTCATATCCTGACTTAGATATTCTCACCAAATACTCCCCGGGAAATAAGAAGCCCTGATAGTCGGTATTGCCACGGTCAGTGTTATTGATCTCCAGTCTTGCATCGGTCGGTGCAGAGGTAATTGTAACAACCTGGGGCTGAATTGGAATCATTTCATAATTCCTGATCGGCTGGTTTTCTGAAACCGTGATGACTTCGTTAATTGTTCTGAAGCCTTCGCGCTCTATACGAAGCACATGCTGACCCTGTGATAAATTTACAGCACGGTTTACATCAACCACTTGTCCGTCTATGAAAACCTCGGCATCTAATGCCTGGGCAGGGGAGATAGAAAAAAAAGTAGGAATAAGCTCTTCTTCCTGGGTAGCCGGTTCTATCGTGTAAAATAGTACCTGTCGAGCTTCAGTCACCGAAACAGTAAAGCGCGCCTGCTTAAATCCATTTGCCTGAACCGAGATAGTTTGCCGAAAGGGTGGAATTATAATTCGATATTCACCCGCTGCTGGATCACTCTTATCAGCAACAATCTCAACATTTGAGTTAAATCTTAGGTTAGTGAGTGATGAAGTGACAATAATTGCAGCTTCTTCCGGGTGATCAATAAAAACCGGAATGGTATTCAATGGATTTTTAACCAGGTTTACTTCAAGGTCCTGCAGCTGTTGAGCACTTACACCTTGTATTGAACCCATCAAAATGAAAAGGGCTACCCCAAATATGTTAGTTCCCGAAAAACCTTTAAAGAAATGCATAAATCAAAACTCGTTGTTAAGGCTTCCCACTACGAAATGTGAAGCCAAGAGTTTACTTATTTAAGTAAAAGCAGGAATAATCATTCCTGCTTTTGTTGCCTAATAGGTTTACTGATCCAGCCCTAAACGCTCCAGGTTTTCCTGTAACTCCTGGAAGGCTTTCGATTCTTTAAAACGAATGTATAATTCTTCGTCTTGTGATAATGCATTATCGATGATTTCACGGGCATCGCCAATAGGTAGTCTCATCAGGATATAAGAAGTGAATTGTCCCGATGCAGTTGGAACGAATGCCTGTTCAGCAACACTTGCCGCTCTCAGGTCCTGTGAAATTACATTTTGGTTTGCAGCAGTGAAAGCAGCACTGTAAACAGATTCGTTTCCATTGGTCACTTCTTCTTCAAACAGTTTCTGAAGTGCTTCTACTTTCACTCCAAGTTTTGCGCTCAGTGCTGTTCTTCCCTGAATGATAGCAGATTGTCGTGCAGAGCTTCTTCGGCTCATCGTTACTTCCGCTATTTCATAAAGAAACTCTTCATTATCGTCAGGAGGATTTAAATACCATTCAGGCATTTTGTCGATTTCTCTCTGCGCAGCTGCTTCTGCTTCTGTCATCTTTTGGCCAGATCCACAGCCAATAGCGGTTAGCATAACAACTGCAGCAAGTGCGGTATAAATTGAATTTGAAATGGTAGCTTTCCCCAGGTTCATAGTGTACCCATATTGGTTAAAGGTTAATTAAATTGTACTACTAATTAGGTTCAAAAAGAAATTTTTTGAGGTTGCTAATTCGTAGTATTTCATGATGAATGTGTTTTATTTTCTATCAATAATCATCTTCAGAAGTCGATATTAATAGCTTAGAAGACTTATAGAATGATTGCTGAGAAAAGTTCCTACCAGCCGATTCTGCCTCGTTCGTTATCTCTTAACATCTCATCTCTGGATTCCTCCGGATCCTCAGGCATGATAAACCCTGGTGGAGGAGAGAAGGCATCATAGCCCCAGTACGCATCTGGGTCAGCAGTAACCATATTTATAAATTCACCTACAATTGGAAGGGCAGTACGTGCACCCTGACCAATACTATAATTCAAATCTGTTGGAAAGCGAATTCTCCGATCTTCGCCTCCAACCCAGGCTCCCATTACAATATGAGGAGTCATACCAATGAACCAGTTATCGGCTGAGTTTTGAGTGGTTCCTGTTTTCCCGGCAATATCCTGGCGAACATTGTATGCATTTCTTAAACGAACCCCTGTACCGTTATATCCATCGCCACCCCGAATCACTCCTCGCATCATATCGGTCATTATGTACGCGGTTTCAGGACTGATTACTTCCTGACGGTATTCAGGATGATATTCAACCAGTACATTTCCTTCCCGATCTTCGATTCTTGTAATCGCAATTGGATCAATATGTACTCCCTGATTGGCAAAAGTAGTATATGCACTCGTCATTTCAAGCAATGATACTTCTGCGGTACCCAAGGCAAGAGAAGGATAAGCTGGAGTGTTGGACATATCAATCCCAAAATTTGATGCCATTTCCTTGATTTTTCGAGCTGCAGGATCAAGTCTCCATAATTCATTGGTATCGGGGGCTCCTGCAATTTCGGGGAGCAATCGAACTGTGACATTATTCATACTTCTTGCGAGAGCTTCTCTCAGGGAAACCATAATTGGGCCTTCAGCTACCGTTTGATCCTTCGGATCCCATACATTTCCATTACGATCATAAAATTTTGTCGGATATTTTGAAAATCGATGATAGGGTTTGTATCCATTATCAATGGCTACAGCGTAAACAAAGGGTTTGAACGTCGAACCTACTTGCCTGCGGGACTGATATACATGATCGAACTGGACATTTCCATAGTTGGAGCCACCTATCCAAGCCAGTACGTTTCCGTTGGTTGGATCTACAGCAACGAAGCCAGCTTCCAGCCTGGTTCGAGATTTCATTACCGAATCCACAAACATAGAATCTGCTTTTAGGCTATCAAGAACAACTTTTCGAATGTTGGTTTCATATTTTTGATAGCCATTTTTGTATTCGTCGGTATCTTCTAAAAAGCTGTCTTTAAAAGTAGGGTACTGTTCCCATAGTCGATCCATATACATGGTACTTCCGCGGGAGGTCCACTCACGTTCAAAAATCTTTTGAAGCGAATCCAGTTTAGTCCGGAGAGCGGCTTCAGCATGTTTCTGCAACCTTGAATCGATGGTAGTGTAAATCACTAATCCATCAGTGTAAATGTCGTAGCCATTTTCTTCGGCCCAGGAAGTCACATTTTGGCGTACATATTCTCCAAAATACCTCGAAACACGTCCGGCGCGACTAGGAGGTTGGTAGTCAAGTTGAATAGGCTCGCTTATCAACTGTTCGGTTGTAATAGGGTCGATAAATCCCTGGCGATTCATCAGAGTAAGTACAATATCTCTTCTCCGTTTTGATCTATCAGGGAATAGTCTCGGATTGTACGCATAAACAGCATTCACGCTTCCAACAAGAGTGGCTGCTTCGGTAATATTCAATTCGGAAGCTGGTTTATTGAAATGTGTTCTTGAAGCCGCTTCGATCCCAAAAGCACTATTACTGTATTCCACTGTATTGAGGTACATTTCAATGATCTCGCGTTTGGTGTAGTTCTTTTCAATCTGAACTGCGGTAATCATTTCCCTGAACTTCCTTGAAACCGAAAAGGCTTGCCCTATTTCCTTATAAAGGTTACGAGCTAACTGTTGGCTGATAGTCGATCCACCTTGGGGATTACCTCTTATAATGTGATAGGGAATGGCCAATGTACGTATCATATCCATTCCCCAGTGGTTAAAGAAACGATGATCTTCCGTAGCAACCAGCGCATCAACAACATGAGGCGAAATATCATCAAACCGAACCCAGGTTCTGTTCTCGGTAAAGTATTTATCCAAAACTGCTCCATCTCTGCTACGAACTTCTGTAGCTATTGCGGTATCAGGATTTTCAAGTTGTTCGATACTTGGTAATCCCTGGAATAAGAAATAGACGTATCCAGCAGCAATGAGCAGGCAAGTGGATAAAAAAATACCTGTAAAAGCGAATATTCTCTTCGTAATATTTGGCGTGCCTTTATTCTTTTTTTTGGAGGCTTTAGAAGCGGAGGCCCGTTCTTCAAGAATTCGCTTTCGGTATTCCGGATCGTTAAAATAGCGATGCTGATCGATTGGCTCGTTTTTTGGAGAACCCATGCTAGTTAACTGTATGGTTTAAATTGTTGATTGTGCGCATCCCATTGCACCAAAGAAAAAACGCCGTCTAGACCTCTTACTAACGTTCGATGATGGAAAAAGGTACCTAGATTTATATAGAATCCAGAATTAAAAGTTTCCAAACGTGGAATGTGGTCATGCCCGGCTAATACCACATCTGCAATATTACGACTTAGTACTTCCCGGGCGTTTCGGTTCAAAGGGTTTGGGTCACGACGATCAATTTTTTTCGTTGAATTCGAAAACATCTTCATGAGGTTGATAGCCATTTTTTTTGGTAAAACACCTCTGTAGATTTTAAGAAAAAAAGGGTTTCTAAGCAGGCGGTGCAATACCGGGCGGTCAAGCCGATCTGAGTTATTTAATAAACCATCTCCGTGTATGAGAAGAACTCTTTTATTTTCTATTTCCAAAATCCGAAAATCGGATTCCACCTCAAATCCGATTCTTTCAAAATAGCCAAGGGTCCAGTTGTCGTGATTTCCCGTAACAAAAAAGGCAGCGCCTACCTCATGGTTATATTTACTAAAGGCTTTTAATACGTTTTTCCCGATGCCAGGAATAAAGTCTGAACCAGGAAACTCCATCCAGTAATCAAATAAATCTCCAAGAATATAAAGTTTAGACTTTCGGGCAATGGCGTATTCAATTAACCGGATCAAATCCTTCTCGATAGCTTCGTTTTGCTTTTCTCCGAAAGCTCCAATATGCACGTCAGATATAAAAAGGTGCTCTTGTTCCACCTATTTTTTACGAGTTATGATGAAGTGGATGAGCTCAACAAAATCCTGTTTATACTGAGAAGGCGGAAGTTGCTCAAGTAGTGATATAGCTTTATTTGCATACTCGTACATAGTAGCTTTTGCAAAATCCATACCCCCGTTTTTATGAACAAACTGGACGATTTTATCTACATCAGAACCGCGCTTTTTCCTTTTCTTCATAAGCGCACGGATTTTTGTTCCCTCTTTCTTGTCCGAATGTTCAAGTGCTTTGATAAGCGGTAGGGTAACTTTCCGCTCCTGGATGTCGTTACGGGTCGGCTTGCCTATATCATAAATGCCATAATCAAACAGATCGTCCCTGATTTGGAAAGCAATGCCAATACACATTCCTATTTCACTCATTAGCTTTTGATGAGCTTCATTGTCAGTGGCTGATACCGCACCAACTTCGCAACATGTAGAAATTAAACTGGCTGTTTTTTCAGAAATGATTTGGAAGTAACGCTCTTCCGTCATGTTAAACAGTCCTGCTGTTTTTAACTGCCTGAGTTCGCCCTCACTCATCTTTTGTACAGCTTTGGATTGGATTTCGAGCATTCTGTATTCTTTATGCTCCAAAGCTATCTGCAATCCCTTTGCCAGTAGGAAATCGCCCAGCAGCACTCCGGCTTTATTCCGCCAAATTTTATTTATGCTCACGAAACCACGTCTCGAATTAGCCTCATCAACTACATCATCATGGATTAACGTTGCCGTATGGAGCAATTCAACCATGGCCGAGGCAACATGGCTTTTCTGATTGATTCCGCCAAACAAGTTGGCAGACATAAAAACCAATGTGGGTCGGAGTTCTTTTCCTTTCTGTTTTAGCAGATACTGAATAATACGATCGAGAAGAAACACATCCGTGCTTATCGTTTCTTTAAAAAAGTGCCGAAACTCCGCCAGGTGAGACTTTACGGGCGAGGTAATTTCCTCCAATGATTTCCTCGAAACGGTCTCTGTATTAATTCTTTCTAGTTCTGCACTATCAATCATCAAATGTGTTCAAATTTTCTTAAACTTGGCTGCCTTTAAAGTTAGCTAATCTGGCTAACAATTATTTTAGGCTATTTTCTCACTCATTATCTTATAAATATTAATTTTTATGCTAGATCCAGTGTCTGATGTAAAGTCGATTGCGGTCCTTACCAGCGGAGGGGATTCACCGGGAATGAATGCAGCTGTTCGCGCAGTTGTGCGGAGTGCAGCTACTGCTAATATCAAAGTTCATGCGGTTTATCGGGGATATCAAGGACTGATTGATGGTGATTTTAAAGAGTTTGGTACACACGATGTGTCGAATATCATTCAGAGGGGAGGGACCATACTAAAGTCAGCTCGTTCGCAGGAATTCCGAACTCCTGAAGGCAGAGCTAAAGCCGCGGCTAATCTTAAAGAAAGAAGTATCGATGCTTTGGTTGTGATTGGTGGTGATGGAACTTTCACAGGTGCCAATTTCATAAGTAAAGAGCATGGTATTAATGTAGTAGGAATCCCAGCGACCATCGATAATGATATTATCGGAACGGACGAAACCATTGGGTACGATTCAGCACTGAACACCGCACTGGATGCCATCGATAAAATTCGAGACACTGCCGATGCGCACGAACGTATGTTTTTAGTGGAAGTGATGGGCCGCGATGCCGGTTTTATCGCGCTGGAAACGGCTATAGCTGGAGGTGCAGAACTAGCTCTTTTACCAGAGGAGTTAACCAACATCAAGGAAGTTAAATCGCTACTAAAGAATATGCTTCAGGAGCAACAGCGAAGTAGTTTAGTGGTAGTTGCTGAAGGGGATGAAACTGGTGGAGCTTTACATTTGGCAGAAAAGATAAAAGACGATTTTGCACAATATGACGTTCGGGTTTGCATTTTAGGTCATATCCAGCGTGGAGGTGCTCCTACAGCGCGAGATAGGGTATTAGCGAGTCGACTTGGCGCCGCAGCTGTAAAAGTGCTTACAGAAGGTCATAGCGAGATAATGGTGGGAGTAGTTAATAACGCTTTAAAAATTACTCCAATTCGTGTAGCCGTATCGAAAAAGAAAAACCTCGACTACACCTTGGTACAACTCGCAAAACTTCTTAGATAAATTATGATTAGTTGTGATGTAAGGATCGCCAGATCCTTTTTAGATGATCAAACCTATATAACAGCACGAAGCAAAACGGATTTCGGATACCGACAGTTAGTCGAGAAAACCGGTCCTGGTTCAGAGTGGCTTGGCTGGAGAGACATACTCTCGAACCCAAATGATGCCATTCTCGAGGAAATCGATGCCCTTGGAGCATCAATAAGAAAAGACGCAGATATTTTTATCGTCTGCGGCATCGGGGGGTCGTATCTCGGAGCTAAAGCTGTGATTGATTCACTTTCGCCATATTTTGGTTCGAATGGTCCTGAAATCCTGTATGCAGGTCATCATATGGGAGGAAAATATCTTCAACAGTTGATTGACTATGTAAAAGAGCCGAAAGCAGATGGAAGTCCTAAAAAGGCGTATCTGAACGTTATTTCAAAATCCGGTTCAACCTTAGAAACAGCCCTTTCTTTTCGAGCTCTTCGCGAAGCTTTCGAAGACTTATATGGTGATGAGGCCAATAATCAGATTATTTGTACAACAAGCGCCGAAGGTGGAATACTCAACGAGTTGATCCAAAAAAAAGGATACAAGAAATTCATAATTCCCAATGATATTGGAGGACGTTTTTCTGTGTTAACGCCGGTTGGGTTGGTTCCTATTGCCGTTGCCGGGATTGATATCAAGTCTTTGTTTTACGGAGCGGTATCCGCCTACAATCATTTTGAGGATGATTGCGAAGAAATTCTTGAGTACACCGCTTTGAGAAATGCTCTGCATGATTCAGGAAAAACCATTGACGTAATTTCTTGCTTTGAACCTGAATTGGCATCGTTTGGCGGTTGGATTCAACAATTGATGGGCGAGAGCGAAGGGAAAGAAGGAAAAGGTATTTTTCCAACGGTTGCTAATTTCTCCACTGATCTTCATAGTCTTGGGCAATTTATTCAACAGGGAAAACGCTCACTGATGGAGACCTTTTTAATTGTGGAAAGACCGTTCTCTGACATTTCTGTTACTGAGATGGATGGAGATGATGACAACCTGAATTACCTCGCAGGGAAAACTTTTCACGATATTAATACAAAGGCCCGGCTAGGGACTACTGAGGCTCATCAAGATGGAAATGTGCCTATAGTAAACATTAAGCTTGAAGCTCTGAACGAAGAAAACCTTGGAGCGTTGATCTATTTCTTTGAATTGGCTACCGGAGTTTTTGTATATAGTTTGGGCGTCAACCCTTTTAATCAACCAGGGGTTGAAGATTACAAAAAAGCCATGTACCGTCTGCTTGGCAAAGACTAATTTAGATTCACGTGCAGGAAATACCGAATTCAAAATACATCGCTGTAGCTGGAAACATTGGAGCCGGCAAGTCATCACTAACGGGGCTGCTTTCCAAGCATTTCAAATGGGAGGCATTTTATGAGTCAGTGGATGATAATCCCTATTTGGCCGATTTTTATGAAGACATGCTTCGATGGAGTTTTAACCTCCAGATTTATTTTCTTTCCAGTCGATTTCGCCATCAGAAAGAAATGCTTCAACAGGATATAAGTTTAATTCAAGATCGTACCATTTACGAGGATGTAGAAATCTTTGCAAAAAACCTGCATGAAATGAATTTAATGAGCGATCGGGATTTCAATAACTATGAAGCCTTGTTTCGCGAAATGAGCCATTATCTCCGCCCACCTGATTTACTCATTTACCTGCGTGCTCAGGTTCCTACGTTAGTTCGTCAGATCCAGCAACGGGGCAGGGACTATGAGAATACTATTCGAATAGACTATTTGGAGCGATTAAATCGACTTTATGAGGATTGGATTGATCGATATCCTTATGAAAAGTTGATTATCGATACCGATGACCTGGATTTTGTGAATGACCCGGAAGACCTGGGGAAGATCATTGAGTTGATCGAGCAAAGGCTTTACGGGTTATTTAACTGATTGTACGGCAATAGTAAGTTCCGTATCTTTGTCGGCTGTAAAGGAGATGACTATGTTTACCTTTAAGATCTTTGAAATTCCTGACGGCAAAAGCTCGGAAACTATTCGCCTGAATCCGGAGTCTTTGGATTTAGGGGAAGCTTCGTTACAAAGCGGAACCGTTGATATTGAATTTGAAAAGAGTGCTCAGTTCATTCGTGCAAAATTAGATATCAATGTATCGTTGAATTTGATTTGTGACCGTTCACTGGAAAGTTTTGAACACCCGGTGGCAAGTCCCTATGAAATCTTATTCAAATATGATTTTGTTGATGAATCTGAGGACGAGCTTGGATCCATACGGAATATTAATTCCCAAAGGAATGAGATAAACATAGAACAGGATGTGTTAGATACAATCCTTGTTCATCTACCTGTAAAGAAATTACATCCCCGATTTTTGGATAGTGATGGTAATCCGGTTGATTTCATAGCGAAATCCTACGGAGAATCGGAAAAAGATGAAAATACTATCGATCCAAGATGGGCAGCACTAAAAGATTTAAAGAAATAATTTATAGCATAGCAGATCATGGCACATCCTAAACGAAAAACATCCAAAGCCAGAAGAGATCAAAGACGTTCTCATCACGCAATTGCTGATGTTACACTCGCAAAATGTTCAAACTGCGGAGAGCTACACCGATACCATCACGCGTGCCCTGCTTGTGGGTACTATCGTGGCAGACAGGTAATTAACGTAGCTAACTAAGCATATAATGACTATTGCTGTTGATGCAGCTGGCGGTGATTTTTTTCCGGAAAATCCCGTAAATGGTGCTCTGCAAGCATTAGCTGAGGATAGTTCGCTACATATTATGTTTGTTGGCCCTCAGCAACTTATCGAAGCTGAATTGGAGAATCATTCGTTCGACAAGCTTCGGGTTAAGATTGTAGATGCACAAGAGACCATTGGTATGGATGAGTCTCCTTCAATAGCAGTAAAAAGTAAACCCAATTCCTCAATATCAGTAGGATTAAGAGAGCATAAGGAAGGTAATTGCGAAGCTTTTGTAAGTGCTGGTAATACCGGTGCTTTATTAGCGGCCTCAACATTGATTCTTGGACGATTAAAAGGGGTTCTAAGACCTACCATTGCTACTTTTTATCCTACTCTGAAAGGATTTAGATTACTGGTTGATGCCGGAGCAAACCTGGAGATTAAACCTGAAATGGCTCTCCAGTTTGCGAAGATGGGGCAGATTTATGCCCAACAAATTATGGGGATAGAGTCCCCAAAGGTCGGACTTTTAAATGTGGGTGAGGAAGAGGAGAAGGGAACCGAAAACCTTAAGGCCATTCATGCACATCTGAAGCAGTTGGATGGATTCGTAGGGAATGTAGAAGGGCGAGATATTTTTCCAGCCAAAGCAGATGTTTTCGTAACGGACGCCGTAGTCGGGAATATTCTCTTAAAATTTGGTGAATCTATTCCTTCCGCTCTCAAGCATATGGTGAAAAGCTCAGTAAAGGGTGGAATTGTTGCAAAGATTCAGCTTTGGGCTGCACAAAAGGTTTTAAGAGCTTCACTAGCTCCATTTAATTACGAAAATGTTGGCGGACTTCCATTCCTTGGCGTTAATGGAGTTAGTATTGTTGGCCATGGCGGAAGTTCCGCGGTGGCCGTTAAAAACATGATAAAATCGGCGGTTAATTGCGTAAATGGCGACATTAATGGCAAGATTGTAGCATCTCTAAATTGATCAGAACTTTCTTATGGAATTAAAAAAAGCAAAGATATCTGCAGTAGGGCATTATCTACCTGAATATCGTTTAACCAATTTCGAATTAGAGAAAATGGTGGATACAAACGATGAATGGATCAGAACAAGAACCGGGATTAAAGAAAGAAGAATTCTTAAGGATCCGGACAAAGCGAGTGCCTATATGGGGGCTGAAGCTGCAAAGGAAGCACTTGAATCTGCAGGAGTTGATCCTAAAGAAATTGATTTAATTATTGTTGCTACTGTTACCCCTGATTATTTATTTCCAGCAACGGCATGTTTAGTACAGGAAATGATCGGAGCCAGCAATGCCTTTGCCTTCGATCTATCTGCGGCGTGTTCGGGATTCGTTTATGCATTAACCACAGGCTCAACGTTTGTTGAATCAGGAAATGCCAAAAAAGTACTGGTAATTGGATCTGATAAGATGTCTTCTATCATAGATTATACTGATCGCACCACCTGCATCCTGTTCGGAGATGGAGCTGGGGCCGTTTTGTTGGAAGAGTCGGACGATGAAACTGGAATTTTGGATAGTATCCATCATACAGAGGGAGATACAAATTGCAGCCTGTACCAGCATGCAGGAGGATCCAGAAACCCGGCAACTATTGAAACCGTCCAGGCCAAGCAACATGTAATAAGTCAGGATGGTCGCGCGGTGTTTAAAAAGGCGACTATGGGTATGGCAGATGTTTCTCTGGAAATCATGGAGAAAAATAATCTATCCGCTGATGATGTGGCCTGGCTTGTTCCTCACCAGGCAAATCTGAGAATTATTGATGCAACAGCTAATCGCATGGGATTGACCTCTGAAAAAGTGATGATAAATATCGACAGATATGGGAACACAACCGCTGCGACAATACCTCTTTGTTTGTATGATTGGAAAAACAAACTGAATAAAGGGAATAATTTGGTACTTGCAGCCTTCGGGGGAGGTTTTACCTGGGGTGCTGTGTATGTTAAATGGAGTATTTGATGAGTACAGCATATTTATTTCCGGGGCAAGGCTCTCAATTTGTTGGTATGGGGGCAGATCATTATGAAAGTAACACATCATTTAAAGCTACTTTCGATTCTGCTAATGACATTTTAGGATTCGATCTTACATCGATTATGTTTGATGGTCCTGAAGAATCACTGAAGCAGACTGAGTTTACTCAACCAGCAATTTTTCTTCATTCTGTGGCATTGTTTAGCACGTTAGAAGCTAAACCAGATATGGTTGCAGGGCACAGTTTAGGAGAGTTTTCTGCCCTGGTCGCAAGTGGTGCTGTTTCTTTCGAAGATGCCCTGAGGATTGTGAGAAAAAGAGGCCAACTTATGCAAAAAGCCGGTAGCGATAACCCGGGGACAATGGCCGCTGTAATTGGAATGGATGACGAAGTTGTAGAATTGCTTTGCAAAGAAGCTTCTGAGGCAACCGGAAAAGAAGTGGTAGCTGCGAATTATAACTGCCCAGGACAGTTGGTTATATCTGGATATGTAGAAGCTGTTGAAAAGGCCGTAGAAATGGCTTCAGAAAGAGGGGCAAGAATGGCGAAATTGTTACCTGTAAGTGGGGCTTTCCATTCCAGTCTTATGCAACCTGCGTTAGATGGGTTACGATCCGAATTGGAGCAATTGAATATTTCGGTTCCAAACTGCCCGATTTATAGCAACTATACAGCACAACCAACATCCGATATTGAAGAAATCAGATCTAATCTTTTAAATCAGCTTTTAAACCCGGTTCGCTGGACCCAAACCTTGCTAAATATGATGGAGAATGGAGCTACTTCTTTTGTAGAAGTGGGTCCTGGGAAAGTATTACAAGGCTTAGTGAAGCGCACTAATAGAAAAGCAGAAATTTCAGGACATCAATAAAAAAGAACTATGGGATTATCACTAGAAGGAAAAACCTGTTTAGTAACCGGCGGAAGCCGTGGAATTGGAAAAGCAATTGCAATTTCTTTAGCGAAATTTGGAGCAGATGTAGCTATTACATTCGCTCGTTCCGCGGATGCTGCTAACGAAGTGAAGGCTGAAATCGAGGCTTTAGGAAGAAATGCTAAAGCCATCCAGGCTGATGCGGTGGATTACGATGCTGCAACAAGTGTTGTTAATGAAATCGTTGAGGATTGGGGAAAGTTGGATGTTCTGGTGAACAATGCAGGAATTACCCGTGATAACTTAATCCTTCGAATGGGAGAAGAAGAGTGGGATGAAGTAATCACAACTAACCTGAAAAGCATTTTTAATTATTCCAAAGCAGTAACCCGACCGATGATTAAGAATAAAGGGGGAGCTATTGTAAATATCAGCTCAGTTGTGGGCGTAAATGGAAATGCAGGCCAGTCTAACTACTCTGCTTCTAAAGCGGGGATTATCGGATTTACAAAATCATTTGCCAAAGAACTGGCATCCAGAAACATTCGCGCTAATGTAGTAGCTCCAGGGTACATAACTACTGATATGACTGGATCCCTGGGAGATAAAGTCCTGGAAGGGATCAAAGTGGCTACTCCGCTAAAAAGAGCCGGTGAAGCACAGGAAATTGCTGATGCCGTTGTATTTCTGTCTTCCGATATGAGTTCCTATATCACCGGGGAAGTTCTGAAAGTAGATGGTGGTATGGCCATGTAAATGGTTGCGCATCCTACTGCGAATGTTTAATTTCATCGAGTTTTAAAACCAAAAAAATTACCTATAACTATATAACAGGACACATTATGTCACAAGATGTAGAATCAAAAGTAAAAGCCATTATTGTTGATAAATTAGGAGTTGACGATTCTGAGGTAACCGCAGATGCAAACTTCACAAACGATCTTGGTGCAGATTCTTTAGATACCGTTGAGCTTATTATGGAGTTCGAAAAAGAATTCGACCTTAGCATCCCGGATGAAGATGCTGAAAACATCGCTACTGTTGGTGATGCTGTAACTTATCTATCGGGTAAGCTTTCTTAATAGCTTAGTTTCATCTTCACTATGAGTGAACGCAGAGTCGTAATAACGGGTATAGGCGCTCTTACTCCCGTTGGTAAGAGCGCTCCCGACTTCTGGAACGGGCTGGTTTCAGCAAAGAGCGGAGCCCGAACTATTGAACATTTCGAAACCAGCGATTTACCAACTCAATTTGCTGCTCAAATCGAGGAATATGATCCTGAGGATTATTTCGAGCGAAAAGACGCTCGTAGGCTCGATTTGGTTGCGCAATATGCTATTGTTGCTTCAAAGGAAGCGCTAGAAGATTCCGGACTTGATCTTGAGGAGATTAATAAGGACAGAGTAGCTGTAATTGTTGGGACAGGAATCGGTGGAATGAAAACCTTTTACGATCAGTCGGTTTCACTACATGAACGGGGGCCAAGAGGGGTTTCCCCATTCTTTATTCCAATGTTGATCCCTGATTTAGTATCAGGGCAAATTTCTATTCGACATGGCTTCAGAGGACCAAATTTTTGCGCGGTTTCTGCTTGTGCAACCGGGTCTCACAACATTGGAATTGCCTACGATCTTATCAAATACGGACAGTCTGATTACGCGGTAACAGGTGGTACGGAAGCACCAATTACCCGGATCGGAATAGCCGGATTTAACTCTATGAAGGCCATGTCTACAAGGAACGATGACCCAGCTAAAGCTTCCCGGCCTTTTGATATTGATCGTGATGGATTTGTGCTTGGCGAAGGTTCCGGAATCTTTATTCTTGAAGAACTTGAATCAGCAAGATCAAGAGGAGCAAGAATTTATGGAGAAATTGCTGGATATGGATATTCTGCAGACGCCTTCCATATTACTGCTCCGGATCCTGATGGTGGAGGAGTTCAAATAGCTATGAATAATGCTCTTCAGGCCGCAGGAATTAAGCCTGAAGATGTTGATCACATAAATATGCATGGGACATCTACTCCTTTGGGCGACATTGCCGAAACAAACTCTATTAAAAAGGTTTTTGGCAAACATGCATACAACATCAATTTGAATTCCACCAAATCGATGACGGGCCACACGTTGGGTGCAGCCGGCGCGATTGAATCTGTAGCTGCATTGTTGGCTATTTATCATGGCATGGTTCCTCCAACTATAAATGTGGACAATCAGGACCCTGAGTGCGATTTAAATTATACTGCAAATGAAGCTGAAGTCCGTGAAATTCGGTATGCACTTAATAATGCATTTGGATTCGGAGGACATAACTCTACCTTAGTGTTCAAGAAATACGAGGAGTAATATGCGGTCAGTTTTCCGGTCCTTCTTTTCCAAATTAGGAAAAATACCTACCGGTAAAAACGACCGAATTCTGGAACTTGAGGAAATCATCGGTACCACTATCGATGATCCTACCTTATTTCAGCGTGCGCTCCGGCACCGTTCTATGCTCTCGAAAGATCAATACGCAAAATATGATAGCTATGAGCGGCTGGAATTTTTAGGAGATGCGGTATTAGACCTTATAGCTGCTGAGATTCTTTTCAATCGTTACCCCAAGAAGGATGAAGGTTTTCTCACTAAAATCAGAGCGAAGCTGGTTCGTGGAGAAACCCTGGCATTATTGTCAACCAAGCTTGGTTTTGAAGCTTTGATGGAGATCGGAGAGAATAACTCGGTAGTTAAAATCTCGAAGAGCATCCTTGCTGATGTTTTTGAATCGATAGTTGCGGCCATTTATATCACAAAAGGATATCCCGTAGCTTTTCAATTTGTGGAACGGGTGTACACAGAGTTCATCGATTTTGAGGAGATTGTCACTACCGTTGATAACTATAAAAGTGCTCTTCTCGAATATACGCAAGCTGAACGTCTACCTTTGCCTCATTATAAGTTGATTCGGGAGTCTGGTCCTGGTCATAATCGTACTTTTGAAGTGAAAGTAATGGTAGGTACTGATGAGTTAGGCACAGGGGTAGGAAAGAGTAAAAAGAAAGCCGAACAATTAGCCGCGGAAGTGGCTCTTCAATCCTTAGGGCACTCCTAAACATTTAGTTTGCCGAACTTGTTTTTTGAATGATTAAGCACGATTCTTAGCCGGTGCTGATCATCTATTAAAATCTCATCACAGGCCGCTTATTATGTTAGTTCAGCTCATCAAACCGGAATTTCAGGAGCTCATCGAAGCCAAAAATTGGGTGGCTTTGAAAGAGGTGTTATCAGACGTTCCTCCCGCCGATATTTCGGAATTGCTGGTAGAGCTTGAAGGGGATGTCGCTGTTGTGGTTTTTCGGTTATTAAAAAAATCTGCTGCAGCTGATGTTTTTGCTGAACTACCCTCCGGAAAAGGAGTGGAACTGATCGAGCTTTTTACAAAACAGCAGCTGACCGACGTAATGGGTAATCTTGAGCCCGATGAACAAGTTGCTTTGCTGGAAGAACTTCCCGGACATCTTACGCAAATGGTTATGAATACCATGCGAGCGGAAGATCAAAAGCAGGTCAAGAAATTATTGGGTTACCCGGAAGACAGTGTTGGCAGATTGATGACTCCAAGATATGTGCGTGTAAAGTCTGAGTGGACGGTCGCCAGGAGCATGGAGCATATCCGCAAATATGCTAATGTAGCTGAGACATTGAATGTGATTTATGTAGTGGATGATAAGGAACGATTGATCGATGATCTTAAAATTACTCAGCTTATCGTTTCCGAGTTTGATTCTACGATTGAAGAATTGATGGATGATTCCTTTCATGCTTTACATGTTCAGGATGACCAGGAAGAAGCTGTAAAAATGTTCGCCAAATACGACAGAATTGCCATACCGGTAATTGATACAGACGGGGTTTTGGTTGGTATTGTAACTGTTGATGATGTTATCGACGTAGCTGAGGAAGAGACCACTGAGGACATGCAGAAAATGGCTGCGATGGATGCTCTTGACGATTATTACTCTCAGACGTCAATCACTGAGATGGTGAAGAAGAGACTTGGCTGGCTGGTAGTACTATTCGTGGGACAAATTTTAACCGCTCTCACGATGGGTCAATACGAAGAATTGCTAAGCAAAGTAGTTTTCCTCTCGTTTTTTGTCCCCCTTATTATCGCAAGTGGAGGGAATTCCGGCGCACAAGCTGCCACGTTGATTATCCGTGCCCTTGCTACAGATGACATTAAGTTCGATGACTGGAAACAAGTATTCTCGAGGGAATTCATATCTGGTTTACTGTTAGGTGGATTGATTGGTTTACTTGGGTTTGTCACGCTTATAGTTTGGGATTTAATTGCAGGTGTACCAATTGGTTACGAAACTCTTCTAACGGCATTAGTAATTGGTTTAAGCCTGCTTTCCATTGTTCTTTTTGGAAATTTTGTTGGAGCCATGCTTCCTTTTATTCTCTCTAAAATGGGACTGGATCCGGCGGTTTCTTCCGCACCTTTTGTTGCAACTATAGTGGATGTAAGCGGAATCATTATTTATTTTTCCATCGCGTTACTCTTCTTAAGCGAACTCTTACTTTAAAAATTATTAAGTCTATGAAAGTCTACCACGACCTAGTCAGAAACGTACTCGAAAATGGTGTTAGAAAGGAAAATAGAACAGGAACTGATACCATCTCTAATTTCGCAGAGTTTTATAAGGTAGATTTGTCAGAAGGATTTCCACTTTTAACCACTAAAAAGGTGTACTTCCGATCCGTGATTCTAGAGCTTCTTTGGTACTTAAGGGGTGAGGATCACATTCGATGGCTTAGGGACGAAAATGATTGCCATATTTGGGATGCATGGGCAGACGAAGATGGCCACGTAGGCCCAATTTATCCGGTTCTTTGGAGGCGGTTTCCATATCTGGAAAAGCAGCCTGTAAATGGTACAGAGGGAGAATACCAGTGGGTTCGAAAAGAGTTTGACCAGGTACAACGAGCTGTAGAAATGTTAAAGACGAATCCCAACAGCCGTAGAATTGTAGTAAGTACCTGGCATCCCGGGCTCTTGGGTGAAATGGCACTTCCTCCATGTCATATCATGTATATCTTTAACGTGGCAAATGGAAAGCTTAATTGTCACCTCACTCAACGATCGGGTGATATCGCACTTGGTATTCCTTTTAACCTGGCCTGTTACTCGGCGTTAACAATGGCCATTGCTCAGGAAGTTGGGCTGGAGCCCGGCACGTTTGCTCATACAATTGTAGATGCTCATATTTACGTGAATCATGTTGATGGCTTGAGAGAACAATTAACAAGGACTCCCAGAGAACTACCAACACTGAAAATCGCAAATAAGTCCATTGATGAGCTGGAATTCGGTGATTTTACCCTTGAGAACTACGATCCGGATCCGGTGATTCGATTCGAGGTTGCAGTATGATCATAACCCTGATCGCTGCTCATGATCCAAACCTGGTGATTGGAAAAGACGGTAAACTACCCTGGCGATATCCGGAAGATCTAAAACACTTCAAAAAGCATACAACCGGACAAGTCATTATTATGGGGAGAGGAGTATTTGAAGAGCTTGGGGAAAAGCCGCTTCCAAACCGCCGCAACATTGTGCTTACACGTACAAAAAAATACGAAGGTATAGAAACTTATACATCGCTGGAGCAAGCAATTGACAGCCTTGAAGTTGACGAAGTCTTCATTATTGGCGGAGGGGTTTTATATCGAGAGACACTTAGTATGGCTGACCGGCTTATCATTACTGAAATAAAAAAAGAATACCCGGGCGATACCTACTTCCCAGAATACAGAGACCGTATTGGTAAGGATTTAAAACTGGTATCTGAATCCGAATTAGAAGAAATGAAATTCTTAGAGTTTCAACGCTTTTAGAATTAAGAAATGCTAACTCCAATCAGGAAATTGTTTACGTAACTTTAAAAGAGTTGTAGCAAACAATTTTGGATTATCTTGGTTGATTTTTTAGGGTTAGCAGGTATCGATTTACTTTTTATTGTAGTTATAATGACTGCAACTTTTGCTACGATCTACTGGATCGTTAACCGAAGGTATAACTCCGATCTTCAGGAGTTTTTTATCGATACGCTAGTCAATGAACATGATCAGGCAATTGCTCTTCTCAGCCAGAATTCAAAGATAATTCTTACCAATAAGGCATTTGACCATTTGTTGGGTCACTCATCTAGTAAGATAAAAGGGAAACAATTCGACCAATTGTCTTTAAAGAGTGATTTGCTCGAAGCTCTCACAAAAAGTGATAGTAGAATACGACGAAACGGTTCTACACATGTTAGCTATAACCATAAGATTACGCGTTATAAACAAGGTTTTTGGTTGAATATCCAGAAGAGAACCATCAACCTGGAGAAAAATGGCAATACCTATGTGTTACTTCTGATAACCGATATTTCTGAAAAGAAGAAGGTCGAAGAGCGACTTTTTAATGCTCAGATTGAATATCAGCAGTTGGTTGAATCAGCGAATGATATTATCTACCGAACGGATATTGCAGGTAACATCATTTATTCAAATGCTGCGATTACACATATTCTGGGGTATGATTCTGACTTCCTCCGGAAGATGAACATCAAAGATATTATCGCTGAGGGAGACGTAACTAAGCTGGTCGATTTTTTCACCCATAAACTCAATGAGGTGAATGGGGAAGATTATATTGAGTTTAGGGCAGAGACAATGAGTGGATCTGTAAAGTGGTTGGGACAAAAGACGACACTTATTACATCCGGAGATGAAGTCATTGGTCTTCAGTCTGTGGCAAGGGATATTACCTCCAGAATTGAAGCAGAACAGGAATTGCTACGCGCAAAGGAAATTGCAGAAAATGCCAGTGAAGCAAAGTCGAATTTCATCTCCAGCCTTTCCCATGAGTTCAGAACTCCCTTGAATGCCATTTTAGGGTATTCTCAGATATTGGAAAGAAACAGGGGAATATTACCCGATGAAAAAAACCAGGTAACAGAGATTCGAAACGCCGGAGAGAAGTTGTTGAGCATGGTAGATGACATTCTCGAGCTATCTAACCTGGATGCAAAGCATACGAAGGCGCATGAAGAACGTATGCTCATCAAGCCATATATGGATAATTATGCTCATCGGTTTTCTGAGTTATCTAGAATTAAAAATCTTGAATTCAAATACGAGGCTGATGAGCACGCTCCGGAATACCTGATTACCGATTTTACCCGATTGTCGCTGGTACTTAAAAATGTATTAGATAATGCACTGAAGTTTACTTCGGAAGGTTCTATTGAATTTGCATTCTCTATTACCAATGCTGATTTAGGTCATCAGCTGAATATAGTTGTAAAAGACACAGGTGAAGGGGTATCAGAGAAACATCTTGAAGATGCGTTCCTTCCATTTTGGCAAAGTGAACCTCTAAAAAATACGGGAACTGGATTAGGGCTTACTCTGAGTAAGAGGATTGTAGAGTTCTTAGGGGGGAATATCTCTCTTTGCCAAAATGAATCAGGGGGTGTTACGGTTTCAATTTCTGTACCGGTTGAGGTTGTGAAAATTAAGCATGTTCATCAGAAGCTCAATTTCTCACAAAATGGCGAAACCAATTCTGAAATTGAGAAATCAGGCGCAACAAGAATTCTTATTGTTGATGATCTGCTTCCAAATCGTACCATTACAAGAATTATTCTCCATGAGAATGGTATTGATTTTAAAGAAGCTGAGGATGGTTTAGAAGCACTTACTATGATTGAATCTTATGATCCTGATGTTATCCTGATGGATATTAATATGCCCGTTATGGATGGGATTGAAGCCATGGAAAAAATTCGCTCCAGGGATTGGAAGTATAAGGATATACCGATAATTGCGGTAACGGCAGGAGCTATGGGTGGGAGAACAGAGCTCCTGGAGTTGGGATTTACTGATTACCTGCAAAAGCCATTCAGAGAAAACGATTTATTGAATGCAATTCATCTAAGTCTTGAGGAACGGGAAGCGAAGTTTTTGATAGATCAAAATAAAAACCACGCGGGTAGTCAGTTAACCGAATCTGTCAAAGTAGCTGATTTTATTAATACGCTCGATTCGGTTGCTTTTAAATCCATCCAAAAAATTATAGAACAGCAGGATTTGGACCAACTATCTGAATCAAAGCTATTGCAGAAATATCCTGCAATTGCCTATACAGAAGCTATTCAACAGCTAATCCACGCCGCAGAGGAATATGACTATCTTTTTATAGCAAATGTGGGGAAAAGGTTAAAAGAGTATTCAGAGATCAGATCGTAATGGATTTTAAATGAACCACATAATGTCTTACAAGTGGTTCAGTAAGGGCAATAATATTTTTTGTATCTGCTGCTTTTGAGAATTCGATAGCCTCTTGATCATCCAGGATCCAGATGCTTTCATTTTTGTATTTGTAGGCTTCTGTTTTATTAACATCGAATTTATAATAATAATCCGCCTCTTCAGGCGAGATATTGAGACCAGCTCCTGTTAAGTGTTCAAAAGTTTCTTTTTGAACTCTCTGAGTTAATTCCTCCGAGGGAGGTTGATCAATAAAACTAGTCCTGAAAAGGTTTCTGTTGAGAAATCTGGTGCATAAATCAGCAAGTATTAAATCTTTCGAAAATTGCCACTCCTTGATGTTTTGATAGACATCGTAATCGTCAAGTGCAGCATAAAGTTCGATTGCTTTCTTTGATATGGTTTTCTTTGCGGATGGTTTCTCCTTTACGAAGTACTCCAGTTTTGGGGAAGCAAAATGGAGAGGGTAATCCTGATCCAATAAGTCACTTACTCTTTTGAAAATACTTCTGAGTAAAGTATCCGCACTTAATACGGTTTTGTGCAGATATACCTGCATATACATCAGGCGACGAGAAATAATGTAATTTTCAAGGGCGTAAATTCCCTTTTTTTCTATAACGATGTTTCCATTGAACACCCTCATCGTTTTCAGAATGCGGTTAATTCCCACCATTCCCTCTGATACTCCTGTGAAAAAGCTATCACGCCTCAAGTAGTCCAGCCGATCCAGGTCCAGCTGAGACGACACCAGCTGGTGAAGAAACTTCTTGGGATATTGATTGGTAAAAATCTGGATAGCGGTTTCCAGGGCTCCATCAAACTGAGTATTGAGTTCCTTCATGATGGCTAAGCTCATCATCTCATGCGTGAAATTTTTGATGAGCGTATGCTCCAGAGTATGAGAAAGAGGACCATGACCTACATCATGTAAAAGTAGGGCAATCAGGGTACCTTCGAACTCTTTATCACTAATGGTCGTATCTTTTTCCCTAAGGTTTTGAAGTACTCGTTGGCCTAGTTCCAGGGATCCTAATGCATGCGAAAACCGCGAATGTTCAGCCCCGGGGAAAACAAGATATCCGAGTCCAAGCTGTCGGATTCTACGCAAACGTTGTACATATGGATGATCAATCAGCCGGAGAATTATTCCCTTTGGCACGGTGATGAAACCCTGAACCGGATCGTTGAAAATTTTATATCGGGTGCTCTTATCCATCCAGTTTTATTATCATAGCTTCTATGTCGGCAACATCGGGTAGCCTGGTTGGTTTCTGTGTTTTGAGATCAAACCAAACCCCTCTGGTAGTTGCTACAGCATGGAGTTTTTTATCTTCCAGGTTATAAATCGCCTGAAAGGCTTCGATACTAGAGTTGCCGATGCTTAGGCAGCTTGTTCCAACTAGCAGAGTATCAGGGTATAAAACAGGCTTTAGATACTCCAGGGTACATTTTGCCAGCACAAATGATTTGCCTTCCTTAAACCCATTTTTTAACTCAGGTACACTATCCACGAAATGAATCCGGGCTTCTTCGAAATAGGAGTTGAACACTGCATTATTCACGTGATTAAGAGGGTCTAAATCCCTGAATCGGGTTTTAACCTGGTGCCAGTGATAAAACAAGTCAGGGCTGTAGGGAGGTCGGGCCATCTGTTAATTTTTGGAAAGGAAAATGCAAAGCATCCTGTCCAAAAGAAAGCACGAAAAGCCTGTTCGATTTACCGAATTTGAGCAAAGTTTCGAAGCCAATTTTTATATCTTCAACCGGAAAAATCAGACCAAAACAAAATCTTATGACGGAAGCATCAAAAACCTTTTTAGAAGAATTACTGATTACCCCAAGCCCAACTGGTTGGGAAAAAGAAGGAGTAAAGGTTTGGAAGAATTATGTTGATTCGTTTTCTGATGAAGTTGTGACCGATGCCTATGGTTCCTGTGTTGCTAAGATCAAAACGAATTCCGATGTAGCTACGGTAATGTTGGAAGCACATTGCGATGAAATCGGGATGGTTGTTCAGCATATTACCGACCAGGGATTTGTCTACATCAATAAACTGGGAGGGAGCGATTCAACCATCGCTCGTGCAAAGAAGGTATTTATTCATAACAAAAAGGGGAGGATTGTTGGAATTACCGGGAATACGGCAATTCATCTTCAAAGCAATAAGAACGGGGGAGGGAGTCAACCTGCATGGAAAGACATCTACGTGGATATTGGGGTGACTTCAAAAGAGGAAGCATTGAAACTTGTTCAAATCGGAGACCCGATCACTTTCGCATCTGATTTTGAATTTCTGAATGATGAATTGTTAACAGCACGAGCATTGGATAACCGCATTGGTGGGTTCATTATCGCTGAGGCTCTGAAACGGCTTGCAGAGCGACGTAGTGAACTTAAGGTGAATGTGATTGCTCTGAACTCTATTCAGGAAGAAGTGGGTGGATTTGGAGCCCGTATGATGAGCTATCGTTTTATGCCGGATGTAGCCATTGTAACCGACGTAACCCATGCAACGGATACTCCTGGAATTGATCAGAAGCAACACGGTACGGTTACATTAGGGGGTGGGCCTTCCGTTCAACATGGGGGAGCCAATCATCCTAAACTGGTGAATTTCCTGGAAGAGGTCTGTGAGAAGTCGGAGATCACGATCCAGCATGAGGCAACGAGCGTTCGAACGGGAACGGACACAGACAGCATTTTCTACCAAAAAACGGGCATTCCGAGTGCGCTCGTTTCCCTTCCATTGCGATACATGCACTCACCGGTTGAAGTCTGCTCATTGAATGATGTGGAAAGCCTGATTAAGATTATGGTCGAGTCGGTTTTGGCTATGAGGCCTGATCAGACGTTTTCGGTGTTTGAGGAATAAAAAAAGCCCCGCTCATAGCTTTATGTGCGGGGCTTTTTAGTCTTGTCAGGGGAATCAGTCCTGAAATGTTAGAATATGTAATTAACCGTGTGCTCTGTCCAATCGTTCACTTTTCAATTTACCGGAACAAGACTAGTTAAATCAATGAATTGCTTTACTAATTCGATTCATTAATGCAGTAAACATCGGGTGTTTTTCATCCATACGTTCGATTACTACTTCTTCAAATCCTTCCATATCAGCCTGGCGGAACCGATCATATAATTCCTGGGCCATTTGTTCTAAATCTCCCGAATAGTTGATGATATGTTCTGCTTTAATGGAAGACTCTTGTACTAAATACAAGGAATGTTCCTGATCTGTTCGTTCAGCATCATTCAGCCATCGAACCCGGGCTTTGGGTTTATAGTGGGAGTATTTCTGACCCGGGCTTTTAGGAGCTTTTAAGTGATGAAAAAAGGATTCCTCTACAAAGGTGTTGAGTACTTCTTCAATTTGTTTTCTCGTGATAGAACCGGGGCGCAAGATTGCTGGAATGAGATCGGTCAGATCTACTACCGTCGATTCCAGCCCGATTTTTGTTGTTTTTCCATCCAGAACCGGAAAATCAACACCGAAATCTTCCCGGACATGATCTGCTTTGGTCGGAGAAGGTTTCCCAGAGTGGTTTGCGCTGGGTGCAACCAGAGGCCCTGTTTTTTTAATCAATTCAAGGGCTATTGAGTGGTCTGGCATTCGCAGAGCCACGGTTTTCAAACCGGCAGTAACAGCATCCAACACTTCGGATCGTTTTTTCAGTACCATGGTTAGCGGGCCAGGCCAGAATGCCTCGATAAGTTGATGGGCTCGAGCAGGAGTATCTATCGCGAAATCATGGATTTCAACTTCACTTGCAACATGCACAATGAGGGGATTATCTGAAGGTCGTCCTTTAGCGGAGAATACTTTGTGAATCGCATCCGCATTCCATGCATCGGCACCGAGCCCGTAAACGGTTTCTGTAGGAAAAGCGACAATGCCTCCTTCACGAATCAATTTTGAAGCATGGTTGATGTCCATCCCCAAAAGTACGTTACTTTACATTCAGTTTCTTCAGGAAGGCAAGAGCAGACTCATAGTCGGGAATCTCCTGGATCACGAAACGAACGGTGTCATTTTTTTGAACCACCTGGAAGTGATTCGGTTTCGACTTTTCCAGTTGTTTTAAGGTGTTTTGGAAAAGGTTATTCTTGTAATAATATTCTCCTATCTCAGAGCCGGTCTTTGGACAAATCAACCACATTCTTCCTGCACGGATAGTCGCTTTGGTGAAGAAATTTTTAGAAGCAAATAGTTTGATTTTGGTGGCCAAGAGCAAGGTTTCGGCCTCAATTGGAGGCTTGCCAAATCGATCTTCGATTTCTTCTCTCCACTCATCTATATCTTTTTCTGTCTTTGCCTGGGCTAGTTTTCGGTAGAGATTGAGTCGCTCTACGTTGTCCAATACGTACTCAGAAGGAAGCAGCGCGGTTTGATCAATTTCAACCAACGTTTCCGGGTATTCGATTTCAGCTTCCACACCTTCAAAAAGGGAAGAGAACTCACTTTCTTTCAGTTCACGAACAGCATCATTCAGGATCTTGGTATACAAGTCGAAACCGATATCGTTTATGAAGCCCGATTGTTCTCCACCTAAAATGTCACCGGCTCCGCGAATGTCCAGATCACGCATAGCGATGTTAAAGCCGGATCCTAAATCAGAGAATTCTTCCAGAGCTAACAGGCGTTTTCTTGCTTCGGTGGTAAGGGTTTCGATTGGGCGCGTAATCAGGTAACAGAACGCTTTTCTGTTAGAACGTCCTACACGTCCACGAAGCTGGTGCAGTTCTGCCAATCCAAAGTTGTCGGCATTGTTGATAAGGATTGTATTTGCATTCCCAATATCTATTCCGTTTTCTACAATATTGGTGGAAACGAGTACATCAAACTTGTGTGTGTAAAAGTCCTCGATAATTCTTTCGAGCTGGCTGGCCGTCATCTGACCGTGACCAAAGCGGACCCGAACATCCGGCACCAGGCGGCGGATCATTTCCGAAACTTCCTGGATATTTTTTACCCGGTTATGAATAAAGAATACCTGTCCGCTTCGGCTCATCTCCTGTAAGATGGCGTCTTTAATTAATTCCTCGTTAAACGAATGAATTTCGGTGTATACGGGCTGTCGGTTGGGAGGAGGGGTGTTGATCACACTTAAATCCCGAGCACCCATTAGCGAAAATTGGAGTGTTCTTGGAATGGGTGTAGCTGTTAGTGTTAGGACGTCAACCGACGCCCTGAATTCTTTCAGTTTTTCTTTCGCGGATACTCCAAAGCGCTGTTCTTCATCTACCACCAGGAGTCCCAGTTCTTTGAATTGAACATCTTTCGAGAGAATGCGGTGGGTTCCAATTACAATATCCACGTTCCCCTCTTTCAGCTCTTTGATCACTTTGGTTTGCTCTGCTTTGGTACGAAAGCGACTCAATACTTCAATACGAACAGGGAAGTTTTTCATCCTTTTTTTGAAGGTTTTTGCATGCTGTTCGGCTAAAATGGTGGTCGGTACCAAAACCCCAACCTGTTTGTGATCCATCACAGCCTTAAATGCAGCCCGAACTGCTACTTCCGTTTTTCCGAAACCTACATCCCCGCAAACCAACCGGTCCATCGGTTGCGAACTCTCCATGTCTTGTTTTACGGCAATAATTGCATCGTTTTGATCGGGTGTTTCCTCAAATTCAAAACGAGCTTCCATTTCAACCTGCCACCCTGAATCGCCACCAAATGCAAAGGCTTTTTGCATCTTCCTTTTTGCATAAAGCTGGATCAATTCCCTGGCAATATCCTTTACTTTCTTCTTGGTCTGGGCTTTTTTGCGTGCCCATTCCCCGGAGCCGAGCCTGGTTACTTTCGGAGCGGTTCCTTCTTTCCCGGAGTACTTCTGAAGTTTGTGAAGGGAGGATACGTTTACATAAAGTAAAGAGTCTTGCTGGTACCGAAGCACAACCACTTCCTGTTCAGAATTCTTTACCTGGATTTTTTTGAAACCGGCAAACTTTCCGATGCCATAGTCTACATGCACAACGTAATCACCAATGGAGAGATCTTTAAGTTCTTTAAAAGAAATGCCCCCCGAATATTTTCTCTTTTTGATTTTTGGACGATGGTACCGGTTGAAAATCTGGTGATCGGTATACAACGCCAGCTTTATCTCGGAGAGGATGAATCCCTGGTGCAGGGATTCTACCCGAATCTCATAATTGAAATGCGGTTCAACAGGGCCAAGGAGTTCCTCGAAACGTTTTTGCTGGCCATCATTATCGCAGAAAATGACCGTTTTAATGCCTTTCTCAGAATTCGACTCAATATCTTGTTTGAGCAAATCAAAGTTTCCATGAAAGTCTGGTTGCGGTTTACTTTCAGCAAGGATGCTTTCGATTTCCTCGTTTGGAGGAGAACCAAGAAATAACTGGTTCTGGATATCTGAAACCTGATCCTGAAAAATCTCTTTTGATAAGAACAGCTCGTCGGGACTTGAAGCATCCTCTAATTCACTGAAGACCTGTACGGCTTGTTCGAAACGTTCTTCAAGACTTGATTCAATAAGAGGGGAATCTTTCAAAATCACTAAAGAGTTCTCATCAAAGTAGGAGAGAAGACTATCTTTTTGAACATCCGGGAGATTTGATAAGTCCGGTACAATTTTTACTTCATTCAAGAAAGAAACAGAGCGCTGAGAGCTTGCATCGAACTCACGAATAGAATCAACTTCATCCCCGAAAAATTCCAGGCGAATGGGGTATTCACCGGAAAAAGGGAATACATCCACAATCCCACCCCGAACGGCAAACTCACCCGGTTGATCTACAAAACGAACGGGTTGATAACCCTGGTCAACTAATTCTTCTCTTAACTTTTCCGGATTTACTTCCTGTCCACGGGAGATCGTAATACTCACCTCGTTGATTTGTGACGGCGGTGCGACCTTATCAAAAAGAGCTTCGGAAGAAGTGATAGTGATGGTAGATGTACCGGATTGAATGGATTGCAAGGCCTCTGATCTAAGCACCAACAGGGAAGAGTCCTGAATCTGTCCGGTATCGTAGGGCTTGTGATTGGTCGCTGGAAAATAGACGACTTCTTCCTCAGATATCACAGAAAAATCTGATTTTAAAAAACGAGCCTGTTCATCGGTTTCAACAATGATTAACACCCGGTTTTGTGAATGGGAAAGTGAATGAGTAATAAAGGTACTTAACGAACCAACAATCCCTTTAAGATGGATTTTATGATGCTCCTTCAGCCCCTTTTCGATGGTAGAAAGCAGAGCAGACTTTTTGATGGAAGATGTAAAATCTGTAGTACTCATTTGCTAAATCCGGATTTTGCACAGACCCGAAAGATACAATTTTGAGCGCTGGGTATGGAAATAAATCGTTAAAAACTTAACGTTCTGTCAGTCCGCGTAGCCAGATTTTGTCAGATAGAAATCCAATCAACAGAAGTGAAATAGCATAGCCCAGATATACGGGGTATTTATCCTCGTAATCCGTATAGATAACTTCTTCAACTTTAGAGCGCTCGAGTTGATCGATTTCGTCATAAATGCTGGCGAGTTGATCAGAATTTGTTGCCCGGTAATATTTCCCCCCGGTTAGCTCAGCAACGGATGTTAACATCTCCTCGTCGATATTAACCTGGATATTTTGATATCGGCGACCAAAGATAGGATCCTGCACAGGGTAGGGGGCTGTACCACGGGTTCCGGCTCCAATGGTGTAAATTTTGATTCCATAAGTGAGGGCCAAATCGGCGGCAGTTACCGGATCAATCTCACCAGCATTATTCTGACCATCAGTGAGCAATATGATAACTTTGCTAGTCGCTTCACTGTCTTTTAACCGATTGATAGCTGTTGCAATACCCATCCCTATGGCAGTACCGTCTTCAATCACACCCATACTCACTTCATCAATAAGCTGCTTCAGAAGACGATAATCAAGGGTTGGAGGGCACACGGTGAACGATTTCATCGCAAATGTAACCAATCCGATTCGATCCGAAAGTCGCTTATCAACAAACTGTTTGGCTACGTCCCTGGCTGCTTCAAAGCGGTTAGGTTTTAAGTCTTCAGCCTTCATACTCGAACTCATATCCAGTACCATCACAATATCAATACCTTCAGCATTGCGTTCAATAGTGGTGAGTTTGTTCTGAGGCCTTGCAAGTGCGAGAATCAGGAAAGTTAAACCACCAATCACCAGGGCCTTATTTAGCCAGTGTATGTGAGATCGCCAATTTCCATCAAGTCCTTCAAAGAACTGAACAGATGAAAAAGTGAGTGCAGCGTGCTTTTTTGAAAAGTGGCGATATAAGTAAACCCCGATCAATACCGGTAGAAGAATCAATGCAATCAACCACTCAGGATTTGCCCATTCCATTATGCGTCCTCCTCTGTTAATTCAGTTTCTTCTATGCGTTCTGGGGTAGTTTCAATCACGTTTTGTGAGTCATGTTCGGCTTTTTTTCGGGCAATACGGGATGCATCAATTAGCTTGGCTCGTTCCACAAAATCGATCGCATCTGCATAGCAATTCCATGCTCCATCAAGTGTGGGTTCATATTTAGCAAATTTCACCATATCTGATTTATTCAAAACGGATCGGGTGCTTTGAATCATTTCATGGTCAACACCAAAGGCGTCCAGATATCGAAGCAATTCCCGGGTTGTGGACTCCAGGGCCGGGATATTGTACAGTTCTTCAAAATACGCTCTCATTGAATCACTTACCGTGCTGTAGAAATACTTAAAATCTTTGGTTTGGGCAAGGTTGTAATCCTCTTTTAAAGTCTTCAATTCTGATTCGAGGGTATTCAGTGGGTTCAAAAAGGGAACGGCTTTTGTAATCGTTACCACTTCCTGAACAGGTTCGGTTTTTCTGAAATTGAAATATGCCCAAATAAGTGCGCCTATAATGACTAGAGCAATGAGTAAAAGTGCCCATGGAAAGCTATCAAACGGGAGTATTGGTTTGATGGGTTTTAGTTCCGCATCCTGGGTGGGTAGGATGGTTTTAAAAGGAATAGTGAGTGAATTACTGTACAGAAGCGTGGTGTCAGAACCGGCGACCACTCCAATCGGAAAAGATGGAATAAATACGTCCTGGTTATTGAAATACTGGACTTCGTAGCTGAGGCTATCCGAAAAATCGGTTAGCTTAAACTGCTGAACGTTTAGCCAGGTAAGTTCAGCAGGAAAAGAAGATGAATCAGGATAAATGATGTCGTCGAATACCTCGTTCAATTGAACTTTTACATTGAGGTGGATGACATCTCCAACCGAAACGGAGTCAACATCGCTGCTTAAGGATATAGTTTGGGCCAAAGAGGATTGGAAAATCATCAGACTGCAAACTGTAAGAAAACCGTAAAGAATCTTTTTTGAAACTAATGCCATTATTAAGCCGTCATTGCAATGCTAAAAAATAGGATTCTCAACCATATAAATTCAGATTGATAGCATTGAAATTTGTAAAAATGATGAGATATGAAAAAAAAGTATTAATTCGTATCATTTGCGCCGTCATCTACTAAATATTAAGATTTGAATTGGGTTAAACACACAAGTTTATTTTTGATCGGGGCTGTATTGCTTTCGGGATGCATGCTTTTTACAGATAACAGCGTTTCGTTTGAAGAGGAGCCCGCCATTACACTTACCAATTTTGCTGAGATTAAAGAGGATATCCAGCTTGATGAATATGGATTTCAGCAGAGATTGCTGGTTCTTGATGGAAGAATTAAACGGAATGAAAGTATTTACACCATTCTGAGTTCGTATGAAGTAAGCCCTCAAACCATTCGGTTGCTGGATCGGGAAGCAAGAGGAGTTTTCAGGAGTAATTCGCTTCGTCCGGGTCAGCGTTACCTGATTTACAGGAACCCAGTTACGGAACAGGTAGATCGAATGATCATCCACCTGGATCGAGTCAATTATGTTGTATTTGATTGGGCGGATAAAGTTTGGGTTGATAAAGGATCAAAGGAGATTACAAAAGTACAAACGGTTACCCATGGTGTGATTACTTCATCTTTATATGAAGCGCTTCAGGAGAACGGTGATAATCCGACTTTGGGGAGTAAGCTCAGTGATATATTTGGTTGGCAAATAAATTTCTTCGGCCTTCAACCTAATGACAGTTATAAAATAGTATATGAACAGAGTTACGTTGATGGAGAACCATACGGGGTAGGAGACGTTTTAGCCGCCACTTTTGAGCACAGGGGAGAGCGTCACGATGCTTACTTCTATGAAACAGAAGACCGAGCGGGATACTTTGATAGCCACGGAGAAGGATTGCAGAAAGCACTGCTCAAGGCTCCGTTTAAATATTCACAAAGAGTTAGTTCAGGATTTTCTCATAATCGATTTCATCCCGTCTTAAAACGAAACATGCCTCATTACGGAGTTGATTACGCTGCTCCGCTTGGAACTCCGGTAATTTCGGTAGGAGATGGGGAAGTGATAGAGGCCAGGTATCGAGGTCCGAATGGTAATATTGTTAAGATTAAGCATAACAGTGTGTATACAACCGCATACCTACACCTTAATGGTTTTGCACCAGGAGTAAGACCTGGAAAGAAAGTAAAACAGGGTGAAATTATTGGATATGTTGGCCGGACGGGTCGGGTAACAGGAGTACACTTAGACTACCGTATCTACAGAAATAACAGCCCTGTAAATCCATTAAGCATAGATCTCCCTCCCTCAAAGGCTATCACTGGAGAAGACTTAAAAGAATTTCGTCTGTTTATCGAGCGCTACCGATTTCTTATGAACTCGATTGATGAGGATCTGTTAGCTCTTAATTAACCATTAATAGCGGTTAAGACGACGTTTGAAGAAGTTCATTAATGGACGGACATACGACTGGTTAGTAGTTACATTAACAGCGTCTACTTTCATTTTAAGTAGGGAATCCTCCAGGTTCTTCTTTTGTATAAACCGTCTTTTTTGGTAGGCCTCTCTTACTTTCTCGCTGGATGTGTCAATTAAAATCTCCTGGTTTGTCTCTGCATCCCGGAAGGGCACAAGTCCGATTTCAGGAAGCTCGTCCTCAAAAGGATCGTGGATAACAATACTTACCAAATCGTGTTTTTGATTGGTAATGCGAAGCTGTTTTTCAAAGTCGGTATCCTGAAAATCTGATGCTAATACCACAATTGCTCGTCTATCAAGGAGCCGGTTCACATAGCTCAAAGCATCAGCAATTTTAGTTCCGGTACCGGTTGGTTTCGTGGTATACAACTCTCTGATCAAACGGAGAACATGCGTTCTTCCCTTCTTAGGAGGTACAACCTTTTCAATTTGGTCTGAGAACAAAACAAGTCCCACTTTATCCCCATTATTGATTGCACTAAAGGCCAAAACAGCACTGATTTCGATGGCAATATCCATCTTTCTTTGGTGGTTACTTCCGAAGATTCCACTACCAGAAATATCTACACAAAGCATTAATGTTTGCTCTCTTTCTTCCTCGAAAATTTTAATATACGGGTCTCCAGTCCGGGCGGTAACATTCCAATCAATTTGCCGGATATCATCACCGTAATTATAGGCCCGAACCTCAGAAAACGCCATTCCACGCCCTTTAAAGGCTGATTGATACTCACCACCAAATAAGGTGTTTACAAGACCTTTAGTCTGAATTTCGAGTTTTCTGATTTTCTTTAAAACTTCTTTAGAAATCACAGTTATTTTTTTGGCAATATAAAAGTCATATCTGTTAACCGGAAGTAAAATTGTATTATGTATTAAAAAATACAGTTTTTCATATAATATAATATTGAAAATAAAATAGTGTAAGCGGTTACATTTTATTCGATTATTGCAGTTTCTCAGTTTAACTATTTCTAAAAAACAAGCTTGTATATATTAAAAAACCCTGATCTAGATTAGAATCAGTTAATAAACCCCCCTGTTTGTAACACATCATTCTTAAGGCACTCTAACGGCGTTTTCAGCCCCTAAGCGGTATTTTTATATATACCATAAATGGGTTCAATTTTTAACCAACGAGTGCTATGAAAAACAAATGTACATTTTTAACAATTTTGATTCTGGGTTTTGCTGCTAATGTATTTGCGCAGCAATCGGAGGGAGTCACCTCTTTGTTAGAGGTATTCCGTATTACCGTTGATGCCAACGGAGAAGAAATTTCAGTTCCTACCACTGAGGTTACGCCTGGCGATCTGATCGAATACAGGCTCACCTACACAAACAATTTGGAAAATGGCATTAGTCAACTCCAGCCGATTCTTCCAATCCCGATCGGGATGGAATATCAGTTGGAGTCTGCCACTCCAAGCCCAGAGGGTGCCAGCCTCTCCAATACTGGCAGCACTTTCCAAAACCTTCCCTTAACTCGCACAGTGCGACAACCTGACGGAACCACAGCAGAAGAATTGGTTCCGGGCCGAGAGTATCGGCGATTACGCTGGTTGGTTCCGTCACTAGAGGCGGGGGATCAAGTCATTCTTGTCGCTCGAGTTAAGGTGATTGACAACTAAGATTTTGGAATAACTAAACAACTAAACAAATGAAAATTCTAAACCTAAACAGGATAGAAACCATGAAAACAAACAAAACACGTACAATCGGTAACAAGGTGTCACGCCTTGTGGGGTTGTTCTTGGTTTTTGGCGTTTTACTAGGCGTATCGTCATCTGACGTGTTCGCACAGGTGCCTCCAGCCTTTACACAGATTGGTAACCAAGCAAGTGCAACCTATGTTGATAATGGTGGAAACAACCAATCCATCACGTCGAACACGGTTCAAACGATCGTGCAGCAAGTAGCTGGTGTTGATATCTCAGACGGTATTACGCTTACAGCTAGTCCTAATGGCCAGGTAACATACCCGCATACAATTACCAACACCGGTAACGGGGTTGATTTCTTCTTCCTGACTACTCAGCCGGGAAGTGGAGATTTCAGTTACTCAAGTATTCAGATTTTTCCGGATGCGAATGAGGATGGTGTGCCCGATAACTTTACTGCAATAACGCAAACTCCAACCATTGACCCACCGGGATCTCCGAATGGCAATACGTATGGGATCGTAATTGTTGCCACGGTTCCATTCACAGCAGGTGAAGGAGATCAGCAGACATTCGATGTTACTGCCACCAGCAACGAAGATGGAAATGAATCTGATGTAGCTACCAATACCACCAATGTGGATGAAGATGCGGTTGTAATTCTTCAGAAAAACAGGGATAAGCAATTTGTATCTGTAGGGGATACGGTAACCTATACATTCAACTTTTCTGAAACAGGTGGTTCTTCCGATGCTGCTAATCTAGTGATCAAAGATCCACTACCAGCTGGTGTGTCTTATGTGCCTGGTTCTGGAGTTTGGTCTGGTGCTGCAGGAACTCCACTAACAGATGCGTTTCCTGGTGAGACTGCTTCGGGAATCTTGTATAAGTTCGATGATACCGGGGTTGCTGATTCGGTAATTTTCGAAATTACCAGCCTCAACGCCGGTGCTTCGGGTAATGTGAGCTTTAAAGTGACAGTAGATGCCGGGGAAGAAGGTAATACCATTAGCAACTTTGGTATTTTTAGCCACGATGACGCTCCAACCCCGGTAAACACCAATAACGCAAGTATTACGGTTGATGAAGATTATGACATTAACCGTGTAGGTGCAGATACGGTAAAGGTAGCTTCCGTTGAGCAAGGTTCTATTATAAATTTCCTAAACCTGTTTACAAATGATGGTACTGCCACAGATACCTACAACATTACGTTAAGTGGATCGAACTACCCATCTGGTACCACGTTTACCTTCTTCCAGGTTGATGTAAATAACAATCCAACATCACCCTATGTAGATACCAACAATGATAATATCCCGGATACTGGTCCTGTTTTAGTTGGGGATACGGCAAAGGTAATCCTACAGGTTAACTTGCCTTCCGGTGAGAGTGGTGGACCTTTCGCAGTTGTTAAAACATTGACTTCCATCAATGATCCATCGGAAAGTGATTTCCATACAGATGCCTTGGATGAGATTACTACACCAACTGTAGATATCACCAACGTAGCTGAGATTGGTGGTGGTGGAGAAACCGGTGTTGGCCAGGGGCCAGAAGCTTCTCCGGTTAGTACGATTGCAGCTAATCCAGGGACTACGGTAACCTTTACGCTTTACATCAACAATACCTCTGGTGTAGATGATACCTATAACCTGGACTTTGCTTCTGATACTACAGCAGGAGGAGATTTGAACAATGTAGGTTTCCTTGCCACCAATTGGACTGCTTCATTCCGTGATCCGAACAATGGAAACTCGGTACTTACAAGCGTATCTATCGATGCTGGTGATTTCCAGGAAGTAACCCTTCAAATTGATATTCCAGCAGGTTTCCAGCCGGGTGCGGTAAATGTATTTGCACGAGCATTTTCTCAGAATACAGGTGCTATCGATATCAAATTCGAGCAGGTAAACGTAAATACCGTTCGTCAGTTATCGTTAGTAACGGGTCAATCTGGTCAGGTTTCTCCAGGCGGTACTGTGGATTACATTCACACCCTAACGGTTAATTCAAACGTAGATGAAAACGTTGGTGGATCAGCTCCTGAATCTGATTTAAACCTGGAACTAACAAACTCTGTTCCTGTAGGTTGGACTGCCGTAGTGTATTGGGACACGAATAATGATGGGGCTGTTACGGCCGTAGATTCGTTGTTAACCAGTGCCGCTTCAGCCGGATCAGTTGATCTTCCGGCAAGTGTTGGTACTCTTCAATTCGGTGATCAGCTACGTTTCATCGTTCAGGTTACAGCCAGCACTGGTTTGAATGATGGAGCTACCGTTACGACTACTATTTCTGTAACTGATTTAAACGAAGAGTTGGCAGAAGTTACCAACGATGACCAAACAGAAGTACAAGCCGGTCGACTATCCATCGATAAGTTCCAGGCACCGGCTGTTAACGGATCTGCTGGTACGTTTGTAAAAACCGACTTCAACGTTCTCCCCGGTGACACGGTGTACTACAAGATCACCATCGTAAATGACGGTTCTGAGCCGGTTACAACGGTAGTAGTAAACGATGCTATTCCTGCATATACGACAATTCTCGAGATAGCAACATTCAATGTGGTTGCCCCTGCAGTGATAGGCAGCATCTCTCTGACCAGCAATCCTGCTGTAGGTCAGACTGGGAATATTTCATTAACCATTGATCAGCTGGACCCGACAGAGGAAGTCGAACTCTTCTTTGCGGTCAAAATTGATGATCAATAACGCAACGAATTCTTAACCCAGACATGAGGGTGGGGTTGGATTCCCTGCCCTTCTTTTAAGCCAAGTTTTTGAGACAACTTTTCCTACATATCAACCTTTTAGTTCTGCTGATTATGGCATCGGCGGGGGTAGGGAAATTGTATGCTCAAAACGTACCTGAATCCGGACAGGAGATCATTAACCAGGCCTCCCTGACTTATTCAGAGGTCAATGGAGTTGAGAGAACTCAATTCACGAATGAAGTAAAAGTGATCGTAGACTCTAACCCGGAATTCCGGTTCTGGCCAGACAACAGCATTACTGAATTCAGGGGCACCCAGGTTGAAATAACCCACTTCATTCTAAATGAAGGGAATGCTCCAACTACCTATCGGGTGAGGGGGTATAATGCTTCTGATGACGAATATGATCTGGCATCATTAAGCTGGAACATCCAGGAGATTACACGGCCTAAGTTCATCACAAACACAGATACTCTGACAACAGAGGTGACTTTGGAAGCAGGGGAGCAATTCGAGGTTTCTTATTTCGGAACAATTAGTGTGGACGAACCCAGGGATACACTTACCGCCTTGATGGTATTTGAGGCCACTGATTTAAGTACCGGGGTCACAAAAATTAATGTGGATAGAATCGGAATCAGAATTGGAGCTGTTGTCGAAATCGAAAAGAATCAGACAGGAGCGGATGATTTACGTCCTGGAGATAATTTTTCATACAGTATCTCCGGTGAAAATGTCGGTGATATGACCGCCTTGCCTCGTGAAATTCTTATTGATGGAATTACTCAGCAGAAAGTAATACTAACAGATTCAATTCCTGCAAACCTGACATTCACCCAATTTGAGGCTGTATCTGACGGGATTCCACTTTTCCATGTGGTAGGGGCAGACAAATTTGAATTCGTAACGGTTCAACCTGAAATTGCCGACGATATAGACATTATCGGGGTTGCTTTCGATTCACTACAGGTAGGCGAGACCTTCAACGTAAACTTTGGGGTTCAGGTCAGTCAAAGTGCCTCAGGAAATGTTATTAATGTGGCAGAACTATCCTATGTAGATCCTGAGGGCACGGTGACCACTGCCGCTGCTTCGAATGAGGTAGTTACTGAAATCGGAGAACCTAATGCGGAAATTGACTATTTCGTCGATGAAGAATTTGATGAAAAGACGGCGACTTCCAGCATAGGTGAACCCTTACATATCCAGGCAACAGCCTCAGCCTGTAACGAAGACCGAACCAGGGTGGAGGAAGTATTAATTGAAATTACTTCTGAATTAACGGGTGATATGGAAGTATTTACCGGGGTGGAAACAGGACGTAATACCGGGGTTTTCCAGATTGAAGAGGAAGTCCCGACGCGCAATGGCGCTGAGTTTCCTATCGTTCAGTTTAACCAGATTTTAGAAACCGCTGAAGAAGATGTAATTGTAGCTGAACTAGAGTGCAATGGAATTCGAGGAGGTAGCGGAACACCATTCGGGGTAATTGACGCCGCTGTAATTGTGGATCCATTTGGTATCGTTTTCGATAGTGAGACAAATGCTGAAATTCAGGGTGCAGAAGTACGGATCATTGATGTAACCGGTGCTAATAATGGTGGAGATGCTGGCGGGTTAGCTACTGTTTACCGGCCCAATGGTCGTGATATTACTAATAACATCGAGAATAGTGATGTTGAAGGTAAATACCGGTTCCCATTCTTGCGACCAGGTACTTATCGATTGGAAGTGATTCCGCCAACAGGCTACGAATTTGCTTCTGAAATTCCTGTAGAGTTTCTATTTGAAGACAGAAAACTGGATAGCTTAGCTTCCTTCGGTAGAGATTTTGAGATCATCGGAGAAGCTATAGGACTCGATTTTGATATCCCGCTAGATCCGTTAGCTACAGGCGTTCTTTTTGCCGAGAAAACGGTTGACCGAAGAGTGGCAGATATTGGGGACTATATCAATTACAGCATCGAAGTAACCAGCCAGGCTTTGAATACCGTTGATAGTTTGCAGGTATTCGACAACTTACCTTTTGGTTTTGAATACGTTCCCGGAACTGCCCGTGTTGACGGTGATACTCTTGCAGATCCTACAGGAGGAGTGGGACCAGATTTAATCTTCGAAATCGGAAATATTGATCCGGGCGAAAGCAAAAAGCTTACCTACAGAATTTACCTGGGTCCTGGATCAGAACGTAGTGATGGAATCAACCGGGCACTCGTTCAGGGAGATAATGATCCGTCGACAAGAATAAAAGTAAGTAACGAAGCCAAGGTAGAAATCGAAGTTCGCGGAGGTGTTTTCAGTGATGAGGCGCTAATCGTTGGAAAGGTATTCCTGGATTGTGATGAGAATAACATGCAGGATCCTTCTGAACTTGGAATTCCGGGCGTTCGGATATATCTGGAAAACGGGAATTACGTAATCACTGATAGCGAAGGCAAATACTCGTTCTACGCCATCAAGCCTAATAAGCACGTAATCAAGATTGATAATTACTCGCTGCCGGAAGGAAGTAAATTAAAAGTACTTGATAACCGACACGCATTTGACCCGTCCAGCCGATTCGCGGATGTGAAGAAAGGCGAAATTCATCGAGCCGATTTTGCGGTATGTGAATGTACCTCAGATGTTTACCAGGAAATTGAGCGAAGGGCCAGTATTCTTTCTACCGATAATGATGTAATCAGTAATTCACTTAGCCAGTCTTTCTCAGTGAATGAGTCAAACCGGGGTGCAGGACGATTTGACAAAGCAAGCGGGACGGTAGGGAACGTAAAAGCTCCTGATCTCATGAATTCGTCGCAGGGAATCGAAGCAAACACAGAAGTATCTGCTTCTCCGGATCAGGCGATTATTGAAAATACTCCAGAGCCTCTGGCATTAAATATTGAAGAACTACTACAAATCGCAGAACCGGGTACAGAAATCATTAATGTCGTGGATCTGGATACGCTTAGCCTTGATAAAATTACAGTTTATGCAAAGGGTACGAATGGTGCTCTCTTCGATCTTTTTGTGAATGGGGAAATTGTTCCTGCAAGTCGAATTGGTCAACGATCTTCATCAAGTTCGAACGGACTTCAGATTTGGGAGTATGTAAGTATTGATCTTAAGCCCGGTGAGAACGAAATCCTCCTGCAAGAAGGTGATCCATTTGGAAACGTACGTGGATCCGACACCAAACGAGTGTTTGTACCAGGGGAATTAAGCGAAGTTAAATTAAAAGTGCTTCGAAACGACGTAGCTGCAGACGGTAATTCAACGGCATTAATCGAAGCCCAATTTGTAGATGAGAATGGAGTTCGAATTGGTTCGAGGCTGCCTGTTACCCTTGATACGGAAATGGGTACCTGGATGGTAGCAGACAATAATGCTCAGGAGCCTGGAACACAAACATTTGTAGAGGGCGGCCTGGTTCAATTTGAGCTGAAAGCACCTATTCAGCCGGTAACCTCCAAGATTCGAGTTTCGGTAGGATCGATTTTTGATGAAGAACGGATCGAGTTCCTTCCGGATCTGAGGCCGCTAATTGCAGCGGGTATCCTTGAAGGTACGATCAGACTTCGTGAGCCACTGAATATTGCAAATGTTGACAACGATGGGTTCGAGCAAGAGTTGAAAGAACTCTCTTACTCAATGAACAACTTTACCGCTGATGCGCGTTTTGCTTTCTTCCTGAAAGGTAAAGTATCAGGCCGTGCTCTTCTTACTGCCGGATTCGATTCTGAAAAAGAAAAAGAAGAGCGTTTATTCAGAGATATCCGCCCGGAAGAGTACTATCCTGTTTATGGAGAGGCAGCAATTCGAGGATATGATGCTCAATCTTCAGGAAGATTGTATGTGCGACTTGATCGGGGCAAAACCTATGTATTATATGGTGATTTTGTAACTCAGCAGAACAATCCAGACATCCAGCTTGGAGCTTATAATAGATCCCAAAACGGTGTGAAAACGCACTTCGAACAGGGAGCTCTCCAGGTAGATGCCTTTGGAGTAAGTTCAGTAAGTGCGAGGCGTATTGAAGAGTTCAGAGCTCAGGGAATTTCACGTTATGAATTACCTGACAACGATCTGATTGATAATTCGGAAATCATTGAGATCATTACCTATGATCGTGAGCAACTCGTTGGTTTGGATACTACCGGGGTTCCAAATGACCCAAGTCTAATCATTAGCAGAGAGCGTTTGACCCGATTTACTGACTATGTGGTAGATCCGTTCACGGGGGTAATCACATTTAAAGCTCCGATTTCAAGTGTAGATGCAAGCTTCAATCCAGTGTATATCCGGGCAACCTACGAAGTAGAAAATGATGACGAGCGCTATCTGATCGGAGGGGTAGGAGCAAATGTAGAAGTAGCTGATGGATTAAACATTGGTGCTGGTATTGTTCAGGACAACAACCCTGAAAATGAATTTACACTAGCAACCAGCAACCTGAACCTGAAATTGAGTGGTAAAACCGAAGTAGTTGCTGAACTGGCTTATACAGATTCTGAGAATAACGGAAATGGAACCGCCGGTCGAGTAGAAATTCAGCACCGCGGAGATAAGCTGGATATCACAACTTCAGTAGGCAGGTCTTCCGAGAATTTCAGAAACGAAGGGGCCTCCCTAGGACAGTCAAGGACTGAAGCACGATCCCGTGCTCGATTGGATGTTGCTAAATCGACAAAACTGGCTGCGGAGTTCCAGTTATCCAGAAACGATACGACTGGCGATCAAACACTAGGTGGATTGGCAAGTGTACAGCAAAGTATAGGTACGGGTATAAATGCTGAGGTTGGGGTTCGTTACTCAGAGAAAACTTCAAAAACAGCAGCTGATGTTACCAATATCAATCTTCGAAGTAAGCTTACCGCAGATCTTCCATTTGTTAAAGGAGCTTCCACATTTGGAGAGTACGAGCAGGATCTGAATGCTTCGGATAGAAGGCTAATTGCAGTAGGTGGTGACTATAAAATTAAAAGTTTCGCAAAGGCATTTGCCAGGCATGAATTTGTTTCAAGTACCGGCGGCCGAAACACACTTTCCAGTACAGCTCAAAGAAACAGCACCGTATTTGGATTAAGTGCCGATTACCTGAAAAATGGTCAGGTATTCAGCGAATATCGAATGGACGATGCCCAGGAAGGTCGATCCGGACAAGCCTCGATCGGTCTTAGAAACCGATTTGTAATTCGAGAAGGATTGGGAATGAATGCTGGTTTTGAGAGAATTTTCACTGTTCAGGGACCAAACAGAAACGACGGTACGTCAATTTCTACAGCTATTGATTATACAGGAAGCGCTAAATGGAAAGGTACTGCAAGGGCGGAAGCTCGTTTTGGTCAGAACTCAGATACTTATCTGAATAGCCTGGGATATGGCGTAAAAATCAATACCGACTGGACTGCCCTTGCAAGGAACATTATATCTATTAGCAGCAGCTCTAATCAGGCGGGAATTCAAAAAATTCAGCAAAGATTACAGCTTGGAGCTGCTTATCGCGATAGCGATACCAACATGTTCGATGCTTTATTCCGATATGAATTTAAATATGAGAAAGACGATAACATTGCTCCTGAATTCTATAGAACCGCTCATGTATTCTCTTCTCATCTGAACTACAAGCCTCAATCAAACCTTGTGCTTTCAGGTCGCGTTGCTGCTAAATACGCTAAAAGTGCGGATGATCTTCAGACCAATACCAGCTTCCTGGAGCTTGTATCGGGGCGGGCATTGTATGATTTAAACGATCGTTGGGATGCAGGTATAAATGCGAGTTTGTTGGCTAACAGCGACTTTACTACCAGGGATTATGGGCTGGGTGTCGAACTTGGGTATATCGTAGCGACCAACCTTCGCCTTGCCGGTGGATTTAACTTCTTTGGATATGAAGATGAAGACCTTGCGGTAAATAATTATACCCAACCGGGTACCTATCTCGGCTTCAGCTATAAGTTTGATGAGCGTGTATTTACCAGCCTTGCTCCAAACCGGGCTGCAGGGTTGATTGATGAGTCTATGTATGCGAAGTGTATTCCTTGCCAAATGCCGGAAATCAAAACGATGCCAATCGATATGCTGGAGCATGAGCTAGAGCCTGTGATTCTGACTCGCGATCTGTTTGAATACGAGCCTCTTGCTACCCTGGTAATTCTTCCAAAACAAATTCACTTCGATAACGACAAGTCGTACATCAACGCATCGGCGGCTCAGATGCTGGATAAACTGGCAAAGTATCTGAATGAGAAAGACGAATACCTCATCGACCTGAACGGATTCACCGATACTAAAGCATCCGTTGTATACAACCAGGCTCTTTCTGAAAGAAGATCACTGGCAGTACGTGCATACCTGGTTGCAGCAGGAGTAGACAAGCGCAGATTATTGATCGAAGGTTTTGGTGAATTGGATGCAACCGGTAAAAATGCAGTCGAAATGGCTTTGGAACGACGTGTTGAATTTGATCTGAACGACCTAAATGATAAGGTTACTTTTGTTGATCAGATTGAAGATTTACAGGTACAGCAGAAGGCAAGAAACATCGGAAGTTGGGACTACATCTTTAAGTTTGAGCACAACGCAGTTCCAACTAATATCAATCTTGAATCAGGATCGAGTGAGCTTAATTATCTCAACCGATACATGATCGAGCGGATTGCTATAGCTATGGAGAAATATCCTGAAATCGGTGTTCGGATTTCTCTGCCTGCCGATAATCGATTCGCAGCCCTTCAGCAGCAAGTCCTGGATGAACTGCAAAATACCGGAGCTGATATTAACAGATACATGTTCGGGCGTGGTGTTCAGGGTGATCAGAACACCATTCAAATTTCTTACACGCGAGATAACCTACTACAGCTATTTGAACAAAATGACGATGTGAAGTTCCTGAACAACCAGCAGGTTCCGGAACTTATCGAGAGCATGTTGCGAATCCTGAAATCAAGGGTTGATTATGAACTGATTCAGGACCTGTCACAAAGCTACGTAGTACCGGATCGTGTAAACTTTATTTCCAACGGAACAAGACTGGATAATGAATCGCAGGCAGTCGTTTCCAGAATAGGCTCATACCTGAGAAACAATCCAGGAGTATACCTGGAACTTCGCGGAAATGGTTCTCAGCGTGACAGAAACCGTATGGTTGAAATGAGAAGATATTTAGAAAACTGGGGAGTTGATGGCGGTCGGGTAGAATTCAGCCAGGTGACCGTTCAAACAGATGGAACTGCAATTAGGGTAGAATACAAAAATGCAGATTCCATAAACCTGCTTAACGTGAAATCGCTAAATCTTAAACCGGGGGCAGGTACAAACGCTGGTGGTTAATATGAAAGTTTGGGTAGAACATATCACTATGAAAATCTTTAAATCGACACGATTCCTTCGACAGTTCTTTGGAATATTTATCACGTTGATTCTTTTGATAACGATGCCTTCTGACGTTCTGGCTCAACCAAGTGGGTATTTGTTTTATAAAACTGTGACGATAAACGGAGCGCAGGTACAAGGCACACATTCCGATTTCCCGGTACTTATTAGAGTAACCGATCCCAATTTAGCTTTCTTTGCCCGAAATGACGGATTCGATATCGTTTTCACTTCGAATTTCACTGATACGAACATTCTGGATTTTCAACTTGAGAATTTTAATCCCGGAACCGGTGAGCTTATTGCCTGGGTAAAAATCCCTTCGCTACCAGATGCTGGTACTACTATATATATGTGGTATGGAAACGGGGCGATTAGTTCTGATCAATCGACTTCTAATACCTGGTCGAATCAGTTTAGAACGGTTTACCATTTGGGGGAAAATCCTCAGAATCCCAGCTCAACAACTTTTGAAGACGCCACCGTCAATAACAATGATGGAACTAACAATGGAACGTCCAACGTAATTGGAAAAATTGGAAACGCGAGCAACTTCGATGGTAATGCCGATTATATTGCTATTAATGATAGTTATGTTTCTACAACTGAGGCTACAACAACCGTTTCTGCATGGATTAAAACTACTCAAGGTGGTGATCAAATAATCGCCTCATTCGATAGAAACGAATATTGGAGATTGGAGATAAATGGAAATGGAGGGGGCACAGGCCAAATAGGATGGGATTTATTAACAAGTGCTGGTCAAATAGACTTCGGATCAACTTCTACAGTAAATAATGACGTATGGAGATACGTAACAGGAGTCTATAACAACGGCGCCGTTGAAATTTATATAGACGGAGTTTTGGATGCCTCAACCACGCAAGGAACTACTTTCGGTACAGGTACCACTCGTTTTGGATTTGTGGGTGTAGGCTCGGAAGCTTCCGGATTTGATGGTAATCAGGGACCATCAAATAATTTCAATGGGGATATGGATGAATTTAGGATTTCAAATGTAGCGAGATCAGCGGGATGGATTGCTACCGAATTCAATAATCAGGATACTCCGGGTACATTCCTGACTTTTGGATCCCAGCAAGCTGTTGACCAAACAGCTCCGTTGCTGGAAAGCGCAACCGCTACTTCCGATTCACTGGTTTTGGAATATAATGAAAGCCTTGATCCTAACTCGGTACCGGTAACGGGCGATTTCTCGATAGAGCTGAATTCTACTCCGGTTGCTATAAACTCAGTCTCAATTTCTAGCGATTCGGTCATTATCAGGCTGGTGAATGCAATTGCTCCAAGCGACTTAATTACAGTTTCATATACGGCCGGTTCCAATCCGATTCAGGATATCTCTTTGAATAGTGTTTCTAACTTAACCAACCAATCTGTAACTAACCTGGACGCTACCGGGATACCAAGCCCTCCCGTTGAACTGAGTGCTACTGCTATAGCAAATGGAGATATAGAAATCTCCTTTACAGATGTAGACGCTACTGTGGCCATTGCCAGCTATACAATTAAGAGAAGTACTACCCAGAACGGGCCTTACACCCAGGTTGGGACTGTAACAGATAATGAAAGTAGCTCCTATACATTTACGGATACAAATACGACCAATGGTACCACCTATTATTATGTGATTACATCTACCAATATAAACTCGGTTGAGAGTAATAATTCACCGGAGATTAATGCAACTGCGGATGATGTAGCTCCAACTGTGAATCTGAACTCTACGAATGCAGGAGTAGTGATCATCGACTACAATGAGCTACTCGATTTCAATTCAGTACCTAACAATGGGGATTTCACAGTAAGAGTGAATGCTTCTCCGGTGACTATAACAAGTGTGGACGTGAGTGGCCCAAGGGTAATACTGGGAATCTCACCAAATGCTTCCTCGGGAGATGCAATAGAAGTTGATTATACAATTGGATCAAATCCGATAAGAGATCTGGCACAAAATCAGGCTTCATCTTTTAGTAACTCAACAAGCACGAATAATACTCCTGGTTCCGGTACTTTTGGTCCGAGTCCATGTCCAATTGTTAATGACCAGGATGTCGCCTGGGCTTGTTTTGACGGTATTTTTAATGGTACTTCTATGACCGCGAATGTAGGTGGGTTAGATATTGCAACTGTTGCCGCCGCCTTAGGTTCAGCTACTACATTTGCTCCAAACGCACTTCAAGAATGGTCAGGCGGTGCATTTAATGGAGATGAATTTAACGGACCTCAGGCAAACCCGGTTGGAACAACAGGTGATGCGACTTCGCTGGATATCAACATTCCGGCAGCTGTTCCTTCCGATGCGATCATTTTATCACTAAATAGGCTCCGACCTGTTACGGGCGCGGGTACTTCGTATACATTGGAAGCTTTTGACGGAACGAATACAAAAATTGCTATTGATGATTGGATCACCGGTCAGGGCTTAGATGGTGGAGTGTGTACCAATAACGTGGTGCTAAACTATACAAACGGAAACACCACTATTGAATTCCAGCCAACAATTTCAGGAAATCAGGCTTGTGCTTCTTCATCAACACCCATCTGGTTTAGAATTACTGATGATAATGTAGAGCGAATCGAGTTACGCAAAATTGCTACTGATGCAGATAACATTCACATCGGTTTAGGTGTAGTAGCTGATTTTGGGGATGCTGTAAATACCTACGGTACCATGTATGCTGGAAATGGAACTCCACCAGCATTCCATTTACTCAACAACTCAGCACCTAACGTGGTTTTCCTGGGTGCAGGCATTGATGGAGACGGAAATGGAATCCCAGATCCAAACTCAAACGGGGATGATTTAGAATCTGGCGCTCTTGGAAGCGGAGATGATGAAGATGGAATCTCTGTACTTGCGGATATCAATACAGCCCAAACTTCTTACCAGACGACCCTGGTTTGTACTAACGGTGGATTTGTTTCAGGTTGGATAGATTTTGACCAGTCCGGTAGTTTCGATCCTGATGAATTTGCAAATACAACCTGCGCTTCTGGAAGTGCAACATTAACCTGGAATGGAATTTCAGGATTAGTCACCGGGTTGACCTCTGCTCGTTTCAGAATTGCAAGTGATAATTCCCAGGTTGTTAACCCTGTAGGTTTCGCTTATGATGGGGAAGTTGAAGATTATGCGCTAAGTATTATCCCGCCACCACTTCCCGATCTGGAAATCACTAAAGCGGTTAACAACTCGAGTCCTGTTGAAGGCGAGACGATTACTTATACAATTACAGTTACCAACCCCGGGGTTTTTGAAGCCACAGAAATACGGGTTACTGATCAACTTCCCTCTGGGGTTACATTCAGTTCCTCGAATGCGTCTCAGGGTTCATTTAACTCCTCGACAGGAGTGTGGAATCTTGGAAATCTTGCTGATGGAGATACAACCTCAGCATCGCTGACTATTGATGCTACTGTAAATCCGGGTACACTTGGAAACACAATTGTCAACACTGCCATTATCTCCTTATTAAATGAGACCGATCCTGTGTTGAGCAATAATTCAGCAAATGCAGGGATAACAGTGGTACCAGAATCGGCTGATATAGGAATTTCAAAAATTGTGGATGACAGTTCTCCGATTGAAGGTCAGGGAATTGTATATACGGTAATCGTGTCAAATAATGGGCCTAAGAATGCGACGAACCTCCAGATTATTGATCAGATACCAACAGGACTAACCTTCGTCTCTTCAACGCCAAGTATTGGGACATACAACAATAGTACAGGTATTTGGGACATTGGAACACTAGCAAACGGCGCCCAGGCAACCCTGGTATTGAACGTGAGTGTAAATGTAGGAACGGAAGGTTCCACGATTACAAATGCTGCGGATATAAACTCGGTTGATCAAACGGATCCCGAGTCGAATAATAATACAGGTTCAGTAGAGGTGACTGTGGTGCCTGCAGGATTCCCTTCAAATTGTACGGAGATTCCTTCTTTAGATTTCAGCAATTTTGCGCTGGTTAGTGGGGTAGGAGGTCAGGTAGGTGCTATCTACGAATATACTTCTGTTGCTCCTGGAATAAATGCTCAAATTGAGATAGTCACTAAACTAAATGCTGTACTTGATAACATAGATCAGTCTGCTTCCGGAACGGCTCCTAACTTCCAGCCCCAGATTGGAGTAGAGGATGAAAACCTTGGAGAGGGATATTTCGATTTTGAAGTTCGATTCATCGACTCTGTCACCACAAATCCAAGATTTCTAACTTTCACTGCTACGGCAGTTGATGTGGATGGAGATAATAACTCAAAGCGGGAATTCGTTGGTTTCCAGCGCCTTAACTCATTCACTGTTGAAAATACAACCAACCTTGCGGTAGGTAGTTCCAGCATTTACACTACGTTTGAGTCTGCTACTACGCTTCAGATCGATGGTATTGATCTCGCTAATACCAATAACATCGCGTACACCACGTATACGAACGAGCCGCAGTTTAGAATCAGGGCAGGTGTAAAAGACCCAAATAATACTACAAGTCGCTTATTCTCAATTAATTTTGATCCCTGTGCTATTAATAACTTTACAAATCCCACATCCACTGATATTGTGGAGGTAGGTGTTACCAAGAGTATTGATGATAATAATTCAGAAGTTGGAGACACCATCACCTACACAGTTACAGCATCAAACAACCAGGGGAATGCTGTAAATAATGTAGAAGTAACGGATCAGCTCCCAGGTGGATTAACACTTCAGACGGCAACTCCTAGTCAGGGTACGTATAACTCAACGTCCGGAGTATGGGATATCGGAAGTCTGGTTGGTTTCCAGAATGTAAATTTGGTAATTACGGCAACCATAGACGCAGGTGAGGAAGGGAATACCATTACCAACACTGCAACTTTAACCAATTTTTCCGGAACAGATGGAAATGTCAATAATAATACCTCTGCGGTAAATGTATTTATTGACGATCCACAGAGTACTGCTTGTAACGAACTCCCCCTCTTTAACTTTGTAAACCCGGTATTAGAGCAGGGGGTGCCGCTACAGGTAAATGCGATTTATCGATTCCCAAATATTGCCTCGGGATTGGATGCGATCGTTAAAGTTCTAAGTATCAACAATGCAACACTGGATGATATTGATGCAGATGGAATTGCAAATAGTGCAGCGAACTTCAGCCCATTCTTTACAGCGCTTTCAGGCGGTGGATTTATTGATTGGGAAATTCAACTGGTCCAGGCAGGAACCCTGACCCCGGTTAAGAGGGATTTTGCACTTACAGGTTTGGATATTGACGGTTTTACCACCGGACAGAGCGGATCTGGTACCGGACGAGATTACCTTGGGTTCTCTCAGAATCAGGGATACATCGTTCAATCCGGAAATAATCTCCAGGAAACTACGGCCGGCGCATTTCAGATTTTCGAATCGTCGGTGACTACAGATGGGAATGGGACTTTTGACATTAATCATATGGCCTATATTCTGTACAACTATACATCTGTATTCCAGCTTAGAACAGGGGCAAGTACTACCGGAACTCTGTCAGATGATCGATTGGTAGACATCGACTTCACTCAATGCCGAAACCAGGATTTCACTAACCCGGTAATCGTAAATCGAAATGCTGATATAGCCATCACGAAAACCGTTGACGAACCTGCTCCTCTGGAAAATGAGACGATCAATTTTACCATTACGGTAACCAATAATGGTCCGGAAAACGTGACCGAATTGGACATAAATGAGTCTATTCCAACCGGTTTAACATTGGTTCAATCTACTCCAAGCCAGGGGGTATATAACCAGATTAACAAAATTTGGAGTGTAGGTACTCTTAACAACGGTAGTTCCGCGACCCTTCAGCTTGAGACGACAGTAAACTCGGGAATTCAGCAAGATTCACTCATCAATAAAGTATTCGTGGAGGGATTGAACCAGGTAGATCCAAATGTTGCTAACGATACTTCCCAGGTAGTTATAAAAATCGGAGTTGAACTCAAAGGGACCGTATTTGAAGATATTACCGGAGACGGGTTCAGTGAAGATTTAGTATTTAACGATGCTTCTGGTGATCAACAGGCACTTGAGAATGTAGAAGTTCATTTATTCCTGGATGGTGGGGATGGAAATCCCGATGGAAACGACGATACATTCATACGCACTGAGCTAACATCAAATCTTGGAGAATACGCCTTCCAGGTTGGAGACGACGGAGTCTATTGGGTTGTAGTTGATTCAAAAACAGGAGATTTATCGAATGGGAATACTTGGGGTGAGCAAACTTATGGTCCAATAGGCGGACTATGTGAAGATGGAAGCGGAACCACCAACGAGATTGTCACAGCGGGACATTGTTTTGGAGGTCGTCGCGGAAACCAATCAGATAATGTTTCGGTGACCCCAGTACCAACAGATTTGCCAAATGCTGAGCACATTGCGAAAGTAACGATAGCCGGAGCGGGTGTTTCCAATATAGATTTCGGTTTTAGTTTTAACGTGGTAACCAATTCGAGCGATGGGGATGACGATGCAACTGCAAACAGAAGCATTCAGGGTGCTCTTCGCCAATTTATTACCAATGCCAATGAAATTACCGGTGCCAATTCTATGCGGTTCGTACCATCGGTACCGTATAGTTTAACAGGTGGAGGAAATGGATGGACCACGACACTTACCTCAGAACTTCCAGCTATAGTAGACGCCCTTACAACCATTTCCGGTGTAGCTTATCAGAATACGTCTCCAAAAACGGTCCGTAATGATAATTCTGGAAGTATTGGAATTGGTACCAGTGTTGGTATAGATAATCTCCCAAATTCAACGGTCCCAAGATCTGAGTTTGAAATTGATCTTGCGGATGTTGGAGCCAATGCACTCCTGGTGAACACCCCAGGGGATTATACCATTAGAAATATTGCTCTCTACAATAATAGTACAGGAATACGCATCCAATCAGGTAACAATGGTCTTATTGAGAATAACATCATAGGCGCGAGAGCAGGTGGGGTTGTTCCAACTTCAAACACCAGATTAGGAGTGGGTATCGACATCATTGGATCAGGGCAGGTATCGCCTTTGATCCAGAAAAACTTCATAGCGTATACGGATGATTCAGGGATTAAATCCACCAATCAAAGTGCGGATATCAACGTGTTCGATAACCAGATTACCGGGACAGCTCAAACAGTAACTGGCGCTGACGGGATTGAAGGTATCGGAACGTGGACCATCCAGCAAAACCATATCTACGTAGTTGGTAATTCGTCGAGTACATCAGCGGTTGGAGGTAGCGGGATTGAGCTGGGAGCTAACTCCGGAAGCAGCAGCAATAACCTGATTCGAAATAACACAATCAGGAATAACGCTGTGGCCGGAATCAGCATGTTAAATGGGGTTACTAATTCTGTGGTAGATCTGAACGTGATCTATGAAAACGGGACGAATTATATGTCCGCCGGACCTAAACTTGGAGCGGGGGTAAAATTGGCTACTCCTACAGGTGCCCCTCAGAGTGGAATACGAATTGGTCAAAATAGTTTCTATGATAACTATGGTATTTCTATTGATTTGGTGACCGGAGGAGTAGGTGAAGCTGATGGTGTGGATCCTAATGATGGAGTCTTGTTTTCCGATACTCAAACACCAAATAGAGGGCTCGATTACCCGGTATTCACCCTATCCACGCTTGAGAATGGAGTGCTACATGTTGAAGGATATGTCGGAACAACGACAACTAAACTATCGGGTACTTTCACCATACAGGTATATAAGGCAGACGATGATGGCGACAGCGATGGGTTGATTGAAGTTGGTGGGTCTATAATTCGGGCACATGGTGAAGGAAGAGACCTGATTGGAGTAATTACTACAAACCCGGACGGGACTTTTGATACTGACATTACAGTACCAGGAAATGTTACTTTGGCTTTCAATGATCGGATTACCGCGATTGCGATCAGCGCTGTAAATAATACGTCAGAATTCAGTGCAAACTCCAGGGTGATTCCTACCGGTGTATCGATTTCAGGATTTGTATATCACGACCTGAACCATAATATGATAAATGATGGTAACGAACCCGGACTTCAAAACGTTACCATAGTTCTCTACAATACACAGGAAAACAACTGTAAGAGTGTGTTGACCGACTCAAATGGGTTTTATGAGTTTACCAACGTACTTAATGGCTCTTACGATCTGATTGAAGCATTTGGACAAAGTGTTCCTACACCAGATATTTGTACTCCCGCTGAAAATGATCCAACCGATTTCATCTCTACAACTCCAAACCTGAGGTCGGTAACAGTTAATAACCTTCCTGCCACTCAGAATTTTGGTGATTTTGAAGGTTCAAAAATCACAGGTACGGTATTCAACGACAATGGAACGAGCAGTGGCACGGCCAATGATGCTGTCCAAAATGGAGGGGAGGTAGGAATTTCTACTCAGCTTGTTCAGGCATTAGATGTAAATGATGCTTTGATCGATCAAACCACTTCTGCAGCCGATGGTTCGTACGAGCTATTCGTTCCAAAATCGGTTGTTGGCACAGGAGGTACTGTTAAAATTGCTGAAACTGACGGAGCTTCGTTCCTTTCTACAGGTGGAGATGCCGGAAATACGAGCGGTACGTACAGCATTGCTACCGACCAAACTGTATTTACAAATACGGTAGGTGTGGAGTATACCTCGGTTGATTTTGCGGATGTTCCGAAACCTATTTTATTAACGGATGGAATCCTTACAACCCAGCCAGGAGCGGTTTCTACATTTACGCATTTATTTACTGCTAATACTGCAGGAGATGTGGTTTTCAGTACATCAACTGTGAGTAATCCAAATATTCTGTTTCCGGTTGTACTCACTCAGGATTTGAATTGCGATGGAGATGCGGATTCCGGGGAACCGAATTTAACGTCTTCTACCACAATTTCTGTAACAGCAAATGAAAGTATCTGTCTTGTGGTCAGGGTAAATGTTCCGAATGGGGTGAATGATGGTGCCACCAGCACCACTACGGTTACCGCAACGTTGGATTACACGAATAGCCCGACCAATATACAACAAGTACTTACAAGAACAGACATCATTACCGTGAGTACATCTCAGGGTGGTTTTGTAATAGTCAAGGCAGTGGACAAAGCGCAGGCATTACCGGGGGATACACTAATGTATTCTATCAATTACGAAAATCTTGGAGATGAACCAATCTCCCAGGTTGAGGTAATCGACGAAGTTCCGATTTACACTACGTATCAATCCAGTGTATGTGGAGCCTTACCATCGGGCTTCACAAATTGTTCGATTACAGCACCTACGATTGGAACAAGAGGAACTATTCGATGGGTATTTACAGGTGTTTTACAACCCGGTGAAAGTGGTACAGTAAGTTATAAGGTATTAATAGATAATTAGGATAATGACAGCAAAAATAAGAAAAGAGAAACCGTTGGTTTTTATAGTAGAGGATAACGAAGCTTATCGGATGCTTCTGGGAAAAGTGTTGGAAAAACGAGGATTCTTGGTAATGATGTTTGAGCATGGGCGTAAAGCAGTAGATATGATTCAATATGTTCAGCCTTCCCTGATCTTGTCGGATATTACTATGCCCTGTATGGATGGTTTTGAGCTTCACCATTATGTGATTGAGAATTATGGCCGTCTTAAAATTCCATTTGTTTACCTTTCGTCAAATACCTCACCAGAACATATTCAAAGAGCGACTCAATTAGGTGCTCGCAGAATGCTTGGTAAACCTATCGAGCCGGATGATTTGGCCGATACACTAGATCTTGTGCTTAATAGTGAGGAGTAAATCTTTGGATTGACTTTTTTTTAGGACAGCAGCAGACTATGTTTCAGAATGATCACGCATACGAAAGCCATCATCCTAAAAAGTGTGGATTACCAGGAATCGAGCAAGATTCTGACGGTACTATCTTATGAGCATGGCAAAATAGCGCTCATTGCAAGGGGGGCAAAAAAACCAAAAAGTAAGTTAGCGGGGGTTACAGAAGTAGGGAATATTCTCGATGTAGTCTATTACTATAAACCAAACAGAGCGGTACAAAGTTTAACAGAAGCTTCCATCCATTTTACAAGTCTGAATTTCAGAAGAGATTTAGAACGTGCTGCCATTCTTTTCGCTGTCCTGGAGCTAGTGAACCAAATCATTCATGAGAATGAAGAAAATCGCTCTGTTTTTGATTTTTTGCTCACTTTTATGCCCTGGCTATCGAATTATCCGACCGCAGACCTTTCCATTTTTTGCTACGTACAGCTCAGATGCGCACATTTAAGTGGATTTAATCTTGCATATGACGGCGACGATACCAATAATGTAATGTTCTTTGATGTGACTCATGGTTTGATAACAAACCGGATACCATCGGAACTTTCATATAAATTAACCGTCTTACAAGCTCAGTTTCTGCGCCTGGCTCTCACATCAAGGAGTGAGAGAGTGTTCCAGTTAGGGCTTAAAGGTGGGGAACTAAAGCAATTAATACATCATTTAGATGTTTACTTTAAATATCATATTGAAGGTTATCAGGATCGAAAATCAGATGCAATTTTTGATCAGATGCTAAAGGATTATTAATGAGAAAAAGAGAACTATATTTAACCGCCCTTCTTTTGATTCTGATAGGGGTATCGTTGGGTACCATTGTTGCCCTTTACAGTATCAACCCGGAATTAGCGCCTTTAAGCGAAGTTAATATTACTGAAGTTAAGAGAGCAGAAACCCCACTCTTTGAAGACGATGATCTTGTAAACTATGATGCCAGGTTTGTATTTAAGCGCATTGCAGAAACGGTAACACCAACTGTTGTATATATAGAGACGATAATTCCAGTCAATACACCTGATGATGAAACCCATAATTTCAGTGATGAATTATGGGATCGCTTGGTTCCCCAAAGAGCCCGTACTGTGGGTTCCGGAGTAATTATCACAGAAGATGGATATATACTTACCAACTATCATGTAATTGAGGGAGCTGTTAGAAACGGACTTAAAGTGGTATTGAACGATAAACGTGAATATCCGGCGCGCCTGGTTGGCCAGGACCCCAGTACAGACTTAGCAGTAATCAAGATTGATTCTCAGAACCTGCCGGCAATTATAGTGGGTAACTCAGAAACCGTAGATGTAGGGGAGTGGGTGCTGGCCATTGGAAATCCTTTCAGGCTTCGATCAACAGTTACTGCAGGTATTGTTAGCGCGCTAAGCAGGGATGTACAGATAATAAACGATAGTATGCGTATCGAGAGTTTTATCCAGACCGACGCTGCCATAAATAAAGGAAACAGCGGTGGAGCCCTGGTGAATACGGCAGGTGAGCTGATAGGAATTAACACTGCAATTGCCTCCCAAAGTGGTTCTTACCAGGGATATGGATTTGCAGTTCCAAGCAATCTGGCACTTAAAGTTGCAACAGATATCATTCAGTACGGAGAGGTTCGCAGGGCATTATTAGGAGTAAGTATAGCTGCAGTTGATTACGAACGAGCTCAGGATATTGGCCTGGAAATAGTAAGGGGAGTTGAAATCTTAGGAGCATCTGAAGATGGGGCGGCCAACCAGGCAGGTTTAAAAGCAGGTGATGTGATCCTATCCGTAAATGGTCAGACTGTGAATGAATCCAATGAACTTCAGGAAAAAGTGGCAGTAATGCGTCCCGGCGAATTTGTGGACCTTGAAATCTGGCGCCGTGGAAACATATTCAATCAACCTGTACAATTGAAACTGCAGGAAACAGTTGAACCCGAAGAGTTGGCATTCGAGGATGAACCCATTTTAAGGGATTCTGCCCCCGACTCGGATAACGGTGGGGTGGAATTTCATGAATTCGATTTTGGCTTCAGAGTAATGGCCCTTGCTAAACCGGAAAACAGTCAATCCTATGACTTATTGGTATCTCACGTTTATAAATATTCCGAAGCATGGAATCGCGGATTGAGAGAGGGACAAAAAATATTATCGATTCAGGAAGAAACAGTTGAAGATATCCAAACTTTAAAAGACCTTGTCAGCGAACAAGTAAATGCTAATGGTTCGGTGACCCTGAAGGTTGAAAATGAAGAAAACGCAGTGGGGTATATCGAGCTAGAACGAAATTAAATGGCTCTTCGAACTCTTATTGCTATAATAATTGCAGGTTTGTTTTCCTATTCTTGCGCCTCAACGGAGGGAACAACTTCATCAACTTCAGAATCAAATAGTCTTTTCCCTTCCTGGTATTCAAACACAGGCTTTCAGGCTGACTCTCTTACTTTTCATGGATTCGGTACAGCAATCTCTGCTGATTCTGCTCTGGCGGTTACTCGTGCGATAGAAAATGCACGACTTAATCTGGATCTTGAAATTGGAAAACTGGCAGAAGATGTCAGAACTGAGCTCGATACAGAAGGTAATTCCAATGTCAGGAATACTGATTTCATTTTAATACTCAGGAATGCGCATGCAGATGCTGTCTTACAAGCAGATCCTTCAAATAGTTGGGTGAGGTTGGACGATAATACATTTAGAGCATTCGCGTCGGTTGATATAAAAAAAGCTGAATTTGTTGCTTTGCTAGAGGAAGGTTTTCAAGGACATCCAAGATACTGGGCTTCCTATTCCGGTAGTGAGTTTTTTGAAAACGCGTTTAAATAATTCAGAAAAGCGCTTTTCTTCATTTCATTTTTGTACCTAATTGTAAAAAAAATGAATGCATCTCTTTTTTAATTTCTGTTTATTGTCTTCTCTAATATTACGGTTCTAATATTACGGTTCTCTATTTCGGGGGAAGTAGGGTTCATATAACTAACACAAACATCTAATCTGAGGGTTCTATGATTAAAAGATCAATACGGGGGCTGTGTATGTTACTCGCACTGTTTATAGCAGTAAGTACGGGTGTGCAGGCTCAGATCAACACAACAACTTATAAAGGTCACTTAGTTGTTCCACAAAGTGTAGTTGTTCAGGTAAATGACAACTTCACAATTCAATTAAAAGGTAGCGCTGTATCTCCAAGGGAATACACACAAAGAGTAGCTACAAGCTTTAATGCCAGGGTTCAATCACGAATTCCAGCTTTTGGAATAGAAGAATGGACGGTTTCTGGCGATATAGAAAATGTCTTAGGTGAATTGAATGCCATACCAGGGGTAAAAGCATTTCCTAATTATGTATTTCAGAGGCCTGAGTTAAATCAAATGGATATGAGATCGATAGCCGTTGTCGGTTTCTCCCAAACTCCCAGTGATGCTTTCGCTTCGCTATCATTATCTGCTGCTTCAGGGGGCAGAACAATTCAGAATGAAAACAGTTCGAGAGGTTTTTTCACCGTTCCTGCTGCAAAAAGTGTGGAAGTTCTTGCTAACTCTCTGTTAGACGAAAATCCTATCTATTCTGAGGATTTCAACGATTCTACCCGGGTTGATAGCACATGGAGTGTTGCAGATTCTACCGGGGCAACAGGCTCAGTTTGGACTTTGGTAGAAGTTGATACTGGAGATTCTGCGTTTGTTGCCGGGGATTTGGCTGGAGCATATCTGGCAAATTCGAATACTACTTTAATGTCTCCGTATCTGGATATGCAAGCTCTGGATCCAATGTTGCACTACTCGCTGTCCTTTGATCAAACGGACGCTTTAGAAGGATTTGGGTTTGATGAACTGGTTGTATACCGGGGTTATAAAGATATTCTAGTCGGAGCGGATACTCTTGCAGATCGCACGGGAAACCCGGTACTTACTGAGATCGTAGTTAATGACCTGATTGGGCAGGATAGTGCATGGGTGATGTTCCAGATGTTTTCTGACGGTGTTTTCCAAACCGGTTTTGGAGCCTTGGTCGATAATGTTCAGATTTTCCAGTCAACACCTCCTCCAACAGACGATCCGTTACTTGGAGATCAGTGGGGGCTCAATAACGATGGAACCTTCGAACCAGGTGCGCTTTCAGGCTTTGACGTGAACGCATTTGCAGCCTGGGAAACTCAAACAGGAAGTGACGATGTAATTATAGCCGTTTATGATGATGGTGTTGATTTCAGTCACCCGGATCTTGCAGATAATGCATGGGTAAACCCTGGAGAAGATTTAAATGGTAACGGAGTGATTGATATCGATGAAATGAACGGTATTGATGACGATGCCAACGGATTTGTTGATGACTTCTGGGGATGGAGTCCAATTTTAGACACCAACGATTTCCTGAATAGTGGAAGTTTCCATGGTACGCACGTAGCAGGTATTGCAGGTGCTCAGGGGAACAACGCTACAGGTGTTTCCGGGGTGTCTCAGGATGTGAGTATCATCTCGGTAATGATTTTCGATGACTTTGGTTTCACCAATTCTATCGCAATCATGTACGGATATTACTACCTCTCTACCTTATTGGATGCTGGTGTTGATATTACAGCTATCAACCAATCCTGGGGTGGTGGTAGACTTTTGACTGAGGCCAGTGACCAACGTTTCGTTGACGTAATGACCGCTTTTGCACAAGATCATGCTGAACACGGTTCGCTTTGGGTGATTTCATCTGGTAACGATGGAGGAGACAGAGATAACCTTCCATTCTATTCCATTCCAAATAATGTTCAGTCTCCGAATATCATTAACGTTGCGAATGTGACTTCAGCAGGAACCATTGCGGGTTCTTCTGATGTCGGCATCCGTACCGTTGACATTGCAGCTCCCGGAACAAACATCCTTTCAACATTTCCGCCTAGTACAACAGGTTCGGAATACGCAGCAATTTCCGGAACCTCAATGGCAGCTCCTCATGTAGCTGGTGCAATTGCGTTGGCAAAAGCACAGTTCCCTGATGAAACAGGTCATGACCTGATGGTTCGGGTTCTTGCGACCAGTGATCTTGTTGGAGAATTCGCTTCAGAGTTTGGAGAAGGGAATATGTTGAATGCAGGTGAAGCTGTTGCTCCAACAACCGTAGACTTCCTGCCATCTCATGGTACTGCAACCTTCCACATGACCTTTGTTGATTTCTACTCAGTGGAAACAGTCGGTTTTGTAAATAATTCTGGTTCTTCTGTAGATATAAGCAGCATTGTCCTGAGTGGAACCGATGCTGGAGCTTTTGCAGTTGGAACGGAATCACGTACCACCGTACCTGATGGAGGAGCAGTAAGTGTTCCTGTTACCTACACAAGTATCGGGCCGGGATTAGAAGCTTCAGCAACATTAACGTTCAATCTCAGTGACGGTAGTTCAGTGGTTATTGAACTTGATGCAAGAGAACAAGGATATTCTATTATCGATGTATTTCCTGGATTCGAGGATGCAGGGGATGTTCCTTATGGTACCGAGCTCAGCTATAGCTTCTCCATTTTTAATGATGGAACCGGTGATTTGAATTATGGCCTGGGAGGAGTATTAAACCTGATCCCAGAGGATGGTTTATTCCGCGAAGTACCGTCTAACTTTGTACCTGCTCCAAGAGATGAAGCTGTAGTCAAAACTCCACCGAGTTTAGAATCTCAAATGGATCTGATTTATATGCAGGTTACCGATGCCATGGAAGGAGTAGACCAGAAATTGATTGATGCTGGTTCTCTCGATTTAACCAGCGAGACGGTAATCTTTTCTGATTCTTTGAATGATGCAATGGTAGTGGATGAAAACTGGACTACATTAGCCTTAGGTTCCGGCGCTGCCTCTGCAGAAACCTGGGAGTTGGTAGACCTGGATGATATGGATGGAGTTGACGACAATGTATTCTTTGTCGGTGACTTTGATACGGGATACCTCGCTAACACTGTGGCAGTAGCTGTTTCACCTCAATTCAATTTCTCTGGATTGTTGGATTCAGCAGTAGTTCAGCGCCCTGCTTACCTGGAATTTGATTACGCTGCAGAATTAGAAACTGACTACGATCTGTTTTTCATTAATGTTATTCAGGAGGGAGTAGGCAGACTGGCTACCATTGCAGCTACCGATCTTCTTGGGTTGATAAATGATGGTACTGAACATCATGCGATGATTGACATTTCGGAGTTTGCCGGTCTTGACGGCATTGAATTCTGGTTTATTATGAATTCTGACTTCCTTTTCGAAGAAGGATGGGGAGCATATTTTGATAACGTTTCAGTTTCAACAACGGAAGCTGAGATCTTCCCTAGCCAATTCTCTGGTACTATTCCAGCTGGTGGAAGCGACGAAGTAGACGTTACCATCAAAACAGGGTTACTCCCAGAAGGTGAATTTGTATTTACTACATTCGTAGAATCAGATGCATTGAATGCCTTATTCTTTACACCAACTCATGACTTCTTGTTCAACTCCAAGTTTGTGAATCTAACTCTTGATCCTGAGTTCATTTATTTGGGCTATGTGGATCCTGCAGAACAAATTGATACAAGCTTTACCGGATACAATACCGGTGTGCTGGATATTTATTATGAGCAGTTCTCAGGTTTATTCCTTCCGTTCTCAGATGGAAGCGGATCCGGTGCTGGCTTCACACTAGATGCTGACTTCGAGAATGCGAAAACAAATGCATCTTTTAGTACTAATTCAGCCCGGGGTGTTCAAAAGCAGGGTGGAGGATTCAACCTTGTTGAGACCCGATCCATGCTTGAAAGCCGAATCGACGCTATCCGATCTTCAGCTTCTTTCAGAGCTAAGGTAGGTTCTGATGGCAACCCGGTTGAGCTAAAATCTCAATTTGTTCCATCTGTAGAATCAGAAACCTTCGAGTTTGGTGAAGATTTCGAAGAGGGTATCCCTGAAACCTTTACTGTTGAAGATTTCTCATTTGGATTAGGTAGCGTTTGGGATGGTATCGACATTGGAGAAGAAGGTAGTCCAATGAATATTGCAGGTGTTGTTGATTTTGGACCGGATGGTTTCCCCGTTATTCTTAATAGTACTACAACCATACTCACTACACCTGTCATTGATTTGACTGCTATCGGAAATGATAGGGTGATTGGATTGGAATTCGATTACGGTTTCTTCCTCGAACCTTTCTATGATGTAGCATCCGTTTGGGTGTTGGATGAATTCGGCTTTAATCTTTTGGCAACAACAGAAGACATCCTTTACAACGATGGATTCCTCTACTCCGGCTTATTGGATATCACTGATTATTATGGTGAGTCCATCCAACTTGTATTTGTTGTAGAGTCTGACGAGTCGGTGGAGTCAGTCTTTGCATTCCTTGACAATATTGCGGTATTCACTGACGAGGCAATCGTCTTTGCAACACCGGATGAAGGGGAGATAGCCTTCGAAGGAAGCCAGGAATTTGATCTTACAATCAAGCCCTGGTACCTGTATCCTGGTGATTACTTTGCAGTAACCGGGTTCTTCTTTGCTTCCGTTGATGAGGAAGGAGTTGTAGATATATTTGATGTAAACGAAGCTGTTCAGGTAACTGAATTCTCTATCTACAATAATCCACCGGTTGCAGTAAATGATACCCTGTATGCGGTAGAAGGTGATTTGATCCCGCTTGACCTGCTATTTGGTTATGCACTATGGAATGACTTCGATCCGGATGGAGGGTATATAGATCTATATGATGCTACGGATCCTGTGTTTGGTACCTATAAATACCTGCCACAATTACTTGGCGAAGGTGGAGGTGACGGTGTAGATCGATTCTACGAAAACACCCATTATCAGGCACCTTCAGGACATGAATACGATTGGATTACGTACATCATTGGTGATGAAAGTGGCGAGATCGCTCGTGGAGATATTCTTATCCATGTATTCGAAGAACCATCGTTCGTTACAGGAACACCTCAACAATTCGTTGTTCTTGAAGATCACTCCATGGACATGAATACGTTCAGAATGGCTGCCGGTGTGGGTGGTATCGATGGAGGAATTCATGTTTGGGCTGAATCAGAAAGCAGTGACATCGGATTTGATGCCGATGCAGAAGCACATACTCTTTCTGTAACGCCTGCAGACGATTTCTGGGGACAGGTTGAAGCAACACTTTATATCGGAGACGATTTTGAAATATTCGATTCTCTAGACGTAATGATTGTTGTAACACCAGTAAACGATGCTCCTGAAGCCGGGTTTACTTCAAGTCCGGATGGTTCTACAGTAACATTTACAGATATTTCTTCTGATGCTCGTGACTTGTCAGACGGAGGTATCGTTTCGTGGGAATGGAGCTTTGGAGACGGAGCAACAAGCAACGAACAAAGCCCGGTGTATGACTACGGCGCAACGGGTGAGTTCGATGTAACCCTTACAGTTACCGATACCGGTGGATTAACGGACGTAACAACTCGGCGTATTCTTATCACGTCGGTATCAACAGAAGAAGTGGGTGGATTGCCAACTGAATTTGCTCTAAGGCAAAATTATCCGAATCCATTTAACCCATCTACAAACATTAATTACAGCTTACCAGAGGCTTCAAAAGTGACCATCGTTGTATACGATATGCTTGGCCAAAGAATTGCTGAATTAGTGAACGCAGAAAAGTCAGCAGGTTATCATACGGTTTCGTTTGATGCTTCCGCACTTTCATCAGGGGTGTACATTTACCAGATCCGAGCTGGTTCTTTCACTCAAACAAGAAAAATGATGCTTATCAAGTAAGCTGATTTTCAAAATTTATAGTAAAACCCTGCCTGTTTTCAGGTGGGGTTTTTTATTTTAGAACTGTTATCATCTACCTAGAAAATCTGAGGTACCATTGAAAAAATTTATTAGAATTGCATCCGGTCAGGGATTTTGGGGTGATCTCCCAAATGCACCCTTAAATCAAGTGAAACAAGGGCCGATTGATTATCTGGTTATGGATTATTTAGCGGAGGTAACCATGTCCATCATGCAAAAACAACGCATGAGAAACCCGGATTGGGGATATGCAAGAGATTTTGTTGGGGTAGTAGAGTCGATACTTCCGGAGATAGCTAAAGATGGAATTAAGGTGATAAGTAATGCAGGGGGTGTCAATCCTTTAGCTTGCAAAGACGAGATTTTAAAAATAGCCGATGAAAGAGGATTTAAGGGACTGAAAGTAGCAGTGGTAGATGGAGACAATATACTTAGTGATATTGATGGTTTAATCTCCAACGGTCACACTCTAAAAAATATGGAGACTGGAGATCCGATTTCTCAGGTTCAGGATCAACTCCTGAGTGCGAATGTATATTTTGGTTGCCGGGCAGTAGTTGAAGCTCTGGAACAGGGAGCAAATGTAATTATTACAGGTCGGGTAACAGATACCGGATTAACCCTTGCTCCTATGATTTATGAATTTGGTTGGTCTTATGAGGATTACGATAAAATGGCCATCGGCACTATAGCCGGTCATATTATTGAGTGCGGGGCACAGGTTTCAGGTGGAAATTTTACTGATTGGGAGGAGGTAGACGATTTTGTGAATATTGGATTTCCAATCATAGAGGCGCATCCGGATGGAACATTTTATGTGACCAAGCATGAGGGAACCGGAGGTCTGGTAAACGAGATGACGGTAAAGGAGCAACTGCTATATGAAATTGGGGATCCTTCAGAATATATCACACCGGACGTAATTGCTGATTTTACGTCTATTGAACTGGAAAGCGATGGAAAAAACCGGGTAAAAGTAACTGGAATTAAAGGGAAACCGGAAACTCCGACGTACAAAATTTCCGCCAGTTATACCGATGGGTATAAACTTTCTGCAACCCTGGTTTACTCCTGGCCAGATGCATTAAAAAAAGCGGAAAAAGGAGCAGACATACTGGAAGCCCGGGCAAATGAGTTGAATCTTCAAATCGATGAATTCCACAAAGAATTTGTTGGTTTTAATGGTGTGACAGAAAAACCGGTGGATTCTTCCCAGGAAGATGAATTTGATGAAATTCAAATGAGGATTTCGATTTCTGGACACAATAAAAACGATATAAACCGATTTGGTATGGAAGTTGCTCCGCTTATCTTAACAGGACCAAGTGGAGTTACAGGTTTTGCCGGAGGGCGTCCAAAAGCGAGTGAAATTGTAGCCTATTGGCCTGCTTTGCTTGATAAAACAGCGGTTGAACCAAAAGTTCAGGTTTTTACGAGTTAGAGAGATTTTTGGAAGCGATAAAAGATTTAAATAAGTATTTAAAAAAGTACAAAACCAGCGTTGGTCTGGGGGTACTGTTTTTGACCTGTGCCAATTTCTGTTTGGTATGGATTCCTGTACTGATACGTCAAACTATTGACGAAGTAGAAGCTCTTTCCGGTGGAAGCTTTGAAGTACCCGATACACTCTTCAAGACCTTATTTGTCAGTGAGGTTGGTAAGATCCTGGCTTTTAACTCTTTATACCTGCTCGGGGCAGTAATTCTTTATGGATTCTTTCTATTCCTGACTCGCCAAACGTTGATTGTAAGTTCCCGGAAAGTTGAATTCGATATGAGGAATGATATGATCCGTAAGCTTATGGAACTTCCACAGAGTTTCTATGCAAAATATTCTCATGGCGAAGTATATGTCCGGGCATCCGAGGATATCAATAAGGTAAGAGAGTATTACGGACCGGTAATCATGTACAGCATCAATACTATTACGCGAGCAGGTTTTGTGATTACCATGATGTACCTGGTCAACAAAGAATTGATGCTTTGGGCGTTATTACCCTTACCCTTGTTATCAATCTTTGCATACTGGATTACGGGTTTCATTCATAAACATTCCATTATAATTCAGGAGCAGTACTCGAAGCTTGCAGGCCAGGCAAAAGAATCTTTTTCGAGTATTCGGCTTATTAAAGCCTATAACCGGTTAGATAGAGAGCAGGAAAAATTTGAAGTGTTAAGCGAAGACTATCGTAAGAAAAAGCTTCGACTTGATTTGATAGAATCACTATTCCATCCCGGATTGAATTTCCTGATTGGTATTTCCTTGATTATTGTGATCTGGCAGGGTGGTAATATGATAATTGAAGGAACACTGACCGTTGGTAACATCGCTGAGTTTCTTATCTATGTTGCTTATCTGATTTGGCCCGTTGCCGCTCTGGGGTATACGATGAATCGTTTTCAAAAATCTCTGGCTTCATGGTATCGAATAAAAGAAGTGCTTGATTATCCTGTTGACAGTGAATCACGCGATGGGGAAGAAAGCATTGAGATAAACGGAGAGATTGAATTCAAAAATGTTTGGTTCAAGTACCCCGAATCTGATGAATTTGTGATCAAAAACCTGAATCTGAAAATTGATGCTGGAGAAAATATTGCAATCGTTGGGCGAACAGGTTCCGGCAAATCGACTTTGGTACAACTCATTCCTAAACTTTTTGATACGTCAGAGGGAGAAATCCTTATCGACGGAAGGACTTTAAACGAGCTGACTCTGGATCAGTTGAGAAGGAACATCGGATATGTGCCTCAGGGAACTTTTTTGTTTTCAGATACGATTGGAGATAATATAGCGTTTGGTGTAGAAGACGCGAATGATGACCAAATAGAGAAAGCCGCTGAACTTGCTATGGTTAAGGAGAATATTTTGGATTTTGAGAAAAAATTTAAGACTATGATCGGTGAGCGTGGAATCACATTGTCCGGTGGGCAAAAGCAGAGAACAGCGATAGCCCGGGCACTCATTAAAAGTCCAAGGATTCTTATTTTTGATGATTCTCTGAGCGCTGTAGATACTAAAACTGAAGACGCGATTTTAAAAAATTTAGAACAGGAGCTGGGCGACAGAACAACGATTACTATCAGCCACAGAATTTCAACCATCAAGGATGCGGACAAAATATTTTATCTCGAAGATGGTCAGATAATTGAATCAGGAACACATGAAGAGCTTTTAGAATACGACGGTCACTATAAGGCTATGTATAAAAAACAAATACTTGAACAAGAACTAGCACAAATCTAACTAAAAAAACCATCCGGATACGTTGTTGACCGCGGCGTACCAACGGTAATTGGGAGAAACAAAAAATGATTGTAGTACCACTTGGCATAGCATCTGCCACACCAACCGCTATACGGCACCTACCTTCGGTAGCACTTTGGAGAGAAGGAAGCGTTTATTTATTTGATTGCGGAGAGAACGCACAAATGAGAATGCTTCAGGCCGGATTAAAACGATCTAAGATCGATGCGATTTTTATTTCGCACTTTGATGTAGATCACTACTCCGGGTTAATGGGCTTGCTTTCAACATTGCAGCTCCAGCGCAGGGACAGAAATCTCACGGTTGTTGGTCCAAAAGGAATCAAAGAATATGTAGAATGGAACCTTGGCTTTTCTGGGGTAGAGCTTAGTTTCGGAATCGATTTTGTAGAAATTGAGGAAGACATCGAAGAGCAGCGCGTAATTGATGAAGAAGAATTTTACGTTGAGGCTCGTCCGCTTAAGCACAAGAGATTCTGCCTAGGTTACAGATTTCAGGAGAAGGACAAACCAGGAAAAGTTGACGCCGCAAAAGCTGCTTCTTTTGGAATTACCGAAGACGACCAGTTCAAGGAATTAAAAGCTGGCAATAACGTAACTCTCGAGGATGGAACCGAGATTGAAGCCTACGAAGTTGTTGGGCATCCAAGACCGGGAGATAGTTTCGCATACGTTACAGATACAGAGTACTGCCCAAATGCTGTTAAATTGGCTATGAACACAAATATTCTGTTTCATGAAGCCACATTTAGTTCACAATTAGCTGATAAAGCGAAAGAAACCGGTCATTCAACTGCTTTAGATGCCGCAAGAGTAGCTACCGAGGCCCAGACAAAACTATTGGTTATTGGCCATTTCTCAGCCAGGTATACTAACCTTCACGTGCTTTTAAAGGAAGCCAGGGATGCATTTTATCCAACCTGGTTAGCCAACGAACTCCGGCCTATTTTCACCGATCCTACCCATGAACGAGGTATTGTCGATCCGAAAGTAGAACTCAAAGATCTTACCAAGAAAGAGTCTTCACCTGGTTACGGACGAGGTCGTCCGGGTGGACGGGATCAACGTGGCGGGGGTAGAGATCACAGAGGCGGTGGTGGCAGAAACTTCCGCCAAAGAAAGCAACACGGTGGTGGAGGTCGTTACGACAATGATCGCGGTGGCGGAGGCTACCGAAGTGGTGGTGGTCGTTATGACAATGATCGTGGCGGCGGAGGCTACCGAAGTGGTGGAGGTCGTTATGACAATGATCGCGGTGGCGGAGGCTACCGAAGTGGAGGTAGCCGATACGGTGGCCAAAACCAGGACCGAAACAGAGGTGGTGGAGATCGACGCTATGGAAGCAGCAGTTACAACCGGGACGATAAATCCGGTGAACAAATGCCAAAAAGATCTACCAGCCCGCGAACTTCCTATGACGATTTCGATCGATTCTAATTCATTAAATGAGTAAAGATCCTAAGTATAAAGCCGTTGACAGAACACTGATCAAGCGGCTTTATTTTTTTGTTAGACCTTATCGGTGGTTTGTGCTTCTGGCAGTAGTGCTAACACTACTGGCCTCTTTCCTCGGCACCATCCGTCCAAAGCTTACTCAAATCGCCATTGATGATCACATTGCCATTGGTGACTTTGAAGGCCTGGGGAATATCATACTCTTACTCTTTGCTGCTCTGATTGGTGAATTTATCCTGCTAATGACCAACACCTATTTAACACGATGGTTTGGGCAAGGTACTTTGTATTCACTTCGAAATACGATTTTCGAAAAGATAAAATCGCTTCATGTTCAGTTTTTTGACAAAAATCCTATTGGCCGTTTAATCACCAGAACTACAAGTGACGTTGAAGCTTTGAGCGAGCTTTTATCTGATGGTGTGGTTGCCATCATTGGTGATATGTTTCGGATAGTGTTCATACTCTATTTCATGTTTAGTATGAACTGGGAGCTAAGTTTGGTGACGATAGCTGTACTCCCGATACTGTTCTATGCCACATTCTGGTTTAAAGAGAAAGTGCGGGTTGCCTTTTTAAATGTTCGTGATCAGATTTCAAATTTGAATTCTTTCGTTCAGGAACACATTAATGGGATGGATGTGGTTCAGCTTTTTAACCGCGAAAAAAAGCAGCAAGATAAATTCAAAAAAATCAATGCAAATCATCGGGAAGCTCATGTTGAAACTATTTTCTATTTCTCGATTTTTTGGCCGCTTGTTGAAGTGTTCTCCAGTTTCTCAATGGCATTGATTGTCTGGTACGGAGGTGGCCGGGCTATGATGGGAGGAGTAACTTTTGGGGTGCTTCTGGCATTTATCCAATATGCCCGACAATTTTTTATGCCTATTCGCGGGCTTTCTGAAAAATTCAATACCCTTCAATCGGCGTTAGCATCTTCTGAACGGATTTTTGGAGTGATGGATACAGATACGGACATCGTTGAAACTCAAAACCCAAAGCGCATTGAACATCCTAAAGGAGAAATAACGTTTGAGAATGTTTGGTTCAAGTATAATGAGAAGGAAGACTGGGTACTTCGGGATGTCTCGTTTACAGCAAAACCTGGAGAAAATATCGCGATTGTAGGTGCTACAGGAGCTGGAAAAACTACCATCATTAACCTTTTACTTCGATTCTACGAAATCCAAAAGGGAGCTATCAGGCTGGATGGGGTAGATATCCGTGATTTGGGATTGGATGATTTACGCCACTATTTCTCGCTGGTTCTGCAGGATCATGCGTTATTTACGGGTACGATTTTGGAGAACATCACTCTTGGAGAAGAAGAAATTAGCAGAGAAAAAGTTATTGATGCGGCCCACCAGGTAGAAGCGCACAGGTTTATAGAAAAGCTACCCGGGAAATATGACTATGTGCTCAAAGAACAAGGTAAATCACTTTCTATGGGCCAAAAGCAGCTGATCTGTTTTGTACGGGCGATGGTATTCGATCCAAAAATATTAGTTCTCGATGAAGCCACTTCCAGCGTTGACTCAGAAACGGAGTCACTGGTAAATGCAGCAAGTTCCAAAATGATGGAGGGCAGAACCTCGATTGTGGTTGCTCACCGATTATCTACCATACAGCACGCTGATACCATTTTGGTGATGCATAAGGGAGAGATAAGAGAGCAAGGTCCGCATGCAGAACTTGTGAAAGTAGAAGAGGGGATTTACCGAAGATTGTACGAGCTGCAATATAAAGAGCAAGCTGTTTCAACAAATGGAGGGTAAGTCCGGACCGGTATTTTCTTAGGATTTGGTCTCCCCCAAAATCTTCATCAACAGGGAATGAACCCTTCCATAAATTCCTGGTGAAATCCTTTCGCTGGGTCCGCCAACACTTAGAATGGAAATACTGTTTTCTGAAATCCAACCCCAGATCTGATCGACTGCAAGGTTGCCGGAGGAATTTAAAACCAGATAAGGTTTTTTTAGCTCAATTGCGGTATCAATAGCCAGCCGAGTTCCCTTATCACTTTGTGAATCTGAAAAAATCAATACTCCATCCGCATCTCTTACATTCCAAATGGTTCTTTGAGAACGGGGAATGGATGGCGCTGAAGAATCTCGTTCTACTGGTGTTTCATCCAGGTTAAAACGATCTGGAATGACGCCGTCTTCACATGTTCTGCCTGGCGGGCACCAACCACCATGCTCGATATGGCAATCAATAGCAGCCTGAAGTGCAGCTTGATCAACACCTGTTTGGCCTCCGGATATGATTTTCTTAAGTGAGTTTTTTCCTTCCAAGAAATAACGAATAAGTATAAAGCCCGAAATAGGCCGTTCTGGTCTCAAATTTTGCTGTGGAAAAACGGTTCTTTAACTGATCGAATAAATGGTAATCAAAGTGAACATGATTTTTCTTCATCCACGTATCAAATAGGTTATTTCCAGGTTGATCAAAATCAACAACAGCCATGAATGCTCCAGGTTTCAGGATGTCTACTACGCCATCTAGTACTTCACCTAAATCATGAACCATGGTAAGAGAGTAAGATGCCGTCACTAAATCGAAGTCAGCAGAATTTAGACTGGAGGAAGGAAAAGTACCTTCAACAAGACTGATTTCAGAACCCAGTTTTTTATTTGCAATGGCAAGCATGGCACGGGACTGATCAATTCCGCTTAAAGAATTTTTTGGATACCTGAGCCTTAGATTTTGCAATTGAAATCCGGTTCCGCATCCCAGGTCAAGAATATTTGAACCATCGGGTAAATCAGGAAGGCAGTCAACAAGACCGTTTCTCCCAAAAAGGAATCCCCATCGAGTTGCATCGTAAAACCTTGCATGAAGTTTGTAATATTTATCGATGGTACCTGGAATCATTTTGAAATAGCCAGGTAAGTTCCGGGATAGGTTCCGACCCTGTCATGCTTTTTGATCCACGAAGAATCAATCTTTTTAAATTCAAAATGAAGGAAAGCCTCAGGGGGAATGAAAGATAAATCACTAAAAGCGGTTCGAAATAAAATCCTGGAGTTCGGGGCAGATCTTCGAATTAATAGTTTCCAAAGTCGGGTCAATTCTACTTCCTGTGTTCCAACCAGCCAATCCATATGATCGAGCAATACAAAATGAGTATAGGAAACAGAAGATGTAGAAAGAAAATCGTTAAGGGAAGATGTTTCAAATTCAATCCGATCCAATCCAGATCTTATGCGATCAGCATTATACTCTGATAAATACTCAAGTTTTGGAACATCTAAAGAGGGTAGACCCAGATATCTTCCCCAATAGGGATTTTCGGCAGCGCGTTGCTGAACAAAAATCGAATATAGTACTGACTTCATAAAACCATTCATGTCACCAATAGCAGTTCGCTGAGAAGCCGGGATCCCCGCCAGGCTAAGTACACTCTTGCTCCGCCAAATCCATTGTTCCATTCCATTCCAAAGTTGATGCTCTATCTCGGTGAAAAGGAGTTCCCGTCGATGGATATCATTTTCCTCGCTGAGTACTATGACTGCCTTCGTGAGTCCCTTTTTGTCAAGTATCCGACGAAGGAAACGGGCAAACATTCCTGCTCCACCCTGGAGAAATAGTCCGCCGCCCTTTGGATCGAAATAGTGGATGTTGTCATCCCAGAAATCGCGACTTGACGGAAGTAAATGACTTTTTATGATCTCGTATACCGATAGAAACTCCGCTGAGCTCCCATCCCAGAAAAGCTCTTTAAAATCACGATAACTCCCATATCTAAGAACGTTAATCTTCAAATCCAGTAAGGCAGTTTGGCGAGGATTGATATCCACGCTATGGACTACTTTCGGGTTATCGAGCAGGTAAGTCAGGGCATTGCAACCAGCACTGGTAATCATTACGATCTGGCTGTTTGGGTCAATTTCCAGTAGTTTCCGATCCATTTCCACATCTTCCCAACACATGTTATAGATCAAAAAATTTTGATGGATAAATTTAAACCACAAATGGGAAAGACTAAGGTTCATTTACCTCGTTGTACATAGAATTTGAGTGTCAAACTTACGAACAATTTGGTAGCGAATTTGTATTTTTAGCATTCATAAAACCAATCCAGCTATGTCAGACTCAAACAAAATCGAAGAAGTTCAGAAAAAAATCGGAAGAGCGGTTAATGAAACCTCCGAGGTTATCCAGGAAAAAGTGGAAAAGACGTATGATGATCTGATTGACAGGATTCAGGACGAACGCGAATGGATTGAGCGTGAATTAAGGCATGAATACAGAAACGCCCGAAGATATGTACGGGCCAATCCTGAAAAAGGAGTTGGAATTGCCTTGCTGGCAGGAGTTGTGATTGGAATTTTACTTGGCAGATCAACTAAATAGAAATCTGATGATCAAGATAAGTCATTCAGAGTCCCAATTCCTTGGGACGATGAATCTTCACAAAGTTTAAGGGTTCTTGTAAATTTGTGAAGACTCATCACTGTGTTCTGAGTGACTTGTTTTATTATAGATAGAAAGAATTAAAGCAACATATTTATGGCAATTAATAAAGATCATTTACAGGCAAATTACGAGCGTTTGGACGCGCTGAGGGGGTATCTTTGACTATGACAAGCGAAAAGTCCGGGTTATAGAGTTAGGCGAGAAAACACAGGATCCTGAGTTTTGGACTGACCCTGCCAACGCCCGTATTGTTATGCAGGAGCTGGACAACGAAAAAAGTCTGGTAAAAGGATGGGATGATTTAAATGCGGTTCGGGAAAGCATTGATGTATTTCTCGAGTTCCAGGAAATGGGCGAAGACGTTGAAACTGAATTAGATGCTGAATATGAAAAACTTCTGAAAGGGCTGGATTCGCTTGAGCTCAGAAACATGTTAAAAGGTTCGGACGATCACCGCGACGCCGTAGTGACTTTTAATCCGGGAGCCGGAGGAACGGAAAGCCAGGATTGGGGGCAAATGCTTTACCGGATGTACATCCGTTGGGCTGAACGGAACGGGTTTAAAGTCTCTGTAATCGATTATCAGGACGGAGATGTGGCGGGGCTCAAAAGCGCGACTATTGAAGTTCAGGGAACTAATGCTTACGGTTTTTTGAAAGCCGAAAGTGGTGTTCACCGGTTAGTGCGGGTTTCTCCTTTCGACAGCAATGCCCGCCGGCATACTTCTTTTTGTTCTGTGTTCATTTCTCCGTTGATTGATGATACAATCGAAGTAGATATCAACGAAAGCGATGTGGAACTCCAGCGATTTCATTCCAGTGGAGCCGGTGGACAGAACGTAAACAAGGTAGAAACCGGTGTTCGCCTGGTTTGGACTGGCACCTTATCGGATGGTTCTGAACAGAGAGTGGTAGCCGAATGCCAGCAAGAGCGTTCACAGTTACAAAACCGTGAAAAAGCGATGATCTTATTGAAGTCTCGTATCTACGAACTGGAAAAGGAAATCCAGGAAGCTGAGAAAGCCCGGCTCGAAGGTTCGAAAGGAAAAAACGAGTGGGGGTCTCAAATCCGCAGCTATGTATTTGACGATCAACGCGTAAAAGATCATCGGACAAATCACGAAACATCAAACGTGAGCAGCGTGATGGACGGTGACCTGGATCCGTTCATTAAAGCTTACTTGCTAATGATTTCAACCCAGGAACAAGCCTAAGAAACGCTAACTTATGGAACGGAATTTTGATTTCCTGGTGATTGGAAGTGGCCTGGCCGGACTTTCATTCGCGTTAAAAGCGGCAGAATTTGGGACGGTTGGCATCGTAACCAAGCGGGAAATCAATGAAGCAAATACGAGCTATGCTCAAGGGGGAATCTCCGGGGTGATGAACCTGGACCAGGACTCCTTTGAAAAGCATATAAACGACACTCTTGAGGCTGGGGCCGGGCTTTGTGATCCAAAAGCCGTAGAAGCGATGGTAACCCAGGCCCCTCGTTTGATTAAGGAACTCATAGAGCATGGTGTACAATTCACCAAAGAAAATGGTAAGCTTCACTTGGGCAGGGAGGGCGGCCATTCCGAAAACAGGGTGGTCCATGTAAATGACGCCACGGGTTGGGAAGTGGAAAATGTAATGGTTCGAAATGTTCGCAGTCATCCCAACATCACGGTGTTTGAGTATCATTTTGCGATGGAACTTTTGACCGAACATCACCTGGGCAAAAAAGTGAAATATCTTCGGAAAATTCACTGTTTTGGGGCTTATGTACTGGATACTAAGACAGAAGAAGTTCATCGGATGCTTGCAAAAACCACCATTTTGGCTTCGGGAGGAGCGGGCGATGTATACGGAAAGACTACCAATCCGGATATTGCTACCGGAGATGGAATCGCGATGGCTTATCGGGCTAAGGCCAGAATTAAGAACATGGAATTTGTGCAATTTCATCCCACCGCACTGAATGTTCCTGAGTCGGATTCTTTCCTGATTTCCGAGGCGCTTCGGGGGCATGGAGCTATTCTACGAAATTCGGATGGCGAAGCTTTTATGCCTCAATACGACGAACGAAAAGACCTGGCTCCGAGAGACATTGTAGCCCGAGCAATAGATGATCAGTTAAAAAAAAGAGGGGACAAGTCGGTATTTCTGGATATCACACATAAACCTGCATTGGAAGTTACCTCTTCCTTTCCGAATATTTACGAAACGTGCCTTGAATTCGGCATTGATATCACTAAACAATGGATACCGGTAGTGCCGGCGGCCCACTACTTTTGCGGAGGGGTTGAAACGGACCTGAACGGCCGAACTTCTATCGATAGATTATTTGCCTGTGGAGAAGTTGCATGCACGGGGGTTCACGGAGCAAATCGTTTGGCCTCCAATAGTTTATTAGAAGCACTTTTCTTTGCTGATCAGGCAGTTAACTCAGCTTCATCCGCCATCCGGAAACTCAGTTTTAATGAGAAAATCCCGGAATGGGATGAAAGCGGAACCTTTAACAATAAAGAATGGGTACTGGTCTCTCACAACAAAGAAGAATTACAGCAAATCATGAGCGACTATGTGGGGATTGTACGCAGCGATTTGAGGTTAGAACGTGCGCTTCGCCGGCAAACATTGCTTTATGAAGAAGTGGAGGATTTCTACAGCCGGACAAGGATAAACGTTCCTGTTTGCGAGCTAAGAAACCTGATCAGCATAGCTTACCTGATTATTAAGGCGGCAATGAGCAGGAAAGAAAGTTGCGGGCTGCATTACAACATTGATTTTGAAGATCACGCACAGCAATGATTAAGGTTGGTGTCACAGGTGGAATCGGTTCCGGCAAAACCACATTCTGCAAAGTGTGGGAGAGTTTAGGAGCCTTTGTCGTGTATGCAGATGATTTTGCCAAAAAATTGATGGTTACGGACCAGGAATTAATTAATCAAATAAAAGAGACGTTTGGGGAGCATTCTTATTTTGGGGATGGTACCTTAAATCGTTCTTTCCTGGCCGAAGAGGCATTTGCCAAAGGGAGAGTGGATGAACTGAATGCCATTGTACATCCAATTTTGTGGAAAAGAATGAATGAACTCATGCAATCAAAAGAAAAAGAGGGGGTACAACTTTATGTAAAAGAAGCTGCAATCTTACTTCAAAATGGTAGGCCGGAAGAACTCGATCTTGTCATTCTTCTGCTGGCAGACCAATCCAAACAAATTGAAAGAGTCAAAGAAAGAGATCAATCGGATGATCAGTCCGTGATGGATAGAATCAGCAAGCAACCGGATTTTAAAGACCTGATTCCACTTGCTGACTATGTGGTAACCAATGATTCTGATCTTGAGGCACTCGAGGCCCGGGCCAGGACACTTTACCAACAGATTTTGGCCGGAAATTAATTTTATAAAAGACTATTTTCTGAGCCAGAAACATTCTTATATTTATCAGAAAAGCGCTTCCAAGGGTATTTTTTATGCAATCACAACAGAATGAACGATTAGTAACTCTCGAAGAGTACATTATTCAATCTCAGAACAGATTTCCCGGGGCCACCGGAGAGCTTTCACAGCTTCTAAGAGATATCGGGCTCGCAGCTAAAATCATATCCCGCGAAGTAAATAAAGCAGGGATCACAAATATTCTCGGGGTCGATGGGTCAAAAAACGTGCACGGTGAAGAGGTTAAAAAGCTGGATGTGTTTGCTGATCAGCAACTCATTTCTGCACTTGAACGATCCCAGATTACCTGTATGGTTATCTCAGAAGAAAACGATGGAATTGTTCGGCTGAGCACCCCCGGAGGAAAATACATCGTGTATTTGGATCCGCTGGATGGATCTTCGAACATTGATGTGAACGTGTCAGTAGGATCTATTTTCTCGATTTACATGCGGGAGGCACGCTATGATCCCACCGTAAAAGAATCGGATGCTTTGCAGCCAGGTACTCGCCAGGTAGCTGCCGGTTATGTGTTATATGGCTCAAGTACCACACTGGCGTACACCACCGGGCTTGGAGTTTCACTTTTTACCCTGGATCCCAGTATCGGGGAATTCATATTGTGTAGCCGAAATATCCGGATGCCACAATATGGTTCTATTTACAGTATTAACGAGGGAAGCTACAATACCTGGGATCTGGGGTTAAAAAAGTACATTAAATACTGCCAGGAACACGATCCGGAAACCAGCAGGCCTTATACCACCCGATACATTGGCTCGATGGTGGCAGATATCCATCGCACGTTGATCAAAGGGGGCATTTTCATTTACCCGCACAGCGCAAAATACCCGGAAGGGAAGCTACGCCTGATGTACGAATGCAATCCGCTGAGTATGATTATGGAACAGGCAGGAGGGATGGCAACGGATGGTGAAGGAAGAATCCTGGAAATCCAGCCCACAGCCATTCATCAACGGACTCCGATTTACATGGGTTCTACCCAAAATGTATTGAAGGTGATGGACTTCCTGGTTGAATATGCCGAAAAGGAAGTTTCCAATTAAGCAGACCTAAGATCACGTTCAAAATCTCGTTCCGCAGCAGAGCTTCGAAACCATTACTCATTGTTCATGCTGAACTCGTTTCAGTGTTCAGTACATGGCCAGGATGATGATGAGGTTTTTATTTTTTTGTCCTAATGTATTTAAAAGTTTTCTAAGAAACTTGAAATAGTATTATATAAAAATCAAGATAGTTTATTAGAAAATTTTTTTGATTCCCTTCTTGATTAAGGAAAGAAATTAATTTTAGAAAGAGCTTGATGTTTGGGGTTTTTTTCATTACATACTTATAGCTAAAATCTTAATAAATTGTATTTAGGGTAAAGTTTTTTAGCTGATTTGATAAGGGTAACATTACGAATTGAAACCAATAACCCGTAGCGTGTTGAGGACAAATGTATGTGTAATTCCTATATCTTTCAGCAACCCGGAAACTCTGCATCTCCGAAAAATTTTAAATCTATATCTATAAAGTCAGCAGCTTTCCTGTGTGTGTTTTTGCTGTTCCAGATAAGCACACAAGCCCAGGAAATTTATGACCTGAACAAACACCTGACCCAACCTGAGTTTAGTTCGTTTCAAAAACCAGCGCAGCCCACCGTGGATAGCCAGGGGAACCTTAACTTGTCGATCGCCTTAGGGACTGTTACCGGGAGGGGGATTGATTACCCGATTACGCTGTCTTATCAGTCGGGGATAAGAGTACTTCAACCATCCAGCTGGGTTGGTTTAGGCTGGAATTTTAGCCCGGGTTCCATATCCCGTACTCCAAATACAGGACCTTATGATTATCATACAAATACTAAAAGCGGGGTCGATACTTTTGACCCATCCAACAACAATAATGCTCCGGATATGTTTACTGTATCAATCCCAGGCAGGGGATCGGTACAAATGGTACAGGTTTCAGAGCCAAGCTACACCTCCACGACGATCCCGGTTTACCAGACCGGAGATTTTTTGACCCTTGATCATAAAGCATGGAAGATTGAATACCAAACCGCGGTGGTTACCGTAGGTGGTATTTCAACCGGGGAGAGGCCGGATACATTTACTGCGTATGATCATCACTCAAAGGTGAATAAATCAGATTTTTCGAAATTTCTGATCACTGTTGAAGATGGTACCCGGTATCTTTTTGCCGAACCATCACTGGCCTATGTAGACGTTCATGAAAAAGTTGGAATTGCTGATAAGATTATTCGGCAGGATTATGTGTCTACTTGGAGACTGGTAGCCATTTTTGGGCCAGACTATATGGGGAATGAATGGCTGGTTCCTTCCAATACCGCTTCAGGCAGTTGGGTGAAGTTAACCTATAACGCGGCAAATACTGATTCCGATCATCCAAACAGACTTCAATTCAGACAAACCATTTACCTGGATGAAATAAGAACCAGAATCAGCTCGGCTAAATTCACTCTTTCTGACCGCATGGAGCCCATGTTAGGCGAATGGGAAAAGCATTCTGGTCTCAACATAAATTATACTCAAAAGAAGATTGATAAAGTCGAGCTGAATATTGGAAGCACGGCTACAAAAACCTTCGATTTTATACATGATAACAGCTTTAATCCAATGTCATCCAGCCATACCAACAGAGGAAGGCTGAAACTAAAAGAAATAAGAATTCTCGGGGATCAGGGGGGGAGTTTGCCCGGTTACTCGTTTGAGTACGTTTCAAACCCGAGTATAAACTGGCCTTATGGAATGAGGTACGATGAAATGACTGCCTGTATTGATGAATTCGGCTTTTACAATAACTCCAGGTTAGGGTATGTGAATGACGTATCGAGTTCTAAATGCTCCGGGCTTGACAATGCTAATTCAGGAGCTGATTCGTGGAGTATCTCGTCCATCACCTATCCAACGGGAGCGAAAGATATGTTCAGTTATGAAACCCGGTCTGTTAAGGGGAATCTTGAACTGGATTTTTACATGCCCAATGAACCACTGCCGGATAAGTATAAACCATGGTTTAACGCAACTGCGAACGATGACGTATTTGTTGGAGGACCAAGGGTAAAGAATATTACAAGGCGAAGTAATTTTGAGAATCTTGGCTTTGCGGAAGATTATTTCCAAACCTATGCCTACGGCGATGGAACCGGGATATCGGGAGTGCCTACTGCTTATTTAAAAAGAAGATATACCGGGAATAGTAATGTAATATTTGGATCAAACTCTAATTCTGCGGCTATCTACTATGGCAGGGTTACCACCACCTATTATGGTGGCGGTGGAGATGGAACCGGTAGTTTTCTTGCATTAGACAAACGGTACTATACCTTTAACACCAACCCTCTCACAATTATAGAGAATGCAGGCGCACCATGCCCTGCTACTTATTACTTCGACGATCCTACTCCTCAATGCTGGGCCTTATACATCTGGAACGATAATCTGAGCTGGGATTGGGGGAAAGAGATCGATATGATTTCAACCGATATAACCGCTGGTTATTCAAGGCAAAATACTTCTTCCAGGATTTCACAAATAGCTGGTTCATCCAATCCCGGAAGGTCAAACCATGTATGGACGATTGAACTCGGCCATCAGAATTATAAGACGGTTTCCTTATATCAAAGAGCTTCGCGGCTTACCTCAATCCTGAATAGAGATGGGGAGACAAATATTCAGGTTCTATACGACTATGATCTGCGAACCAGTTTGGTTTCTCACGAGAAAACAAAACAATCACCTACCAGTTTCCGCATAAAAAAGATTACCCGTGCGCATGAGATTTCAAGCTATTCTACCATGAAAAATAACAACCTGCTTTCGCAGGTGGTAAGAGAGGATTTTGGAGAAGAAACATCGGGAACGACCACCTGGAAACGAGGGACCGTTACTACCTGGAAAGATCAGGGGATTGATACCGATCCGTTATTCTGGAAGCCCTGGAAAACATTTTCCTGGAATTCTACCCAAACACTTACAGGAAATACTCAATCATTCACTGCGTGGACGAGTGGTTCAACCCCCTCGAACTGGATCTTGAACGAAGAAATGACCTCCTACGATGGTCACGGCAATTTGAAGGAACGGCTGTTTCCGAATGGAACAAAGGTGGCCTATCAGTACAGCAATCAAGCCAGTAAGCTGCAAAGCGTGACGGTGACCGAAGGGATTACTACCAACCCGGAAACTATTTCTGTGAGCCTTCAATACACCAATCCTTTTGATAAAGTGAGTAAGATTACGGATCAGTTCGGGGTAGATACCTACTATAACTACGACGAATTCGGCCGGCTTATTGAGATTAAAAACGACAATCAGCAATTGGTGTCCACGTACCGCTACGATTATGGATTGCTAAACAGTAATCAGGAACACACTCTTAACCGGATCATTGAAACGACCTATACCAATCCTTCTGATACTTCCAAGAACGTGAGGTCCTACCAGTATTTTGATGGACTGGCACGACTCAGACAAACGGTAACAGAAGCTGATGGGGGTGGCTATTCGGTGGTTCACCAGGATTTCGATGCTATGGGTTTTACCGAAAGAACCTGGAATCCCTATTTAGACGCGACCACAACGAATGGTGATTTTGTACTTCCTGCTGATGCGCACTCGAGGAACAAACTCTATTACCGTGGTAAACTATTCCTTGGTTATGATCCGCATCCGTACACCCGGAAGGAATATTTCGGGGTAAGTAGTCCACGCCTATTAAGGGAGTTTCCGGCCTGGACAGATACCGAAGTAAATTCACACATATACTATGATTTAATTGGAACCGTAAACGGACAGTCAGTCCGGGCGATAGAACAAACGGATGAATCCGGGAATAAAGTAAAGAACCATTACAATTACTTTGGCGAGTTGGTACGCACCACGGTTGCCGAGAATGTCGGGGCACTGAACCTGAATACCGATTACGAATACGATGAAGTAGGTAATTTGATAAAAACTACCTCCCCAGCCGGCCTGGTAACCACTTATACCTACAATACGCTGGGGCAAAAAACCAAAGAAAGCCTTCCCGATATGGAAAACGACCGGGAGTTCAGATACGATAATCTCGGGCGCCTGCGGTTTGTACAGGACCCGAATCAAAAATCCAGCAGGCAGAATCTTTCGTACGTGGTTTCCGGGGGAACCTCAGTGACAAAAACTATTTTGGCGAATTCAGCTGGTAAGCTGGAACTCTATTTTTGTGTGACAGATTTATTTATGGATGATTATACGTTGACCATCAAGCGTGTGGAAACCAATTCAACCATCTATCAGAAAACCTTCTCTCCTGAAGGAGATTGCGTGGGTTCTCCGACTAATCCGTTAACGTTTAATGTGACCGCCGGGACCTACACCCTTACCGGGCAAGCTGCAGATCCCGGGGAGCCTATTATTTCTACACTTGGAAACTATGGGTTTGAGTCGAACGATATATTTACCTACACCAAATATGATGACCTGAACCGTCCTATTGAAACGGGCCAATACAGTGGCGGGGTAACGTTCAGCGCGGCCAATGCGAACGACGAAACCTTTCCAACATCCGGACATGACCCCCAGATCCAATACTATTACAATGGTGATCATCCTCCACTGCTAACCGGGTACACCCCCAATAATGCAAATGGGCGCCTCACCAAAGTAAGTTATCGTGACCAGAGTACGACCTCGGGGTGGAGCCACGAAGGCTACTCGTACAACAGCCAGGGCCTGGTGGAATGGAAAATCCTGGACTTGAACCTGCTTAGTACAAGTAAGCTGATTGAATACCAGTATGACAGCTTTGGCCGGTTAACCCGAACGGATTACCAGCCCACCACCAGCACCGACCGCTTCATCACCTGGCAGGAATACGACGATTACGGCAGGCTGAAATATGTATACACCGATACAGATGTAAATGTATCCGGCCGAAGGAAAGCCATTGAATATATCTATGACCATGACGGCAGGGTGATCGAGAAGAAACTGGGCAACAGCAATGTACAAAGGGTAAACTACAGCTATACGGTACGCGGCTGGCTGGAACAGATAAATAATCTGGCCAATATCGCTACGGACAAGTTTGCCATGAAGCTGAGTTACACCGCCAACGGCAACATCAGCCAACAACAATGGAGGCAATCTGACTTAAACAGTTACCTGGCTACCTATAACTACGGGTACGACTCCGCTAACCGGCTAACCTCAGCTAATTTTTCGGGTTCCGGCTACAGTGTTGCAGCCTTTGATGTGTCTAACATCAACTATGATAGAAACGGGAACATCACCGGTTTTATCCGGAACAATCGGCACGGCTCTGCCTACCCGGATGGCTACCTGGTATTTGCACACGAAAACAATACCAACCGGTTGACCAACATCCAGGACCAGGTAGATTACATAAACTGGGACGTAGACCACGATGCCAGCGGCAACATGATTAAAAACCAGTTAAACGGGTTGAGCTCGGCCCAGTATGACTGGCGCAACCTCGCCTCCCAGATGATTGCCAACAGCACCACGCTGTATTACGCGTACGATGCCAATGGCAAACGCACCAAAAAGAAAGTAAACAGTACTGAGACGCACTATGTACGCGGTATGGGCGGCGAAGTACTGGCCGTGTACGAAAACGATGGGATAAAAATGCATAATATTTATGCGGGAAGCGATCTGGTAGGGAATTACGACCGAACAGAGCGGCGTTATTTTATTAAAGATCATTTAGGCTCAATAAGAACTACCGTTGACCAGCATGGGAATGTAGATGGCTACACCGATTATTACCCCTTTGGGAAAACCATGCCAGACCGGAGTTTCACCAACCAGGGAACGGCCCTTAACGCGAACAAATACACCGGCCACGAACGGGATACCGAAGCCGGCTTAACCATCGATTATATGCTGGCCCGTAACTACGATTCCCACCTCGGGCGGTTCATGCAGATTGACCCTGTGCTTCAGTATTCAAGTCCATATACATATGTAGGTAATAATCCATTATTACTTATTGATCCAACGGGAATGGAGGGTGACTACTTTGACAGTGATGGGAACCATTTGGGGAATGATGGATTAGACGATGATAAAGTATACATTACAACTAAAGAAGCAGTTAATGAGAATTCAACAGAGAACGGAACAATTGACGCAGAAGCAATAAGTAAAACTGGTAACAGTAAATATGTGGGTCAAATATCAGACTTTGTTGACTTCGGAGGCTATACAATATCTTCAAAAACTTTGCAGAATAGACTTGTAGGACTAGCCATATTTTCTCGCAATAAGCTTGGGGATAATTCAATTCAAATTCAAGTTACAGGAGGAGATCGATCTGTTGGTTCTAATAGTAGAGTTGGTGGTGCTAGAGCAAGTAGACATTTAGTAGGGGATGCTGCAGATATAAAGAGTGATCAGTTAAGTAATTCTGATCTATCATATTCAGCTTTTAACTCGGGTTTGTTCAGTACAACAATCTATTATCCTGCAATAAATGTAAGCGGTGCTTTAAGGCCTCATGTACATGTAGATTTAAGACCTAGATCTAATAACGTACATTTAGAATACACACCGATCATAAGAAATGGCAAGTTTATTAATCATTCATACTCCATAAGGAAAGATTAGCATGGTATACTTAATAGTAATTCTTTCGATGTTACTGAATAGTAGCTCAGCGCTTGAAATACAAGGAGCTTTTGAAATACAAAGCCCAAACGTTCAGCAAGATTCCACCCAATACTTAATTGCAAAAGGACAGGTTGGAGATCTGAGAATTGGACATTCTGCAGACGAGTTATATTCAATATTTGAATATGATCAGATAGAACTAGTAGATCTTTTTTTGGAGGGCTTCTATAGTCCAGCACTAAAAATAGTGGATCAGGGTCGAATAAGCTTGGTAGCTGAGCTTAACTGTGATAAAATTTACAGAGTCAGAGTTTATAGTGAACGTTACCATACAGAAAGGGATATACGAATTGGATCAACCTTTGATGATTTACGATCTCACTATACCATAAATGAGATTTTATATGGTGAAGGGAGTGTGTACGCGTACGTAGATGATTTAAATATGTCATTTGAATTGGACCTTATACCTACCGACTCATATCAAATAACAATTGAGAATATTCCTGATGGTACCAGGATCAGTACGATACTTGTTTTATGAAACCAGATTTCAAAATCTTTATTTCTGTTACATAATCTTGTTCCGCAGCTCTGCTGCGGGACGATTTCTAAAGTGCATGCTACCGCTTACTCCAAAAAATGAAAGATAACATCCCAATGATCTCTTAAGTCTCCGGCTTAAGAGTGAACGTTAAGCAAGTTTTAGAGTTGCAATAAAGTATTGAGTGGATGAATTCATAGTTCAGATTGAAATGGAAGCCGGAGACTTCCCAAGCGCTTACTTTCAAGTCACAGACATGAAAGATTTTTGGGCGCATCCATTCACGATCCCGGCTTTAGTCGGGAGAAGTGATCTCGGGATGGATTTATGTTATCGAGATTGCTTCGCTCTGCCTGCCCTGCCTACCGCAGGCAGGCTGCCGGCAAGGGCAGGCTCGCAAAGGGGAATACCTCGGCATTAAAACCGGATTTTCATTCCTTCCGTGATTCCATTTGTCAAAGCATAGCCCGCATTGGTTTCCACCACATACATAGAGGGTTCACCCGAAGGCAGGGTGGCTTCGGAAAATGGGGTGGTATCGGCGTAAATTCTCACAATCACAGAATCTATATTCACATACATGATATCCAGCGAAAGGGGAGTGTTGGCCATCCAGAAACTTTGAGGGCGGTTTTCCTCGAAAATGAAGAGCATGCCCTCATCCTGTCCCATCGTACGTACGTCCATCAGTCCCTGGTTTCGTTCAAGCGGTTCGTCTGCTATAGCAATTTGCAGGGTCGAAATCTCATTTCCATCATTATCCAGGAAAGTAAGCTCGCTCTCTATTGTAATGGTTCTGCCCTGGGGCTGATTATTAGAAGAATTTCTTGATTCTGATCCTGAGCCTGAGCATGCAAAGCTCAAACCCAGGAATATTAAAAATGCTGATTTACTCAACTTCGAATTCAACATCATGTGACGCACGTCCTGTATTAAATGTGAGTGTGTAAGTTCCTTTTTGAAGGAATTCATAGCCATCTTCCGTTTCGTTGATGACCAGGTTCCAGGCAAAGGTATTAAAGCCATGGTTTCCACGGGTGCTTAACTCAGTGAGTGTCTCGCCGTCGGAATTTTTTACTTCGATGGAAACTCGCTGGTTGTCGTTATCCTCACCTAAGAAATAGATCAGGTCTATTTCCGGCATAAACGGATCCCTGTATTCCACAGACTGATTTCCCCATCGATTGGAGAATCGGATACTTTTCGGAGTAGTTCCTGTAATTCGTTCATCCAACCGGTCAGCCACTTCATGAATAGGTTCAATGTCCATCACGAAGATCGAACGCCCATGTGTGGCAATAACCAAATCGAGATCGCGGGGATGAACCACCATATCGTAAGAGGCCACATTGGGTTTGGTGGCCAGGAAGTGCCAGTTGGAACCATCATCAAAACTCACATACGAGCCGTGATCCAGTCCCGCATATAAAATGTTGGGGTTCTCAGGGTCCTGAACGATCACATTAACTACATCCTCAGGGAGGTTTCCGATAACGGAGGTCCAGGTTTGCCCAAAATCAGTGGTTTTAAAAATGTAGGTTTTAAATTCATCGTTTCGGTATCCATTCATTGAAACATAGGCGGTAGCTTCATCATACGTTGATGCGTGTACTTCACTGATCCATCGACCCTGGGGAAGGAAATCCGAGACTTTCGTCCAGCTTGCACCCCCGTCGCGGGTAAGCTGGATATTGCCGTCATCGGTACCAGTCCAGATTACACTGAAATTCAGTGGCGATTCCGCAATGGTTGTCAGTGTGGAGTAGGGGACATCCCCGTTGGGAAGATCATTCGAAAGATCGGGACTGATGGGAGTCCAGCTTTTGCCTTCGTCCATACTGCGAACGAGTTTTTGAGACCCGAAATAAATGATTTCCGGGTTGTGATGACTGATGTTTACCGGCGTATTCCAGTTGTAGCGGTAGCGAGGTTCACCTACATCGTGGCGTGGAGAAATTCTGTTGAAGGAACCATCTTCTAAATTACTTCTGAAATAGTTTCCATATTGAAAGCCCACATATACAATGTCTGAGTTGCCCGGTTTTGCGGCCACATGCATGCCGTCTCCACCAAATAAGCGGGTCCAGGGTTGCTCCCGGTTCCCGGTTGATGTGGACGGGCCTTTATAGGTGCCGTTGTCCTGAAGACCGCCGTAAATATTGTAGGGGTCTTCCATATCCACATTTACGGTGTAGAATTGTCCAACAGGTGCAACATTATGATGAATGAAGTTGTCTCCTCCATCATGACTTTCGTACAGGCCTCCATCATTCCCAAGTAGTAAATGATCGGAATCCGCGGGGTTGATCCAAAGCGCATGATGGTCTACGTGCACCCGCTGATTTTCAGCCTTTGGCTCCCAGGTTTTTCCCCCATCGGTTGATTTAAGGAAGGGAACGCCAAAGGTGTACACCGTTTCAGGATCATTCGGATCGACTCTGATTTCCCCGAAATAATACCCATAGGTGAAAAAGACATTGTCCAGTGGATAACTGTTGGTCTTCGTCCAGTTTTCCCCGCCATCTTCTGAACGATACACCTCCAACCCGATGATTTCCGTATCAAAAAGGGCGGCATTGGCATCACCTAAATATTCTGAGAGTGCAATGGGTTCGTACTTTCCCTCAGCTACATCGGCTTTTACTTTAGCTGCGTCATATGCACTCGGGAAGCCACTTCTTCGAAGAAATTGATTCAGTTTTTGGTTATCCAGGTTTTGAAAATCTGCTTCCGAAATATCAATGAAGGTATTTTGGGTGATCACATCCGGATCGACATCCCTCTCTGTCCGGGTTTCTAACTGGTTATCAACCACCATATACAGGATGTCTGGATTTGTTGGCGAAACATCGATACCCATCCGTCCAACGTGAGCGCCATCAGGGAGGCCATTAGTAATCCGGCTCCAGTTTTCCCCGCCATCCGTTGACTTGTAGAGCCCGCTTCCGGCACCTCCTTCGTTAAAATTCCATGCCTTTCTATCACGTTCCCAGGAGGTAGCCCATAAGGTGTTTGGGTCTTCCGGGTGGATCAGCAAGTCGATTACACCGGTTGAATCATTGATGAAAAGGGTTCGGGTCCATGTTTCCCCACCATCAGTGGTTTTAAATACACCGCGTTCTTCATTTTTGGTGTACAATGCCCCAATGCTTGCAACCCAAACGGTGTTTTCATCCGTCGGGTGGGTCACAATTCGTCCGATATGTTGGGTGTTGCGCAGCCCGGCAAATTCCCAGCTTTCACCACCATTCATACTTTTATAAACCCCGGTTCCCGCATAGGTAGATCTTGAGCTGTTGTTTTCTCCTGTGCCTGCCCACAGGATTTCCGGGTTTGCTTCGAAAATGGCCATATCGCCAATACCAAGAGCTCCGCCTGCATGGTCAAACACAGGTTCAAGCGTATTACCACTGTTTTCTGTTTTAAAAATTCCACCCGAGCCAAAGCCTATGTAAAACACTTTCGGGTTCTCAGGGTGAACGGCGATATCCGTGATTCGTCCGCTCATTACTACAGGGCCGACACTTCGGATCGGGTAATCCCCGAAAATGGAAGTTTCAAAATGTTGAGTACGAACCTCAATAGAGGCTTCCAATTCGGCGGCGCTGGTAGGTTCGATCTGGGCGTGAACAAGAGAAGAGAAGAGTAACCCGAAACCCAGAATAGGCAATATGTTTCGCATAATGACTTTTAGTTAGTTTTGATGCCGAATGATATAAAATGCAGGTATTAATTTTTTTAAAAAAACCAGGATGAACATATTGAAACAAAACATGGGCAATTCATTGAAATTCTAGCGAAATAAGCCTACCTTTGAGCATGCGGTGAGCGCCGAAAGGCCCTCACTTTTTTTTGTTTCCAGATATTGGCTATGACACCCGACATTACGAATCAAATTAAAGAGCTCGCGGCTCCTCTAGCAGAGGAGCGTGGGTTATTTCTGGTTGATCTCGAACTGAAGACCGGTTCGGGTTCGGAATTATGGGTGTACCTGGACGCTGAGGACCGGGGAGTAAACCTGGATGAATGCGCTGATATCAGCCGTGAGCTTGGTTTTTTGATTGATGCTCATGAACTGATTACAGCAAAGTACAATTTAAATGTTTCATCACCGGGTTTAAGTCGCCCACTTTCAGAATTCCGTCAATATCCAAAAAACATCGGCCGGGTTATTAAAATCCGGTATAAGGATGGGGAAGAAACGAAAAAAGTGACCGGTAAACTGGAAAACGCCTCGCAGGAGAAATTAACTGTTATAGAAACGCTGGGAAAAGAAGAAGCCACGCACAGTGTTCCTTTTGAAGCTGTGATTGAAGCTAAAATTGTTCCCCAAATCTAACTAGAAGTACATGCAAAACGATTTATCAAAACAAATTATCTCATCATTTGCAGAAATTGCGAAGGAAAAAGGTATCGACCGCGATTTGTTGCTTTCCATTCTGGAAGATGTGTTCCGTACTATGATTCGTAAGAAGTACGAAACCGATGACGCTTTTGAAGTTATTCTTAATGCGGATCGTGGGGAGATACAGATTTTGCATGTACAGGAAGTAGTTCCGGCAGAAGAGTTATCCGATCCCGTGGCAGAAATTACCTTGCAGGATGCCCAAAAAATTGACCCGGACATCGAATTGTACGATGAGTTGGCACAGGAAATACAGATTGTGGATTTTGGTCGGCGTGCGGTGATGATGGCACGTCAGCAGCTTGCTCAGCGAATCCGTGAGATCGAGAAAGACAATATCTACGAAGATTACACAGACCGTGTTGGCGAGATTATTCTTGGAGATGTATACCAGGTTCGTCATAACAAAGATATTCTTGTTAATCACAATGGCGTGGAGTTGTTACTCCCAAAAAACGAGCAGATTTACAAAGACCGCTACCGCAAAGGAGATACCATTCGTGCGGTTGTGATTGGTGTTCATATGAAAAACGGAAATCCTACGGTAGTGATTTCCCGAACTTCCGAGCTGTTTCTTGAGCGTTTGTTCGAAAACGAGATTCCGGAAGTGTTCGATGGCATCATCGAGTTAGTTAAGATTGCCCGTGCACCGGGAGATCGCTCTAAAGTAGCTGTTTTATCGCATGATGAGCGTGTGGATCCCGTTGGCGCCTGTGTGGGAATGAAAGGAATTCGAATCCACGCGATTGTTCGTGAGCTTCAGAATGAGAACATTGACGTAATCAACTACACCAAAGACAAGGTTGAATTCATTAAGCGTGCCCTTCAACCTGCAGAAGTAGTAAAAGTGGAACTTAGTGAAGATGGAAGCAAGGCGAACGTACTTGTTCCTGCAGACGAAGTTTCTAAAGCAATTGGTAAAGGCGGAGTTAACATCCGACTCGCTTCTATGCTCACAGAATGTGAAATCGATGTATACCGTGAGGTAGAAGAAGAAGACGATATCGATATCAATGAATTTGAAGAGGATTTTGGCCCGGAAGTAATCCAGTTACTCCATAATATAGGTTGCGATACGGCTCGTTCTGTATTAGACCTTAACAAAGAAGAAATAGTTCGCCGGACAAATGGCGAGATTTCTGAGGAGAAAGCCGGCGAAATTATCAATGTAATTGCTTATGAATTTGATGAGTAATCAATTACACATTAAAACAAATTTCTTTAGTTTAGACCTGAATTAGACATTCAATATGCCCATAAACCGACCTAAACCGTTATTTAAAGTAGCTTCTGAGTTTAATGTCTCTACTCAATCCATAGTGGATACACTTGCGGATAACGGACTTACTGCAGCTAATCGACCAAACTTCAAGATCACTCCTGAGATGTACGAAGTATTGGATAACGTTTATGGGGAGGATAAAGCCAAGAGCTTAGACCACGAGCGTGCCAAAGAAGAATACGAGAGCCGCCGAAGCCATATGATGAACCAGCGTAACGAAAGTGTTACCCTGGATAACATACTTGAGCCTTTGGATGAACTCGCTCCGATTGATCCTGCACCCGCTTCAAGCATCGAAGACGATCTTATTGGTGGATTAGAGCCAATTTCTGACTCAGATCAAGGCTTAGAACCGATTGAAGAGACTGTTCCAGAGCCGGAAGTAGTATCTGAATCTGAGCCTGAACCCGAGTCGGAGCCGGAAGCTGAACCTGAACCGGTTGTCGAAGAAGTTCAGGAAACTGTAGAAACCGAGCCGGAAGTTGAAGAGCCGGTTGCCGAAGTTGAGGAAGAAGTAGCAGAGGATTCTGAGGAAGCTGAAGAACCTGTCTTAGAAGACGAAGCTGAGGTCGAAACAGAAGTAGTTGAGGAAGAGGATCAGCCCGAAGAAGAGGGAGAACAAGAAGAAGCTCCCGCTGCAAAACCCGGCGAAAGAATTATACGTGGTAGAGCAGATAAGTTAAAGGGCACCAAGGTATTAGGTAAAACAGCTTTCACTAATGATCTAACTTCAGATTCAAAAGTAAGGAAGAAAAGAAAACGCAGGAAAGACCGTCCTTCAGATTCAGAATCCCAGGCCTCTAAACAAGGAAATCAGGAAGGTCAGGATTCAAAAAAGCAGGATCAGAATCAGCAAAGGAATAAAAAGCCGCAGAACAACAAAAAACAGAAGCCAAAGAAAGAAAAGGCAGAAGTTGCAGCTATTGATGTTGATAAAATGATGCGCGAGACCCTGAAAAAAATGCAGGGCAACTCCACTGTTGGAAGTAAACGAGGTAAACGCCGTCGTCAACGAAAGGAGGAACGCGAAGAAGAAATGATGCATCAGCAGGAACTTCAACAGCTTGAAAATGAAGCAATTGAAGTGACTGAGTTCATCACGGCCAATGATCTTGCCGAGGAATTGGGAGTCGGAGTAAACGACATTATTTCTGCGTGCATGAGTATCGGATTGATGATTACCATCAACCAGCGATTGGATGCCGGGACCATTGAATTGGTAGCCGGAGAGTTTGACAAAGAAGTGAAGTTTATTGATGCCGAGGAATTGGTTGAAGAACTCGAAGTGGAAGAAGATGCAGAAGAGGATCTGAAACCACGTGCACCAATTATCACAGTAATGGGGCACGTTGATCACGGTAAAACTTCTTTACTCGATTATATTCGAGAAGCACGTGTAGCAGAGGGTGAGGCCGGTGGTATCACTCAGCACGTGGGTGCCTATGAAGTAATTCACAATGAGCGTAAAATCACGTTCCTTGATACTCCTGGTCACGAAGCGTTTACGGCTATGCGATCTCGTGGAGCCCAGGCTACAGATATTGTAATTCTTGTAGTTGCAGCCGATGATTCTGTGATGCCTCAAACGGTGGAAGCGATCAACCACGCAAAAGCAGCCGGTGTGCCGTTAGTGGTTGCCATTAACAAAATGGATAAGGATGGTGCTACTCCGGATAAGATCAAACAGCAGTTAACGGATTATGATGTACTTGTCGAAGATTGGGGCGGTACTGTTCAATATGCATTGGTATCTGCGAAAACAGGTTTGGGCATTGATGATCTGTTGGAAAAAGTATTAATCGAAGCTGAATTACTGGAACTGAGATCCAATCCTGACCGTCGTGCTGACGGGGTAGTTCTGGAAGCACGTTTGGACAAAGGGAAAGGAATCGTGGCAAATATCCTGGTTCAAAACGGAACCATGAACGTGGGTGATCCTTTTGTTGCAGGGCCATGTTACGGGCGTGTACGAGCTATGGAGAACTCAAGAGGACAAAGAATTGAGTATGCCGGGCCGGCAACTCCGCTACAGCTTACCGGTTTTGATGATATGCCTCAGGCCGGAGACAAGATTGTAGTTGCTGCTGACGAGAAATCAGCTAAAGAAGTAGCCAACCAACGCCAGCAGATTCGAAGGGAGCAGGCACTTCGTAAAACCAAGCACATGACATTGGATGATCTGTCCCGCCGTCTTGCCCTCGGTGAAGTTTCTGAACTTAATATTATCCTTAAGGCGGATGTGGATGGATCTATTGAGGCACTTTCCGGATCGTTACAGAAGATCAGTACCGATGAAGTAGCTGTGAATATTATTCACACAGGAGCAGGAGCTATCTCGGAATCAGATGTATTGCTTGCTTCTGCTTCCGATGCAATTATCATCGGTTTCCAGGTACGACCAACTGCTCAGGCCAGGAAACTTGCTGAGTCGGAAGAAATTGATATTCGACTCTTCTCCGTGATTTATGATGCCATCGACGAGGTGAAAGATGCACTTGAGGGTCTTCTCAGTCCTGAACTGAAAGAACAGATGATGGCAATAGTCGAAGTTCGGGAAACATTCAAAGTATCAAAAGTAGGAACCATTGCTGGTTGCTATGTTACTGAAGGAAAAGTAGACCGAAATAACCCGATCCGGATTATCCGGGAAGGCGTTGTAATCTACGACGGAGCTATTGGTGCACTTAAACGCTTTAAAGATGATGTAAAAGAAGTAGCTGCCGGATATGAATGTGGTATCAGTATCCAGGGATACAATGACATCAAAGTGGGTGATGTTTTTGAGAGCTATAAAATTACAGAAGAAAAGCGAACGCTCGAAGACGCTAACTAATCTAAACCAGGTCAACCATGAGTTTCAGAGTTGAAAGACTCGGAGAATTACTGAAACGTGATCTGGGTGAGATCATTCAGCGAGAGTTTCAACCCGACGGTACCTTTGTTACGGTAACCCAGGTTCGGGTGACTCCCGATTTATCCATCGCCAAGGTGTATTTAAGCGTTTTCGCTCCAGGAAGAGATAACCAGGTTGTATTTGAATTTATCGATGAACGGGTACCCCAGATTCGCCATAAACTAGCTGGCAGGATTAAAAACCAGGTCCGCAAAATCCCTGAACTTCATTTTTATGCGGATGATACTGCTGATTACGTCAATAAAATGGAAGGACTATTCAGGAAGGTTGACGAGCAGCCAAAAGCTCCCACTGACGAAGAAGAATGAGCAAGGCGCCTGAGTTGGCTCTGCTTCCGGTATTTGGATCACAAAACCCACCGGATTCTTCGTTCGATTTTCAAACCGGAGCCATTCTTCTGGTAAATAAACCACAGGGTTGGACAAGCTTTGATGTTGTGAAATACCTGCGTGGCCGTGTGAAATGCAAGAAAGTAGGGCATGCCGGGACACTGGACCCGATGGCGACCGGACTTCTGATTCTATGCACAGGAAAAGCTACAAAGACGATAGATCAGATCCAGGGACAGGAAAAAACGTACGTCGCGGAAATTACCTTTGGAGCTTCTACTCCAAGTTATGATGCCGAATCCGACATTCGGGAAGTCGCCCCGTATGAGCATATCACTATTGATGACATTCAAAAAGTAATTGGTGATCAATTTTCAGGTAATATCCAGCAGGTTCCTCCCATGTATTCTGCACTTAAAAGGGATGGAAAGAAACTTTACGAACTGGCGAGAAGGGGAAAAGAAGTGGAACTTGAAGCCCGGCCAGTGACAATTTATGATTCTAACATTCTGGATTACCAGGCTCCCAGGTTAAGTATTGAAATTACTTGCAGCAAAGGCACCTATATTCGTTCTATTGCCCATGATCTGGGAAAAGCGCTGGGCTCGTTGGGTTATTTATCTGCACTGGAACGCACACAGATTGGAAATTATTTGTTGGATCATGCATTAACTCCCCACCAATACAACGATATATTAAATAAAGATGGCTAAGCTTACCGCTATAGATTCTGTTGAACGGCTTACAAATTCAGTAGTCACTGTTGGGACTTTTGATGGTGTTCATGAAGGTCATAAGGCATTGATGGAGACACTGGTAGAACGGGCAAAAACGAGAAGTGCAAGAAGTGTTGTAGTTACTTTCGATCCACATCCCCGAACGATTATTAATTCTAAGTCGGATGGCATTAAGCTTTTAACAACACTGAGAGAACGTTCAGAGGTATTGGAGTCGATTGGGGTAGACGAGCTGGTTGTAATACCTTTTACACGCGATTTTTCATTACTAACCAGTGAACAGTTTGTGAAAGATGTGATTTATGACAAAATCGGTATTAGTGAATTTGTAATTGGGTACGATCACCACTTTGGGAAAGACAGATCAGGTACGATTGAAACCTTGAAGAAACTTGGTCCGGAATTAGGTTTCGATATCCAGGTGGTTTCCAAAAAAGAAATGGGAGATACCACGGTAAGTAGTACAGTGGTAAGAAAGGAAATTATCGAACAAGGAGATATGAACCGGGTGACGGAGCTTCTTGGCCGCTCCTATATGTTAAATGCGCTGGTAATACATGGGGATGAACGTGGTCGCACAATAGGATTTCCAACGGCAAATTTGCAGCCGGAACATCCGGATAAAGCATTACCAAAAAACGGGATTTATGCCGTTAAAATCAGGGTGGATGAAACCTGGTATAATGGAATGATGAACATCGGGGTTCGGCCAACTTTTGATGGACAAACAAAATCGTTAGAAGTGAACATTTTCGATTTCGATGAAATGATTTACGGGAAAACGGTACAGATTCGGTTCTTTGATCGGATCAGGGATGAGAAGAAGTTTTCAGGAACGAATGAGTTGAAAGAGCAGCTGGGGAAAGATAAACAAGCAGTTCAGCTTGTATTTAACTAGGAACTACTTGGGTTCCAGGCTCATCACGTAATCGTAGCTTTCATTTAGCAAACGGATCAGATTATCCTCATCCTTTAACATTTCTTCTTTGATAAGAATGTACCCATGCATAATGGAATTGTATGATTTGAACAAGGTAGTATTATACTCTTCCATATATTTCTTTTGAACGTCCTTGGAGAATCGAATACCTAGTTCGTTAGCCTTGTTGAATAGGGAAAACATGTGCCCGTTTGCAGAAGTGTACGGCATTGTTTTTCCCTTTCGTTCGAACCTTGGGCACTTCGAAACTAAGTAGTCATAGTATTTAAGTTTTTCTTCTCTCATAGCTTAGTTTGATAATTTTAGCTATTCCCAAAAATCTGAAGCTATTTCGATGAGATTGCCATCCGGGTCAGCGATCATGGCTGATCGCAGTTTCCATGGTTCATCTCTGGGCGGGTAGATGGCTGTAGCTCCACCCTCGATAAATTTTTGATAGCTGGAATCCACATTTTCCGGATCTCCTACATTGATAGCCAGTTCTAAGGTGCCGTTCAGTCCTTCTGGGAAAGAGGGGGATTGCCCGAGTAGTTCAGGAAGTTGTCTTCGCTCAAACATGGAAAATCGTATGCCATCGTGTTCGAATTCTGCGTACGGTCCATTTCCATCCCAGTTGATGGACAACCCCAGGACATCTCTGTAAAAAGTGACCATTTTTGTAAGATCGGTAACAAAGAGGCCGATCATATCGAATTTAATGTTCATCATAATTTACTCTGGCAGATAATCTCCGATCAGGTTCCAGTCCATACCATTCCCCCAACCATGACCGTGATCACTAGTATTTCTGATTTTGTGTCCCTCTCCAACCTGGTGCTCTCCGTAGGATAATAAGCTCAATATCGAACCCGGACGCAGGTGTTCGCTTGCCCAACTGATTGGAGAATCACCGTTTGCGTCTTTAGCTTCTTTATCTGCGCCATGATCAATTAAAAATTGAATGGTCCGTTCATCCGCATACGCTGCCGCACGGTGGAGGGGAGTTTCCCCCTTCGTTCTCACATCGCGCATAAAGGCCCCGGTTTCTATACCGGGAATAGTTTTAGCATTTACATCGGCACCACTTTCGACAAGTAATTTCACTGTAAAAAAATAGTAGGGGCGACCCGCTTTTGCCAAGGCGTTATGAAGAGGTGTTTCCTGGGTCTTATCAACATGATGGTTAACATTTGCTCCCTGCCTGATTAGGAAATCACATACTTTCCAATGCCCAAAAAAGGCGGCATTTCCAAGTTCATCATGCATATTGACGCTATCCAGGTTTCCGCCTCGTGCTAAAATCAATCGCAAAGCTGTTACATCGTTGTAATATACCAGCCATTGAACAGGTTTAACATTTCCAGATTTCAGGAGCTCTTTCCAATCAGATCGGTTGAGCAACTCAACGATGAAATCCGTTCTTCCACGGCTTATCAGCTCCAGTATTTTTGATGATTCCATATTCAGGTTTTATGCCTTTGGGAGAGACTTCAGTAAAACTTCTCTCCTCGTTATCTACCAGAAAAATAGAATTCATACAGCTTTTGTCAACAGGGGAAACAAATTAGATCATATGCTTAAAGATTCTTTACATAAACTGTTTTTTGACGATAAAGGTAGAAGTACAAAATCGATGAAATTAGCAAAGAGAAATATACTTCCATTGATTGTTGCTTTATACTAAAAACAGTATCTTTCTTTTCTGTAAAATCGATTTAAATAGTTATAACTAAACATTGCAATGAGCATTACTGCAGAAGAAAAGAAAGATCTCTTTAAAAAATTTGGCGGAGCTGAAGAGAACACTGGTACTACTGAGGGCCAGATCGCATTATTTACTCACAGAATCAATCATCTGACAGAGCATTTAAAGTCTAATCAAAAAGATCACGCTTCAAGACGTGGGTTATTAAAATTGGTAGGTAAACGCCGCCGTTTACTCAACTACCTAATGAAAAAAGACATCCAGAAGTACAGAGAACTTATTAAAGAACTCGGTATTCGTAAATAATTTTAAGGCTCCGGTCAATCGGAGCCTTTTTTAATTCCTCCCGGCTCATTTTTTAGCTAATCCTATCAGTGTTTCAGCCGGGATAAAGCAACAATCAAAGAAAAATAAGAATGAAAGAAGATTTTAGAAGTGTAGAATTTGCACCGGGTAAGGTGCTATCTATAGAAACAGGAAGAATAGCAAAACAAGCTGACGGAGCTGTTGTAGTTAGAATGGGAGATACGATGGTACTTTGTACCGCCGTTAGCGCCAAAGAACCAAAACCAGGACAGGACTTTTTCCCACTAACAGTAGATCATAAAGAGAGTTTTTCAGCCGCCGGGCGTTTCCCCGGGGGATTCATGAAGAGAGAAGGGCGTTCAAACGAAAAAGAGATTTTATCCAGTCGACTAATCGATCGTACTCTTAGGCCTTTATTTCCTAAAGGATACTATTGCGATACTCAAATTATTACATCCGTAATTTCATCAGATGATGAGCACGATGGAGATGTGTTAGGCGGAATTGGAGCTTCACTGGCCCTTCACCTTTCAGATGTTCCGTTCGACGGACCCATGGGTGAAGTTCGGGTAGGGCGTGTAAATGGTGAATTTATCATCAATCCTACCGTTTCTGAATTGAAAGAAAGCGACATCGACATGGTGGTCGGAGGGTCTGCAGACTCTATTCTGATGATGGAAGGAGAGATGGATGAGATTTCTGAAAAGGATATGCTCGATGCTATTAAAGCTGCTCACGAAGCGATCAAAAAGCTATGTGATTTCCAAAATGAACTTCGCGAAGAACTTGGAAAGCCAAAACGTGAGTTTGTACCTCCTGCAACGGATGAAGACCTGGAAGCAAAAGTTAAAGGCCTTGCAGAAGCGAAGATTAATGAGATCGTAAACATTGGACTCGGAAAAGAAGAGTACAATGATAAAATCCGTGAAGCCAAGCAAGATGCTGTTACTGCTCTTGAAGAAGAGTTTGCTGAGGACGAAGATGCATCAGAGAAGTTGAGCGAATCAAAGAAAATTCTCGGTTCCATCGAAAAGAACGAGCTTCGAAATATGATCCTGGAAAAAGGACGTCGAATTGATGGCCGTACTCCGGTTGATATCCGTGACATTTGGACCCAGGTGGGATACATCCCAAGAACTCACGGTTCAGCTATTTTTACCCGCGGAGAAACTCAGTCATTAGTTTCAGCTACGCTTGGTACCAAGCGTGACGAACAGTCTGTGGATACGCTATTCAACCAGGAAGCAAAGCAGTTTATGCTGCACTATAACTTCCCTCCATATTCTGTTGGTGAAGCAGGATTCATGAGAGGACCTGGCCGACGTGAAATTGGTCATGGTCACCTTGCAGAGCGGGCTCTTAAAATGATGATGCCTACTTTTGACGAATTTGGATATGTGGTTCGAGTGATTTCTGATATCACCGAGTCAAACGGTTCGTCTTCTATGGCTTCTGTTTGCGGAGGTTCAATGGCATTAATGGATGCTGGTGTTCCTTTAAGAAAACCGGTTGCAGGTATCGCGATGGGAATGATTGTAGGAGAGGAAAATACAGTAGTATTGTCTGACATCCGTGGCGAAGAGGATTTCATGGGAGACATGGACTTCAAAACAGCCGGATCTACCGAAGGAATCACGGCTTGTCAAATGGATATGAAAGTTCAGGGAATAAGCTTCGAGATTATCGAGCAAGCACTTGAACAGGCGCATACAGGCCGGCTTCATATTCTAAGTGAGATGGCAAAAACCATTTCCTCTGCGAGAGAAAGTATCTCTGAGTACGCTCCTCAATTCCTTAAAATGGAAATTGACGGTAGTGATATCGGAGCGGTAATCGGACCTGGTGGAAAAGTGATCCAGACCCTTCAGAAAGAAACGGGTACCGAAATCATTATCGAAGAAGATTCCAGCGGAAAAGGCCAGGTAACCATTTCAGCAAACGATTTAAGCAAAGCTGAGGAAGCCAAAAAGCGAATCAAAATGATCGTTGGTCATCTGGATGAGGGAGCGACGTACAGAGGAATCGTGAAATCCATCAAAGATTTCGGTGCTTTTGTTGAAATCGCTCCGGGAAAAGACGGATTGCTTCATATTTCTGAAATCGATCACAAGCGGGTTGAAAAAGTTACAGACTACCTGCAACTCGGTGAGGAACTCGATGTTAAACTCTTGAAGGTTGAGCACGGCGGAAAGCTTCGGCTTTCCCGAAAAGCACTCATCGAACGTCCGGAAAGAAGAGAAGAATAATCTTCCTACAAATTTTTAAAAGGCGCACTCTGTAATGGAAGGCGCCTTTTTTTTATTTTCGTCATCAAATTTTAGCAAGAGTAAGTATGGAAAATCTGAAAGAAATCGATAATGTCACTAAATCTACGCTCCCGAATGGATTGCGAATTGTTACGGAGCGAATTGATAGTGTAAAGAGTATTTCAGTAGGAATCTGGGTCAAGACAGGTTCCCGAAACGAAACTAAAGAACAGGCGGGAGTGACTCACTTTTTAGAGCACATGCTCTTTAAAGGAACAAAGACCCGATCAGCTTTTGAAATTGCCCAAAGTATGGAGTCTGTTGGTGGGTACTTAAATGCCTTCACATCCAGTGAATACACCTGTTACTATGCCCGATGTGTGGACAGCCAGCTAACTCGAGCTTTGGATGTTCTCTCTGACATGGTATTGAATCCTTCATTTCCGGAAGAAGAGGTTGAAAAAGAAAAGAAGGTGGTGATCGAGGAAATGAAAATGTACCGTGACTCACCGGACGATTATCTCTTTGAAGAATTCACAACCAAACTATTTGAAGGGCATCCGTTGGGACGCCCAGTGATTGGCTTTGAAGATACCGTATCTGCTTTTTCAAGAGATGATCTATATAACTATATGGGAGATCGCTATCGCCCGGATAATCTACTGGTAGCGGTGGCTGGGAATGTAGATCACGATGAGGTTATTGACATTGTTTCTTCGTTCTTCACTGGGTTAGAGGCTGAGAAGACAGAAAAAGAAGATCAGCCTATGGATCAGTTTAACCCGGAAAAACTGTCGTTAACTAAATCCATTGAACAAACTCATTATGTGCTTGGAAGGCGAGGGCTGTATTTCGATCACAAAGATAAATACCTGCTTTTACTCGCAAATACGGTACTTGGAGGAGGGATGAGTTCCCGCCTCCATCAAAATGTGCGTGAAAAATACGGGTACTGTTATTCCATCCAGACGTTCAATCAATCCTATTCAGATTCCGGAATCTGGGGAGTGTATGTGGGAACGGATAAAGAATATGTGGAACATGTGCATGAACTGGTTGTTGGTGAATTGAAGAAAATCAGTACTGAAATTATTCCGGAAAAAGAGTTTGAAGAAGCGAAGCAACAGCTTAAGGGTAAACTACTTTTGAGCCAGGAAAATACCAGTAATCGCATGATGCGGTTGGCTAAAAGTGAGCTGTATTTTGGTCGCTTTATTACCCTGGATGAACTGGAAGAAAACATCGATAATGTAACAGCTGGGCAGGTCCTGGAGTTTGCAAAAGACTTCTTCGATCAGCAATATTTTATGGAAGCGGTACTTACCCCGGAAGAAAACTAAATTTACCGTCATCCTGAGGATACTTCCGAAGGATCTTCACAAGTAATAAAATTTGGATTTAGCATGTGTTGATTCTTCGCTTTCGCCTGTCTGCCGACAGGCAGGCTCAGAATGACATTTAACTCTTAATTGAAAAAATGATTTACATCAACCAACTAGCCAATCATGTTGATTCAACAGTAACCCTGCACGGATGGGTTTATAACTATCGAAGCAGCGGAAGCCTCGTTTTTATTGAACTGCGTGACGGAACGGGGATTACTCAATGTGTAGTAGCGAAAGATGAGGTGTCTGAGTCTACCTGGGAGGCGGCATTATCGCTAAAGCAGGAGAGTTCAATTTCGATAACCGGGACTGTGAAGGCTGATGAACGAAGTGTTGGCGGACATGAAATACATGTTTCTGATGTTGAGGTCATTCAAATTGCAGAAGAATACCCCATTACTCCTAAAGATCACGGAGTGGAGTTTCTGATGAACAACAGGCACCTTTGGTTGAGAAGTCAGCGGCAATGGGCGGCGATGCGGGTTCGTAATGAGATCATTTTTGCAATCCATACTTTCTTCCAGGATCGGAATTTTGTTCAAATGGATTCCCCGATTTTCACTGGAAATGCAGCGGAAGGAAGTACCACCCTGTTCGAAACCGATTACTTCGATGAGAAATCATATTTAGCTCAAACAGGGCAACTGTATGGTGAAGCTATGGCCATGGCACACGGGTTGATTTATACCTTTGGTCCGACTTTCCGAGCTGAAAAGTCCAAAACCAGACGTCACCTCACTGAGTTCTGGATGATGGAACCCGAAATGGCGTTCTATGATTTGGATATGAACATGGACTTAGCTGAAGACATGATTCGGTTCATTGTGAAAACCGTACTCGAGAAAAGAGGGAAGGAATTAGAAATTCTAGGCCGTGATATTTCGAAACTCCAGCCGGTTGTGGAAAAATCTTTTCACCGGATGAAGTATACCGAAGCGGTGGAGATACTTAAAAGCGCTGAAACGGCTCAGATGCTGGACGATATGCTAGCCTCAAGAAAAGAGGAAGAGAAGTCTTTAAAAGAGGAGAGAGAGGCCATCAAAAAAGAGCATGGTTCTGCTAAGAAGTGGAGAAAAAAGCAGATCGAAGGTCGACAGGTTGAGATTGCTGCCCGTTTAGATCAAATCGAAGAGGACTACAGGAATATTCCGAAGTGGAAAGAATCAGCACAGGGCTTTGAGTGGGGAAATGATTTCGGTGGGTCGGACGAAACCGTCCTGATGATGCAATATGATGTTCCGTTGATTGTAACCCACTGGCCGGCAGAGATTAAAGCTTTTTATATGAAACGAGATGAGACCGATACACTTGCTTTAGGAATGGATGTATTGGCTCCCGAAGGCTATGGCGAAATTATCGGAGGTTCTCAACGTGAAGACAGCCTGGAAGTACTGGAAAAACGCATCGCAGAGGAAGAGCTCAGCAAAGAAGTGTTTGAATGGTACCTGGATTTACGCCGGTTTGGAACCGTTCCACATGCTGGTTTCGGAATGGGATTAGAAAGGACTGTAGCCTGGATTTGCGGACTATCTCATGTGAGAGAGACGATCCCATTCCCAAGAATGATGGGAAGATTGAAGCCTTAATCTGTATTTGATTTATCTAGTTTTTCATCTTGAATTTTTTGCTTCTTGTAGTGTCGGTCGATTGAGAAGATTTTTTCACTCGTTTCCAGGTAATCAAAAATCAGAAGAGCTTTGGCATACATCATACTTGACGGTTTACCCAGGCTTTTTTGTTGATTTGCTAATTCAAATAGAATATCGCCTAGATGTGAAAATTCTTCATTCCCAAACTTATATTTCTTCTGTAACTCAGAAATGAATAGTTCATCCTTCATATGCACGATTTCATCCATATCTAGACCCAGGTATTTTTTAAGCAGTTCATTAGTCTGCATATAGCTTTCCTCTGTATTACCGCTTTTGGATAGGCCAAAAATTTTGGAAAGAATGAAAGCAAGAAATTGAGCGGTCTGGTTAATCTGCTTCAATATATAGTCATCATTCATCATAGCTTAGAATTTGTTTAAATAGCACAAACAAAAACAAAGCCATAAACCTGGGTTAGTCAGAATGACATGCGTTACGAGGAAATCTCAGGAGAATTATCCAGCCTTCTTCTGTAGCGGAACTTCTTTTACAACGGCTTCGGTGAGGACTTTCACATCTTTCCCGGTTCTCAATAAGCCATTGATCTCTGCACCTTGTTCAGTGATCAGGTTTTGGGTATAAATGTTACCAAGGATTCGAGCTTTTGAATGTAGAGTCAGGGTGTCGGTCACACGGAGATCGCCTTCAATCAAACCGGAAATAATCGCGGTTTTGGCGATGGTGTTACCGGTGATCCTACCTTTTTCATTAAGTACCAGGTGTTGATTCGTTTTGATCTCACCGTCAGCAATTCCTGATATGTGGATATTACCTTCCGAAGTGATGTTTGCCTTGAGTGTGGTGCCTTCAGCGATGTAGCTGGTATTGGGAGTCCTTTTTGAATCTTTCATAGTTTTAAGAGTAGCTCTGACCTTCGTTTGTTACGTTATAAAGTAATTGATTTGAGGATACAGGAAGGCTCTAGAGGATTATCTTTAAGTAAACAAATGTGGTTGCCAAATGATCTGATGGGTTAGGACTCATTTATCGCAGATATAAAGCGGTACAAATACTACTTTCAATCCTCTTGGAAGAAACGAATCCAAAAAAACTAAAAGGAAATTATGAGTTCAAGAAAATTAGCGTGCCTTTTCCTTCTGCTATCTTTCGGGATGTCCGGTTCATTAAATGCTAAACAATCCCAGGATTTATCAGATGATTTTGAAATCGATGGAGCTTTGACTGGTTTTGTTACTAATAATCCCGATGCGATACCAAATGTGGCAAAGGTAGATGGTCGTTATCGGGCAGAAATAACCAACAATGATAACAACATAACCCTTCATTTTAATGAATTTCAGGGGAGATTGGATGCAAAACTCCTGACATTTCCTTTTGAATTCATAGCGCGAAATATTGGAATAGGAACTTTACAGAACTCTCAGTTAGCTCCAGGCTCATCGGGGGATCCTTATATCTTTTCAGGAGTTCAGGTACATGTGCCAGATTTAGATTCCAGGAATTCATCGCATGTAGTAGTGGGGCACAGAGGTCCTACCGAGTTTACGATTGAAGGAAAAAATACACTAAATGGTAACTCAAGTGTAAATGATGCCGGGGAAGGGATAGTACCGAATGGGAGAGCTGATATCCGGATAGTTGGAAATGAAGACCACACAATTACTGTGTACTGGCAATTGCCGGAAACAGCTATGGACAATTGGATCTTATATAATGGTACTGGAGAGCTTCCGGGGGTAAGTCCTAGTTATGGAGATAGTGTATACGTAGGGTTAATTACATACGCATTTGAATTTGGAGGTTTACCTTTCGTGGGGACTTGTGATGGAATTGAAATTACGACTCAAACAGCGGTATCAAGTGAATCAGAGCAGAAGCTATCTGGATTTGAGCTCGACCAAAATTACCCCAATCCATTCAATCCAGGTACTACGATTTCATTTTCAATAGCTCAATCCGGATTGGTAATGCTGGAGGTTTTTGATATACGGGGAAAGAAAGTTGCTGATCTGGTTAATCAGTTCTTGTCAGTAGGTCGACACTCCGTAGAGTTTGATGCATCAAACCTGTCCAGCGGCGCATATTACTACAGATTATCCAGTGGAGGAAATAGTATCACGAAACAACTAATGCTCCTTAAATAGCGCAGGCAAATTAACGTGCATACTTCGCTTTTAAAAGAAGGAGTATTATACTCTCGTCAAATAAAAATGAAGTAATGCAAGAAGACCTACTTGATATCGACCCTCCAAAAGCTTCCGTGTTTCCAATCCTTCTGGTCAATTTTATCGGGGCTTTGGGGTACAGCTTAATTCTACCTTTTCTGATTGTACTGGTAATCAAGTTCGGTGGCAATGAAATCATTTACGGGATATTGGGTGCCACGTACTCTTTCTTCCAATTGATAGGTGCTCCGATTTTGGGCAGATGGTCAGATTCTTTAGGGCGGAAAAGGGTTTTGCTTATTAGTCAGATAGGGACTTTTATCGCCTGGTTGCTCTTTTTGGTAGCACTCTACCTGCCCAACAATACGCTGATAAGTGTCGAAAACGCCTACCTGGGAGCATTTATATTGTCTCTTCCATTACTCATACTCTTTGCAGCTCGTGCCCTGGATGGTATCACAGGGGGAAATATCTCAGTGGCGAATGCTTACATGAGCGACATTAGTGATGATTCCAATCGGAAGTCCAATTTTGGGAAGATGGCGGCTTCAGCAAATTTGGGATTCATTATTGGACCGGCATTAGCCGGAGTGTTGGGAGGAACGGTATTAGGGGAAGCCCTGCCTGTATTTGCCACTATGCTCATCTCTTTAACTGCCATTGGAGTTATACAGTTTTACCTGAAGGAATCGAACCCCTGCGCCGCTGAAAACATGATTCAAACCGGAGAGTTCAAGAAGATCTATAACCAGGAGCAGAAAGATTGCTACCAAAAGCTGGATAATGTGGAGTCCAGCCTTATGACCATCCTCAAATTGCCTATGATTTCTTTCACGCTGGGTATGTATTTCCTGATCTTTTTGTCCTTTAATTTTTTCTATGTCTCATTTCCGATTCACGCAATACAGTATTTAGAATGGGATCTTTTCCAGCTGGGGATTTTCTTCTCCGTAATGGGCGCCGTTATGGTATTTGTTCAGGGACCGGTGCTCAGTTACTTCTCAGATAAAGTAAATGAACATGTATTGATTGTTTTCGGAGCATTGATCCTTTCAATAGGTTTTTTCCTGTTCACTTTTGAGGGGATATGGATACTCTATCTGGCGGTCATCTTCTTTGCGACCGGTAATGGATTAATGTGGCCATCATTTCTTTCGGTGTTGTCTAAAATAGCAGGAGGGAATCACCAGGGAGCCATCCAGGGATATGCTAGTAGTACAGGAAGTTTAGCCAGCATTATTGGGTTAGTTGCAGGAGGATTTATCTACAACCTAATCGGGCCGGTTATTTTCTTTATTCCATGCTTGTTGATGGTATTCATCGGGTTGTTATCCGTTCGCTATCGTCAGGTTTCTGTTGGTTAATTGTGATGAACTTTTAGTTCACTTTGTTTGCCAGGGTATCGTGATGGTGAAGCAGGAGGGACCGTAGATAACTTCCAATGTAATTAACTCCTTCAAAGCCCGCCTCCTTTGCAGCAGCGTCTTCCTGTTCGAATGTGACACCCCCATCATCCGCAAAATCCTTCAAGTTGTAGTATGCGCCGATTGTGAAAATATCCCACGATGGTCCCCATACTCTTGTGAAGATCAGGTTTCCTTTATGATTGATCCCGCTGTAGAACACATTTTCGTCCTGCCGTTGTTTCAGTAGTTCTTGCTGCTTTCCTGCGAGGGCCGTGAAGATTTCGATATGGAAGTAGCCGTACTCCTCAAACCACTCTGTAAATTGATCGCGATCGGGTCCTTCTACAATGGCCTCTTCCTGAAAACTCACTAAATCATGGAAATCATCCCCATAGGGCTGATCCAGGGTATTTGATGATGCTCTCAGGTTGATATTTTCTGGCTCGAAATGATCGCTGATTCCATCGATTGAGTAGATCAGCATTAAGTCCCAGTGATCACCCTGGCTATGACGAAGCAAATAAGGCTTGTGAATATTGAATTGCTGATGGTTCGAAATATCTTCTTTTACCAAATCAATTAGTTCAAGGAGATCGCCGGGGTTTGCCCGAAGCAACGTTACTTTATATTGATCTTGTGCGGCTGCGGGTTGAGAGAAAACTAAAGCGAATAAGAAAACGTAAAGAGCTGATTTCATAGTAGGTGTATGAGACTGGTTTGCGTTCCGTTGAAAGTGAACTAGCTATAGATAGAAAAATGAATTGGGAATTGGAATTTCTAAAGTGATATTTTCAATCGATGGCTCGAAAACAAACCAGCGCAGATCACTTCCAGACTATTCTATCTCATCTTAATTCAGGATCACTGAAGCCGGTCTACTATCTTTATGGGGAAGAAGAATTCTACCTCGATCAGTTGGTGGACAAGTTTTCAAATCTACTCCCGGCTCATGAAAAGGATTTCAACTTTGATCTTCTGTATGGTCAGGATGTAACTCCTGCGAAGGTGCTGGCCATAGCCCGAAGTTTTCCAATGATGGCAGAACGTCGGGTCCTTATTGTTCGGAATTTTCTACAGACTGCGAAAGGAGCGGCCGGCGAAGGAGATCTGAACGACTTCATTCCCTTCTTTGAACAGCCGAATCCATCTTGTCTGGTTGTCCTATTCGATACAGGTAAACCAGCAGGGAATACGAAAATCGGAAAGGCGATTTCAAAAAGTCCCAATGTTGGTTTTTTTCACTTCGAGCCAATGCCGGATTACATGATTCCCGAGTGGATCATCAACTGGGTGGAATCGCATCATCAAAAGAAAATACTACCCGGAGCAGCCCAGCTTTTGGGGCAATTTGTTGGGAACAACCTCCAGTTACTGTCCAGTGAAATAGACAAAGTGTGCACTTTTGTGGACACTAAACCAGAGGTTTCAGAAGCCGATGTGAAAGAAATCATCGGAAGTTATCGCGAATATTCGGCCATAGAGCTCAAGGAAGCTATAATTCGGCGCGATCTTAACCAGGCGCTGTACATATCGGAACAAATATTGCAACACAGTAAATCAGACACGGGGGAGTTAATCCGGCTCGTGGGATTCTTTTACAGTGTGTTTGTTAATATTTGGCAGATTAGACGTCTTGCTGAAAAAGGAATGGGAAAAGCCCAGGTACAAGCCCAAATGGGAATGAATGCCTGGTACTTCGACCGCCTTTGGAAAGACGCCGCCAATTTTCAGTATGCAGATATGCCTCGGGTTTTCGAAGCATTATTAGATGCTGATAAATCCATAAAAGGGTTTTCCACACTTGATACCACGTCCATTTTATTCCTCCTGGTCAAGCGATTAATCGGCTAGTTAGCCACATCGCGAACAAATAAGAACAGGAACTAAATTGGGAAAAGAAAGTGATGACTGCGTTCAAGCGAGCTGCTGTAGCTTCATACAGCGATGAAGACTTAATGGAATATGTACAACTGGGAAAAGATGCGGCCTTTAATGAATTAGTGATCCGCTACAACGACCGCCTTCATAATTTCCTGTTCAGGTACACGCAGAATCACCAGGATTGTGAGGACTTGGTTCAGGAGACCTTTTTGAGAGTCCACAAAAGCCGACACAGCTACGAGCGAATCGCAAAGTTCAGCACCTGGATGTATACCATCGCTATCAACCTTGCCAAGAGCCTGTACAAGAGAAAAAAGAGAATGCAGTTAGTTTCCATTCACAAAGATGAGAGTGATCCGGATGCATTTGAAATGATATTAGAGGATGAAGCTATTCTACAAGACGAGGAGTTGCATCAAAAACTGAGTCTTCAGCAGTTAGAAGAGGCATTAGCTTCTTTGCAGGAAGAATTCAGAAGCGTTGTCATTTTGAGAGACATTGACCAACTGAGCTACGAAGAGATATCCGAAAAACTGGATGTACCTATGGGGACGGTCAAGTCGAGAATTAACCGGGGTAGGGCACAAATAAGCAAGAAGATTGGGGAGTATGTGGATCTGGGAACAAGTTTTTAAAGAGAGACTAAAAGAGGGAGAAGGAAGCTAACTAACCCCCTGAGTATGGATTTTATGGAGAAAGAATATCATCCCGTTATCGAAGAGTACGTGGTCGATTATGTGGATGAGAAACTAACGGCGACAGAGAGAGACGCTTTCGAGGAGGTGCTGGTTTCCTGTGATGATCTCCGGGAACTGGCATTCTCCGCGAAAGATGGCCGCCGGCTGATGGGGATGCTCAGGGTTCTTAGAACAATCGAAAAACAGTCATCCTGATCTCCAACTGGCGGGTAGTATCTTATCTAATCAGAATTAAGAATTATTCAGCAAAGAAAGAGCAATAGACAAATAGTTTTTTGCAATCAATTTGTCAGGTACTCTCTGGAAAAAAATAAACACCTTTCATTATCGATCCTGGTAGCAAAATTAAAAGTCCTTTAGGACGCTATACAAGCACTTTTGTGGATAACCGGGTGGATAAGTTGTTGGAAAGTTGTGGAAAAGTACCTGTTTTTTTTCTTGGAATTCCTTTCGCCGTGTCGTTATTTACTAGTGGATTAAGCAATCAGAGTTACTACGGTGATGATGATTACAGAGACGACAATTCCCGCGTCTCATCCGAGTAAAACCCTTTCACACCGAAAGATTTATGAGGAAGAAATCCCGGGTTCTTTTTTTTTGCCCTTCAGTTTTTCGACGCAATAGCCCATCATTTCTCATTGCTATTTCTTATTCACTTAGCTATTTGATCAGCATCATTTTTCTCGTCTCAACAAAACTCCCTGCCTCGATTTTATAGAAATACATTCCACTCGATAGAGAAGAAGCATCAAAAGGGATAACATGGTCACCTGCTGTTCTTAAACCGTCCTCGAGAGTTGCAACTAATCTCCCGGTAATGTCATACACACTAAGTCTCACCTGCGAGCTCTGAGGTAAGTAAAAACTGATGTTCGTCGATGGGTTGAAGGGGTTTGGATAGTTTTGGTGTAGTTTGTAGGATTCTGGGGAATCCGAGTTCTCGGTAGAGGTTAACACCGGTACGAATTCAAGAATTTTTGTTTGATAAGGGGCCAGGTCTACGTTTTCGATGGTTTGAGTTGTTAAACCGGCATCGTTTCTGGCGGACATACCATCAGCCTCTTCATCCCCAAAAATGGGAAAACCCGACCATGAGGCAGTAGAAGACCCATACCAAAAATACTGTTGACTGAATTGAATTTCGGCATCGGTTATCTCAGTGTTACCCAAATTAACAGCAACCAACGTAATGGTAGAACCGTCCCAGCGAATAAAGGATAGAAGCTGATTATCATTTGATGTACCGGCCTCAAATTCGCCCATTGATAGTCCGGGATGAATCAATTGATCTAACTGTGTACGCTTGTTTCTTAATTGAATCAGTTTCCTGTAGTGATTAAACAACGAATTCTCATCTTGTCGCATCGTTTCTACATTGAACTGGGCAAAATTTGGGTTGGGCGCCCGCCATGGATTTCCGGTTGTGAATCCGGCATTTGAATCGTCGCTCCATTGCATAGGAAGACGAATGTCCTCATCCGGTTTTTGTCCCAGCATTCCAACTTCTTCCCCATAGTACAAATAGGGAATCCCAGGCAAGGTGAGGTATAACGAGGCTGCTACTTTGTTTTTGTTCACATCCTGGCCAAAATCATTAAATACCCGGTTCATATCGTGATTGGTCAGGAAGGTCCCGTATTGCAGAAATGGGTAATTATCATACACTTTTTGCATTTGAGCCATGATACCGGAGGCATTTCCTGAATTCACTCCATTGATAATGGATCTGGCCAGATCAAACTCAAAGGCATAGTCAAGTCGGTCGTTTGTGATATACTGAAGTACCGTTTCCGTTGGCTCCCAGGCTTCCCCAACCGAGAAAGCATCAGGATTTGCTGCTTTCAGGTTTGCGGTAAAGTCCTGCCAGAATTGAAAGGTTTCCGGGGTGTTTTTGAGGGTAGAGCCATCTTCATCGATATATAAAACGGCATCCTGACGAAATCCGTCAATTCCGATTTCTTTGATCCAAAAATCAGAGATCGCAAACATTGAATCTTTAACGGCCGGATTTTCATAATTCAGATCGGGCATTCCACCCCAGAATAAGCCATAGTAATACTCTTGATTCCGTTGATGCCACACCTGCTGCCCCCAGGGGCCGTTGTATCCCGGGTTTGAATTTTCCCACCTGTAAAAATCACGGTAGAATGGATTTCCGTCTGCAGAAGCCTGGAACCAGGGATGCTCGGTCGAACTGTGATTCATTACATAATCGATGATCACTCTGATTCCTCGTTCATGAGCTGCAGCCAGGAAGTTTTTGAAATCTTCCATAGTCCCGTAATCGGGATGGATAGCACGATAGTCAGTTACATCATACCCATGATAGGAGGGAGATGGATGAATTGGCATCAACCAGATGCCACCAATACCCAAGTCGGTATCGGTGTTTGGGTCCCCGTCGTTTAAATAATCCAGCTTTTGAGTCAGTCCGTTGAAATCTCCAATGCCATCTCCATCGGAATCATAAAAAGAACGGACAAAAATCTCATACCAAACGACTTCATTCCACCATTCCGGATCCTCCAACACACGCTCTGTCACGGAAATGTAGTCTTGCAGAAGCAGGGTATCACTTTGTGTTGGATTTGAAGTTATCAGTTGAACATCGAAAGTGCCTACATCAGGGTATCGAACGGTGGGCTCTGGTTCATTGGATGAAGAGGGATTTCCTCCTTCAAAGGTCCACTCATAGGTGCTGATATTACCAACCGATTGATTTGAAAAAAACACGGTGCTGTTTGCAAATACCTGTGTACTCAAGGCGAAGAAATCAGCTTCCGGTGGTCCTGTTGGATTCCTCAAATCATTGTACCACACATTGACAATGTTTTCCCCTTCTACTGGTGTGTAGAATCGATCATTGCCCACCCCCGGAAATTCCTCGGTCCCGTCCCAGGTAAAATTCTGGCGGAATTTATAGGCAATCTGAGTACCTGTTGTAAATCCATCTACCGTTACCGAATAGGTGGAATCTCCGTCTTCATCGAAGAGTTGCGTTTGCGTAGAACCCCATCCATTAAAACTGCCTGCGATATCGACGGTCTCGGTAGCAGGATCGTAATTTCCCAGTTCAATTTGATAACTCATATTCACTTCAAAAGTGACAGAGACATCCTGAGCAGTTAATGGAAAAGAAAGAACAAAGAAGAAAAAAAGGAGAGAGAGTGAGCGTTTCATCCGATGAATGTTAGATTGATCCTAAAATAGAAAACTACTGGAAATATTGTCTCCTAAACGAACGCTAACCCGCCGAAAAATAAAAGAAAGTGTAACTACTACATGCTCAGCTCTAGTCCAACCAGTTCTGTTTTAATTCGTTCGAGTTCTTTTTTAGATCGCTCACCAATTTCACCAAGTTGATTGGAAGCTTCATCAAAGAGCTGTTCATAGTAGCTGATGCCATCCTGAAGGTTATTGAGGAATTTCTGAATGTACTTTTGCTGCTTTTCAGATTGGAGTTTCAGGTTGTCACTGATCTTGTTCTTGATGTAGTCCACATACAACTCCAGTTCTTTCACAAACATATTCGGTCGATGCTTAAGGGCAACAAGATCAATCCTGCCGTAAATATGATCTACCATCTCTTTAAGACTTACAATCTTCTTGAAATAGGCCGTATTTGGTCCCGGACAAATGGCTACTCCTTGAGTTCCTTTCCTGATGGTTTCTCCTTTTTCGGTGAGGGCTCCGTTAGCAAGTCCCACGCACAGACAAACTTTGTCTACGATGCTTCTAAATTTCGAATTGAAATCTTCTTCGGGTAGGTCTTCGGAGATCAGGGCATCAATTTTTCTTTTTTGATACTTAGCGGATGCAGTACAAAGAAGGTCCTGGCCCAGCTCGTCGTTGAACGCCAGGTGCTTTTTCACACAAGGCGCACCGGGCTTCCCCGAATCTATTCGAGCTTCCCGTTCTCTCTCGGCAGAGTTTCCACGAACCGTGTTAAAGGATACTCCTAATGGAGATACTTCACTTAAATAATAATCCTCTTCCTTAGCTTTAGTAAGCAAATCCAACGAATCCTGATCGATGGATACAGCCTCCGGAACAAGGAGAAAAGGGGATCCCCAGCCAATGGAATCAGCATGTTCATGATCCATCAGGAATTCATGTTCATTTGATGTTCCCACACCTCCCTGAACGGTAAGTTTGATGTCACAATTTTCGAGATTGGCTGATTGGCTATCTGCTTTTAGGGCATCCGAAATGAGTGGAAGCAATGCTTCTTTCAATACAGATTTATTCTCATTGAATTCCTTCAGAATCGGGCCCATCAAATATCCATCCGTTGCAAAAGCATGACCACCACAATTTAACCCGGATTCTATCCTGAATTCAGAAACCCAAATTCCTTTTTTGGCCAGAAACTTCCCCTGAATCAATGCCGATCTGTAATCACTTACTTTCAGCACTACTTTCTTCCTGATGCTTCCGTTTTTATTCGGGAAGAAATCTTCAAACTGAGCCATATATCCATACAATCTTGGGTTTAATCCGGCAGAGAAGATAACGGAGGATTCCAGGTTGCTCTTGGCAAATCCACGCAATGCTGCATGTGCATCATTGAATTCAGGAGAATCTTCTTCTTTCACTTTTTTGATTCCGGCGCCATCCAGCTTGGTCATGATATTCACATCAATCGAACCCGAAGAAATGAGTGTTCTGAGTTCCTCCTGGATTTCAGATCGATGGGGTTCCTCGAGATTCAACATCGATAGATATTTTAGCTTCAGCTCAGAATTCTCAGGTAGCATCTCGAAATACTTAGTGATTTCAGAGCCCTTCTCAAATGGAGAATTCTTTAATTCCTCAAAATTGTGATGCACAATTTGTTGTACCAGATTTAGGTATGCCGTAATTCTTCGGGCCCTGCAATCGGCTTCCGTTTCTTTAATCGGTGTGAAAACCAGATCATATTTCCTGCTGTAAAATTCGCGCATTTTCTCGATCAACCGATGATCGGTAATGGAGATCACTGAGGAAATACCGTAATGAGCGACTTTAATGGGAGTATCAATAGTATATCCGGTTCCCATTACAGGGATGTGAAAAGTGTGCGGGCGTGAGTAAGTCATTGTACCTCTATGTGTTATGTATATAGAGTGACAACTTAGCGGGTAATTATGTAGAAATGATGAAGAGGAATCTCTTAAATCATTTTTTAGGGGACCAGCAAAACAAAGATTAAAGCGGTAAGGAGGGAGATGAGGTTTCCAATAAGAAAGTAGTCATTAGATATTTTGTGCTCTTTATCATTGATTCGAGTTCCGATTTTCAGAGCAGCAAAAGCAGTGATTACATGCGGGTAGCCATTTAAAAGCCCAATTATTAGAAATATTCGTTCAAGAATTCCTTTCAGGATGTCTTTTCTATTTAGGAGAGGCTGATCCTTTACTTTTTTGTTTGTAAATACACTCTTATTCAGAATGTAAAAGACGAGACTTACCAAAGCCTCCATCAAGAGCCAGCTAATAAAAAGGTGAATACTCATTTAGTCGTCTCTATTAACGCGTATGCAACCTCGGTTAAATTGCGGTAGGCTTCGATTTGCAAGGTTTTGCGTCGTTTCCATATTTGGGTTCTTGTTTTTTGTTGAGTATCGGCCACCGTTTGATTGTGCTGATATTCAAGCATCTCCAGAATAAGAGCAAAATCCTCCACTTTCCAGCTTTCTGAAATATCGCTTGCGACATCCATCAGTTTTTCGATTTGAGTCCCTGTAAAGGAATCCTGTAAGTGGATTCGAAAACGTTTTCGATCTCTTCTCTTAGAGGTTAAGAGTCCGCGCGCATTGGTTAAACCCGATCCCAACATACCATAGGCAGTTTTTGTATTGATTTCAGTATCGATTTCGCCTTCATACAACACATAGTGTAATCGGAAAGGGAGGGCCTGTTTCATTCTGTAAGTTTCCAAACCAAAGATCACTTCTAATGCAGAGGTATTACTTACTGCTATTCCCTGGAATTCATCCCCTAAGGTAATGGTAAGAGGAGACAGGATAGACGTTCCGTATTCCTTGTTGATTTCTTCAACCAGGTGATTTAGTGATTGCTTTACAAAGTTCGAATCCAGTTCTGAACTCCCTTCCACATCACCCATTAATATGCTTTGGATTGTTGACATGGTTAATTGTATCAAAAAAAATGAAACAAATCAATATGTTTCATAAAAATTGAAACAAAAATATTTGTATCAGGAAAAGTGAAGCAATTACTCAGATATAACTACTATTGCCACTCAGAATAAAACACATCACCATGATCGAGGTGGGTAATGTGACTTGGAGTTCCGAGCCGTTGGTCTCCAATCCATAAGGTGATAGTTTCACCAACCAGTTCATTTGACAGAGACTCTACTTCCAGTCCGGATTCTATTCCACGATTGATGTAATACATCGTCTCATGATTATCCAGCTGAACAAGGATGTCATTAGATGGTCCCTCAGCAACAGCAATTACCACCCCGGTTACAGGGGTAGAGTTTTCTTTACTCGTATCAACCATCAGGAAATTAATGGCAACAAGTCCGGCGAGAAGAACCCCAAAGAGCGTTCCAAATATTCGATAACCCATAGTTAGAAGTGTATTTACTATTCTGAAAGCTTTAAAGTCGAGAAATCCGGATAATTCTCAAAAAACACACCCGGAAACCACCTTCATTAAACATTCATAGTTTGCCCGTATCTATGCAGCGATTTTTTAACCCTCATTTGCAACATGGTTAATAGGAGGATATAAAATGAAGAATCGTTGGCTTATCGCAGTATCAGCAGTCGGGGTTCATATTTCAATTGGTTCGGTGTACGCTTACAGCGCCTGGAAAATGCCCCTGGAAAATATGTTAGGCTGGACCGCTACGAACACTTCTATGGCATTTAGTATTGCTATTTTCTTCCTTGGACTTTCAGCCGCAATTCTTGGTCGGGTGATAGAGAAACACGGACCATCTAAAGGGGGATTACTTTCAGCAACCTTCTTTTCCATAGGGTTATTCGGATCGGCTCTGGCTGTTTATATGGAAAGTATAGGACTGTTTTATCTCTTTTTTGGGGTGATTAGCGGGATCGGACTCGGGCTTGGGTACATTTCTCCGGTTTCTACCCTGGTAAAATGGTTTCCCGATCGGCGCGGATTAGCAACCGGTTTGGCTATCATGGGTTTCGGCTTTGGAGGATTGGTATGTGCGCATTTGATTGATGTTTTCAATCCACCTTCGTCCGAATTGGTATTGCCAATTGAAATTGAAGCAAAAGAATATGTAGATCTTACCATCAATGAGCCGGAAGAAGCGAAAGCCATCATTTCAGGCATCCCATCTTTGGAGGAATTCAAATCCACGGAGAACCAGCTTCTTGAAATGCAGCGGAACGGAGAAGAGGAGAGTGCAACCTTTGAAAGGCTGGAAGCATCCATCGCGCCATACAAAACCGTTGTGCTATACGAGAAGTCCAAGATTGTAACGGCCTTTATAGCCTTAGGGATCATTTACCTGCTGGTGATGTTACCCAGTGCCTTATACATCGCTCCGCCTCCGGCAAATTATATCGAACAATTTGATCTGAACGGAAATGGAAACTCAAAACGGAAGCTGATTAACGTACCTGATGTAACGGCCTTTGATGCCCTGAAAACGCCCGGTTTCTATGGATTATGGATCATGTTATTCATCAACGTTTCGTGTGGAATAGCGGTGATTGCAACCGCGAAGAAAATGGGCTACGAAATGGTTCGTCTCTCTGTGGAAATGTCCAGTTTACTGGTAATGGGGATTTCTCTGTTTAATGGATTTGGACGGATTCTGTGGGCATCCTTCTCGGATTACATAGGCAGAACCAACACCTATGTTGCTTTCTTTGCGATCCAGATGATCGCTTTTCCATTACTTGCGAACCTGACCACCAGCCCGATCCTGTTCATGGTCGTTACCTTCATCATCCTGACTTGCTACGGAGGTGGATTTGCCAGTATTCCTGCTTACATCAGTGACTTATTCGGACTTAAGGAAATGCCCACGATTCATGGATTTATTCTTACCGCCTGGTCCCTGGCAGGAATAGTAGGGCCGCTGCTCAATTCCTATGTGTACGAACAAACCAAAAGTTACCAGCAAAGCTTGTACATCTTTGGAGGGGCATTCGTTTTGGCATTGATCGTTTCTCTGTTGATGAAAATCGAGATGAAAAGAGTGCAAGCAAAAGCACTTTAGAACATCTCTTTCACGATACCGACTTCAGTCGGGAGAAGTGATCTCAAAATCGAAATCACGAGATTGCTTCGTCTTCCGAAGATTCGGAATCCTCGCAAATGATCTGCCTTCATTTGATAGGAAATTTTTGGAAGCGCTTCCAAGGTTAAGTTATTGTAAACGTTTGCTTCATTAGATCAAAAAAGGTCAAATCTTTACAGGGTCTTCACAATTAGAAAGTAGTTTAAGGCAAACAAAAAAAGAGGACATCCAATCATCTGCAATGTCCAATTCATCAATAAATCAGCTTTAACAATTACGACAATGAAAGCGATCGATAATAACTCCACGTTACCATTTCTAGAGGATAACACTCCCACTGAATACAGAGGTTTTACATCGGGGATATGGAATAATGAGATTGATGTAAGAGACTTCATCCAGAAAAATTACAAACCTTATGAAGGAGATGCTTCTTTCCTGAGCGGATCAACCGATACTACAAAGTTGCTATGGCAACAGGTGCTGAACCTGATGGTGAAAGAGCAAAAAGAGGGTGTACTTGATGCCGATTCGGAATTGGTTTCATCCATCGTTTCGCATGGTCCCGGTTATATTGATAAAGAACTGGAACAAGTAGTTGGCTTACAGACAGATGCTCCCCTGAAACGTTCAATGATGCCTTTTGGTGGTGTTCGAATGGCGCAAAAAGCATTGGAAAGCAATGGATTTAGTTTTTCAGATAAAACCAAAGAAGCATTTGCAGCCATCCGAAAGACTCACAACGATGGTGTGTTTGATGCCTACACCGAGGAAATCCGAAAAGCACGAAAATCTGGAATCGTAACCGGATTACCCGATGCCTATGCTCGAGGTCGTATTATCGGTGATTATCGGCGGGTTGCTTTGTACGGGATGGATCGTTTGATCGAAGACAAAGTTCAGCAATTGAACTCCCTGGAAATCCATAATCTCGATGAAGAAACTATTCGGTTAAGAGAAGAACTCAATGAGCAAATCCGTTCGTTGAAAGAACTCAAACAAATGGCTGCTGGTTATGGATTCGATATTTCGGATCCTGCCAGTAATGCTACCGAAGCAGTTCAGTGGACCTATTTTGGCTACCTGGCTGCAGTGAAAGAGCAAAACGGAGCGGCAATGTCCTTTGGGCGTGTTTCTACCTTCCTTGATATTTATATACAACGTGACCTGGAAGAAGGAACCCTGACCGAAGCAACGGCCCAGGAACTCATCGACCAGTTGGTGATGAAACTTCGTATGGTTCGCTTTATGCGTCCCCCCGAGTACGATGCACTCTTTTCCGGCGATCCTACCTGGGTAACTGAAGTAATCGGTGGAATGGGGGTGGATGGACGTACCATGGTTTCCAAAACTTCTTTCCGCTTCCTTCAAACGCTGCACAACCTGGGACCGGCCCCTGAGCCCAACTTAACCGTGCTGTGGTCTCAAAACCTTCCGGAAGGATTTAAAGACTTCTGTGTGGATACATCCATTAAAACATCCTCTCTGCAGTACGAAAACGATGATATGATGCGCGGGTACTGGGGCGATGATTACGGAATCGCATGCTGTGTATCTGCTATGAAGATCGGGAAGCAAATGCAGTTTTTTGGCGCACGAGCCAATCTTGCAAAAACACTGCTGTATGCCATCAATGGTGGGAAGGATGAGGTTTCCGGGGAGCAGGTAGGTCCGGAATTTGCGCCTATCACCGGCGATGTTCTTAGCTTTGAAGAATTAATGCCAAAATTTGATGCCATGATGGACTGGCTGGCAGCCACCTACATGAATGCGTTGAATGTGATCCACTTCATGCACGACAAGTACTACTACGAGCGTCTCGAAATGGCGCTTCACGATCGGGATGTCTTCCGAACTATGGCATGTGGAATCGCGGGTCTGTCGGTAGTTGCAGATTCCCTGAGTGCCGTGAAATTTGCGAATGTTCGAATTCTTCGGGATGAACGGGGATTGGCCACAGATTTCGAAATTACCGGGGAGTTCCCTGTCTTTGGAAATGACGATGATCGCGTTGACAGCATCGCTCGAGAACTGGTTAAAACCTTCATGAGTAAGCTGAAAAAGCAACCTTCCTACAGAAACTCGGTGCCCACACAATCGATTTTAACCATTACATCGAACGTGGTGTATGGAAACAAAACAGGTAATACCCCGGATGGTCGCAAGAAAGGCGAACCTTTTGGACCGGGAGCAAACCCGATGCATGGTCGTGATAAAACAGGTGCGGTAGCAAGTATGCGTTCTGTGGCGAAACTTCCTTATGAGTATGCACAGGATGGCATTTCCTACACCTTCTCAATTGTACCTGGAGCACTCGGACGTACCGAAGAAGATCGTAGAGAGAATATGGTGAATCTCCTGGATGGATACTTCAACGAAGGTGGACATCACATCAACGTGAATGTATTCAATCGTGAGACCCTGATGGATGCGATGGAACATCCGGAGCAGTATCCACAGCTCACCGTTCGGGTTTCCGGCTATGCGGTAAACTTTAACAAGTTGACCAAAGAGCAAAAACTGGATGTGATTTCAAGAACTTTCCACGAAAGTAACTAATAGCCCACAATCATAGATGACCTGATTAGTGGTTTAGGTAGGGAGTTCCCGGGGAGCACGGGACTCCCGTTTTTTAACATAGAGGTAAAATAATGGACAATGTAACCGGATATCTGCACTCGGTAGAAACAGCAGGAACGCTGGATGGCCCGGGAATCCGCCGTATTCTCTTTTTGAATGGATGTCCTCTCAAGTGTGTGTATTGCCACAACCCGGATAGCAGGAAGTTCAAGGGTGGCTATAAAACAGATGCTTTCACCGAGCTTCAGGCAATTGCAAAGCAAAAAGATATGCTCCAATCCATGAATGGAGGTGTGACTCTTTCCGGTGGAGAGCCGTTATCTCAGCCGGATTTTGTGAAGGCCATTTTTGAAGGCTGCAAGATGATGGGACTTCATACTGCGCTGGATACCTCCGGTTTTGTAGGTCATAAAGCCGATGACGAACTTCTTTCCTACACTGATTTAGTCCTCTTGGATATCAAACACTTTGATCCCGAAGGATACAAACGAGTCGCCGGGGTAGATTTACAACCAACGTTGGATTTCGCGGAGCGACTTGCCAAGTTGAATAAACCTGTTTGGCTACGATTTGTGTTGGTTCCTGGCTACACCGATGACATGAACGCCATAAGTAAAATGGCCGCATATGCCCGAAAATTGGGCAATGTGGAACGTGTGGAGGTCCTTCCATTCCATAAAATGGGAGAATACAAATGGGAAGCCCTGGATATGGATTACAGCTTATTTGACACTCCCGAGCCCGATGCAGAGCTCCTGGCCGTCACCAAAGCCCATTTCGAAGAAGAAGGCTTGGTGGTATACTAAAAACCCATCTCGTCGTCATTCCGGACTTGATCCGGAATCTGCGGGGATTGATTCGTTGATAAAAGGCTGGCTTTAAACTAAAGCCACGCACTACAGATGCTGAGTCAATACTGAATCAAGCCTGCCTGTCGGCAGACAGGTTCAGCACATGGTTCAGCATAACAACTCGACCACATCTGCTCTTGTCATCCTGATCCCGACTTGTCGGGAGAAAGATCTGCCAACCATGGATTGAGCTAAAAAAAAGTGTTCTCAGTCCCCAACCTGTCATCCTGAGGCTACTGCCGAAGGATCTTATCGGCTATTCACACAAATACTCCTATTTAGAAAATCACCCAACCCACCTTTACAAAACTTGGCTTTTAAACCCTTTCGAAATTGGTATACTTCGGGCTGAAATTTATCCCATACCAATGAAATTTAATTCAATAAAAGCTCTTCTGTTTGCAGTGATACTGATGCTGCCCGTCCACACCTTTGCCCAGGGCGTATTAACCTTCGAGGATGTGATGAAATTCGAAGACATCACCACTCCCAAAATCTCAAACCAGGGAAACTGGCTGATTTATGGAGTCTGGCCGGATCGGGGAGATGGCTATGCCGTTGCCAATCAAGTAAACGGTGATACCGAATACCAAATCGAACTGGCTTCAAATCCGGTTATCTCTTCCAATGAACAATGGGTAGTCGCAAAAAGAGAGGTTCCATTAGCCGTTCGATTGAAGGAAAAGAAGAAAGCGCCGAAACCAGGAATGAGTTTGCTCTCGTTGGCTGATGGTTCTATTGCCCAGTTTGATAGTGTTTCCACCTTCGGGTTTTCGAATAACGGGGAATGGCTGGTGTACAAATTGCTCCAAATGAAAGCTATCCAGGATTTAAAATCGGAGAACAAAAAGCTGGGGACGGAATTAGTCCTCCGGGAATTAGGAACTGAAGAAGAATTCTCTTTCCAGTTTGTAACGGCCTTTGAATTCGACAGCCTGTCTAATTATATGGCTTATTCGGTGATTGATACCTCGAATATGGAAAACGGGTTGTATGTGTTTGATCTGTCATCCAAAGAAACGATCACTGTTCAGAATACAGAATCAGGCCTTTTCTCGAATCTGACCTGGGAGCCGAAGAACTCGAACCTGGCATTCACTGCGGCTATCTATGATACCTCGTACGTGGAAAGCGATGCCTCGCTGATGCTGTGGACCTCCCGAAACCAGGAAGTACGAACCCTGGTAAACGCGGATGAAGCAGGCGAAGAATATGCCCTGAGATCCCGGAACCGACTTCAATTCACCCACGACGGCGATCGCTTATTCTTCGCATTTAGAGACCGTGAAATGGTGGAGCTGGAAAACCAGGAAGAAGAGGAAGAAGGCGAGATCGACATTTACGACATCGATTCCATTGTAGAGGACCGCGGTCTGGATATCTGGCACGGTGATGATCCGCTCATCAAAACGCATGAAATTCAAACCTGGAATAGCCGGAAGAATCACTTGTACACAGCGGTGTATCATTTTGGACGACGTGCAAAATGGGTCCGGTTAGGCGATAAAACGGTTCCGGATGTACAAATCCACCATAACGAGAATGCAGTATTGGCATCCAGCAATCTTCCGTATCGAAAGGAGAGAACCTGGGATGGAACCTATCGCGATTGGTACACCATTGATCTGAATTCCGGAGAGAAAACGGAATTTCTGAGTCGTTCGAGATATTGGGCACAACTTTCGTCCAACGGAAACTACGCGGTGTATTACCAGGACAAACACTGGTTCCTGTATGATGTGGAAAGAGCTTCCTCAAGGAATTTAACAGCTGATTTGGATACTCCTTTCTATAATGAAGATCACGACTATCCGTACCCGGTTCCTGGCTATGGGGTGGCAGGTTGGACCTCCAACGACGCGCATGTATTGATTTATGATAAGTTCGACATCTGGGCCTTTGATATCCGAAACGGAACCCCAACCAATATCACCGGGGGAGAAGGTAGAGCGGAACACCGCATCTTCCGCATTGAGCGTTTGGAGGATAACTGGGACGCCTTTGGAACCAACGAAGAGCTGCTTCTGACTTCCTATCACGATCTGAATAAGAATTTTGGGTTTTATTCCACCCGCATCGATGATTCGGAAGTGAAGATGTTGCTCGAAGAGGACAAGAAGTTCACCTTTGTGGCAAAAGCAGAGGCTTCGGACGTCGTTCTTTACAAACGCGAAGCCTATGATGAATTCCCGAATTTATGGGTGGCCAATGACTGGATGTTCAGAGATATCGCGAAGCAAACTAGCTTGAATGAGAATCTGAGCGAGCGATGGAATTGGGGAAAAGCGGAACTGGTGGATTGGCTTAGTACAGACGGGACCTATATGCAAGGAATTGTCATCAAACCCGATGATTATGATCCCAATAAGCGATATCCGATTATGACCTACTACTATCGTTTTTTCAGCAATCGATTGCACGATTTCAATGAGCCGAGGACCAATCACCGGCCCGTGTTTGCCCAGTATGTGAGCGATGGATACGTGGTGTTCCTTCCCGATGTACGTTTTGAAATTGGTCGCCCTGGTTTCGCAGCCACCAAAAGTGTGGTGCCGGGGGTTCAGAAACTGGTAGAGCTGGGCATTGCTGATCCCGATAAACTGGGCTTGCACGGTCATTCCTGGAGCGGCTACCAAACGGCCTTTATTGTTACCGAGACCGATATTTTTGATGCGGCCGTTTCCGGTGCTCCGGTGAGTAATATGACCAGCGCCTACAGCGGAATTCGCTGGGCATCCGGGCTGGCACGCCAGTTCCAGTACGAGCAAACCCAAAGCCGGATAGGAGAGACCTTAGTGGAAGCTCCGCTGAAATACATTGAAAATTCCCCGGTCTTTTATGCCGATCAGATCACCACTCCGATGTTGATCCAGCACGGGGATGATGACGGCGCCGTGCCCTGGTATCAGAGTATAGAAATGTACCTGGCCATGCGCCGCTACGACAAAGACGTGATTTTTCTGCAATACCACGGAGAACCGCATCACCTACAGAAATTCGAAAACAAGCTGGATTACGCCATCCGGATGAAAGAATACTTCGATTTCTACCTAAGAGGTGAGGGCGAACCCGAATGGATTATCTCTGGAGAGAAATTTCAGGGGCGGTAGGAACATGGAGTGTTGAACATCCAACATTTAATGGAATAGTCCTCCTTCTCCCAACTCATCGAGTGAAGAATCAGCACAACTTCAATCAAGCTAGAGATTCGTTCTGCTGACTCTTCGCTCCGCTCCGAGTGACTCCACGTTGTCATTCCGGGCAGATACTGAAACAAGTTCAGCACAGGCCCGGAATCTGTATGAATTGATTCGTTGATTAATCTTAGATCTAGTTCAAGTGTCCACTTGGACTAGAAAACCGCACAAGCGGATGCTTGTGCTAGATGGGGCGTGATTTATTGATCAGAATAATGGCTGTCACCCTGAGCGCATCTCTTTGTCAAATGTCATTTTTAGTGTATTCGCGAAGGGTATCAAACCTTGAACTATTGAGATATCTGTGATGTAGTATTCTATGCATGATTCATATTAAATACAGATCCTAAAATCTATGCGATAAAAATATTTGATACCTTTCTCCGCCGGTTGGCGGATCAAGGTGACAGCAAAAAGAGTTATCCGTCTACCCATCTCGTCATCATTCCAGATCTGATACTGAAACAAGCATGCACTGAACTTGATTCAGTGTTCAGCACAAGTTGTTTACACTAAATAAGGGGCATTAAATACTTTGCTTAATACCCCTTAAACTATACCAGGTTAGCCGGGCGTGTCTTCATTGGTCTGGTCACCGTCACATAGTTGATCAGGAGGACAAGGATCCTGCGGATCTTCTCCGTTTCCTCCCCCGATACCGTCAGCTGGGTCACCTTCATCACCCCCACCACCTGGAGGAACACCATCGCATAATTGATCAGGAGGACAAGGATCCTGTGGATCTCCTTCGGTACTACCACCTTGATTACCGAAAGTATCGAGATCAGTCCATTCATATTCATCTTCGAACGATGTTCTTAAATCGGGTTGGGTGATCAAAGATTCGGTGCATCCGAAGAAGAAAATGAAACTAAATAAAATCAATGTATTAATACTTTTACCTATGTATGTATGATTACGTTTAGTCATGATAATAATTATTAGTTTAAAGGTTAAAACTAAATTAAAATAACAATGTAACCTATAAGTTAATTATTAATAAAGTTTACATAGTTTTTCTTAGCACTGAATTTGTCCATTGCTGATCTTAAAAGAGTACTCTTTAAATCGGGATTTGAGCGATTTATTACCGTCATTCAGGGCTTGTCCCGTAATCTGTAGAGAGTGGTTCATTGATTAATCTTAGATCTAGTTCAAGTGTCCACTTGGACTAGAATATCACACAAGCGGACGCTTGTACTAGTTAGTTTAAAAGTTTTCTAAACGTATTTCTGATTTATGATCTCTAAGAATTCTAAGCAAAATAAATTGAGCTAATTCATCCGGAGAATGGATTAATTTTCCTGGAAAATCTTCCCAAATTCTACGTTTAAGCCACGATGGAATTTTTTTTGTTTCCTCGTCCCATTCTTCCGTTAGCCATCGGGCGGCAAGTTTTTCACCTGGTGTCATGAATTGCTGATAGTTAGAAAGTATATACTTTGTTTTGGGCTTCATAAACTAAGGTATCGTATTATTCCACTAAAGTGCTTCAAGTGCCAGATTGGATCGATTATTCGCACAAGCGGATGCTTGCGCTAGGTGGGGAAGTATTTAGAGTATTTCTTAGCCTCAGCTTCTAATTTCTTGTTATAATTTCTAACTCCAAGAATGGCCCAAACAATGTTTATTAGCCAATACAGAACTGGTAGTGATATTCCAATCAAATAAAACTCGATTAAATAATCAGCTGCCCAATCGAAGAAGAAATAATCAGCTTGTGCAATATTAGAAAAAAGGTAAGAGTATATGATTCCTACTAAAACAATCGGAATGAATGTCATTGTAAAACCTCCAAGGACACTAGCATAGAATAGGCCAATTGGACCGAATAGCAAAGTCAGAAGAATTGCTATTCCTGTACTTTTAGGTGATTTGGTAATTATATATGGTGTTGACACTTTATTTGGTAATTCGCACAAGCGGACGCTTGCGCTATGTGGGGGATTTCTGAGGCACGTTTGACAGCTTCTTCGTATGGAATTGCAGAACATGAGCAAGCATGCACTTCTGAGCCCAATACGGCGAAAAGAATAATTACGCTAGCTAAGATTTTCATTTCTTGATATGTCGTATAACGTGTTATCGAGCGTTAGTGATTGTATAGGGCTTTTTTATAGTCCATGTGTTTGGCTAATGAAAATAGAGCTATTCATTTATAAATCAAGTGGTTGTTATAGGTTAAGTATCCCAGTAACTTCCCCTAACAATTTTTCAACCTGACTAACCCAAACTCAAATAACTGGCCAGGTTTGAAGTAAAGCCACATACTACAGATGCTGATTCAAGTTCAGCATGACGACTAAAGGAAAAAAACGGCTACTAGTATGATTATTATGAAAATCATCATGCCCGTATCAAACTTCTCAAATCCTGTAAGTTTATTGAAGTTAAACAATTGTTTTCTGTCTCTTACAATAAAGAAAATCAAAGCGCCGCCTAGCACATAAAAAATGTTTTTCTGGTTCTCTAATAGAAACTGTATGAAGAAGTTTGATTGATCTGATGGCAGAAATGAACTTTTGTTGTCAATAAAGAAATCCAGGAATAGAAATAAGGCAGTTAGGAGTGCATAAAAGAGTAGTTTGGTTAGTCTGATACCTTGCGAATCAGCTTCCTTCCATTCAATCAAATCCAATCCATTTCTTCCTTGTTTAAGGAATTCTGTTGCTAATTCAGAAGCATGATCATTATTAACCCCATGTAAGATGGATTCATAATCTCGGTTTGTGATTTTATCTCTATAGTAAAAAATAAAGCCATGCTCATGCTTCCGTAAACTATATTCAAATACGAGTCTGGTTGACGAATCTTCTATTGAAAAGAACTTATGGTGATGAGAACCCTTGAATAATCCAGGTAAATCAATAAGATCGATTTCCTCTAGTTGATCTGTTTTAAAATTCTGATTCTGAATTTTAACATCAGGTTTGATTCGTAGTTCTGAAATAGCAGTCTCTAAATCACTTACAGCTTCTATATCAGAGTGGATTCTTCTTTTATCAGCTTCTTTCTTTAAAACGTGATATCGAACCGGGTATAAATCTTTGTTTATTGAATCTAAAGCTTCACTCAGCTCAACATGTGAGTAGTTTGAATACTCTTCGGTATTCGCTTTTTCTTCCAGAATGTATTTTGCTGTCTCATAAGCTTCAGGTTGAATCTTATCCTTATTAGCAAGCATATACTTCAATTCACTATCATTTTTATGTAGCAAAACTGTAAAAAAACGGCTTTCCTGAGGTTTCATCAGTACCCCAACAACTTCTCAATCTGCGCCTTCAACCCCTCCAAATTCAAATAGCCCGTCTCTAGTTTTTTGTTGAAGGGGATGGGGGTATCGATAGGGGCGGCACGGAGGATGGGGGCATCCAGGTATTGGAAGCAGTGTTCGTTAATAAGGGCGGAGACTTCGCTCATCGGACCCATGGTCATGGAGGGTTCCTGGAGGAGGAGCACGCGGTTTGTTTTCCGAACCGTTCGGTAAATGGCTTCTTTATCCAGCGGAGCCAGGCAGCGTAGATCCAGGATTTCCAGGGAAAGACCTTGTTTCTCGTATTCGGTAGCTAGTTCTAAGGCCCATTGCACCCCATATCCATAGGTGATGATGGAAGCATCGGTGCCTTCCCGTTGGATTTTGGCTGTTCCCAGGGGTTCGTAAATGGCATGATCGCGGGTAGTGTCCCGCAAACTGCGATAGAGCTTTTTATGCTCAAAGAACAATACGGGATTGGGATCAAAAAGAGAGGAATAAAGGAGATTTTGGGCGTCTTCCACGGTTCCCGGAACCACGATTTTGAGTCCCGCATGGGGCATAAACCAGCCTTCGGGAGATTGGGAATGAAACGGCCCGGCACCCACTCCGGCTCCATGCGGTAACCGAATGGTGATATTCAATCCCGGCGACCACCGGTACTTGGATTTTGCAATATTCTGGATGATCTGGTTCATCCCGCAAGTCACGAAGTCGGAAAACTGCATTTCCACCACGGGTTTGAATCCTTCCAGGGCGAGTCCCAAAGCGGCTCCTAAGGCCCCTGATTCAATAATTGGGGTATTGCGAATGCGATCGGCTCCAAAACGCTCCATAAATCCTTCCGTGATTTTGAATACACCGCCGTATCCGGCGATATCCTGTCCCATAATCACAAAGGAGTCATCTTCTGCAAAAGCCTGCCGGAGGGAGGACTGGATCACATCGACGAACCGTTTCTCGGATTTACTTCCGTTGGTCCGGGTAACTTTCGGAATCTGAGGCTCTTCAAGGGAATAAACGGCGTCCAGTTCGGTCTGGAGGTCGAAGGTCGGTTCAGGGGCGCTTAAGGCGCGTTTAAGATCATCCTCGAACATGGCATCCACTTCTTCACGGATTTCGTCGAAGTCCTCCTGGGAATGCATGTGATGGGTTTCCATGTATTTCTCGAAACGCATGATGGGATCCTTTTTCGCCCAATCGGTAAACATATCCTCGGGCACGTAGGCGGTTCCGGACGCTTCTTCATGACCCCGCATCCGGAAGGTTTTGGCTTCAATGAGAACCGGTTCGCCTTGTAAGGCCCGCTTACGGGCATCTTTCATCGTATCGATCACATCCAGCACGTTATTCCCATCGATATAATAGCCATGAACGCCGTAGCCTTTGGCGCGGTCTGATAGATGTTCGCAGGCATACTGCTCGCGGGTAGGAGTGGAGAGTCCGTACCCGTTATTCTCGATGATGAATACCACAGGAAGTTTCCAAACAGCAGCGAGGTTAATGGCTTCATGGAAATCTCCTTCCGAAGTAGCGCCATCTCCGCAAAATGAAAAGGCGACCGCTTCTTCTCCCTTCAACTTCTTGGCCAGGGCAAGTCCATCGGCTACGGGCATCATAGCGGCGAGGTGGGAGATCATCCCCACGATGTTGTGCTCCATCGAACCGAAGTGAAAAGAGCGTTCCCGTCCTTTGGTGATGCCATCTGCCTTTCCAAATAACTGGCAGAATAGCTCATAAAAGGGAACCTCTCGCGTGGTAAACACGCCAAGATTACGGTGCATGGGAAGGATGTAATCCTGTTGTGAGGCGGCGAGTGCAACTCCAACGGCCACAGCCTCTTGACCGATGCCAGAAAACCACTTCGAGATCTTGTTTTGCCGCAATAATTTGAGCATGCGCTCTTCGATACGACGTGGAAGTAACAGGGATTTGTAGATGGTGAGCGCCCGGGTGCGCTTTATTTTTCGTTTTGGTTCGATCACGAGGACTAATGTAACTCCGAAATATCAAATATGGTCATCCTGAACTTGTTTCAGGATCTTTGGATGAATCTAAACGGTGATTCGACAAGATCCTTCGGAAGTATCCTCAGGATGACAACAAGGTTGTAGATAGGCAAATTTGTATCCATCAACAATAGAGAAATGAACCGGAAAACCGCTTTTTTATCATGAGTTGTAGAGTTGCAAAGTAGAAAGGTGACACATTAAATAAGAATTGTGAGTCGATGTACATTTGCGAAGATTCCGAACCTTTGGAAGACGAAGCAATCACGTGATTGAATATTGAGATCACTTCTCCCGACTAAAGTCGGGATCGTGAATATTCTGTCTGGCTTACCAACCGAGGAGATAGGCAAAAATAAGTGGTGCCACGATGGTGGCATCCGACTCAATGATGAACTTTGGAGTATCAATACCAAGCTTTCCCCAGGTAATTTTCTCATTGGGAACAGCGCCGGAGTAGGAGCCATAGCTGGTAGTAGAATCGGAGATCTGGCAGAAATAGCTCCAGAGCGGAGCATCAATCCCTAAATCCTGGTCCAGCATGGGAACCACACAAATGGGGAAATCACCCGCAATTCCACCTCCAATCTGGAAGAACCCAATACCGTTATCCGAATTCTTTTGATACCAATCCGCCAAAAACATCATGTATTCAATACCCGATTTCATGGCATTAGGTTGAGTTCTGCCTTCCATACAGTGTGAGGCAAAAAAATTTCCACAAGTGGAATCTTCCCAGCCAGGAACAATGATAGGGAGGTTTTTCTCAGCGGCGGCCAGCAACCAGGAGTTCTTTGGATCAATTTGATAAGAATCCTTTAAATCGCCGGATAGAAGGATACCATAGAAATACTCATGAGGGAAATGCCGCTCACCTGATTCGGAGGCAGAAACCCATCGTTTTACCAAATGCTCTTCAATGGCGCGCATGGCTTCTTCTTCAGGAATACAGGTGTCAGTGACCCGGTTAAAATGGTGGTCGAGAAGTTCCTGCTCATCTTCGGGGCTTAAATCCCGGTAATTTGGAATGCGCTTGTAATGATTGTGGGCCACCAGGTTAAATACATCTTCCTCCAGGTTGGCTCCTGTGCATGTGATGATATGCACCTTGTCCTGGCGAATCATTTCCGCTAAAGAGAGCCCAAGTTCTGCCGTACTCATAGCGCCGGCCAGGGTAACCATCATCTTTGACTCAGAATTCAGCTGATCCTCGTAACCTTTTGCTGCATCTACTAATGAAGCCGCATTGAAGTGACGAAAATGATGCGTAATGAAGTTTGAAACAGGTCCTTTCTCAGTCATTGTATCCTAAAATATCTAACATGGTTTGTACGCTTTGCTCATCGCGATAGAGGTATTCAATCTGATTACCGTGTTCATCAACATCTACCACAATTTGTTTGGGGGATGGTATCAGGCAATGTTTGATTCCGCCGTATCCGGAAATGGAATCCTGGTAGGCTCCGGTATGAAAAAATCCCACATACAATGGCTCATCGTCTGACTTATCGTAAATCGGGAGTACAATCTGCTGGTTTAAATCTTCCGAGTTATAATAATCGTATTGATCGCAGCTGATTCCCCCAATATTCACCCGGCTATATTCATTCTCCCATTTATTAACCGGGAGGAGGATGAATTTCTCATTCAATGACCAGGCATCCGGGATCGTATTCATCAGGCTATTATTGATGATATACCACAATTCCGCATCATTTTGCTGTTTTTGGGTCAATACTTCGAAAATCACCGCCCCGCTTTCACCAACGGTGTATTTCCCGAATTCCGTGTAAATATTGGGTTCCTGGATGTGCTCTCGTTCACAGGTTGTTTTGATGGATTCAATAATCAAATCTGCGATGTATTGATAGTCGTAATCAAACCCAAGGCTGTTCCTGATCGGGAATCCGCCCCCAATATTAAGTGCAGAGAGCTCCGGGGCAATTCGTTTTAATTCGACATACACATCGAGGGCTTTTTTGAATTCTCCCCAATAGTACAGTGAATCCGAAATGCCAGAGTCCACAAAAAAATGAAGCATTTTGAGATCGTAGCGGGGATTATTCGCAATCCTGGTATGTACAAGCTCCAGGATATCTTCTTTGTTCAACCCCATGCGCGAGGTATAGTAACTTGCAGAGGGGCCTTGTTCAACCGATAGCCGAACCCCGATTTTCATCGGGATTTTAATATCAAGCCTGTCCAGTTTATCCAGTTCTTCGAGATCATCGATAATAGTCACCGAATGATGAAAACCCAGGTTGTGCAAACGCTCGATTTTAGTGAGATAATCCGGTGTTTTATATCCGTTATGCACGATGTATCGATCTTCATCAATGCGATGGTTCTCAAAAAGTCGTTCTATCAGGTCAATATCGAACGAGGAAGAGGTTTCCAGGCTGACATTTTCTTTCATGGCGGTTCGTACTACATGGCTAAAATGGCAGCACTTGGTGCAATAACAAAACTCGTAGCGTCCGGTGTAGCCATGCTTTTCAATAGCTAACCCAAATATGGAGCGCGCTTCCACAATTTGGTCCCTGATTTTTGGGAGATAAGTAAGACGAAAAGGAGTTCCGTATTTTTTTATAAGTTTCGTCAGATCAACATCGTTAAACTGAAGTAACCCATTATCTAATCGAAAGCCTTCCTGAGGGAAATGATAGCTTTGCTCAATAAGCTCTTTATAAGAATGATTCATTCACGAATTGGTTTCAAAATCAAGTGTGCCAATGTATCCAGAACCGGGTTTAGATGGAACAGAGTTTGGGTCAAATCAGAAAAAATAATTGTCCTGTTGTTGATTATTTCATCTACAAGCGGAACAACAATTTTAGCCCAGGAAATCGAAATAGTGAACGAAAATGGTCCGATTGATTGGATTCCTGTATTGGTTTTGGATTCAGTTCGGATGAACCCGGAGAAGGGAATTGAGATACTTTCAAGGCATCTTTTTGATTGGGGTCTCTTCAATCATGAAATCACGAAACCGACGCAGTACCAATTCATGGTGGATGCCGGATGCTCATTTGGGATGAATATCCGCATATTTGAAGATGGTACCGAGATACATCCAATCGAGCTCTATTTCTATTCCAGAAAAGAGATTGAAGATGAGATCAATCGTCGTTTATTCCGGCTTGTTGATGAAGGGTATTACTATTCGGAGGCTTCAATTACAGAATTTGAGATTCAATCTGATTCCTGTTTTGTAAACATTCGGGTTGATATCAAAAAAAATGGATTGGTTTATATCGATGATCTTCAGTTTGAAGGAAACCGATTGAATTCGGATCGATATTTAAAGCGGGTTTCGATCTTCAAGGACTCCCTCATAGCATCGCCTGAGAATATCAATCAATTCAGATTCAATTTGGAACAGTCTGAGCTGTTTGAGAATGTTGGAGAACCAGTTATTTCGAGTCGTGAGAACACACACTTTGGTGTGATTCAGGTAGAGGAGCGAGCTTTAAATCAATTCGATGGTTTGCTGGGATATGTGCCCAATTCAAATGGTGAAGGCCAGGTTGTGGGTGATCTGAACCTGAATCTATGGAACGTTTTTGCCGATGGAAACGGACTCAATGTTGAATACCGCAGACTTCAACCTGAAATAAGTCGATTGAATATCGGCGTACGGCAGTTCTGGCTTGGAAACATCCCTGTTGGCTTGAATGCAGGTTTTCGCTTTTTTCAAAATGATACGACCTATCAGGCACGCAATTTAGGATTTGGAGGGGATTATCTGATTGGAAATGGACTTCGGTTGATTGGCTCCGTTGAATTTGAAGCTGTTACAGGTTCCCAACAAGGGCTGACCATCGAGCCGGGCGGAAGTAAACAGTCTGGTTCCTTTGGATTTCGATATTCATCGCTTTCGGGAGGGGAAGTCCCCAGAACGGGGATAAAGGGTGAAATTCAATTTGGGATTTCAAACAAAACCTTTGATATCGATTCTCTGGAGGGGGCCTCTCAGCAATTCATTTGGTCAGAACTTGAAGGATACCTGTCCACAGGCAGGCAAAGCGTGATTGCCTCACGAATATCTGGTTTCTTACTAAATGCTGATCAAATTACAGATATCGATCTATCCAGGTTTGGAGGGGCTAACTCATTTCGGGGGTATTCCGAAGAACAATTCGCTGCTTCCCAGCTTATCTGGGGTGATCTGGAATATCGCTATCTCACGAATTCAACGTCTTATTTATTCTTGTTTGGCGCTGCGGGATGGTATCATCGCCCAAAACTTCTTACCGAAGAGAACAACCAGTTCAAACAGTCTGAGTTTTTAAATGCTTTTGGGTTTGGATTGAGTTATAAAGTGAGAATAGGCCGGTTGAAATTTACTTATGCAATTTCACCTACGGAGGTTTTAGGCAACGGAAAGGTACATGTTGGAATTACCACCAGCCTCTAGAAGAATTAATTTCTAATAACGAGACCTTTAATTTTTATAATTAGGAGGTTTGGTTACTTTTGGGCGCTGTTCTTTTACAAAGCGCTTTATTAAGAAAAACAATCATGAAAAAATATCTGGGGCTTTTCGTGGTGTGTTTATTTTTAGGTGTACCCGAGGTATACCCGAATAAACCTGTCTTCGATAATCTTATTGTCAACTATGCTTTCTTTGATTCCTATCAAATTCAAAGTGATAGTGCCGAGGTCGATCGGCTTTTAGAGCAAATCAGGACCTACCGGTTCTCGGAACCCGAACGGGCTAAATCGTTTGCTGATACCGCACTGAGTATTTCAAGGGAGATGAACCTCAAATCACGAGAAGCTGAGGTATTGAATCAACTTGGGATTATTGCAAGTGTTCAGGGGGATGCAGGTACGGCCCTGGAGTTTTTCCTGATGGTGCTGGACGTACGTCAGGAAATAGGAGATACCCCGGGAATCGCCAGAATCCAGAATAATCTGGGGATTTTGTACAAGAACTTAGAAGACTACGATCGATCACTGGAATTCCACTCACAATCCCTGGAAAGTAAACGCATTCTCAACGATTCGTTGGGTATTGCCCGAAGTCTGAATAACATCGGAGAAATTCATCACATGCAGGGCAACCTGTCTGAGGCAAAAACCTTTTTTGAACAAGCCCTCACATCTATGTTGGAACTGAATTTTCAAGAGGGCTTAGCTGCTGTGTATAACAATTTAGGAGAGGTTTATAAGCTTGAAAACAACATCGAGAGAGCCATTGAATTCCACCAGCTTTCCATCGGGATGGAGAAGAACCTGGGAAATACTGTTGGATTGGGATACAGTTACTTAAATATTGCTTCACTTTTTTTACGAATTAACCAGCCTTCGGTAGCTATTTCTAATTACCTGGATGCAATCAATTACTTTAGCCAGGTGAATAACCTTTCAGGCTTAAGTAGTGCCTACCGGGATATTGCTTCCACGTATGCAGAAATAGAGAATTTTGAGAAGTCCCTGGAATACTTTCAGCTGTACAGCTCGGTAAAAGACAGCATTATTACCGTTGAAAGTAATCAGCGGATCGCGGAACTGGAGACTCAGTTTGAAACGGAAAGGCAGAAACAGGAAATCGCATTGCTAAATCAGAATGCCCTCGTTCAGGAGGAGCAGTTACAGCAAGAAGTTCAAAACCGTAACCTGTTATTAATTATACTACTTCTCCTGGTTTCTATAGCCGTAATCCTGTACTTAAGCAACCAGTCGAAACGCAGGATTAATAAAATATTGGTGGAGCAAAGAAATCAAATCGAAGAAGCAGCAATGCTTAAAACCCAGTTTCTTTCGGTGATGAGTCATGAGATCAGGACTCCAATGAATGCCGTGGTGGGCATGACGAATATGCTCCTGGACGAGAATCCCCGGGAGGACCAGCTGAAATATCTTGAAACGCTTTCGTTTTCCTCCAATAACTTGCTCGCTATTGTTAATGATGTACTGGACTACTCGAAAGTAGAAGCCGGAAAAATCGAACTTGAACACATTGATTTTCAGCTTTTATACCTGTTATCAAACATCCATCAGTCTTTTTATGATCAATCGATACAGAAGGAAGTGTATCTGAAATTTGAACATGATGAGAAAATACCGGAGGTATTGAAAGGGGACCCAACCCGGCTTACCCAAATCCTGAATAATCTGATTTCGAATGCTCTTAAATTCACAGAAAAAGGATCTGTGATTGTTCAGGTTGCATTAGAGGATCAAACAAAGGATGAAGCAGAAGTCAGTTTTAAGGTGACCGATACCGGGATCGGAATTCGGCCTGAGAAGCTGGAATCCATTTTTGAGACGTTCATCCAGGCCGATGCGGAAGTGCATAGAAAGTACGGAGGAACAGGTCTGGGGCTTCCTATAACAAAGAAGCTGGTTGAACTATTTGGAAGCACCATTAAGGTAGTGAGTACAGTTGGAAAAGGGAGCACTTTCTCATTTTCGGTCCGGTTTGAGACAGGAAGTAAAAAGCGGATTCTCGCTAATAATGAATTAGACTTCGACTTTGAAGGGATTCTGAATAATAAGAAAGTACTTGTTGTTGAAGACAACCCCGTGAACATCCAGGTGATAAAGCTTTTCCTGAATAAATGGGGAATTGAGCCAGTTATATCCACCGACGGTGAAGTAGCCATTAAACAATACGGTAAACAGGAATTTGATGTCATTCTAATGGATCTCCATATGCCGATTCTGGATGGGTATAAAACCACAGAGAGAATCAGAGACCTGGAAAAAGAGTCCAATAGAAAGACACCTATTCTCGCATTAACAGCGTCAAATGTGTTTGAGGATCATCAAAAAGCAATTGAGGCAGGAGTTGATGAAATAATTCCCAAACCTTTTAATCCCTCTCAGCTATACAATTCGATTGTAAGGGTATTGTCTTAATGCCTAAAGTGCTGGAGCGAAATTGTACTTATTCGCTGCAATGTGTGCTGATAAGTTCTTCGACTTCGGTGTTTCCAAGCTGTTTTGAGAGCAGGAAGTCTGTGCAGGCAGATTCAATATTGTCCATTTGAACATAGGCTTCACCTCGTTCCTTGTAGATCTCATCATCGCTGGGGTAATGAGTCAATGAAGAACTATAGTCTTCTATAGCTCCTTCAACATCATTAAGGATCAATTTTATTCTCGCTCGATAATCATACGCACTCGCATAGCTCTCACTAAGTTCTATTGCTTTTGAGAACTCGGCTAAAGCTTCCTCATACCTTTCCAGTTCATAGAGAGAATACCCTTTATAAAAACTGAGTTCTGGTATTTCCGGAGATAATGCATAGGCCGACTCAAAATCCTCAAGTGAAAGTTCATACAAACCACTGTCTTGTTTCGCGTAAGCTCGGAATAAGAAGGGACGATAATATTGATCATTTAGAGCAATAGCTTGGTCAAAATAGGTGATCGCTTCTCCATAATGTTCTTTCATGTAAAAGGAATATCCAACTTCCGTGAGATTGAATTCATCATTTATGGTAAGTGAATCTTCCAGTAATACTTGTATGGCACTGTCATAGTCCTCAAGCCCAATATAGGACTGACTTATATAGTAACTGAGATCTACAAGTGATGGATCAATTTTATAGACCGTTAAGAAATTCGCTACTGCATCCTGATATCTCTCATTGTAGTTGTTTAGCAACCCTAAATTGTAGTGGGTTTCGGCCAGAGAGGAGTCAATCTCCAATGCAGTGTAATAATCGGAGTAAGCGGAATCAAAATTGAAGGAATTGTAATGGGCAAGTCCTCTTTTGTTTAGAACAAGAGCACTTGATGGATCAAATGTCAAATAAGTTGAAAAATCAGCAATCGCACCTTCATAGTCCCCAATCTCTGATTTAGAGTCTCCACGATGTAAATAGGGAAGAGAAAAATTCGGTGCTATGGATAAGGCCTTATTTAAATCGCTAATTGCACCATAATAATCTCCAACCTGATTTTTACAATATCCTAAATTATTAAAAGTGGTTATAAGAGTGGAATCAGGTACGTTTTCCATTGCAACGATATCATCATAGATAGTTATTGCTGCATTACACCCTTCAGTATTGATCAGGGAATTTCCCTCAAGAAGCATCGTATATGCCTCTTCGCCTTCCCTGTTGATACTGGATACAACTATTTCCATGAACTGCGGACAACTCTGAATTAAATTCAATCCAAGTTGCTCACCTAATTCTTCCCCGTTTTCTTCTAAAGAAAACTCAATTCCATTTTGTTCAGCAAATGCATTGACTAAATCCAGGTTTTCAGAAATATAGGAAGTGACGCATACCTCAAATTCAGTTATTATTTCTGATTGAGTTAACCCTACTGGAATTTTCGTGATACATTGACACACGTCAACAGACATGATTTCGGCCAGCTCTTCGTATTGAGCGTACACATTATGCGATACCAGTATTGATAAAATGGCTATAACTTTGAAGGTAGTTGATTTCACTTAAGTAGCTTTTTTTGCTTTAGTTTTATCTTGTCAGTATACAATATAACAGGAAAGCGTGAGTAGTTTAACTTCATTTATGCAGCAGCCGATAAGTTGGACAAAACAAAATGAACTACTATCTTCTCGCATAATTAATGCTTATTAAGAAAGACTGAGGGAATGGGCCCGTTGAAGTCTTGGCAACCTGCCCGCTAAAAATGGGAGTAAGGTGCCAAATCCCACTCAATACAAACTACGTGTTGAGGCAAATAAGTGAGTCACTTTCTTCACTCTTTGTTAATAAGCCAATCAGAATAGAGTGGAAATCAAACAACTTTTACGGAAACGGGTTTTAGTGCTTGACGGAGCCATGGGTACCATGGTTCAGCGTTTCGAGCTAACAGAAAAGGATTTTCGTGGAGATCGATTTAAGGATTCGAATGTAGATCTTAAAGGAAACAATGACTTATTGTGCCTTACAAGACCCGACGTAATTCAGAACATTCATGAGCAATACCTTGAAGCCGGTGCCGATATCGTGGAGACGAATACCTTTAGCGGAACAACTATTGCACAGGCTGATTATGAACTGGAGTCAGTTGTTTATGAGTTGAATTATGAAGCAGCCCGAATTGCTAGAGAGGCTTGCGATAAATTCACGAATCTCAATCCAGATAAACCCCGTTTTGTTGCCGGGGCAATAGGTCCTACTAATAAGACCGCTTCCATTTCTCCTGATGTGAATAGACCGGAATACAGAGCTATTACTTTCGATCAGTTGTCAGAAGCATATAAAGAGCAGGCTCGTGGATTGATGGATGGAGGCTCAGACGTATTATTGATTGAAACCATTTTTGATACATTAAATGCAAAAGCGGCTCTATTTGGAGTGATAGAGCTATTTGACGAAACCGGGAAAGAGTTACCCATTATGATTTCGGGAACCATAACAGATGCCAGTGGACGGACACTTTCTGGTCAAACATTGGAAGCATTTTTAATCTCGCTATCTCACGTTCCGCTGCTCTCAATTGGACTAAACTGTTCATTTGGGGCAAAAGATTTAAAGCCATATTTGCAAAGAATCGCTAAAGAATCTCCCTTCTATATAAGTGCATATCCGAATGCAGGGTTGCCTAATGAGTTTGGAGAATATGATCAAGATGCAGAGACGATGGGTAAAGAGGTAAGAGCCTATCTTGATGAACACCTCATTAATATCATTGGCGGATGTTGTGGCACAGGTCCGGATCATATTCGGCGAATGACCGAAATAGTAAAGGACTATCAGCCTCGATTTATTAACGAAGTAGTTATTTTCTGATGAATCCGAATCCGATTACTTTAAGTGGGCTTGAACCCATGATCATAACTCCTGATTCGAATTTTGTAAATGTAGGAGAGCGGACTAACGTTACCGGATCAAAACGATTTCTGAATTTGATCAAAGCGGGCGACTATGAAACTGCTTTGGAAGTAGCCTTAGACCAGGTTCAAGGTGGTGCTCAGATTCTGGATGTGAATATGGATGAAGGGATGCTCGATAGCGCCCAGGAGATGACCACTTTCCTCAACTTAATTGCCTCGGAACCCGACATCGCCCGAATCCCAATTATGATTGATTCTTCGAAGTGGGAAGTAATTGTAGCGGGATTAAAAACTATACAGGGCAAAGGGGTTGTAAATTCGATCAGTCTAAAAGATGGGGAAAAGGAATTTATTCACCGGGCAAAGATTATTCGACGCTTCGGGGCCGCTGTAATATCGATGGCTTTTGATGAAAAAGGTCAGGCTGATACCCTTGAACGAAGAATAGAGATTTGCGAAAGATCCTACAGAATACTAACTGAAGTCGTAGGCTTCGATCCATCTGACATCATTATGGATCCAAATATTTTTCCGGTCGCCACCGGGATGGAAGAACATCGACGGAATGCCCTGGATTTCTTTTTGACAGCTAAATGGATTCGTGAAAATCTCCCGGGTGCTCATGTAATTGGCGGCGTAAGTAACGTTTCATTTTCATTTCGTGGGAATAACCCGGTTCGGGAAGCAATGCATTCTGCGTTTTTGTATCACGCCATTCAACATGGCATGGATATGGGGATTGTGAATCCCACCCAAATTGAGGTGTACGATGAAATCCCCAAAGAGCTTTTAGAGCGTGTGGAAGATGTTTTATTAGACAGGAGGGATGATGCGACCGAGCGATTACTCGAAATAGCCGATAAATATCGCGGATCGAAGGAGTCTAAAGAAAAGGAAACGCAGGAGTGGCGAAATGGAACCGTTGAGGAACGTCTGAGTTTTGCTCTTGTGAAAGGGATCACTGAATTCATCGAACCCGATACCGAAGAAGCAAGACAAAAGATAGGAAGCCCGCTTCGGGTAATTGAAGGTCCGCTAATGGATGGGATGAACATCGTAGGGGATTTGTTTGGAGATGGGAAGATGTTTCTCCCGCAGGTTGTTAAAAGCGCCCGTGTAATGAAGCAGGCGGTTGCCTATCTGACCCCATTTTTAGAGGAAGAAAAAGCTAAGAACAAAGATATTTCAAACCGGGCGAAAGTTCTTTTAGCCACTGTAAAAGGAGATGTTCATGACATTGGTAAGAACATTGTTGGGGTGGTCCTGGCTTGTAACAATTTTGATATTGTTGATTTGGGAGTGATGGTTCCCACGGATAAGATTTTAGACGAAGCAGAACGCGTTGAAGCTGATATCATAGGATTAAGTGGATTGATTACTCCTTCTTTGGATGAAATGGTGGGGGTGGCTTCAGAAATGGAGAAGCGGGGGATGAATACACCGTTGTTAATTGGAGGAGCTACCACCTCAAGAATTCATACGGCAGTTAAGATCGATCCGCAATACAGTTCTTCTGTCGTTCATGTAAACGATGCTTCAAGATCGGTTGCAATTTGCAGTGAACTGTTGAGTGATCAGCAACGGGACGGGTTTATTTCTGATGTCAAGACGGAGTACGAGCAGCTTCGTAGTGATCATGAACAGCGATCACAGAAAAAGAACATGCTTTCTTTTAAAGAAGCTCAATCAAATAGACATACAATTGATTGGGGCCAGGTTGAAATAGGTCAACCCAATTTTATCGGAACCAAAGTTTTAGAAGATGTGAATTTGAATGAGCTTCGGAAATTCATCGATTGGTCGCCCTTTTTCCGAACCTGGATGCTAACTGGGAAATACCCATCTATTCTGGAAGATAAAAAAGTGGGAGTTCAGGCTACTGAGCTATTTGATGATGCGAATCAAATGCTGGATGATATTATCGCTGAAAAAAAGCTCTCCGCAAAGGCGGTGTTCGGAATTTATCCGGCAGAATGTGTTGGTGAGGACGTAATCGTTTATTCAGATTCTTCAAAAAAAGAGAAGTTAGACACATTCAGCTTTCTGAGGCAGCAAGTTGAAAAAAGAGGGAATCAACCCAATGCCTGCTTATCCGATTTTATCGCTCCCAAAGAATCCGAAAAGCTCGATTATCTTGGTTTTTTTGCGGTAACTGCCGGAATAGGAATAGAGCAGATGTTGGAAGAATTCGAGTCGAATAACGATGATTATAATTCAATTCTGGTGAAAGCGCTGGCCGATCGCCTTGCAGAAGCTCACGCTGAATACCTGCACTATAAGATTCGGACAGAATATTGGGGCTATTCAACAGAGAGTTTTGATAATGAAGCTTTCATCGCCGAAAAATATCGCGGGATTCGTCCTGCACCAGGTTATCCGGCTTGTCCGGATCATACCGAGAAAAGAAAACTGTTTAATTTACTTGAGGTGGAAAAGAATACAGGGATTTCACTCACGGAGTCATTTGCGATGTATCCTGCCAGCTCCGTAAGCGGATTTTACTTTGCGAATAAGGATTCAAGGTATTTCAATGTTGGAAAAGTAAATCGTGATCAGATTGTTCACTATGCGGAAAGAAAGGGACAGACGGTTGAAGAAACAGAAAAATGGCTGGCGCCAAACTTGTTTTATAATAGAGCTTAAAAGATGAAAGTAACGGACTATTTCAAAGAGGCGAATGGAAGCACCTTATTCACATTCGAAGTACTCCCACCATTGAAAGGGCAAAATATTCGGATGCTATTTGATCACATCGACCCATTGATGGAGTTCAATCCACCTTTTATTGATGTGACGTATCACAGGGAAGAGTATATCTACAAGAAAAGGGAGAACGGACTTTTAGAAAGAAAATCGGTTCGTAAACGTCCCGGGACTGTAGGAATGTGCGCGGCAATTCAAAATCACTATAAAGTGGATGCCGTACCGCATATTATTTGCGGAGGGTTCAGCAAAGAAGAAACAGAAAACGCGCTTATTGATTTAAACTTCCTCGGAATTGAAAATGTACTTGTTATTCAGGGGGATGTACGAAAACCCGATCGTGTGTTTGAGCCGGAACCTGATGGCCACACCTATGCATCAGAATTGTTGGGCCAGGTAGTGGACCTGAACAACGGAATTTACCTGGATGAAGAAATCGAAAATGCTCAGCCATCTAATTTTTGTATCGGAGTGGCTGGTTATCCCGAGAAGCACACAACGGCTCCCAATATGGAGACTGATCTGAGGTATCTTAAAATGAAAGTGGATGGGGGAGCCGATTACATTGTTACACAGATGTTTTTTGATAACCAGAAGTATTTCGACTTCGTGAAGTACTGCCGTGATATTGGAATCAAAGTCCCAATTGTACCGGGGATTAAACCCATAACCACACTACGACAAATCACGCTACTTCCGGATTTATTTCATATCGATATCCCTGAAGCACTCACACTCGAGCTCGAAAAATGCAAAGACAATGACGCTGCTCGCCAGGTTGGGATAGAATGGGCTGTTCAGCAATCAAGAGAGCTTATGGAGTTTGGAGTGCCAACATTACACTACTACTCAATGGGAAAATCTCTTTCCGTGTATGAAGTGGCTAAAGAGGTTTTCTAAAAATAACGGAAAGAATTCGGCTCATTCCTTTTTCGAAGTAGGATTAAAAAAAACTTCGCGTTCTTTGATGAACATTCAATTTTGAACGAATCGAATTAAGGGTCCGTCAGATTCCGGATTATCGGCAAGAAATAGCATTTCGTTTTCGAAATAATAATCATAAACCACGGTGTTAATAAGCACAGTGCTATCTGTAACAGTTATATCATAAGTCCCTGTTTCAAGGAGTGTATGAGGAGGCTCTACTACATTATTGATTACCTCTAATTTACTGGCGGATAAATCGAACGTCCATATTTGTTCTCCTTCTTCCAAATCAATGGGTTCACAAAAACATTGAACGGAGATCAAATTCCATGTTGCCTGTAAAGGATTGGCTATCTCATTATTGTTTTCAACACAGGAAGAAAACGCAATGGCTATAAATAGGGGGAATATCTTTTTTTTCATGATTTATTTCCTCTTGTCTCAATCTGAATCATTTCAAGGTATTTACTTTCTATTCCATTTTCCGTTGTGATAGAAATCAAGTACTTATACTTATGTGTTTACTAATGTATTCATATCCGGGGCTACTTTCAATGATTAGGTTGTTTTGTCACAAATATTGTTCCCATGTGAGGTATGACCACGCCAGGGCAGGAGTTTTGTTCCTATTAAATAATTTAAACTGAAAGACACTTAACTTATTGTATCATAATCATATTCGCACTCCTGAACTTCTTCTCCAGAGGCAATTACTGATTCCACCAATCCATAATCTGAGTAGATGATAACTATTGTACTTAGATGTTCGCCTCTTTGATATTTCTTATGCTATCAATCCTATTTTCCTGATTATAGGTATAGCGAGTTTCGTAAGAAAATTGGGGGAAGTTGTGGCTGATGTTTTCTATTCTCGATACAAGTTCATTTTCATAATGGAACACAAGGTCTGAGGAAACATTATTTACAGGATTGGTATACTCACTTTTTGTTAACTGTTTTTTTATTGTGAAATATCATTGATTGGTTAGTGATTCTAATGCGATCCTCTCTCCAATAGTTTTCTAAATATCAGAATGTGGAGGAAGATGGGTATTTCACCGCGCTAAGTATGCATCAGTGATATGAAATTCACCTGGTTAGCCAGGAAGCATACATCGCTGTAAAAAAGGACTCAAACCAGGAACTTAATACGGTTCTATTGTGAGTCCTATGAGTCCAGAAATTCGATTTTTGGAAGTTACCGAAGAGAATAGTACAGCTGTATACATTCATTACCGGATTGAGGGCAAACGGAAAAAATAAACCCAATATCCGGGAATCTTTGTCTACTGTGGATGTAGTGTTGTATTTATTGAATTGAAATCCAATAAACATATCTGGTTTGCAATCTCAATCTCAGATTTAAAAACCCCTAGAAAACCCCTCTGCAATTCTCTTTCAGGTTCACCACGATATGATCTACTAGGTTTGCACCCTCAGGAATTTCAGCTTCTTCAAGTCCTGGGAAATCCATGGCGGCTTTCCAGTTTTCAATAGTAGTACTGAAGAATTGCGAAGCAGAGGCATCCGTTTCATACACCATTATATCATAGGCTTCATCCTGGTCACCACCAAAACGGGTAATTACCTGCCATTCACCATTACGCTTATAAGAGGTATTTGTATGGTCTGATTGCGGGTAGTAGCGGTCGTCAGAGGGATGAAGAACTACCCAAATGTCTTTTTCATGATTACCCGGATACACGCCCATAGTTAAAATTCGGCACTCAACCACATCGCCCTGGACCGGGGATATTACCTGAACGGATTCGATCGGATAGACTACTTCTTTTACAGTAGCAATTTCAACCTGTTCAATTTGGCCCTGAAGGTTAATGGCTCCGTACGAATATCCGCCATAAATGATGAGCATAATCCCTAATACTCCAAGAGGGATGCGAACTTTCGCGCTGATAAAATCAATGATAGCAAGGATGGTGCAGACTACACCAATAATGATGATTACGACTTCCGTTGACATGTCTATAAGTTTTAACTGTTATTCAATTACCCTATACAATCTTTTTTAAGATAATATGAATAACAGATAAAGCCAGCTAAAAGGCAATGTTTGATTTCTTTCTTATTTACTAAGAAAGTCTATCCAATCAATACTGTTCTTTTGAATTAATATTAGTAATTCAAGTGATCGGTTTTTTTAAACAATAGGTAGGAAAAGAAAAGAATCAAACCCTGTTTACTTACATGACAAAATCATGTTGAATTTACTCACCTTTGCTATTCCACGTAGAGAATAGTTAACCCGCCATGACCTTTTCCATCTTTTGCAAGTTCCGATTCCGGAGTTCTTGGATCGTTTGTCCAATATCCATCTACAATAAACTTATAATAATATTTTCCTTCAGGAAGATTAATTTTTGTCTCCCATCCATCTTCGACTTTGTACATTGGGATACTGAACATATCCCAGTTGTTGAAGTCTCCAACCACTGAGACTTTATCGGCCTTATCAAAACCCTCCAAGAAAAAAGTAACGTTGCCATCTCTGCTCGGGCTTATGAAATTGAGAGGCTTTCGAGGCATCATATGTTTTTCTTGAGCAACTTGATATACGAGATATGCGATTAACTCAGCGTTAAAGAGTTGATCTTCCCTTGGTACATATTCATAAAGATCAGAGTTTGTGTGATGAATAGCGGGTAAGTAATCTAGTGGATCTTGTATGAACTGAAATCCTGGGATATTGTGATAATCAAATAACCAATGATCCGTTTGATTTGCGTTTTGAATAGTTAGTGTATTGCTACCTTCGAATGGTTGAAGGAATTCCGCAAAGTAAGGCTCTACATCTTCATTACCCATTAAGTACACTCCTCGAATTTTCCCAGCACCATTATCTATATTGAAATAAGCTGACACTTTAGGGTGTTCTTCTTTTTGAGCTCCTGTAACAAAATCTCCAATATTTTCCTGTATGTAAAACTCAGAACCGGCAAATATTTGTTCCTCACCACCCCACAAAGCTAACCTGATAGTTCTGCGAGGTGAGATGTCAATCGCATTTAGGATTCTCATGACCTCCATCATCACCGCACTTCCAGACGCATTATCAACAGCGCCAGTACCAGCATGCCAACTATCAAAATGAGCTCCAATAATTACTAATTCGTCCTTTAGATCAGTTCCCGGAATCTCCGCTATCAAGTTCACATTAAAGTCAGAATTCTGATAATAGATTGAGGATAATGATACTTTCAACCTTGGATTGTATCCCATCTCTTGAAGCCTGAGTAATCTGCCAAAATGTTCATTAGATATCACAAACGATGCTAGTGGTTTAATATCAGAGCTATTTCTAAATGAGGGTACAGCTCTGTTTCCATCGGCATGAAGTAATCCATAAGGTCGGTCACTTGGTTCAATTACAGCAATTACACCTTCTTCTTTCAGAAATTGAAAAAAATCTGCCATTCTCTGCTTCGTACTTTCTCTAGTTTCAAATAAACTCGGAACTGATATACGAGAATGATATCCGATAATTCTATGATTTGGATCTGGATTTGCCTGCGCTGCGGTTAGCGTTTTATCGCTAAGTCTGACATAGAATGGCCCTTTAACGCTCGAAACTGGATAATAAAGTGCTTGTAGCATGATTATTTTACCAGTTAATTTTCCCTCCAAATCATAGGCATCTTGAAGCGAGTTTATAAATATTAAATCACCTTCAACTTCTCCTTCTGTGGAATTTGTAAAAGCAAGAGGATATGCATTTATATGTGCAAAGGATGGTTGGGTCATTGAGACACTGAAATCAGAAAAACTCCAACCTCTATAGTTTTTGTCAAAAGATTCGAAGCGAGTCTTTAATCCCCATTTATCAAGTTGTTTTTTTGCATATTCAATAGAATTGAAATAGTTAGGGGTTCCCATTAATCTTGGACCAAATACATCCGAGAAATAACTAATGTTTGTCATTATTGTAGAATCTGACGACTCCTTTTTTATAGCATTCAAAATCTCAGAATTGCTTTGTGCTTTAGACGAATAGGATATAAGAAGCAATAATAGATATATAGGGAGAGTTTTGATCATGATATCTTAGTGGTCCTTAAAGAGGAAATAGGTTCAGTTCGAATTGTACAAATATAGCGAATCAAAAAGGGCAGGAGATAGACATTGAAGCGACATATCAGGCCAATTTTAGTTGACGAGATTTAGTTATAGGATTGCCATATTTTGCTTTCCACAGTCTCTGAAGTTGTCTTGGAGCTTGAAAACCACACATTTCAGAAATTTGTTCGACTGTAAAGTTTGGATTATTAACAAGGTGTAGGGCAAGGTCGAGTTTTATGTTCTGCTTAAATTCGGTTATTGTAGTACCGGTTGCCTCTTTAAATGTTCTGGTTAAATTTCTTGTACTAGTATTTGTAATCTCAGCCAGTTTTTTAATAGTAGGATTTTGAGTAGGATTTGAAATAATATAATTCTGCACCTTATGAACAATAGGATTCAAATGAGTGTGATAGTCAAGGTAGATTGAATGTTGAGCACTTGATCCTTGTCGTCTCATATATACTACCATTTCTCTTGCAACTTTTGAAGAAACTATGGGCCCTTGATGTTGTTCTATTATTGATAAAGACATGTCAATCCCTGAAGTCATACCCGCACTTGTATGTATTTTATCATCCGAAACAAATAAGCAGTCTGTTTGAACCTTAACTTCAGGAAAGTTCTTAATTAAGTAGTCAATACACTTCCAATGAGTAGTACTTTTTTTACCATCCAACAAACCAGCATGTGCTAAAATGAGAGCACCAGTACAAATTGTTGAAATATTAACGCCTTTCTGAGATTGGATGATTAACCAGGGAGTTATTTTTTTGATTTCCTCATTTAGCTTTCCATTAATAACTGAAGCTGAATCAGTACCCGGGATAATGACGTAGTCTTTATCGCTTAATTCTAAATCATTCGGATTTTTAAGAGATGAGATTACTAAGCCTTGTTCTGAAAGTACACTTTCAGTATCTGAGGCATATACGATCTTATAATCGATGTTGCCAAGTGCATTTGCTTCGTAAAAAGCCTGGGCAGAACCACTCAAATCTAATAAGTGAAAACCCGGTAAAATCAGAAAACAAATTGTTTTGGATTCCATTTAATGTGAGACGCTTTTATTAATTGACTAAACTTTTCAGTACACACTAAATCAAATAGATTAAAATGGACGAACTAAGAACAATATCATCTAATCGTAATGAATGGTAATCACAAAATTTTCACTATTCGTAATGAAAATCAGGGTTATAGCTGTTTTACGAATCATGCTTCAAATAGCCTCAATTTTTTCGCCCAAAGTATCTTCAAGTAACCGGTGAATCCTGGTCATCTGTTTTTGACCAAAACGTTGCCCGAAATAGGCAACCAGGTAGAGGCTCAAAAAAAGAAGAATAAGTCCCGGAACCGCCCATAAAATGGTGGCGGGTTGGCCAATGGTCCAAAAAGAAAGTCCGATCATGGTTACCATTGCGGTTGCAAAACCAATGATTGAATAAAAGAACACAAACATAGTCCATACAGCTGGCCTTGGGCCATATAATCCTCGAACCAATGTTCCTTTTTCATCTTCTTCTAAAGTAATAGTAAGCTGTGGAGACCAGTAATGTTTATCTTCAGGTGGAGGGTAGATGGTTGCAAAATGTGCTGTTACCTGTCCGACACAGTTACACTCACCGGATTTCAATTTCGTTTTGATGCGACCTGTAATTTCTTCGGAGCTTAACTCGGAAATCATCCGGATTCTGGGACGTACTCTTCGAAATTGAATGTGATTTTCTTCCATTAGCTACCACCAATATAAACGTTGTACATTGGAAAAAGGTGGTGAGTTGTTCCATTAATAATAACAGTTCTATGGGGTTTTTTGAGCTTCCTATTGAACCATCTTCGGGAATCAAAGAAATCCTGGATTGAGTACCATTCACTTGGATCACTTACATAATCCTCACCAAACCCTTCTTCATGTAGACCAATCTCCCATGCTAAATCGGTTGCCTGATCTGCGCTTCTCCCAAATTGTATGGTATCAATTTTTCGAGCATTACCAAATGTGCTTTGGTTAAATATATCTTTGTACCAGTCGATCATTTCATCAATAGCACAAACGACCTGAGATCGTGCAACATTTTCCGGGTAAAACCAGATCTTTAAATAATAGGGCTTATTTAATGTGTCTAGTTCCTTTTTCCATGAGAAGAAAATATCAAATAGAGATGAGGTTATGAGGCTCCTTGTTTTTCCTTTTGGAGCAGGAATTAAAGATCCCCCCATATCCAGCGAAGAGAATGGATAAACATTTACCTTTGTAAATTCTCTTTTGTTCATCTTGAGAATATCGAGCGAGAGTTTCTGAGAAGCTACGCTCCAATCCGCAATTCTTCGATGAATTTTTTTCTGCCCTCTGATCTTCTTTCTTCTTTTCATTTACTTCGACCTAGATCCATTCCTGATCAGCTTCGTTTACAGATTGTTCAGTTTGAGTGGTTCCGGTGTGGCTGGTTCCTTTAGGTTCGATAAGCATTACCCAGCATTCTTTATCCGCAACCGGATAGTGGTCAACCCCCTTGGGTACTATATGAAGATCGCCTTCATTCAAAAGAACCTTATCATTTCGATACTTCATTAAAAGAGTGCCTTTTACAACAAAAAATAGCTCGTCTTCATGTTCATGACTATGCCAGACAAATTCTCCCTTAAGCTTGGCTATTTTGATGAGTTGTCCATTGAACTCACCTAAGATTTTTGGGGTCCAATATTCGTTAAACAATTGAAACTTTTTTTCCAGGTGGATTGGGAGCATTAGAATTGGCTTAAAAGATTTTCGGATTCAAGGATTTCATTCCTCATTTCTTCTGTTTTTCTCATTTTGGATTCCCGGAGGTCGATTACAACCGTTCCGGCTATTTTGTCATGGATAGCCTGGCGATTGGCATCCCAAAACATTTGGAAAAACCCAATTAAACCGGTTGCTATGCCTGCAGCATATCCACCGAATCTCTCAAAGGCAAAAAAGAGGCCGATTGGATTATTATTTAGCCGAACCACACGAATCTTTAGGAGTCGTTTCCCCAGAGTTTGTCCTTTAAAAAAAGCTATGGTAGTTATGAAGTATATTCCAATCCATCCGAGGGAAAGTCCCAAAAAACCAAAGCCTCTTTTCAAGGTCGCATACAAACTAGGATTTTCAATCTGATCCGTAAGATCTTCGTTTTCATCTTCCAAATCGGAAATCTGATCTTCTAAAACATCAATTTCATCATCAAATATTTCAAGCTCTTTTGCAGCAACAATCGTTGCAATTTCGGATCGTAAAGAATCGACCAAAGAAGTATCACCATTGGAAATAGCCGTCCTGAAATTACTTAGTTCAGTGGGGAAGGTATCCGAAATCTCATCGAGAAAAGCTGTGTTTGAAGACTCATTATCGTTTGAATCAAGTTGTTCAGCAAGCTCTTCTAATCCCTGCTCTAAAGCTTCGGGGTCCGAGTAATCCATTGTAGCCATTCTGGCTCCAAACTCCGACCAGTCTACTTGCTCAGTCCCATTAATTGTAACCACTGGATCAGATATTTCCTCTGAATCTTTGAGATTAAAGATTTCAAGTACCCCGACGGAGATTGAAAAAACAAAAATGCTGGCAACTGCAGCTCCTGAGTATCTGAGCAGGTTTCTGAAGATACTTTCACTTTTCGTTCTAACAGCAATCCAGAAAAAAAGGATGGTGACACCGAAAGCTAGAAACAGATTTCCTAATCCGGTTAGGATTGAGGCGATCAGCAAATCAATGAGTAGGGCAGCCAATCTTCGTTTTGGTGTTGCAAGAGGAAGCCCCAGAATATCAGGATGTACTGAAAATGCGTAGGGGGTTACAATTTGCTTTGGATCCTTGATCATAGCTCAATTATTGAAGATCACTACAAAAATAGGTGATTTTATTTCTTTCGCCAGTAAATATGTGGGGCTCTTCGAGTAACTGGAATACAAAAAAGTCGGAATGTTCGGGATGCTCAGTGCACAATTTTTTGTAAAGAGTGAGGTGAGTTTTTTTAGATGGATTCATTGCCACATTCAGTTCCTGTATCGTCCATAGGTTGGTAAACAAGGAATACTCAATTCCGTTCTGGATCGGATCAACCCGATCAGGAAGTTGCGACAGCAATTCATCGGGAATGATAATCTCAGAGCGAATCTTATTACCCGTGTACAAGGAGCCCGAAAGGTGCTTAGGCCACAGATCTATGAAACTCAGGATCGGAAGAATCCCAATCAGGGTAAAGTAGATAAGTTTGACTCTGGAATTCCAAAATGGGAAAAAAAACTCAACGTAGTTTCGGTCGGATTTGATAAAAAAGAAATACAAGAGAGCTATAAATCCGAGGTTCCACGGCCAGACAACTGCATTGCTATTATGACCTATCGGGCCCAAAAAAGCTAGTATGAAAACGTGCATTCCAATCAGAAGAACTGCTGATAGTTTGCGATACTTGGTTACCAGAAGTCCAACACCCGCACTTGTTTCAATCAACGGGGCAAGCCACCAAAGACGGTTTAGAAATTCACCATTTGATTCATTAAGGTGGATGGTTAAAGGTTCTATTAGCCAGGGGAAGGTTGACAAGGCAAAATTGCCATGAACTTTCTGCATTCCGCTAAAAATGTACACCGTTGATAAAAGCAGGCATATAGCTCCGGTTTTTTCAAAAACCCGTTGTTGCGACCACACCTTTAGGATTAAAATGACCAGGAGGAAATAGTAAAACCAGGGTTGGATTCGATTGTAATCACCGAAAATGTATAACACGACGAGTATTAACCCAATAGGATTGACCCATCGGTTTTTTAGAAAGAGTATGAAAACCAATCCTAAAAAGAAGGATATTAAATAAACCCATTGGTAGGCTGGTTGATATAGTTCAAAAAGTTCAATAATGGGAAGAGTTGGGTAGAAATTATCTGCTGGAATCCAAACTCTCCATGAAATAAGAAGGCAGGAAAATAACCCAAGTATCGATACAGCAAATACGTCTCGGTGAAGCCTGCTCAGAAACAAAGAAGAATCAAATACCTTGCTCATACGAGCAAAATAAAAAAAGCCGATAGAAAATCTATCGGCTTTAGTGTACCCCGGTAAGCCAATTACTCCAGGCCGTAAGCACGTGCAACCTGTTCATAATTGTTATAGTCAAGACCTTTTGCCCTGAATAATTGAGATGGAGGAATTGCGACTACACGAATAATGTCGCCATTAAAAAGACTTTCGTTTACCTCGTTATTATTAGCGACTTCACCTTCGATGATTAAATCAAAATTGTCGATATCAAATCCATACCGAAGTACAACTACATCGTCTTGAAAGGGGGTGGAAAGAGGCAGTGAGTGCCAGGATGTATTGCCTTCAAATTGGATGTAAGCAAGAACAAGGCCCTCGTCTACCGTGCTAACATCTAATATTTGCCATTCGTAAGAAGCGACTGAAATAAATTCATCAACAACTCCAAAATCGTTATTGGCATTGATGGTGAATGTTCCATTGTAGATTTCGACCTGTCCGTCTTGTCCGTCACGACCTGGAGGGCCCTCCGGTCCTACAGCCAATGTGCACGAGCTTATGATAAATCCCAAAATTCCAATGATGATCAAGTTTGATGCTCTCATGATATACTCCATATTAAGTTAAGTGCTTGATCGAACATACAAGAGGAGTAAATCCTAGAATATCACATGTTGGGGTTAGGCAAAACATGCGATACGCAACTATTTGAATTGGATTTCAGTTAGCACACTCGGACGGTTTACGACTTGGTTTATTTTCCATAACTTAGTTGTGCATGCAATCCCATTTTTTAAAGACAGGTAACGGTTTTGAGTAAAGTTTTAATGGAAATTTTGGGTCTTTCTACCAGTCCCAGTAGTGGAGGTGCGTACGCACTTATTCTCACAGAAGTAAAAGGCATGCGGCGGCTCCCTATAATTATCGGTTCGTTCGAAGCTCAGGCTATTGCGTTGGAGCTTGAGAATATTAAACCGCCCCGACCAATGACTCACGATCTTCTCAAAAATGTTGTGCAGGGGTTTAATGCAGTCGTTAACCATGTATATGTGAATGATTTATCAGAGGGGACGTTTTATTCAAAAATTGTGCTGGAGCGTGGGGATGAGGTTTTTGAAGTTGATGCCCGGCCAAGTGATGCAATTGCACTTGCAGTTCGATTTGGATCTCAGATTTTTGTTAACGAGCGGATCCTGAAAGAAGCTGGAATCAGAACGGATCAGGACGCAGAGGATTCACCGAAAGAGAACGCTAAATCTGAAGAAGTAACCGTAGAAAAGGAGCTTTCCAAGCTTGAACAGTTAGAAATTGATCTCCACACAGCTATTGAGACTGAAAACTATGAAAAGGCGGCTAAGCTGAGGGATCAAATTCAAAAAATGAAGGGGTAATTTGTGGAAAAAAGTCAGTGTTCGTTTAAACAACTCCCATTCTCAAACCTCTTCTCAACCTACATATACGATTACCCAAAACTCAGTCATTTTTTTAGCGCTAATCCATTCGATGATCAGGAGGTAGAAGCGCGAATTCAAAGAACACCGTCAGGCACAAACCGCGACAAATTTGTAGCAGCTCTTTCTGAGTACCACAATGAACTCGGAATCTCGCAAGACCAGGTCGACCAACTTCAAAAATTTTCAAATCCTGAAGCTCTTGCAGTTGTAACCGGTCAGCAGCTTGGTATTTATGGAGGACCACTTTTTACGATCTACAAAACCATCACTACCATATTATTAGCTGAGAAGTGGGAAGAAAAATTGAATCGACCTGTGGTACCCGTTTTTTGGTTGGCGGATGAGGACCATGATTTTGAAGAGATAGCCTCTCTTGGCATACCCGGAGATAATGGAAAAATCTCAATAGCGTTGAATGAATCCGGTAATGGACTTCCCGTTTCAGAAGAATTGATTTCGGAGGCTTTTACTGAACTAAATCAAAAAATCAGAGAGATAAACCCCGAAACGGATTTTAGCTCTTCCATGTGGGATGAATTAATTGAATGCTATAAATCCGGGTCAACACATGCACAAGCTTTCTCTAAACTGATTTGCAAGTGGTTAGCCAGGTATGGGTTACTAATCGTTGGGAGTAATCATAAGAAGATTAAAGAACTGGTGGTTGATACATTCAAAACTTCGGTTTCGAAAGCTTCAGAAATTCACTCGTCGCTGGAGAGGCAAAGTTCTGATTTAGAGAAGGACTTTCACCGGCAGGTAGTTGTAGGTTCCACCAATTTATTTCATTTAGGTGAGTCTGGAAGAGTTAAACTGGATCGGGAAGAGGATGTTTGGAAGGTGGGCAATGTGACTTTCAGCTCGGCATCTTTAATTGAAGAAATCGAGAAGAATCCTGAATCGTTTTCACCTAATGTATTTTTACGTCCAATTGTTCAGGACGTTTTACTTCCAACAATAGGCTATGTAGCCGGACCCGGAGAATTAGCCTATTATGCGCAAATGAAAAGTTACTACGAGCAATTTCAGATGGAAATGCCGGTTATCTTCCCACGATTAAGCGCCACGTTATTAGAGTCGGGTATTGATAGGATTATGGAAAAGCTTCCGTTCGAGCTGTGCACATATAACCAACGTATCGAAGATTTAGAAGCAAGATATATTGAACTGAATAGCTCAGACAATTTAAACCAGGTATTTAAAGAATGGGTGCAGAAGGTAGGCGAGATTTCAAGCGAACCCATAGAGTTAATTCAGTCAATCGATGCTACCTTAAAGGGAACTGCGGGCAAAGTGGTGAGCGGATTTGAAAATGAATTAAACAAGCTCAAAGGAAGGGTATTTCGATCCATAAAACAGCAAGAGGAAACTCAGCTAAAACGAATTGCAAGGATTAAGACTCAGTTATTCCCTGATGGATTGCAGGAGAGAGCGATAAGCCCTGTTTACTTCATGAATAAGTATGGATTGGATGTCTGGGATAGAATAATAGAGGATTTTCAAAAAGACTCTCTTGATTTACAATCTCACCATATTATAAAGTTGTGAATCAGGATTCCGAGGAAAAGAAAAAAATACTACGTGCTAAAGTATTAGGCTTAAGAAAAGAGATTTCCCAAAGCGATCTTGAAATACGAAATAGACAGATCGAAGAACATCTTTTAAGTTCTGAGTTGGTTCGAAGAGCTACTACCATTCACTGTTTTGTATCCATGAAGGACAAAGTGGAAGTAGAAACCCGGGAATCAATACGGGGATTTCTTAACCAAAATAAGACGGTAGTTGTACCAGTTATAGAAGACAATCTTCATCTGAGACATAGTAGAATTGACTCTTTGGATTCTTTGATGACAAATTCCTGGGGTGTTTCCGAGCCTAAAAAAGTGCAGGAAGTTGATCTCGAAACGATTGATTTGATATTGGTCCCCGCTTTAGCAGTTGATTTGCAAGGAAACAGGTTAGGTTATGGAAAAGGCTTTTATGATCGTTTCCTGGCTGGGATGGCAATTCCGAAAATAGGTCTCTGTTTTGAAGAATTTGTTTATCAGGAAATTCCATTTGAAAAACACGACATTAAATTAGATGGCATTATATCAGAAAAGGGTGTAAGATTGCTGTAACACGATCATTAGAATCGCGTAGCAGGCACTTGGAGGAAAGAAAATGACGCAAAAAACCAGGACAAAGAGTACATCAAAAACGGGCACCGCTTCACTTGAGTTCGATGATTTTGAATTGCATTCAACGATGCAGGATTTTCTTCATGAAGAAGAACAGAAGAAAGAAGCTGGAAAGGGTATTTGGAATTTTTCAACCATCGCCGGAATGGCCATGCTTTTCACAGGCATGATGTTTGTATTGCAGTGGATTGGAGTACCAATGGGGGTTGGTTTATCGGAATTTGCACAAGGAGCAATTTCTGCTTTACCGTTTATCGGTGGTGCTCTGGTTACTCTTATTGGATTTGGATTCCTGGTGGGCGACCGAAGAAGGGTGAAAGCGTTCGAGAGGAAAATTCGTCGGGATATGAAGAATAGAAAACGTGAGATGAACGCTAGTTCGAACACACGATCAAATACCAGAACCAGGCAAAAATCCTCCGGGAAGAAAATGAATGATGTTCACGGATCTGAAGATGTATTCGGGAGTGGTTACAGCACCTTAAGAAATGACCTGGACTCAGAAAGTTTCGATTCAAAAAATTCTAGCTATTCCAGCTTTGATTCTTTTAGCTCCACGAGCTATGGTTATAAGCAATCGAAGAAATTGATGAAGTCCCGTTCTGATAAAAAATGGGCTGGTGTTTGCGGTGGATTGGCGAAGTATTTTGGAATCAGTTCCACGGTGGCCCGTTTGTTGTTTGTTATTGCTTTTTTCATGACTTCCGGGACCAGCTTACTCATTTACATCGGATTATCACTTGCAATGCCGAAGGAGCCTGTCGAACTTATGGACGATTTTGATTTCTAACTATCGTCTAAAAATTTATGCTGATTAATTTCGAGGGTATCGATGGGAGTGGAAAATCCACTCAAATCGAACTTTTAAAAACCTATCTGGAATCCATTGGAAAAGAGGTAAGCGTATATCGAGAGCCCGGAGGGGTAACAATTTCTGAGCAAATAAGGGAGCTGCTTCTTAATTCTAAACACAAAATTCACCCGGTTTCAGAGTTACTGCTTTTTTCGGCAGCAAGAGCTCAACTCGTAGCCGACAAAGTTCTGCCTGATCTTGAAAATGATAAAGTTGTTGTTTTAGATCGGTTTTATGATTCAACAACTGCCTATCAGGGCTTTGGAAGAAAAAGTGTTGATTTAGAAAAAATAGAGCAGATCAATGAAATTGCTTCTCTTGGAAGGGAACCTGATCTCACTTTTTATCTGAGATTAGACTGGGAAGAATCGAAAAAAAGAACCAGCCATTTAGAAGAAGATCGGATGGAAAAGGCAGGGGAGGAGTTCTTTAAAAGAGTGATTGCCGGCTTTGATCATCTTTCGAAAACCAAGTTCAGATTTGTTGAGATAGACGCAAAATCGGATATCAAATCCATACATGAGAAAATTATAAAAAAGCTCTCAGAATTTTTATAAGTCTGCGTATGCAACGACTTAAGCCTCTTATTAAACTTAAATACGTGCTTAGATTGCTGTATTTAGGATTTTTTGTTCCACAGAAGATTGAGGCTTAGTCATATTATCCGTATTTTTAGATCAATATGGATGAATCCTACCTGTTTCATCGAAATCCGGTTCATCGCAGATAAAATCCAACGATAAATACATCCAAGATATCTATTATGGCGCACGAAAGAATCGAAATTGATTTGCCACTTGCTAAAGTTTATGAATTATTAAGTAACCCGGTCGATTTCCCAAAATTTATGGAACGTGTTGATGTCGTTGAGAGAATTAACTCTCAGACATTTGAATATCGAACCAAAATTGGAAATGAAGATTTTGTTTGGACTACTAACCTGATTGATAACCTTCGCAATACTCGATTCGCGTGGATTACAATTAATGGTAACCTGAATCAAACGGGTACTATTCGTTTTACTCCACTCGATAACGGCACTCGTACCCGGGTCGAGTTTTCTTTGGACTACAGAACCTTCTTCGGAGACCCTTCTGAAGAATTAGCTACTTTTATAGAGGAATCACCAGCACAGTTAGTTAAAGATTTAGAGACATTTAAACAACTAGCCGAAAGCGATACTTTTAAAGAAGTACAACTTGAGCCTAAAGAAGAAGTAACTGCTTAATCAGGCAATTCACAAAGTATTATTAAAATGCGCATCTATTGGATGCGCATTTTTTTTGCCTAAATTTCGGAGTTATGACCTTTAAAGAATTTCTGGAATCCGATTTATCAAAAGAACCTCATTTTCTGCTTTTTGGAAATCCAGTCAGTCATAGCGTTTCTCCGATTATGCATAATACCGCTATCAGCTATTACGGTCTTAGAGGGAGGTACATAGCTGTTAAATTATCCGTTGATGAACTTGAATTAGTCGCTTCCCACCTTAACAAAACTGAATTTCTGGGTGCAAATATCACCATCCCACACAAAGAAAACTTCTTTCCGCTTGTAGACCAACTTACCGATTCAGCTAGCAAAATCGGAGCTATCAACACAATTGTAAAAAATCAACAAAAAATTATTGGAGACAATACGGATGCTTATGGCTTTAAACAGCCTCTTGCCGGGTATGTTGATGTGCTGGAAACGGATAGGGCCATAGTATTTGGATCGGGAGGAGCAACAAAAGCAATTGTCTATGCTTTGAATGATTTGGGCTTTGATGAAGTTTGTATAGTATCAAGAAAGCCGGAGTTAGTTACTGATGTTGAAGCCATAATTCTTTGTTCTTATGATGATTGGCAGCATTATGCAGATGAGGCGAACTTGATCATAAATGCAACCCCTTTGGGGATGATACCCAACATCGAAGCATCACCGGTGAAAGACCATGAAGTGGAGCTACTTACTGGTAAAATGTGTTACGATCTAGTGTATAATCCTGAAGAAACCAAATTTTTGAAGCAAGCTAAGAGAGTTAACGGAATTGCGATTGGTGGTTTAGAAATGCTGATTCATCAAGGCGATGAAGCTTTTTTTAAATGGACTGGTAAGAGATTCCCCATCGGCTTGGTAAAGATGAAATTGGATGAACACTTTTCCTTTTGATTTTATTCGACCTGAAAATCTGAATAACTCCAGATTGATGTCGTGGTTTAGCTACAAGAATCCCGACTATAATACTGAAGGAGCACATATTCCAGGGTTAAATGTAGGTTTCAGTTCTAAGGAAAACCAACATGTTGTTTTAGAGCATATTCATGATTTGTGCGAAGCCATTGGCATAAGTCATAAAGACCTCGCATTGGCAAATCAAATTCATAGCAGCAATGTGTTAGAGATTACAAAAGGAGGGGTATATCCAAATGTAGATGCATTTGTCACAAAGACACCTGGCATCGCATTAGGAATACAGGTTGCAGATTGTGGCGCGATTCTACTTGGGGATTTTGAAAATAAAGTGATTGGGGCAGCTCATGCAGGTTGGAGAGGGACCGTATCTGAAATCGTCCCTTTAACCATAAAGAAAATGGTGGAGTTAGGCGCTCATCCACACACTATCAAAGCGTATATTAGTCCCTGTCTTGGGAAACATAATTTTGAAGTCGGAGAAGAGGTAGCCGCTGAATTCCCGGATCACTTGGTTAATGTTGAAGACTATGAAAAGCCTCATATCGATATGACAGGGTTACTTACTGAACAATTAATGGATTCCAAACTATTGAGCGACCACATATTTTCGGATGGACGTTGTACCATTGATGAGCATGAATTGTTTTATTCTTATCGAAGAGAAAAAGAAGAAAGTGGCCGGATGATGGGAATTATTAAGCTGACCAGATTATAATCCATAAAAAAATACCCGGGATTTATTTCTTGCAAATCTTTCGGTCTGAAAGGGTTTTACTCGAATGAGGCGCGGGATTTATCGCCTCTGCTATCATCATTGCCGTAACAACTCTGATTGCTTAATCCACTAATAAGTAACAACACGGCGAAAGGAATTACAAGAAAAAAAACAGGTATTTTTCCACAACTTTCTAACAATTTATCCACCTAGTTTTCCACAAAAGTGCGTTTTAATAACAATAAAAGGGGATTATAATTTTGTTGAAAAATTATTCGTGCGAGACCTGGAAAATCACTGAGCAATTTTGAGAATTAAAAGTCCTTTTTGGAATGTTCTAGTAGGAAAATAAATTACTCTGTATACTTGATGAGCTCAAAATTTGATCATTGAAGAAACAAAGAATTGCTATTCTCGGCTCCACGGGGTCAATTGGAACACAGGCGCTTGAAATAGTCAGACAACATCCTGAAAAATTTGATGTAGTTGCACTAACAGCGAATTCTAACTGTAGTCAACTCATCGAACAAGTTTTAGAGTTCAATCCATCCTATGCAATAATTTGTGATGAGCGTAAGTACGAAGACTTGAGAACAGCGAGTCCAGGTAGCGTGCAGGTACTTTCAGGAAAGGATAAAATCGATGAGATTGTAGTATTGGATGAAATCGATATTGTTCTAAATAGTTTGGTAGGTTTTGCCGGGTTTAAACCAACTTTTAATGCTCTATCATCGGGCAAAAGAGTAGCCCTGGCTAATAAAGAATCATTAGTTGTTGGTGGAAAATTAATTACATCGCTTGCACAGAATTCATCTGCTGAACTGATTCCTGTGGACTCGGAGCATTCTGCTATGCTTCAATGCATTGTAGGTGAAAATAAAGAGCGGATAGAGAAGATTGTGATTACAGCAAGTGGAGGTCCTTTCAGAGATTTTTCTCACGATCAGATGAAGTCTATTACGGTAGAGCAGGCGCTGAAACATCCTAACTGGGATATGGGGACAAAGATTACTATTGATTCCTCCACAATGATGAATAAAGGTCTCGAAATCATTGAAGCACATTGGTTATTCGGTTTACCTGTAAGCCAGATAGAACCTGTTATCCATCCTCAAAGTATTATTCACTCAATTGTAACCTATGTGGATGGATCAAGTAAAGCTCAACTCGGTCTGCCGGATATGAAAGTACCTATTATCTATGCATTGACTTATCCTGATCGGTTGTATTTGGAAACACCAAGAATGGATTGGACTACTGAGCAAACACTTACATTTCAACCCGTTGACTATTCCAAATTTCCATGTGTGAAACTTGCGATGGAAACGATAGACAATGTAGAACTCGCTCCAGCTATATTAAATGCTGCAAATGAGGTAGCTGTTCAGCGATTTTTGAACAAAGAAATTGGTTATATTGACATACCAAAAATAGTTGAAAAGAGTTTAGAGACGCTAACAGACAACACTGAAATAACTTTCAATAATCTAATCGAAGTAGATAAGGAAACAAGGGAATTTGCCTCCCGAATTAATTGATACATGGAATTTTTTGAGATTTTAAAAACGATAGGAATTTTCGTTGGTGCATTAATGATCCTGGTATTCATTCATGAGTTGGGTCATTTTTTGGCAGCAAAAGCATTTGGAATGAGAGTGGAGAGGTTTTCGGTTGGATTTCCACCAAGAATCTGGGGCTTCAAGTACAAAGAAACTGATTATTGTATTGGTGCCACACCACTTGGTGGATATGTAAAAATTTCAGGAATGGTTGATGAGAGCATGGATACTGAATTCCTAAACAAGGAACCAGAACCCTGGGAATATCGTAGCAAACCGGTTTGGCAGAGGATGATTGTAATTACGGCAGGTGTAATCTTCAATATGATACTGGCTTTTTTCATCTTTACCGGGATGACATTGAGCAGTGGCAAGCTCACTCTTCCTTTAGAAAATGTCCAGGGTTTGTACATCCCTGAAAGTAGTTTATTATATGAAATCGGCTTTCGTACTGACGATCGAATTGTTGGTGTAAATGGAGAAGGCGTACCTGCTTTTGAGGATTTAGTGGCTCCTTCAGTTATAACTTCCGGGAATTTGACTTACCAGGTAATGCGAGGTGGACAGGAAATTGATATACGGGTTACCCCAAATTATTTAGACAGTTTGCAAACCAGAGATTTCATTAATCCGATTTTTGCATTTCCCAGCACGATATCCAGTGTTTCTTTAGGTACTCCTGCATATGATGCAGGTCTTCAGGCTGGAGATACTTTTATCGCTGCTGATAGTGTTGAGATGAAGTATTGGCTTCAACTTACAACGACCATTAGAGCAGCTGAAAGCCCCATCAATTTTAGAATTCAACGAGGTGATTCTGTATTTGAAGCCACCATTATGCCAGAAGATCAGGCTATAGGAATTGCGTCTCCTACTTTGGCTCAGGCAGGTGGAACACGTGTAGAGCTTGGATTTATTGATTCCATAATAGATGGTTGGGATCAGACCATTGATCAAACTACTGGAATTTTAGGAGGCTTTGCCCGAATGATTTCGGGTGATATTTCCGTTCGTCAAAATTTGGGTGGACCAATAGCAATTGCCAATATTACAAAACAAGCTACGGACCAGTCTGGATGGGATGGATTTTGGACGATAACGGCTTTGTTGAGTATCACCTTAGCGATTATGAATATTCTTCCGATTCCGGCACTGGATGGGGGGCATCTGGTATTCTTGATTTATGAAGGAATCGCCCGAAGGGAACCCTCAGAGAAAGTTAAAATAGTAGCACAAAATATTGGTTTTGTTCTGTTACTCACTTTGATGGTGTTCGTAATCTTTAACGATGTACTTAAATATTTTTAGATGTTTGCAAAGGATGGTTATCCTACTATGGCCCTGGCTACTATTGTCATGGCCATCGTTTTTTTAGGGACTTATACCTTTATAGGTCATTGGATTTCATACCTGATCTACACCACCTTTTTTATACTCTGGGCGATCGTTATTTACTTTTTTCGAGATCCGGAACGTAAGCCACCTGAGGGAGAGCATCTTATTATTTCCCCAGCTGATGGAAAGATTGTTTTGATAAAAGAAATACATGAAGACGTTTACCTAAAAGAAACCGCGACACAAATAAGTATTTTTCTCTCACCCCTGGACGTTCATGTAAATAGAAATCCAATTTCCGGAGTGCTTAAATATCTTAAATATCATCCAGGAAAATATTTAATGGCCTGGGATGAAAACGCGTCTGATTTGAATGAGCGTGCTGATTTTGGAGTACTGCATTCAAGTGGTACTAAGATATTTTTTAAACAGATTACCGGTTTTCTTGCACGTCGAATTGTTTACCATATTGAAGAGGGGGATGAGCTTAAAGCAGGAGACCGGTTTGGGATGATGAAATTTGGAAGTCGAATGGATGTGATTGTCCCTAAAAATGTGGAAATTCAAGTGAAAGAAGGTGATCGTACGTGGGCCGGCCAGTCGGTGTTGGGTGAAATAAGGTAATATGAAATACCCTATTCAAAAGCAGTATCAAAACTTTAAGAAACGTCGTGAGCAAATACGCGAGGGTAAACCCCCGGTGAATAAACGTATTGCCGTTCCTAGTTTTTTTACTTTAATGAATCTTTTTGCAGGATTTCTGGCAATTATTGCGATTTCCGAGGGGGACCTGTTCCGTGGTGCCTGGTTAATTATGGCGGCTGGGATGTTTGATGTTTTTGACGGGATGATGGCCCGGCTTGCGGATGCTCATTCAGACTTCGGGATTGAACTGGATTCTCTTAGTGATATGGTTTCTTTTGGTGTGGCTCCCGGATTTTTGATCTATAATTTCACTCTTTCAGAGTTGGGTACATTAGGTGTTCTTGTTAGTGCTGTTCCACCACTTTGCGGTGCTGTCCGTTTGGCCCGTTTTAATGTTAATGCACGATTGCAGCCTAAAGCTGATTATTTCACAGGTCTTCCAATTCCGTCAGTTGCGATCATTATTATAGCATTTTATCTCACTTTTCGGGATGATTTATACCTTTTTGATTTCTTCAAAAACGGTGTGAATAGTGTAATGATACCTATCGTGGTCCTCGTTTCATTTTTGATGGTAAGTTCAATCCGATTTGAGAAAATTCCCCGATTTGATCGAGAATCTTTTCGCCGAAAAAAATGGAGCTTCGCTTTATTCTTTTTTTATTTGGCACTAATCGTCACTCTTCGCGAATATGGATTAATGACTGTAATACTTATCTACATCACAAAGTCGATTGTAACAAGTGCTATTCATTTTTTTAGTGATGAGTACCCGGACGAGGAAGTCTATCAGGATTTCAGCTGATTATTGAGTACGCCCTGGCTGTTTTTTTAGCTACAATTTCCCAGGTGAAGTTAGAAAGAATGTGATCTCTTAACTCACTGGAATTTTCTGTCAGAAGAGCATTTCTGATAGAAGATTCGAGTTGATCCTGGTTATTAGGGTCAAAATAGTGTGCTAATTCTCTAAAGTATTCAGTAGTTCCCCCTTTTCGGGTAATCGAAATATTTGCTCCGGCAAGTGCTGCTTCCATAGCTGCGATTCCAGGTGTCTCATATAAAGAGGGCAGGCAAAACACCTTACATGCTGCATAAGCACTTTCAAGCAGCGGAGAATCATGTTCCATGTTTTCTATCAGGAGAACGTTAGTTAATGAATTTACAATTTCCAGGCACTGTCTGCTATAGTCGTTTTCATAAAAACTACCGATTATGACAATTTGCTCATCCAGATTGGAAGCCGCCTTAAGGAGCTGGATTACATTTTTTCTGGGTGCACCTGCCTGCCCCACAAACAGCACAAAATCTTTGACTCCATACGTTTTCTGAAAAAGCAGGGGTGTCGATTCTGCAAATCTCGACTCAACTCCATTTGGTATCATATGCAATTTAGAGGGAGGGACTTTCAGCCCATCTCTTACTAATTCAAGTTCAGAACGGGTATTTGGTAGTACCAAATCAGCCCAATTACAAATTTCTGATTTAATTCCAAAATCAGACCGGATACCAGAACCAATTCCAGATACTGTTTTTTCGACTTTCAGGCTTGCAGAAATAGTAGATGTTGACCTGTTTGAATAAAACACAGGTGACACAACCAACTTTATTCCGGAATCTGCTACTTGTTTAGAAATACCAACGGTCTCAGGTCCGGCAGCAAAAACATGAACTAAATCGTAATCAAAATGAGTCTGATCCAAGTGGATAAATTCAACATCTAATCCAATATTCTTTAGATGCTTTGTCGTTTGTAAAACCTGGGTTTTGACCCCGCCATTTACTAACGCAATGCTAAGTGGGGCTGCGATACCGATTTTCATAATCTTTTTCTGTTTTTCCAATCCAAAATAGACGTTTTAAATAGTTGAAGTCTATTCCCTTTTAGTTCTTTGATTGTTTGAACAGAAGACTCTTTGAAAGGAGGGATCAGAAAAGTTTCAAAAGAGTCTAGAGACGTATTTGTTTTTGAAGCTTCTACTAGGTGATATTTCGAACAATCCATACTTATTCTGAGCCATTGTGAGGGTAATGAACTTTCGCATGTCAGTTTTCTTTCTCTTGGATCGAAAACCGCATTAACTACTGCGTCCAATCTTTGATTCCAAAAAGCAGCAAATTCGGAGAATGTAACTTTAGCTAAGTTTTCATGGTTAACACGTTCAAAGACAGGCTCCCAGATTTTAAGGCCAGGTTGTAAGGGATGGTGGTAAAAAAGCACGTTCTCATTGTCGCCGATTTTCTGGTCCAAAATCTCCATAAAATATGTTTCCATATCCTTTTTACTCACCTTTTTTCGATTCAGGCTTCCCGTACAAATCGGATGAACTGGTATTTGAAGGGTTGGATGGAGTTTTGCATCATGAACCGGATAGAAGGGAAGAGTATCATATCCTAAAGTAAATTCCGAGCTATAAGCGAAATCGAATTTAAGTAGTATCTCTGCCAGAGCATCATTCCAGATTCCATAGGGAGCAGTGAAACCGGCAGGAATAAGACCAGCATCAATCATCAATTGTTTTCCTCGCTCAATATTGTTGGCTATATGCTCATAACTGCTTGAAGTACCATGTTCATATCCATGTAAAGCAATTTCCTGATTTTCGAAAGCTTGAAAATAATCCAGCCAATCTTCATGAGCCTGCACATGTAAAAACCAGGTCATAGGAATGGAGTACTTTCGCCCAATGGTGTACAGAGAGGAAATGGATTCTTTGTTGCCGTAATCACTATCAACTCGAAACCCAAATACCGGTTTTTTGGAAGGTGAATGCCACTTTGTAATGTACGGTAACTGCCGGTGAGAGTGCAGCCCCCGAAGAACTGAATCAACACAGTCCAGAACAGCTTTCTTATCCACCGAACTTACGATCTCATCCGGATGATGGTTGGTTTTAAAAGGGAATCGCTTTCTCTTGAATCGATTATCGGATATCTCCTCAGCAGGATCAAAAGAAAACTGTGAAATCATGCCCGTTTCCAAAGCAAAAAACTCAATTTTTGAGGCATATTTCTGCGGAAAGGAATAACCTGGATTCAAAGTAGATTTTCCTGCTAAGGCTGTATTTGTTAGTTCGGAAATAAGTAGAATTCCACCTGAATTATTTCGGATAAATTGGTCAATTTTGTCTAGTTCAGGTCGGTCTAGCTTTGAATTGACAATGATCGAACTGTAATTGGATTCAAGGTTTTTTCTGAAATCAATTTCCTCGAACTCGACTCCTATCTGCTGGAGTAAAGTCATCCAGCCTGCCGAAAGCTCAGATATTCCAATTCGAATTCGGATCATCCCCACAATTTTGATTTAATCCAATCTATATCTTCTCTTCTTAATACGTTCAGCATTCTGAATAAAACTAATAGAGCGATTGAAGATAACCCTGCATTTAGCCACGGCATAAGATTCGAATAACTAAATACAAAATAGACGGAAGACGCTATAAGAATGCTTATCAAAAATGGCTTAATAAATTTGAAATATAAATTCCGTTTGAATCTTAAATAGCACAAGCTGCCAATAGCAATTTCACCAGTTACTACAGCTAGTGCTACAAACCTTGCATCCAGAAAGTAGGCTGCTCCTAGTACCAAAATGAGTGTTATTGCACCTCCGATTGATGTTGCAAAAAAGAAATCCCGATCCCTGGAAATCGCGACTAAACCGTGTGAAAAAATGCTATTCAAGAAGGTGAAAAACAGAAATAAACTAAGTACTTCCACTATAGGTACTGAGGCTAAGTATTGATTTCCAAATACCCATATAGTAAAATCTTCCGCACCTAATGCAAAAAAAGTAGTTAATAGAGCTCCGATTAAGAGCACCATTCTACTTGTATGAGCAAGGTTTGACGCTGCCAGCGTTGGGTTTTCGCTCCATTGTTTAGATAGATTGGGTAGTAAAAGTGGTACAAATAGTCTATCGATTAACAAACCAATAACAATCAGGCGATAAGCTACTCCAAATAAACCCGCTTCTGAAGTTGAGATAAGATACCCGATAGCAATTGGAGGTAGCAGTTGGACAAGCTGGGCGAATAATAATCCTGAACCTACGGAACTGGCGGCTTTAATAAGTTTTGGAAAGTTATCCAATTGAATGGTACCGCTAAATTCTTTATCACGGCTTGCAATTAAAAGAAGAAGTAAGGTTGCAGATACCAAACCAGAAGTAAAAAATAGCGGGACAAGATTGAGGTCATCAAATCCTTTTATAAAAACTATAACCAATAGCGCATATATACCATGTTGAATGGCTTTGGATATCGCATTAGTCATGAATCTTTGTCTGCCATTAAAAAACCATTCTAATAGAAATGCATGAGGAATTAATGCTAACAAGAAGAATCTTGTAAGTTCGAGATGTGTTTGTTCCTTTATAATAAATGGCAAGCCAAACCAACCAATCAGAAACATAGACAAAGCCATAATGATACGGGCGACATATATCTCCATAGGAGTGAAATTCCTATGCTTGGGCTTTCTGGCAATTTCTCTGCTTCCAATATTATGCAAGCCAAAGTCGGCAAAGAATATGAAGTAGCCCAGGGATGCAATAGCGATGCTTATCAATCCGAATCCTTCAGCACCAAGTGTTCTGGCCAGATATACAGAAGCCAAAAAAGTAAAGCCTTTTCCAAGGATATCTCCAATGGCTAACTGAGCAATTTTTTTAGAAAGTTTAGCCAATGATTATGCCATCCTCCTGATAGATTCTTTCAGCTCTTCCTCATCAGAGAAAAGGAAAACATTTTCCTGCCCTTCGTAATCAAGAATGGATGATTTTTTGGGAGCAATTATTTTACGCTTGTAGGAGTGCGCCAATTCAAAACTCCCTGAAGTGGTAAATTCCTCATAGTTTATCAGGAACCAATCAAAAGCACTTAAAACCACAGGAATAGATTCCTCTTCTAAAAATCCAGGGCTATAGTTGAACCATTCATAAGTGTTAGCCATTTCTCGAAGCTGTTGATCCAATTTTTGTTCGCCTTTTTTTATGTATCCAAATACGAGGAATTTTCCATTGAATTTCTCTCCGTTCAGAAGCTTAATGGTTTCAGGTATTTTTTTATAACTGCTTATAGCTCCAAAAAAACCAAGTACAAGATCATCTTTGGTAAGGCTATAATTATACTTAGAGTTTAGCTTTGAAATTGCTTTTTCTTTTGGAATTATATTGGCAGGGAACCTGGGATGAGCATGAACAACGATCTTATTAGCAGAGACTGAGTAATATCGTATAACATCCTCGATTACATGTTTACTATGAACAAGAATTAAATCTGATTTTTGTGCCATCCAGGAATGCATTTTTTGGTGCATACCGAGCCACTTCTTGTTGTGAGGCTTAAGGTTATGGACGGTCCATATTAGTTTTCCCCCGAATAGCTTTAGTAAAGCAATGCATGCAATTTTGTATACCATACCCAGCATCGATTTTAGGTCCTGAAATTCGAGCCAATGATAATGTAGAATTGAATCTCTTCCAGAGATTTGCTGCCATACAAATTTCCAGTGTCTCAGGGCTGATATGCTTTCGATTTCGATACCTTTATCCTTTTCAAAAAAGGGCTTATAGAGTAAATACAGGTAATCTGATGTTGGATAACTAAATCGAATGAGAGGAACAACGAACACCTTTTTATAAGATGGGAGTACCCGTGAATAAATATCATGCAGCGAATGATCTGCCATTCAGAAAATCGTACTTACAATTGGTATTGAAGTCCGATGGAATGTACAGTTCCAAAACCTGTATTGAAAGGGACGATTGCATAATTAAAGGTTACTTTTTCAGCGATAAAGCCTAAGCCAAAAGAAGTAGGGCGAACGTTGTCCTGTGTTTTATAACCGGCTCGAATTTCTACAATCTCCGATACGAGTAGATTTATACCAAGATTGAAATAGGATTCATTGGGTGTGAAATCCTGTGAGTTAGATACATTATCATCCAAAGGATGGACAAAATCAGCCATCAACGTGGCTAGAATAGGCAAATCGGGGCTTTTAAAATGAGCAAATTCAAATATATCTATTGCAAAACCAATGTTAAAGCTGGATGGAATTTCGGTTGCAACCTGATCAAGTTCTTCCATTTGTCCCAAGTTAAGGAGCGAAGTACCTATTCTTATTTTGTCATCAACAATTGAAGTGGCGAGACCGAAATTTACAGCATACCCGCTTGCACGGAATGGGAATACCTCTTCATTCAAATAATGAGCTGCTAATCCCGCAGAAAAGTATTTGAAATCATGTGCATAGGCTCCGGAGATAGATAAATATTGAATGCTGAAATCTCCATTGGATTCGCCCGGGTTGTTCCGCTGTTCAAAACCTGTGATTCCGGAGGTATAAAATGAAAAAGAAATAGCTCTGCGATTCTTAACTAAATTAATTCCACCAAAAAGGTTGTTAGCATCGGCTATCCAACTTGTGTATCCTAAGCTAATACTTGATTTCTCATCCATTGCCAAAAGAGCAGGATTAGAATACAATGAAGAAGAACCATTTGGTGTTGCAACAGCAGCTTCAGATATAGAAAGCTCTGCTGCAGTCGGACCAACTTCCAGCAATTGCAATCCACTGGACTGAGCATTAGTAAAACAGATCAAAAAAACCGAGAAGAAGAAGGTGATGTTTGCTTTCATAAATGTAAACGTAAAGCGAAAACGTGAATGTTTGCAACTCCATATGGTTCCTGAACAAAAGCATAATCTATGGATGGAGCAAAATTATCGAATGGTAAATGCACAGAAAAACCGGCACTAAACGATCCCGTTCCGGATGTTTCGGTATCTGTAATTCTATACCCGGATCTGAGGGTAATTCGTTCATGAGCGTTCCAAACACCTCCGAATTTCAGTGCTCCGGAACTAGTATTGATAGTATTTAGCTCGGTAATAGGAATAGGAGTGCCATCTTCTGTGATGAAAACTTCAGTTTCCCGTACCTCACTTCCGAATGTATGTAATTCATACTCAGCATTTACGCTAAAATCTTCTACTTGATAAGCCAGCGCCCATTTTAAACGGGTTGGGAAATTATTCACCACGTTTCTGGATTGGCTTTGTCCGAATAGGTCACCAGAGTTCCAGGTATAATTGGCAAACATATCCTGGACGGCCACAGCTGCATTTAAATAATCTGTCAGCCTTACAAGGATGCCAATGTCTACACCTACCGCAGTTGCTGCTGATACGTCTTCGTGGTAATCGGCATAGTTAAGTTTGAAGCTTACACCTCCATAAAAACGCTCACTGAATCTCAATCCAAACGCTGTATTCAGTTGATATTCTGATATACTGAAGGTGCCAAGAGGGTAGCCACTTAGGGAACGTTCATCGAAATCCTTAACACCACTCCTGATGATACCAATGGCAATTCCCGCATTTGGAGGTAATTGAAAAGTGGCACTGGCTGTTTGGTAGACTCTATCGAAATCGAGAGCGGAGACAGATAGGTCAACCTGGTTTCCTTCCTTTTTATATGCCGCCAGTGCAGGATTATAATAAGGGTAAATTCCTTCTGAGGTGGAAGCAGCCATCGCATTGGAAAGAGACATTCCCCTGGGACCAAACCCTAAGCTTAATCCAGCACCGGCAAAGCCACCATTTTGAGCAAATGATGAAAACGAAATCAGGCTTACACCAAGCAGTATTAGGATTCTCTTTTTCATTCGATGAGCAGAATTTTTCCGTCTAAGGTTTGTCCGGAAGTTTCAATTACATAGAAATAGGGGCCATTAGCTACGTTTCTTCCATAATTATCCACTCCGTTCCACAATGCTTCATAGGACCCGACATCAAAAAACTGGTCCTCAACATCACGTACTAAATTCATCCCAAAATCAAAGATTCGCACTCTTACATTTCCGGCTCTTGAAACATCAAACCTAATTCTAACAAGTTCATGCTGAACGGGTGAGAATGGGTTTGGATATGCATATGAATCTACTGAAGAGGCATCGGGTGAATAAGTATTCCCACCTTCTAGCGGGAAGCTGACCTGGATAATTTCCCAGGTTTCTCCAAGATCATTGGTCGATATCACCCCATCGGTAGTTCCAATCCATACCCGATCACGGCTTGCTGTAGCAGATTGAAACTCTGTACTGGATTTCAAAAAAGAATTAGCAGACCGGATTTGAGGAGATTCAATCCAACTATCTCCACCATCAGAGGAGATGAACAAACCATCCTCACCTGCTGCGAATACATAGCCATCCTTAAAAGTAAGTCCCAGGATTTTCTTTCCGATTAATCGCTGTTTGAATGTTTGCCCGCCATCTTCGGTGAATACAACCCCAAAACGGTCCAGGCCTTCGAATAAGGAACCCGTGCTTTCAGCGAGCCAGTTTGTCATCCAAACCCGACCGGTGCTCGTATCTTCCCGAATTTCTATGATCCATCTTGCCAGTAAACCATTAGCGGAATTATTGAAGTTCGCATTTCTCCATCGGACACTATCGATTGGCGCAGTTAAGGCGTTATCGGAAACATTTATGCCCCCTGCACTTCCAAACCAAACCCGGTTCTTCGAGTCGATGTGAACAGCAAATCCTTTTAAATTATCATCTTCTACACTGTTATAAATATTGGCGCTCTGAGTGCAGACTCCATCATTTATCTGTAGGCAGTCAAACCAAAAGTAGTCATCTCGTTCGGGAATTAATTCTTCAACACCAAAAGGAGGGAGTACCACACGTTCCCAACTTTCTCCAAAATCCGTACTTCGTAATAATCCTGAAGCCCAGTTGGCAGAGAACATAACATTTCCTTTAAAAGCAACATTATATGGTGGTGACTGCTCAGGGACGATTATTCGCTTTCTTGCATAGGTAGTACCTCCATAGGTAAAAGTAGTATCACCTTCTACAAAACGATCGAGAAAGAATTCACTAAATCGCCAGGTTTCGCCACCATCTATGGATATATAGTAACCAAATCCGGCAGGCTGAGCTCCAGCTGTGGTTTCGGAAGTAAATCCTAATCCTGCAACTACTGTGTCTCCCTGAACATCAAGCGAAAAAACTCTTGCTTCACCATTATCAATAAAATCAATTCCAGTGGGTCTAAACCAATCTGGTGAGATTTCATTATCGATAAGAATATTTCGATTTAAGGAGGGTGAAATCCACACGGTATCTCCGGTAGCTGCAATGGTTGAAACTCCATTCTGCCGAATGCTATTAAATGAAGAGGTAAACGGACCGACTACCTGAGCATAGAGACCAGAATTTATTCCGGAGACGAAGAGTAGGAGAATGAATATTTTTTTCATTGTCCCTCCACGATATTGAAAGTGGTTGATAGGGTATCACTGTGTAAACCGGCTCTATCAATTGCATAATAGATAGCCGTTCTGTTATTTGGGGTATTTGACGAATTCACTGTAAATGCAATGGTATACAATGAATCACCGGCAGCCACATCTTCATTTAATCCATTATCCAACAACACATTATTTGGACTTGGAACCAGTACCGAGCCGTCCTCATTAATGAATTCAATCAAAACCTGGTCAATATTATCCTGGCCATCCGCATCCGTAACTTTAGCAACAAATGGGACGATGATTGTACTATCATCAGTAGGAATTATAACCTCAGTTGGATTGCTTGCCTCAAGCATTTGCGGTCTGGCGTTTGAAAAGCCGACGACTTCTCTGAATATCTGTGCCGAAGTCTGATCGCCATTACTATTCACTATAAATACTTCAATCAAAAGATTTGTTATCGAGGTAGTGGATGTTTCGAGGTCAAAACTTGCAGCATAGAATTCTCCTTGCTGTTCCATGGCATTAGTTGATATCAGCGAACGACTACTTTGATTCGTTGCTATATATCTTACAGAAAAATCAGAGTCCTGATTATTTAGGTTGGCCTGGATATTGAAGGTGATCGTAGTGTCCTGGTAACCATCTTCAGCCAATGTAAATGTGATATTAGCCGGGGTAACTATGGTTGATTCGAATCCGGGCAGATCAATTTCTAATGGTTGCGGTGAGTTGGTACTGTCGCAATTCAGGAAAATGAAGAATAAAACAATATAAATCGATGAATAGAAAAGGGGGGTTCTCAAAACCAATTATCTGCAAATTTATGGATGCAATGTTACGGATAAGCCATCCTCAAATCCACTACGATATTCACCGGATTAAATTGTGTCAAATATCCGTTGCTTTTAGAAAAGGTCGACATTATATTCGACGCGTAATGCAAATTAAGGTGGAAAATATCAATAATTGGTGGTGGCCTGTTGTTCAAACAACAGCGGGGCAGCTGCGTTAATTTGCACTACTTTTTTTGATGACATACCCGCTGTTCCTATGGAAGAGTGGGTTTTTTTTTGAAGTCTGCTTTTCCATAATAACAGGCTCAAAAACTAGACACACTTGGACAAAAAAGAATTTCTTTCACTCGCTCAACAATATTCAGCTATTCCTGTTTCGAAACGGTTATTGGCTGATGTACTCACACCGGTATCTCTATTTCTGAATATTAGAGAATCAGCCAGGTGTCCTTTTCTACTGGAATCGGTAGAAGGAGGTGAACAACTTGCCCGATACTCATTTATCGGTCGCAATCCGTACCAGACTCTTTCCTTTGATGGGAAAGAAGTAGTCCTTGAAGCAGGCAATGTTAAACAAGTACTGGATGAAGACTATTTTGAAGCCCTTAAACGGCTAACTACGGTTTACACTGAGCCGGTAATTCAGGCTCTTCCCAGGTTAACCGGTGGAGCCGTGGGTTTTTCTGCCTATGATACCTTCCGACAAGTTGAGCATCTTCCAAACGTTCCTAATGATGACTTACAAGTTCCCGAAGCAGTATGGGCATTTTATGATGAGGTTTTCGCTTTTGACCATGTAAAGCACCAGGTTGTACTTATAAAGACTGTGTTTATTGATAAGCATACCGATTTAGAGGAAGCGTATGAACAGGCTCAGGAATCATTGAAGATAATGGAGGAAGCAGCAGGTCTTTCCGGTGTTTCAAAGCGTTTTTTCAAAATTCATCCCGAAAGTCTGACCAGTAATATGGACCAGTCCTATTTCGAAGAAATCGTAAAAAAGGGGAAAGATTATATTTATGAGGGAGATATTTTTCAGGTTGTTCTCTCACAACGTTTTGAAGCCTATATGGAGGGAGATGCCTTCATGTTGTATCGTGCCCTCCGAATGGTAAATCCTTCCCCGTACCTGTTTTTCTTAGATTTTGATGAGTTCACCATTGTTGGTTCATCACCTGAAGTCCTGGTGAGTGTACAGGACAGAGAGGTAAAAGTGTTGCCCATAGCAGGAACGCGACCACGAGGAAACACACATTCTGAGGATTTAGCTCTTGAAGAGGATTTATTGGCGGATCCAAAAGAGATTGCTGAGCATATCATGCTGGTTGATTTGGGCAGAAACGATTTATCCAGAGTATGTGAAGCGGGTTCAGTTAAGGTAGTACGTGATCAGGTTATTGAGCGATATTCCCACGTGATGCATATAGTTAGTGAAGTACGTGGAAAATTGTCCGATGAAAACACCTCGGTAGATGCATTGATGCAGTGCTTTCCGGCAGGTACAGTGAGTGGGGCTCCGAAAATCAGAGCTATGGAAATAATTGATGAATTTGAACCAACGAAGCGTGGGATTTACGCAGGTGCTGTAGGTTATTTCGATTTCTCAGGAAATATGGATACCTGCATCGCAATCAGAACGATGGTAGTAACGGGCAACAAGGTGTACATTCAGGCAGGAGCCGGGATTGTTGCAGATAGTGATCCCAAAAAAGAATTTGAAGAAACTCAAAACAAAGCCGGTGCGTTGGTGCAGGCCTTAAGTATTGCATTAGATATCCAATGAGCAAACAAAAAACAATTTTATCAGGAATCCAGCCTTCGGGTAAGCTTCATATAGGGAATTATTTTGGAGCCATCCGACAGCATATTGCTATGCAGGATGAAGGGGATGCTTTTTACTTCATCGCGAATTACCACTCGTTAACTTCGCTGAGAGACGGTAAGGAGCTTTATCAAAATACAATTGATGTAACATTAGATTATCTCGCACTAGGTTTAAATCCGGATAAAGCTACATTCTTTGCACAGTCGGACGTACCACAAGTTGTTGAGTTAGCCTGGATGCTTGGAACATTAACCCCGGTAAGTTTGATGGAAAAGGGGGTATCCTATAAAGATAAAATCGCTGCAGGATTGAGTCCAAATATCGGATTATTCACCTATCCAATTCTTCAGGCGGCTGATATCCTGATTTACCATTCTGATGTAGTTCCGGTAGGTGAAGATCAAAAGCAAAACATTGAAATTTGCAGGGATCTGGCTGGAAAATTCAACCGTGCCTATGAAGGTGACTATCTAATAATTCCGGAGGAGCATATTGTGAAGTCGGTTGCAGTAGTACCAGGTACGGATGGAAGGAAAATGAGCAAAAGCTATGGAAATACTATTCCGATTTTCGGAGAAGGTAAACCATTGAAAAAAATAATTATGTCCATCCAAACGGATTCTACCCCGTTAGAAGACCCAAAAGATCCGGACTCTGATAATGTATTCGCACTAATCAAACTCTTCGCTTCCGAAAATCAGCAAAATGAAATAGCCGAGAAATACCGGGCAGGAGGTTATGGATATGGCCACGCCAAAAATGAGCTATTAGGCTTTGTTAAAGAATATTTTGGAGAGGCTCTTGAAAAAAGAAAACAGCTTGAAGAAGACCTGGACTATGTGAAAGATGTTCTCGCAGAGGGGGGGCGAAAAGCGCGAATCAGGGCGGAACAGGTAATGGAACCTATCAGAGAAGTAACCGGTATTATAAGGAGTTTCTAAGATGATACTGATTATCGATAACTACGATTCTTTTACCTATAACCTGGTGCATCTGGTCGCTGTTGAAACGGATGATTATAAAGTGATCCGAAATGACGCCATGAACCTGGATGAAATCCGCGCGATGAACCCGTCAAAGATTCTTATTTCTCCTGGTCCGGGCAGGCCACATGAAGCAGGAATAACCGAGGAAATAATTCGTGAACTTGGACAGGAAATTCCGGTACTGGGTGTTTGCCTGGGACATCAGGCAATTGGCGAAGTATTTGGCGCAGATGTAGTTTATGCCCCCACCTTAATGCATGGTAAGGTGAGTAATGTAGACCATGACGGGAAATCAATTTTTGAAAATATAGAAGAGAATTTTGTAGCAACACGCTATCATTCTCTAGTACTGGATCCGGAAACAATACCGGATGTATTGGAAATTACTGCCCGAACCGGAGACGTGGTAATGGGTGTGCGTCATAAAGAATTTCCGATTGAGGGAATTCAATTTCACCCGGAAAGCATTCTTACTACCGAGGGACCCAAAATGATTACAAACTGGTTGAGGCAATAATGGATTTTAAGGAGATTTTAGAACGACTTTCATTCTCAGAGGATTTGGCACCTGAAGACGCCGAATCGGCAATGAACCAGATTATGTCTGGCCAGGTTTCGAACGAACAGGTTGCTGGATTTTTAACCGCAATGCGAATGAAGGGCGAGACTCATCAAGAGCTAACTGCTTTTGTAAGGGTGATGAGAGAGAGGTCCGAAAAAGTAAATGTGGATACAAAGGGAGCTATCGACCTGGTTGGAACAGGGGGAGATAAATCCGGAACCTTCAATATTTCTACTATTTCGTCCTTTGTGGTAGCCGGAGCTAGTGTTCCGGTGATCAAACACAATAACCGAAGTGCTTCCAGTAAGTGTGGAAGTGCTGATGTTTTGGAGCAACTTGGGGCAAAAATCGAATTAAACGCTAAAAAAGTCGAACGGGTCTTCAATCAAGTAGGCATTGCATTTATGTTTGCCCCAATGTTTCATCCGGCAATGAAGTACGTGATGCCTGCCCGTCGCGCTCTTGGTTTCCGAACGTTTTTCAATATCCTGGGGCCGATGAGTAATCCAGCAGGTGTTCAGAGATACGTAATCGGTGCGTTTAGTAAGGAAGTGGCTGAGAAAATGGCTCATATCCTGGCCAATTTGCACACAGAATTTGCGTATACCTTCAACTCTCATGATGGATTGGACGAGCTCAGCCTGACATCGAGAGCGGATGTTTTCGAGCTTAAGGACAGTGTACTTTCAATGCCGATTTTATTTGATCCTGAATCCCTGGATTTTCCACGGAGAGCTATGGCTGATTTAGTGGGAGGGGATCCGAAGGACAATGCCCTTATTTTCGATAATGTATTGAACAATAATGCCACAGAGGCCCAGCGTGATATTATTCTATTAAACTCAGCATTTGGAATCCAGGCTTCGGGAAAAGTGTCGAGCCTCGGAGAAGCAAAAATTTTGGCTGAAGAAAGCCTCGAATCAGGTAAGGCAAGAGAAATATTTGACAACTTTGTGGAGGCTACCCGAAACGTATAAACATGGCAACAATTCTGGATAAAATAGTAGCTCAAACCTCTGAGGATCTTAAGAAGAGAAGGCAAAAGGTTCATTTCAATGATTTGCATTCTCTGGAGGGATTTGAAAAAAAGAAGGTTTCGCTTAAAAATGCTCTTCAGAAGGATAGAGTTTCAGTTATTGCAGAGGTTAAAAAGGCCTCTCCATCCAAAGGAATTATTCGGGAGGATTTTGATCCGGTCGAGATCGCTCTCAGCTACGAAGAAGGAGGAGCTTCGGCTATTTCCGTGTTGACGGATCAACCATTTTTTAAAGGAGATTTGGCGTATTTATCCGCAATTTCAAAGCGTGTTGAACTCCCGCTACTTCGAAAAGATTTCATCATCGATCCCTATCAGGTTAAGGAAGCAAGAGCTTTTGGTGCGGATGCATTTCTGGTCATTATGGCGATTGTCTCAGATACACAGCTGGATGAACTTCTTGCTGCGGGAGAGGAATTTGGTTTAGATGCATTGGTTGAATGCTACGATCAGGCAGATTTTGATCGTGTTCCCTTTAACAGGGTGGATATTCTGGGAGTGAATAATCGGGATTTAAAGAGCTTTGAAGTTGATGTCCATCGTGGAATCTCTATCCTCAAACAAGCCCCTGACGAAACCGTTCTTGTTTCAGAAAGTGGTATTTCAACGGGTTCTGATATGGTACTTCTTCACCAGGAAGATATCGACGCTGTGTTGATTGGAGAGCATTTCATGCGTCAACCGGATCCCGGGAAGGCAGTTTCGGGTCTAATTAGCACAGGTCAGAAAGAATTCGAGAGGAGCCTCGCGAATGGATAATCAAACCAAAGTCAAAATTTGTGGAATTACGAATTTAGAAGATGCACGGTTTGCATCCGGTGCACTGGTCGATTATCTGGGATTTATTTTCGTTGAGTCCAGTCCAAGATATATTGATCCTGAAAAAGCCGGAGCAATTATAAATTGGGTAGAAGGGCCTGAGAAGGTGGGAGTATTTATGAACCATTCCTTAGATGATGTGAATGTACTCTCAAAGTTTTCCGGAATTGATTTTGTACAACTACACGGACAGGAATCGTTAGAGTATTGTCAGTTAGTTGAAAAGCCAATTATCAAAGTGATTCATGTGGGCAAAGAAACCACACGGGAAGAATTGGAGCTCCAGGTGGCCATGTATTCTGAAGTAGCCGAATTCCTGCTTTTTGATACAAAATCGAACGGAGTATATGGAGGGACTGGCCAAACCTTCGATTGGTCTCTGTTAAGCGATATTGCAGGAGAAAAACCATTCTTTTTAGCGGGTGGATTGACTCCGGAAAATGTCTCAGAAGCGATTGAAATTGTTAACCCCTATGCTATTGATATAAGCAGCGGCGTTGAAGAAGAGCCGGGACTTAAAGACTTTGAAAAAATTGAACGATTGATGGAGAACCTGAAATCGTATAAGATATGAAGTCATTCTGAGCTTAAGCGAAGAATCGTCGATCCTTCAGCAGTAGCCTCAGGATGAAATACAAACTCAACTATGCAAGCAACAGAAACTAAAACAACCTACAATCAACCTAATGCACGCGGTTATTTTGGCGATTACGGAGGAAAGTTTGTTCCTGAAATCCTGATTCCTGCTATTACTGCATTAGAAGAAGAATATGTTAAAGCTCAAAATGATCCCGAGTTTCAGAGAGAGTATCACGAGCTCTTGCAGGAATATGTGGGTCGACCTACCAAGCTCACTTTTGCCGATAAACTTACAGCGCATTACGGGAAAGCCAGGATTTATTTGAAACGAGAGGATTTATGCCATACTGGTGCCCACAAAATCAATAATGCAATCGGGCAGATTTTACTGGCCCGCAGAATGGGTAAAACGCGCATTATTGCAGAAACAGGAGCAGGTCAACATGGAGTGGCCACTGCCACCGCTTGCGCTAAGTTTGGAATGAAATGCATTGTATATATGGGAGCCGAGGACACCGTACGTCAGAAGTTGAATGTAGATCGTATGGAATTGATGGGAGCCGAAGTACGGGAAGTGACTAGTGGTTCTCAAACGTTGAAAGATGCGACCAATGAAGCTATTCGAGATTGGGTTACCAATGTAGAAGACACATTTTATATCATCGGTTCCGTGGTTGGGCCGCATCCATATCCCATGATGGTTAGAAATTTTCATCGGGTAATTGGCGATGAAACCAAAAAACAAATTCTGGAAAAAGAAGGTCGCCTGCCGGATTACCTGGTCGCATGTGTTGGTGGTGGATCGAACGCAATGGGCCTGTTCTATCCGTTCATGAACGATGATGTCGATATAATAGGGGTGGAAGCTGCAGGTTATGGTGTGGATTCTGGTCAGACTGCAGCAACCATTACTAAAGGAACACCCGGTATTTTACATGGTTCATTGAGCTATTTACTGCACGATAAAAATGGCCAGATTGAGCTGGCTCACTCAATTTCTGCCGGACTTGATTATCCTGGAATTGGTCCTGAGCACTCTCATTTACACGATTCCGGCCGGGTTCAATACTATGCTGTTACCGATCAAGAAGCTATGGACGCAGTGAAACTCTTATCACGAAAAGAAGGGATTATACCAGCTCTTGAAACAGCACACGCTTTTGCATGGCTGGAAAACCTGATGCCCAGGACTTCAAAAGATGAAATTGTGATCCTGAACTGTTCTGGCCGGGGTGATAAGGACATGAAAACAATTTCTGAGAATTTATAAACTAATAGTCATCCTGAGGCTTTGCCGAAGTATCTAATCGAATATCCGATAAGATTCTTCGCTTTCGCCTGTCTGCCGACAGGCAGGCTCAGAATGACCCTGATTTAAGATGAACCGAATCACAAAGAAATTTCAAGAAAAAGGAGCTGATGAAAAGCTGATGAGCTTGTTCATCACAGCTGGCTACCCGGACTTAGAATCGACCGTTGATCTTATTCTCGGTTTCGAGAAGAATGGAGCGGATTTAATTGAGCTTGGGATGCCGTTCAGTGATCCTTTAGCAGATGGTCCAACGATTCAGTATTCCAGTGATGTTGCCATCGAAAAAGGAATCTCCATCGAGAAAATTATGGAGATGGTTGCTGAAATCAGGAAACACTCCGAAATCCCCATTATCCTGATGGGGTATATGAATCCTGTACTTCGATATGGGGTTTCGAAATTTTGTAAGCGGGCTAAGGAAGTGGGTGTGGATGGCTTTATCTTACCGGACATTCCCGTAGAAGAAGGTGGATTGATCGAAAACGAGGCAGCTAAAGTGGATATTCCGATCATTTACCTGGTTGCTCCAAATACCACTGATGAACGTATGGAACTTGCTGATCAAAAATCGGATGGGTTTGTCTATTGTGTGTCAGTAACCGGGGTAACGGGTGCAAGAAGCGGAGAGGAGGTATCTAACTCTGTAAACCGGTTCATCGAAAGAGTGCGCACCAAAGTGACAAAAAACCCGGTGATGATTGGTTTTGGCATTAAATCGTACGAAGATGCTCAGCAAATTGCCGAAAAAGCAGATGGCTTTATAGTCGGGAGTGCACTTATTAACCAAATTAAACAAGTGTATCCAAAACAAAACTGGAAAGTCGACGTCTTAGCATTCGTACATTCTTTAAAATTTGGGCAATAAAACACTACTTTCTGCTATGCAGCAATTACGATCACTACTATTCATCTTATTAGCCGGAATACTCTTTGCCTGTGAAGGTGATTTCCGGGAAAGGGCAAACGGGAATCCACGTGAATTTATCGTGGTAATGGACTCTACTCAATGGGAAAGTGCAACCGCAGAAGCTATTCGCAATACCTTTGGAAAGTTGATTTATACGCTTCCAAATCCCGAGCCAAATTACGATTTAACCTTTATGCCGATACGATCCAGGCAACAATTGGAGCGTATTCGCAAAAATAGCAATGTGATTTTTGCCGCAAGTATAGATGAAGACACCAATGTAGGCCGACAAATCCAGGCTTTTCTGGATGACGGAGTAGAAGCCAGGGTTCGATCCGGCCAAAGTTTTGCATTTCCGATCGAGGACCAGTGGTACAAAGATCAATATGTAGTGATTTTAACAAGTACTTCAGATTCTTCGTTAGCTGAGAAAATCAGCAACTCAGAATCAGCATTGCTGTCAAGCGCCCTGGAGAAGGAGCTCACCCGCTGGACCTGGGAAGTGTACGATAAAAAGGAACAGACCCAATATTCCGATTCACTTTGGCAGGAACATGGATTTATGGTCCGCTTCCAACACGATTATTACAAAGGGGTGGATACGACAGATTTCCAGACCTATCGCCGTTTACTACCTGATAATGAGCGCCGGGTTTGGATATGGTGGAAGAATGACGTGAATGATATCAGTTTTCTTGATGATGATTGGATTAATGCAACCCGGGATAGCCTGATGCAGGAGTATTTCAAGGGAAGTAACGATAATCAGTATGTTACTACCGAATATCGTCGCCCAGTGGAAACAACCAGTTTTCAAAAAGGCAGGTTATTTGCTTACGAGACCCTGGGAACCTGGCAACTCGTGAATGGCGCGATGGGGGGACCGTTTGTGAACTTCACCTATTATGATCCGGAAACACGGCGATTGTTTATGGTCGAGTACAACCAGTTTGCTCCGGCTGTTAGAAAAAAGCTTCCATTTATCCGCCAATTCCGGGCTATGGGTCGGACTTTCGAGAGTGATTCTACCTGGACTGCATCAACCGAATAAACAGGGTGGACAAAAGGCACTCAAAGTATTCATTTATTCAATCTGCCCTGAGTCAGCGAAGAGAAGAACACCGATTCAGGGAGCTAACACCTATTCTGCCAGAGCTTGAATCATCAACCATTATTAAGGATGGGAAGAAGCTCATCAATTTTTGTTCTAATGACTACCTCGGGCTTTCCAGACATCCGAAAGTCATTGAACGATCAAAAGAATTTGCAGATAAATATGGGGCAGGGGCTACTGCATCCAGGCTTATTTCAGGAACTTTCGATATTCATACCCAATTGGAAGGTAAGCTTGCTCAAGCCTTTGGATTTGAGTCCTCCCTAATATATAACTCCGGATTTCAGGCCAATACCTCAATAATTTCCGCAGTCGCTGACCGGAATTCATTGATATTAATCGATAAGAAATGCCATAACAGCCTAATACAGGGGGCAATTTTAAGCAGAGCCGCCATTCAGCGATTTAATCACAATGACTCTGATCACTTAAGATCACTTATCAAAAAAGCGGTGTCTAAATCATACAACCGAATTCTGATTGTAACCGAAACAGTATTCAGCATGGATGGGGATTTGAATAAGCTGGATGAGTTGATTTCCATCGCTGCAGAGAATAATGCACTTCTTTATTCTGACGATGCACATGCACTTGGTATACTTGGAGATCAGGGACTTGGACTGAATTCCGGGAAGACCGGGATAGACCTGAATCTCGGAACCTTTGGCAAATCATTTGGTGGATTTGGTGCCTTTGTGGGCTGTTCCCGGGAAATGAAGGATTTCCTGATCAATTTTTCGCCAGGATTCATTTATACAACGGCGCTGCCTCCATCTGTAGTTGGAGGAATTGATGCCGCACTCGATTTAATACCAGGAATGGAAAGTGAGCGAAAGCAATTGTTTTCTTTGATTGATTACTTCAAGTCAGAAATAGCCGGGCTGGGTTTTGATACCATGAACTCTGATTCTCAAATAATTCCCGTTCTTATAGGTAAGGAAAAAGATACAATTACATTGTCTAATTATCTGGAAGATAAAGGATTATGGGTATCAGCTGTTCGGCCACCAACGGTAGAGAATGATGCCTCAAGATTAAGAATTACACTAACAGCAAAGCACACCGAAGAACAAGTGCGAACATTGATACAAGCGTTAGGAGACTGGAAGCGTGGTTGAAATTCATGCCTATCACGGATGGGGGTTTGACGGACATTTCTGGGACGATTTGAAGCTGAAAATTCCTGAAGGAGTTCTTTTTAAAGCAGCAGATCGAGGCTATTTTGGAGGTGATTTTAATCCGGAGTTCAGTGATTCAAGTTCGGTAAAGATCATATTTACACACTCATTTGGGTTGCATTGGTGTGATCCGGTGAAAATAGATCAATCCGATTATGTGGTGGCTTTTAATGCTTTTGATGATTTTTTGCCCCAGGATTTTTTTGAGCGACGTAAGGAGTCGAAAGTTATAAGGCGAATGGCAGATAGTTTTAAGAAGGACCCGAAAAAAGTGCTAAAGGCGTTCTATAAAAACTGTTTTTTTCCGGAAGAAAGAGAAATGCAGATACCTTCGTGGAGAAATGAATCCAGGTTATTGGCAGATTTGCTACAACTAAGAAAAACAAGACTTAAATCCACCTTTGAGAATACTCAGCTGATCGTTCTGGGAGCGTTGGAGGATCAAATCGTACCCGCCGATCGAACCCATCGTTTTATTGAAGAACGAGAGGTTTCTTCGTATCGCTTTTTTAAAGATTCAGGACATGGATTACCTGTTGTAAATTCTTCAGATTGCTGGTCGTTTCTGTGCGAGGTACTTCCTATTTTTGAGGAGTATGCAAACACAGGTAAGTCTCAGTAAAAATGTTGCCCGCGAATTTGGGCGATCAGCAAAACACTATCATCAAAAGGCGGAAATTCAGAAGAAGGTAGCCGAAGGATTGGTTGCTTCCTTACTACCGTGGAAAGATATATTACCTCAAGGTCCGATCCTGGAAGTGGGATGTGGAACAGGTTTTCTTACAGGGATGATGGTTGATCAGTTTCCGGACGGGGAATTCGTGATAACGGACGCTTCGGACGAAATGGTTAACTTCGCCAAAAAAGAGTTGGGGGAGAGCGAGAAATGTTCGTTTGAAGTGCTCAATGTTGATGCGATTGAGAACCCTCAGCCAACCTATGCATGTATTATAAGCAACTTTGCTGCCCAGTGGTTTAGTGATCCGGCAATTGGATTAGAAAAACTGGGGCAATTATTACTTCCCGGAGGATTATTGTTGGTCTCTTTTCCGGGGAATCAAAGTTTTCCGGAGTGGTATCAAAACTGTTTAAAACTCGGCTTGCCTTACACGGCGAATCCACTTCCCGATGTTGAAGAAGTGGTAATAAAACTCTCGGTCGGACCATTCCAAATCGATTATTATGAAAATGATTTGCACCAGAAATTTGATGATGCTTTTGAGTTTTTTAAACACATAAAGCAAATCGGAGCCGGATATTCCGTATCAGGTAAATCTTTAACTGGTAAACAATTAAAGTTATTAGTTAATCATTGGAATGAAAAGGAATCACCGGTTTCAGTGAAATGGCATATTGTGTACCTGGCAGCTAAAAAGGATCTCTGATGATTGAAATTCCCAGGCGGTTTTTTATTACTGGTACGGATACAGAAATCGGAAAAACAGTGGTATCATCCATGTTTATGTCTTCGCTGGATGCCACGTATTGGAAGCCGATACAATCCGGTTTGGAAGAAGAAACCGATTCCCAATTTGTTCAACGGGTAGCAGAAGTGGATGATTCCAGGATAATTCCTGAGCGGTGGGTGCTGAATGCTCCAATGAGTCCGCATGCTTCGGCTGATTTAGATGGAGTTTCTATTAGTCTGGATGATTTTGAGCTTCCCTCGTTTTCTACAAGGCACCTGATCATAGAAGGGGCTGGTGGTTTGATCGTTCCTATCAACTGGAAACACACCATGCTGGATATCATAGAGAAACTTGAAATCCCGGTTCTTGTGGTAGCAAGAAGCGGTCTTGGGACTTTAAACCATACTTTGTTATCGCTAAAAGCATTACGCGATCGGGGAATACATGTGTTTGCTGTTCTTATGAGCGGCCCATACCATAACAGTAACAGGGAAACACTACGACATTTCGGAGATTTACCGGTGTATGAATTGGGGCAGCTTACTAAAATCGATAAATCATCTCTTCAAATCGCCTTTTCTCAACTAGTAAGCCTTGAGTCTTAACATGCACAAAAATATCTGGCAACCATTTACCATTCTTAAATCCAGTCCTGATCCGCTGAAGGTGGTATCCGGAGAGGGGGCTTACCTCCATTTAGAAGATGGTCGTAAAATCCTGGATTGCATATCCAGTTGGTGGGTGAACCTGCATGGTCACGGTCACCCGGTGATTGCTAAAGCGATTTATGAACAGGCTCAGAAACTCGAGCATGTAATTTTTGCCGGTTTCACTCATGATCCTGCTGAGCAATTGGCTGAAAAAATCACTTCTAAGCTTCCAAAACATCTTAATCGGCTCTTTTATTCGGACAATGGTTCTACAGCTGTTGAGGTGGCATTAAAAGTGTCTTATCAGCATTGGCAGAACGTTGGTGAAGAACGGAAGACATTTATTTGTTTTGACGGGGCATACCATGGGGATACGCTGGGAGCGATGTCGGTTGGGGAGAGAGGCAATTTCTTTGCGGATACCTTCAACGATCTTTTGTTTGATGTAGAAGTATTACCCTTTCCTGAAACGTGGTTGGGAGATCCCGACAGGGCAAAGAAGGAAGATGATGTTATTGAGCAACTCGAAAACCTGTTAGACGAACATCCCGGGAAATATGCGGGGATTGTAATGGAGCCGCTGATCCAGGGTGCAGGAGGAATGCGAATGTGTAGCGAAGAGTTCCTCCAGAAAGTGCATTGGGTAAACCGGCAATTTAATGTGCTGTTGATTTTTGATGAGGTCATGACTGGGTTTGGCCGGACCGGAGACTATTTTGCCTGTTTAAAAGCACAGGTTGAACCGGATATCATTTGCCTGAGTAAAGGAATTTCTGGTGGATTTACTCCTTTGGCTGCAACCGTTTGTAGTGATCATATATATGAAACATTTAATACGGATGATCCCCTAAAAACATTCTGGCATGCACACAGTTATACCGGCAACCCGATTGGCTGTGCAGCTGGGATTGCATCCTGGGATTTGTTGATTGAAAGCGAACATTTGTTCAAAAAAATGGAGACTGTTCACTCCAAAAACCTGGAAAGAATCCAGGATCATCCTAAGTTGAAAAACGCCCGGTTAAAGGGTACCATAGCGGCTTTGGATATCCTCAATGATGAAAAAGAAGGATACTACAACTCTATTGCGCAGGATATCAAAAAGAAATCCCCCGACCTCGGATACTTGTTCCGACCACTTGGGAATGTATTTTACCTGATGCCTCCGTACTGCGTAACAGAATCAGAGATTGATGGCATGTACGATGCATTACTGGAGCTATTAGACTAACCAAGCTCTCCATAAGCTGTCAGAATTCTATCCATCATCGCATTCGTTTCCGCCCGGACGATCATTCTATTAGGATCTGCCTCAAACCAGGAGATCGTTCGCTTAATCCCTTCATGAAACGGAATAGTGGCGGTATAATCAGGGACGAAACTCTTGATTTTAGAATTGTCAAAGATTCCGCAATGGGCTTTATCGCCCCAAAGCCCGTCTTTTTCGCCAGGTGCCACTTTATCGATGAAGTCGGTAGCTATATGAACCGCATTTAGTTCTACTCCTGCAACATTTGCCACATCCTGGTAAATCTGGTTCCAGGTCAGCCATTCATCGCTGGTGATATGAAATGCGTGCCCAATGGCTCCGTGATGACCTAGCAAGCCATTAAATCCCTTTGCAAAATCCTTGGAATGGGTAACCGTCCAAAGACTGGTTCCATCACCTTGTATGATCACTTTTTGTCCCTTTTTCATGCGATCGACTACCGTGTACTCTGTCCAGCCGCCAATGGTGACTGGAATAACTGTATCATAGGTATGTGATGGGCGAACGATAGTAATTGGAAAATCCTGCTCCCGGTAGGCGCTCATTAGCGCATCTTCGCAGGCAATTTTATTCCTGGAATACTCCCAAAAGGGATTGAAAAGCGGAGTTGATTCGGTAATAATAGGTGTGGAAGGTGGTTTCTGATAGGCTGAAGCCGTACTTATGAATATATATTGCCTGGTTTTTCCTTTAAATAGCTCGATATCATTTTGGATATGTTCCGGAGTAAAAGCGATCCAGTTTACAACTACATCCCAGAAATGATCTTTTAACGCTTCTTTAGCTTCGTCCAGGTTATAGATGTCTGCCTGAATGGATTTAGTACCCGGAACATGAACTCTGGTAGTGCCCCGGTTTAATAAGTACAAATCGATGCCTTGTTCAAGGGCTCTTTGGCTACTGGCCCGGCTTATATTTCCTGTTCCACCTATGTACAGTACTTTCATTTTTCCTCTCCCTGTAACGAGTAATTTGATGCATCCAAAGCCAACTTATTCGCACATTCCAATATTACTTCTTTTCTGTAAGGCAATAAGTTATGGGAATTACCTTCTACTAATTCTTTGATGACTCTGTTATTTAAAATAAACAATTGGGTATGTTCTCCATATTCTTCAGAGATACACTTTTGAACAGGTTTAAAAAAATGAATCTTAGCATATTTCACTTTCTTCTCGAAGGCTTTAATGCGTTCGTATTCTTCTTTTCCGGGCCTTTTCTGTGCCCGTTTTCTCCTGGATAAACCCAACTCGTCGATTTCTTGTATGCTTTTCTGAATGGTGGCATTTAGTGTGTCCACAAACTCCGGGTTTTTGGTACTCTTATGGTTGGATGAGATCTTTGTCCACTGTCGGGCAAGTTGAGGTTCCCTGGCGATTCTTGTTAAGGTTTGCCGTTCAGCTATGTGGAAAGGAGGTCGGTTAATGGATTGAGCATGTCGATCCCTCAGAAGCATCAGGCTGGAAAAAATATGCCACTCCGCTTCGGTCAAATCAGCTTTATAACGCTCTTTGAGGATTTCATTTTGAGTAGCCTCGCTGTGGTTGCCAGATTCAAAGTGTTGATTTTCCTGGTCAATCCAGTGGTTAACACCTCCATGTTCGGCTGCTTTTATGAATTCCCTGTACAAATCATGCAAATGGATTACATCCTGGATGGCATAATCAATTTGATCCGAAGAAAGGGGACGTTGGAACCAGTTACTTTGCTGGGAAGATTTCGAAATGCTGATTTCAAGTACCTGTTCAAGCAATGAAGCCAGGGAGCCCGGAGGAAAATTGAGTAGAGCACTGGCTATTTGCAGGTCGTATAACCCCTTTGGATAGCAACCCAATGAATGGAGTAATCGAAGGTCTTCTCCAAATGAAAAAACAATCTTGGTGATCTCCGGATTCTCAAGGACTCTAAAAATGGGCCTTAGATCGATTTCCTTTACTGTGGGATCGATCAGGTAAGAGTCCGTTCCGTCACAAATCTGGATCAGGCAAAGATTAAACCCATATCGGAATCGGTTTTTATCGAATTCCAGGTCAACAGCAAGGAGTTGTTGTGCTTCAAGTTTTTGGGCAGCCTGGTTAAGAACGCTTTGATTTTCGACGTAAAGATGGGAAAGTGTGGGTGGAATACTCATGCGCGATGAGTATAGTGCGAATCAATCAAAACAAAAAATCAGCTACCGGTGATTCTCGTATTTTTTTTGGAGCAGGAGGGTATTCAGTTCTCCAAGAACAGATTCCGGAATTTTCGCATCCAGGCCTGTAAGGATACTTTCCAGCTGAGTGGACATCCTGATGCCTAACACTGCACTGGCTACAGCCGGGTGATTTAGTACAAACTGAATGGAAGTTCCGACCGGATTTCCGGTTTTATTTAGTTCATCCTGAATGCGCTCAACTTCTTCTTTGGAGTACCCGAGATACTCCTTTGCCGGTTTATTAATAAGTAGTCCCTTTGCAAGGCTTCCCCTTGTAATGACGGAGATATCATGTTGATGAAGGTGATTCAGCATTTCTTCTTCTGGCCGGCGATCCAGTACACTGTATTGCATCATCACAGAGACCATATTAGAACGTTCGGCCCATTCCCGGATTACATTGGGACGAATAGAAGAGATGCCATATTCCCGGATTTTGCCCAGTTGTTTTAGCTGTTCAAATGCTTCAATGGTTTCATCAATGGGATCTTCAATGGTTCCCCCATGAAGTTGATACAGATCGATATAGTCTGTTTGCAGCCTTCGAAGGGAATCATCTACGGAGTTTAAAATATAGTTCTTGGTCGGATTCCAGTCCCAGCCGGAACCATCTTTTCGCCATTGATTTCCTACTTTTGTTGCAATGATGACCTGATTCCGGAAAGGCTTAAGTGCTCGCCCGACCAATCGTTCATTTTCTCCCCGATCATACAAATCAGCGGTATCAAAAAAGGTAATACCTGAATCATAAGCCTGTTTAAGAAGTGCTTCACTTTCCGTGGAATGCACGTCCAGCGACATACAGCCGAAACTGATTTCAGAAACGTTGAGCTTTGAAGAACCTAATTGTCGGTACGTCATGAATCGTGTTTAGCTATTACCCAGACCGCATGAATGATTCCGGGAAAATAACCCAGGATAGTAAGAAGAAGGTTCAGCCAGAAAGCGCCACCTAATCCAACGGTTAAAAATACCCCAACAGGTGGGAACAAAATAGCTAAGATAATTCTAAGGATACTCATGTAAACAGGGTTAAGTGTTGAACTGGTCCGGTTACGAAAAAAACCTGGGTTGGATTCAAAGCCTAAGTCTAAGCTGTCATGTATTTAGTGTGTTTACAAAGTATTTAAACAATGTAAACAAGGGCTTGTCAGTAAAAAAGTTTTCCACATGGCTTGCCTGATATTGGGTAATCTTAATATAATCATGGCAGAAGGATGGGCAACAATTACTGATTTCAACCACCAACCGTTTAACGTATTGTAGCCAAACCCATGCGCAATTCTTATCTCCTTCAGCTATTCAGCAACTTAATATCTATAAATCAGAGTATGTCAAAGAGTTTAAAAACCATCGCCGCTTTGTCTGTGTTTTTACTATTTCAAACAAGCGTACAGGCACAAACACAGCAAACATTGCTAAATCATCATGCGCTACCTTCCCCGACTGTATCGGGATTAGTAAGTAATTTGAGTGTACAACCGGATATTTTTTCAGGGAGACTAAATGCAAGTATACCACTTATTGAAATGCAGTCTGGTGACTTAGGAATTAGTCTAAACTTGAATTATGATATTAACAGTATAAAAGTTAGTGAACCGGTAGGCTGGCTTGGTACTGGTTGGGACGTGTCAGTGGGTGGTGTCGTTACCAGGGTTTTAAAGGGTAACCCTGATGAAGTTACAGACGGATATTTTAATACTGGTGATTCACCTGATTACTTGGATTTTCTTAATGAACTGGAAACTGGAATTTTTACAGTCGATGGTGGAGTTTTTATACGGGATGATCTTGAAACATACTATGATACTGCACCAGATATATTTCATTATAACGTTCAGGGGTATACCGGAAGTTTTGTAATACCGCCAGGTACAAATGGGAATAATGTTCCGGTTGAGCAATTGAATAAATCAAATGTGCTAATTGAGGCTTCAGTTAGTACGGGAAGTATTAACTATTTTAAGATTACTGCCCCTGATGGTACTATTTACCATTTTGGAAATTTGTCTCACAATTCAAATTCCCAAGAAGAAATTGATAGCAATAACCCACAGATATCAGATTATACCTCCTCCTGGATGCTGACAAGAATTGAGTCTGGGAACTCTGATAGGGTAATAAATTATAGCTATACAAGCGAAGGGCTATATAAAATCTACCACTATGGGTATGAGGCTAAATTTGAGGATATTCTGGGCGGCGCGGTACCCGACGATCAGGTAAGTAATCCGAATATAGTTACCTACAAAAAGAAACTATTAGATAAGATTATTTTTGATGATGTTGAAATTGATTTTAAACATTATGAGAATGGTACCGATGCAAATTTCTATGCACAATATGCGGTTCCAAGGTTTCAACTAAATCGAATAGACATAAATAAGAGTAACAGTCTATTTAAAGCGTTTAAATTTAATTATCAAATTCCAGTTGGTACAAATAGACAGTATTTAGAAAGTATTGACAAGCTTGGAGAAGACGATATTGTATACGAGAAATTTAAGATGGAGTATTATAATTGGGGAGATCTTCCGGGGGATAGATCTTCGAAAGCAGTTGATATTTGGGGATTTTATAATGGAAAACCAAATACCAGTTACCTCCCTGGGTTATATGTAAACCTTACAGAAACTAATTTTGATCGTTACTATGTAGGAGCGGATCGATCTGTTAATACGGGTACTGTATACTACGGGGCTTTGAAGAAAATAGTACTCCCAACGGGTGGGAGTCAGGAGTTCGAATACGAGCCTAATACATATTCAAGAGTACTTTTTCCAAACTTGAAAGTAGAAAAAAGAACCAGGTCTTTTAATGAATCGGGAAACGGAACTTTAAACTTACAAACAAAGGCCGGAGATGGTAATGACTATGCTAAACTAACCTTTGACGTAGATTATCATTTCCAAAACTTACAGGGCCCAAATTTTGATATTGCGGGAATATATCTAAATGGTGACAAAATATTCGGTCCAAGCTCAAGTACTACCCCGGTTACAGGAACATATAATTTCTCAGTTGACAACGTGGTAGAAGGGCAACATACAATTGAGATAAAAGAAGCTACTGGAACAAACAGTATAAGCTATGCTCTTAGTGTAGAAGATTATATTCTAGTTGAGGAAGAGTCAGGTCTCAGTGAATTAACTGTGGATACCTATTCATTTCTTACCGATGGTACATTCAGCGCATCAGATTCTAAATATGATTTAGTATATCTCAAGATAGTCGCCCGAGTTGACTTAGATCCTTCTAACAGTTCTGATGGAATATGGTTGAACGGTCAAAAACTGACCAGTTTTGATCTTGGAGTGCCAGTAAATCTAACAAATCATGTTGTTTATGAGGATTATGTGACTGAAGGCAATTTTGATCTTGATGTGAGATATTCACAAGACGAGTTCATTAAAGCGGACGTAACGGTTGCGTATCATGATGCTAAAGACTTTAAACATGGCCCCGGTCTCCGTGTAACTAAAGTAACCACGAGCGATTCTGACCCGGATACCCCAGATGTCATTGAGAAATATGAGTATGGTTCAGGGAACAACTCCTGGGGTTTTGTGGTCAATGAGCCAAAATTTGATTTCATTTTTCCATCAAAGGGAGCCTATAACTCTATTCAGAATATAAATCATTGCCCTCAGCGGACATTCGGTTGCTATGAAACTCAGCAATCTGCTTTTCTAGGAAGGACTGCTACTCCAACACAGTCACTTGGGGGAGATATGAGGGGGTTTATGGGTTACTCTAAAGTAAAAAAGATACTGGGGAATTCCGGAGAGTTTGGTAATGTCGAATACACGTTTAGCTCTTCCGTTGAACAGAGTGAAAGTGTGACCTTTGAAGACTATGAAAATGCCAAAGTTACCAATAGCGATATCTTTCCGGAAGGGGCTAATGTAAGTTTCCGGCTCGGGAAGCTGCTTTCCACGTCAGTATTTGATGATCAGGGAACCCTCATATCCAGAGACCGAACGAAACATAAATTTTATGATACCAGTGCTTTTGAGAACAACGGATTAGTTTTTAATCGGATTAAAGGGATTGGTCTGATGAACTTTAGCACCGGAGCCAAGCTATTTGGGCTGGACTACCAATATTCCGTCTATTCAAATCTGGACTACCAAACTAAAGCCATTTATGAAGGAGCAAGTTCAGACTCGGTATATGTGAAAACAGACTTTCAAAACTATGATTTGACCTTCAAGCAATTCGCTACGAAGGTTGAAACCGATGAGAATACTCAGAAGAGTAGAACCACCGAATACGTTTATGCACACAGCATATATAATAGCGCGGGCCAGATGCGTGATAAAAATATGCTCAATCAGTTGTACTCTGTAGAATTAAAAGACAGTGCAGGTTCCCCAATTAGTAAAAGCTGGACAACCTGGGCCAATAACCTGGTTTCCGGACATAGTGATCGATGGTTTCCAAAGGCAACTTGGATGTGGAATGGAAGTGGAACCATTTCAAATCCGCCAACAGATGCTGGTGGATCACCAAATGCTGTTAAAACCAGTGAAGTAACCAGCTACGATATATTTGGTAATCCGCTGGTAGTAAAAGATGCGAATGACAATACCACTAATGTTTTTTATGGTAGCAATGAATTTCCATTTCAAAATGCGATATCCAATAGTGGGGCTGTAAATGATGTTCGCGGAGTTTACCTAACTGGGATTCAAAGAATTCAAAATGGAGCAGATCCAACTACTTGTTCTTCAGATGATATATGTACCTCAGCTATGTATGACGAGTACGGTAGACTCGTTTCAATTACTGATGAGAATGGAGATACTTCCGAATTTGGATATGATCCTTTTAGTCGATTAGGTCTCCAGACCAATCAAAAAGGGAATGTTATTTCCACAAATAGTTATACCTATTCTGTCGATGTAAATTCAGGTACTTTCTCTGCTACTTCTCCTAACTTCATTGAATCCATTTCTTACACAACAATAGATGGCTTTAAAGAGCCTACCTCAGCCGGGGGAATGAGCAAGTGGGGAGACTCTGATTATAACGTTACCATTGATGGTGAACAGGCAATGCGCGTTGGTTTCGATGGTTCCTGGGATGGATTCAGAAGGTATTTCTACTGGACCCAGGGAATAGCCAAAGCGGATATATACATCGACCCGGGAGTTACCACCGGATCTGCCCACCCGTTTTATATTATGACTTCGAATGGGCATGAGGTTCTTACGGTTCGATATAGTGCCACGGAGACAAATTTCACAGGTAGAATAAAGCATGGGAATGTTTGGCAAAGCCCTGTTGACCTGGGTATTCCTGCTGAAAAGGGCAAATGGTACACCGTCGAAATTGAGAAAAGTCATGATGGTACCTGTGGGTACTTGTATGTGTATCCAAGGGGTTCGGGTAGGGATTACTCTAAAGAATTTTCAGCATGCGGGTATCCATCCGGCTGGAATACCCGAATACAAAGTTCAGGTGGTTTGAATGGCGATGGCTATTACGTGGCAAATATGTACCGGGGAGAAATCCAGAAAACAATATCCGTAGTTGACGGACTTGGACGGGATATCCAAAGCCAGCAACGTGCAGGAAATACCGTTATTCTTAACGAAACTCTTTACGATGAACGTGGTCTGCCGGAAGTAGTCTCGCGGCCTATTGAAGAGACCGCCACAGGTTCATTTGCCTATTCTCCCGGGAACTATTACTACGATAGTGGACTACTAGGCGGAACTCAATTTACCATTGGATCAGCCATACCAGCGTCCGCACCCGTGTATCAATACCAGTCGACGGTAATAAATAACTCAGTTGCGAATTCCCAGTATGCATACAGCCAGACCAAATATGAGGACAATCCACTTTCGAGGGTGGAAAAAACCACATTGCCAGGTACGAGTCTTCAAATGGGTTCCAACAATGAAGTTACCGTTCACTATTCGTTAAATAATACGGAAAGCTTTGTAGTGGATGGGTTTACCTGGGATCCGCATGAACTAACAAAATCAGTTTCTGTTGACCCGGAGAACAAGGAAACGATTACCTATACCGATAGTTGGGGACGAACCATTGTAAGCGGTGTAAACATGAATCCTGGAACGGGAACTGGTGAAGATCAGGCACTAATCGAAAGCACCAATGACTTAATCACAAAATTTGTGTACGACGAGCGAGATAACCTGATTAAGAGCATTGATCCAAGAGGGCTGGTCACTACATACAATTACAATGAATTGGGTCAGCTTGAATCAAAGAAATTGCCTGATCAAACCCATAATCATACCTACAGGTACGATAAGAAGGGGCGGTTACGATTTCATAGAGATCCAAACTTAGATGCGGCCTCCGATCATTACTACTACACCAAGTATGATGATTTAGATCGTCCGGTAGAGGTCGGCAAAAGAAATTCTTCGGCTGGTTTTGATGTAACCAGTGATATCAACTCTGAGACCTTTCCAACGTCATCATACACCTGGTATGTGAAATATTCCTACGATGGCGTGAATGCAGCTACCGGGGCCGCAAATACAAAAGGGAATCTTACCCGGATAGAATATGATGATCCAAACTCAGCTAACAGTGGATTTACCTGGTATTCGTACAACGATTTAGGCCTTGTTGAATGGGTGATTCAGCGACCGCCTGGTTTTGCTCAGGATATTAAAATAGAATACACCTACGATGAAGTTAGCAGGCTTACCCGGGTATTTTATAATCCACCAGGTAACTATGACGATCATTATTTCTACTACTTTTATGACGAATTAGGGAGATTGTCGAAAATTACTTCTTCTGCTAATGGTGAGCCTAGCAACGAACTTACGGAAGCCGAATACACCTATTTTGCGGATGGCCAGGTTGAGCAGTTAATACTTGGTGACGGAGCTCAACAGGTGGATTATGATTATACCGTGCAGGGTTGGCTGGGGGCCATTAATGGAGGGGCTATTGCCTCGGGAGACAAATTCGGTATGTCACTTATGTATGATAATACGGGCAATATTGAAAAACAAAATTGGGCCCAGGCGGGTGCAACCATTACAAATACGCTTACCTATGATTACACCTATGATCTCGCTAATCGATTAACAACCGCTGCTTTTAATGATCCGAATGGAACATTGGATAACAACAATGGATTCGACGGAAGTTTTACCTTCGATAAAAGCGGTAACCTAAAAAGCCTTATAAGGAGGGCCGGTACTACTGGAAATGCGTATAAAAGTGTGCCCTCTATTACATACGCAACAAATAGTAACCGAATCACCGGTATATCCTATGAAAACTGGCCAAGCTCAGCTACTTCCCAAAACGTTACTTATGACGCAAACGGGAATATAAGATCCAATAGTATTCAGGGCATTATTACTATAAATTATGATTGGAGAAATCTACCTAAAGAAATAGAGACAGGTAATTCGATCCTAAAGTATACCTATGATGCGGAAGGAAAACGGGTGAAAAAGATAGCTGATACTATCGTTACTACCACCTACATTCGCGGAGCGGACGGGCAGACCATAGCTGCCTACGATGGATCAGGAAACATGATGTTCCTGAATATTCTATCAGGTGGACAAATCATCGGTCAAATTGAAAATTAAGAGGGACGCTCCCATGAAAACACTATTCAACATCCTTTTCGTAGCACTTATCTTTGGAATCCTGCACACAACAAGCGCACATGCACAATCGGAGCAGGTTCGATTTGCCGTAAATATGGAATACGCAAACCTGGATCCGGGCGACCAGGTGGTAGTTCGGGGTAACAGAGCCCGCCTGGGTAACTGGCAGGCTGAGGGTGAATTATTACTGAGCCCGGCAGCCAATAATCCATCCATCTATCGTGGGAATGTACGGTTGAACAGATCGGGTGAAGTACTTTACAAGTATGTGATTAAGAAAGCGGATGGAACCGAGATTTGGGAAGAAACCGGAAACAGGGTACTGTCTTCGGAACAATCAACTCCGGATTGGTTTTCAGATCGCTCTAGCCCTGGAATTTCAAAAACCTTTGTAGAGGTTACTTTTACGCTGGATTTAACCCAGCATACCATGGACGGTTTCCCGGCGGAAGGAGTAGCGCTTATGGGCATGCATGCTCCCCTTGGTTTTGACCTGGAAACCCAGCGGACCGAAATGACCGAAGTTTCTCAGGGTATATGGCAAACCACGGTTTATTTTCCATTTGGTACGCCGCACGATGTACCCTTCAAGTTTGCCTGGTATCATGAAGGGGAATGGCGATGGGAATGGAAGCCCGGCCATACCAATCATGTATTCTGGATCGATGACAGCTCCGCCGGGCAATCTGTTTCCTTAGCTTATGACGCTCAAGTACCGGGAGTTGTGGCAGCAGAAGGTTCTTCGGGCCATGTAGATGAGTACGCATACATCATTCAGCAACTCGGTGAACGTGCATCCAGAAGCCGCTATGGATATGCCCTGGCAATCAAACGGCTAAAAGCCGGAGACCGGCAGGGAGCAGAGGCCGCCTATCAACAGTATCGTGCGGGCCATCCCGGAGGGGAAGAAATCGATGACTTTGATTATGAAATGGCCTACCACATTCAACGAAAGGAAGGAGAGACGGCTGCCCAGGAATTTGTAGAACAAAAACTTGCTACAGAAACGACCCCAGAACGCCGCTCGTATTTACGGTACCTACGGGGAGAACTTGCAATGCACGCCGGAGACCAGAAAAGAGCCCGCAGGCTGTTGAAACAAGCCCTGGAGCAATCGGATTGGGAACTGGTGGGAGAGTACAGCCGCCGCGCGTTAGTGCAAAGCTACCTGCAAGAAAGCAGTACCGACAGTGTGCAACGGGGTGTACAGCTACTCCGGCAATTTGCAGCAAATGCTAGCCCCGAAAATCGGCGTGAATATGCGGTTCAACTGGCCAGGGCTTATCAACGGGCGGGGATGGCAGAAGAACAGGAAGAAATACTGAACGAACTGGCCACCCGGGGAAATGCCCGCCAGCAGGTAAAAGGAAAACTGCAACTTGCCAACTGGTATTTGCAGCAACGGCGCTACACCGAGGCCCTGGGTTTGATGGATGCCATTGAATTTGGGGAAGCACTACCCGCCCGATTGGAATTACAGTTAACGCGCCAGCGCATTCGCGCATACTACCAGCTTGATATGTACGATGAACTTAGTGCCAGCTACCAGCGATATCGTACTACCTGGCCGGAGGATGCGTACCGGCCACGGTTGCAATACTTGTTCGAGCAGGCCAGCGAGAAAATGGGCATAGGAACCTTTGTTGAGCCCACGATTGAACCCGCAACTGCTGATAGCACACAAAACTAGGAGGCATGACCATGAAATTTTCAATCGTTCTTTTAGTTTTAATAGCTGGTTTTGTCGGGAATGCAACTGCGAATGAAAGCAATCAGCCACCGGTAGCGATACAGACTTCAGATCCCTCCCAAAACTGGTTCTTCGAGTCCGAATCGGTCGTGTTTTCTTCCTCCTCCAGTTATGACCCGGATGGATATATCGCCGAGCGGAAGTGGTACATCAACGGGGTGTACCAAAGTGCATCTACCACCTTATCCAGGTGTTTTGTGTTGTTTGGAACCACGGGCACCAGTTGTTACCAGTTGGGATCGGGGGCAACGTCGGTAAGTATCAAACTGGAAGTAAAAGACAATGCCGGGGAGTGGCGCTCCAGTACGGTCAGTTATACCATCCGTGCGGAAAAAGCCCGCCGGTATTTCGTTACTGATCATTTGGGGAGCGTGCGCACTACGGTAGACCGGGATGGGAACGTACTGGGTCACGACGACTACTACCCGTTTGGTCTACCCATGCCCGGAAGAAGTGTGAACACGGCCAACCCCGATGACAATTATAAGTTTACCGGGTATGAAAAAGAAGATGAGGGAGGGTTAAATCTGTATCATGCGAATGCACGAGGGTATGACCCAGTACTGGGAAGGTTTAGTCAGATTGATCCAATGTTTATGGAACGTCCAGGACTGAGTGCTTATAATTATGTGCAGAATAACCCACTGATTCGGATTGACCCCACTGGAATGTTAGATGATTATGCGCTGAATAGGGAAACCGGCGAGATCACTTTGATCAGGGAAACAGATGATGATTTTGATGTACTCTATGCGACAGATGATGAAGGCAATGTTGATGAAAGTAAGTCGGTGCAGGTAAGTAAAAACGAAGGCGGGGGTTCTGTTTTGTCAGAATTGGCAAGCGGAGAAAATGTCGTAGAAACGGAATTTGCTGGAATATCCTATGAGGGTGTTGTTGCGAATACGACTAACGGAAGTGATGCCAGGCAAGTATTTGGGTTTGCTGCAGAGAATAGTAATGTTGAATGGAGTTACCAGGCGTATACAGATGGTTCATTCGCTGTTTCTACCGCATTCAATTCTGATATTACAACATATGGATCTTTGCACAGTAGCAATTTTGGTAAAACAGTAGCGCATGATATCCATTCACATCCATTTAATACTTATAAAGATTTAAAACCATCAGGAAATGATATTTGGCGAGCTCAGTATTTTATGAGGCGAAATCCAAATGTACAAGTATGGCTATATGTACCAAAAGCATTAGAGAGTAACAGGCTTTGGGATTTAACAACAAACCCTATAAGGAGGATTAGATAATGCTCAACAAAGTTTCTGGGATATTTTTGACTGTATTATTTTTACTGGTTCTTATAACCGGATGCGAAAAAGAACAGTTTAATCAGGTTCAAACATATGACAATTATAATCTACTAGCTCACTTGAAGGAAAACAACGAGCTCAAACTAGAAAATGAAGTAGAGGTTAATGGTGTAATAGAAAATGATTTATTGATTGTAAGGTATCGTTCTGTAGATCCAGACCAATACTTTAAAGCATTTGAGGAACACGCAACGCCAATTAATTATTTCACTCGCCAAAGTAGAATAAATGAAGACTTCCAAAAAGGAGTGACCAGAAAAGAAGATTCTTTATTAGTAGTTAAAACATCTGATAAAGACATAACCTTTAAAGATAATGGCGGATCGCGTACGAAGTTTTTTTATGAAGGCCAATTGTCAGATTATCACATTGTTAAAAGCTTTGAATTTGAAGATGCATATACATACTTCGTAAATAAATGGACAGGCAACGTTGATTATAAAATGAGAAGCACATTGGTTGAGTATGAATCAGAAGAAAATCTTGTTTTATACTCTGATGGCATGGCATTCGGATTTGATCACCAAACTGAATTATCAATACTTAAACTCAATGAGTTTAGTATGGATACGTTGTTAACAGATCAAAATTTATGGATGGCCAGTAAAGCATTCTTTATAAATGAAAATGAAATTTACTACATACATACAGCATACGGGGATGGCGACGGTTTTAAATCCACGTATGCAAAAATGGAGATAATCAGGAAATAATTATCTGTAACTTTTCTGAGGAACTAATAGGTCAGAAATCTGCCGATGGAAAACAAGGATTTAGAATCGATAGTGATGAAGATAAAGATGTTTATATACTCATATTATTTGTGGAATGCAAAAGAAAAGGGAGCAATATCTTTCGATGGAGGGTTAGACCAGGCAAGAAGAATTGTAGAGAATGAAGTTTTCAAGTAAAATATGAAAGGACCTAAAAACTGGAAATTGAAAGAGCTTGAAGACAGGCTTGAGATTGTATCTGATGATTCCATCGAGTATGAAACGAGGGTGTTAAAAAAAATGGGTATACCATTGGCCGACGACACCGCATCAACCATTGGGGATTATACCATTATCGATTGGGACCAAATGACGGAGCATTATCATTTTTATTTTGACAGGATAAAAGATGAAGATTTTATTCGTAGATCTATGTCAAATTCAAAATTAGGTAAATATAAACATCTCATTATTACTTATGGTTATAATGAACCCGCAGTTAAAGTCAGGCTTTCTGATTTTTTAGATGATTGGGAGGGATTTGTACGAAGTACTTTGTGGGAATCAACTATGTTTACAGATGATTATAAATTGATTATGGAAGTGTCAAAAAAATATTATCTGCATAGCAATTTCAAAATTGTGGATAAGCCAAACTTGCTAAAAATTGAATGAAATTTTCACTCATAGTTTTTGTCTGTGTTTTAATCCTTGCAGTAAGCGTAGAAGCCAATGAAAGCAACCAGCCACCGGTAGCGATACAGACTTCAGATCCCTCCCAAAACTGGTTCTTCGAGTCCGAATCGGTCGTGTTTTCTTCCTCCTCCAGTTATGACCCGGATGGATATATCGCCGAGCGGAAGTGGTACATCAACGGGGTGTACCAAAGTGCATCTACCACCTTATCCAAGTGTTTTGTGTTGTTTGGAACCACGGGCACCAGTTGTTACCAGTTGGGATCGGGGGCAACGTCGGTAAGCATAAAACTGGAGGTAAAAGACAATGCCGGGGAGTGGCGCTCCAGTACGGTTAGTTACACCATCCGCGCCGAAAAAGCCCGCCGGTATTTCGTTACTGATCATTTGGGGAGCGTGCGCACTACGGTAGACTGGGATGGGAACGTACTGGGTCACGACGACTACTACCCGTTTGGTCTGTCCATGCCCGGAAGAAGTGTGAACACGGCCAACCCCGATGACAATTATAAGTTTACCGGGTATGAAAAAGAAGATGAGGGAGGGTTAAATCTGTATCATGCAAATGCAAGAAGCTATGATCCTATCTTAGGCAGATTTAATCAGATTGATAAGTTTCATGATAAGTATCCATTTTCATCGCCATATAGCTATACTCTAAACAGTCCTACAAATTTTACTGATGTAACAGGGGATACTGTTGACGTTAGTAATCTTAGTAGTGATGAGCAAAAACAGTTAATTAATTCATTAGCTGAAGTTACTGGATATAGTAAAGAACAGTTTAAAATTGAAAATGGAATTCTTACTGTATCAAAATCTGAAAAGACTAAAGACGGTGTTGAGTTAAAGTATGCAAGTCCGGTTGGTGGTAGTTCAACAGCGAGGAAGGATCTAGGAGAAGCGATTAATTCAACAAATGTAATAAATGTGATTTCACACCCAACTTTAACAGGTGTTCCTAATACTGAGGGTGGGAGTAATGATATTTTAATACAATTTAGAGATGCGAATGAGAGGGCAAAAAATGTATCTGCTGGACTAAACCCAGAAACGTTGGGAATAGGTCTTACATTCTTTCATGAATTGCAACACACTGCGGCATTTGGGACGAAAAAGGACCCATTAGTGGCTGCAACTGGTATTACAGGAGAAGTTGTAGATCATGTTAACACAATTAGAAGAGAGTTAGATGCCAATTCCGTTTTTGGACCTCTTTATCTACAGAGAATACAATATGGTGTAGTCCGGTAAAATATTGGAAACGGAAAAACTAAAGTCATCTACGTATTTAGTCGAGGTGCTTCAACTTTTAATATAAGGTAGATTATGAAGATCATTAATTTAATTTTGATTGCATGCTTATTTTTTGGATGTGGAGGCATAAATAAATTCTATGTATTTCCTGACAATCTCGAAAGTGTATATGATTCTGCTTTCAACTACATAGCAGAAAACCCAGATCAACTCGATAACGATCTTTTTGAAATAGGTACTCAAATTGTAGTCTATCCCGAATTAGTCACCTTCGATCCATTTAGTTTTTTTTATGGAGAAATTAATCAGAATGAAGATTTAAGGGTTTCAATAAAGAGTAGTGGCAATATAGATATGAATGATCTTCATGATCTAAATAGCCTTCTTATTGCTGAACAAAAAAATCAACAAGAGTTTAAGTCCAGTTTAACTGAGGAATTTGTAGAGAATCCTTCAAGTATACTCTTTTTTAGTAGACCATATAAAAATTTATTGTTCGTAATGATTCAACCATACGACCCTGTAAGCGAGTCTTTTTCTGAGTATTCCATTCAGGGAGTGAGCATAATCATAATGTTAGAGTTCAAGGACGAGCAAGTTAGTAATATTTCAGTTGTACCTTTTCAGTTCGGGGTGTAAACGAACTTTTTAGTAGCTGCTAAAAGGGGTATACCGATCTCTTATATGGAAAAAATTTATTTTTTTATAACTTTCTTTCTCCTTTGTTCGGCATACGGTTTTGCCAATGAAAGCAACCAGCCACCGGTAGCGGTACAGACTTCAGATCCCTCCCAAAACTGGTTCTTCGAGTCCGAATCGGTCGTGTTTTCTTCCTCCTCCAGTTATGACCCGGATGGATATATCGCCGAGCGCAAGTGGTACATCAACGGGGTGTACCAAAGTGCATCTACCACCTTATCCAGGTGTTTTGTATTGTTTGGAACTACGGGTACCAGTTGTTATCAGTTAGGATCGGGGGCAACGTCGGTAAGTATAAAACTGGAAGTAAAAGACAATGCCGGGGAGTGGCGCTCCAGTACGGTCAGTTATACCATCCGCGCGGAAAAAGCCCGCCGGTATTTCATTACCGATCATTTGGGGAGTGTACGTACCACAGTAGACCGGGATGGGAACGTATTGGGATATGATGATTACTATCCCTTTGGACTGGCTATGCCCGGAAGAAGTGTGAACACGGCCAATCCGGATGATAATTACAAGTTTACCGGGCACGAGCGAGATGAAGAGGCAGGTCTAACGCTAGATTACATGAATGCTCGTAATTATGACCCGATACTTGGAAGGTTTCTGCAAATAGATCCGCATTACTTTAAATATCCATCGTGGTCACCATATAGTTATGTATATAATAACCCTCTACTTTTAACTGATCCATCTGGAATGGATCCAGAATGTCGGACAATTAAAGCCAAAAATACATATCGGGAATGTACTTTTAATCCTCCGAGAGATTATGGCCCAGTTGGGAATACAGTTATAAGAACTGAGACTGCAATAAATAGAGCAAGAATAGGATTTGAGATGCGATGGGTTGCAGTTGAAGGAGCTGTTAAAGAATTTTTGGAAAGAAAAGTTGGTATTGAATTTAATGCTCAAATGGGTAAGGAAGCAGAGCGCTTAGTTACAAGAGAGCTGATACAAAATGCTGATGGAGCCGTGGTAAATCAGGTTATGGGTCAATTTGAAGATGGAACTAAGGTAGTTTTTGATAATATTGTACTTGATGAAAATGGAAATATTGTTTTGGTGAATGAAACTAAATACAATGAGGCAAAATTAAGTAAACAACAAAAACGATTTTTTGAGAAAAAAGAGTCTGTTACATTGATAGGAAAAAATGCCAAAGAAGGAGGGATCGATGGAAGAGTTGTTGACCCTAATACAGTGCCAACCAAAAAAACAACTGTAGAACCAGACCAGATAGAAGCACGTCTTTATATCGATGAAGAATTAAACCTGATTTATGGCTTAGAAAATCTTGAAATCAGATTCATTAAAACCTCTAAAACTGGATAAAAATAGGCTTTAAAATATGGGATCAAAAAAATTACAGCTCTTATTTGAAGACTTAATCGAAAAAGAATTACAAAGTAGAAGCTTCGAAATCATTAAGAATGAATTTGGAGAAAAGACTTACAGAAGAAAGGTTGAAGAAATAAGTGAAATAATTCCCTTTATCTATGCTCATTATGGACGTGTACTATGGATTAAGCCATTAATTAGACTTAATTTCGATAGAATTCGGGATATTTATCAACAAAACACTTCTTATAAAAGTCGTCCTCACGTATGTATTGGAAATCATTTACTTGAAATTGAACGATATGTCAAGAATGGTGAAACCACAAAGCGCGTTTTTGCAAATCATAGTTGGGAAGTAGAAAAAGAAGAAGAAGTAGTTGAATTGGTAGATCGTTTGAAAGAATACTTTCAGTCAGTAATAAAACCTTATTTTGATGAAAATAACACCATAGCACGTGTGGATGAGTTGCTTAATAAGGAACCTTTCGTACCGTCTATTCATAATAACCTGATTCCCTTAAGAGCCTGCGTTGGACTGATTGCTGCAAAATTAAACAATAATCCAGGATTCGAGGAATTGCTATCTAGCTATGATGAAGTTATTAAAACAGGAGAGGCGTCTTTTCAAGAGGATTATCAAAAAATACGAACATATTTGACTTCGGAATCTCCAGATTAGCACCACTTGGAGACCCCTATACTAAAGATGCTGTTAGCTATGCAGAAGGGAATGCTTTGAGAGTTCATAATCACTATCGTGAAAAATTAGGCATTCCTGGACGACGTACTGGAATGCATGGAGCGTTTCAGGGAGATCGTCGACTTTATAACTGGAATAATAACTCAATACAACGAATGATTGAGTACATATCAGCAACAAGAGGATTTTAGTATGTCTATTAAACTCCGAATAAACGCAAGAAAAATCCTATTTGGATTCTTATTAACAATATTTGCCATAGTGATTGCTAACTGGATTAGTTTCTTTTTACTTGGATCAAGTCAGACTAATGTTTTTATGATTAGTCAGTTAAAAGAACATAAGATTTATTCTCAGTTTGAGGCTAATGATATTGATTCGGTTTATGTGGTTATTAAAGAAGAAGGCGAGGTTGAAAGTGAGCATAGAATCGATTTTAAAAAGCTTAATGCTTCAGAAAGGAAAGTACTATTAGACAAAGTTAGAGAAATAACCGGAGCTGAAAATGTCATTCCAATGATTAGAAACGAAGTATATAAACAGATGGATGAATTATCCATTTTAGATATGGGTATATCTATCAAAGGGGTATTTTATTCCGAGATTTATACTTCTTTTATTTTCGGTTCGGAGAGTACTTTATATAAAAGTACTAATATCTACTTTTTTAAATGGTACAGATTAAATGTTGATCTGGTTGGACTTAGTTGATTTTTGATTAACCATAGGCACCTACAATCAAAATCCTCAATATTTATAAATGAAGTTAAAGCAACTACTTTTCTTGCTCTTCTTTTTTTCTTTGTTAACTATGCCCGCTTTGGCCTCTAAAAGCAACCAGCCTCCGGTAGCGGTGCAGACTTCAGATCCTTCCCAAAACTGGTTCTTCGAGTCCGAATCAGTCGTGTTTTCTTCCTCCAGTTATGACCCGGATGGATATATCGCCGAGCGCAAGTGGTACATCAACGGGGTGTACCAGAGTGCATCTACCACTTTATCCAGGTGTTTTGTGTTGTTTGGAACCACGGGCACCAGTTGTTACCAGTTGGGATCGGGGGCAACGTCGGTAAGTATCAAACTGGAAGTAAAAGACAATGCCGGGGAGTGGCGCTCCAGTACGGTCAGTTATACCATCCGTGCGGAAAAAGCCCGCCGGTATTTCGTTACTGATCATTTGGGGAGCGTGCGCACCACGGTAGACCGGGATGGGAACGTACTGGGTCACGACGACTACTACCCGTTTGGTCTGGCTATGCCCGGAAGAAGTGTGAATACGGCCAACCCCGATGACAATTATAAGTTTACCGGGTACGAAGAAGAAGATGAGGGAGGGTTAAATCTATATCATGCAGGGAACCGGTTGTTTGATCCAGTGCTGGGAAGGTTTATGCAAATTGATAGGTATTACTCTAAATACCCATCTATGAGTACTTATCAGTATGCAGCTAATAATCCTATATATTTTATAGATGTCAACGGTGATTCAATTTGGGTAAATCAGGGTAAAAATAGTTATTTGTACGTGGATGGTACTTTATACAATAAAGATGGCACTGAATATACCGGTAAAATTCGAGGTTTTTTAAAGCAAACTGTTGATGCTTTAAATAAAATAAGGGAAGGCGGTGAAGCAGGTGAGGAATTAATATCTAGTTTACAAAATGCAGAGGAGCATATAAATATTTTTAAAGGTACTGATAATAAAGCTGCTAAAGATGGATCAACTAACAATGTAGATGTTTTTTGGAACCCTTCTGATAGAGATAGCGGGTTTGACGAAAATGGGGATAGATCAAGACCCAGTTTCATTGGATTGGCACATGAACTTGCCCATGCAGATGACTTTCGAGAGGGTGCGGCAAATGTTCGCACTCGCAGATGGGATATAGGCTTAGGTACTCAAAATCCTAGACTTCATGAACAAGATGCGCTGCATTGGGAAAATAGAATAAGAGCAGAAAATGGTATACCTCTAAGAGTCGCATACGGTGTTTATAATAATAAACCTATTGGTCGCGTATTGATTCCAGGAACCAGAATGTCTGCTTTTCCTCTGACCACAGTTACAATAGGGGGTAGAACATTCCCTCATTATCCAATTTATAAATAGGTGATATCATGAGAAGATTAGTCATAATATTAGTGCTTTTTCTTGTAAATGCTGTTGTGGTAAAAAGTCAACAGATTGATAAGTACCTCGTCGATATGAGTGACTATCAACATATAGTAGGAGTAGTATTTGAAGATACTTATCAAGGAGTAGGATTTATTGAAGGTTTAAATTCTAGATTTACTCCTCAATTTATGGATTTAGTGAAAGCAGAGGATACCATTATTGAATTCTGTACCAGAAATAATAAATCTCATTTCATCTGTAGAGAAATAGACAATTTTAAACATTTTCGAAGACAATATGTAGGCCGTATTAACGCTAAGGGTGAGAAAGTTTTAGAGATTCAGTTCTTAAATTTTAAAGATCAAAGAGCGAAGGAAAATTTTGAAGGATGGGAAGAGGGATATTTAATTGCAGCTGGTAGCTTTTATGAGAAAAACACATTTATGATTCTAGTAAACTTACATACTCAAATAATAGAATAATGAAATGGATTAAAGGTTAAAGGAGTAAATGCGGTTAAAAAAAGTACAATTACCTGAGGATCAGAATGTCAAGATCCCGTAGAACAGCAGATATGACCCAACTTACGGCTTTAAGCCAAGTACAAATATCTACAATAAGCTGAATGCATATGAAAACAATTCAATTTTAAGAGCTTTGATATATCGCTCAGCAACATTATATCAGAGAAGGTTTGATTAAAGAGTAACGATCATGAGTACTAGAAGAAATATATATTATCCAAAGGAAGGAATTCACGATATAAAATTTGGTGAGTCCAGAGATGAGATTAGAAATTCAATAAGAATGGAATTCACAGAGTTTAAAAGGAATGATTTTGCCGAAAATACTTCTGATTTTTATAAAGATATAGGAATGTTTGTGGAGTATTCTAATGAAAATAAGTGCGATGCAATTGATTTTTCAAATAGTTCTTCATTCATATATGATGATATCGACTTATTTAAATCTGACTTTAAATCAATAAAGAAAAGATTTGATCAGATAAGCAATAGCAGTGAGGAAGAAGGTGAGCTCAATGTAACATACTATGACTTAGGTTTATCAATAACAGGCTCATCAAATAATGATGATATTCAATCAATATTGATCTTTTCTGATGACTATTGGTAAAAACTAGCAACGTACCGATAGTCAATATAGCGAGAAATTACCCTCGTTCCGTAGCTCTGCTGCGGGACAACATCTTCCGAGCCCCCACCCTGGTGCAAGCGTCCGCTTGTGCCAAACTACTGGCAATCAAATGACTTAAGAGTCCACGTTAAGCAAGTCTCAGACTTGCATTAAGGCCGATATCTAGCGCAAGCTGTCAGGATGACCTTTCTGTCCAGGTCTCCAAAAAAAGTTTTCTATAAAACTTTTCAGAGTTTCTTAGCAAACTTTGAAAAAGCGTCCTTATGTTTTGAAATTTTCGTCTAGATGTTTTTTTATTTTCATCTATATGAATTCAGGTCAATGAAGTTTTTTGCATTATTACTGTTAATGGTCTTAGCCATTGCTGAACCAGGACAGGCAGGGTACCCATGCAGTACAGTGGGTGATTACTTTGAAGGTAATGGTAGATATCTAGGAAGTGATGGGATAAATGATGGCAGGATATACATCGCTAACAACAGGAAAAGCAGACAGGTCAGAAATGCATTGGAAAAAGGAGATACAATTATTGCTCAAACCTTATCTAAGGAAATTCCGAGCTTCATTAGCCTGGTCGAAAGCCTCGATGTTTTAGAGAGAACAGAGTCGAATGGGGGATTTCAGGAAGAAGTTTCTCTTGTTTTCAAGGATGGGTCGATTGTTAAAGGGAAGCCAGGACCAATTCCAACATTTGGACATAGCAGGCTACACGCTGAGTTTTCGGTACCCCGACTACCTATCGGAACAAAGGATAGCGATGTAGTCGCTCTTATCCATTCACATCCAACTTCCGACACTGCTGAAAATAGAGTGTATTACCGGTTTTCTGCACTCATTCCCAGTGAAGCAGATCGGGTAATATTTGAAAGGTTTAGTACTAATATCATAGTCGGTTCGCTTCGTTTAGATTCCTTTGAGAATCCATTGCATGATGAAAAAAAGTCTACGGGTATAGCGGTTTATAATCAAAATACTGAACTCCTCATATCGCTAAAAAAGCAAGCTGTACAGCGAATCATACAAAAGCTGAAAGAGGATTAATCTTACCCGATAGTTAAACGCATGAATCGATTCATAAGATCCTGAGACGATACTGAATCAAGCATGCATTGAACTTGATTCAGTGTTCAGCACATGGTTCAGGATGACGAAAAAGATCAAAGTTTCGAAGAGGAATCTGGAATCAAGGAGAAGGCTACTACCCATCCAACTCAAGGGCCTCATACAAATAAAATCGAACCATTTCTGTGTCGATTTCTTCGGAGTTTAAGAACTCAATGGTCCGTACATATTTCCTGGTTCCGCTATTTAGTACCCCATAAGGATCGGGCAAACGATGACCTTGAGTAAAACCGAGCACAATGAAATTTTCAGGCACATTTCCCCAGGGCACGGAGGCCGGCCAAATACAGCAGATGTTCTTTTTCCGGGAGAAAAAGGGGACATTAAACGAGAGTTTCTCCTTTACATTTGGGATGCATTCAAATACTAAACCGCGAAGTAGTTCAATATGTGGAAGTTCCTCAGCGGGTACGTAGTCGAGGAAGTCATTGACGGTGTTAAAATTCAGCTTTTGAATTTTATTCATTGGATTCCGGAGAAGACTCGATGGAATAGGAATCAAATAATGAATCTACCGCAGCAAAATCGTTGAAGAATCCCGGGATCACCTGCAGGGCGTAGCTGGTGTTGGAATTGAACAGAATACAGATCCCGATCTGGTTTTCACGATCAAAGGCAATTTCGCTGCGATATCCATTCACATAGCCACCGTGATAGGTAATGGTTTGATCCCCGTTATACAATACCCGCCATCCCATGGCATAATAGGACTCATTCACACCCGGCCAATACCGGCTGAATCGCTTGTTGGGAATTCTGGAAACGGGCTCAAATACCTGGTCGAGGGTTTCCTCAGAGATTAAGTCCGGCCGGTTGCCGGTAAGCAACAATAACCAGTTGCCCATATCACTGATTGAGGCGTTGATTCCCCCAGCAGAGGCAGCATTGAAATAGTTATCCTTTATGGGAACAGAAACCCTGGATCGGGCTGATCGGCGGTATAAATGCGGATGTGCAATGTTGGTATTATCAACGAACTCCCGGTAGGACGAAGAGGAATGCTCCATACCGAGTGGAGAGAATACTTCCTCATCGAGCAATTGCTTGAAATCTGAATTGGTACGCTGTTCCAGCACTTTTTCGATGACTGAGTACGCAGCATTGGTGTAAGCGTGTTGCTCGCCCTCGCGATCAATCAGCGGTACATTGACAAATCTTGGGATAATCCGTTCCAGGGAAAGTCCGTCTTCCACCAGGTTAGTATAGGCATGTCGAGGGAGCCCGGTAGTGTGGGAGAGCAGGTGGTGAACCTGGATGCGGTCTGTTTGATCGGAATCTATCAGGTTGAAATAGGGAAGGATGGAGGAAACCGTATCATCGAACGTCATAAAACCCTGGTCAACCATCATACCCGTTAATACAGAAGCAAAACCCTTTGAAACGCTCCCCAGGCGAAACGAGGTATGCTCATCAATGGGAAGGGGCTTGCCCACTTCCCGGGTACCGAATCCTTTTGCAACCAGGATTTCATCTTTATAGGTGATAACAAAAGCTCCGCCGGGAAGATTTTTTGCATCAGCGCCTTCGATCAATGCCTGTTCAAAGTCAGCCAGGAACAGAGCCAGCGAATCCTGGGCCGGGGTAGTCACTTTTTCTATAATCTGAGGCTCGGGTTCCGGGGAATACACCTTGGAAAACCCAAGAATCAGGAGAACGATAAAGACAGAAAGAATAATTTTTGGCACGAAAGAAAGGTGTTGAACTGGCAGTTCCCAAGGTAATGAATTCTTTTGTTGAAGTTGTTCTTGATCTTTAGGAATAAAAAAATCCCGGAGGATGTCCGGGATTCAATAATCATTAGTTAGTTGGATGGGTCCTTGAGGAAAGAACTGTACATCCACACTTTTTTCTCTTGTTCGCGGATGTAATCACTCATTAAGGCATTGGTTCCTTCATCATCCATCGAATCAGACAGATTCAGGATACTTCGCTGCTTCTGGAGCAGAATTTTATACGCATCCAAAATCTCCGCGACTGATTTATCCCCATCTTTTACTTCCACGCTCTCTGAAATCTCGGCACGTTTTAAATACTCAGTGAATTGATGGTTGGGTGAAAATCCAAGGGTGAGGATTCGCTCTGCGATTTCGTCTATTTTGACAAATAAATCGTTATAGAGTTCTTCAAATTTTTCATGCAATTCAAAGAACTTATCGCCCTGAATATTCCAGTGGTATCCGCGTGCGTTCTGATAAAAAATGGAATAATTGGCTAATAAATCACCAAGTTGCTGAGCGAGTTCTTCGCTCTTTTCAATGTCTAATCCGATTTTGTTTAAGTTGCTCATAATTGTACTCCAGGGGGGTTAGTTTTTCTATTCAATTTCTTCAACTAATCCCTGGATTAGAGAGTTCGTCCGATTTAATCGAAAATCTAGATGTTCCTGATAAGAAATGATTAAGACCCGGGTTTCATACCCTGGATTAACCAAAAGATGCTACCCAGTTTTGAATGATGGGTTTTGGTGAGATCCGTCGATTCAATGAGTTGATCAACATCCCGGTTTAACGAGGTTGCCAGCACGTTGGTTAAGGGATTGATTAGGTTCCTGAAGAAGGACGTTTTTGAACCGGGAGTAACGAACTTATCCATGATGGTGAATCGACCGCCGGGTGTTAGCACCCGTTCTGTTTCAAGGAGGCAGGATACCGGATCGGGAATAACAGCAACAATGAGATGCAGGATCACCACATCGAAGGTTTTGTCATCAAATTCAAGATTGCTTCCATCCATAACGGTTGTTCGTACTTCCATTCCCAGTCTCAGAGCCCGTTGATCTAGCTTTTGTAACATGGCAGGAGTGATGTCGATGGCTGTGATGGATTCGACTCCCTGGAGGAATTCGAGGTCAAGGCCGGTTCCGGCTCCAAGCACCAGCACCTTTTCATCGGGTTGAATATTCAGAGATTCGATGGATGCCTTTCGGAAAGGGCGAAAGTAATGGGCAATTACGTCATAAAAGGGCTGGTATAGCGAATACCGGATTTTATTCCAGGTATTGGTCATTTGATTTCGGGAAGGTATTGGCCAATAACCGACTTCCAGATTTCATAACCAGCTGCATTCATATGCAAATCATCTGCGATAAAGAGATCATTTCGAACGACTCCTTGTTCATCAAGCATGGGCGTCCACACATCGATGAAATAGGTGCCCAGCCGGGATCGTGTTAATCGTTCTAATTGCTGATTTAACACTTCATAATTTTCTTTCAGATGCCAACGGGATATGCTGGGTTTGGCCGAGATTACGAATATCCGGGTCTCAGGTAGTCGTTCTTTGATTTCGGTGATCAGATTATTCGCTTCTTCCGCTATATCTCTCGGGTTTTCTCCACTACTAATGTCATTATCTCCTTCATAAATAAAGAGGTAATCCGGTCCATAATCATAGATCAGTTCCTGCCGGTAATGAATTAAGTCACTGAATTCTGAACCTCCAAATCCATGATTGAGTACCTGGTACCCCGGAAACGATTCACTTACCTCTCTCCAAAATCGGATGCTGGAGCTTCCCGTGAAAACCACCAGGGGCAAGTCATTATTCTTTTCAAATTCCCGGTTTTGGATGGCTTCAATTTCTGTTGCAAATCGAAGCGGATCCTGAGCAAAAGTCTCAGGGATTATCAGTACACTGAAAAGCAGTAAGAGAATTCGTTTCATTTCAGGCGAGTTCATTTAAGAGGAAGGTTCGAAAATCCTCAAAATCAATCGAAAAAGGAATGCTTTTTTTCTCAAGATCGGTTAAAGAAACATGTCCGGGCATAGGGACTTCCCTCAGAATCTGATCTTCCACCGTATTCCGGAATTTAATGGGGTGGGCGGTTTCCAGCACAATGCCGGTTCCCTGGTTATTCCGATAGTAATCCATCAATCCTAAATACCCAACAGCTCCATGAGGATCCAGGATGTAGCCCGTCAATCCATAGGTTTTTTGAATGGTATCCCGGGTGCTCTCGTCGGTATACGAATACCCTGTGATGGAGTGGATCATTTTTTGATGAGAACCTGCAAATAAATCCAGCATCCGTACGAAGTTACTGGGATTCCCAACATCCATCGCGTTAGAGATGGTGGCGACACTTGGCTTTGGCTCGAAGCGTGCATTCCAAAGATAGAGGGGAACAGTGTCATTCACATTGGAACAGGCCAGGAATTGCTTAACCGGCAATCCCATTCGCTGGGCGATCAAGCCCGCAGATAAATTGCCATAATTGCCGCTTGGCACCGAGAAAATTACTTCTTTTCGTTCTTCCTCAGGTAACTGAGCCCACGCATAAAAATAATAGATACTTTGTGGAAGCAACCGGGCCATATTGATGGAATTGGCTGAGGTCAGGTTTTTTGATGTTCGAAGTTCTTCATCCAGGAAAGCCTGTTTTACCAGATGCTGACAGTCGTCAAAGGTGCCATCCACCTCCAAAGCGGTAATGTTTCCGCCTAAGGTGGTCATTTGCTGCTCCTGGAAGCCACTTACTTTTCCGGATGGATATAAGATCACGACTTCAATGTCTGGAACATTATAAAATCCGTTAGCAACAGCGCTTCCGGTGTCGCCTGAGGTGGCCACTAAAACGGTAAGTTTCTGATTCTTCTTCCGGGTAAAATAACTCAGGCTACGCGCAAGGAACCGTGCTCCGACATCTTTAAAGGCTAAGGTAGGCCCGTGAAATAATTCTAGTGCATATACTCCGTCTTTAATCCGGTTGATTGGAATTTCAAAAGCTAAGGTGTCTTCGATGATGCTTTTTAAATCTGTATCGGGAATTTCGCCGTCTATGAAAGGTTTTAGCACCTCGAAGCCGATTTCAGGAAGGGTGAGATCATCAAGCGAATCAAAAAAAGAAGAGGGTAGAGAGGGGATTTCCTCGGGCATAAATAACCCGTTATCGGCTGGTAATCCCAAAAAAATGGCTTCCTGAAAACTAACAGGTTCAACCTGTTGGTTGGTGCTGTAGTACTTCATGAAATCAGCTCCGTTCCATCAGAATTAACCTGGGAGATGTACACGTTCGCCAAAATTCCATTACTGGCGTAAACATTATTGAAAGCAATTGCGATGCCTTCTGCAATTTTTCGGCTGAAAGAAAGCGCGAAAATAGAAGGACCAGAACCGGAGATACTGCCACCAAGTGCTCCTTCTTTCATTGCTGCTTCTTTTGCTTCTTTGAAAAGCGGGATGAGCATAGAACGAGCAGGTTCCGCGACCACATCCTGTAAGGATCTTCCAATTAATTCATAATCCTGTGCGGCCAGACCGGAAACCAGTCCTCCAACATTTCCCCATTGGGTGATGGCATCCTTAAGAGCGATTTGTTTTTTCAGGATCTTCTTGGAATCGGAGGTCTTGACTTCAATTTGCGGATGGACCACACTCGCATACAACATGTCGGGGTATTTCAATTCGATAACATCCAGTGGATCATAGCTGCGAATGAGTGTAAATCCTCCGAGAAGGGAAGGAGCTACATTATCTGCATGAGCAATTCCGGAAGCAGCACGTTCACCTTCCATAGCAAAGGCAACCAGTTCCTTTTTGGAAAAGGGAGAGCCCAGGAGTTTATTCACGCCAAATACTGCAGCGGAAGAACTGGAAGCACTTGAGCCCAAACCACTTCCAGGTTTTATATTCTTTGAAGTATGAAATTTAAATCCAAAATCAATTTCTTCCCCGTACGCTTCCACCAGTGCTTGTACAGCCACTCCAATTACATTCTTTTTGGGATCGATTGGGAGCCCTTCACAACCTCTCCCATTTTCAATAACCCACTTTTTGGATGGAATTTTCTTAATGGTCATCGTGTCTCCGATATCCCTCATTGCAAAACCCATCACATCATACCCGCAAGCCACATTCGCCACCGTGGCCGGGGCGAACACTTTAACCTGATCCATAATTTATGCTGAAGTTATTCTCATCACATCTGCAAATATACCTGAAGCGGTCACCGCCGCTCCAGCACCAGCCCCCTTGATCACAAGTGGTTGTTCACTATAGCGCTTCGTGTAAAATAAAACAATATTGTCTTTTCCATCCAATTCAAAGAAAGGATGGTCTGGGCCGAAAGTTTCCAGGCCCGTAGTCGCCTGTCGGTTTTCAAAACTGGCAACGTATTTAATTCTCCTGCCTTCCGATTTAGCATCCTCAACCATTTTTTGGAACACATGATCGTTTTCATCCAGCTTTGAATAAAAGTCCTCGATAGAATCTGTATTCATGCACTCTTCGGGTACAAACGGGCGATTAGTGATATCACTTAATTCCAACTTGTACCCACTTTCCCGAGCTAAAATCAGGATTTTACGCATTACGTCAACCCCGGAAAGATCCAGACGCGGATCAGGTTCGGTATAACCTTCTGCCTTGGCCTGTTTAACCACATCACTGAATTTCTGGCTTCCGTCATAGGTGTTAAAAAGGAAGTTCAGGGTACCGGAGAGTACAGCCTGTATTTTAGTGATCCGATCGCCGCTTTTCAGAAGGTCACTCAATGTGGAGATTACCGGCAAGCCAGCTCCAACATTAGTTTCAAACAGAAACTTGGACTGAAATTCCGTTGCTGTTTTCTTTAATCCTAAATAGGAATCAAAATTCGAAGAACAAGCCACTTTATTGGGGGTAACAACGGAAATACTGCTTTTGAGGATGCGCTCATAAGCAAGCGGGATATCTTCACTAGCCGTGCAATCAATAAAAATACTGTTGCGCATGTTCATGGCGATCATCTCATCAACGAACCCGTCCTGGGACATTGGTTTTCCTTTTTCTTCGAGCTGGGTTTCCCATGTTTCCAGGTCGATGGGAATTTCGCTGAACAGCATTTTCCTGGAATTGGAGAGTCCGCACACGTTCACCTGAACATTAAAGGCATCACTTAAAAACTCATTTTGGGATTTAATTTGATCTAAGAAAGCCCGTCCTACATTTCCAACACCAATCATAAACACATAGAACTTTCGAAAGTCGGAAAGGAAGAAGCTCTCATGGAGCGAATTCAGGGATTTCCGAAGGTGCTTACGGTCGATAACCACTGAGATATTAAGCTCGGTAGATCCCTGTGCAATGGCTTTTACGTTGATCCCGTTATGACCCAGGGTTTCAAATAAGCTGGCACTAACACCTACCTGTTCACGCATCCTGGTTCCAACCAAAGCGATGATGGACAAGTCCGTTTCTACGGTAAGCGGATTTACCCTTCGAAGTTGAATTTCCCGCTCAAATTCAGCTTCGATAGAAAGCCGTGCTATTTCGGCATCTTCTTTTGAAACTCCCACTGTGATCGTATGCTCGGAAGAAGCCTGGGTAATCATGATCACGTTGACGGATTCCCGGCTTAGTGAAGCAAATAACCGATAGGAAAAGTTAGGGACTGCCACCATTCCGGGACCCGAAAGGGTACAAAGTGCTACATCATCGATACTGGAAAGTCCCTTGATCCAACGCCCGTTCGGATCTCCGTCTTTGGTTATCAGGGTTCCGTGATCATCTGGAGCGAATGTATTTTTAACCTCAACGGGAATACTCTTGTCCAGAACTGGTTGAATGGTGGGAGGGTAAATTACTTTGGCACCAAAATGAGAAAGCTCCATGGCCTCCTCGTAGCTCAAATGCTTGATCGGGTGAGCCAGCGAAACCATCCTGGGATTGGCCGTCATCATTCCGGAAACATCGGTCCAGATTTGAAGTTTTTCGGCATCAAGAGCAGCGGCAAGAAGAGAAGCGGTGTAATCAGAACCGCCACGACCCAACGTAGTGGTAAAGTTTCCCTCGTTAGAAGAAGCCATGAAGCCGGGAACCAGTGTTACTTTAGCCGGTGATGAAAAAGCTTCTTTTATATTGGTTGTAGTCAAATTATGATCTACGACGGCGTTACCAAATCCGGCGTCTGTTTTAATTACCGCTCGAGGATCGAGCAAACGGATATCAATCCCCTTACTGGCCATAAAGTCCCGGATAATGGTAGAGGAAAGTCTTTCTCCAAAGCTTAATATATGGTCACTGGAGCGAGGAGATAATTCATGAATCAGGAATACTCCACGGCAAATATCTTCCAGGTCGTTGATAAGGAGTTTTATTGCGGTAATTGTGCCACTACGCTCCATTACCGGAAGCAGCTCGTTACATAATTGAAGGTGTCGGTCTTCAACTTCCCGGAGAATAGCTTCATATTCTGAATCTCCCTGCTCAGCAAGTTCCGCAATTTGAACCAATTGGTTTGTAACGCCTCCCAATGCCGAAACAACTACAGCCTGTAAGTGGCCTTCTTCAGAGTGCCTCTCGAGAATCTTATGAACCAGTTTTAAGCTCTCTGAACTACCGACAGAAGTACCGCCAAACTTTAATACATACATAAAGTCTAAATTCGATGAAATAAATACGAGTGAGAACACCGAAGGTAGCAAACTCTGTACAGCTATGTAAACCTAAAATTGATTGCCGAATTGGGATATTTTCTATCAAAAGCGCCAAAAAATCTCACATAGTTTAGGTTTTACTTTTTGGTGAATTTGGCTTAAATACCCAGAATAATTCTATCGGGCGAAGGTTTATTCAGTGCGCTCAAACGGGATAGTCAGTTACGGAATAATTAAACAATTGGAGCATGAGCAATACAAAAAAACCTGGAGAAAAAAAGGAAGCCAATCTATCCAGAAGAACCTTTTTGAAACAAGCGGGAACTGTTGCAGCGGGCATTACAATCGTGCCCAGTACCGTTGTAGCCGGGCTGGGACATAAAGCACCCAGTGACAAATTGAATATTGCAGGGATCGGTGTTGGAGGAATGGGCCGAAGAAATCTTAGAGAGATGAGTACTGAGAATATTGTAGCTCTTTGTGATGTAGACTGGAAGTACGCTGCCCGATGTTTTAACGATTATCCGGATGCCCAGGTCTACAAAGATTATCGTGAGATGTTAGACGAAATGGGCGATGATATTGATGCGGTGATGATTTCTACTCCGGATCATACGCACTATGTTTCTGCGGCGGATTCGATGCGAGCTGGAAAGCATGTGTACGTGCAAAAGCCATTAACCCATTCCGTGTATGAATCTCGCATGTTAACACAAATTGCGGAAGAAACCGGTGTTGCCACTCAAATGGGTAACCAGGGGAATTCCGGAGAAGGGATTCGGTTGATTTGCGAATGGATTTGGGCCGGTGAAATCGGGGAAGTACGTGAAGTCCATGCCTGGACGAACCGTCCAATTTGGCCACAAGGCTTGATGAGACCAACGGAAACTCCATCCACTCCGCCAACACTGGATTGGCACAATTTTATCGGGCCAGCACCATGGCGACCTTATCATCCGGCGTATACTCCGTGGAACTGGCGTGCATGGTGGGATTTTGGAACCGGTGCATTGGGCGATATGGGTTGCCATATTATAGACCCTGTCTTTAAGGCTCTTGATTTGGGGCAACCAACCACTTTGGAAGGGAGCTCAACCCAGGTAAATACAGAAAGTGCTCCAATGGCTGAAAAAGTGATTTATCATTTCCCTGCCCGTGCACGTAAAGGAAATGTTAATATGCCGGAAGTAAAATTTACCTGGTACGATGGTGGATTAATGCCGGAACGTCCTGAAGGGCTGGAACAAGGCAGAATGATGGGAGACGGGGGTGGTGGAGCCATGTTCGTTGGTTCCAAAGGCACGCTTATTTGCAGTACCTATGCCAGAGATCCTTACATCGTTGGGCGCGAGAATGATCCGCCGAACGTTCCACAACAATTCCGACGTGTGAATACTTCTCATGAGATGGATTGGGTGAGAGCCTGTAAAGAAAATCGTCGTGATCGGGTTGAGCCAAGTGCGTACTTCGGGTATTCAGGACCACTTAACGAAGTAGTGGTGATGGGTAACCTTGCCGTGCGTCTTCAGGACCTGAAACGACCACTTGATTGGGATGGTGAAAACATGAGAATCACCAATATCGATGAGATGGAAGAAATCCGGGTGGTAACCACCGATATATTTGAAGTAGTGGATGGAGATCCTCAGTTCAATACTTCATACGCGACTATAAATGCAGCTGAAGCTGCCAGGAACTATATTAAGCGGCCATACCGAAATGGCTGGAGTTATTAATCAAAAAACTCAAGTAACCAACTAATGAAACTTACATCAACTAAATCATTGAGTCTGTTTTTATCCATTTTTGTTGTGATGATGGCATGTGCTCAACCGAAAGAACAACCTCAACAATCTATGGAACCCGAACACAATACACTGACCCAGGCTGAAATTGACGAGGGATGGATTTTACTGTTTGATGGTAAAACCACCGATGGCTGGCATGGTTTTCAAAAAGAAACCTTTCCGAATGCGTGGATGATATCCGATGACGGTTCTCTTCATATCCAGGGATCAGGAAGGGGAGAGCTCGGAAACGTGGAAGGTGGTGATATTGTGTATGATCGTTTATTCAGCGATTTCCACTTCAAAGTAGAGTGGAAAGTAGACGAAGCTGCAAATGCCGGTATTTTTTATCGAGGTAGCGAAAGCCCTGAATACGATTACATCTGGAAATCTGCTCCTGAAATGCAGGTATTGGATAACATAAATCACCCGGATGCTGCCCTGGGTAAAAATGGAAACCGTCAGGCGGGTTCATTGTATGACCTGATTCCAGCAGACCCTCAAAATGCAAAACCTCATGGCGAATGGAATTCAGCAGAAGTTATTGCCCGTGGAACCATGGTTCAGCATATTCAAAATGGAGAGGTGGTTGTAGAGTATGAAATCGGATCCGATCGATTAAATGCCTTAATCGCTGATTCTAAATGGCCAGGAATTAATGAGAACTGGGGCGACCTGGCTCTGGAAGGAATCATTGGTCTCCAGGATCACGGAGACAACGTCTGGTTCCGGAATATTAAGATCAAAGAACTCTGATCAGAGTTTAACTAAAAAAGCCTTCCTGAGTAATCATGAAGGCTTTTTTTATGATCGAAAACTAGCTCAAATGGGGTGGAGGAGAATAAAAGTCTTAGATGGGATCGATAAATTTTGAAGTCCTTTTTGGAAGAGGGCGCCTCACTTTCTACTTTGTCGCTCAATCTATCGGGAAGTAATTGCTGTAATAGAGGAAGTTCATAATCAAATAATTTAATCGAGCAAATGAAAAAGAAATTAGGATTCTGGCAGATATGGAATATGAACGTTGGGTTCCTGGGTATCCAATATAGTTTTGGATTACAACAGACCGTAATTAACCCGCTCTTCTTATTATTAGGTGCCACGCAAGCAATGCTTCCGATACTGAATATAGCTGGTCCTGTTACTGGTTTAATTGTTCAGCCTATAGTTGGGGCAATTTCAGATAAAACATGGCATCCTAAATGGGGAAGAAGAAAACCGTTTTTCCTGGTTGGAGCCATCTTGGGTAGTATTTGTTTGTTCTTGTATCCTTTTAGCCCAACACTATGGTTTGCGGTAGCCTTGCTTTGGATCCTCGATGTAGGTAACAATATGGCGATGGAACCTTACCGTGCATTTGTTGGTGATAAACTGCCGGATGAACAGCTTAACCTTGGTTATTTGATGCAGAGTCTATTTGTAGGGGCAGGTATCTTACTCGCAAATGGCTCAGTGGTTCTGTTTCAGGATTTATTTGGTGGGGAAGAAGCGTCGGGAGCAGTTCCAACATGGTTGTATTATTCCTTCTTTATAGGTTCATTCTTATCAATTTCTACCATTTTATGGTCAGTACTAAAGACGCCTGAAATTCCTCCTACCGCAGAAGAGCTAAAGCATATACTTGCCAATAAGGCAAAATCAACGCTTGAGAAATTTAAAGCCCCATTTATCGAGATTGGAGAAGCTGTAAAAGTGATGCCCAAGTTTATGTGGCAGTTGTCAGCGGTGTACCTGTTTCAGTGGTATGCATTGTTTATCTACTGGCAATTTATAACCCCTCTGTTTGTGATAACCATGGGTTTTGATACGGAAGTGGCTTTAGCACAAGCCAGTAAAATGAATATGACGTACAATATCGTCACTACCGCTGTGGCCCTTGTACTGGTTCCTTTGGCCAATAAATTTGGGGGTAAAAAGATCTATGTGTTGAGCTTGTTAAGTACGGCAATTGCTCTTTTGACCATCCCACATATTAACGATCCTCTTTATGTGCTTTTCCCGATGGTATTATTTGGAATTGGATGGGCTGCTATGATGGGTATCCCTTATAGTATGGTTTCCAAAATTGTACCTCAGGATAGGAGAGGGGTATACATGGGTATTTTGAATATGATGATCGTTATTCCTATGGGCATTCAAACCCTTTCATTCGGACCAATTTTCAAGTACTTACTTGGTGGGAATGCAGTAAATGCTATGTTCTTCGCCGGCGGATTTTTCGTAATCGCTTCATTGCTGGCTACCCGATTGACTGTAGCAAGGGATTAATAATATTCACTTCTTTTTCTAGAAAAGGAAAAAGCCTTCCAGGTAATACTGAGAAGGCTTTTTTGTACCAAATCAGGTGACTACTTGGACTCGAACCAAGACCTTCAGGGACACAACCTGATGTACTGCCTTTATACGATAGACACATGAGTACCGAAGGAGAGATTCGAACTCTCAAGCCTGAGGCAATAGTTTCTAAAACTACCGTGTTTACCAATTTCACCACTTCGGCATAGTTGCTCAGGATGGAGTCGAACCACCATTCAACGATTCAAAGTCGTTTGTCCTGCCATTAGACGACTGAGCAAAAAGTATGAGCGATAGGATTTGAACCTACAATAACTCTCAGTCCAAGTGAGATAACCACGCCATTGGATCGCGCCCATAAAAAAAGCCCCTTACAAATTAATGCAAGGGGCTTGAAAGTCGTTTATAACGTACCTACACAGTCTTCCCCTTGCTCCTTATGGGCTGTAGAGAAAGAATATGCTGATTGAAAAAATTCATTTAATGAATATAGGAACTATAAATAGAATAGGAAAGAGGGATTCAATAAAATGTACCTCCGATTTGCACCAAAGGTGGGACTTCCCGATGTACATCGGGATAGGCTTCTCGTCCCAATCATTAAATAAAAAAAGAGTAGAACGAGACAAGCTCATCCTACTCTTTTTTTTAGTACCAAAGGTGGGACTCGAACCCACACTCCCGGGGGAACACGATTTTGAGTCGTGCGCGTCTACCAGTTCCGCCACTTTGGCTATTTCAGTAAATGGTCTACCAGCCTGCCTATCGTCGGCAGACAGGTTCCGCGACTTTGGCTTTTTGGCAAGACTCAAATATACGGCAACTTGCATCATATCTTCAAAGAGGAGTTCACCTATTTTATGATTTCCATTTTTTACAGTGAATCAATTTAAGGATGCCTAGATTCAGTTAATGTTTAATAGAATAGGACTATGAAGAAAGTATTCGTTTTGCTTTTTGCTGTTGGTATTTCGATCACCAACGCTCAATCCCAGGAATCCTTCCAGGCACTGGATGTTTTTGACTTACAATGGGTGGATAATCCTCAAATTTCACCGGATGGATCACAAATCGTCTATCAGCGACGGGGAATGGATATCATGACCGATCGAAGAACTTCTTCACTATGGCTGATTAATACTGATGGTACCGATCATCAAAAATTGACAAGTTCAACGAAGAGTGAGTCAAGGGCAACCTGGTCACCGGATGGAAAGCGTATCGCTTTTGTAAGTTCGGATGATACACACGGTTCTGAATTGTTCATTTATTGGGTGGAAACTGGAAAAGTAGCTCGTATCAGCCAGTTGGAAAGAGGTCCCGGAGCGATGAGTTGGTCACCGGATGGGCAATACATTGCGTTTACGATGAAGATTGAAGAAAGAAACCCCGTGTTGGTTCGGGCTCCTAAGAAACCGGAAGGCGCAAAGTGGGCAGCTGCACCGAGAGTTACAGATCGGTTTAAATACGAACAGGATGGGGCCGGCTACCTGGATCCCGGTTTTACTCATATTTTTGTGATTAATTCAGAAGGAGGGATGATTCGCCAGATTACGTCCGGTGATTTTAATCATAGTTCAACGCCGGTTTGGTCACCCGATGGAGAGCGAATTTATTTCAGTGCGAACCGGCACCCGGACTGGGAACGAGTGCGAAGAAATTTTGAAATTTATTCAGTGGATGTTCAATCCGGAGAGATTGCCCAGCTTACTGAGCGTTTCGGTCCGGATTCAGGACCTGCGATCTCACCTAACGGGGAAACCATCGCCTATCTTGGGTATGAGGATAAAATCCAAACCTACCAGGTTTCCAGCATTAGCTTAATGGATTCGGATGGATCTAATCATCGCACGCTGGATTTAGAGTTAGATCGTTCCATTTCGAATGTGAAATGGGCTCCTAATGGCAGGGGGTTATATTTCCAGTATGCCGATGAGGGTGTCTCAAAAATTGGATATACCAATCTTTCCGGGAGGATGGAAATGGTAGCTGAGAGGATTGGTGGTAATTCTATCGGGCGCCCTTATGGCGGAGGCTCTTTTTCAATTTCTGAGAATGGTTCAATTGCGACTAACGTGGCATCTCCATATCACCCGGCAGAACTCGGAGTGGTACGAAGAGGGGAAATGCTCAATCGAATTACCGGACTGAATGATGACCTTTTTGCAAACCGGACTCTTGGTGAAGTGGAAGACATTTGGTACAGCTCTTCTGTAGATGGTCGTGATATACAGGGTTGGTTAATTTATCCGCCGAATTATGACGAAAGCAGAGCCTATCCCTTACTGGTAGAGGTGCATGGCGGACCAATTTCCCATTATGGCCCTCATTTTACTCCCGAGTTCCAATTATTTGCTGCTGACGGGTATGTGGTCTTTTACCCGAATATGAGAGGGAGTACGAGCTATGGCGAAGAATTTGGAAATCTTCTATACCATGATTATCCAGGGGATGATTATCACGATATCATGGATGGAGTGGATGTTTTGATCCAGGAAGGAATTACCAGTGAAGATAGCTTGTATGTAACCGGAGGGAGTGCAGGCGGGATTATGACTGCGTGGATGATTGGCAAAAATAATCGGTTTGAATCTGCAGCGGTAGTTAAACCTGTAATGAACTGGATCAGCAAAACCCTTACCGCTGATAATTATTATGGATATGCTGATTACCGGTATCCCGGTCAACCCTGGGAAAACATTGAAGAATACTGGAAATATTCACCGATTTCGTTGGTTGGAAATGTAGAAACACCAACACTTGTAATGGTTGGTAGCAACGACTTAAGGACACCGCTTTCTGAAGCAAAGCAATTATACAATGCGCTTCAAATCAGAGAAATTGAGACAGCACTGGTCGAGATTCCCGGGGCTAGTCACTTTATAGCAAACCGTCCAAGTCAATTAATCACGAAAGTAGATCACATTTTGGCCTGGTTTAGGAAATATCGATAGCAATGATGAATTAAGAGCTATTGAATTCAATGAAGCTAGAATTCTGAATCGAATAATTGATAATTCTTAATCCTCATACCCGTTTGGGTTGTTAGATTGCCATCTCCAGGCATCTTCGCACATCCTGTCTATATCGTACTCTGTTTTCCAGTTTAGTTCTTTCTCTGCATGGGATGGATCGGCATAACATTCAGCGGAGTCCCCGGGTCTTCGAGGGGCTATTTTATAGGGAATATCTACCCCGGATGCTTTTTCGAACGCCTTCACCATTTCCAGAACGGAAGATCCCTTTCCGGTTCCAAGATTAAAGGTTACCACACCGGGATTTTTGTCGAGTTTTTCCAGTGCTTTAATATGACCTTTGGCCAAATCAACCACGTGTATGTAATCCCTGACCCCGGTTCCATCGGGAGTTGGATAGTCATCTCCAAAAATGGAAAGTTGATCTAATTTTCCGACGGCTACCTGTGAAATGTAAGGGAGAAGGTTACTTGGGATTCCATTCGGGTCTTCTCCAATCATACCGGAATAGTGAGCTCCAATAGGATTGAAATACCTCAGTAGTGCAATATTCCATTCAGGGTCAGCTGTGTGAACATCCCTAAGAATAAGCTCGCTCATTAACTTGGTTTGTCCGTATGGATTTTGAGCCGAAATAGGAAAGTCCTCCGTAATAGGAACTTTTTCTGGTTCGCCATACACGGTAGCAGATGAGCTGAATACAAAATTTTTAACTCCATGCTTAGCCATCACATCACACAAAAAGAACGTAGAGTTCAGGTTGTTGTGATAGTATTTAATTGGATTCGCCACCGATTCTCCGACTGATTTAAACCCGGCAAAGTGGATGACTGCGTCAATTTGATGACGAGCAAATACTTCGTTCACTGCTTGTTTGTTCAGCAGATTAAATTGATAAAAAATGGGTTTTCTTCCGGTAATGTGTGCTACCCGGATCAGAGACTGTTCACTGCTGTTCGATAAATTGTCGATCACAATTACTTTATAGCCAGCTTCGAGAAGTTCGAGCACAGTGTGACTTCCAATATATCCAGCTCCCCCGGTAACTAAAATTGCCATAGATGATTGTTTTTGAATTCAGCCAAATCTAACAGTCATTCAATAAAAAAGCCCCATCAACTTTCCGTAATGGGGCTTTATATCAGACTATGCCAGTAGTCTTCTTTTCGGGGTACAATTTCTGATTGCAATTTCCTGTTTTCATGTTCAGAATTCATCACAAAAGGATAAACTAATCAAGAAGAAAGCCCATTTTGACAAAGTATTTAGCTTGACTTGAATAATTATGGAAATTGGTTTCAAAACGACCTAAGTATTGGGTGGTTTCTAACTCAAGCAGAGTAATTTGATCAGATTCCGCTTTTGTCACATTTAATTTTAGTGAAGTAATAGAGTCAAAAGGGATTAAGATCACACGCTGATAATTGCTTCTATTAACATATAAAGCCAATCCTTTCTCTAATCGTTGAAAGATTCCTTTTGAATCTTCCCAGACCAGCACACTCTCGCCATTAACCGTTATTAGCTCTTTGATGAAATAATAACTGGATCCGGTAACGGTGAACCATTTACCCGGTTCTTTGTAAGGTTTTCCCAGTACTGATTCTATAGCATCAGAATCAATCTCACTTTCTTTTAAAATCATTCAGGAGGATTCGTTTCAGTCTGAATATGGTAATAGACTAAAACTAAAGGTCGTTCCTTTATTGAGTGCACTTTGTACAGAAAGTTTTGCTCCGTGGAGTTCAATGATTTTTTGTGCAATTGAAAGACCAAGTCCAGCTCCGTTTCCCGGAGTTCTGCTGACATCCACCTGGTAAAAGCGATCAAAAATACGTGCTATCTGTTCTTCAGAAATTCCTACACCTGTGTCGGTGATTTTCACATTTACCCGATCTCCGTCATTTGCCGGAGTAATGTTTACGGTACCACCTTCCGGAGTATTTTTAATAGCATTATCGATCAGATTTGAAATAGCCCGTTCCATAAGAGCGATATCCGCATTCACCAGTTTCAACGGTTCATTAGGTAAAATGGATTGGAGAACGATATTCTTGGCATTGGCTTGGGGCTGAAATTGCATTACAACATCCTGCGCGAGCTCTGCAATGCTTACAGGTTCCAAATCTGGTTGTACATTTTTTGCGTCCAGTTTTGATAACTCGAATAGCTCAGAAATCAGGTTGCCTAATTTTTTAGTATTTCGAATTACGATATCATAATACCTGGTTCTGTCCTCATCACTGAGCGACTTTTCAGATTCTTTGTATTGGATGGTTTCCAGGTATCCCTGAATAGAGGCAAGGGGACTGCGAAGATCATGGCTAACATTGGCAATCAGCTCTCTTCTCAATCGATCGACTTGCTTGATTTCGTCCATGTTTGCAACAATCGTGTCTGCCATTTGATTGAATGAATGTCCCAGGGTTCCGAGTTCATCGTTAGATTTTACGCTAACACGTTCATCCAATTGCCCGTGTTCAAAAGCAACAACAGTATTAGTCACATTTCTGAGTCGGTGGGTAAGTAGTCGAAAAACCAACAAACCAAGCAACGCCGTGGTGCCTAAAATAAACAACAGGCCTACCATCGAATTTTTAATTATATAACTTTCGGCGAGCATACCAGCGATTTCATCGTACTGCTGACTCTCCAGAATCACATATAAATAGCAGCCATCACTTCCCATAATGGAGATATGAGCAACAGAGAATGGCTTTTTTACCTCCGGGTTGAGTGGGTCTTCACCCAATATTGGAAGCGTGGCACCGTCAAGATATGCATCAAGGGGTGCGGTATCGACCTTAGCCATGGCAAGTTCAGGTGGGGCATCAGAACCAAGGAAAGAGCCTTTAATCATACCGTTACTTCCCAACAGGTATATATCTACCTGTGGATTGATCCCTTTTAAATACTGGATTTTTTTGGTGATGCTATCCGATTCAATGGAATCCATTAAATAGGGTTGGAATTCCACAGCCATTTCCTCCGCAAGGTTCACATTTACCTTCTGTGTGGTTTCTTCAACAAACATCATGGATGAATTCAATGTTAAGTAGGCGAGGGTGACTCCAAGGAAGAGTACGCTTATCAGGAATACGGTAGAAATCTTTGCGTAAAAACTGTTATTAAAAAAACTCATGCTTCCAATTCTTCTAGTTCAACAAATCTGTATCCGACACCCCAAACTGTTTTGATATACGTTGGTTCGGACGGATCATCTTCAATTTTACTTCGCAACCGATTGATATGGCTGTTCACGGTATGGCTGTACCCGTTGTATTGATATCCCCAAACAACGTCTAATAATTCCTGGCGACTGTATGCTCTTCCTGGATTATTGGCAAATAACATTAGCAGATCGAACTCTTTAGAAGTGAGGTCGAAGGTTTCTCCTTTTAACTCAATGTTCCTCTTATTCGGATAGATGTTCAAATCTCCAAAGTTAATTGAATCATTGACCGTATCAGCCGAGCTATTTGAAACCTGTGATCGGCGAATTAATGCCTTTACACGTGCCGTTAGTTCACGAATGCTAAACGGTTTTGTGAGGTAATCATCTGCGCCGAACTCAAGTCCCATAATCTTGTCGATTTCCTCCGCTTTAGCGGTTAGCATAAGGATTGGAGTGTGGGAATCTTCTTTACGGATCGTTTTACAAATCTCGAATCCATCCTTACCGGGAAGCATCACATCAAGAATAATCAGTGAAAATTTTCCCCCTTCAAATTTTCTTATCGCATCATTTCCATCAAAGCTTTGCTGAACTTCATAATTCAAATCCAAAAGCTGGATTTTAATCAGTTCTGAAAGGTCCTGATCGTCTTCAACAATTAAAATAGGGAGGGCTGGGGTACTCATTTTTTACCCCAAAAATAGCTAAGTGAACCCGAAAAAAGTATCACGAGAGCGTAACATTTACGTGTTTTCGCTTACTTCCTTAAGTTCAGAAATAACTTTATCAATGATTGAACCCATTTTTTGGGACGAATTTCCCAGGGTGGCATCGGGTTGTTCTTCCCAGATAAGTGACTTGGCAAGTTCATATTCTTCCAGAATCATATTTAAACCAAGCATTTGAGCTACTGGTTTAATTTTATGGCCAGCCTTACGGAAATTGACTTCATCCCTGTTAATTAGAAATAGGGTATAATTCTCTTTGAATTCCTCGAAAGAAATTACGGCAGCTTCCGCAAATTCCTTAATGTACTTTGCTTCACCGAACAACATTTCATTAAGGGTTGAGAAATCAACTAATTTTTCTTCACTACTCACTTAAAACTTGATTATTCGTTTGCAGGTTCTTTTACATTGTGGGGAATTGGGTTTCCATCCGGATCGATGTGAACAAAAACAATTTTGTCAATCGTGATGATAGTATCACGATTGAATTTAGTTCTTACTTCACACTTTACAGTAATTGAGGTTCTTCCAAATTTAACAGTTTCCATGCCAATCTCAATCACATCTCCTAATTTTGCCGAACTTACGAAGTTTATTTCAGACATATACTTGGTAACGATCCGCCCCTTGCCAAGCTGGCAAAGAACGAATATAGCCGCTTCTTCATCAATCCAACTAAGTACGGCTCCACCAAACAAGGTTCCGTTTGGATTTAAGTCTTGAGGTTTGACAATTTTTCTGGAGTAAAATCTCATTCGATAGTATAATTTAATATGACCGCAAAGTTAAGAAACTCTCAAAATGATCGATACTTTTAACGCGTTGATTTACTCATTAAATCCGCGAAAATCCCACGAACTATTTCTTTGTTTTCGGATATTTCTATTAGAAAATTAAGCGATTCTAACTACCTTCTTGAAGCACATCGTTTTATTTAAGCAAATACTTGTAACAAACGATAAATATATCCTCTTTAATATTCCATAATAGATATTCAGAGCGGCATTAATAGTTATGAAAACTATAGCGTTTACAAATCAAAAAGGTGGAGTTGGTAAGACTACATCTACCATAAATGTTGGAGCCGGATTAGCAAAGCTTGGCAAGAAAGTTCTACTGGTTGATTTAGATCCTCAGGCAAATCTTACTTATTCTCTTAGAATGCACTCCCAACGTCTCGAAAAAACGGTCTATCAGGCGCTAAAAGGTCAGGCCAGTTTGAATGACGTTTTGATCAAACATAATGGATTCGACTATATCGCATCTTCCCTGGAGCTATCAGGAGCAGAATTGGAGCTGGCTAACGAACCAGCGCGAGAGAGTTTACTCAGAGACTTTCTTAAGCAGTTAAATGGATTGAAATACGATTATGTGCTCATCGATTGTCCTCCGAACCTGGGATTATTAACACTGAATGCTTTTACTGCAGTACAAGATGTGTTTATTGTCCTACAATCCGAATATCTGGCTCTTCATGGATTGTCCAAATTATTGGATCTTATCAAGGTAGTTCAACAACGGTTGAATGCTGATTTAGAAGTTGGGGGAATCATATGTACGTTGTACGATAGCAGAAAAAACCTGAATAAAGAAGTAGTGGGACATATTAAAGATTACTTTGGCAAGAAAGTGTTCAATACTATTATTCGGGATAATGTAGCTTTAGCTGAGGCTCCGAGCCATCATAAAACCATTTTTGAATATGATGGCAATAGTAACGGTGCAAAAGATTACCTTGCTTTAGCAAAGGAGATTAAAAACGGCCATTAGTTTTATGGATAAGAAAAAGGTGATGGGGCATAATCCGCTCGGTATTAATCACCTGGCAGATGCTAAATTTGAATTTATTCCTTTTACTGAATCTGGTTCGGTGTACAAAGAGTCTAACCAGGAAATACGCCGAAAAAAAAAGAAGGTCGTTAGCTATTATCTGGAAGAAGAGTTGATTAATGAAATCAAGACTAAGGCCAAAGCAAATGAAGAATCGTACTCTACCTTTGTTGGAAAGGCACTTAAGAAAGCAGTGAAAGAATAGCCATCCTTTTTAAAGATTCTTCTCAATCAATTAAGTATTATCCAGCAAATTACGCTCGATGATACACTTCCATAAATCACCAAATCTTGATGATTTAGTTACGGCAATTTCGAAGGATCTGAATTCTATTACTGAAGAATCAGACCTTTTCTCTGCTGATTTGATTGTGGTTCAAAACCGTGAGTCCCAGGGCTGGTTACAATCAGAAATAAGTCGTAGAAACGGAGTCGCAGCAAATTTTAGATTTGTATTTCCTTCGGAACTCATTTGGTTTTTTTTTAGATACTTTCAACCGGACCTGCCGAACGAATTACCCTCCGACCGACTGGCACTTGAAATGAGAACCTTTGAGATTTTAGGAAGCCAAAAAGACAATCTTGAAAAAAAGGGGCTTTTCATTCCTGAAAGTAGTGAAGCCAGGCTGACTTTAGCAGAAAGTATTTCAGATGTTTTCGACTTGTACCAGATGTATCGACCGGAAATGCTTTTTAGTTGGGAAAACCATCAACCTGTGGGAAAGGGAAGTACGGTCTGGCAATCCTTTTTATGGAATAGCCTGGTTGAAGATATATCATCGGAATTTGAAGGAATTCCATTTAGGCATCATATTCCGGAATTGTTGAAGAAAGAGTTAGTTCAAAATCCAGGGGCTTTACCAGATAGGATTTTTGTTTTTGGCATTTCTCACTGGTCAAAATCTTTCAGTGATATAGCGAAGTATGTTTCTAAATTTATCCCACTGTATTGGTATGATCAGAACGTCGAACCGTTAGGTGGACAATATGAACATCTGCAAAAATGGGGGCAGACAAAAAGGGAAATCATTCATCATCTCAACTCATCACCTGACGACGTAAAAGTCCATTCTTATCCTGCTTATGAGGAAAATCAGCTAAGACTTTCGGGTGGGATTTCGGTTCATTCATGTCATAGTCCGGAGCGGGAAGTACAGGTATTAAGACAAGAATTACTTTCCGAATTTGATCGGAATCAAAAGCTCAGTGCCGAGGATGTGTTGATCATGGTTCCGGATCCTGAGCTTTATACATCGTACATAAAAAAAGAGTTCTCGGATATAGAAGCTGATCTATCTATCCCTGTATACATTTCATCAACAGCTGGAATCACTACAGATGAAAGTGTACTTAAGCTGCTGGACTTTTTTCTCGGCAAAGAAAGAGTTTCTGACTTTCTGGACCTGATTTCGTTACCCGTAATTCGTGAAGGATTTGAATTAGGTGAAGAGGTATTTCAATTCGTAAGCAGGGCATTTAGTGAAATGAATATTCACTATGGACTCAGGATTTCAGATTCAGACTACAGCATCGAAAAAGGGATTACCCAACTATACCTTGGGTATACTTTGAATATTGAGCCGGTAAAACTGTATGGCCATTTTGCTCCGATTAGCCTTTACTCAAGTGGCGAAGTTTTGGACGTTTTGACAAAAATCTCAAGGTTTTTCAGGTACCTGGTCAATATTAAGTCGATTACAAGGAATCAGTATTCAATAAAAGATTGGTTGCTACAGGTGAAAACCTGGATGCAAACATTTCACCAGAGTGATACAGACTTGTACATTAATAGGATAGACCGGTTAACAAACCAGGCTGTTCTGGGGGGCTCCAAAACTAAAATTGTGTTTGCTGACTTCGTGAAGTGGCTCAAGAGGCACCAAACTGATACAAAAGCTACTTCAACCAGAAGAGGATCCGGAGTTACAGTGAGTTCCTATATCCCGTACAGAAATATTCCATTCAAATTTGTCGGGATTCTGGGGCTCAATGAACATGCTTTTCCACGAAAACCATTTCGTCCCGAATTTGATCTTATCCATGCTAAGCCAGAACCTGGGGATCGCATTACTCAACAGGATGATGAACTTCTGTTTCTTGAGCGACTACTTTCTACAAAGGAAAGGTTGCATTTAAGCTTCATCGGAGAAGGTGAAAATGGCAAAATGCCCTCTTCAATAATTACCAGGTTAAATGATGAGCTTCCAGCCTTACAAGTTCAACGTCACAAGCTGCATGGGTTTTCTGAAGCTAAAAGTCTCGAAGGTGTTTTGTATCCCTCAGTAGACTCCAGGGTAGCTATTTCTATTGCAGATTCTGAAGAATCGGTTGGAGGAGGGAATCGTTTAAGACTTCACCGGGACTTTGAAAAAAATATGTCGATAAATGATTTGATTTTATTTTTTAGTCATCCGGGTAAGTATCTCATCAGCAACCAATTGGAAATCAAGAATATATATGAATCGGTTGATGTTGCAGATAGAGAAGTATTCGAATTGGATGGTCTTCAGAAATTTAAACTCAGAGAAATCCTTGATCGGTTAATGATTGATGAAGAGCTTAACCCGAATTTGAAGCCATACCTTCGAGTCTCAGGGGTTTTACCCAAAGGTCTAAACTCCACAGCTCAGTTTGATGACCAGTTAAAGCAGATAACAGAACTAAAGAGAAGTCTGAAAGCTTATGATGGTGCTGAAGCCCAAAAAAAGAAGATTGAAGTTGTAGGGGAAGATTTCTGTATTACTGGAGAGTTAAATAACTATTTCAAAAACTGGAGAATAGAATGGGGGCTTGGATCTGTCAAGTCCTGGAAAATCATATCGGCATGGATTGGGCATTTGGCTTCACAGATTTCAGTTCCTGATTATTCCGGTACGAAAATACTTGGAATTTCCAACGGGCTTATTCAGGAATACTCACTAGCGCCGGCTGAATCACCACAAAAAGTTTTAAACTCCCTTGTTGAGTTCTATATGGTTGGAGATGCCGGAATCGAGAACTTCTCATGTATTCCGGAACTGAGTAGGATATACACTGAAAATCTCGATTCTGAATCGAAGGCAAATACTAAACTGGAAAAAGCCTGGTTTTCAACCGATTTCAATCGTGGGGAAGATGCTGATTTCTATCATCAGATGATTTGGAAAGACGAGTATCCGTGGGATTCCATCACATTTAAAGAGCAATCTAAATCAATCTGGGAACACATTCTAGATCATTTGGAGGTCAAAACTATTGGCTAAAGAACTGAATGTTTTTGATTTAGAGTTTCAAGGAGTCCATCTAGTAGAATCTGGTGCCGGAAGCGGGAAAACCTACAGTATTACTTCACTATATATTCGTGCTTTAGTGGAAAGGAAAGTACTTCCTTCGCAGATCCTGGTATTAACATTTACAAACGCAGCCACGGATGAGCTGAAAATTCGGCTAAGAAACCGTATCCAGGAAGTCATTCATGCAAAAGAAAAGCAGGGGAACAGCGACCCGTTCATCCAAAGGATTATTTCCCAAATTGATGCTAATGTCCTTACACATCTCAAAAGATGTCTCTTTAGTTTCGATGAAGCTAATATTTCAACCATTCATGGTTTTTGTCAAAGAGTGCTGGCAGAATACGGAGCGAGAATGGAAATACCTCCCGCGTTTGAAATCATCACAGATGATGATGAGCTTGTTCAGGAGGCAGCCGATAACTTTTGGAATGAATACTTTTTTAAAAGCTTTGGAACGTCCAGTTTTCAGGACTGGTCTAAATCATATCTAAACCTGTTATTTCGATCACCTGACAGACTTCTTTCTCAGATAAAGGAGCTAATCCATCAGCCTGATATCATCCTGGTTCCAGGCGAAATGAACGTTGAGGATTTTACCGAGCACTTCGATGATTCCGTTTTTGCTTTTCATCATATGAGAGATGTGTTTGATAAGGAATATGAGACTCTGATATCATTCTTTGAATCTGATGCTTTGAACGGAACAAAATATCGAAATAAAGAGCAGTTGGTCGAACAATTGAAGGCCTGGATGAACCAGGATGATATGTGTCCTCCTCCAATGAAGGATTTGTTTAAGTTTGGCCGATTTATGCCGGAAGAGGGGCTTAAAAAAAATAAGAGTGCCCCTGATTTAGAACTTTATAAAGCCGTAGATACGTACTTACAATCCTTCGAAGAATTAACAGCTATTGAAATTGCCTTTTTACTAGAAGCCGTTCAGAAGATTCGAAACTCGATAATCAACCTGAAAAGGTCGAGAGCTAAACTTGGCTACAATGATTTACTCCTACTTACCCGGGATGGATTGACGGAAGCTCCTGGAATCGGCAGGGAGTTAGCCAAACGCTTTCCGATAGCATTTATCGATGAATTTCAGGATACGGATCATATACAGTATTCCATTTTTAATTCTATCTACTCAGAATCAGTTGAAACTTGTTTAGTTCTGATTGGAGATCCTAAGCAGGCAATCTATCGTTTTCGGGGAGCCGATCTGAACACCTATTTACTGGCAAGAAGTAAAGTGAATCCGGATAACATGTATTCATTGACGCATAACTATCGATCGGGATCGAGGCTTATTCGGGGGGTCAATGCTTTCTTTTCGGGGGTTAAATCACCGTTTAAGATGGATGGACTTACTTTCCAGCCAGCAAATTTTCCTAAAGGGAAAAGAGATACTCAAATAAGAATCTCAAATCTGGACCTGGCTCCGCTACAAATCCGTGAATTCGACCCTGAAGCTGGAAAAACTGATAGTGTAAGGGTAAACATTGCCAATTCAGTGGCATCTGAAATTGTAGAAATTCTCACAAAGGATGTAACGATTAATGAAGTGAAAATCGGACAATCTGATATAGCGGTTTTGGTTGATACTCATCGAAATGCTATGCTCATAAAAGAAATACTATGGCAGTATGGATTAAGGAGCATAATCGATAGTAGAGCTTCAGTGTTTCATACCGAAGAAGCCGATGAGATATACAGGCTATTAGTTGCTATTTCTAATCCTTTTAATCTCGGATATCTTCGTTCTGCACTTTGTACATCTTTGTTGGGTAATGAATTGTCGGACTTAGCGACTCTGGAAGAAGAAGCGGTAAAATCAATTGCAGCTTCTTTTAGTGAGTTAAAAAGGATTTGGGAATCGGATGGTCTCGGAACCCTCTTTGGAGAATTAGAGCGTGAGTTCAATGTTCTGATCAATCTTTCCAGGACATCAAACCCTGAGCGATCAATCACAAACTATAAGCACTTGATTGAGTTGCTTTCAAACGAAGAACGAAGAAATTCGTTAACTATAAAATCGCTCATTCGGCATTTTCGAAAAAAGAGAGATGAAAAGAACTCTGGTACATCGGAAGAGGATATTGTCCGGCTCGAAAGTGATGACCAACTAATCCAGATTGTAACTCATCATGCAAGCAAAGGGCTGGAGTACCAGGTTGTTTTCTGCCCGTTTTTATGGAGATTATCCATCAGGAAACCGCAAATCATTACACACTCCGACGGGCAGTCAATTCGGGCTATCACTGATAAAAAACGGAACTCTTATAAATCTGATTTAGAGGTCTTCATGTCCGAAGAGGAGTCCGAGAAACTCAGGCTGGCGTATGTTGCTTTAACAAGAGCAAAAGCGATGTGCTTCGTCTATTCACCGTTGAGTTCAAAAAAAAGCCCGGCATATTTTAATGCGATCGGCTATTTGACAGAGAACAATTCTGAGGTAAAGAACATGATTGAGATGGAATCAAATCTTGTTCATAAAGAGGCTATTCAGGTTCATAATAAAACCTTCAAAAGTGAAGAAGCCAATAGAAGTCTTGAGATCAAAACGGCCACATTTCCAAGAAATGATCTGAATGATTATGAAAGGATGGTCAGTTTTTCCTCACTTACAGCTTCATCTGGAAATGAAGAATCCGGCTATATGGATTTCGATTACGATGCTGATTTGAGACCCGATGAATTAGAACGACCGTTAGACGTCGAATTGAATGTTTTTGGATTACCTAAAGGGAAGACAACAGGGAATCTGCTGCACTCTGTATTTGAAAGAATCGATTTTACCGATGGTGATTCTGTCGAACCTGTAATTGATGAACTGCTTCTGGAATTTGGTTATGAACCAAAATGGAAACCTACCATTCTTGAATTAGTCGATCGGTCACTTAATCATGATCTTATAGATGAGTTATCACTTAGTGATATTAAAAATACAGACCGACTTGTAGAGATGGAGTTTTACTTTCCCATTCGGAATCTTAGGACGAATGATTTTTTTGGAATTTTAGGTAAAGAAAAGGAGAGAAATAGCCCCAAAATTCATGGCTTCATGAAAGGGTTCATAGACCTTATTTTCAGGCACAAGGGCAAATATTTTATCCTTGATTACAAATCGAATCATCTGGGAAACAGCTATTCGGATTATTCAGACAGTATGCTTCAAAAAGAAATGATCCATTCGAATTATGACATCCAGTACCATATTTATCTGCTTTCATTTCTGAGGTATATGAAAGCAAAATCACCCGGCTTCGATTACCAAACAGATTTTGGAGGGGTGATTTACTTATTTCTTAGAGGTATTCAATCGGGAGTGGATAGATCAGGGGTTTTTTATCATAAACCCGAATTAGAAGTAATAAATAAACTCGATGCTCTAATGAATGGTGTAGAAGTGAATGTTTGATTACGTGCATGATTTTTTGAAATACCTCGATGAGTTACAGTTGGTTGATAGTTCAGAGATAGAATTCGCATATTTTTTGGCTCGATTGTACCCGGGCATTTCTGTAAAACAGCTTTTGATTGGAATGGCTCATCTTCATTTTCAAAAACAAGGGCATGTTGCCATTGATCAGGAATTAGTAGACAGGTACCGAATAATCACCAGGCTAAATTCCACCAGCATTATACTGGGTGAAGAGGTTATAACTCATCCTTGCATAGGCAAACCAGGAGATTTCAAACTTTTTATTTATGATCAAGATCTGCTGTACGACCATAAGGGTTTTAATAACGAATCCAGGTTGGCTAACTGGTTTCGGGTTCGTGCCGGAATTGAAGCCGAATTATCGGAGAATGACAGAAGCAAACTGATAAACAAATTCGAGGCGAGTTCAAATGATCTCCAGGTAAAAGCGATTGCGAATTCCTTTTTCAGAAAACTTCTATTTATTACCGGCGGGCCAGGAACAGGGAAAACGTATACTGTGAAGAAGATCATCGAAGAACACAAGATTATCTTTGGAAACACCTATCGAATCAATATTGCGGCTCCTACCGGAAAAGCGGCACAGAGAATTAATGACTCACTCGCAAATTCTGAAGACAGTTTTCCAAGAGCCGTCACTGTTCATCAGTTACTTGGCGCGACCAATTCGTTTTCACCTTTCACTAATAACCAGAAGAACCCTTTATCAATAGACTTACTGATTATTGATGAGGCTTCAATGATGGATCTTGCACTTTGGGTGGCATTGATTGACGCTATTCCTGAATCAGCGAGAGTTATTATAGTTGGTGATCCATATCAATTAGCTTCTGTAGAATCGGGTTCAGTTCTAAATGATATCATTTCGGTTTTTGATGAGCCGGATGTAAATGAAGCTATAAAAGAGTCCATCATAATCCTGTCTCAAAATTTCAGATTCTCAGATAAAACAGGAATAGAGCATGTATCAAGTGCGATAAATTCTATGAATGCCGATGAGATGCTGTCCTTACTTGAGAATAATAATGACTCTGATATTCATCTCATTGAGCCTTCCTCTAAGTATATTCAGGAGGTGCTAGAGAAGTATGCAATTCAACCTACAGTAACTAAAGGTCTTAGAACAAAAATGCATGAGTTCAGGATTCTTTGTGCGGTGAGATATGGTCCGTATGGGACAAACCGTCTTAATCGGATTGCAGAAGCTGAAATTAAGAGAAGATTAAAAATACCTCAATCCCAGGAATGGTATGATGGGAGGCTTGTCCTCGTTACCAAAAATGATTACCAGTTAGAGATACAAAATGGTGAGACAGGAGTGTATGACGCAGAAAGTGATACGATCTACTTTAAAGAAAACAAAAGAGTAAATAGAATATTTCTAAAAAATTATGAGCCTGGTTATTGTATTACGATCCATAAAAGCCAGGGATCTGAATTCAATCATATAGCTATCATACTCCCCGACAAGGAGATACCCCTTCTTACAAAAGAACTTTTATATACAGCTGTAACAAGAGCCCGCCAAAGTGTTCTTGTAATTGGAAGTAAGCAAATAATTGCTCAAACCGTTACCAATAGGATATTTAGAAGAACAGGGTTAAAAAAAAGAGTACACGTTTAGTTTTTTCGGACTTCCCCAATTTAATGACATTAAAAAAGCTGTAGTCGTTAGACTACAGCTAGATTCTGTACCCCGAAAAAGCCAACGTATTCAAGGAAGGTTGGTTGATAGCCAGCCTTCTTTCTTTTGTTTTTCGAGGCTTTTCAAATATGACGCTTTATTTGTTTAATTACTTTTAGAACTTATTAATAAGGATTAGAGAAACTTTAAATAAGAGCTATTTTATTTCAAGCAGTTCAACCTTAAAGATTAAAGTATCTCCGGGTTTTATCGGTCCGCCTGGTCTTGGATTATCACCATAAGCTAAATCTGCTGGAATATAGAACTCGAACTCTGCTCCCGGACTCATTAATTGAATACCCTCTATCCAGCCAGGTATCATTTGGCCGAGTATAAACTCTGCGGGTTGTCCATCTCCATATGTTGAATCAAAAATAGTACCGTCGATTAAGCGGCCCTCATACATAACTACCACGGTATTTTGTGGGGTAGGGTTTTCGCCCTCTCCGGGAGTAACGATTTTATACTGCAACCCGGAAGCAGTTTCTATAACTCCCTCTTGAGTTCGATTCTCACTTAAAAAATTCTCTTCTTTAATCTTGTTTTCAGTGTTAATTCGATCTCGAATATACTCGTTGAAGCGGATGAACATAGGCCGGAGATCATCATCACTAATTATGCTTTCGTTGCTTTCAATAGCCGTTATAAAACCGGCTACATAAGCATCAACATTTACATCTGAGAAATCAAGCGATTCAAGTTGAAATCCATTCTGAAAACCTACCGCATAACTTGCACTGTCAACCAAGGAGTTCAAGGTTGCTTCCGTTGAATATTCCATTTCGGGTTGGGAACACGCAAAAGTTGTTAGTGCGATAATTGAAATAAAAATGCTTTTGTGTAAATGTTTCATTATAAATTTGAATTTCTGAGTTAAAAAACTGGCAAAAGATAGAACAATTGGGATTGTAATACACTTTATAAACGTTCTGTGTATATTCGACCCAGTTTTGATTAAATCTACAGGATACATTGACTTTTAACGATTTTGACCTTCATGAATCCCTGCGGATGGGGCTGCAGGATATCGGTTTTTCTGAACCCACTCCTATACAAGAAATTAGCATTCCCATTACGTTGGCGGGAAAGGATGTTTTAGGTGCCGCACAAACAGGAACAGGAAAGACCGGTGCATTTGTAATCCCTATACTGAATCGAATTCTTGAGCATCCTTCGGAAGGAACAAAAACGTTAATTCTATCACCAACCAGGGAGCTTGCGCACCAGATCGATGAACAGATTTTTGCTCTTGGATATCACACAGGAATAACTTCAGCAACGATAATCGGTGGAGAAGATTTTGCAAAACAAGCCGAAGCTATTCGTGCCGGGGTTGATATAATCGTTGCAACTCCGGGTCGGCTTATTGATCAAATGAAAGTACTTGATATAGATTTCGGCCACATTAAGTTTTTGGTGCTGGATGAAGCCGATCGGATGTTGGATATGGGTTTCCTGCCGGATGTAAATCATATTATTGATAAGCTGCCAACAGAGCGCCAAACACTGTTGTTTTCTGCTACTATGCCGAAGCTAATTCAGAAACTTGCAAAAGACATCATGAAGGATCCTGAATTGGTACAAATTGCAGTTTCTAAACCTTCTAATAGTGTTTCACAACGTGCTTATCAGGTTGATGGGAGAGAGAAACTGAAGCTCACTCAGCGCTTGTTGGATGAACTCGAATGGTCCTCATGTATCATTTTCACCGCTACTAAGAGAGGAACCGATCAGCTGGAGCGACTTTTAGTGAAAAAAGGAATTGAGGTTGCCAGCATACATGGAGATCGTGATCAGGCCGAACGAACCCAGGCTTTGAATGATTTTAAAAATGGGAAAGTACCCATCATAGTTGCAACAGATGTTCTTGCCCGAGGTATTGATATTGCAGATGTTTCTCTCATTGTTAACTATGATGTACCCCAGGCAGTGGAAGATTACATTCACAGGATTGGGAGAACTGGTCGCTATGATAAGACAGGGATGGCTGTAACCCTGGTAAGCAAAAAAGATGCTAGGCTATTTAAGCCAATTCGGGATAAAGTTGGAAATGATCTGGAAATCATTGACGGAGATGCAATGCTTGGTATTGGATCTACAACTGAGCCTGCCACACGAAAAAAGAAGCCAAATACCAAAGAAAAAAGCAAACCAGAGAAAGCAGCAAAAAAGAAACCGACTAAAACAAAATCCATAAAGCCTGATTTCTCTAACTTTACGACTGTTTCAGTCTCCACGAATGAAGAAGGTAAGCTGGTGATTCAAATACTGAATAAGCCGGAAAAAGAGAAACAACCGAAGAAAGAGAAACCGGCTAAAACAAAGTCTAAGGAATCCCCCAAGCAGCAGAAAGATCAAAAGAAGAAACAACCTGCTTCAAAAAATGATCGGTCAAAGAATAAAAAGAACAAGAATCAAAGCAGGCCAAAAAGTAAGGGACAAAAGGAAGCTCCCAAACCAAAGGTGGAGCTAAGGAAACTTGATAAAGCTGCTGAAAGAAATAAGAAGTCAAGGAAGCCTGCAAAAGGTTTATGGGGAATGATCAAAAGTATGTTGCCTAAATTCTAAGAGCATAACACTCTCTTAAATTTCAAAAGCAATTAATCTGTTATCATCCATAAAAAAGGTATGCGAAAATTTGTTCTATTATTATCACTTTCACTCGTCACAGTTTCGGCTTGTGGATTTCAGATCACTAAAAACGAAGTAATTTCTGTTCGTGAGTCTGTTTCAGAACCGGCAGATAAATTGCCGTTAGTTGAAGATGGTCCAATTAAGAATGTGATATTTGTAATTGGTGATGGGACCGGCTTGGCTCAGTTATATTCGGGTCAGGTTAGTTTAGTTGGGAAAGAAGGGTGGTTGAACATACAAACCATGCCTGTAACTGGTTTAGTGACGACGCATGCTGCAAATCGTTTAATTACTGATTCTGCCGCAGGAGCTACGGCGTATTCGTGTGGAGTAAAAACAAATAATGGGATGATTGGTCAGCTACCGGACGGCCGTCACTGCAAAACTATCTTAGAAATTGCTGAAGAAAATGGACTAAGCACGGGACTTGTTGCAACTTCTACCATTACACACGCAACGCCTGCAAGTTATGCGGCTCATATTGATTCCCGATCAAAACAGCCTGAAATTGCAGAACAGTATGTGAGTTCAGGTGTCGAAGTACTGTTGGGAGGAGGGCTTGAGTTTTTCATTCCCGAAGGCCAGCCTAACAGTTCCAGAACCGGGCCAAGGAATTTGATATCTGAATTTCGAAATAATGGCTACGATTTTGTTGAAAATGCTCAGGAGCTTGAGAATTCCGATGCTGATTTAATTCTTGGCTTATTCTCTCCCGCAGGAATGCCATCAGAGAATCGAACTCCTACCTTAAAAGAAATGACTGACAAAGCTTTGGAAGTGCTAAATAGAAATGATCAAGGCTTTTTTTTAATGGTTGAAGGCTCCCAAATTGATTGGGCTGGACATGGAAATGACGCGGAATATTCAATTAGAGAGGTTGCAGATTTTGATGCGGCTGTAAAATCAATTTTAGATTTTGCAGTTGAAGACGGTCAAACGTTAGTGGTTCTTACCGCTGATCATGAAACAGGAGGGATGGGCGTGAAAGGAGCAGGTAATGAACAGTCGCTTACTGTTACCTGGACTACCGACTACCACACGGGGGTTCCTGTTCCGCTGATGGCTTACGGCCCTCATGCCATTCAATTTACCGGGTGGCATGATAACATTGATGTAGGTCGTAAGGTTGCAGAGATTTGGGGAATTGGAACACTCCCTCAAATCATTGAATAGCAATCGTTTTTATGGAAGGATGTTCACCTGAAATATCCGTCCATGCTAATAAAAGACCTGACCTTGTTTTTGTTAATTGCGGGAAACCTGTAGACCTGGAAGGATCAATCTCTGAAATTGTTTCCTGGGTTAATACCTCGCCATCTACAGTTACTTTTACGAGCTTCAACTCTGCATATTCCTCTGATCTGGTCATCCAGCTAACCCAGGCCGAAGATTGATTTGCTAATACAACATCTACTCGCCCTAATGGAATATCCTGATCTATGGTTATAGGATTATTCCAGGATGAGCCTTCATCAGAGGAAAAAGCAATTTTCACTTTCGGTTCGTCATCAGCGCCAGTAAACCACGCCGTAGCGATAGTCCTGCCTATCGCATCCATCATTGGACCATTCACAGGACATGCGGCGATTTGCCATCCATCATTGTGAACGAGGATAGGATCGCTCCAGGAATCCGAATCAATAGAATATTTTGATACATAAATATCCCGAATTTCATCATCAGTACGATCCCGATAGGCAGCCAATAATCCGGAGCTGGTTTTGACCATTGAAGTATTACAGCAATCGCATAAGCTAGCATCAACTTCTTGTTCAAATCGAATGTCAGAGCCATCTATTAAAGCTCCTCTAAGGGTCATCGCTGTTGTTAAATCTGTAACATGCTCATCTTCGTGGCCATGTTGATGTCCTCCCTGAGTATTTCTTCCATCTAACCAAATTGCGTAATACTCAGAAGCTGATAATGGAATCATGCTTACAAATCCATGTTCGGTCGGGGTTCCATCAGAATGGGGTACAAAGGGTTGGATGCTATTTCCTGATAATGATGAGACAGTGACATCGTAGGAATATGTACCTCCGGCTTTTTTCTGGAGCCAGTGTGCTGCAACAGGTTCACTATCGTGAGCTATTACAGACGGAAAATCAGCCCAGTTTACAAACCAGGAATCAGAGGCGGATATAAGTACAGGATCAGACCATATCTCGTGGGCTATGCTACTATAAAAGAGCTGAGTAGAATCCCCGTTCGTTTCCATCCAGCTCATAAAAACAGTTCCTGTATTATCGGTAAAAAGCCGTGGGAACTTTCCATTATCGCTTGCAGGATTATCTATCTCAACAATCTCAGGGGCAGATGTGCAGGATGCTATTAAAAAACTAATCAGAATCAGTACTCGCATTCATTCTTTTTTTTGTGATTAACGCCAGGAAAATGGCAGTAACTTGTATCAGAATCATACTTGCCGAATATAAAATATCAGGTTCAGGCATTGCCAGAAACTCGCTCAACCTCCAAAGAAGAAATAAGGAAGCCAAAGCGAGGAGATGATTTGCAGGGCTAAAGCTGGTTATTGTAACAGCAAGCATGGAAGCAATCCAGGTTGAGATAAATACTCCCAGTCCGAGGATTAAAATCCATTGAAAACCAGGGAGATTGGATATCCCGTAAAATGTGAATTCGGCCTGGTGGTAAAAAATGATGACTATTCGAATGAAGAATTCACAAAAGGTGGCAAAAAAAAACGTTCCCAAAACCGTAATTAAGCTTCGCATTAACAAGAAAGGATTTTTGAAATATTCAAGGGGATTCTGATCAGGATTGTTTCGTATTTTCCACAAAAAGATACTGCTATGAAAAACCTTTTGTTTATACTTTTTGCGCTGTTAATGTTTAATACCGCTTCTGCTCAACAGGATGAGGAAGTTGTAAGGCTATCAGAGCCCGTTCAGGTTACTGATGAATATGAAGTTTTTGGTTCCGAATTAGAAGAACATGCAGAAGATCGGTCAGTTACTTTGAAAGCTTCCATTACTGAATTGGATGCAGAAAACGAATCTGAGATTTTCATAAAAACCACTGTGCATCAGGTTTGTAAGAAAAAAGGATGTTTCTTTATCGCTGTTGATGGAGACCAGCAAGCCAGAGTGACTTTCAAAGATTACAGCTTTTTTATTCCCACAGATGCGGTTGGAAAGGAAGTAATTATAAGAGGTGTTGTTGCTGAAAAGATTCTTTCTGAAGATCAGGCTAAGCACTATGCTGAGGATGAAGGCAGAGATTCTTCAGATATCCAGGGAGAGCAAAAAGAATATTCTATTGTAGCAACCAGTCTATTAGTACCAAAATCAAAATAAAGAATGCCGGAAAACGATTTTTTAGCCCCGGAGGAAACTACTTCTTCGGATAAACAGCTGATGGAATCTCCCGAAATGGAAACCATCGCAAAGAAAGTGATCAGTGATTATAATCTCGAATTTGGCCCGGCCGAAATAGGTTTTTTCCTTGTGTATCCCCATATCTCAAAGCAAAGAGCAGCCAAAGCCATGAAAGCTACCAGAGAGGTTAAGTACTATTCTGGCAACGATTACCTGATTGAAGTTTCGGGTGAGTTGTGGGACATGCTGGATCAGAAAACAAAAGACATGATGATTTACCATCAACTACTGCATCTGGATCCAACGTTTAAATCAAAGACCCAGGAATGGAAGATGAATCTTCGAAAACCCGATTTCGCTGATTTTTATGCGATCAATGACAAATTTGGGAATGAATGGTATAAGACTATTCAGGCTACGGCCTCTTCGTTGTACGATTTGGATCCGAGACAGGAAAGCAAAGTCAGTTTATAACTAGCCTACGGTGTAACCTTCACCAGTGAGTAGCTGAGTTACTTTGGTAAGATGATTTCCCTGGATTTCGATTACTTTTCCTTTTATGGTCCCACCCGTGCCTAACTTTGACTTAATCTTTTTTGTCAAAGTTTCTATCACCTGCGGATTGTGAGTCAGCCCCTTGATTACGGTGACTTGCTTTCCCCGGCGGCCCCCGGTTTCGATTGTAACTTTAAGCTTCATTTATACACTCGTTAGTTTCCACTTTCCTCTTCTGAAGATTAAATATCCTAGTATAGCTAGCAAGGTTTCAGCGACTACGATTGAGTAGAACACCCCGTCTTGTTTAAGGCCTAGCTCAAGAGCGAGAAAGTAAGCCAGAGGAATTTCTACCAGCCAGAAGCAAATGAAGTTAATAAGAGTAGGGGTCCCGGTGTCTCCAGCTCCATTAAAGGCCTGAATAACGATCATTCCAAAGGCATAAGCCAAATATCCATAACTGATAATGCGAAGGCATTGTGCTCCAATTTCAATTATTTCAGAATCAGAAGTAAACAGGCTAATTAAAACATCAGCCAGTATGTAGAATGTTACTCCTACTACCGCAAGAAAAACCATATTTACTCCTGCGGTAGCCCATACTGATTTTTCAGCTCGTTCAGGTTTGCCGGCTCCCAGGTTTTGTCCCACCAATGTTGCCGCGGCATTACTCATTCCCCATGATGGGAGAATCGAGAAAATGAAAATCCGTATGGCAATTGTATAACCGGCAACGGTGATACTCCCGAATTCAGCTAATATCCGTACAAGCCCTATCCAACTGGATGTTGCAATAATGAATTGACCAATACCCCCCAGGGAAACTCGGATCAGTTTCTTCATTATTTCCCAATGCACAACGAGTTGCTCGCGACTAATTTTAATACGGTGTTTTCCACTACCCAATAAATAGAACTGGTAGATAACTCCTATACCTCTTCCTGTTACCGTTGCTACTGCGGCCCCGGTTACTCCAAGTTCCGGGAAGAAACCGATCCCAAAAATGAGTAAGGGATCCAGTATAATATTCAATCCATTTGCGACCCAAAGTACCCTCATTGAAATGGCTGCATCGCCAGCTCCTCTGAATATGGCATTAATAACAAATAGCAACATGATAACTACGTTTCCACCTATCATGATGGTCGTGTATCCGTAAAGATTCTCAATGATGTTGGGCTCTGCACCCATTAAACGAAGTAGATCTTTGGAGAAGAAAATCCCTATAAATGCGATTGGTATGGAGACTAACAGAGCTACGAGAATAGCCTGAACAGCGGACATTGAAGCTCCATCCGTATCTTTTTCCCCAATTCTTCGGGCAACGAGGGCAGTAGTACCCATCGCTAATCCAATTCCGATTGCATATATGATTGTAATCAGGGATTCAGTAATGCCCACGGTGGCTACTGCATCGGCTCCTAATCTGGACACGAAAAAGATATCAACCACTGCAAATATCGATTCCATGGACATTTCGAGTACCATCGGAATTGAAAGCAGAAGGATAGCACGACCTAATTTCCCCTCAGTGAAATCTTGTTCTGTACCCGCTATAGACGCCTTTATATCTGCCCAGAGAGTGGGCTTATTTTCTTCTTTAATCACACACAGAATATTTCATTTACGATATGAAATATTCTGCTCGTTTAGAAAGGCAATTTTATTCTAATTATTACGATTTCTGACCTTAGCCCGGGTACCACCGAGTGTGCTAATGGTTTCATTCCCTGATGGAGTAGTAACAGTTACTGTAACTGATGCAGCAGTAACATTGGAGTTATCCTCATCCACATCAGAAATTGAAACTGTAAAATCGGTAATTCCAGCCCCACCAGTAAAGAAATCGCCCAGTGTAACAGCTGCATCACCAGTAACGGATAAGAAGGTTGAAGCCTCAACCGTAATTCTGGTACCCGCAGCCATTGGATAGCCATTCAAATCGGTGACTGAGAAGCTGACATTTGCCGCACCGTTTGCAGGTACATCAAAAGTGTTTCCTGCGAAAGTGATGTTTGCTTCTCTGGTTGTAAACAGGATGAGTTCATCAGTCTCCAGATCGTTATTGTTCTCATCAAAAGTATGAGCTCTTACAGTGAAGAAACCAATGCCGTTGGGGTGGCCATCTGGGCGGCTTCCATTGGGATAGAATGCAACTGAAGCAAACCCATTGGCATTAGTCTGCGCAGATCCACGAATAATCCCTGCGTTAAGTGATCGAAAATCTACAGCAGTGCCTTCGCGTACAGGATTACCAAACTTATCACCGACACTTGCGACGACGTTATATTCTAATTCTTGTGAAATAAACCCAAAACCCTCGAGGTTTCTGTTCTCTGGTGCTACAAAGAAATGATCTGGACTAGGGAATCCTCCACTAACCGAAATAATGACTGGTGAAGATGCGATTCGGGCGCCGTCTTCACGCTCGATGAACGCTTCTATACGTACTACACCCGCTGAGTCACCACTAAACAAGCTTGTAATTGCATTTCCCTCATTATTGGTTATTGCCTGAGATGGAACTACAGCTTCACCTCCTCCCGGTCCATTTAGAATCCTGAAATTCACTGTTGTTGGTGAGTTGGCATCCATTGCACGACCTGAAGAATCCTGTACGGAAAAACTAAATCTTGAATTTACTATTCCACCGGTTTGCCTGATATTAATTTCAGTATTCGTAACACTGTTTAAAACGATTGCGGCTGGGATTCCAGGTTCTCCTTCAACGATTATATCATCTTCATCATCGGTTCCACCACCTCCGGTTCCTCCGCCACCTGTGGTGGTTTCCAATTCCAGTTCAACGTCAATTACTACTTCCTGGGAAGGAATCAGAGTTGTGGATGTAGAAAAAGTATTGTAGCCATTTTTTGATACCTGAAGCGTTATATCGGTTGGTGTGGAGATATCAAGGTCTCCGAAAATATAAGCTCCGGTAGTATCGGTAGAAGTGAAGTTATCTGATAATTCTGCCGGGGAGCTAATAACAACAGCTGCTCCGGAAACCGGCCGCCCGCTTACATCATCAATAATGCGACCACGAACAGTAGCAAAATCATCGCTTGATGTACTACAACCCGAAAAAACTATAAGTAAAGCCAGTGGAAAAAGTGCCGTAAGTAGATTCTTCATTTTTTTTTGATACTAAGAGAATAATGAGCCGAATTCATTACAATTTTCGCAAGTCCGCACAAAAATACAACCCCTTGTTTATTTATCTACGGTTTCAAGTGATTTCTTTAGTTCAGGCTCCGGTACAAATTTCCATACAATATAAGCTGTGAGAACAATGGTAAATGCACCTAGCAGTGTATTTGATAAGTAGCCGGCATATTCATAGAAAGGTCCTGCTAGTACCCCAGCCAGTCCAGCTCCAATATTACCAATGGCTACCAGGAGACTCATTAAAGATCCTCTGTTATTTGATTGTACTAACTCACTGGAAAGTGCCTGAAAAGGGCTTATTCTCATAGCTATCAGGAGCATAGCTAATGGGAACATTACAAAGGCTACCCAAAAATCCAGAATTACATAAGTGGTTACTCCCATTAAGATTGCCAGCCCTATGCACGACCATATGATCATATTCTTTCGGCCAATTTGATCTGATAGCCGTCCTGCACGTGGCCCCGTTAGGGCATTCATGATGCCTCCCGCAAAGAAGACCCATCCAATCTGGGATACGGAAACATTAAACTCTGAAGCCAGCCATGCAGGTAGATATATAATATAAATAGAGAGGCTTAAGAACATTAGCAGGTAGGAGAGAGCAACCGCTTTAATATCCCGGTTTCTTAAAAGATCTCTGTACTTGATGAAGGTGCCTTTTACGGTGATTTTAGCTTTTGTAAGAACGACATCGGGCTGAGGGACATAAATAAGAATTAAGAAGAAAGTGATTCCCATAATTCCACCGAAAATCATAAATGGAATTTTAAACCCGAATTCTTCCGCAAGAAATGTCCCCAAAGGTATTCCGAGAATTTGGCCCATCGCTATCCCGCTCATTATCCAACCGTTTGCCCAGCCTCTTTTTTCATATGGAAAATAATCTCCTACATATGAAACGGCTGCACCGCTAAGAACTCCACCCGCCATTCCGGCACAGGCTCTCAAAATGAGCAGCGAAACGAAATTGTTTGCTACCCCATGTAGTAAAAGAAAAAGCGTCATCCCTGAGCTGCCTATCAGGAGTATTTTTCTTCTTCCGATTTTATCGGATAAAGGACCAACGCTAATTGCACAGAGTCCCAGCATAGTGGCATAGACGGTCACCAAATTTCCGAGCAAACTTTCAGATGTACCTAATTCTGCTCCGATTTTTGGGAGAATAGGGGCAATTATCATTACCTGACTGCTCGCAGCAAATACCAATAACCATAGGGGAAATATTATAAAATAAGCACTGCCCTTATCCTTCATTTAAAAGAGCCGATAATGGATGTGAAGAGAGTAAATTTCATAGCAGTTGATGTTACTAATAATTAATGTGAAATATTCATCTATGTTTTGTTAGTTTGTAACATCATCTATCATTATTACTCCTAAGTAATAGTGTAATAAATACGGCTAAGAATATTCTAATTTTGTTTTAAAAGAGTATTTCTGAACTTGTTTTCAAACGTAAAAAGTTTAATTAAATAACAAAAAATAAACCTAGGAGATCATCATGGGTCAACAACAATTACTACTAACAATTCTTGTAACTATCATCGTAGGTATCGCTTCTGTAGTTGCTATCAACACTTTCTCAAGTGCTGCAGATTCGGCTAACCTTGATGCAGTTCGTCAGGATTTAGCTCAAATCGCTTCTTCATCTCAGGCGTACTATATTAAGCCAACGATGCTTGGTGGTGGTGGAAACTCTTTCGCTACAATTACTTTCCCAGCTGACAGTATCCGTTCTGGATCTCTTCAGGCTGATAATCCAAATGGACAGTACCTGATTGGAAACAGAGCTGCTGGTTCGTTCACTGTAACTGCTACTCCTGCCTCTGGTGCAGTAACTAGTATTGTTGCAACTGTTTCTGCTGATAACATGACTCAGGTAACAAATCAATAATTTTATTTTTGATTGATATAAGCTTCCCTAATGCTTAGGGAAGCTTTTTTTTTAACTAACATTGTCAAAAGATGGGACAGCAACAATTAATGCTTTTGTTAATAGTTACCGTAATTGTCGGTATTATGACAGTTGTTGCCATCTTTGTATTCGATGGAGCAAGGGATGAGGGTTTTAAAGATTTAATCAGGCAAGATGTATTAGAAGCGGCCTCAATTGGGCAGATGTATTATAAAAAACCCTCTATGCTAGGCGGGGGTGGTGAAAGTTTTGCAAATATTACTTTATTTGATATTCAATTAGACAGTTCTAGCGTGATTTCTACTTTTGAAATTACCGAAACTGCACAAAATTATTTTAAATTGACGGCAACACCGCTAAGTGGCCTGGAGCCCTTAACAGCAGTAGTTTATGTAGATCAACTCGTCTGGGAATAAAGAGAAGGTTATGGCACAATTCAGATTAAAGGCAGTATCACAAAAAGGAAAAGTTGTTCAGACTGAGTTTGAGGCCACAAATAAGAAAGATGCTCAAATAAAGGTCGACCGACTTTCTAAAACAAACGGATTACGAATCCAGTCGCTCGATCAAAAATCGATCTTCGTTTATAAAGTCAAGAAAAAGAATAGTAAAAAACCGATAACCGGGGAACAGGAAGCCTATAGTAAGGAAGAACTTGAACGCGCATTAATCAAGCTCGGATATCAAATTGTAAGCATCAATAAGAAGATGTTCAACTTTTCGGGCGGCGTTCCGATGACAGAAGTTGTTTCTTTTATCAGTTTGTCGGCCGACTTGTTGAAACAGCAGCTTACTTTTGATGAAATTCTGAATCTTTTGATTGAAGATACTACCAATAAGAGAATGAAAGAGGTAATCAAAGAGATTCAAAAAGATTTAAAAGACGGTAAAGAGGGGGCTCAGGTATATAGCAAGCATGAACCAATATTTGGCAAGTTTGCGGCTTACATGCTAAGTGTGGCATCTACTTCAGGTAATATGGCGCTCGTTTTTGAAAGTACTGCCAAGTTTTTGGAGCGTGATGCCGAATTCAAGAAAAACTTGAAACGATCATTGATGATGCCCGCCGTGACTGTTGTCGCAGTTATAGGAGTAGTCCTTTTTTACGTAGGTTTTATTTTTCCATCAACCGCGGAATTATTTGTGGAAATGGGAATCAGTCTCCCTCCAATGACTCAAACCACTTTAGATATCAGTTATTGGTTACGGGATAACTGGGTAATGCTGTTAATCAGCTTTTTTGCTCCGTTAGCCGGGATTATATATTTCGCCAATACTACAAAAGGAAAGCTGTTTATCGATCAATATATTATTCGTATTCCGGTTGTTGGAGATTTGCTGCACAAGACAAGTATTGAAATTTTTTCTCGAGTATTTTATACCCTATACAGTGGTTCCGGCCAAAACATTGAAGTAATTCGTGTTGCTGCGGAAGCTTGCAGAAATACGTATATGGAAAAACAGATTAAGGAAGTAGCTATCAAAAAGATGCTTAAAGATGGGGCAGGGCTTATTGAAAGTATTGAGGAAACGGGTGTGTTTACGCAAACTGCAATTAGCAGGTTCAGGCTTGGAGCGGAATCAGGTGCGCTGAGAGAAAATGCAAAACAATTAGCAGAATACTACGAGATTCAGACCACATATAAGATGCAGGGTGTAATTGATACCATAAATTTATTTATAAATTTATTTATTATGGTCGCGTTAATTGCTATTACCGTTGTATCCTCTGAATCAGCCGTTATTAAACCAGACGCAATTTAGTAGTTCAGATTTAATTACTCATTATGGGTAAAATCAATATTCGTCGACATATTGGGGATATCCTGGTGAGGAAGGGTGTGGTAGCTGAAGAACAGCTAGATCAGGCACTTCAAATTCTCGAAGAAGAACCTTCAGGAAGTACTCGCCGCCTTGGTCAAATTCTTTTTCAGGATATTGGTTTAAATCGTCACGTGATTATGCGTGAGATTTCAAAGGTTTACGCCTTTCGAGAGGTTCTTCCCGATGTTGAGGTTGTACCAGATGAAGTTATTGATTCTATTAAGAAAAATGTTGAGCGGCTTCCGGAAGAAACTATCGATGAGCTTGTTCATCATAAAGCGATTCCCTATCAGCAATTAAACGGATCTCTAACGATTGCTGCAGCGGATCCATCCGATCCTCAGATTCAGTCTATTATTAACAAGCTTAATTTTAAGCAGACAGAGCTGGTTTACTGTAATTATGATCTTGTAGAACAGATACTGGGTAAAGTTTATGAGCGAAAAAACGAGTTCCTGGATCTTCTCGAAGAAATAGATTACGAAGAAACCAATATTGAGACCGACGAGGAGGAAGTAGACGAGGAAGAAATTGATGCCGAGATTAACCAAAGTATGCTTAACTCCCTGGTGGAGGGCATGTTGGTGGAATCAGTTCGACAGGGCGTGAGTGATTTGCATATAATTCCCAGTGGTCCAACAACAACAGATATACGTTTCAGGATTGATGGTAAACTGCAGTTATGGTATCAACAGAAGAATGTAAAACCTGAAGCAATTTCCGCGGTTATAAAGGACAAAACCAGGAATGTTGACCGATTTGAGCGCGATTCTTCTCAGGATGGTTTTATTCAACGGGTAATTGATGGGTATAACATACGCTATCGTGTCTCAATCATGCCTATTGTTGGTAACCAATACGATCGAAAGTTCGAATCCATCGTAATTCGGATTTTAGACGATAGAAAGGTTATCCGAGATCTTGACCTGCTCGGACTACAAAAAGTTGCGAAAGATAATTTTGTTAAGTCGATTCAGCAGCCATCCGGGATCGTAATTATAACGGGGCCAACAGGATCAGGTAAGTCAACTACACTGGTAGCAGCGCTCTACTATGTAATCGATCCGACCAAGAATGTTTTAACTGTTGAAGAACCTGTTGAGTATATCATTGATGGTGCTCGACAGCTAAAAATCTCTGGCTCTATGACCTTTGATCAAAGTATCAGGGGGATTCTTCGACATGACCCGGATATTGTATTGGTAGGGGAGATTCGTGACTTGAAAACCGCCGAAATAGCCATTAAGCTTGCAAATACAGGTCACTTGACCTTTTCTACATTGCACACAAACGATGCTCCAAGTGCTGTATCTCGTTTGTTTAAGATGGGGGTTGAACCGTTTTTGATCGCCAATGCGGTAAATTTGGTAATGGCTCAGCGACTTATAAGACGTTTATGCAAAGATTGTAAAGAAGTATTTGAGCCTCATCCTGAGACAGCGAGGGGATTAGGTTTTACTGACGAAGAAATTGAAACTACTACTTTCTATAAAGCCGTTGGCTGTGAAAAATGTAGTGGTAGTGGTTATAAAGGAAGATCAGCAATTCATGAAGCATTATTCTTTTCTAAAGAAATAAAGCAGATGATCCTGGATGCTGGTGGAGATATTGATGAGGGAGCTATTAAAGATATGGCTACGAGTCAGGGAATGTTGACGCTTCGTGGATCGGGGCGGGAGCGAATCAAAGAAGGCGTAACAACTATCGAGGAAATTATAGCATCCACTATCGATGATTAAGCAACATTTAGGTTTTATTATTGGTGATTTTAACACATATTTAACATGCGTGCAAAACAGTGAGGTTTTATGAGTATAGGTACAGAGTCATCTAAGGAGTGGATGGCCGATTACATAAAGAAATTCTTGAAGGAGCCACCTTTATTGCTTAAGAACTTCCATTATGAAGATGTGTTGGAGTTTTTGCAGCTTGGTATAGAAGAGAAATTCCAGGCGGATGACATTATTTTAAACGAATCTGAATATGTGAATTCGGCTTATCTGGTTGCCGAAGGCAAAGTGGCAATTTGGAAAGATAATATACAATTGGCTACACTTTCTGAAGGTAACTTTCTTGGTGAAGCATTTCTATTTAGTAAAAACAGTAGGATGGCCAAAGTTACAGCCGAAGGGGAGTGTGTTTTATTACGTTATGAACGATACGAGGCTTTGAATTTTTTCAGAAAAAAACCTGAAAAACTATTTAACATATTCACAAAAAATATCATCGAAATTCAGCAACGGAAAATCAGTAATATGAATATTCAATTATTGAATCTTAAAAAACGATTATTAAATGATTCGAATTGGTAAATGATTTACCAACATAATAATTGAAAATTAGTACAGATTTTTCGTAACAATACTTATTTATATTTATCTATTATTTCCATCATGTTGGTGGAATAAAGATGGCGGCAATTGATTTAGACAAAATATCGGGGCTGGTTCAGCCGATTATAGATCGCATTCCTAGGACTGCGCGTGGTCCAGAGTTACATCGAAGAATTGGAGATTTGCTTGAGGATGCAGATATAAGTTTACGGGTAGATCTAAAGGAAATCTTGGATTCTTTCCTTATCAATATGATAAAAGTAAATGCCTCCGACATTGACTTAGGTGGTCCGGGCTGTGCTGGTAAAATTTGGTACAGAGTGTTTGGTGATAAAAATCCGCTAAAGCTATCAAGAAAGATTTCATATTCTGAGTCTAATGTTTTGCTTCATAATATTTTGCTAACAACGCAGCGCGAAAGCTTATTGGAGCATAAAAATCTCGACTTTTCTTATTCAATTAATTTAGGAAAAGACAAAACTCAGCGCTTTAGAGCTGATATGTATTTTGACCTGGATCACCTTGGGTTAAATATGAGAAAAATTGATAATCAAATTCGACCCTTCAAATCATTAGGGGTCCATGCTGAGGTAGCAAAAGCTGTAAGCCTGAAATATTATAAGTACGGACTCTCACTTGTAACAGGGATTACAGGATCAGGCAAATCATCAACCCTTGATACGATCATTGACGCTAATAACCGGACAGTTGATGCTCATATCGTAATAATAGCCTCCCCGGTAGAGCTCATACATGAACCCGTCCGATGTGTTGTAAGACATCGCGAGGTAGGAAGTGATGTACTTTCCTTTAAAGATGGTGCTATCCAGGCACTTCGACAGGATCCGGATATCATAGTAATTGGTGAGCTACGTGATCCCGAAACGATTATGACTGCGCTTGAAATCACCGACTCTGGACATAAAACGTTTGGGACTCTACATACCTCGTCTGCAATGGAAAGCATTGAGCGTATTTTAGGTGAAATGCCTTCTGAAGAACAAAACAGGGTAAGGGCTCGACTCGCAGATGTACTAACCTGTGTGATAAGTCAAAAGTTAGTCCCTAGTTTAGATGGAAAACGAGTTCTCGCGAAGGAAGTCTTATTAGCCAATTCTTCCGTTCGGGCTGCCATCAGAAACAATAATATTGGTGAGATTTACCAGATGTTGATGGAAGGCAAAGAACGGGGAATGAATACCATGGAACAAGACTTAAAACGATTGTTTGATGAAGGTAAGATTTCTAAAGAATCTGCCTTAAATTACGCTAATAATAAAACTAAGATGGTTCAATTACTTAGCGAGGTAAATTACTAAATGGCATCAGGTAAATTATATACTGGTATCAGCCTTGAAGAGGATAGCCTTAAGTTTGCGGTAATTCGAATTAAGGATAGGAAAGTTCAGCTCGTTAGTGTTGACAGGATCTCTCTGTTAGAAAAGTTGGATCGGCCTGTGCAGGAGGATACTATTTCGGATGATATATTTGGCGGATTAGAAACCTCGGATGATGTATTTGATATTGATTCGGCACTTAATGATGAAAATCCGGAAGAACTCAGTATTGAAGATGAAATTTTGGGAGATCTTGATGATGATGTTCTGGGAGATATGGCCGATGATATCGATCTTGAAATCGAAGAACTTGAATCAGGGGATGAGATTGTTGATGTAGACATGGTGGATGAGACCGACGGTCCGGTTTCAAACGAAATTCAGCTTTACAATTTTCTTAGTTCGATAAATGCTAAAAGAGTTGATCTTGGTTTAAATATCCCCGCCGGAACTGCCATCTTTCAAATTCTTAAAGACGTAGATTTTTCGGAAGTAAAGAAAAAGGACCTTACTGTTATTATCGATGATCGGTTGGAAGCACTGTATGGCGAGCCCAAAGCCGAAGATTACTACTCGTATGGAGTACGTGACGATGGTGCCCTGGTGTTATCCAGTATAGATGAAGATTCAAGGCTCCTTTCACTTGTTGATCGTACACAAACGCTATACAGAGGCAAGATATTTATTGGTGAACTCCTTCCCGACGAGTCTATTCTGCTTGGAATGGTCAAGGCTAACTATGATCTGGAAGACGAGAAAATATCCTGTGTAATTCAGTTTTCTGAAGCCAATTGTAGAGTGATTTTCCTGAAGGGAAACAAACTTTGGCTTGTTTCACCCATGATTACCGAGGGTGTCCGATCTCGAAAATTCTTAAATACAGTTTTTAGTAAGATTCTTTTCCAGCTAGACACCGGAGAAGTTCCGAATCTGGACCGTTTGATTATCTGCAATAACTCTTTGGGTGAGGATGGAATTTCATTTTTTAAAGAGCGCTTTCCTGATGTCGAAGTTTCAGAGTTTGAGTTTTCTGAAGAGCTTTTTGATCCACAGGAAAACACACTGGATTCCATTTCATCATTTACTACTGCCATTGGGATCGCATGGGCTGCTTCAGGGTTCAAAAAAGAGGCCTTCAATAAAATATCTTTCTTACCTAAATATGTTCTTGAACGCCAAAAGATATTCAAACTTCAATGGCATGGGATTCTTTTACTACTGATGATTATGGTCTCTTTTCCTTTGATCAATGAATATTGGAAATCCAGTTTTGAGCAAATTAGTACACTGGAAAATGAAATTTCTATTATTGATACTCAGTTACAATCCTATGCGCCAACAGTAAATCGTTACAATCAGATAAGTAGCCAGTTAGGGCAGATTCAAGACCAGCTTTCGTTAATGAATACATTAGCTGAGAATTCAATTACCTGGTCAGTAAATCTGGATCTTATTAATGAAGGATTGAGCGAGATTGGAGGAGTCTGGCTAACCGCAATAACGCCTGGCGAGAACCCGAATACATTAAATATAAATGGAATTGCCCGTGACAGGGATCGAGTTTCAGAATTGGCTGAATTATTTGCAGATGCGACTCTTTTGGATGTTACACGATCTGAAATTCGAGAAGTAGAAGTATTTAATTTCAGTTACTACATCGATAAGATTGTAGACGATACTGAAGTTTATACACCACAAAATTTACAAGGCCTGGGGGACCTTACTGGTAATTAATGTCATACGCCATACGAAATACCCTCATTCTATTGGTTACCCTGCTACTTATTGTTGGGACAGGAGTCTCTTATTCCAAGTTCTTTTTGGAGGCAAAAGTTGAACGCCTTGAGAGTAATCTTACGGCCAAACAAACCGACTTCAATTCAAAACAGGACATTAATGCTCAGTTTACCGAACTCAATACCCGATACGAAGCTGCCTTAGAAGTCATATCCAACTACGACAAGGTGTTATTCACGTCCAACAAGCCTGATGATGTGTACGATTTTCTAAATCAGGTAAATGGTGAGGGAGGTTTTCAAATCAATTTCGACTATATATACGAAGATTCGTTACCTAATAATGAATATGGTATCATACAATCCTCAATTGCTGGCTTTGGAAGGTATAAGGAGTTAACCGATTTTGTGAATCGAATAGAGCATAGCCAGCTATTAAACAAAGTGAATGGATTAAATATCTCACCCGCACGACAAGAAGAGGATCTCCGTATGGTTAATTTCTCTTTCAATTTAGATAGTTACTATCAGAAAACCTCTCTTTTTGATTCACTCGGAGCAACTTACTCCGTTGTTTTAGATGAAAATATCTCTACATACAATCCCATATATCCTTTGATTCAGCCTTCTATTGAGGCGAACTTGGATAATCTAACCGATGTGCGGTCTTCCAGACTCATCGGGATGACAGAAAACCGGATTTTTCTTCGAAATCAATCCGGAAGAATCGTGTCTCTCAAACAAGGAGACAGAGTATACCTGGGCAGGTTAAGCTCTATAGATTTAGAGAATAGCACTGCCATATTTAATCTTGATTTAGGCGGCATAGCAGAAGTAGTTACCCTGGAGGTAGTCCGATGATATCATTTCAATTAAAAAAAATTCCAAAATCACTTTTTGTTTTCTTGCTACTGGCGTTTCAGACTGGTTTTGTTGCACAGGATGCATTTGCTCAGGATGAATACCCTCGTGAGTATACAAATCCCGATGAAATCGTTGCATTCGATAGAAGTACTTCCTACGAAGAAGCTATCGAAGTTATTAACCAGTTTTACCAGGAATACCGTAACAAGTTTATTGTAGATCAGACAGGAACAACCGGTCAGATTGGAGTTAGTTTACCAGCAATGCACTGGGAAGACGCCTTGGAATTTATCCTTCGGTGGAGGAGTTTAACCTTAATTGAGGAACAGGATTTTGTTGAAATCGTACCCCTTTCTTCCTTAGCTACACAGGAAGAAACTACAACCACAACCACAAATCAGGCTAGTGGGGATATCAATTTACAAACCCGTGAGGTTCGAATAAACGCCACATTTTTCGAAGGAAACAGGCGTGCTCTTCAGGAAATTGGTATAGATTGGTCTACGCTAAGAGGTAATACCCCCCTAAATATTAATGAAATAGTTGCAGGTGAAGGGCCAACTCCGGATGTGGGTGTTCCAAATACTACCGACTTTACTGACCAGTTTGTATCCATTAACTCATTTAATGCTTCCAGTGTATCTCAGAATGTATTTAACGCGGTTGTGAATTTTGGACCATTTGGCAGTGGGGATGACGCAATTAGTGTTCAGGCACTCTTCAGTGCATTTGAAGCAGATAACCTGGGAGAAGTGTTAGCTACTCCATTCACAAAAGTACTTGACGGACAGGAGGGACGTGTTCAGGTAGGACAGGATTTCAGTATCAAACAAAGAGATATTGCTGGGAATGTTACTGATCAGTTTTTTAGTACAGGTACCATTCTGAGTGTTACTCCTACTGTGATCGAAATAAACGATACTTCATTTATTCATCTGGAAATTGAGGTTGAACGATCTTCCGCTCAACCTGATGTTGTAAGCACAATCATCAACAAACAGCAAGCCTCTACACAAGCGCTATTACTGGATGGCGAAGCAACAGCAATTGCCGGCTTATATCGGACTGAGGAAACCAAAGTCAGAAGAGGTGTTCCTATTCTAAAAGACCTTCCACCATGGTTCTTTGGGTTAAGATATCTTTTCGGATTTAACTCAAATGATTTTGTTGAAAATGAGCTCGTGATTATCGTCCAGGCTTCACTTGAGCAAACAGTTCAGGAGAGGGCAGCTGGTCAATTTGCATCAAAAAAGGGTATTCTTGATGCAGAAAGAGAGCTTTTTAGAAGTCAATTGGATGCGGTGTTCCAAAATAACTTATTGCAGGAAACCAATTTGTTAGATGAGTCACTCACTTTAGAAAATTCTGAAGGTGAAGGCTCAGATGAATCCAGCACTTTGGATGATGAGCAGGAAACAGTTTCTGATGAAACAACAGAAGAAACAATGACTCAAGAACCTGAAGACCCTGTCGCTGATTTGGATGAAGCTGATCAGGCACAAAACGATGAGACCACAGATCCTGAGGCACTGACAGAAGAACAGCAACAGCTGGCGGATGAATTGAGCCTGCCAGTTGAAAATCCGGAATTAATGGTAGTGGTTCCCAGGGCTTTTAGTTTGAACGAATATCTCACTCAAAAAGAAAATGGAAGTGAAGAGCTCGAAATTCAGGATGCAGATGATTTACGTTATTTCATCATAGGCGGTTCTTTTATTGTTAAGAATAACGCAAATCGATTCTTTGACTCTTTGGAGGAAGAAGGATATCAAACAAGAGTCCTTTTCCACCCCGAATCCAGATTTAATTATGTAGCCTATCAGGGTTTTTCAGACTTTGAAGCTGCAGTCGATTATTTGATGGGGATCCGTCAGGATATTAACGCTGAAGCCTGGCTATTTACCCGACCCACCGAATGAATTATCGTACATGTTTTTGGATGAAGTCGATGGATACTTTATTAAATATCCTCGGTTTTTCCACATTACAAACATGACCACAATTATCGATCACTTCTAAAAAAGATTGTTGGTGTTGTTCCACAATCTGTTGAACAGGAGGGAGGAACATATAATCTTCACTTCCCATTACATATAAAGTTGGGGTGGAAATCTGAGTTTCTTTAAAGTATCTAAGAAGTGGATTTACGGTATGTGTTAGCTTAAACCAGCGCAGAAATTCCTTTTGATAAAGCTTTTTTGCTTCTCTGATAAATAGGTTCCGGGCCTTAGCGTGTCTTTTCCTTGGCATAATAATCCAGGCAAAAAAGCGATAAAGCCACATGTACGGAACTACTTTCTTAAACGTATTACCAAGAAAAACTAAAAAACGGGATCGGACATTGAGACGTGTAATTGCACCGCAAAGAATGGCAGACTTCACTCTGTTTGGAGCTAATTCACTTAGATTTCTGATAATGATTGTGCCTAGTGAAACACCTATAAAATGAGCTTTACTGATCTCCAGGTGATCTATAACCTCTAATATATCATTACAAATATCATCAAACGTATATTCCTGTTCATAATATAATTGAAGGGCATCTTTTGATTTTCCATGCCCCCTCAAATCGACCAAAAGGACATTGAAAACACTTTTAAAAGCCTTTAGTTGCTGAAACCAGATGGATGAACTTCCACCTGCTCCGTGGACAAAAACTACCCAATCATTTTCCGGATTTGTCTCATATTTTTTATAGTAAAGCACTTGCTATGGAAATCTGCGTAAGTTCGTGATGAATTTATAAACTCTTAATGCTTAGATAACAAAATTCTTATATACTTCGTAAGTGATCAAAACTAAGCAGAATGAGTGTTACCAACAATTATATCTCTTCAACAAAAGTAGGCCAATTATTAATTCCTGGGCATAAATATTCTGTAAAAATCGCATCAAGCCGGGAAGAAGTAGAACAAGCACTTAAGCTTCGTTTCGATGTTTTCAATATTGAGCTCGGCGAAGGCTTAGCGGAGTCTTTTCATACTCAAATGGACGAAGATGAATTTGACGCCCAATGCCATCACTTGTTAGTAATTGAAAATAGCTCGAAAGATGTAATTGGAACTTACAGGATGCAAGATAATGCTATGGCGAACGCCGGAAACGGATTCTATACTGCCTTAGAGTTTGATATTTCTGCTTTTCCGGAGGAAGTTTTAAAAGATGTTGTTGAGCTGGGTAGAGCTTGTATTCACAGAGATCATCGCAGTGGACGAGTTTTATATTTACTTTGGAGAGGACTCGCTAAATATCTCCAACTTTCTGAAAAACGATATCTATTTGGATGTTGCTCCATAACAAGCCAAAACCCTGCTGAAGGAAAAGCTTTTTATGAATATCTAAAATTGAATCAATTTACCCATCCTGAATTAAATGTAGATGTTCAACCAGAGTTCGAATGCCTTAGCTTATCCGACCGGTATCAATTTGAGGAAGAAGTAAAACTCCCACAGCTTTTTAGGTTATATATGGATATCGGTACCCTTGTTTGTAGTCCGCCTGCATTGGATAAAACCTTCAAAACCATTGACTTTCTTATTCTGTTAGATAAAGAAGGACTTTCAGAGCAATCTAAAGCACTATTTTTGAAATAGATTTTCGTACTTTTTAAGTATGCTAAATCTACGAGCTGCGGTTAAGTTGGTGCGGTTTTTATTATCTACATGGTTTTATCATTCTGTGATTCTTTTTGGGAGTTTATTCCCAATTTTTGGTGTAGATAATAAACCTTGGTCTACATCGGTACGATACAGGTGGGCGAGGTCTGTAATCAAGATTTTAGGAATGAAATTAACGGTACATGGTACACCTCCGAAACCACCTTTCTTTCTGGTTTCAAATCACCTTAGCTACATAGACGTTTGGATATTGTTTGCTACAGCAGATGGTACATTTATCACCAAAAGCGATGTAAAAGACTGGCCAATTGCTGGTTTTGTTCTTTCAACTTCTGGATTAATTTTCGTTGACAGAGGTAGGAGATCCGATGTTACCCGAGTTAATAAGGAAATTTCTGAAGGATTAACAAGTGCACAGGGGATATTCTTATTTCCTGAGAGTACTACCAGTGGAGGTGCAGATGTTTTGCCATTCAAATCTTCACTTTTTCAATATCCAGCTTCTGAAGGGATAGAAATTACTTCATCGGCAATTACCTATAGCTCGGAAGATGAATCAATCGATGTATCAACAGAAATTTGTTGGTGGACTGATATCCCGTTTCCTAAACATTTTTGGAATGTGTTAAAACTCAAAGAATTTAATGCCACTATTACATACAGCGAGCAAAAACTTGTACATTCCGATAGGAAATATTTAGCTAATACCACCTATTCTATTGTTCAGCAACTATTTAAACCGGTAAAACAACCTGAAATTTATGCAGAATCAACTAGCAGCGTTACAGTCTAACATCCATTTTCTTAATCAAGGGATCGAGTTGCTGTCATCGGTTTCGGATGAGCTGTACACAAAAAACAATGGCCCATATAACAAGAGTGGCATCGGGAGACATTTTCGTCATATTATTGAGCATTATTTCAGTTTAATTGATAGTAAGTACATCGGTCTGATTGACTATGATGCTCGTGAGAGGAATCTAAGATTAGAAAATGATCGCGAGTTTATGATTTCTTCATTGCGTGAGGTAGTTAGTTCTCTCCAGGAACTTTCCAATACTCCTGAAAAGCTGGCTCAAACAGTACAAATTCGAAGTAATGAGGGAGTAGGGGAAGATAATTCGCCTTTAAGTGATTCCACTATTCGTAGAGAGCTTCAGTTTCTTATTAGTCATACTGTTCATCATTATGCCTTGATCGGGCTCATTCTTGAAACTCTTGGATTTAAACCCGACGAAAGTTTTGGTGTAGCACCTTCTACATTAAAATATGAGCAGCAGAAGCAGGCGGTAGAGAAGGCTTCATAATACACTTTGGATGAGTTCTTCATCAAAACCATTTTATTACTCAAAATGGCTCCTTCTTCTTGTTCTGTATGCCGTTTTAACGTTGATATCCAATATTACCACCTCAAGTGAGGTTACTGAACAGCATGTTAACGAACTAAATCGGGATGAGGATAAACCTAACCTGGTTTTCATTTCGGATCCGATATTTAAACTTGAAGATTCTGTAACCCAGTTTGATTCGGAATATAATGTTCATGTTCTTTCTACAAATGAAGACAGGTTTAAAGAGCAAGCTGAAAAATTCAATCACCAGTTAGATTCGCTAGGTCTGTCACACTATCACTTGATTGGACAAGGTGTAGGAGGCTCCGTTGCACTTCATTTAACCGTTTTAGCTGATGAGTACGTCAGATCAATTTCTCTGCTAGATGCAAATGGAATTGAAGAACTGGAATTACTGGGTGGGTTTCATTTGAATCATGCAATCTATCAGGCCAAGGTATTATTCCATTCTTTCTTATACACCCTTGTGCCTCATTTTGGAGCCTTAGAAGGTCAATACGGTCACATTCAACGTTCGAAAGCACAGTTTGCTTCTGATCAACGGCTGATCAGACCTTTAATGGCCGAAATTTGGCAACCATCTTTAATCATCCATACTCAAGATGCCAAAGTCAATGAGAGTGTATCTGTTGAACACCATCGTTTGCTCCCTCAAAGTGAGTTCATTGTTATAAATGATAATTCTGGATGGGAATCTCAGGTTTCGGAATTCATAAACCGAACAATTGAAGGATCTACACCCGATCGGTCTATGGTTACCAATCTTGCTCAGCAAAAGTCAATCGAACCATTTGATCCGGCTGATGGAGTAAAAGCAGAGGGAACAGCTCTTCTGCTATTGATGCTTGTCATCATTCTATCTACACTTATTTCTGAAGACCTGACCTGTATTGGAACTGGATTAATGATTGCACGTGGTTTAATCGGTTTTTTTCCAGGTACACTGGCATGTTTAATAGGGATTTTTCTAGGCGATATACTCTTATACCTGGCGGGAAAATGGCTGGCATCAAGCACCCTTCATCGCGCTCCTTTAAAATGGTTTATTTCCGAAAAAGACATTCAGCTTTCTTATCACTGGTTTGAAGCTAAGGGACCTGCAATAATCATTGCGAGCCGCTTCATTCCTGGCTCAAGATTTCCAACATATTTTAGTGCCGGAGCTATTGGTGCAAGTTTTGGGATGTTTATACTCTACTTTGGAGTTGCATCCATAATATGGACCCCCATCTTGGTCGGTTTGGCTGTTCTTCTGGGGCAGGAAATGATCGATTATTTCTCCATCTACCAGGATTATGCACTATGGGTATTGTTTGGTGTTCTCATATCATTGTTTTTATTATTTAAAGTGATGATCCCGTCATTTACCTATAAAGGACGCCGCTTACTCATTGGATGGTATAAGCGGAAACTGAGTTGGGAATTTTGGTCACCGTTTGTAGTCTATGCCCCGGTTTTATTTTATTCGATCTTCTTATGGATAAAGCATAGAAGTATTACCCTGGTTACTTTGGCAAATCCTGGATTCAAGGATGGCGGTTTTATAAAGGAGTCTAAGTCAGAAATACTTGACGCTATTCAGGATGAAAAATCAGTTGCCCGATATACATTGATAGCTTCTGAACAAAGTAATGATGAGAGAGTATCGAGCGTTGAACTATTTATGGAAAATTATCAGATAGAATTTCCAATTGTTTTAAAACCAGATATAGGACAACGCGGAGTTGGTGTAGTAATTCCAAAAAACGCCACTCAGCTAAAAAACGAGATAGGTAAATTTAAGACCGATTTCATTGTTCAGGAGTATATCGGTGGGGAAGAATATGGCGTCTTTTACTTCAGATATCCAGGTGAAGAGAAAGGTCAAATATTTTCTATTACCCGAAAAAAGTACATGAATTTAACCGGGGATGGAAAGCATACCCTTGAAGAATTAATTCTTAGAGACCCAAGAGCAGTTTGCCTCGCCGAAAAGCATTTTGAACAGCACATCGATGAACTTTTTTTGGTGCCACATGCCGGTAAGCAAATCAATTTAGTTGAAGTTGGGACACATGCCAGAGGTTCCATTTTCTACGATGCAATTAACCTGAATACAGAACATCTTACTGCTAGAATTGACGAAATCAGTAAGAGTACGACTGGTTTCTATTTCGGTAGGTTCGATATCAAAGTGCCTTCAGAGCAACACCTGAAAGAAGGAAATGAATTGAAGGTGCTCGAATTGAATGGGGTTACTTCTGAAGCCACACATATCTATGATCCAAAATTCGGTTTTTTGTATGCAGTTCGGGTTTTAATAAAACAATGGTCAATCGCTTACGAAATCGCGGCCCAAGTGAAGAAAAAGCAATCCGACTTACATGTACCAGGGCCTGTACATATTCTGAATTTGCTTCGCTAGAAGTCTAGTCGTTTCGAAGCAAAAAAGGATTTTAGAAGGTATTCTGCATCATGTTCTAAAACTCCCTGTATCACTTCAGGTTGATGATTTAGTTGATGATTTTGAACCACATTAAACAAGCTCCCACAAGCCCCGGTTTTAGAATCAGTAGCACCGAATACCACACGATCGATCTTTGACCAAACCAATCCACCTGCACACATCGGACATGGTTCAAGAGTAACATACAGTGTGCAACCTGTAAGATATTTATTGTTCAGGGTATCGCATGCCGCAGAAATTGCAATCATTTCTGCATGAGCTGTAGGATCATTTAAGCGTTCCACCTGATTGTATCCCTTTCCAACAATCTGATTCTCATGTACAACAATTGCACCAACTGGTACTTCACCTTCTTCAAAAGCCTGTTCTGCCAATTGAAGTGCTTTTACCATATAACGCTGATGAACTTGCCAGACCGGGTTTTCAGTTTTACTCATTTCGTTTGATTGATGAGGGCTTTTTTATCTACTTTTGATGCAAATTTATAATCATCAAGTTTATGCAAAAAGTAGAAGAAAGCATTAAAGAATATTTACTGGAAAACATCCGAACGATACCAGATTTCCCTAAACCAGGAATTCAATTCAAAGACATCACCACACTACTTTTTGATAAAAAGGCGCTTCAGCTGACCACTTTTTTGTTGACCGAACCTTACCTAAATCAGGAAGTAGATATTGTAGTAGGATTAGAGTCTCGCGGATTTCTTTTTGGAACCAATCTTGCCCATAACTTAAATGCTGGTTTTGTACCAGTTAGAAAGCCCGGTAAGCTTCCATCAAGAACTATCGAACAGGAGTATGAACTCGAATATGGAACTGATATACTTGAGATTCATGCTGATGCCATTCCAAAAGGAGCAAAAGTTGTGATCCACGATGATTTGATTGCGACGGGTGGTTCGGCGGGTGCGGCTACCAAACTCGTTCAACGATTAGGAGGGGAAGTAATCGGCTACTCTTTCTTAATGGAGTTAAGTTTTTTGAATGGGAGAGCACTTCTTGCGGAAACAGCTCCGGTAGAGTCAATTATTGTGATTTAACGGAACAATTTTTCAAACTTTGGCTTCTACTCAGTGTAACTATTCAACACTGAGGAGAGGACATGAAAAGTAAAAGATGGACACTAATTGTAGGTACAGGGCTACTGGTCTTTGCGGGTTGTAGTAATGCGCTCGTCATTGAAAATGTAAACTACGCCCAGTATGTAGAATCGGTTTTGATTCCGGATGAATACGGAGTAGTAACTGATGTAAGAAATAGCATAAGCTTTTCGATCATGCCATTAATCGAAGAGGAATCGAGCGAGACTTTTGAACCGAATGTTAAGCAAATTCGCCTGATAAGGAATGCAAATGGATATTACTTCATCACAGCTGATCAGTTTAGGCATGTATATGTATTTGAGCCGAAATCTTCAGAATTAAAGCTTAAGAGAGCAATTATTCTCTCAGAAGAAGGCTTAAATTCACCTGTCTTTAACTGGCGAGAACCTTATGTGGAAGTGCTCACTTCCAATCGCGGGGAGCACCATTATTTAGATGAAAAAGGAATCATAACAGAAAAGGAGGGATAACTATGAAAAGGATGTCTATTACTTTGGTTCTGGTAATCGGATTGGTAACCTCAATATGGGCTCAACAAAGCGATTACGAGCAAATAGAGGATTTCAAAAAAACGATTGAGTTGCTGGATCATCAAATTGAAAATGCTATCACTTCACAACAGTTGTATGCAATCGAAAAAGATATTGATAGCCTTGAAAACAAATTCAGATCATATGAATCATTTATCAATAGAGGTATCTATCCACAGACTTTTGGTGACATGATAGAGAGAGTTAAATCAGGGTTGATCGCAAATGAACATCGGCTTTTGTTGATTGAGCATCAGCGAGAACAGCTCTTTGATTTAAGTAGTCAACTTACAGCATATCGCTCAGAAATGGACAGATTATACACGGAAGCAGATTCTCTTCGAAAAGAAATAGTCGCTTCTCATGCCAGTGAGAAAAGATTATCTGAAATGCTAACTCTTTACAGAGAGAGAATTAATGAACGAGACAGGCTGGTTTTTGAAATGATTGACTCTCTTTTAATCACTCATGACAACATAGTTTTTAGAGCGATGAATGAGGAAGTAGGTCAAAATTATGTGTTAAGTGATTCAGAAAACCCGCTGTTTTGGATTGAATCTATGCTTGATGAAAATATTAGTTTTTCACAACATCAAAACGTTTTACTCCAGGTTGAAGATCATATAAGGATGTATGCACTTCAAGCGCATTTCCAAAAGATTTGGGAGCAGGTGGGAGACGATATAATTGCCATTTACGGAGGAGAAAATAAAGCAAACCATGCATCGGCTATTGAAGAAGCGATAAGGGAGTGGAGGATGGTTTCATCCCATAAAATGTGGAAATCTATTAACCAGTATCTCGAATTCAATAGCATCGAAATGCCTGCGTTTGATACCCCGGATAGTTTCTTTAATTCCCTAATTGCGCTTATTGAGAATGAAATTGATGCTAGTGAAAACGAATTTCTAAGCTCAAACGGATACGCGGAATATTTAGAAGTAGCTGAGTTTTGGCGATCGACATTTAAGAATGGTTGGAACGGGCTGGTTGAGGGAGAACAGCTTCTATCTGCAGAAGAAATCACTTTAATCGATGCTGCTCTTATGGAATGGGAACAAGAATCCAGGCCCATTCACCCTATGCTGGTTGCAATTTTGGTGATCATGTTTGTGAGTTTGACAGGTTTTATCCTGGTTATGGCAAGATCAAAAGCAACTCGTTAAATCAAAGCCGGTTCTTGTACCGGCTTTTTTTGTATACTGAATAGAAAATGAAGAAAATCATTTTCTCCCTCATCCTGCTCTTTTTGGCCGTTGAGTATCTATATGCCTTTCAAGTTCAGGAAGAGAAACCGGATTACACAACACTACTTTTTGTCCGGCATGCTGAACGAGCTGAAGATGGCACAAGAAACCCACCTATCAGTGAAGAAGGGCAAAAAAGAGCAGTAAATCTATTTCACGAAATTGATGATAACTTCGATGTTGTAGCCATTTATAGCACTGCTTATAAACGGACTCAAATGACTGCCACGCCAACCGCTGATTCACTTGGACTTGAAATTACTGAATACGGCTTTGATGATCTGGAGAACTTTCTTTCCGGGTTAATTTTGGAATACTCAGGCAAAGCTGTATTAATTGTTGGACACTCAAATACCACTCCAAGGTTGATTAACATGGTGCTGGGTAGAGAAGAGTTTGAGCAACTACAAGAGCACGATTACGGAGATTTGTTTATAGTTCGATCTTTGGAATACGGTATGGGTAGCGTAGAGGTTGGTAAATTCTGATTAGGGGAGGGAATAGTATTTTCGCAAAATCCACTCTGCACCAAGCAGGAGGATAATTAGTCCAAACCAATGAGCAGAGCGGATCGGGAACAGATAAGAATCAACACTAACCGTAGAGCTGTTTAATAGCTCTTTCTCAACCAGATCAGCCCAAAAACTATCTATCGCATCGAACGAGTAGTAATCCCCATCCGTCTCGTTTGCAAGTGCGGTGAGGAGTCGATCATTTCTCTGAATATCTACTAGTTCAGCATTTGAATTTTCGACAATAAACTCACCTTGTTGTTCGTCGATTATTCTTGATCCTTTTCTTGCAGTGGCAGTAAAGGAGAATAATCCAGTATTCAGGGATTCTAAACTTAATGTATAATTTCCTCCTCCAAGGTTGCTCAGGTTGAATACACGTTCCTCATTATTTTCCGAAAAAATATGAATTTCAATGGCTCCATCAGACTCTGGAATACCACTTTCGTTTACCAGACTTGCATTGATAATTACCTGTTCAGAACTACCAAAACTGGACTTCGCAGGTTCAATTTTAAGCCGACGATTATCTGGATTATTCGAAGCCCAACTAACTATATTCGTAAATAATTCTGATATAAAATCACGCTCCCATTCATTGTTGCTTTGATACATTCTGTACCATCCCCATGCAGAAACATGTATTCTTCGAATTTGGCCTCTTTCCGAAAACGCTACCAACGGGTTGGGTGTTTCAATACCTTGGAAAGTAATACCAAAAAGCTGGGTAGCATCCGGAGCAATTACTTCGGTTCTTAGAGACGAAAGTACAGGCACTAGATCAGAATAATTGACTTCTTCAAATTCCAAAATAGGATGATCATCTGATTCCGATGAAGGATACAGATTTAGTTCGAAAACCTGGCTTCCTATATTTCTAAGCAGTGAATAAGAGGATTGATTTGAAAAGCTTCTTCTTGTTCCTGGCAGCTCCAGATATACTGTTGGGACCTGTTCAATCAGATCGCGAAGCTCGATCAATGGTATCTGTGTGATCTCACCATGTAAGATTATCAAATCAAGATTTTCAAAATCAGGAATTTCCTGTTCTACAAACCCATTTCCGCCCAGCCATGTTAGGGTATTCAGTTCTATACTTGGATCAGTAGAGAGGAGGGAGCGAACAAATTTAACATCCGGGTGAATCTCACTATTGATATGAAGAATCCTTGTTTTACTATCTAGCACATCGATACTAAAAGTTCGGCTATTGTTTTGGTTCGTCCATTCATCGTCTAGCGGCTGGATTTCTACTCTATAAGGTTGTAAACCATCCTCATCAAGTGGGATTTCGAATCTACGTATTTCGACTTGTTCGTCGGTATTGAATTGGATACTTGCAGATGCGACTGATTCACCAATAGAGTTGAAAATGACGATCTCGGATTCGCTATTGCTGAATCCATTCTGGCTAATCTCTACATCTACAACATGTCGCGTATCGGTATAGCCTGTGGCGTTGGAGATGATATTATTGATGGCAATATCCCTGACTTTTGAGGTATCACCGAGACCGATGGTAAAAATCGGAATTTCCAATTCTGTTGCAGAAATTACAGGGTTTCTACCAAAAGTAATAATGCCATCAGAAATCAAAACAGATGCAGAATAATCACTTTCCGACTCCAGAATCTGGGCGATTGCTTCTATATAGTTACTTTCAGGATCAGAGAAATCCAATGAATCTTCGCTTTGTATTTGCCGGGAGCCAGACCCAAATGAGAAATAGTCGACGTCTACATCTTCTCGTTCTCCCAGCGCCAGATCTTCCAGTAAATCGGTATAGCTTTGAACTCCATTATACTCTCCTTTAGATATTGTGGTACTTTCCGAGTTATCGAGCAAGACTATAAATCTTGGCTTTTGCTCAACAGTGCGGCTGGAAAAGAAAAAAGGATTCATTAACAGCAACAAAGCAACAATAAATGTGGTTGCTCTTAAACAACTTAAAAGGATTTTTAACTGTAAACTGAGTGTGGACTGCTTTCTATAGGATACAAAAGCAAGGAAGACCAGGATGGCTGCTATTAGAGCAAACAGGTAAGGGGATATTGCGCTCTGAAAGCCTTGGAATTCCAAATCAGGTCGTATTAATGAGCGTCTTCAATAAGCCGCTCTATCAACTTAATAGTGGTAAACCCCTCAGCTTCAGCCGCATAATTGTTTACGATTCTATGGCGAAGAACAGGGATTGCCAGTGTTTGTATATCTTCTTCAGTTACATTGTATCTCCCTTTAGATAACGCCCGGGCTTTTCCTCCTAAAATAAGATACTGACTTGCTCTCGGACCGGCTCCCCAGCTCATATATTTTTTGATATAGTCAGGTGCTAACTCAGAGTCCGGCCTGGTCATGCCAACCAGTTTTACAGTATAATCAAGCACACTTTCCGGGACAGGAACTTCCCTGACCAATGCTTGAAGTTGTTTGATCTTAACTTTATCCAAAGTGGAAGCAATAGTGATATCCTTACCAGAAGTAGTTTGACTAACAATCTCTTTCTCCTCTTCAAATGAAGGATAATCGACCCAAATATTAAACATGAATCGATCTAACTGGGCTTCAGGTAGGGGGTAAGTACCTTCTTGCTCAATAGGATTTTGTGTTGCTAAAACAAAAAAAGGAGTATCTAAGTCATATGTTGTACCAGAAGCAGTAACATGATATTCCTGCATCCCTTCAAGTAAAGCAGCCTGAGTTTTAGGAGGGGTTCTGTTGATTTCATCTGCCAGGACAATATTCGCAAAAATAGGTCCTTTTATGAACTTGAATTCTTTAGTACCCTTATCAACGTTTTCCTCGATTACCTCTGTACCGGTAATGTCACCGGGCATAAGATCCGGTGTAAACTGAATCCGATTAAAACTAAGATTCAATGAATCTGCTAATGTCCTGATGAGCAAGGTTTTAGCAAGTCCAGGTACTCCAACAAGTACACAATGACCTTTCGAAAAAAGACTAATCAGTAAAAGATCGATGATGTCATCCTGACCAATAACTGCCTTGTGTATTTCAGACTTAATTTCATCAAAAGCCAATTTAAACTCATCGGCCAATTGCACCGGATCACTGATCTCTACACTCATCAATTATTCTCCATATTTGGCATTGGAATACGGTACTCGATATATACATCGGACTTCAATTCCTCTATCCATTTCGTGTATTCTTCAATTTGCTTTCTTTGAAGGGCAATACTCTTCAATCGTTCGTAGTCCTGATCCATACTTGCAATATGTTCAGGGATTTGTTGATCCAAACGAACAATCCGGAATGCTTTTCCTCCAGTAATCAAATTAAATGGTCGCGGTTCTGAAATAGTACCAACTTCATCCATCAAAAGAACAATACGATAGAGAGCTGGATCAAGGCGATTCAAAGGAATAAGCCGCTCTCCCGTTTGAGGGTCTAGAACCTTACCACCGCCTACTTTTGTAACAGGATCTTCGCTTCGAAGCTTGGCCATTAAGGTGAAATCAATTTCATCAATCGTAAGTACGGAATCCTTAATCTCTTCTAGTCGGTTTATAGCAAAATCGTCGTCAAGTAAATTAGAATCGATTTGTAGGAGTATATGGCGTGTTTCAATCTGATCTCCAATGCGCCGAATAAGTTCAATGATATGGAAGCCAAACTGGGTCTCGACAACTTCGGATATCTGGCCAGGCTGGAGGGCGGCCGCAGCGGCTGAATATTCGCTTACAAGTTCATTTAATCCCATCATTGGAAGTAAACCTCCTCGCGCTGCAGAGTTATCCTGTCCATGGCGACGTGCAAGTTCTTCCAGTGATTTTCCATGATTAAGGATTGAATCTCTAAGTGATTGAGCAAATTCATACACAGATTGTTTCGCATCCTGAAGTGGAGGAGGTACAATTACGATTTGAGAAAGGGAAACTTGCTCAGGAATGGTTGGAAGAGAATCAGTAGGTATGGAATCGAAAAACTCCTGAACTTCCGGCCTGGTTATTTCAACCGTGGAAACCTTGTTCATTCGAACTGTTTCGGTTAACATTTGCTCTCTGAAGTCTTCCCTGAATTCTTCTTTCAATTGAAGGATAGATTTTCCAAACGCTCGCTCGAGTGCCTGCTCACTTCCTGCCTGACGTACCAGTTGGTCTACTCTTTGATCCATTTGACGATTTACACGTTCGTCGGGAACTGTTATAGAATCGATTCTGGCTTTTTCGAGAAGGAGCATATTTTCAATAGCCCCGTTTAGGAAATCATACCACAACTGCTCGCTGAATTGGATAGGTTGCCCCATATTTTGAGCCTGTCGCAAATAGCCGGTCACGTCGGAATCTACCTGAGACTTTAAAATGATGTTATTATTGACAATGGCTACGATTTGATCAGTAGGCTGTTGTGCAAAAGTCTGGTTACTGATCCCAAAAAATAAAGCTGTAATAAATGCTAAAAATCTGTATTTCATTTAGATGATAGTGTAGATATAGAATGCTGATTGCTAATTCTGAACGTCGAAAGTCTCTATTTCATTATTTGCCTGAGCCTGAAGATAAAGATTCTTTACATAGGTATTGAAAGCGATCCTCTTTTTTTCAAGGATTAACCACTCTTTAATTTGATCAATAAGCCACTCCAAATCAGGATGATCTCCCTGGGCTCTTTCTTCTAGTAGTTGTACAAAGTGGAACTCGTTTCCAACCTGCTCGATGACCGAAATCTCAGAAAGTCCGATCAGCCCAAGGTAGCGGTTTAATATTTCCACATCGCTTGCAGCAACAGATTCCGGCCAGAATCGTTCAGATTCCCGGACTGACAATTCAGGATTAATACTAAAATTATTGGCAACAACTTCCCATTCTATTCCCCTTAGTAAATCCTCTCTGGCATCCTGGGCGTCCTGGAGCGTTCGTGAACGAACGTGCCTGTATCGTACATATCGTTCTTCGAGTACGAAGCTGTCCTTGTTTTCCTGATAGTAAGTCCTTGCCTCTTCGTCGGTGACTATAATGTCCTTTCCTAGCTCGGTAATAATAAACTGTTGAGCAGCTTTTGCAATATAATCACTCCGAATTTGGTCTAATCTTTTAACAACATCGTCTTGCCTGTGAACTCTAAGCCGATACGCCTCCTGGATAAGTATTTGCTGTTCGATCCAGTCATCTCTATAGCGTTGAAAAGCAGATATACTATCTTGCTCTAAAACAGAAGAGGGTATATTGGCACGTGCTTCTGATACAGTAAGAATTGCTGAGCCCACTTTTGCTAAAGGGGGCTCAGAGAATTCCGCTTTCCTGGTACACGAAAAACTAATTGCACCAAGCAAAATGCTAATCAGAAGCAGTCTGATCATTTATTCAAGGCTGTTTTCGATTTCAAATTGTGCTCTTACAACATCAGGAAAGGTCTGAATGTTGTATTCCTCCCGAATCCTGTTCAGCCATTTTTCCTCTCGTATTGGTTGATATTCAGAAGCAAGTCTGTTGAAGGCTTCATCGAAAGTCATAGTACGTTCAGGCAGAACTTCTACTAAATAGAAATGGGCCTTTCTTCCACTATAATCAAAGCGCTCTGAAAGGCTTCCAGCCTCCATTTCCTGGAGCAAGGTAAATGGCTCTCCCTGGAATGCCCCTGTGGAATCGGAAGTAACACCAACCCGAAATCCGTTACTGATTAAGCTGTCCGGAGAGTTTCCTTCATTCACAAATTCAATTGCACGATCCAGAGAAGTGTCTCTGCTTGAAGAAATCATATAGTAATAGAATCTCTTATCGAATCGGTAGGTATCAAGATTATTTTGGTAGGTATCCATCAGAACAGTGGTATCGATAGTGGCAGTACTCCAAACAGAATCCTCATTAATCTGATAAACCACCAAACCATGCTGATAACTTTTCGTTTGATCTTCAAATTCGGGAAATTCTTCTAATGTAATGGAAGTAAGGTTTTCATCAACTTTTGCTTCTATAAATGATTCAAACCAATCGGCGGAATAGAAGGTACTGTTACGATTTGATTGAGTGCTTTTTAAATAATCAAGAAAATCGGTTAGGCTATATTGTAGTGTACCCATTGAGAAAGCTGGTAAAGAAGCTAATGAACTACTCATTTCGATATCGGCGTAGGAAGTGGTATCGAGACTTTGAATATACTCCTGGAGTTTCAATGCATTTTCTGAATACGACTTAGCTACGTATTTCTGAAGTAAATATTCAACTACAAAGCCATTACTTTCCTGAAAGGAATCAGAATCTTCGAGTATACCCATAATGTATTCGTCACGAGCTTCCTCGTTTTGGAAGGTCTGAACTGAATCTACTTTGAAAATATGTGTTCCATATACCGTTTGAATAGGTTCGGTAAAAGGAAGAGAAGGGTCAGACTGCATTACAGAATCAATGAAAGCACCATCGTATCTTGAGCCGTAGTTGATCCAACCGATATATCCTTCTGACTGAATAGAGGGGGTATCTTCTGAATAGTCACTAACAGCAACCGCCCATTCTTTTCCATTACTGAGGTCTTCATATGCTCGTTCCAATTTTGTGGGGTCAGAGTCTCTTCTAACAAAAATATGGTAGACTTGTCTCGATGGAACGCGTTCTCTTTTATCTTCCAGGTAGATTATATGATAACCAAACTGCGTACGAACTGGCATGGAGATTTCACCGATATCAAGCGAGTAGAGCGCATTTTCAAACTCTGCTACCGTAGTTCCGACAGAAAACCATGGGAGATCACCGCCCATCGATCTGCCATTTCGTTTTGTTGAATACTCATCATCGAGTTCTTCAATGGATGCGCCAGCAATTAAGCGGTCCCTTGCCTCAAGAATACGGGTATAAGCTTCTAAGGTGTCTTCAGCGCTGGCATTTTGATCTACCGCGATTAAGATATGCTTACTTTTAACTTCAAAGTCGAATCTATCTTTAAATTCCTGGAACTTTGTTGGCCGGATCTCTCTATCCATCCAGTATGCATAAGCAGCCTGCTTTGAATAAAGCTGATACTCTTCAGTTATTTGGTCATTCTCATAATACCCGGCAGTTCGGGCATCCAATAACTTTCCACGATAGTCCATGTAAATTGGAAGGAAATCCTGAAGATCTTCGGCCGTGTATTCCTTTTCAACACTCCCCGAAACAAAGTTGTCTTTCAGCTCAGAGTAAAGAACATATTCATTTCCAACTGAGCCTACCGCGTCTGAGGGTGGGGGACCTAGTTGAGTTATGTCAAATGATTCTACTCCTGACTGATTTGATACATTTTGACTTCCTGAACAAGCAAGGGTTACTAACAATAACCCGATGATTGAACGAGATACTAGTATTTGATTCATTTTTTTAGATGAATAAGTATTTGATTTATGTTAACTCTCAAAAAAGCATTCCGGCGATAGTTGCCGTCATTAAGTTTGCCATGGTTCCTGCGAAAACTGCTTTAAGTCCAAATCTGGCTAAATCTGATTTTCGTGTTGGGGCTAACCCACCAATACCGCCTATCTGAATTGCTATTGAAGAAAAGTTAGCAAAGCCACACAAAGCAAATGTTGCCATCGCGATCGTTTTTGGTCCAATGGCAGCGGCTGCTACTTCTTCAGATAACTTCAGGTACGCCACAAATTCATTAAGTACAATCTTTGTACCAAGTAGTGAACCCATATTTGTTGCGTCTTCCCAGGGAACACCAACAACCCAGGCAATTGGTGCTATCACCCAGCCTAATAGCATTTCAATAGTCAATTGGGAGCCAATAACTTCTGTTAGTCCGGTTAAATCACTAACCCAACCAAAAAGGCCATTAAACATCGCTAGTAAAGCAACAAATGCAAGTAGCATTGCTCCAACGTTTAGGGCAAGTTGAAGTCCTGTACCAGCTCCGGATGCAGCAGCGTCGATTCCGTTAGCGTCCGTTTTTTCAACAACCATAGTAACCTCTCCGGCAGTAGCCGATTGTTCGGTTTCTGGTTGAAGTATTTTTGCAATTACTAACGCAGCAGGTGCTGCCATTAAACTGGCACCAAGTAACCGTTCTGCGAATAACTGTTGAGCGACCTCGATTTCCAGGCCATTGGCTGCAGCAAAGGATGATCCTAGCATTGCGACGTACGCTGCCATCACTCCACCAGCAATAGTTGCCATTCCTCCTGTCATCACCGCTAGGAGTTCCGACTTCGTCATCTTGTCGATAAAGGGTTTAATCACAAGGGGAGCCTCCGTTTGACCAACAAAAATGTTAGAAATCACGGACAGAGTTTCAGCACCGGAGGTTCCGAGAAGTCTTTGCACTCCCTTAGAAAGAAACCTCACAACCGCTTGCAGCACGCCATAGTGATATAAAATAGAGGTCAGTGAGGCAAAAAAGATAATAGTCGGAAGAATCTGAAAAGCAAAAATAACACCAACACTGTCATCAAATTCTGGTCCTCGTCCGAGAAACCCGAATAAGAACCCAGCACCTTCGGTAGTATATTTTAAAACTACAACAAAAAAGCTTGCTATTACTTCAAAGAGCCTCATCGGCCAACCAAGCGGGCTCCAAAAAGCACTCAACTGTTCTGACTTCAGAATAAATATTGCGAGAATAAACTGTATAGATAATCCCGTAATAACGAGCTTCCAGTTAATATCTTTTTTGTTTTTGCTGAGCAGGTATGAAACGCCGATAATGGCTACCATACCAAGTATTCCCCTGAGAATATTTTCCATTAAGAAAGGGTTTGGTTTTCGGGTTCTTCTTCGTTTTCCTCTCTTTTAGGTAAAATAAATGGCCTTACTGGCTTTCCTCTTCTCTTGTCCACGCTAGGACGGAAACAGTGCCTGGCACGAGGTTCGTAAGCATCATACTCTCCAACTAATACAGTATTCTCATTTTGAACAACACGTTGAGAGAAATTTGCCATAGCGCCACTTTCGCTGCAAACGGCATGCAACTTGGTAACAAATTCAGCGATGGCTAACAAAAAGGGCATAGGGCCAAATGGCTTGCCTTCAAAATCCATGTCAAGTCCGGCTACAATAACTCTTTTGCCATCATTAGCCAGTGAGTTGGCTACATCAACAATTCGTGAGTCAAAGAATTGTGCCTCATCAATGCAAACCACATGGGCATTCCCTGTAAGGAGGACAATTTGATCGGCAGTATCTACTAAAATACTTGGAAGGGCGGTTTCATTGTGAGAAACAACTTCTGTATCGCTATATCTTTTATCAATAGCGGGTTTTACAACGATAACATTTTGACCCGCAATATGAGCTCTTTTAGCTCTTCGGATGAGCTCTTCAGTTTTGCCACTGAACATGCCACCGCAAACTACTTCAATCCAGCCAAATTCTTTAGGTGCTAACGAAGGTTCGTTAATCATTAATGTTGTTTGATAGATGCTTAATAAAGCACCAAATATATTGGGCTATACAATGAATGGAAAGAAATAAAAAAGGTATGTTTTAACGCTGTACATATTTTTTACATGCAATTTTGATTTTGTACTTTTCAGGATGAAAAAGTTCGTACTAAGACAAGATTCTTCTGCTCTAAAACCAGTCAATTATAACATCGACTATGTTGAGTTGCTCAATACACAACAACTTGAAGCTGTCATGTTTGAGAAAGGGGCTGCTCTGGTTATTGCAGGTGCCGGAACCGGTAAAACAAGAACATTGGTGTACAGAGTTGCGAGACTTGTAGAATCAGGTGTTCATCCGGGCTCTATCTTACTTCTTACATTTACAAGAAGGGCGGCAAACCAAATGATCGAAAGAGCGACATCTATACTGGATGATCGGTGCAAGCAGATAAAAGGAGGGACCTTTCATTTTTATTGTAGTCAACTTCTGCATACATATGCTTCAGAAATAGGCTATCCAAATGATTTTACTATCATAGATACCAGTGATGCTCTTGAAGTAATCCAGTATGTGCGGACCAAATTGGGTTTTCACAAAAAGGACAAGCGATTCCCTAACAAAAATACACTACTCAGTATTTTAAGTTCTTTAAAGAATAGGAATCTTGATTTGAGAGTAGCTGTCTCGGAATTATATCCGCAGTTCGTTAACCAAATTGATTCTATAGAAAAGGTGTTTGAGCACTACGAGGAATACAAGCATCAGAATTTTGTAATGGATTTTGATGACTTACTTATGAAAAGTGTTCAGCTTCTCAAGCAAAATGAACAGGTACGTACAAAGGTATCTGTCGCAAATCAGTACGTGATGGTTGATGAATACCAGGACACGAATAAGCTACAGGCTGAACTAACCCAACTTTTATGTAGTGTGCACAATAATGTAATGGTGGTAGGAGACGATGCTCAAAGCATTTATTCATTTCGTGGTGCCGATCATCAAAACATAATGCAGTTTCCTGAATTATTTTCTAACCCCAGGATTATCAAACTAGAGGAAAACTACAGATCACAACCATTAATTCTTGAAGCAGCTAACTCGCTACTTCAACAGGCCAGTTTCAAATTTGACAAAAAACTGTTCTCAAAAAAAGATACTGGTGAGTTACCTGCATTGGTGAGGGCATCATCCGAGAATGAACAGAGTCAATTTGTAGCTCAAGCTGTTTTGCAATTAAGAGAACAAGGAATTGCTCTAAATGAAATTGCTGTACTATTCCGGAATGGGAGGGACTCTTTTGATCTTGAAATCGAACTAAATCGAAAAAACGTGCCTTTTGTAAAGTATGGGGGGCTTAAATTCACAGAAGCAGCTCACATTAAAGATGTTCTTGCACACATAAGGGTATTAGTAAACCCGAAGGATACGCTCGCATGGAATAGGATTTTAATGCTTATTGATGGAATTGGTCCAAAGACAGCTGAAGATTTGTTTGTATGGATTCAATCAGCACAAAACCCGTATCAGCTGGATTCTTCTGAGATAGTTAGTAAGAGCTATCTGAAGCAGATTGAAGCGTTAAGTAAGTTGCTTATTTATTTGAATGATAATGACTTAACAGTTTCAGAAACTGTGGAAAAACTTATCGAGTATTATCGGGTTTTCTGCGAGAAACGATATGATGATTATCCAAAACGAATGAAAGATTTAGAGACTTTTGTAGGTATTTCATCAGGGTTTCCAAGTTTACCAGAAATGCTGAGAGAACTGGCTTTGGATCCTATTACAATCTCGGCCGTGGAAACGGAAGAAAAACAACATGAAGAACCGCCATTGGTGCTCTCGACTATTCATTCTTCAAAGGGATTGGAATGGGAGCACGTTTTCATCATCCAGTGCCTGGATGGAATTATCCCTTCGGCATACTCGCTTGAGGACGAGTATCAGCTTGACGAAGAATTACGATTGCTTTATGTGGCGACAACCAGGGCAAAGCAAATGCTTTATTACTCTTATCCAGCCCTGGCTCATTCCCAGTATGGTGATTATTTCACAAAACCGAGTCGATTTATCGACAATCTCAATGAACAGGTTTTAGAACCATGGCTACTTTCTCATGAACAACAATTACCTGAAGAAGAAAAGGATAAGTACCTGACTGAGTAGTTAGTTTTTCTTCATAAATACATGCTGCTCAATGATATCCCTGATTAACCAGTAAATGGGATAGATAGGAATGAAGATAGCCAAAAGTACTTCCCCAAGTTAATTTAAGTCTCCGGCTTAAACGGGTAACCTGATAAGGCTACAGAGTTAACAGACTTGTATGAAGGCTTGCTATTTTAAAAGATAAAAAATCTGGAAGCCTCTGATTCTTCCGCGGAGAAGCCGCAATCGTGAACGATCTATGGAAGGACGAGCCAGTTATCTATAGTATTCTTTAGTTGTTATCTGTATCGCATGAATATGGTACACATATAAGGTATACCAGTAGCGTTAAAACTATGCCTATATAGTGCATAACCGTAAATAAAATCAAGGAGAACATTATGTCCATCGAGTATAACATTATCCAACGTGGTGAGCCCGGTGTAGAGGGCGGAGGAACACGGAAGTTCTATGCTTCCGCTGTGACGACCAATTCCGTCGGTATTGATGAACTGACACAGGAAATAGCCAGCCTGAGCACAGTAAATGGTGCTGATGTGCGGGCGGTGCTGCACGGTATTGTGGAAGTGTTGCCGAAGTTTCTAGCCAAAGGCAACAGTGTAGAGTTGGGTGAACTCGGTTTTTTCCGGGTAAGCATCAGCAGTAAAGGCAGCGAAACCGAAGAAGAGGTAAGTCTGTCCAACATCCGCAGAAGCAGGGTACTGTTTCGCCCCGGCAAAAAGATCACCCATATGTTAAACAACCTAGAATTCAGTAAAATATGAACCTAATGCTTATACAGTAAAGGGGTGTTTGCTTTGGTAAACACCCCTTTTTTTATGCAGTCATTGCCAGGAACTGCGGAACAGTAAATGCGCTCTTATATACTACGGCCACACAATTACAGGGTAAAATAATGGCTTGCGCATCTCGAGGAACCCCACCTGTATGCCACCAAAGGCAGGTCGGAAATCTATATGTATTTGCCGGATTAGTGATAGGTATTGTAGTTCATTTTTAATTACTGTTTAGTCGAAGGACATGGCAATACCGTTTATTTAATAACACAAAGAAAGCCATGAACACATCTGATTGTAAACAAGAGTACCGGCCAATATACCGGTGGCTGACAGTTCTGGTAGCTGTCTGGATCGTGCTAGCCACCGCCTGTATGTCATCGTTTGAAGAGGATTTGGTATCCGAACTTCCAATTCCTGAACAGGCTACCACCTATTTCACTCTAGATGAACAAATTGCCCAAATAGGAGATCACATAGAAGGCTTTGGTGGTTACTATTTTAATGAGGATGGTTCAATAGAGGTCCTTATCAAGGAGGAGTTTTTTGATCAGGCTCTAAATGAACAAAGCTCCCTTATAGCAGATAAAATTTCTGGAGTTAATCCGGGTGCAGTAACTAAGTTTAAGTCAAAAACTGGGAACGTTAATATCAATTACAGGAAGGCAGATTTTTCTTTTCAGGAATTAAATCACTGGCGAAATTTGATAAGGGAGTATGCCCCAAGAATTAAGAATTTTTCGATGTTAGACATTGATGAAACAAAAAACCGAATTACCATTGGAGTGGCACCTCCGGCGATTGACTCTGCAAGAATATTCCAGGTTCTTGCTCCTCTCAATATCCCCAAAAAGGCGATCGAAATTATCCAAAGGGAAATCC